>ERZ773021.39-NODE-39-length-145804-cov-9.56943_pt1 | contig 145804 bp, 138 predicted proteins | sample MGYA00511668_ERZ773021 | MGnify/ENA primary metagenome ERZ773021 (study PRJEB29015, sample SAMEA2737961) | human oral metagenome | biome: human oral; feature: human-associated habitat; material: dental | place: China | collected 2032 ...
AAGTACTGGGCTTTAAGAGTCCAAATGAAGTGTTAAAAGAGTACAATGAAAATCATTAGGTTAAAGATACATTAGGAAAGGAACATTTTTTTTAATATATTTTTGTAACAAATGTTTGACATCTATACACTCAGGCTTAGTGTTTTTAGATTTTATTCTTGCCATGTTCTGGCTTCTTGTGAGGGGGGGGTTCTTTTTCATTTTTACTATAAGTACTTTCTTAGATATTTTAAATAATAGATTATCTAATAAATAATAACATGAAACTATTTTTCTGTAAAGAACAATCATTTATCGGTTAATTTTATGAAAAAAACTACCTAGAACATTTTTAAAGGAATTAGTAACCATTGATGATGAGAAAACTTTTAAAACTATTATTGAAAGTCTACAAAAATTAAAATATACTGTCTTTTATAAAATTTTAGATGTTCAAAATTTTGGTTTAACATAAAAGACAAGGAGATTTCCCCTTGTTAAAGAATATAAAAAATTCGTAAAATGTCTCAATTATATTGCAATTTATAAAATATTATAATCCGTGTTCTTCCATTATCAATATAGTGTTGTATTCCACCTCTGCTTCTCGTGAACCTTTATCCATCGCCATTTTATAATATTTTTTAGCATTCTTATAATCTTTTTCATCTCGATAAATTGCTCCCGTATTTATCATTGCATCTATTTTTCCTTTTTGAGCAAGTGGTATTAAATATTTTTTAGCTTGTGTAAATTTCCCTTGAACTTTATATAAGATACCTAAATTATATTTTGGATCATCATTATTACCTAATTCTATTGCTTTTAAAAAATATTTTTCTGCTTCATCGTATTTTTTTTGATAATAACAAGAAACCCCTAAATTATAAAAAACTTCACTTTCTTGATATTTTGCTTTTAATAATTTTTTATAAAGTTCATCTGCCTTCTGATAGTTTCCTTCCTGCCTGTAAATTATAGCCAATTGGAATATTGCATCATTTTGATTTTTCTCCGCCAATTTTTCTAGATATAATTTTTCTTTAACAAAATCTTTTTGTCTATCATAAAATATCGCTAGATTATACATCGCATCATCATACCCCATATCAGCAGCCATTTTATAATATTTTTCACCTTCCACTATTTTTCCTTGCTCCATATAAAGATAACCTAAATTATATATCGCATGAATATCTTTTTCCTTAGCCAATTCCAAGTATATTTTTTCAGCTTCCCTATAATTTTTCTGACTTAAATATGTTTTTGCCAATTTAAACTTTTCTTTAGAATTTGTATTTGAAAAAATGTTAAAAGACAATATCAAGACTAAAAAAATTAATAATAACTTGCTTTTCACTGCATCATCTCCTTATTTCATATATTTTTTATTTTTCTCTACAACTTCCATTTGTATCGAAATATCCTCTTTCTTCATTTCTCCTTTTCCAAGAATTTTCATAATCAATTATATTATTTTTAATTAAACCCTTAATTCCTCCCTATCCTCAACAATCTCATCCTTATATTTATCCAAAATCGGATTAATCTCATTCTTCACAAAATCCTCAGTCTGCTGTCCAGCAAATCCAGTATAATTAGCTGAAACTAAGATTCCTTCCATATCTTCTGCTTTAAGTCCTAATCTTCCGTCTTTTATAATTCTGTCAATTAGTTTGTTAGGATTTCCATTCAATTTAATTTCCTTTGTTTCTTCCATCGAAAGTTCTCTTATAATTTCGTGGACTTCTTGTCTATCCATTCCTTTTTTAACTGATTCCATAATGATATTTTCAGTTGCCATAAATGGTAATTCCTTTTGAATATTTGCTTCAATCACTTTTGGATAAACAACAACTCCGTCCATAATGTTAAGCCAAATAATCAAGATTGCGTCCACTGCTAAAAATGCTTGCGGAATCGAAAGTCTTTTACTTGCAGAATCGTCCAATGTTCTTTCAAACCATTGTGTTGCAAAAACTAATGCTCCTGTTTGCGAGCTTGAAATCACGTATTTGGCAAGCGATGAAATTCTTTCACTTCTCATCGGATTTCTCTTGTAGGCCATCGCACTTGAACCAATTTGATTTTTTTCAAATGGCTCTTCCAATTCCTTCAAATGCTGCAGTAGTCTAAAATCGTTCGTAAATTTATGAGAAGATTGAGCAATATTCGACAATAAATTCAAAATTTGTGCATCTACTTTTCTATCGTAAGTTTGCCCAGAAACACCTTGTTTCTTACTAAATCCAGCTTTTTTTGTAACCAGTTCATCCAACTGCTTTACTTTTTCAAAATCTCCTTCAAACAATTCTTTAAAACTAGCCTGAGTCCCAGTAGTCCCTTTAACTCCTCTAAATCTCAAGTTTTCTAATCTAAATTCCAATTCTTCAAAATCAAGAAGTAACGAATGAAGCCACAAAGTCGCTCTTTTTCCAACAGTAGTAAGCTGTGCCGCTTGGAAATGCGTAAATCCTAAAGTAGTCAAATCTTTGTACTGCAATGCAAAATCTCTCATTTTTTCAATCAAAGTAAGCATTCTTCTTTTAATAACTAAAAGCCCTTCCTTAATTTGAATCAAATCAGTATTATCCCCAACATACGCACTTGTCGCTCCCAAGTGAATGATTTTTCTTGCATTTTTCGCCTGTTCTCCATAAGTATGAACATGAGCCATCACATCGTGTCTCAATTTTTTCTCAAATTCTGCTGCAACTTCAAAATTCACATCATCTTTAAATTTTTTAAGTTCCGCAATCTGCTCATCCGTAATAAAATCAAGCCCAAGTTCCTTCTCAGCCTCCGCCAAATTTATCCACAACTTTCTCCAAGTTCTAAATTTAAACTCAGGTGAAAAAATATGCAACATTTCCTTACTAGAATATCTTTCCGCCAACGGATTTGAATATATACTCATATTTTCCATTTTCCCATTTCCTCCTACTTAATTTCATTTACAAAATTTTCTAACTTAATTATCCCAAATATAAATTGCCCCATCCTTAAAATAAATCTTTTTTACTTCATCTTTATTTACATTAAAACTAAAATCAAAGGGCTTAAATTTGATTCCTTCATTATTTTCTAAAAATCCTATTATAGAAATTTCTTCATCACTATTAATAAAATTTTCCATCATTGCAGTTGAAATTGTTTTATTTATAATAATTTTGGGATTTTTTCCATTTACTTGAAAGTCTTTTTCTGTATAAACTTTTTTATTATTTCCAGTTGCCTTAAAATTTTCATATTCTAATTCTATTTTATTTTTATCAGTTTTTGAAACTCTAGTTCCAACTAATTTCAATGTAATCGTATTAAAAGACAAATTTTGAGCAGTACTTTCATTCACAGTTTTATCAATTTTAGACTTTTTACCATTTTGTGCTGGAGCTGAAAAGGAAATAATTCCAATCCCTAGCATTAACATTATTAGTATTTTTTTCATTACCTATTCCCTTCTTATTCAAAATACAGTATTTTTTCTTTTACATCTTTAAATACTACATTTTTTATTTTACAACTTCCCCATTCCAATCTTTTATTCCACCAAAATCAATCACGTTTGTATAACCTTTTTCAATCAATTTTAATGCTGCTTCCCTGCTTCGTCTTCCACTTCTGCAATAAACTAGAATTAAAGCATCTTTATTTTTCAATTTTGCTTCTGCTTCATTTTCAATAGTTTCCAATGGAACAGAAATCGCATTTGGAATATGCCCTTCGTTATATTCTTCCAGAGTTCTAACATCTACAACTATAACTTTTTGAGTTTCCATCATCTTTTTAGCTTCATCTGAAGTTATCTTTTTATATTCTGCTTTTTTCCCAGCTTTTGCTTCTTTTGACATCGCTAAAGTTTCTTTTTCATTTCCTGATTTACTACACGAAAATCCCAACACAGAAATTACTCCAACCATTGTTAATAACGCTATTTTTCTTATCTTCATTTTATCTCTCCATTTCATTATTCAAATTTTTTATTTCATAATTTTTTCTCAAATTCAATATCTTGCTTTTCTTTTATAAAATTTTTATTTCTATCCAAAAGTCTTTTTCTAAATTCTAAAATCTTATCTTTTGAATTTACTTCATTTCCTAAATAATTTCCTACAACTTTCAAAAATTACTTCACAAACTCTCCCAAATCATATCTATAAATATTCTGACTTCTTTCAGGCCCTACTGAAATCATCGAGATTTTACATTTCAATTTTTTCTCAATGTATTCAATATATTTTTTACAGTTTTCAGGCAAGTCTTCATAATTCTTTATTTGCGTAATATCTTCTTTCCAGCCTTCTAATTCATCGTAAATTATTTTCAAGTCTTTGGATTTTCTCAAGTTTCCAGGATAAGAATGATATACTTTTCCGTCAATTTCATAACCTACAGCCACTTTTATTTTTTCAAATCCTGTCAATACATCCAGTTTTGTCAACACAATATCTGTCAATCCGTCAATCAGAACTGCATATTTTCCTATTACCAAGTCAAGCCATCCACATCTTCTTGGACGTCCTGTTGTTGCTCCAAATTCGTGTCCTACTTTTCGTAAAGTTTCTCCATCTTCGTTTTCTAACTCTGTTGGGAAAGGTCCTTCTCCTACTCTTGTTGTGTAGGCTTTCATAACTCCCAGCACTCTTGAGATTTTTGTTGGAGCTACTCCTGTTCCGACTGTTACTCCGCCAGATGTTGGCGATGATGAAGTTACATAAGGATAAGTTCCGTAATCAATGTCAAGCATTAACGCTTGAGCCCCTTCAAAAAGTACTACTTTTCGGTCTTCAATTCCTTCATTGATTTCTACAACAGCATCAATTATTCTAAATTTTATTTTTTCAGCAAGTTTCATAAATTTTTCGTAAAGTTCTTCCAAATCGAAAGTTCCTTTACCATATCTAGTCAGCATATCGTTTTTTTCATTCACGTTCCAAGTAAGTTTATCCCTAAATCTTTCAGGATCCAGTAAATCACCAATTCTAATTCCATTTCTTGCAATTTTATCAATATAACAAGGTCCAATTCCTCTTTGAGTAGTACCAATTTTGTTTTCACCCATAGCTTCTTCCTTAGCCTTATCAATTTCGATATGGTAAGGCATTATTATGTGTGCTCTTTCATCGATAAATAAATTATCCAGCTTTTTTCCTCTTTTTTCAAGTTTATCAATTTCCGTCAATAATACTTCAATATCAACAACAACTCCAGCTCCAATTATACATTTTCCAGCCGAGTTAATAATTCCAGACGGCAGCAAATGCAAAATAAACTTCTCATCGTTTACGACAACTGTATGTCCAGCATTGTTACCACCTTGAAACCTAACTACATAATCCGCTTTTGGAGAAAGTACATCAATAATTTTACCTTTTCCTTCATCTCCCCACTGCGTTCCCACAATCACAAAAGTATTATTTCCCATATTCCATTCCTCCTAAATTTTTAGAATTTTCTTACTTTTTTTGAAACTGAACCATAAAAACTAAAAAATCTACCTTACTAAAATTTTATCTTTTTACTATTCATTTTACTATATTTACTATTTTTTTTCAATTGATTTAAATCTTTTAATAAAATAATTTTCACAAAAAAATAGAAGTTATATTATTTGCCACAAATAACTCCTATTAATCAATTTCTATTTTATTTTTAGTAATTTACTTTCCCTCAAAGTAATCAAGCACTTCCAACAAATTATCAAATTTTTTATAAACTAATTTTTCGATTTCTTCTGTCGGTTTTAATTTATCTGGCACCATAATTGGAAATGTCCCAGCTGCATGAGCCGCTCTTATGCCATTGAACGAATCTTCAAATACTACTGTTTTTTCAGGAGATGCCCCCGCTTTTTTGGCACTTATTAGAAATACTTCCGGATCAGGTTTCCCGTGAACAACATCTTCTGCTGTCACCAAATGAGAAAAATATTTTTTTATGTCTTTTCCTTCTGTTAATGCCTCTGCCAAATGTAAATCCGATGAAGTAGCTAAAATCATCTGTTTATTATTTTTCTTTAAAAATTCAAGCAATTCTAATGCTCCTAATTTTAGAGGAACTTCGCCTTTTAGTCCTTTTTCCAGTATGAAGTTTTTAACTTTTCCCATCATTTCGTCATACGGGAAATCTTGTCCCAAGGCTTCTTTAAACAATATTCTTGCCTTATCATTTGTAACGCCCGTTGTTTTTTCCACAATGTCATTTGTTATTGTATATCCCTTTTCTTTAGCAACTTCACGTCCATATTCCACATAAATAGTTTCTGTATCAAACAATAATCCATCCATATCAAATAAAAATAATTCTATTTCATCAAAAAATTTCTTTCCCATAATAAGCCTTTCCTTAATTTTATTTTTCATTTTCAAGTATTGAAACTGAACGATGTGCAACAGAAGTTATCACTTCATTAAATTGTAATATTCCAACACTTAAAAATATTGCTACAGCAAGATGTTCCCCTTCTCTTGCCAGCCCAATTTTCCCACCAACACTAAGCCCATTTATAATTGCTTCAATTTGGCTCATTGCCTCCCGCATTGCACCTATTACTGCACCATCGTGAGCATGCACGTCTTGAATTAGATTATTTCTTTTGGCTGCCATTAAGGCACTTTCTATAAATTTAAAACGTGATTGTGGCATTGCACCACCAACATTTACTGCAGCTGTCTTTATACCAACTTTTTTATAGTCCTGCATCAATTTTTTTTCCTCATCACGTGAAGAAATTGACATTTTTAATGCTATTCTACATATTTCAACACTTTTATTATTTTCTTCCATTTTTCTATCCTCTATATTTTTTATCTTTCTAAAATAAGCTCTACAGCCTCTACATACCCATCCTTACCTTTTCCATAAATCTGTGCAATGCAGGCAGGAGCTGTAACCGAAATTTTTCTAAATTCCTCTCTTTCGTGAATATTGCTCAAATGTACCTCCACAGTCGGAATAGATACAGATTTTATTGCATCAAAAATTGCATAGCTGTAATGAGTGTAAGCTCCGGGATTTATTACAATTCCGTCAACTTTATTAAAATATGCAGACTGCAAAAAATCTATAATTTTTCCTTCAGAATTTGACTGCAATATCTCGATTTTTACATTTTCATTTTCAAATTTTTCTTTTATGTATTTACAAACGCTGTTATAGTCATCATTCCCATAAATACCTTTTTCTCTAATTCCTAGAAAGTTTAGATTAGGTCCATTTATAATTAATATTTTTTTCATTATTATTTTCCCATCCATCTTTTTATAAAATTTTACCCTTCAATGAAGTAATTATCCTGTCTACAATTACATCTATACTATCGTCGTTTTTTATAATAATATCAGCATATCGTCTATACAGCTTTATTCTTTCATCATACAGTTTTTGAAGATTATCAGGATTTTGCAAAAGAGGTCTGTTTCTATGATTTTCTTTTGAAATAGCATCTATTGTTCTATCAAGAAATACGACAATCCCAGTTTTTTTTAGAATATCAATATTTTCTTTCTTTTTAACAGCTCCACCGCCTGTTGAAATGATAGTTCCTTCTTTTTCCGATAATTCTTTCAAATATTTAGTTTCAAGTTCTCTAAAATACTCTTCCCCTTCATTTGAAAAAATATCTGAAATAACTCTATTTTCCTTTTCTTCCAAATATTTATCTGCATCTATAACAGGGAAACTAATTTTTTTTGACAGCCAGTACCCAATCGTACTTTTTCCACAGGCAGGCATTCCAATCAATACTATATTTTTCATATATTATCTACCTTTTTTCATAGAATTTTTAATTTTTACTTTTCAAAATTATATTTTTTTAAATTGATTTTCCCCTTCCACATATTCATATCCATCATTTGAAAATCTATCTAAAAGTTCTTTTTTATCAACACCATAATAATTTACAAGATCATCCAAATCTAAAAATTCATCACGCAACTTCATATTTACAAGACTATAAAGCAGCATTGTATCTTTAGTTTCAAAATTTATCATTCTTTGCTCCCTTTTTTACAAAATTATTTTTACTTTCGACTCATCATTTTCATCAATATTTTCAATTATGACATTTTTACTTGCATCAGCAAATAAACTATAGTACTCGTTTCCACGTTTTTCTAGAAAATCTCCAACTCCAACATTTTCAATTCCAAGATTTCCTACCACTTCATAAATTTCGTTATAGATTGTTTCTAAAAATCCAATATCAAAAATAGTAAATAATTCAGGCTCGTTGTCAATTCTTGAAAATGCCTCTTGCGTAACAATGAAATACAATGTTGACTCATATCCCATATTTATTCCAAAAATAGAGTATCCACGATGTTCAAGCTCGTAATTAACAATTGAATATAAAATATCCACAAGCGACTCATCATATTCAAGTTCTTTAGAATGGATACTTTCCCAATTTACATCAAGACTGTCAGGATTTATACCTTTTTTTTCAAGCAATTCCCTAAATCCGTCAGTGTAGCCTTTTGCCATAAATTCATAAAGATAACAATCTGAATATCTTATCATATATTCATAGTAAAACTCTGAAAAAGTATTTATTTTGTTTTCATTTTCTTTATTATTCAAAAATTCATCCCCAAAATATTTTTTTATAGCTTCTTTGGGATCAAATAGATATTCTCTTCTTGCATTCACATATTTTAAGAAATTGTCGCTATCTAATACTTCTGCCGCAAAATCATCAAGTTCGTTATAAATTGTTAAATCGATATAATCAGTTTTATCTCTTAAATTCACGTATTTTCTACTTTTTAATGTAGGCCTTTCATTTACTTCAAGATTCTCCATTTCGTAAACTTGATTTTTCTCTTCTTTAGCATTTTCTAAATTTTCATTGTTATTTGTATTTTTCTCACTCATTTTGACTCCTTCCGATTTTTTTACTTATTTATATTTTTATTTTTTTTCAATTGACTGAATTATAAATTTAATATTTGAAAGATTTTCAAATTTTACTAACTTTTTCAATTTTTCTTTATTTTCTCGTGACAGCGAAGAAGTCTCCACATAATCATCAAACCATTTATCATAATTACTATAAAGTTTTCTTAATTTTTTTAAGCTTGATTTTGCAACATTTGCAGCCTTTTTCTTTTCTTTTCCTTCGTTTCCTCTTATATCCAGCACTCTTTCCAGCTTGTCATACTCTTCATTCACAAGTGTCTGCATTTTACTGCTTGACATTCCTTTATAATCTTCCTTTTGAATTTTATCTCCTTCGCTATACAAATAGTCATAGATTGCATTTATATTTTCGTCCACAGTTTTAGCATCTTTTTCAGCTTCAAGATAAGTATTCATATTCAAGTTGAATGTTTCCAGCAGCAAATAATTATTTGTGTAAACATACGACTGAAATTCCCCTGTATCAGCCAAAAATGCTCCAAAGGCATTTTGTAAAAATTTTCGGTATTCTACAATATAATCACTATAATATGCATACATTGTTCTAAAATTAGAACGTCGATTTCCAGTAAGTCTTCCAAATTCTTTATCAAAATATGCACGATTTTCATTATACAAGTTTGTCATTACATCGGCATAGGCAGAATTTGCAACTGCTGTTCCATTTTTTACTGCTGATGATGAATTAAAATATTTATCAAAAATTCCTTTCTGTTTTTCATTGCCTGCATCAATAATCTCCTTATTTGTTCGTGCAAAACCAATACTTGAAAAAATGAGTATTCCTATAATTATTTTTTTTAACATTAAATTTCCTTTCTTCTCAACTTTGTTTTTATTTGTATAATTTTTTTTCTAATCTTTTATGAATCTCTTTTATAATTTCTTTGCTATATTCTTCATTATGCCAAATTTCTTCAGATTTTATTGCCTGTGAAATAAGCATTACTAGTCCATTTGCCACTTTTACTCCCTTTAACTTATATTTTATCATAAGAACTGTTTCTTTCGGGTTATAAACAATATCCACCACTGCATTTGTATTAATCAAGTTTTTTTCTTCAAGCGGACAGTTATCAACTGCAGGGTACATTCCAACTGGAGTACAGTTCACAATAAGCTCAATATCCCTAAGTCCTGCAATCGCTGAATAATGAATTAGCCTGTCTTGCGTTCTCACATTAAATGGATCATTTTCAATAATTGTAGCAAGAAAAATATTTTTAGCACCACTATCAATCAACCCATTGTAAATAGCCTTTGAAGCTCCCCCAGTTCCAAGTACAAGCACTTTTTTACCCTTTACGTCAATATCATTTAACTCCAAAGTTTTCAAAAATCCAAAATAATCAGAGTTGTCTCCAATCAGTTTGCCATCTCGACATGTTATCGTATTCACTGCCCCAATCTTCTTAGCAGTTTCTGATACTTCATCCAAATATTTAATAACTTCCAACTTATAAGGAATTGTAACATTAATACCATTAAATTCGCCATCTCTTATGCTTTTCATCAATTCCCCAATTTCGCTAATCTCCTTTTCAATCATCTTATAGCTTGCTTTTTTCCCAGTCAGCTCAAAAAAAATTTCATGAATTTCCTTTGAATAGCTATGTCCCAGTTTTTCTCCTAATAATCCAAATTTTTCCATTTTATTGTTTCCTTCTTTCCGCAAATTAAACTTTCAAATTATTCAATTCTTCTTCTGTCAATTCCCGATATTCTCCAAGTTTCAATTTTTCATCCAGTGAAAGATTTCCTATTTTTACTCGTTTCAAATAAAGAACTTCATTATTGACAGCTTTAAACATTCTCTTCACTTGATGGAACTTTCCTTCAGAAATTGTTATATATGCCAAATTTTCATTTTTTTCAGAATTATTAAAAATTATTTCAACTTTTGCCTTTTTTGTTACAAAGTTTTCTTCCAATTTTATTCCATTTTCCAACATTTTTATATCATCATCACTAAGAGAATTTGCTATTTTTACATAATATTTCTTATCTACATGTTTTTTAGGAGAAAGCAAATTATGTGACAAAACTCCATCATTTGTAAGCAATAGCAAGCCTTCCGTATCAATATCCAGCCGTCCAACTGGAAAAATATCATAAGTTCTGTACTCATCGTTTAACAAGTCAATAACAGTTTTGTGATGATTGTCTTCCGTTGCTGAAATTACTCCAGCGGGCTTATTCATCATAATATAGACAAATGGCTTATAGTGAATAATTTTATCTTCATATTTTACAATATCTTTTTCTTCATCAATCTGAATTTTCCCATCTTTCACAAAAGCATCATTAACACTAATTTTCTTATTTTTCAAAATATCCTTGACTTCTTTTCGAGTTCCAATTCCCGAATTTGCCAAAAATTTATCCAGTCTCATTATTTTCTAACTCCTTTAAAGTTAAGCTAAAATTAAATGTAAATTTTTTTATATTTCTAAATTATACAGCTTATAATTTCCAAGAATTTGTAAATAATTAGATTTTTCTCTCATTTCCTCAAGTGCCATTTTTACTTTCTCACTAGACATATTTCCTTCAAAATCAATGTAAAAATAATATTCCCAAGGTTTACTTACTCTTGGCCGTGACTTCAGGTTTACCATATTTAGCCCATATTTATAAAAAATCTGCAATAATCCAATTAATGCTCCTGATTCATTATTTGCACTCGTTACTATACTTATTTTATCGCTTCCATCAGTTACAATATCCTCATTTGAAATGATAAAAAATCTTGTATAGTTTTCTTCTTCATTATTAATATTTTCCTTCAGCAATTCCAAATCGTATACTTCTTTTGTTTTCATATTTGCAATACAGGCATTCTCTTTTTTACCTTTTGATGCGATGTATTTTCCGCTAATTGCAGTATTTGTCATTCGATTAAGATGCCACTCATGCTTTGATAGAAATTCTGAACATTGCATAAAAGCCTGTTCGTGAGAATAAATGTTTTTTATATCTTCAATTTTACTTCCTTTTACACCAAGCAAGTTGTGTGAAATCTTATGTCTGACTTCTCCAATTATGTGGATATTTTTTGTATTTATCAAGTCAATACTATCCCGCACTTCTCCAACAATGGAATTTTCTATCGGCAATATTGCAATATCGATTTGATTAGTATGTACAGCCTCTACCAAATCTTTATGTGAATTAAAATGAAAAATATTTTTATTCTCTTCAATATTATAAATATTTGAATTTTTATTATTCTTAAGCAAGTTCATTAGCACTTCATACGCATAGGAACCAGGCACTCCAGTATATCCCAGCTTTTTATTTTCCAATTCTAAATCATTTACATATCTAGTTGAAATACCAATTTTAAACTTCTGGTATTCCTTACTGGAATCCATAATATCCTTTAAAATCAACTCAATATAATGATTCAGTTCCTTATTTTTAACTCTTTCTAAATTTTTCTGAATAACTTCCTTTTCTCGTTTTTCATCAAAAATCTTTTTTCCAGTTAATTTTTTAAACTGTGCCACTTCCTGTACAATGTGTAGCCTTTCTTCCAGCAGTTTCACCAGCTGGCTATCCAATTTATCAATCTTTTCCCGAATTTCTTCCAAATCCAAATTTTTATTTATATCCATTCATCTTCCCTTTTTTCTTTTTATAAAAACGAACTGTTTTATTATAACATAACTTTTTTAATTTTTCTTTAGAGTATATTAGAAATTAGATTATTTATTGAAATCTTCTTTCTTAATTTAATTATTTTTTTAAATATAAATTATATAATTCACTTAAAGTTTGAATAATAATATGCAAAAATTAATAGACTATCTAATTTTCTGCTCTATTTTAAACCAAAATTATTATACATAATATTTTTTTTTCTCATTTTACTTATTATAAATTATACTAAAATCAGAAAGAAAAAGCAAGAATAGTTAATACAAAAAGGGAATTCCTCTAATTAAAAAGCAATTCCCTTTATAATATATACTCAAACCCATTTAAAATTGAACTGATAGAAATTATATAATTTAGGGGTTGAGTAAAATAGTCATAATTTTTGAGTTCTATTTTAAACTAGTTTTACTATAAAATTAATCTTCTATATAGTCATGAACTTCAACTGGCTCAATATTCCAAATTTCTTTTGCATATTCATCAATTGTTCTGTCTGAACTGAATTTACCAGCGTTTGCAATATTTTTAAGAGCTTTTCTAGTCCATTCTCTTTTATCTTTAAAGGCATTTTGAAGCCTATCTTGAGCTTCTCTGTATGATGCGAAATCTTTTAATAGGAAATATACATCCGGACGAGAGCCATCTACTCCGTATAATAATGAATTTTGCAGTTCTCTGAAGATTCCTGTATGATTATCGTCATAAGTTCCGTCACCTAGCTGATCCACAACTTTTTTAAGTCCTTCTACGCTGTTATATTCATCAAATGGATTGTATCCTCCATGTGCCTGATAGTTTTCCACTTCCTGTGCTGAAAGTCCAAAGATAAATGCATTGTCAAGTCCAACTTCTTCAACAATTTCCACATTTGCTCCGTCCATTGTTCCGATAGTTAATGCACCGTTTAGCATAAATTTCATATTACCAGTTCCAGATGCTTCCTTACTTGCTGTAGAAATTTGTTCTGATACATCTGCTGATGGGAATATTTTCTCTCCAAGTGAAACTCTATAGTTTTCAAGGAATACAACTTTGATTTTTCCGTTAATGTCGCTGTCGTTATTTACTTTTTCTGCAACAGCATTGATTAATTTGATAATTCCTTTTGCACGTCTATATCCAGCAGCTGATTTTGCTCCAAAAATAAATGTTCTTGGCTCAATATCTAGATATGGATTTTCTTTTAATCTATTATACAAGTCCATAATATGAAGTACATTTAAAAGCTGTCTTTTGTACTCGTGCAATCTCTTAACTTGAATATCAAAGATAGAATGAGGATTTACTTCGATTCCTGTAGTATCTTTTATATATTTAGCCAATTTTTCCTTATTATGCAGCTTAATTTCAGCAATTCTTCTTAAAACATTGTCATCATCCAAGTATTGCTCCAATTTTTTTAGTTCATACAAGTCTGTAATCCACTTGTCTCCAATTAATTCTGTAATTAATGCAGCTAATTCTAGATTTGCTTTTAATAGCCATCTTCTTTGAGTAATTCCATTTGTTTTGTTTAAGAATTTTTCAGGATATAATTCATTCCATTCTCTTAGCTCGCTATTTTTAAGAATTTTCGTATGCAATGCCGCAACTCCGTTTACTTTGTGCGATCCTACGATGGCAAGCCATGCCATTCTAACTTGTCCATCTCCAATGATTGACATTTTGTTGATTCTTTCCCAATCCCCTGGATATTTTTGCTGTAATTCTGCGACAAATCTTCTATTGATTTCTTCGATAATTTGATAAATTCTTGGAAGTAATGGCTGAAATAGTGAAATATCCCATTTTTCCAATGCTTCTGATAAAATTGTATGGTTTGTGTATGCAAATACATTTTTACAAATATTCCAAGATTCATCCCATCCTAATTTTTCTTTATCCAGGAAAATTCTCATTAATTCAGGAATTGCAACAACTGGATGTGTATCATTTAGCTGAATTGCCACTTTTTCTGCAAATTTTGAAAAATCATTTCCAAAAACTGATTTGTATCTTCTGATAATATCCTGTAATGAAGCTGATGTAAAGAAGAACTGCTGTTTTAATCTTAATTGTTTTCCATCTTTTTCAGTATCATTTGGATACAGTACTCTTGAAATATCTTCAGCTTGAACTGCTTTTGCAGAAGCCTGTAAATAAGTCTGATCATTGAATAATTTTAAGTCAAATCCTTCAGGCGATCTTGCTTCCCATAATCTCAATGTATTTACAGTATCATTTCCATAACCGATAACTGGCACATCATAAGGTACTGCGTGAACTGTTTCGGTATTTACTCGTTTAAAGTATTCTTTCCCAAATTCATCACGATGAACTTCAATTTGTCCGCCAAATTTTACTTCAAATACTCTGTCCATTCTTTTTATTGACCAAGGATCTCCGTATTTTGTCCAGTCATCTGGATATTCCATTTGGAACCCATTTTCGATTTTTTGCTCAAACATTCCGTATTTGTATCTAAGTCCATATCCATGTCCTGGTAATGCCAATGTGGCAAGTGAATCAAGAAAACATGCAGCAAGTCTTCCAAGTCCTCCATTTCCAAGTCCTGCGTCCATCTCACGATCTTCAATTTTGTTAATATCTACGCCTAATTCATTCAATGTTTCTTTTATAACGTCATTAATTTGTAAATTAATCAGATTATTTCCCATAAATCTTCCCATTAGGAATTCTGCTGAAAAATAGTACGTTTGCTTTACCTGTTTTTTAGCATAAGTCTTTTTGGTATTGTACCATTTTTCCATTGCGTAATCCAAAGCTACTTTTGAAATTGCATTATATAACTCAAATTCATGAGCTTCTTCAAGAGTTTTTCCATATTGCCTTCTCAGTTCCCTAAGAATACTGTCCTTTAATCCAGATTTGTCAATTTCCATATTTCCTCCTAAATATTTTATTTTCACTTCACTTTACCACTTTTTCAGCATTATTTCAATACTTTTGCTAAAATTAATATCATTTAGCCGTTATCTTAATTTTGTATAATGAAATTTTTATCTCATCGGAGCAACTGCTGTCAATTCCCATTTGTGAATTCCTTCATCTTTTTTTGATGAGTCATATCCAATGTAAACATTTTTTAGCCTTTTATTTACTGGATAGAGTTTGTATCTATACATTAACGGAACTTCTGCTGCTTGTCCAATGTAGTATTTTTGCCAGTTTTTGTATGCTTCTACTTTATAATTTGGAACTGTTAATGATTTTTCTCCCAAAATTTCATCTATTAATCTGTCATTTTCTTCTGATGCAAAACGAGAAAAGTTAAGCTGGGATTTTCTTCCTGCTGATCCAGTTGGATCTAGACTTGTTCCAACTCCCCATGCTCCAAAGAATACATCTATGTCTTTAGTATCTCCTTGTACTTTTTCGTAAAAATTCTGGAAAGCTAGCAATCTTCCTGATGTAAGAACAGCTTTTATCCCTATTTTTTTCCAGCTTTGAATGTAGTTTTGAGCAAGCGGTTCTGCTACATCGCCTCCTGCCATAAACGCCATCTTTATTTCAAAAGGCTTTCCATTTTTATCTTCACGGATTCCATCTCCATTTACATCCTTGTATCCCGCTTCATCCAGCAGCTGTTTTGCTTTTTCAGGATTATACGGATAACCTTTCAAGTCCTTTGGAAAATATTTTTTGAAAACGGGAGGTATTGCTGAAGTTGCTTCCTGCCTTAATCCAAAATAAAATGCCTGTGCTATTTCCTCAACATTTATCGCATACACAAGAGCTTGACGTAATCTTAAATCCGACATCTTGGCATTTGGATCTGTCACATTTTCTCCTTTTGTTTTGTCATAATGCCCCAGCTTAAAGGCCAAATACGAATAATACAAATCCTGCTGTCCTAATGTTTCTATATTTTTAAAATCCTTGTAGTTATTGTAAAGAGAATCAGGCATGCTAATTACAAAATCATATTTCCCAGCTTTTAATGCTGCCACTATAGATTGTGAATTTACTACCTGCACTATTGCCTTTTCAATTTTCGGCTTTCCTTTGTAATAATAAGGATTTGCTGTAAATTCTAGACTTTCTCCACGTGAAACTTTTGTTAAATTATATGGTCCCAATGTTACTGGTTTCATTCTAATTTTATCCGATGAAATCAATTCTTTTATTGGAATTCCTTTTAAATAGTGCTTCGGTAATGCATTTCCAACTAGCCCGTTTGCAACTGTATAAATGCTTTGTCCTAGTTGTAAAAAAGAAATTTCCACTGTTTTATCATCTATTTTTTTTATACCTGAAATATTTGGGGCTTTCCCATCGTGATATTCCTTCATCCCAACAATTTTTTGAGTTTCTTCAGTATATCTCACACCTGTATAATCTTTATTTCCTATAATTTCATAAGGTAAAATGATGTCATCAGCAGTTAGAGGCTGTCCGTCGGACCATTTTATACCATCTTTTATTTTTATTGTAGCTTTTTTATTTTTTGCATCAACTGTAAGAACGGCAGGTCCTTTGTCTGTTATTTCAAAATTTTCATCCACTTCAAATATACCCGAGCTTAAAAACATTGAAATAATCTCACCATCATAACCATCTGAATAGAATGTTTCATTAAAAACTCCAACCAATGGATCATCCTTTACTAACGCCACTTGCAAAGTTCCGCCTTGCACTGCAGGCTCATTGTTTGATGTTTTTTCTGGAAATAATGATAAATTCAGTTTTGCTCCTGGCATTTCACTTCTCTTTTTACCAGGATTGCACGAAACTACGAATATCAATACAAGAAGCGTGATTAATAATTTCCATTTTTTCATACTGTTCTCCTTTTTTAGTTTTATCCTCTTCTCTGTTTTGCGTCAGCCGCCCTGTTTAAAGCCTGTCCGACATAATTAATACATAGCATCATAATTAAAATCAATATTGACGCTGGAAGCCAAATCCATAATTTTGTGGACAACACTTCTGGATCCGCTGCATAACCAACCAATGTCCCAAGGCTCGGAGTAGAAAGCGGTAATCCAAAGCCAAGAAAACTAAGCCCTGTTTCAATTCCAATATTTCCAGCAAATCCTAATGTCAATTCCACAATTATAATTGAACTCAAGTTAGGCAATATTTCCCTGAAGATTATCGTAAAATCCTTTGTCCCCATAGTCTTTGAAGCCAAAATATAATCTTTCTGACTTTCAGCAAGTGCCTTACTTCTAATCAGCCTTGCTGCTCCAACCCAGTAAAATGCACTCATTATCAGCACAAAAGTTGCTATAGTGTACTTTGGAACAATAGTAACAAACACAATAATGATCATAAGTGTAGGCAAAATCGTAATAAAATCAATAACTCTCATAATTACGTTATCCACCCATTTCCCATAATATCCTGCAATCAGTCCAAAAAATATCCCAATTCCTGATGTCAGAATTGTTATTGTAAAACCAATAATAATCGAGTTTCTGGCACCTAGTATCAGCTGCCCCAATATTGAACGCCCTCCAGAATCAGAACCTAGCCAAAATCCCTCTTTCATAGGAATGGCATATTTATCCAGAAGGCTTATTTTCATAATTTCCTCCTGATTTGCAAAAAGCGATCCGATAAAAATTATTCCAAAAAGAATTACAAGAATAATAAGCGAAGCAAGTGCCAATTTATCTTTTAAAATCTCTCTTACAATAACACTAATTCCAGTCGGCTTGCTGCTTTTCTTAATTTCATCAAAATTTTCTGCTTTTTCATTATTTTCCTTTAAAATTTCATTATTAGACATTTTTTCACCACCTACTCTATTCTAATTCTAGGATCAACAATGCTAAGAATAATATCTGAAAGCAAACTTCCAAGCAATGTTAAAAATCCAAACAGCAGTATTAATGCTGTAACAACACTGTAATCCCGTGTTATAATTGAATTTACAAACAGTCCTCCCATTCCAGGGTAACTGAATATTTTTTCAATAAAAATTGAACCTCCCAGAAGCCCTGTTATCGAATAACCAAAAAACGCTGCAATCGGTAAAATCGAATTTCTAAAAATGTGTCTTGAATAAACTTTATTTTCAGGTACTCCCTTACTTTTTGCCGTTTTTACATAATCCAGATTCTTAGCATCAATTACTTCATTTCTCAAATACTGCACAATCCAAGTTGTTCCCAACAACGCATACGTAATTGCAGGCAATATGATGTGATAAATTCTGTCCAAAATATGTCCCAAAGTGCCAGTACTAAGTCCAGCTGTCACCGATCCAGTTGTTGGAAACCATCCAAGTGTATATCCAAAAAACCAAATCATTATAAGCGAGAGCACAAAAGTTGGAATCGCATAGCTCACATAATTATAAAATGTGACAAATTTATCAAGAAATGAGTTCTGATAACGCCCAGCAAGCATTCCAAGCGGTATTGCAATACAATATGTCAAAATAAGGCTAAGCAGCGACAAAATAAACGTATTTACTGCCCGTTCCCCAATAAGCGTCTTTACAGGAACATTATAAGTGTAGCTCATTCCCAAATTTCCAGAAACGGCATTTTTTAGCCATCTCACATACTGAACATGCCAAGGATCGAGCAATCCTGCCTTTCTTCGTAATTCTTCAAGTGCTGCAGGATCTGTCTGTGGTGTAATCAGTCCTGTAAACGGATCTCCCGGCATAAGTTTTGCCAAAATGAAGATTAATAGGCTAAGTATAAATAATTGCGGTATCATAACCAGAATTCTTCGTAAAACTGTTTTCCACATTGATTATTCCCCCCCTTTTCCGTTATTTTGCATTATTTCATCTTTAATAGCGACAAAATGGGTATCTGTTAATTTTTTTAAATCAAATACACGCCCATTTTCATCATAATATTTTTTTTCATTCTTCAAATATTCCTTTTCAATTTCTATCCTTCTTTTTTTATTCTCCAGCCTTTTTTCAGGATGTACTTCTGGAATTGCGGCAATTAGCCGTTTTGTGTAAAAATGTTCAGGATTTTTATAAATATCATTTTTTGTCCCAGTTTCCACAAACCTTCCACGATACATTATAAACATATAATCGCACATATGCTTTACAACTCCCAGATCGTGAGAAATAAAAAGATAACTTAGCCCAAACTGTTCCTGAATATCCTTCATATAATTCAAAACTTGTGCCTGAACCGATAGATCAAGTGCCGACACAGGCTCATCTGCAATAATTAGCTTAGGTTTTGTCGCAACAGCTCGTGCGATTCCCAGCCTCTGTCTCTGTCCACCAGAAAATTCATGTGGATATTTATAAATATCTTCTCTATTAATCCCTACAATTTCCAGCAGTTCTGACACCTTCCTCTTTTCCTCATCTGAAGTCAAATTCTCAAAATTTCTCAAAGGCTCAGAAATCAAATCAAGCACTCTCTTCTTAGGATTTAAACTAGATAATGAATCTTGAAAAATCATCTGCACGTTTCTATTATATTCGCTTCTTCTATTCCGAAACTTCCTATCAATTTCTTTACCTTCATAAATAATCTTTCCGCTTTTTATCTTCTCCAGCCCAATTATCGCTTTCCCAATCGTAGACTTTCCAGATCCCGACTCCCCCACAAGTCCATAAGTCTTTCCTTCTTCAATAGTCAAACTGACACCATCAACAGCATACACATGGTCAATTACCTTATTGAAAAAGCCCCCACGAATAGGATAATGAACCTTCAAGTCTTTCACTTCAATAAAACTCATATTTTTATTTATTCCCTTCTTTAATATTATTTAATAACCTAAATTTTAAAATATGTAATTTATTTTAATTAATAATTGTTTTATCTATAATTTTTATATTTTTTATTTTCAAAAAAATACAACATTTTTAATTTAATCATAACAAGTAATTTGCTTAAATAAATTTCCAAGCAAAATTTCGTTAGAAGAAAAAGAACTGTTTGAACTTTTGAAATATACTTGAAATAAAATTCACTTATTCATAATAAAATAATCTATATTCAAAAGCGAGTTTTCTTTTTCTTTTATAAGAAAGTTTTGCGTTAAGCGGGGTAGTTCGTAGAACGTTTCGCCATTATCTCTAAGTAGTAGTCAGTTATACATGTTAAAATAACTTTTATTGCGAAAAAAGGCATGGCGTCTGATGCCCTTACGTTAAAAGAAATTTGAAAATATAAAAGAAAAACTTATTATTATTCAAAAAATTTTAAAATTTTTTAATTTAAACTAACCTTCTAAGATACGATTAGTTTATTTTTCAAAATGAAAATTTTTCCAGCAAGTACATCTTACAAAATGCTCTTTTTCCACTTCATGCAATGTTGGATTTTTTTCGTGTTCACTTTCTTTTATCCACGGAATTCTTTGAGAAAAACGGCATCCTGTTCTCTCTAATTTGGTTAGCGATGGAACAATTCCTTGAATTACGTGTAATTTTTCTGTTTCTGTGTCAAGTTGCGGGATTGAATTTAGCAGAGATCTTGTGTAGGGATGTTTTGGATTATTGAACAAATCATTTACGTTTGCGATTTCTACAATTTCTCCAGCATACATTACTGCCACTCTGTCCGCCATTTCAGCAACAACACCCAAATCATGTGTAATCAAAATAATCCCAGCGTTTATTTCACTTTGCAAAGTTTTTAATAAATCCAGTATTTGTGCCTGTATTGTAACGTCCAATGCTGTTGTCGGCTCATCGGCTATAATAATTTCAGGCTTACATGAAAGTGCTATTGCAATCATTACTCTTTGACGCATTCCTCCTGATAATTCGTGCGGAAATTGCCTTGCTACACGTTTTGGATTTTTTATTCCTACATTCTCTAGTAATTCCAGCATTCTGGCTTCTCTTTCGGTTTTGGACAATTTTGTATGATAAATCATTCCTTCCTCAATTTGTTCCCCTATTCTCATCAGTGGATTTAAAGCCGATAGAGGATCTTGAAATATCATGCCAATTTTATTTCCTCTAATTTTATTGTATTCTTCTTCATCAATTTCTACCAAATTTTTCCCTTCAAAATTGATTTCCCCTGTCAATTTTGTGTTAATCGGATTATGCAGTCCAATAATAGAAGTTGCAAGCGTACTTTTTCCACATCCTGACTCCCCCACTATCGCAAGTATCTCATTTCTTCTAAGTTCCAGCGAAATATTATCCACAGCAGGAAAATATTCATCTTTTATCCGAAAACTTGTAACAAGATTGTTAATTTTTATCAATGTTTCAGTTTGTTCCATACTTTTCTCCTCTAAAAGTTCTTTGTTAAAAATTTATTTTTTTTATACAGGTATTGTAACATAATTTTTAACTTTTTACTCTTATTTTTTGAAATTTTTATTACCTTGTTAATTGACAATTTAAAATTTTCCAGGTATAATTTATTAAAAATGCGAGTGTGGTGGAATTGGTAGACACGCTATCTTGAGGGGGTAGTGGCTTTTAGCCGTATGGGTTCAAGTCCCATCATTCGCACCATTATTTAATTTATACATCCAGTTTTATTTAGCGAGCGTGATGGAATTGGTAGACATGCTATTTTCAGAGGGTAGTGGCAGTAGCCGTACGGGTTCGACTCCCGTTGCTCGCACCATCAATTTTATTGTTTTTTGAATCTATTCTTTTCAATTATTCAAAAATTTATTCAAACTTATTCAAAATTAATTTAATTATTATTCAACAATTACTTACAATTTTTTCGTTCATAAAAAAAGCATCTAATTGATTTTTATCAAAAAGATACTTTTCTTTTTTTATGTTTTGTAATTTTCAAAATTTATTTATTTTTATTTTCTTCCTCATCAATTTTAGCCTCAATCATCATAATCAAATAATCAAGTTCCAATTCCCCACGCATTGCAATCATTTGAAGAGTCGCTATTTTAGACATCATCATAAACTGAACAGGATCTAAAAGTTTTTTGTATTCTGGAGAAATTAATGGCATATATTCCCTAATATAAGGATATTTTTTAACAATATCCCCTATTACAGTTTTTCCAGTCAAATTATACTTGCTTGTAAATACTTCTCCTGTTTCTTCTTTTTTCTCATTTTTACCTTTATTTTCCCATGTTACAAGTCTTCTTTCCCCTGTTAGACTTCTAATTTTCGTAACATCCTGCATCATTTCCAGAACACCTTTAAACACGCCATTTTCATCTCTTACAGCCACATAATAAATATAAATGAATTTTCCACGCATTTCTAGCCAAAAGTCAATCTCGTCCTGCTCCCCTTTTCTAAAAGCGTCTATTATTTCAAGTACGGAACTGACGCTTTCTCTTGGATGACAGTTTTTAACATCACGCCCTATAACTCCTGCACTTCTTGGGAAAACCCTATGTTTAGTATCCGTATAGAATTTCACAATTTCATTTTCATCCACAAAAGACAAGTCCACAGGCATATGCTGAAAAATAAGATTAATCTGTTCAAGCGTTAATTTCCCCTGCTTTACATCAAAAACTTCATTTTCTTTATTTTCGCTTCCCATATTATATTTTGCCATAAGACTTGCAAGGTCATTCATAAAGTTTCCAGCATTTTGATTATTCTGAACGTTAGTTTCTGATTTTAGATTTTCCTCTTTTACAGACTGATTACTATTGTTATCTTGTTTTTCTACGTTTTCAGGATAAAATCCAGTTGGTTTATCAATCAGAAAATATCCAATTTCATCATCTCCTGCACGCATTTGCTTAAATTCTTCTTCACTAATCATTTTCATCGAAGTTGGAAAAAGCACTTCTTCTTCCTTATGCATGATATCAAGCGTCAATTCCAACACATTTTCCTGTTTTTCCAAAAATTCTTCAATTTTATCATTTTCAAGCAATTTATATGCTTCACTTATGCTATCTCTCACGTTATTATCAAAGCTCCACATTATTCTTGATGGACGGTCAAACCCTTTTTTCTCTAATATTGAAAATAATTGATGCTGTTTTCTTGCAAGATGGGTAGGGTTAAATTGTGATAATTTTTCATAAAGTTCAAGCCATCTGTTCTTTATAAACTTTTTCCCAAACTCTTCTTTCATTTCGGCAATCAGCTTTCTAGCCGCTTCATTTTCCAAAATATACGTATTTATCGGATGCCCCTCAGGCAAGTCAAATTCATCCTTCACAATAATATCCTCAAAAAGCCCTAACACATCATTCATCTTATCATGAACCGTATTGTCATCAAATCCAAGTTCTTTAATTTTTTGCTCTGAATAAGCAAATTCGCTCGCTGTCATCTTGTCAAAGTTTTCTTTTATTAATTTTTTAGTAGTCTCAAAATCAGTCTTTCCTTCAATGTAATCTTTTTTTATTTGAGTCATTCTCTCAATTTTCTCAAGATCTAATTTTAGATAATTTTTCATATCCTGTGCCATAATAACCACCTTCTATTTTTTATAATCTTTTTTCAGCCAAATAAAACTTCTTTATTAAAATTTTAAAATCAAATTTTATATGATTTTATTGCCTAAATAATATGCACTAATAACATTTTATGCCAAATTTTTAAATTATAGCTATTTTTCTCAACTCTTAGAAATATTTAATTTTGTTAATTTATACTCAAACCTATTTAAAATTAAACTACTAAAATTATATAGATTTAGGGTTTGAGTAAAATAGTCATAGCCTTTTGAGTTTAGTTTTAAAGCAGTTTTACTATAACATAAAAAAGTTCAATTATATTTTGATTCTCAAACCTATTTTAACATATTTTCATAAAAAAAAGTGTGATAAACAACACACTTTTAGAAATATAAATCAAATTATTATTAATTTTCTCCCCATACTTCATCTGAAATTTCCTTAATAAATCTAAGTTTTGCCCATTGCTCTTCTTCTGTAAGCCTATTTCCTTCCTCTGTCGAAGCAAATCCACACTGCGGACTCAAATAAAGCCTGTCTAGCGGCACATATTTTGAAGCCTCTTTTATACGTGCAATTACACTTTCCTTTTCTTCTAATGTTGGATTTTTAGAAGTTATTAATCCCAAAACAACTTTTTTATCTCCAGAAACTTTTGCAAGTGATTCAAAAGTACCAGCTCTTTCTGTATCAAATTCCAAATAATAGGCATTTACATCTTCTTTCCCAAAAAGCTCATCTGCAATTTTGTCATATCCGCCTTTCCCAAACCAGGTAGAAGCATAATTTCCACGGCAAACATGCGTATTAATTACCAAATCTTCTGGATTATTTTGAAATACCCTGTTATTTATATTTAGAAATTTTTCTGCAAATTCTTGTCTGATAATTTCTTTATCCCTATCACTTTTTTCAATAAATGAAGCAATAAAGTCATCATCTACAAGACAACCCCAAGTACAGTCATCAATTTGCAAAGTTCTAAGTCCTTCGTTATACAAGTCATTTATAACAGTTTTGTAGGCACTGACAATATCATCTTCCAATCCTATAAAATCAGGATAAACTTTAAGAAGTGCGGCCACATGCTTATCTTCCCTTACTAATTCTGCATAAAATTGTGCTGGAGCAGGTATTGTAAATCTAGCTTCCACACCTTTTTTATCTTTTACTAAATCTCGCAAAAATGTATAATGTTTCACAAATGGATGATTTTCCCCACTAATCTTTCCAGTAACAATCGCAGTATCATCACGGGTAACAACACCATTAAATTCATAACCTTTATCAGCATGCACATGCCCAATTCCATTGAATCCCCAGAAAAAGTCCAAATGCCAGTAACTACGTCTAAATTCCCCATCTGTAACACTTGTATATCCTAATTCAATTTGCTTATCTACAATTTTTCTAATTTCTTCATCCTCAACTTTTTCCAATTCTTTCTTGTCAATTTTTCCCTTTTCAAAATCATTTCTAGCTTTTTTTAATTTCTCAGTTCTCAAAAAACTTCCTACAGTATCGTGTCTATGAGGTGCATTTATTGTACACATATTATCAACTCCCTTATTTATTATTATTTTATGAAGTTATTATATACAAATATGTGCTTTCTGTAAAATACATTTATTTTTTAGTTTGTTATAACTTTTGTTTATATCAACGTTCTTTAGTATTATGGAATTTCTGTATATTTCAAATGTTCCTTCAAAGCCTCTACATAAACTTTCCCATAAACACTCAGTTCAATATTTTTCTGCATTATAATTCCAACTTTCATATATTCGTCCACTTCCAGCGGTTTTGCAATAATATTTTCTCCATTTAGCTCTTTACTAATTATTCCTGTACTTACCGTGTATCCGTTAAGCCCAACTGCCAAATTAAATAAAGTCGCCCTGTCCCTCACTTTTATATTTTTATCTCTGTCAAGTGTACTCAATATTTCTTCTGAAAAATAAAAAGAGTTATAGTCTCCTTGTTCAAACGACAGATATGGATATTCCTTCAAATCTTCAAGACTAATGCTTTCCTTTTTTGCTAGAGGATGATTAAAACTAATGAAAACATGTGGCTTTGCAGTAAACAGCTCAATAAATTTCAAGTTATTTCTTTTTATCATTTTCTCAATTACAGTTTTATTTGCTCCTGAAGTATATAAAATTCCAATTTCACTTTTTCTCTTGCTTACATCTTCAATTATCTCATTAGTCTGTGTTTCCCTAAGTGTAAAATCATACTTATTCTCTCCAAATTTCTTAATCACATCCACAAAAGCATTCACTGCAAAGGAATAATGCTGAGTTGATACCGAAAATCTCCGAGTTATCTTATTTCCTTTTTTATATTCTTCTTCCAACAAATCCGTCTGTTCTAAAACTTGCCTAGCGTATCCCAAAAACCTATCTCCTTCAAGTGAAACAATTACTCCTTTATTTGTCCTGTTAAAAATCGTTATATTCATCTCATCTTCCAGCTCTTTTATTGCTTTCGTCAATGCCGGCTGTGAAACAAACAGCTCTTTTGCTGCATCACTTAATGTCCCTTTTTCAGCGACTGTTACTACATATTTTAGTTGCTGTAATGTCATTTTTTCTCCTTTTAATAAATTCTATTCTACAACTTAAAAATCTTTTTAACTCTTTAACACAATAAAAAGCCAGCTTCAAAGCCGACTCTTTATCAAGAAACTTTATTTTTATATATTTTTTATTAGATAATTTTAAAAAAAATATATTTTATTCTCAAATTTAAATTTTACTTTTCTCCCCAAAAATACCCCACTAACTTTTATCAAATTCTTCTTTCAAAATTTTCTAATCATCTTTTTACAATGTTTCCAAATACTCAGCCAATGAAGTCGCTTTACGCCCCAGCACTTTTTCAATGTCATTTGAAACACCAGCTTGTTCACCTTCAGCGATTGCCGTATAAGTTGAAACCCACGAATCGTATTCCCATTGTTCAGCTTTCCAGATTTTACGCGACTCATAAGCGTCTTCTACTGTTTCAGGAATATATTTAATTTCTTTACCCAAATATTTACTTGCAAGTTTTGTAATTTCCTCCATTGTCAATTCTTCAGGTCCTGTCATATTCAATGTCTGATTTTCCCATTTTTCTGGATTTTCCAAAATTTTAGCAGCCACTTCTGACACATCCGAACGCACCACAGCCGAAACTTTACCATTTTCAGCAGGCCCTTTTATTTCACCGTACTCTCTGCACATATCCACAAAAAAATCCGCATAAAAATTATCTCTCAAAAATATATATTTAAAGCCATTTTCTTTAATGTATTCCTCAGTCGCATAATGATCTCTTCCCAATGTAAATATGGAATTTTTTGAAGCATTGTAAAACGAAAGATAAACAATGTGTGACACTCCAGCTGTTTTAGCAGAATCAATAAAATCCTTATGTTGCTGAACACGGTCAGGATTTTCTGAACCTGACACCATAAAAAGCACATCAATCCCTTCAAGCGATTTTATAGTATCTTCTGACTTGTCGTAACTTGATTTAAAAACATCAGAAAATCCCATTTTTTCAGCTTTTTCCTTATTTCTAGGCAAATTTCTCACTTTTATTCCATTTTCTTTGCATAATCTTGAAACCATGCCACCTAAATTTCCTGTCACTCCAGTTACTGCTATTTTAGCCATTTTATTTTCTCCTCTTTTTCCATTTATCCCTTTATAACAATATTAACCAGCTTATTAGGCACAACAATTACCTTGACAACTTCTTTTCCATCAATAAATTTTTGAACTTTTTCTGAAGAAAATGCCAATTTTTCAGCGTCATCTTTTGAAATTCCAATTTGTGCAGGAACCATATCTCTAACTTTTCCATTTACTTGTAAAACCAAGTTAAAATTGTTTTCCACAGTTAATTTTTCATCAAATGTTGGCCATTCTTGCTCAAAAGTAAGAGTTGTATTTCCTAAATCACTCCATAATTCATCTGCTACATGCGGTGCAAAAGGTGCAATTAATAAGATCACTTTTTCAAGAACTTCGTGCCATACTTTTTTACTTTCTGACGAAATGTCGTTTTTGTCAATTACATTTTGCTTGTAAGTTGTCATATCATTTAGAAGTTCCATTATTGCGGCTATTGCTGTGTTAAAGTGGAAATCGTCCTCAATGCTGTCTGTAACTTTTTTCACTGTCTGATGTAATTTTTTCTGAATTTCCTTGTCTTTTTCACTTCTTGCATCTAAATTAATTCCGTAATTATTTTCCTTTGTTGCATTTTTATCAGCAAAATCAGCTGTTGATGAAATTAACAGATAAAGTCTGTTTATAAATCTATAAGCTCCAGCAAGTCCGTTCATATTCCATTCCAATTCTTTTTCAGGCGGTGCGGCAAACAATGTGAACACTCTTGAAGAGTCAGCTCCGTATTCCTTCACGATTTCTTCTGGATCTACACCATTATTTTTAGATTTACTCATTTTTTCAACTTTTGTTGCCAATTCTTCTCCAGTTTCCTTAGAAACAGGCTTCCCATCTTTTATTTCCACTTCTCTTGGGAACAAGTATCTTCTTTCATTTTGAGAATAGTAAGAAGGCCCTAAAACCATTCCTTGTGTCAAAAGACGTTTAAATGGCTCATTTGTATCAACATATCCTAAATCTCTTAATGATTTGTGGAAAAATCTTGCATAAAGCAAATGCATTACCGCATGCTCAATTCCACCAATATATTGATGAACTGGAGTCCAGTTATCTGCATCTTCCTTTTTAAACGGCTCTTTATCATTGTGAGAATCCAAATATCTCAAGTAATACCATGAAGAATCAACGAAAGTATCCATTGTGTCAGTTTCTCTTCTCCCTTTTTTCCCATTTGGCAAAATCACATTTTTAAATTCCTCAGAAGTTTCAAGTGGATTTCCTTTTCCGCTAAACTCAATGTCTGTAGGTAGTTTCACAGGCAAGTTTACTTCCTCTTCCAAGTAAATGTTTCCATCTTCATCATAAATCACAGGAATTGGAGTTCCCCAGTATCTCTGTCTGCTGATTAGCCAGTCATGAAGCCTATAATTTACAGTTGCCTTACCTTTTCCTAATTTTTCCAGCTTTTCTACAATCTTGATTTTTCCATCTTCATTTGAAATTCCATCAAATTCTCCAGAATTAGTCATAATTCCATTTCCAGTAAAAATATTTTCAAATGTTTCTTCAAGCGTCAATTCATGCACATTCCCATCTTTATCCACAGGATTTACTACAATTTTAATTGGCAAGTCATATTTTTTTGCAAAAGCCAAGTCTCTTGCATCATGGGCAGGCACAGCCATAACCGCTCCAGTCCCATAATCTATTAATACATAGTTTCCAATCCATAAAGGTACTTTTACATTATTTATTGGATTTATAACATAAAGTCCTGTAAATACACCCTCTTTTTCCTTATCTTCAGCAGTACGGCTAATTTTATCCTCATTAATCATAGCCTCAACTTTTTCCCTAATTTCAGGATTTTGCTTCAAAATAACCTCTTCCACTAATGGATGTTCAGGTGCCAAAGTCAAGTAAGTCGCGCCAAATAACGTGTCCGCTCTCGTAGTGAACACAGTTATTACAACTTCACCTTTTTCATTTTTTACAATATTCTCATTATTCCCTTTATAATCAAAGTCCAAAATAAAGTCTACTTCCGCTCCTGTTGATTTTCCAATCCAGTTTTTCTGCATAGCAAGCACCTGTTCAGGCCAATGACCTCTAAGTTCTTCATGTCCTTGCAGTAATTCTTCTGCATATTCTGTAATTTTGAAATACCATTGTGAAAGTTCCTTTTGAATTACATCTGTTTTACCGTGACGCCAGCATTTTCCACCTTCAACCTGCTCATTTGCAAGTACGGTATTACAGTCAGGGCACCAGTTTACATAAGATTTTTTCTTGTAAACAAGCCCTTTTTTATACATTTCAATAAAAAACTTCTGATTCCACTTATAGTATTCTGGAGTATAAGTTCTAAGTTCCCTGTTCCAGTCATAAGAAAGTCCCATAAGCTTCATCTGTCTTCTCATATTGTCAATATTATCCTTTGTCCATTTCCCAGGATGTGCCCCATTGTCAATCGCAGCATTTTCCGCAGGCAGCCCAAAACTGTCCCATCCAAATGGATGCAGCACATTAAACCCCTTCATCTTCTTATATCTAGCAATCGCATCTCCAATCGCATAATTTCTCAAATGCCCAACATGAAGCTTTCCAGATGGATACGCAAACATCTCAAGTACATAATAATTCTCTTTGCCATCAACTTTATTTTCCGATTTAAAAACATCTCCTTCAAACCATTTATCTTGCCACTTTTTCTCAATTTCCGACGGTTTGTATTCCTTTATCATTGCTTTCCTCCATTTTTTGTATTAGTTTTAACAATTTATTTTTAAAAGTTAACTTAATAATATTTATTATTTTACCATATTTAGCAGATTTTTCAAAAGGTAATTTCATAAAAATAATTTCTATTTTATACTTTAGTTCTTATTACTTTTTATAAAAAGACTTTAATAAAAATAATACTAGCCCTCTAAGATAAATTTTTACCTAAGAAGGCTAGTATATTAAAACAAAAATGGAAAATTTAATAAAAATTTAGCAATGATATTTTTATAGCATCTCATCTTTTTACTTAAATCAATTTTTCATAGTTTTCTTTATAATAATTATAAATTCCCTCAAATATCAATTTACCCACATAAGAGCCTCCATCTACATGCCCTATTGTTTTTTCTCCATGGTATGCCGCTCTTCCATGAACTGGTAACATATTTTTTGTTGCTTCACTTCCATTTGCTGCAGCATCACTTGCTTCTTTTAAAATTTCTAATACTGTTTTCCCCTTATCTATATTATTCTCAAAAACTTTTGTAGCAGGACACAATGAATCTAAAATCGTCTTTTCACCCTCTTTTGAATTTGCTTTTTCCTTTAACTTGCTAATTCCATTTTCCAATGCAATTTTCACATCATTTATATCCGCAGCCTCTTTTCCTTTCAAACTTCCACCTATCCCTAATAACCAAAATGAAATAATTGTTCCTAGTGAAGATGGGGCGGCTTCATTGAATACCATTCCCATCCTAAAAAACAATTTTCCTAAATCTTTTTCCTCGGAAGTTTTTAAATAATCTTTTAATCCAGAAAACCCTTGAACCATTGATATTCCTAAATCTCCATCTCCAAACTGGCTGTCTAAATCAAGTAAATAATCTCTGTTTTCTTTTACTAACTGAAGTATATTTTCTGTAATTAATTTTACATCATTTATATCCATAACTGCCTGTCCTTTCTGAAACTACTTATTTACATTAGTATAAAACGGGGTAATTGCTTCTTTCAATAATAATCTTTTAGTTTCCTCGTTCAATTTAAAAATTGTTATTGATAATCCCGCCATTTCCATAGAAGTAGCAAATTCTCCTATATGTGGTTTTATTATTTTTACATTTTTTTCTTTTAAAATTTTATAAATTCTGTTATATACAATGTAAAGTTCTTCTAAAGGAGTTGCACCTAATCCGTTTACAGTTACAGAAACTTCATCTTCTGATTTCAGTTCCAATTCTTCATTTATTTTTGAAAATATTAAATCCGCTATTTCGTCTGCTTTTAGCATTTCCCTTACTTCGATACCTTGCTCTCCGTGTATTCCCATACCTATCTCTATTTTATTTTCTTCTATGCTAAAAGTAGGTTTTCCAACTTCAGGAACAATGCATGGAGATAGTGCTACTCCCATTGTTTTTATATTTTCTAAAGCATGCTGAGTAATTTCAGCAACTTCCGACAATTCTAATCCCTCATCTGCAGCTGCTCCTGCGATTTTATAGGCATATAGCATTCCCGCTACGCCTCGTCTTGTATCTTTTTTTTCATACGGTGCTGAAGCAACATCGTCTTTAACTAATACACTGGCAGTTTTTATATCCTCAAAATCAGCTAATTCACATGCCATATTAAAATTCATCTTGTCTCCACCGTAATTTCCATAAAGACATAAAACTCCTTTTCCAAAATCACACGCTTTTATCATATCAAACATTTTCTGTGACGAAGGTGAAGCAAATACATTTCCTATCGCACATCCATCAAGCATTCCTTCACCTACATATCCTAAAAATGTCGGAAGATGTCCGCTTCCTCCTGCAGTAACGATACCTACTTTATTTCTTTTAGGATTATCTTTTCTTATCAATACTCTGATATCATCGTTCAGCAGCTGTATTTTATCACCATGGGCAGCTACTATTCCTTCTACCATCTCTTTTACAAAATTTTCAGGCTTATTTATTATTTTCTTCATAGACAATCACCTTCCCTAGTTTTTTTCAAATTTTTCGGGATATTTCCAGCTTTCCAGCTCTTCTGGAGAAAAACTGTCTGGTTCATTGCCTTTATTTATTAATAAAGTGTAATAGTAAACTTCTGCCAGTTCTTCTACATACTGTGCTCTCAGAAAAGCTTCATACATATCTGTACCACAGGCTACAACGCCATGTTTTTCAAGTAAAAATATATCCGCTCTCTTTACAGGTTCAATTACGCTCTTAGCCAATTCCACAGTTCCAGGTCTTGCATATGGTGCTACTGGAACAGCAGCATCCTTTAGCCCGAATGTTGCTACTTCATATATAATTGCCGGTATAGGTTTATTTAATACTGCAAAGGAAGTTGCCATTTTTGAATGAGTATGAACAATTGCCATTATATCTTCTCTTGTTTTATAAACTTCTAAATGCATCATTGTTTCACTTGATGGTTTTCTGTTATTTTTTACTTCTATTAATTCACCATCTACTGTTAGTACACATATATCATCTTCTGTTAATTCTTCCCTGTTTACACCTGATGGAGTGACTACTACATATCCTGTCTCCTTATCTCTTATACTAAAATTTCCTGACTTATGCTTGCACAGGTCTAATCTTTGTCCATCTTGTGCTGCTTTTATAACTTCTCTTTTCAAATTTTCTAACATTTACATCACCTTCTATTAAAATTTTATTACTAAACTTGTTTCTTCATATTTTTTATAAATATGTAGAATAATCCAAAAAATAGTACTAATGCTATAATTCCTGGTATTTTACCCGCTAGCCCATTTGCTATTGCCCATCTGAAGAACGGAGCTTCTACGCCAAAATATGTTATCATTTGTCCATGCGGTATTTCTATTGCTTTTGTTGCTTTTGCAAGTTGAGTGGCAAATGGTGCAAAACTGCTGGAAACTAATAAATAAATTGGTGTGTACAAAATACTTAAAATCAGCATTTTTAATAAATTCTTTTTAGATACAATCATCGCTGGAACTACAACTATAACGTTTACTATTCCTGCTAACGGCAATACATTGCTTATTCCCATTTTTGAAAGAACAACTGCTAAAAGCAATTCTATAGGAACTAATAATATTGCTACTACCCATAATTCAGATTGTCCTGCCATAAACGGCCAGTCTAGTCCAATATAAATTTCCCTATCTTTAAATTTATTTTTCATAAATTCTGATGCCGCATCCGCAATTGGAGCTAAAGCCTGCATAAACAATTTAGCTACCATAGGAAATAATACTAGAGCTGTTCCTACCTTTATAGCCACATTTAATGTATCTTTTACAGAATAACCCGCAAGAATTGCTATAAGTCCACCTATAATAAATCCCATAACGCTATTTTCTCCGAAAATTCCTATTTTATCTTTTAATTTATCTGCATTCGTATTTTCTTTCTTAAATAAAGGAATATAATCTAATAATTTATTTACAGGTTCCATTATTACACATTGCAATGTCATATAATGAGTACAAGTAACTCCTGGTATTCCTGTTATTTCCTGAGTTCTTTTCTGAGTAGCTTCTCCTATTTTTAACTCAACTATAACTTGAATTGCTGCCGCAACAAAACCTAATGCAATATTTCCAGTAATTGCCGCTACCATTGTTGCTGTAAAAATTTTCCCCCATACATTCCACAAATCTACGTTTAATATATTTGTTTGTTTGAATATAAGCATTAAAAGATTAATTCCTATCTGTAAAGGAAACATAAACAAAGCATAAGGCCAAGCCCACGCAATCGCAGACATAGGTGACCATCCTACATCAATTATATTTAACTGAATACCAGTTTTTTCAACAAATGCTGAAGCTACAGGACTTATAGTGTCAAACATAAAGCCTAGAACTACATTCATTCCTGTAAAAGCGACTCCCAATGTAAGTCCCGAAACTATCGCTCTTTTCAATTTCATTTTTATTATTAATCCTATTATTATCATTATTATAGGTAAAAAGATTGCTGCTCCCAATCCTAAAATATAGTTTAAAATATTTCCAAGCATTTTTATTACCTCCTAAAATTTAATACTGCCATCATTTTAGTAATTCTTTCAATTTTTCAAATTCTTCTGTCATTCCCATTCCTGTTAAAAACTTAATTCCATTTATCATTGGCTTATCATAAGTTTGAGACCCTGGAACTATTGTCACATAAACATCAACTTGATCTATTATGCTTTCAAGCGATTTTATATCTACTGCTTCTACTGTTGCTCTTATCCCTTCATCTTCCAGCATACTGTTAATTTTTGAAGCAACTGTCTGTGATGTTGCTACTCCTGATCCACATGCTACAACTATTCTTTTCATATAAATTCCTCCTAATTTTAATATTTTTTATTCTCCAAAATTTGAGTAAAACAAACTTTCCAGTTCTTTTAATAATTCAGTTTCATCTTCTCCATCTATTTCTATTTCAACTTTTGTTCCAAATTTAGCTCCTAACTTTAAAAAACCAAGGACGCTTTTATTCTCTACTTTATTATCACCTACTCTAAATACAGTTTTTGATTTATATTTTGATATTGTCTTTATTATTTGAGAAATAGGTCTTGCGTGCAATCCTGTTCTATTTTTTACTTCTAAAGTTTTACTTATCATTGTAATCACCTTATCTAAAAATTTTTACTTAATATTTCCAGTATTTTTTTCTTATCTGATGTACTTTTTATGCTATCATAAACTTCCTTCTGTTCCAGTAAAGACATTAATTTTGTCAATAAATTTACTTGCTCTTCTCCCTTTTGTATCAATAGTACAAATATTACTGATACCTCTAAATCATTTTCATTTAATCCCATATCTCTAAAAATGATAGGTTTTTGAAGTTTAACAACTATAATACCCTCTTTATCAACAAATTCAGGATTTGTATGAGGTATTGCAATCCTATATTCACCAAAATCCAAACCTGTAGGATAATTTTTTTCTCTTTCAATAATTGAATCGGAAAATCCTTCATTAACATATTTTTTTTCAAATAAAATATTACCTATTTTAGAAAGAAAGTCATTCCTGTCATTTGCTTCAAAATCCAAAAAAATATTTTCTTCTTTAAAATAATCTTTCATGCTTTATTCCTTTCTATGCATTTGTGTTTTTTGAAAAATATTTTACTATTTTATCTTTATTTTTTGTTTTCATTATTTCAACCAGTTCCTCTTTAAAAATTTTATTTATAATTTTACTTACTCTGTTCAATTCTTTTTCTTTATCCTTTATAGCAAAGGTAAAAATATATTTTATAGCATTTCCATTAAGTTCGAACTCATTTTTTAATTCAAGTAAAATTCCTGAAGTCTTAAACACATTGTTTTTATTTTTTGAATGCGGTAAGATTATTCCGTTATGTATTATCATATAGGATGTATGATTTCTCAATATATCCAGAATACTTTTAGTATATGAACTTGATATATATCCTTTTTTTTCAAGAAGACTGCATGTGTATTTTACTGCCTCTTCGATATTTTTAGCATCGTAGCTAAAAATAATACTCTCATCTGTAATTATATCCTTTTCTTCTTCCTTTTCTACAATATCATTTATAATCCTTCCTTTCATTTTATTTTCAAGTTTTTTTATCAATTTTTCTTTATTACGTATTTTTGCCTCCTCTTCTATAATTTCAATTAATTCTGATATTAAAACTTTTTTATTATTTGATACAAAACCGACATCCAACATCTTTTTTCTATCTTCTATTGTAAATATTGGGTTTACCTTTAATATTGGAATATCGTATGAATTTTTATCTTCGATATCCATTGTTGTTATTATATAATCTATATTTTTATTATTAAGCAAAGTTTCTTTTAGTTTAAAATAAGGAGTCACTGCAACTATTTCAACATTAAACAGGGAAGATATATTGTCTACCAGTATTTGAGATATTCCATATCCTAAGGTACTGATAATTATTATTCTTTTTACTTTCATGTTATTATTTGCAACTCTTTCTATTGAAGCTTTAAAATGAAGCGTCAGCAGAAATATTTCCTTATCAGGTATATCTTTTTTTAGTATATTTGTCAAAATATTTAAAGATTCCTTTATTAAATAAAATAAATTATTTTTTGTAAATTCTAAATCCTGTATAAATTTATCGTTTAATGTGTATTCATTTTTTACTCTATAGAAAAAAGGATTTAGATGCTGCCTCAAATATTCAAACAATAACCTATCCTTTGATATATCTACATCTAGCCTGTTATTTATATTTTCAATTAAATTTTTTACCAAAATATCTATATCAATCCAATTTTCATAGAATTGTGAATCTTTATTACAAGAACTTATTTTTATTACTAAATCTGTTATAATAAATATATCCTGTTCTTTAAAAATTTCGTTTAATCCATAATTCTTTACTTCTTTTTTTATTGTGTCATATTCATCCCATTCTTTTATTATTCCTCCATCAATACATATAAAATTATTTATTTCTTCATGAAAATTCTCTGATTGCAGTAAAATAATATAAGAAAGCATTGTTTTATAATTTTCATCAGTAGCTGAAAAATTTAACTTGGATAAGACTTTTTTCAAAAAATCACTTAAAGTCTTTACTTCTTCTATACCTAAATTTTCTTTAAATATTTCTTCTATTTTGATTCCGTAAATAGTCTTGTTTTTAATATTTTTCAAATAATTCAGGCATTCTGATATTTTTTCAACTCTATATTTTATTAAATTTGATATTTTTCCTTCAAGTATTATTCCTTTTTTTGTATTTAATTTAATCTCTTTTTCTTCAAATTCTTTTTTTATTCTGTTCAAATCACTATTAATTGTAATTCTTGATGTATCAAATTTTTCCATCAAATCAGATATGTTAATTTTTTTCACAGCTGTTATTAGTAAAAGTTTTATTAAATTCCTTCTTTTTTCAATAGTTACAGGCTCTGTCTCCTTGACTATATCCTTTATCTTATTTATTTTACTATCACAATCCAGCTTAAAAGTCCCTGATTTGCTTCTATATATAGGTTTAATATTAAATATTGACAAAACAAAATTAATCTTCTCAATATCATATCTTACCATTCTTTCAGAAATACCAAATTTTTCTTTTAACTGCTTAATAAAAACTTCTTCAGAAGAAGAAAAAATCTCAAGTATTTTTATTTCCCTATTATTTAACATCTAACCTCCTTAATTAAGGTTCTATTAATATATAACCTATAATTTTAACTATTTCAATATTAAAGTTTTGAAATTTTTATTGAAAAAAATATATTTATTAAAAATACATTTTATCCATTATTTTATAGTATTTATAAAGACTTTGTAAAAAAAACTTGAAAAGGTCTTTATTTTTAATAAATTGTAAAATATATGTTTCAAATTTAAAATAATATAAAACTTATAATAATTTGTTGTTAAAAATTGTACTATAAATTACAAATATCTTAACACAAATAATAAAATTAAGATAGAAATTTTATTTAAAAAAAATTATAAAATACTTCAAATTAATAAATTTTAATATCTCTTATTTAATATTTTGTTACCAAAAGAGGAAAAAGTTATTTTATTTCATGAAATAGTTAAATACCTTTATAAAATTTAAATACTCTATTTTTTCTAAATAAAAAAATACCGCTGTTAAGCGGTATTCTCATCATTTATTCTGTTTTTTTGTTCCTTAAAATTTTGGATACGAACTAATAATTATTCCTTCCCATCCCAATAAATCACAACTACATTCATTTCAAATTTTTCCTCAACTTTTACCATTTCTTTTACTGAGAATTCCAAAATTTGTTCATTCTCATAAGATAAATTTTCTCCAACAAAAATAATGGAGTTATCCATTCCAGCTTCAATAAGTGTTTCTGATATTTTCTGTGGTGTATTTTTGTTATCTGTCAAAAGTCCAATTTTACCAAATTCCCGTAACTTTTCAACATAATCCATTTCTCGTCCATGAACACTAGATATAAAAGCATTATTCCAATAATCAGAAATTTTAGCAAACATATATTGAATTGAGGAAATTCCAGGTATTACGTTTAATTCACTAGCCTCAAAATGTTTTCGCATAAATGTTAGCATACTATAAAAGCCTGTATCTCCTGATAGAATTAGTGACATTTTTTTATCACGGTTTTCTTTTATAAAATCTAGAACTCGCTGTAAATCAGCATTAATGTAGCAGTATTCTTTGTTTTCTGCATATTTTCCAAGACTTTCAATATGCCGTTTTCCACCGATTATTAAATCTGATTTTTCAATTTCTTTTAATACAACTGGTAAAGTGTAGTCCAAATTTCCAGGTCCTAATCCAAGTACATTTATTTTATTTTTCATTTTCTCTCCTAAACAAATTTTTATCATTTCTATTTTTATCTGTATTTATTATACCCTATATAAATAAAAAGTTAAAGAAAAAAGACTGTTTTTTTCACAGTCTTTTAAATTATTTTTTTATTAAAGTGCTGTAATAAAAGTCAAAAATCCTAATATTACTCCTGCCGCATTTGGCACAATTAAAATATAATCTTTTTTAGGTTCTTTAGTCCATCCGTAAATTACCCATATTAAACAGGAAACTGAGGCAGTAAGTGGTTGCCATGGCTGTGCTTTTTCTCCACCTATATTAGCAATAATTTGAGGAATATATGTTATAAATACAAATATACCTATAAATGCTCCTATTGAGCCAACGATTGTGTTAATTTTCTTTTTGTTCACTTTTTCCTCCTTGTGTTTAAAAAATTTAGAAATTTTTGCTATATCTTGTATTATATCACAGATTCCATCATTTTACAAATTAAAAATTTGACAAATAAACTTCTCAAGATATAATTTATTATAAGGAGGTTTTTATGGATAAAAAATATATAATAGCTCTGGATCAGGGAACAACTAGCTCACGTGCAATTATTTTTGATAAAAATCTGAACATTATTGAGAAAGCTCAAAAGGAATTTACGCAGATTTTTCCACAGCCAGGGTGGGTTGAGCATAATCCTATGGAAATATGGGCAAGTCAGCGTTCCGTTCTTACCGAAGTTATCGCACAATCTGGAATTTCCCTAAAAGATGTAGCAGCAATTGGTATTACAAATCAAAGGGAAACTGTAATCGTGTGGGATAAAAATACTGGCGAGCCTGTCTATAACGCAATTGTCTGGCAATGCAGACGAACGGCTGAAATCTGCGAAGAATTGAAAAGCCGTGGACTTGAAGATTATGTAAAGGAAAATACAGGACTGATAATTGACGCTTATTTTTCAGGGACAAAAGTAAAATGGATTCTTGACAATGTGAAAGGTGCAAGGGAAAAAGCTGAAAACGGGGAACTGCTTTTTGGAACGGTCGATACTTGGCTTGTGTGGAAATTAACTGGCGGAAAAGTTCATGTTACTGATTTTACAAATGCTTCTAGAACTATGCTTTTTAACATAAAAAATTTAGAATGGGATAAAAAAATTTTAAAGGAACTTAATATTCCAGAAAGTATGCTTCCAGAAGTTAGAAACTCAAGCGAAGTTTACGGAAAAACAAGAATGGGAATTACAATCGGTGAAGAAAACGGCACTTCCATTCCAATTTCAGGTATCGCTGGAGATCAGCAGGCGGCGTTGTTTGGGCAGGCTGGATTTCATACTGGAGATATAAAGAATACTTACGGAACAGGATGCTTTATGCTTATGAATACTGGGAACAAGTGCATAAAATCAAATAATGGATTGCTTACAACTATTGCCATTGGGATTGATGGAAAAGTGGAATATGCTCTCGAAGGAAGTATTTTTATTGGTGGGGCTGTTATCCAGTGGCTTCGTGATGAATTAAAATTCTTTGACAAGGCTTCTGATACAGAATATTTTGCACAGCAAGTTGATGATAATGGTGGAGTTTATTTAGTTCCAGCATTTGTTGGATTAGGTTCGCCATACTGGGATATGTACGCCCGTGGCACAATTGTTGGGCTTACCCGTGGATCTAATAAAAACCACATAATTCGTGCTGCCCTCGAATCCATCGCCTACCAGTCAAAAGACTTGATAAACGCAATGAAAGAAGATTCAGGTATTGAAATAAATTCTCTAAAAGTTGATGGCGGTGCAACGGCAAACAATTTTCTCATGCAATTTCAAAGCGATATTTTAAATACAAAAGTTTTACGTCCTGAAATTATCGAAACAACTGCGTTAGGTGCTGCCTATTTGGCTGGACTTGCTGTTGGATTCTGGAAAAATAAAGAAGAAATCAAAAAAAAATGGCGTTTAAACAAGGAATTTACACCAGACTTATCTGAAAATTTGAGAGAAAAATATTATAACCATTGGAAAAAGGCTGTTGAAAAAGCTAAAAACTGGGAGGAAGATTGACAAATAACAAATACAAAAAAAACAGTGAAAGTAAAATTCCACTGTTTTTCTTTTTCCAAGCATATTATTTTTTTAATCTACTATTTTCATTCCTCTCTCCCTCAGTTCTCCAGCATACTCCTGTGCTGTCCTGTAATCTGTAATAATCACAAGCTGATTTCCACTCTGAATCAATGTGTCTCCTCGTGCGATACTATCCTTCCCAGCTTTACGCACACTCACGATTAACAGATTTTCTGGTAATTTAAGCTCTTTTACCATTTTATTGTCAAATTCGGAATTTGCTCCAACAGGAATTAAAAGTGTTACTATCTTGTCTTTTACATTTTTTCCATCTGGCTTTATACCAATTTCGATTTTTTTATTTTTCCACCATTTTTCTAATATTTCCAATCTTTTAGCACGTTTCTGTATTCTTCTCTTTTCCTTATCTTCTTCTAAAATTTGCTTATGAAACATATTAAAATAAAGTCTTTCATAAATTGGCTCCATTTTAAGCAATTCTGTAAAAATATAAGTTATTGTGCAGACAATTATTAGCATATAAAGATATGAAAAGTTACCTGTCATTTCCAAAATTAATGTAATTCCCGTTATTGGAGCCCTGACAACTGCTGTAAAATATGCAGCCATTCCAAGCAGCATAAAATGTACAATTATCTCATTTGGAACTGAAAAATAATTATTCAATATTTCACCATAAACTTTTCCTATCAAAGCTCCCACTACAAGCATTGGCAGGAAAATTCCTCCTGGTGCTCCTGTTGCATAACAAAACATTGTATAAAAGAATTTAAGAAGTAAAATTATAATGATTGTTTTCAACATTACATTTTTTCCAAACATTTCCTCTATAAGTTCATGTCCTCCTCCTGTAATATCTCTAAAAAATACTGCTACAATATACGCCATTATCATAAATATTGATATTTTTATATATTTATTCAATTTCAGATTTCTATAATGTTTTTGAGTTAAAAGCAGAAAATAGCTAAATGCTTTTCCAGTAACTGTAATTATAATGCAAAAAATAACTGTTATAATCGCAAATATATAATACGGTATACCTTCTGGAAGCACAAAATTGTATTGAAAAGAAGTTTGTGAGCCTAAAATCATTCTTGAAACATAATTCGAAGTTCCACTTGCTACAAGAGTACAGATTAATAGTAATGGCGAGAAAAATTTGTGAAGTTCCTCAAGAGAAAAAATCACTCCTGCAAGCGGTGCATTAAATGTTGAAGAAATTCCAGCACTTGCTCCACATGTTACCAAATACTTTTCTTCCACTTCAGAGCGTTTCGTAAGTTCCTTCACCCCAGAACCAATCAAAGCTCCTAAATGTACCGAAGGCCCTTCACGACCCATAGACATTCCTGCCCCTATTGCTAATATTCCTCCTACAAATTTTGTAATAAGTTCCCCAAACCACTTAAACTTTACCTTTTTCGTAAGCAGTCCGCTAACTTGCGGAATTCCACTTCCACTAATTAACGGATATTTTGTAAGCATAAATTGTATGGCTAATCCCATAATAATAAAGATTACTATTCCAATAGCTATTTTATAAAATTCTAGATTTGTTGTAAAAAACTCTCTAAAAATCGACATTTTTTTTAATACTAATGTGTATGTCCCCACGATAATTCCAGAAAAAATTCCTACTAGAAAACACAGGAATATTAATATTACATTATTTCTCCTTGACTTTAACGAATTTATATCTCTTAGCTCATGTAAAACATCTTTTGCCATTTTATTTCCTTCTTCCTTTTTTATTTTCCACAAAAATATTCTTCCATATTAAAATAAAATATCTTTCCTGTATTATTAATCAAAAATCCTGAAATATCCATCTCTTTAGATAGTTTTTCCATAATTTCATAAAATTTTTGTGGTGTCTGATTATATAGTCCTGTCGAAATAATATCTCCAAAAAAAGCACTTTTTGTAATTACTCCAACTTGTTTATTTTGAGATGGAAATCCAGTTTTAGGACTTATAATGTGTCCGTATTTTTCGTTATTTATCAAAAGATATGTATTTTTCTGATTAGATGTGGAATAACTTGTATCTTTTATCTTTATTTCAAATAAATCATTATCTTTATTTTCTTCATTACATTCATATTTTGTTATTCTTACAGGCATTCCATTTATATTTCTTAATATTTCCTTCTCATCTTCAGGATTTTCAGCAATAATCCCCCATTCATTAATTGCAATAATACTGCTTCCGCCAGCATTTACAATTGCGTCCTTTATCCCGATTTTTTTCATTTCCTGAACCATTTTTTCTATCGCATACGCCTTTATAAATGAACCTGTTATAATTTCCTGATTCTTTCCAATTTTTACCCGCTTTTTCTTTTTATCAATAATTATCTTTTTATAATCTACAAGCCTTTTCGCTTTTTTTATTTTATCAAAAGACGGCAAAATGGGGGCTTGTTTATAAAAACCCCACAGTCTTATGAGAGGCATTATTGTAATGTCATACTCTCCACCAATAATTTTTGATAAATGAATAATTTTATTCAAAATACTTATAGTTTCATTATTTACTTTTACAAAATGCCCACTATTTTTATTTATTTTATCAATATAAGAATTTTCAGCATAAGAATTATACTTTTCATTCACATCTTCTAAAATTCCAAATAACCTGTCAAAAACAGAATCATCATAGCTTTCAGGTATTTTAATTTTTATATCCGAATGAAATAAAAAACGTACTTGAACCTTATACATCATGTTTTCACCTAATTTCCACCTGATAAAGTTGCTTTTTCACTTGATTTACTTTCTTTCTTAGTTTTAGTCTCTTCTTTATTTTTTGTATTAAGCTTGTATTGGCTTTCTACATTTTTATTTGTTTTTAGACTATTATCCTCCGTTAATTTTTTATTATTTTTTGAATTTTTATTTTTTATATCTTGAGATAAATTTTCAGTTTTACCTTTGCTGATATTTTTCTCTCTGTCCTTTGTTTCTGAATTTTTATCAGATTTATTGTTTTTGGTATCATCTGTATTATTTTGAACTGTAGTTTTAGCTGGCTGAGGTTGCGGTACTGATTTTATTTCAGCCATAACTTCTGTATTCTGAACCTTTTGCGTTGGACCATTTCCCGCAGATGAAGTTGCTTTTTCACTGCTTTTACCTTCTTTATCCGCTTTACCTGATGAAGAAGACGCTTTCTCACTAGATTTACCTTCTACAACTGTTTTTTGCTTACTATTTTTTACAAATTGCTTATAATTTCCAAAAGCAATTAAAGAAATTGCACCTAAAAATAGCGCTATTTTTTTCTTATTATTCATAAATACTCCTTATTTTAATTATTTCCTTCACTTGATAAAATTTCAATCATACAACACACTAAACTTAATATTCTCTTCGGAATTTCCTTTAGTTTTAACAGTTTTATATCCTGACTTTCCAATGTTTTTTCATATTGAACTACTGGACTTCCTTTAAAGAATACTATTTTTTCGATTTTTAATTTTTTTGTATAATCTCCTGAAAAAAATGAATTTGTTAAAATGACAGCTGTTATATCTGTGTTTTTATCAATGTAATGAATTCCATATCCTTTTCCATCATTTCCATAATTTATCTCAAAATCAAGTTTTGGACTTTCTTTCCGTAATGTCTTTACTAAAAACTCTTTTTCATTATAATCTAAAATTTCTATTTTTTCCTGTTTTTCTTCTTTAAATTTGTAAAAAGGAATGTTTATTTGATTTATTGGCTGAAGTATTTTTTTATTATTAAAATACATTTTCCAATATTCCTGTTCTTTTTCTTTTAATTCAGGAAAATATACAAGATTTACAAAATTATTTTGATTCAATTGATATTCCTCTTCATTAATTGATTCAAAAATATTATTTTCTGTATATCTAAAAGTACTTAAAGTGTTATTTTTCTCATCTATTTCTTTCCAAAGAAGAAATATCGCAAATTTTTGCATAATTGGATTTTTTATAAAAATTTCCTTCCATTTTTCTGCTTTCCATTTTCTTTGTGTAAATAATGCCTTTAATAAATTGTTTCTCTGAACTGATGATATTTCTTTCAACTGTTTTTTTATATATTTCAATTCTCTTTTATATTCTTCCAATATTTCATTGTCAATATTTCTTTTTTTACTCACTTTTGGAAATGATTTTATTTCTTTATTATTATTTTCATCATAAAGAATAACTTTTTGAGGAATTTTTGCAATATCAAGCTCAATTTTTATTCTCTTATCCCCATAAGTAAATATTTTTGTCCTATCCATCTGAAAGTTAAAATCTGGAACTAAAATGTCATTTAATTCATCACGTGTCATTCCTTGTTTTTGTGAAATCAGTTCCAATGCCTCGTTAGCCGCCATTTTTATTCTTTTATCTTTATAGTTTAATATGAAGCTGTTTAATAATATCCCCACTTGCTTAACTTCTTCACGTAACGATAAAACTCTTATTCCATAAGCTGCAACTGCAATTTTATTATACTCACTGACAAGCATGTCGACTATCTCTGTCACTTCATCAAGCTGTTTAATGCTAGCAGTCTTTATTAATGGTATAAAGATATTTTTATACTTTGGATTAAACATATGAACTTTCCATCTGCCAAAAATCTTTTTAACAAATTTTCTCAAATCTTCTTTCTGTGCTATTTCTTCAATTTTATTGCAAACATCAATACTTCTAATATCTTTTGCAAGTATATATTCTGATATATAAAATTTCATTAATTTTGCAGGAATTTTTTTATCACTGTCCTTTATTCTTATCATTCCGTAATCTACTTCTGCACTAAATACTGCATTTTCCTCATGTTTTTCAAGACAGATGCTATCAGCATATTCAAAAATTTCTTTTGAATCCATTAAATTTCTTAATCCCTTTTGAGCTTCCACATTATCCCAATATTTTACTAATCTTTCTGCAATATGTGAAGCAGGAAAAATTTGTTTTTTCACAATTTTCTCTATTTCATTTTTTGCATCAAGCCTTCTTCTTAAAATTTTTTCAATCTGATGCCCTACATATTCATTTGCATTCAACAGTAATTTAGGTAATTCTGAATAATCAAATCCATTATCTTTTAAATATAAAATATTTATATAATTTTCGATTTCTTTTGATAATTCTACCCCTTTTTCAAAAATTTTATATAATTCTTTTTCATGCTCACGCAAAAATTCTATCCAAATTTTATTATTTTTATTATCAAAACCTTTTCTCTCAATATATTCAAAATACTTTCTATTTATAAAATCCAATCTTAGCCCATAATTCCACATTTCATTTAATATATCCCTTAAGCCAGATATTCCGTAAATTACATCGTATCTAAAAAATATATCTTTAAATAGATTAATCTCTTTTGTGCTATTTATAAGAAATTGAAAAACTTTTTTATATTTATCAGAATATTTAAAAAGCGAAAATATTATTTTATCCTTTTCTGCTAAAATATTTACTGGCTTATATCCCAAACATTCGATGGTAATACTTTCCCAATCAATATTCTCTTTTTCCAAAAATCCAAGATTTCTAAATTTACTCGGGTGCCATTTCCAGGCTTTTTCTTCAAATAGTTCTTTTAAATCTTTGATTAATATCTCTTCAGACATTGCTAATAATTTTTGCTGATCTTTTTTATTAATTAAATTTTCTCTTATAAAAAAATGTAGCAAAAATGAATATTCTAATTTATTTTCTTCAAGATTGTCATTTAAAAATTCTTTTGCACTTTCTAAATCTTCCTTTATTGTATCCAAAAACAAATCATACATCTTTTTAGAACGCTCAAAATTATTAAAAATAACATTAAGACCATAGTTTACAAGTAAATAAAGCCTTTGTTTTTGTGAGAAATTATATTTTTTAAAATTTTTTTCCAATTTTTCAAACATTTTATTTCGATAATAATAATTGTTGTTCGTTGAAGAAAACTCAATTTCAGAAAACATAATAAACAGCTCAATTCCTTCAGAAACAACTTCTGAAACTGCTTTATTTTCGCTCAAAATTTCAAAAAAACTTTTTTCCATATATTTTCTTACTTTTTCAATATTTAAAATTTTCATATTTTGAAAATATCTTTTGAAATCTTTATTATCTAAATGTTTTGAAAATATTTTATTAATTTTATATTTTTCAATTTTATCTGCAATATAGTTTATAAAAATATTATCAAGGCTTTTTATTTCTTCTCTATTTTCAGATTTTTTTTCATTTTTCAATTCAACATTTTTAACAACTATTAAAATCCCTAATTTTATCAAAAAATTATCTGAATATGAATCGTAGTTTTTAATATAACTATCTGACAAATTCTCAAAATATTTCAAAAAATACTTGCAATTATTCCAAAAAATATTCTTATTTTTAGTTTCCGAATTATTTTCAAAATCTTTTTTTACAAATTCATCTGAAAAACCTAAAAATTTATATATCTTATATTTTAAAGGAAAATTTGAAAATTGATAACTAAGTTCATCAGGAAAATTATTATACATATACTCAAAATACTTTAATAATATCTTCCCTGCCTCACTTTCCAAAAAGTCATCCCTTTTCATAAATTCTTTCATTTCAAAATTATTAATATATCGTAAATTCCTTTTATAAACATTATTAATCTTTTCTGTCTTTCCATCCAAGAAGTCTATTATTTCATTGTAAACAGACTTTATTTCTATTTTATCTGTAAGACTTTTTATTACTTCATTTTTAGTCATTTTACAAACCTCCTTTTATTTAGGCTTATCTAAAAAACTATATTTAACCCCTTTCGTTTAATTTCAAAATGATTCTATCATACAGTAATTCTAGCTTAAAACAGAGTAAATGGATATATTCTCTACTAATCCAGTTCTTTTTACATATTTTTCTTGAGTTTTTAAGTGAATTGATTATAAATATATTTTCAATACATTTGACTATACATTTATATTATACAACATTTTTTATATTTTTTCATTCATTAATTAAAAAAAATTTATTAAATTTATTCAATAAAAAAAGAGCTACTTCATTTATTTTGAAATAACTCTTTTTTAAAATATACTTTTTGTTTACAGATTTATGAATAAAAAATATAGATTAGTAAATTGCTCTAAATCCAATTCCACCTCTTACATTTTCACCTTTTGTATCATAACCTGCGTTTATTGTTACACCAAATCTTGTATTTTCAATTCCAAGGTTCAAATCAGCTTTTCCGTTTCCACGTCTGTCATCCTTTTCACCTCTTATATTAAACCAGTCAGCAGTTGTATAACGGACTCTTGCTTTATTGCTCACATCTCCAACCTTTCCTAGTTCATTTTCATAAGCAAGTCCCAGCTTAGCAACAAATGTTGTTTTTACTGCCATTGGCTGTTTATATTTGAATTCCACTCCAACTTCAGGTTTTATAGAATAATAGTCATTTGCTTTTACTTCTAAACGCATTTGTCCAGTATCCTCTTTTATTCCATCAAATTTTCCATATTCAAATTTTAAACTTCCATAAGGTGAGATACTTGTTCTTTCACTTGTTCTGATATTTTTTCTAAGTTCATTTTTTAATCCAAATCCATATGAACGGTATTCAGATTTTGCTTCAAATATATCATCAACAACAAGGAATTTTCTCTTCATTTCACCAGTTCCTACAAACCCTTCTGCTGAAATAGTCCAGTTCAAGCTATTGTTATAATCTTTTCCTATTGGCATTGATTTAAATACACCTGCTTTCACAATACTCTGATCTTCTTTAGATCTACCTATATCGCTAAAGTCAAATCTATTTCTTACTGCCCCTGCATACCATCCTGTCGATTCTCCAAGTTTTACAGTTTCATTTTCATTCAAATATGCAAATCCATAGGCTTTATTTTTATAATCAATAATTCCCGCTGTATCTGTCTTGTATTCACCTTGCATTCCAAAGGCTTTTATTTTATTTGAATTTTTAGACTTCGTATCCCATTCGTTTCTTAAATATGTAAATTCCTTATTCAGCAAGTTACCTGTTTCAAAAATTCTTTGTTGAACATTTGCATACTGATGTCCCATCATTTCATCAATTGCTTGAGCCAATAACGCTTCTTCACTATTTCCAATTGTATTCAATTTATTAAATATTTCTTTTTCTCTTGAATCTAAGCTATTAACGTCATATCTTTGTTCCAATCCATCAGTAAAGTTGTATTCATTTGTTGTTTTATCTACAAAGGCTGTATAAGGAATCTTTGTCATAAGTACACGTGTAATCTGCTGTGTAGATGGGTCAACTTCAGGCGTTGCCATCCAAGTTAGTGAAGCAGAATACGGAGTAAAGTTAAATATTCCAGAATTTATCTGATTTAAGAACGGCTGTAATATTTGTTTTCCAATAATCACATTTTTAGAGTTTGTAAGTACTGAAAATTCTGTTCCAATTAATAAATCACTGTTAATTCCAAGAGAATTTGCTCCATTTATGTTAATTGGACGTGTTCTTCCCAATGTATCCACATATACTCCAAAATTTGAGAAAGCATAGTTTGTGTAAGGCGTAGTGTAATCAATTGTCTGAACTTGACTGTCATCTAATGTTACACCATTTCTCTGAATTGCAAGCCGTCCATTTGGTAATTGAACAATTCCCACTCCTCCAACAGTTTTACTTGGATCTGTTGGTGCATAGTAATCTTTTGCCCCATTTCCAGAAGTAATGCTTCCCGCTCCAGAATTTAATGCTGGTAATACATTTCCAGGAGTTGCATTAGATGCTATTGGCAAATCTCCAGATACTCCTTGAGAATTTACATCATATCTTACTCCATAAGTTTTATAACCATTTATGTTGATTTCTCCATAATTTTTAATTATTGATTTATTATTTGCCGTACCTTTTATTAACACTCCATAACTGTTGTCTGCGTCAATATTTATTGTTCCATAATTTTCCAAAGTACTTCCATTTAATACAGCAACTCCGACAATACCTTGAACATTGTCATTTCCACGATAAGAACCAGTTGTAGTGATATTTCCAGTATTTACAAATTTTGCTCCATTATTTACAAATACTCCCATCATTGTCTGGATTTTATCAGAAGTTGTTGCACTTGAAGCATCCAAGTATATATTTCCAGAGTTTCTTAATGTCGTTCCTCTGTCATCTCCGTACATTCCAATACTTAAATGTCCTGAAACATAAATATCTCTTTCATTTGAAATATTTGCTCCTCCTACAGCTGCCATACCGATTCCATAAACAATGTTATCTGGGTCAGATTTATCAGTTTTTCCGATTTTGATTATTCCTCTATTTATAGCATTAGATGCTCCTGTTACAAGAATTCCTTGATTTCCGATTCCTTGTGACAGATCAATTATTCCATTATTTACAATATTTGCTCCATCTTTTCCATAGATTGCAATAATTTTTTCATTTGTTCCAGATGTAATTGTTGCATTATTTGTTACTGATGATGCTCCTTCTGTATAAATGAAAGTCGACTCTTTTCCTAAAGTTACATTTGATGAAGCAGAATTTGAATAAACATTTGTTCTGCTCATACCTGGATTTGCTAAAATTACCCCGTAAGACTTGTCTCCAACAGTAAAGCTTGATGTTGTATCGTTAATTGAAACTCCATTTGTTCCATAAACTCCAACAGGTTCACTATTAGCATCTGTCGCAATATGATTTGCAACATTTATTGTTCCACCTAAGTTAACATTTCCACCTTTTTTATACACACCGATAGCCTTGTCTGCAACATTGATTACAGAATTTCCTGTTGTTTCGACATTTCCATTTTCACTAAGCGAATAAACTCCAAATGAAGCCTCTCCAACATTTATTGTTCCGCTATTTTTGATATTAATTGTTGATCCATTTTGTGCATAAATTCCGACAGTAGAGTCGTTTTTAACAGCGGTTGCAGTTTTATCTACATTTATTGTTCCGCTATTTTCAAATGTCTGATCCGATGTTCCTTCCAGATACGCTGCAATTGAACGTTTTCCAGTAATATCAATATTTCCACTATTTAAAATTGATTTTGCCATACCTGATTTATTTTGTGAGAAAATTCCAATTGAATCATCACCAGAGAACTTCATATCCGCTTTATTCGCAACATTTGAATTTATTGAAACAATTCCTTTTGCCTTGTCAGATGTACCAGTTATTTTCTTACCATCTATCGTAGCATTTGAATTATCCACATAAATTCCTGTAGAGCCATTATTTAGAGTCATATTATTCCATCCACCAAAAGAAGATGTTCCTGTCATATAAATTCCAGTTCCTTTTGAAGATACAATAATGTCATTATTATTCATTTGTGCTTTACTATCCACAATATATAACATTGGCTCTGAAGAAGTTGTCAATGTTCCAGCATTATTATAATTTAACACTGCATTATTTTCCAAGTATGCTAAACTTCCGTTATTTGCAAAATTGTAATTCCCTCCAGTTACAGTCAATGTAGAATCATTTCCATACAATGCAAACCCTTTATTTCCAACTGTTATATCTCCAGAAGTAGTCAAGTTTGTTTTGTTTTTTACAAATATTCCAACTGAAGTAGATTCAACACTTCCACTAGAATCAAATGTAGAATCTCCAATTGTTATATTTCCACTATTTACAACTGTCGCATTTGAAGTATTCGAAGTTTCTGGTGCAATATAAATTCCTGCTGATCCTTTTCCTAAAGTGATATTTCCTTCATTTACAACATCTATCACTTTACTGCTTGCAGCTGTATTTTTAGCATAAATTCCAACAGATTTATCTTTACCAGTTATTTCTCCCTTATTTTCAACTTTATCAAATCCAATTGCATAAATAGCAGAAGATTCATCTCCAACTGTTATTTTAGAACCAGCTGTTGTTGTGATTATACCTTTATTTTCAGTTCCTGCTGGTGCATTGCTATAAACTGGTGTTGAATTTTTATAAATTCCATAAATTCCAGTTGATTTATTTCCTACGAGAATATCTTGTGAATTAAGCCCTCTTGCTGAATCAAGGTACATAGCTGTACTCATCTGAGCATTTGACAAATCTAATTTTCCTTTATTTTCAGCATCATACCCAGCAGTTCCAACCCAAGTTAATGCAGGATTGCTATTTCCGTCTGCCATAAGTCCAATAATATTCTTAGTTGCTGATTTTGCCTCAACTGTAACTCCTGTTTGTAAAATAGCCTCTCCATTTATAACGTGAGAAAGTATATTTCCTGTATCTAGTGCATTTCCAAGTGCTACTGTTAAATCACTCGAAGTTACAGAACTTCCTTCAGTAACCCTTGTTCTTTCTACAGAGTGTCCATTAGTAACCAATGTTCCACCATTATCATTAATAACAGCACCTTTTTGTCCGAATATACCTACTCCATCACCACCAAATTGAATTTTCGCTCCAGTTTCAAAATTAACAGTTGCATTAGTAGTAACTATTGCTCCAACTCCATTTACACCGTTCAGCTTAATATCCGCACCACTATCAATTGTTACTGTTGAAGCTTTGGTTCCATCTCCACCATTTCCAATATAAATACCAGTTCCAGCTGTTGTGTTATCTCCTATATTCATAGTTCCTGCATATTTAATATGACTGCTATTTTCAGCGAATAATCCGACTCCATTTGCTCCTGTAGTTATTGATGTTGATATTGCCTTAGGGCTTCCAGATGCTCCTTGCCCATCAGTATAAACTCCAATTGCATAAAAGTCATTTGAGCCACCTAATACAGAGCTTCCTACTTTTATTCCCTGGTTATAACCTGAAATATCGGCAGTTGCACCCTTCATAAGAAGCCCGATTATTCCATTACCAGTATTAGAACCAGTAGTGTAGTCTAATTTTGATGTGCTTGAATTCAATATTCCTCCATCAAGATAAACTCCAACTCCATATCCACTTATGTTTCCAATATTTGCTCCATTAATTTTTCCTGTATCTGAAGTGCTTGTCCCTTTGATATAGTATGCAACTCTGTTTTGATTTTTTGTACCTAAATTTATTGTTCCTGTAGTTGTATCAGTTACTGTTGCCTCGTCTTTTAGATAAACGGCTACTGATGAGTCCGCATCATCATTTAATGTTATTTTTCCTACTTTTGTTATGGTAGATTTTGGTGTATAGATTCCAACTGTGCTTTTTTGTTTTAAATTTATTGCTCCTTCGTTTTTTATAGTTGAATCAGCTAAATTACCATTATTTTTTGTAAATATTCCTGTAGAGCTTTCAGATTCTACATTAATTACACCATCTGCTGTATTTGTCAGGCTGATTTTCTTACCAGCGGCACTTGCTGAACCAAACATTCCAACTGAATTTTTAGAAGATGATGTTAAATTTATAATTCCTTGATTTTCTGCTGTTGCATCATCTTTTGAGAATATTCCTGTTGATTTTTCACCAGTCAATTTAATAGTAGCATTCTTTGCATTTATAACTGCTGTTCCATCGTCTACACCATACATTCCAATTACTGATTCTGCTGTTCCTATTATTTCTTTGTTGTTTGTTATTTTAGCTTTATCTGTCGCAAGCATTCCTGTCGCTTTTTTACCTTTTACAGTAACAGTTCCTTCATTTATTCCTTCAGTAGCATTCGATGTGGCAGTATTTTTACCAGTAGCATAAATTCCTATCGCACTCTCTCCAGCTGATGATATTTCAATTGTAGCACCATTATGATTTTTTATTTCTGAACCATTTTTCCCATACATTCCAACCGATTCTTTGTTGTTTACTGCTATTTTGTTCTTATTATTTGTTACTGAATTATCTGAAAGCATTCCAACTGATTTTTCAGAATTTACTTCAATTTGACCTTTATTATCCGCTGTTAAATTTCCTCTGTTATTTGTAGCATTTGTGGAAAATATTCCAACTGATTCTTTCATGCTGACATCTATTTTATTTTTATTTTCTATAACCAATGTTTTAGTTGCAGCTGCTTCAAGTTCTCCATAAATTCCTGCACTTTTTACTTGCCCAGCTGTATTTTTTAAAGTAATTATTCCACTATTTTCTATTGTATTATTTTCTGTCGCATTTTTTGTAAATTTACCATAAATTCCGGCTGAAGCTCCTTTATGCACATCAATAGTGCCTGCCGATGCATTTACTGCATTACTGTCTTCAAGATAAATTCCTGCTGATTCTTCTTCTTTAATCTCTATTTTTTTATTATTAGTTACTTTTGATCCAGATTTACCATAAATTCCTGCTGATTTTTTGTCATTCATAATAATTGTTCCACTATTATCAACTGTGCTTTTTACAGCTGAAATTCCGATTGATTCTTCTGAATTTACTGTTATTACTCCATCAGAGCTATTAATAACTTCTATTTTATCTACATTATTATTACTATCATTTAAAGCAAATATTCCAACTGATTGCGAACTTCCATTAGCAATATTTATTTCTTTATTATTTTGTAATGTCAATTTTTTAGGTGCCCCACTTACAGATTCACCATATATTCCAACATTCTTGATAACGTTTGTCAGATTTATTATTCCTTCATTTAAGATAGAATAGTCTTTTTGGGATGAGTTTGTTATTTTTCCATACATTGCTGCCGAACCGCTAGTCGCTCCAGCAGATCCTGTCAACGTTATTGTTCCATTAGCTGTATTTGTTGCATTTGAATCTGAAGCATACATTCCTGCTGAATTTTCGTGTGAAACATTTATTGTTTTTTCATTAGTTATGTTAGAGTCGTTACTCCCATACATTCCTGCTGAATTTTCTTTTTTTACATTTATTATATTTTTATTTTTTCCTGTAGCTTTATCAACAAAAATTCCAACTGTACTCTTAACATCCAAATCAATTTTTCCATTAGAAGCTTCATTTACTACAATTCCAGCATTATCTCCAGCATTATTTTTCAAATACATTGCAGCTGATTCTTCCTGACCAACAATTATATCCTTTTCATTTTGCAAAGTTGTAGTTCCTGTTGCTGTACTTTTAATCTCTACATACATCCCTGCTGATGCTGTTTTACCAGTTCCTTTTAACTCAATTTTTCCAGTATTTGCGATAGTTCTTGAAACAGCATCTGAAATTTTTGCAAAAATTCCTGCTGATTTATTACTTTCAATACTTATTGTTCCTGCATTTGAAGGCAATGAGTCTTCTGCATAGATTCCTGCTGACTTATCTCCAGTTATTGTAATTTTTCCAGTTGTAGCATCATTTGAAATAGTCGCTCCATCTAAACCTAGCATTCCAGCAGAAGCTCCACCATTCATTTCTATATTCCCTTTATTTGTAGCACTTCCTTTATTTGCCAAAATTCCAACTGAAGCAGAAGTAGCTGTTGTATCTGTAATTAAAATATCTCCGCTATTTTCGATTTCAGATTCCTTACCATAAATTCCAACTGATTTTTTCCCTTGTAATTTTATTTCGGAACCTGATGAATTAGTTACTTTTGCTTTTTCTGACATTATTCCTATCGCATCCGAAGCCGAAGCATCTGAAGTTATTTTTTTCTTATTTTCAATTACAACATTAGCACCCTTACCATAGACACCAATCGAATTACCTATATGAATATTTATGTTTCCATCATTTTCTACATTCTGATTACCTTCTGCATAAATTCCAACATTTTGAGTTTCAGCCGAACTTGCCACTCCAACTTCTATAGTTCCTTTATTTTTAACATTTTTTGCAGATGTAGATGTTGAATAAATTCCTGCTGAACTTCCTTTTTTAGAAGTTATTTTCCCAGTTGTTTCATTTGTAACATCACTGTTATCCGCATAAATTCCTGCTGATCCTGTTTCCTCTGTAGTTATATTTCCAGAATTTTCAATTGTCGAATTTGTTATTCCATAAATTCCCGCCGATCCTGTTCCAGAAGTTGTTATTTCTCCACCAGTAGCATTACTTACTGTACTGCTATTTGCCAGTATTCCAACTGATGAAGTTCCAGAAGTTGTTATTTTCCCAGTACCGCTATTTGTCAATGTTGAACTTTCTTTTCCATAAATTGCGATTGAACTGTTATTTGCAGTTGTTATTATATTATTATTTGTCACTTTTGAAGCATTGGAATAAATTCCTATAGCCCCGTCTTTTCCTGATAATATAAGTTTTCCATCATTTGTTACAACAGCTCCATTTAATCCTGAAATTGTCGTTTTAAATTCAGAAGTCAAGATTTTTCCTGATTTAATATTAACTTTCCCAGCATCAGATACTAAAAATTGTGCAGAATCATCAATATTAGAAAATTTCGTACTGTCAGCCGTAATATTTCCATCAATATTTATAGTCGTATTTTTCGCACCATAAAATACAGCTGAATTTTCACCCATACTTGAAACTGTTAAATTTTGTAATGTTGTGTTTGTTATATCTACAGTATCATCTGCTGTATTCCCAGTATTTCCAAAGTAAGCGAACACAGATTTTTTGCCAATTGAAGTACTAAGATTTGTCATTATAAAGGCTGTTCTAAAATCACTAGCCTTAGATGAATAAAGTCCAACTGTTCTTTCTCCCAAATTTAATACTGCATTTCCCTGAAAAGTAGTACTTGTAGTAGATCCATCAGAATATACTCCGATTCCAGTGCTAGTTCCAGAATCTCCAACTGTAACTGTACCTTCAACAGTTCCAGTAGAGCCACTAGTAAATATTGCAATTCCACCATTACTAGATTTTATTTCTCCATTACTTGCATTTGTAAAGGTTCCATTTTCTGAATATAACCCTACTTTTCCACCTGCTTCAACGGATACAACTCCAGCGTTTGTAAATGTTCCTGTATTTTGTACAACAGCATGATATGCAGCATTTGAAATAGTTGCTCCATTTTTATTTGTTGCAACAGATCCATTTGAAAGATATAATCCAATAGAATCAGTACCAGTTGATGTTACTTCTATCTTTTTTTCATTCTCAAATTTCGCATTATTTAAGATTACACCATATACTTTATTTCCCGCAACTGTTATTGTTCCTTGATTTCCTGTAGTTCCAGTCGTTCCGTTAAAGTACATTCCAATATTTTCATTTGCTCCATTTACTTTAATTTTACCTTCATTAACAAACTTTGCTGAACTTGAATAAACTCCTATATTTTTTCCATCTGTACTATTAATAGTAATCGTACCTTCATTTTTCATATTCGTTGCCGAAGCATTTCCAACCCTTATCCCCATACTTCCTTGAGAGCCATTTTCAATATTAATATTTGCATCTTTAGTATTTTTTACATCAGAATCTACTTGTGAGTAAAGTCCAAATGAATTTTTAGCAGCTATTGTAATTGTTCCATTATTAATAGCTCCACCTTGAATTTTACCAAGAACTGTCATACCACCCGAATCGTTTCCAGTAACATTAATTTTTCCATTATTCACAAAACTTGAATCAGGTCCTAAAGCATTTGTTGTTTTTGAAACAACCATACCGTGACTGTTGTCTCCGCTAATATTTACATTTCCATTATTAATTGCAATGGTACTTATATTTACGCCGCTCTTAAAATCACTAGTTGCAAATCCTGCTGAAATATTTCCACTTAAACTAATTTCCCCTTCATTTCTCAAGGTATGTTTATTCGTAGTACTGCTACCTGTCCCTTCATCTGTAAATAAAAGAGCCACTTGCAATGATTTATTTCCGCTTATAAGCCCTGTTGAACCATTTATACCAGTAACTTGCGGATTATTCCATGTATCTGGCTGTACTTCAATTCCTGCTACTTCCATTACCTCTAAATATATTTTTCCTTTATTTTCAAATGAAAACGATGGATTATCTCGTCCCCCTCTACTTGAAGGAAGACCTGGATCTAACGTTATTGCTCTTTGCTTAGTTATATCTACATGCATCTCTGTATTTTCACCTGAATAAAAAGAACCGTTATTAGTCATGTATTCTCCAATTGCTTTACGATGACCAACAGGTGCCTGACTTAATGTATAACTAGAATTAAGCAAATTGGTATTAGCATTCATTGTATTATCAGCAGTTATACTATTTCCATATGAATCCAATCGTGGAATACTAAAAACTATAGGATTCGCTGTTGGATTTGGTGGTGTAACACTTGGAGCAGTAGGTTTAGTAACACTAATTGCACTAACTTCTGAAACATTTGGAGGAGTAATTGTCAATGTGTTTACAGTTGGAGCCGGTGCCGTTACATTCATACTTAGTGATGGCGGTGTAATATTTACGGCTATTGTCGGTGCTGATAAATTCATACTGATACTTGGTGCCGTTACTGTAGGCGGTGTAGCTGGCTCTTGTGGATTCGGCACTTCAATCGTAACAGGATTTAATGTAGGAAGTATAATTGTCGGTGCTGTTATTGGCGAAGTTACACTCAAATTAATTGCTGGACGTACTACAGCTCTTGGCATATCAATTTGTGGATTTATTGTGATTTCTTCTTTTGAAATAGATTTTGGACGTACATTTGCCATTATCTGAATTTCTACTTCAGGTTCTTGAACATGTAATAATGAAGCTAATCCGTACGATTTCGAACCTACTGTAGAAGTACTAATTGATGGTGTTACAAAATTTTTTCTTCTATTAGACAAAATCCCAGTCTCTCCCCAGTCACCTCTAGTAAATATACCATTAAACGGATATTTAGCAGCCTTATCTCCTCTTCCTTTATAAGCTCCGTTACTGCTTGATGTAAAAGTATTGGCTCCAAATTGCCATGATGCCCATTTTGATTTTACAACCTGATCTCCTTGTTCCATTAATTGAACTAATTCCAAGTTCAAGTCTTCTACAGCTTCTTCGTTTGCTTTTTTCTTTTTCTTTATTGCAACTCTTGTTTTTTCAGCTGACATTACTAATTCTTTGTTCATACGCTCATAAAGCATATCTGAAGATGTATTTATCCCAATTGAAAATGTTATCATCCCTGTTATTAAGTACGAGAACAGCAATGATTCTGTATACTTTACGTTTTTTGCCCTTTTAGCAAAAGCCTTCAAGTCTTTTTTTGCCTGTTTTAAATTGTTACTCATATTTTTCTCCTTTTTACTTTGATTTTTTTACTATAAGATACAAAAACTCATAATTTTCCAATTATTTAACTCCCCTGTTAATTTTTTAAATACCGATTACTATATAATAGTTAAAATTTAAAATTTTTACATGGTTACAGCTTATCATATTAAAATTATCTTTATATTTCAAATCTATTCAAAATTATAAAAAATAAAGAAATATTGATTTGGAATGGAGTAGAGCAGTAATGTTTTCGAATTATTTTAAATTGATTGGCTTTCTAAATCATGTTATTTAGTTGGTGTATTCAGTTGACTTTAAAGTATACCAATTTTTTAAGATTCTTAGAATTGAAATAAAATATACTCGAACCCATAAATTATTTATATAAATATAAGGTTTGAGTACTCTAATTTATTAACTAAAATTTTATCTTTAAATAACTTTACTATATAATTAGAAATTTCAAATTTATTCTCAAAATATTTTTATGATTTAGTAAAAATGAACTATTATATAATTTAAGATTAGTAGTTTCTTCAACCAAAATTTTAAAGTAATTTTAATTTCAAATCTAAATCTAAATTTTATTTTCGTAGTATTATAACATTTTTTTATTTCCTTTACAATAAAAAAATCTCTCTTTTATATAAATTTTAGAGAGATTTCTTTATTAATATTATTTTTTTCCTTTTAAAAAAATTTATTTTGATTACAGCATATTTATTTTATAATCAATGTGCTTCCATCCATTTCAGCTGGTTTTTCTAATCCTAATAAATCAAGCATTGTTGGAGTAATATCAGCCAGTTTTCCATCTGTTCTCAATTTTGCATCTTTCATATCATTTGTAATGAAAATGAATGGAACTGGATTTACAGTGTGTGCTGTATGAGGCTCTTTAGTTTCAGGATTTACTAATAAGTCAGCATTTCCGTGATCTGCTGTAATTAATACTGCACCATCAAGTTCCAATACTTTTCTTACAATTTGTCCTGTACAGTTGTCTACTGCTTGACAAGCTTGAATAACAGCATCAACGTTTCCTGTATGTCCAACCATGTCAGGATTTGCGAAGTTTAATACAACTGTGTCAACTTTTCCAGTATTTAATTCTTTAATTAGGTTCTCTTTAACTTCATAAGCGCTCATTTCAGGCTGTAAGTCATAAGTTGCAACTTTTGGTGAATCAGACAATAATCTGATTTCTCCTGGATATGGCTCCTCTTTTCCACCATTGAAGAAGAATGTAACGTGTGCATATTTTTCAGTTTCTGCTGTTCTTACTTGAATTAATCCAGCTTTTGATACAACTTCCCCAAATCCATTTATAATTGTTTCAGGCGGGAATGCCACTGGTGAACTGAATGTTGCATCATATTGAGCCATTGTAGCAAAGTTTACTTTAGGATAAACTTTTCTTGTAAATCCATTAAACTCAGGATCAACAAATGTTCTAGTTAATTGTCTAGCTCTATCAGGTCTAAAGTTTGCGAAAATCACACCATCTCCGTCTTTAATTAATCCATTGTCTTTTGAACCAATTTTAACAGGTTTTACAAATTCGTCTGTAATTCCTTCTGCATAAGAATTTCTGATTGCCTCATCAGCAGTAGATGCCAAGTTTCCTTCTCCAGAAGTTAGGGCATTGTAGGCAAGTTCCACTCTGTCCCAGTTATTATCTCTATCCATTGCATAATATCTTCCTACAACTGTAGCAATTTTTCCTACACCAAGTTCATCCAATGCTTTTTGCAATTGAGCCAAATATTCCACTCCACTTTCGGGAGCAGTATCTCTTCCATCCATGATCGCATGAACATAAACTTCTGTAAGCCCTTTTTTCTTAGCCATATCAACTAACCCAATTAAGTGGTCAATGTGACAGTGAACTCCACCATCAGAAGTTAATCCTGTAATATGTAAAGCTTTTCCATTAGCTTTTGTAGTTTCCATAATATCTGATAACACTTTATTTTCTAAAATTGTACCTTCTTTAATAGCTTTTGAGATTTTTGGCAACATTTGGTAAACAACTCTTCCAGCACCAATATTTGTATGCCCAACTTCAGAATTTCCAAACTGTCCTTCAGGCAGCCCAACAAATTCTCCATCTGCTCTCAATTCAGTATGAGGGTATTCTTTAAGATATTTGTTAAAATTAACTGGATGAGCCAATTTTACTCCATCAACTTCATTATCGTGATGATTCATCCCCCATCCATCCAAAATTATTAAAACTACTGGTCTTTTTTTCATAATCTTTCTTCCTTCCATTTTTTAAATAACTTTCTTTTCCTATGTCTATTATACAGATTTTTTCTAAATTTATCAAGGAATTTGAATAAAAAATTTCTCTTTCTTTTTTTATATACCTATTGAAAAAATTATTGTTAATGGATTTTCTTTATATAATTCATATATTTTTTCTTTAACAAAATTTTGCTTATTTTAAAACTTATAGAGTCTTTTTTTAAATTATAATTTTTAATCAAAATAGTTATTTATGATTAAATGAAAAATGTCGTGATTTTTTAGGAATGAAAACTACTGTTTGAGCTTTTTCAAAACATTTAAAAAATAAATATCTAAAGGATTGGTATAACTTTTATTAAAAAGCGAGTTTAGTTTTCATTCCAAAAAAATGCTTAGACGAGCTGGGTTTGCAAAGGGGATAGCGACTGTTCCCCTTTGCTTTATAAAAAAAGAAAAAACATATAAATCACAAAAAAATATTTATTGATTAAAATAACCTAGTATCAAGACAATAGAAAAAAATTATTCTTTATATCTTGATTTTTATTGAAAAAAATGATAATATATTGTGTAATTTGCAATATATTTAACTATATAGCAATTTATTTTATAAGTAAAACTATTGAAAGGAGAAATAAATGGCACACTCAAAATCATCTAAAAAAAGAGTTTTTATTGGTGAAAGAAATGCAGCTAGAAATCAAGCTATCAGAAGCAGAACTAGAACTTTCGTAAAAAAAGTGCTTGCCGCTGTTGAAGCTAAAAATGTCGACGAAGCTAAATCAGCATTACAAGTAGCATATAAAGAATTAGATAAAGCTGTAACAAAAGGTGTTATTAAGAAAAACACTGCATCAAGAAAAAAATCTAGATTAACATTAAAAGTTAATTCATTGGCAAATTAATTTTTTGCTACTGATTGATTTTAAAAAAATTTTTTTAAGATTAACAAAAATAAAAGACTATCACAATCTAAGGATAGTCTTTTTTATTACACAACTTTAATTACTTTTTCTAAAAAGTTCTCTTACTCTCAAATTATTTTTTCTACCTTTTAAAATCCATGAAATTGTAGCTTGAAAAAAATACAGGCTTTTTAACCAGTTTGGATTTATATAAATATCCTCATCGCTTTTTAAAGTTAGAATATTAGCGGAAAATTTATCTAACACTTTACCTAAATTTTTTAGCGGCCCTTGTCCCAATGGATATTTTTTCAAATGTGGCAACAATTCTCCTGCACCTACACCAATTCCTTGCCCCCATCTCGCATTAACCTTTTTACACCAATTTTTCATCTGCAAAATTGCTAACCGATTTTGCTTACTTTCATAAAATCCATTATTCACTATGCAATAAATTTTAGTTTCAGATTTTATAACTTTTTCTTCTTCAAATTTTACAAGTAATTTTAACAGATTGGATGGAATTCCATCAACATGCAAAGGAAAAAGAAATATTAAAACGTCGCTGTTATGAATTTCATTTTTAATCTTATCATCCAATCTAGCATAAATTGAATAATATTCTTTTATCTCATTTTCTTTAAGCAAGGATGATAAATAACTTCCCAATATTTCAGAATTGCTTTTTATTGCTTTTGGACTTCCGTTTATTATACTAATTTTCATATCTCATCATTCTCCTAATCTTCTAAAAAAGAAACCTTAAAAATTTTTACATCTAAATTCACACTATTAGCCTTTACTATTTCTTTAGCAGCTATCTTTTCATTTGATGATAAATTTTTTCCATAAAAATACACATTTAACCCAAATTTTGTTTTATTTCGTGGGATATGGTGCATCTCTTTATTTTTAAATTTAAAAAATGGTAATAAATATGGAATTGTCCTATCTAGCACATTTTTTACAAATGGACTGTAAGAACCATAGACACATTGACTTATAATCACAACTTTATCTGCTTTTGAATATAATTTTGCTAAACTTTCATATCCATCCCTAATTTTACACTTCCCCGGGGTTTTAATCCAGCATTCAAAACATCCCATACAGCTTTTAATTCTACCATTGTCACAAATTATAGACACATCTTCATCAACTATTATTTTCCTTTGATTTATACTGTCTTTTATTTTTTCCGTAATTTTTTCCTTTTTTTCAATTTTCCACTTTAAATTTTCTAATTTTTCATTATCTAAATCGTGTATAATTAATTCCATATTTCTCACCTTCCATAGACCATAGATATATTAAAATCTATCTAAAACTTAACTGCTAGACATTAATCAAATTTAAGATTTAAAATCTTACAATAACCAGCAACTTTCAATTCTATGATAAAACCATCTTAAAATCAAACTCAAACGCCATAACTATTTTACTAAAATCTTAAATTTACATAACTTTATAATAGTTTCGTTTCAAATGGATTTGAGTATATTTTAAGGTTACCTTGCTATACAAACTGATTTTATTATCTCCTCTATTCTCTCTTCCCAGCTTTCAGAATACTTTATATCATTTGTAATCGTTATTGTCGTTAATCCTTGTACCAACGCCCACATTGCTATAATTTTATCTTGCATAGCCTGATTTGGCACTCCCATTTTTTCAAGTATTTTTATCGCCTCAATTTTTAATATACTAAAGGCTTTTTCGTTATTATTTTCTATTTCTGAAAACTTTGAAAATAAATCTATTTTCATATTTTTTCTTGAAATCATAAAATGATAATATCTGTGATTCTCACAAAAAAACATAACATACGTTTTTCCTAATTTTACCAATAAATTCTCTTGATTTTCATATTTTTTCCTTGTTCTATCAAGTTCTATTGCCAATATTCCCCATATATAATCACTCATTGCGTAAAGCAAATCGCTTTTTTTCTTAAAATATGTATACGGTGCCGCATTACTTACCCCACACATTTTAGCTACTTTTCTTAAAGATAATTTTTCTTCTCCTTCTTCATTTATCACCTCTATCCCTTTTTCAATCAATTCTTCCCGTAAATTTCCATGATGGTAACTTTTTTTGGTTTTTTCCATATTTAAATTCCCCCTAACTTTCATCATCTTATCACTGTAAAGATTATACACCTAAATCTTAACACTGTCAAGTTTATTTAAAAATTTTATTACTACTTTTTAACTGAAACTACTATAATTTACTATTTTTATAAAATTTATTGGGTAAAAAGCTGTTTTAAAAATCCAAATTATATGCGATATAGAAAAAAATAACCGCTGTCTTTTACGACAACGATTATTTGAAAATATAGCTTTGTTTTTTTATAATTTTTATTTTTCAGTCTAATAGCAAATTGTATTCTATTTCTTTAATATATTTCTTCTAAAATATTCATCTATTTTAATGTATCTATAAGAAATCATAACCTCAACAGAAAATTTATTTTTTCATCAATATGGCTGATACTTTTTTTATATGTCGGTATTTAATTTCTTTTATTTTTCCTTCTTCTAACAATTCTAAAATTAACATTTTAAATTCATTTATGTACTTTTTTCATCTCTTATTCATAATCAAATTACTTTTCTTAAATTATGTTTTAACGAATAGAAAACAAGTTTTCAAATTATTTGTCCAAGATTTTGGGTACACTCCAATTCTATTTATCTATATCATATTCAGTTACTATCTCTTTATTTAAATCAGGCTGGGTTTCTAAAAAATTTATCCATCCAATCAACGTTTCATAAAAGCATTCAAACGGAATTATATCATAATCTCCGTATTTTTCATAATCATATAAAAAATAAAGTAAAACAGCTTCTTTTCTTATTTCTGCTCCAAACCCTTCCCCCATTTCTAAAAAGAAGTTTTCTGATACTCCTGACTTAATTTTCTCCACTTCTTCTATGCATTTTTTTAATAAGGGAATTATTGAAAAATAGCTATCATATCCGCCATCAAAAAACACATTGTATAAGTAATTTTTATAATTAAAATTTAATTGTATTTTTTTTTCTCCAAAAAAATATTTTACAGATTCTTTTAAATATCCTGAATAGTCTCCTATAAAGAATGAAGTTATCACAGGCACTACAGTTTTGTTATCTTCCCATCCTCCTATTTCCCAATTAAATTTAATTCTTATTTTTCTGTTCAATTTTAATTGCCTCCTTATTTATCTTTTGGGGTATGCTGTTGCATTTGGATTTCTGTTTGTAGGTTCATATCCTCTTACTTCAATACCACTTGGGGTTATTCCTTTCCACATTAAAGATCCTTGGTTATTACTATATAAAATTCTATTCTGATATGCACTATTAAATTCATACTTAACTCTATAACAATTTTCAATATTTTATGGTAAAGCAGCCTTAGGTTATTAGTAAAGCTGTTTTGCATTCTGTGAAGCATTAGATTATTTTTCTAAAATATTTTAAAATATCTTGACGATTTGAGAACTTTATTTTTGGTATATTTGTCTATTCCATAAAGTCTTATTTGGTGAATTTTCAAATATCTTTTCAGAAACTTCTAATTTTTATTTCTGAAGAAATAGTATTATCTTTATATTATATTTTCAATAGTCCAAGCCTTCCCTTATATTCTTCAAGTTCTATTTGTAAACTCCCTTCTATGTAAATTCTATCTCCTTTTTTTAGATCCATATTCTTTTCCATATCCAGAATTATATCTCTGTCTACAATGGAATTTTTTGCATAATAAGTAAATTCATTTATGACTTCTGTTATTTCTACCACTGCATCTATTCCAGAATATTCATTTTTTTTGTACATACATTAATTCTTTATCTGTTCTTTCAAATTCTGTTATCCATGCTATAAATAAATTTCCTTCTATTATGTCCCCTACCTTTCTTTTCATACTTATATTGTTCATCATAAAAACATCTTCTGAAAATTCCATGAAATATATACCAAATTCTTTTCCATCATCTATTTTTTTACCCTTAACCACCTTTCGTCAAAATCCGCTTCTATTTTTTTTATTATAAATTTTTCCATTTTTTCTCCTGTCCTTCAATTTATTTTACTGGAACTTTAAAAGGCATCATAGATTGTATTTTCCCATCATATATTATTACTTTTACACCTTTTTTGAGTTCTTAATAACTTTAAAATCGTCTATTTTTAATTCTCCTTCTACATAAATCATATCACCTTTATTATAGCTTACCCTACTTTCAAAATCTATTAATATTTTTCTGTCAGAAATATCTGATTTTACATATATAGAATATTCATCTATTACTCTATATACTTCTACTATCGCTTCAATATAAGATGAATTTTTTATAGGTTGTTCATATGATATTTTATTAGATTTATTAATCGATGATTTAAAAGAAAAAGAACTAAAGCTTTGTCCATTTTTTTTATCGTTTATTTTTATGCTTTCACATACAAAAACAATTAACAATCTTCCTTCTAATATATCTCCTTTTTTTATATCTTTCATATTTTCAAAGGTTTCTACATAATCTTCCATATCTGATAAAAAATACATCTTTAATTTTTTATTATCTGATGTATCTTTTACTAATACAAATCTTTCAATTCCGTCGACTTTAAGAATTTTTTCTACTAAATATTTTTTCATAAAATTCCTCTTTAAAATTTTTTTTATTTTTTTTGAAGCATATTTTCTATTCTTAGTTATTTCAAAAAATATTTTTTACTACTTGGCATCATTGTTTGGATTTTTTTATCTTTAACTATAACTCCCTCTTTAGCTTTATTAGCTCCATCAAGGTAATAATATGTTTTTTCATTTACTTCTCTTACATTTCCATTTTCCTGAGCTTCTTTTATAACTCTTTCTGCCTGTTCAGTAAAATTCTTAAATCCTTCCGCTGAATTTTCAAATGTCCCTTCAGGAACTCCTAATCTTTTTTCTAAAGACGGTATTCTTCCTTCTTGTTCATTCCAATACTCATAAAAGTGTCTTCTTCCTTGATTCGTTCCATCAGCACCTGTTCCCCACTTGTTTAAAATTCTTTCTGTATCTAGGTTATCTATTGTTTCATCTACAAATGTATTTCTTACAGTATTTGTTATCTGCTCTGTCGCCCTATAGCTTTCAGGGGCTGTAAGCGGTATTATGTCTGTTTTTAACGATCCCGACAGTCCTGGCACCTGTTATAGTTAAGCCCCCTGGCGTTAGGCGTTGCGATGTCAAGCTCTATGTCTGACGCTGTAAGGGTTGCCCTTGCGTTCCCTATTCTGAAAGGGTCAGGAACTGCTTCAGCGAAGATGTTTGCATATTTCTCTTACTACTTGTTTTTATTTATTTTTTCCATTTTTTTCCTACGTTCCCTCTCTTCTTTCTTTTCTTCGCGTTTTTCTTCTCTTTCATCTGCTTTCATATGAACTTTGGAACAAAAACTGCCTCCATTATCTGAAAGAACACAGTACATTTCTATACAGGAATTAGTCAATAATACTATTGACAATAATAATACTATTATCTTTCCCTTAATTAGATATTTCATTTCTCAACCACCTCAAATAAGTATTTATTTCTGAAACTGTAACATTTACTCTTTCAATATGTTTTACATTCATATTTCCCCTATTATTTATACTGTTCAGTTCTTTATCATGATATCTTCCATTTTCATAGTTGCTTATCATTCTGGTTCTGTTTAACTCATCCACTGCTATGACTACTCCCGGAGTATCTGTCCATACTCCCGGTCCATTCATTATGAGATTTATATAGTCCTTCTGGTTATCTTTTTCATAACCGGTTACCATAATATGCCTTTCTTTATATGAAAATTTATTATTATTTTTTATTTTAATAAACTTTTGGTTCTATATCCGACTCTTTTGCTCTTTTTTCTCTTTCTTTTTGATAATGATTATCACAATATTTACTTTTTCCTACACCAGAAGGTTCCCATACATCACATATAAAAGTACTACAAGAAGTTAAAGTACCTAATAATAAAATAGTTATTAAATATATTCTTTTCATTATTTAGCCACCTGTCCTTTCAACCAAGATAAATATCTGCCTCTATCTCAAATTTTTATATTTTTTATTTTCGCATGAAATAAGCAAAAATAATATACACATTACTTGAAATAACTGTTTTAACAATGCTTCCTCCTCTTCTTAATAAACTTCTCCTTACCATATACAATTCTCTTTACCTTTCTCAAATCCTGTTTTTTTCTTACATAACTTAATTAAAATTTCTTTTTTATTATAATGTTTTACAATTTTATCTCTAATCTTTCTCATTTCATTATCAGTAGTTTCAGGAGAAAGCTCAAAAATTAAAATAGGTGTTATGTTATTAAATTTTAAAAATTTATACCAATTTATTGTTTCAAGTTTATGTCCTTGAATGAAATATTTCCAAAATAGGGAATCATATTTTTCTATTTTTTCATAATTATCATATATTTGATTATCATTTTTATATTTAACTTTACATTTATCTAGCGTTGTCATGAATACTAATGCATCTTTAATTTCATCACAACTCCAGCCGTCATTCATGTTATCCCTTATATTTATTTTTCCGCTTTCATCAAATATCTTTTCAATTTTAGAAAAATCATTACCTTTTGACTTATCATACAATAATTCATTTAGAACGTAAGGTTTTAAACCATATAAACTAAGTATTCTGAACATTGTTCTTGAACGGCTGCTCATAAGAATAGTATTTTCTTCGGAAGAAGAATCTATTTCTGGAATTTTTTTAAAACTAAAGTTATACGTATCAGAAAAAGGTGAAATATATGTAGTCTCATTTCCAAAAGTAAGAAAATATTTTGATCTATATTTTTGTTTATCTTTTTTTCTTATTACATAATATTCTTCTGAAGTAAAAGTATAGGTAATAGTCCCACCATGTTCTACCTTATAATTATTTGTATTAAGTGTAAGATTAAAATTATTTTTTAATTCAGTTAACAACTCTTCAAATTGTTTATCACCTTCTTCCTCAAATTCTTTTTTAGATTTATAACAACTTATAATTAAACTTATTACTATTATAAATATTAAAGTTTTTTTTAGCATGTTACTTTACTCCCTTTGATGGCATATAGATTGTAGAAACTTAGATTTTATATATTTTAATATAAAATCCAAGCTTTTTACTTCCAATTCTTCTTTTGCATACCCTATTTTCTATTTTCAAAAAACTCTTTCGGTATTTCATTTCTAAACAATAATAGAAGTTTTTCATAAAGCTGCTTCGATGCTTCATTATTGTTAAGATATTGTACTTTTTGATGTAAAATCTTATTTTTAGTAAATATTGTAAATTCTTCTAAAAATGAAAGCACTCCCATGTAACCTTCTGTTTTATTCATGTTTATTTCATTTAATTTTTCATTTACAAAAATATCTGAAATATCTAAATATTTTTCAAAAACTTTTATTTTCTTTTCATTGTCTTTATTTATATATACCAACTCCAGTTGAACTGAGTTATGGTGATACTCCAAAAAAAATTTCCCGTATAAAAATATTTCTCCATTTTTCAATTTTAATGTATCAAATGCTCTATTACCATAATAATTTTCCAAACTGTTTATTTCTAAAAATTTTAACAATTTTTCTTTTTTATCACTTACAATGGGATTCATTATATACTGTTGACCGTATGAATAACGTTTAAAAAAAATTAGCAGTCTATAAGGAGTTTCATAATTCAACATATAATCATTTGCTCCAAATGATAGTGTCATATTTTGGTCATTATCTCTCATTCCTAAATATTTCAGTTCATCTGAAAACAAAGGAATTGTCATTAAAAATACTAAAAATATCAATAATTTCATTAAACTGGCTTTCATTCCTGATACCCCTTCAAATAATAACGTGACCGTAAATTTAATTTATGTTCATTTCTTAAAGCATTTTCTTCTGATTTTGTTTTATTTCGACAAGATAATAAACATAATCCTAGAAATAAAATGAATAAAATTCTTTTTAAATTCATATACTGCTCTCTTTCTTAAGTTTTCTGTTTTTTACCAAATATAATAAATTCCATAGTCTTTATTTTTTCCATATAATGCTATGATAAAATCTTTTTTATTATAGTATTTAGTAATTTTATTTCTTATTTTTTCTGCATCTTCTCTTGTTAAATTTTCAGGTAAATTAAATATTAATATTGGAGTTATATTGTTAAATTTCATAAATTCAAGCCAATCTATTTCCCCCAAATCTCTTTCTTGGCTAAAATATTCTTTAAATTTTTTACCATACTTCTCTACTTCTTCTAAAGAATATTTTTCATTATCAGGTTTAGGATTTTTTTCTTCTATGATACATTTTCTATCTTGAACATATATAAAACTTACAGTTTTTTCAATATTTTCATGTTTATCTAAATCCCAGAATCCACATTCCCATTGATTATTTATAGCACTATACCCTATGTCTTGATATTTATCAAATATTTTTTCTATTTTTTCGAAATCATTTCCTCTTGATTTATCATAGATTAAATTATTTAATACATATGGCCTAAGTCCAAGATAGTCTATTATTGAAAAAAAGTTATAGTTATACTTCTTATTAAAAAAGGTAATTTGATATATTTTATCAGCATTCTCAATAGGATACCTAAAAATTTTCATAGTCTCTTCATTCCATATTGACAGATTCCAATCCTTACCTTCATTTACCCACTGTAGATTTTGATTTTCCCTAAAATATTTTGACTTATATTCTATAGGTTTTTTAGGTTTCAGAAGAAAAGCTCTACCTTTTGAAAAGGGCTTATAGTAGACTTCCATATTTATATCAAAATCTTCCTTGCTCAATATCAAGTTATATTCTGACTTAAAAAAATTATGTATCTGATGAAACCCTTCTTCTTTTAGAGTTTCATCACTTCTAAAATCAATGCAGGAAAGAAGAAGAGAAAATATGGAGAAAAGGAAAATAATTTTCCTTATTTTCAAAAAAATTCTTTTTAAATTCATATACTGCTCTCTTTCTTTAACATTTTCTTTTTGTTTCAACTAATTCTTTTATGTTTTTTCTAGATAAAAACATAAGTACTGCTCTTTTATTTATACTCTTAAAATCTTACTACCACACACCAAAAGCTTCATGTACCTCATTTCCATTTTTATCTATATAAGTGTCTGTCCCATGTAAAAGTATAATAAAATCTTTTTTATTGTAGTATTTAGTAATTTCATCTCTTAATTTTTCAGCATCTTTTTTAGTTAAATCGTCTGGCACTAAAAATCTTACTACTGGTGTTATGTTATTAAACTTCATAAGTTCGTACCAATCTATTTCCACTAAATTTCTTTCTTGGTTAAAGTATTTATTAAATATTTTTCCATATTTTTCTATCCCCTTTAAAGAATATATGTCAATGTTATCCTTATAACTTTTTTTGTTTACAACACATTCTTTATCTTGGACATAAATAAAACTCACACTGTATCCAGGATCTCTTTTATCTAATAATCCACATTCCCATTCAACATTTGTAGGGTCATACTTTATATTTGGATACTCATCAAATATTTTTTCTATTTTTTCAAAATCATTTCCTTTTGATTTATCATAGATTAAATTATTTAATACATATGGCCTAAGTCCAAGATAATCTATTATTAAAAAAAAATTGTTATTATGCTTTTTATTAAAAAAAGGAATTTCCAATCTTTTATCAGCATTTTCAATAGGTTCCAGAAATATTCCCATTGTTTCTTCATTCCACAAAGATAAATCCCAGTCCTTACCTTCATTTACCCATTCTAAATTTGTAATATTTTTAAAATATTTTGACTTATATTCTATAGGTTTTTTAGGTTTCAGAAGAAAAGCTCTACCTTTTGAAAAGGGCTTATAGTAGACTTCCATATTTATATCAAAATCTTCCTTGCTCAATATCAAGTTATATTCTGACTTAAAAAAATTATGTATCTGATGAAACCCTTCTTCTTTTAGGGTTTCATCACTTCTAAAATCAATGCAGGAAAGAAGCAGGGAAAATATGAAAAATACAAAAATTATTTTTGACATTTTCATTACTGATTTATACCCAAAATTTTGAGCTACTTTTAAAAACATAAATTATCCTTTCTTTTAAATATTTTTTTAAGTTCATTTGTACTCATAATATTTAACTTGCTATATATTTTTTTTATTATATCATATTTCTTTATAATTGTATATTTATGCTTTATGTTTCTAGACTTTCAAACCTTTACTGCAACGGCAATGAACAATCCTATGAAAGTAAAAAAGAAAAAATATTTATTAATCAATTATCAAACAACCTTATTATAAAAAATTATTTCTATTTTTTAAATGGAGTTTAATATAAAAATCCTTATAAAATAAAAAAGAGAGCGTCTAAATGCACCCTCTTCCATTATTTTCTGACAATAATCAGTTTATATTAAAACTTAATTTCATAAAAAATTTTATTTCTTTACTTTTTCCGCCTCATCTTTCTTCTTTAAATTTTTATCTGCTTCTTTATCTTCCTCCTGTTTTACTCCCCACGCTTCAGGCTTAGGCACACAAATTGGACGTCCTTCTGGCAGCATATCCCATATCTTTTTTAATATTCCCATTAGAAATACACCTCTTTTATGTTTACTTTCAAATTTTATTCGTATTCTTTAATTTTTTTTAATTCTATCAAGTTCAGTTAACCTAGCTTTTAAGCAATATAATTATAAATCAATTATTTAAACATCTTTGTTCGATGTTTATATTTATTCATAATTTAGGATTTCTAAAATTATTTTTTTCTAAATAATGAGCAAATTTCCATAATTAACATTTCCACTCCTGTTTCCATTTCTATTTTACCAGTCTTTATATCTTTTTCGATTTCCCAGCATCTAAAAACTAATTTTTTTAAACTGGCATTTGTGTAGTTTTGTTCCAGTTCTATTTTTTTGAAAATTACATAGGAATTTGGGATTCTGTTATTGGATTTAAAAATTTCCTTTATTTCTTCAAATTCAATTTTAAAAGTGTTGTAATTTTTACTGAATTTTCGCCCTTTCACTTTTAACGAGCTTATTTTGTACATTATTTCGAGTTCATTGTAAAGAGAATACAAGATTCCCATATATTCTTTTTTTTGCTCCAAGTATCTCATTACATCCGCTGGGTTGTTTAACAATATGTTTCGGGTCATTTCATAAATTTGATAATCTTTTTCAATAGATACAATATTTTTAATTTTTTCAATATCAAACTTTTTTCCATCCAGAAAAATCTTAATTTTTGCAACTTCATTTCTGACCTTAAACGGATTGCTTCCTATCATTTCAAGAAGCATTGCCACATCCCTTGCGTTTATATCCAATTCATTTGCAACATAAGCCCGTATTTCCTCTTCTGTTTCCTTTTGAAATAAAAAAACTTCCATTTGCTTATTTTTACTAAATTCATCCAGCAGCTTTTTTAATTTTACTCCAAATTTCCCGTCTTCCTTGTCATAATCAATAATAATTTCCTTATTTACTATCTCAAGATTTGCTACGTATTTCAAAATTTCCTCAATATTTTTAAGCTTTTCCGCTCTTTTTAGTACTACCAGTTCTTGACTTGAAAATATGGAATTAATATTTATTTTTTCCAAAAATTTTTCATTTTCCTTCAAATCCACATCAAAAAAACTTTCACTAATTCCAACATTTTCTTTCCGAATTTTCTCCAAAAGTTCAAAATACTTAAATTCTCTTTGCTTTTTTCCTCCAATAAAATAAATCATTTATTTCCTCACGTCTATAATTATTTTTATTTCTTGAGAAAATTATATCAAATTTTTTGTATAATTTGAACTTTAAAACAAAAAACAAATAAAATTTGTAAAAATTATATTCTATATTTTTCTCTTATTTGATTTTTATATGTTTCAGCCTGAGTTCCGTACACTACTTGAATTCCTTTTCCAGAACGAATTACACCTTTTGCCTGCAATTCTTTCCATCTCGCATCATCAGCAACTATAGAAGCATCTTTTACAGTAACTCTAAGTCTTGTAATGCAGGCATCTATATTTTCTATATTTTCTGCTCCACCTAATGAAACTACTATATTGTCTATAAGTTCTGTATTTTCTTTAGCTTCGTTATAGTCTTTTCTTGTATAAAGTTTATTTTCAGAATCTCCTCTACCTGGTGTAAGAATGTTAAATTTTAAAATTAATGTTTTGAACACAAAGTAATATACAAGTGCATATACAGGGCCTAATATTAGTATCCAGTAATATGAAGTCTTTGCATTTCCTTGTAAAAGTCCAAAGAAAGTGAAATCTATAATTCCTCTTGAGAATGTAATTCCTACTGCCACATTAAGCACATACATCAGCATATAGGCAAGTCCTTCAAGCACTGCATGAATTACGTATAATACAGGTGCTACAAATAAGAAAGTAAATTCTATCGGTTCAGTTATTCCTGTAAGGAATGATGTCAATGCGGCTGATAGCAATATTCCTTTTATAGCCGCCTTATTTTTATTATCTGCAGTTCTGTACATTGCAAGTGCTGCTGCAGGTAATCCAAACATCATAGGTAAAAATCCACCTGTCATTGTTTTTGTCGCCGCTGCACTAAAATGTTTTACTGACGGATCTGCAAGCTGTGCAAAGAATATATTTTGCCCTCCTGCTACCATCTGTCCTCCCACTTCCTGATAACCTCCAAGCTGAGTATACCAGAACAGAGGATATATCGCATGGTGCAATCCAAATACATTTAACAATCTCATTGTAAATCCATAGAAGAATGTTCCTATAGCCCCTGTAGCTGCAAACATTTCTCCAGCTTTCACAATTCCCATAAAGATTGTAGGCCAAACAAACGGAAATATTGCTGCCAAAGGAATAAATAAAATAATTGTCATAACAGGCACAAATCTATTTCCGCTGAAAAATGCCAAATAATCAGGTAATTTTTTATCTGAAAACTTGTTTGTAATTGCCGAAGCCACAATACCGCACACGATACCACCAAACACACCCGTCTGTAATGTAAATATTCCAAGTTCCTTCGCATACAATGCCGCTGTTCCTCTTGCCGCAGCTTCACTCAAACCTTTTCCAATAAGAGCATCATAAGTTACTGAATCAGGAGTTATCCCTTTAAAACTCAAAATTGTCCCTATTATAGTGTGAAAAAGCAAAAATCCCAAAACTGCTGATAACGCTGCTGTTTCTTTATTTTTATTTGCAAGCCCTATAGCTACACCAACTGCAAACAGTAAAGGTAAATTTGCAAAAACAAACAATCCTACGTTAGAAAACAACTGCATAAGATAATTTAACGGCGTTCCTGGTTCAAGAAAAGTTAAATTATATGTTTTTATAAGAATAGGATTCGTAAAAGAACCTCCCACCCCTAAAAGTATTCCCGCCATTGGCAATACTGCGATAGGTAACATAAAAGCCCTACCTATTTTCTGTAATACTGCAAAAATTCCATTATTTTTCATAGCATATACCATATATTGAAACCATTTAAAATATTATATTTCCTCCTATCTTTGTTATTTTCTAAAACAGTTTCAATAATTTCCTTTCTATAATATTTATTTTTAATTACTAATTTTTTATTTCTCCATTTCCCTGACAAATCTTTGCGCAATCTCAAGAGGTCTTGTTATAGCTCCTCCGACAACTACTGCAAATGCACCCAATTCCAGCATTTTTTTTGCCTGCTTCGGCTCGTGTATTTTTCCTTCTGCTATTATTGGAATATGAAGTGTTTTAGCAAGATTTTCTACTAATTCAAAGTCAGGCCCTTCTGATTTTTTACTGTAGGGAGTATAGCCACTAAGTGTTGTTCCTACAAAATCTACACCAGCTTTCTCAGCATTCACACCTTCTTCAAATGTTGAAATATCTGCCATTAATAGCACATCAGGATATTTTTCCCTAATTTTTTTTATAAATTCATTTATTGTTTTTGCTTCAGGACGTTCTCTCATTGTACAGTCTAGTGCAATTATATCAGCTTTAGCTTTCACTAAATCATCTATTTCCTTCATCGTTACAGTTATATGCTGAGGAAATCCTTCATATTGCTTTTTGATTAATCCTATAACAGGTAAATCTAAGTTTTTTTTGATTTCTTCAATATCTCTTATTCCATTTGTTCTTATTCCCGCAGCTCCAGCCTGTTCTGCCGCAATAGCCATAAGATGCATTATAGTCCCATTTTCTATATAAAGAGGTTCTCCAGGCAATGCCTGGCACGAAACAATCAATTTCCCTTTTAATTTTTCCAATAATTTTTCTTTACTCATAATTACACCTTCTTTTATCTTTCAATTAATATTTCTTATATTCCTATGTTACCCTATTTTTTCAATTTGTCAATAGAAAAACTTTTTAATTTTTTATTATAAAAAAAATTTTTTTTTAATCTTTTTCAAATTATAGTCAATCTACTTAAAAATTGAAATAAAAATAACAAATTATACTAAACCCCGTTTAAAAATTAGAATAAATTTTTATAATAGGGTTGTTTAATCGTTAATTCATAATTATTCAATTAAATTGTTTTTTATTATTTTTTAGATATTTTGATTAATAAATATTTTTTCGTATTACTATGTTTTTTCTTTTTTATTTTCGTAGGATTGCTCATTGCCGCAAATCCTACAACCTATGGCTAGTCTACGACATTTTTCTGCACTGACAAAAAACTCGCTATGCTCAAACAGTTTTGCCAGCACAGAATAATGCTCCGACGGATTAGTCTATAATAAACTCCGTTTAAAAAATAAAAATTATATCTTAAATTATTTGAAAATATTAGATTTATATCTTTTATTAGAAAAGTTTATAATAAATCCGTTATTTAAATAGGGTTAGTATTAGCTATTTTTACCTCTTAGTTTTATTGCATTTCTATTAAAAATTTTCAAAAAAAAAGACTGAACATCTCGTTCAGTCCCATATAATCTATTTTTGTTCCACATCTTTATCTTTTTTAGCAAGTTCCGAAAATGCGGTAACCATTCCAGCCAGATTTTGTAACTCGCTTGGAATAATGATTTTTGTTGATTTTCCATCTGCCACTTTTTCAAATGTTTCCATTCCTTTTAATGACAATACCTCTTTTGTTGGTGCAGCTTCGTTTAACAGTTTCAATGCTTCTGCTTGTGCTTTTTGAATTGATAAGATTGCTTCTGCACGACCTTCTGCTTCTTTTATCTGCTGTTCTTTTTTAGCTTCTGCTCTTAAAATTGCAGCCTGTTTTTCTCCTTCTGCAACCAAGATTGCCGCTTCCCTTTTTGCTTGTGCTTCCAGAATATTTGCCCTTTTTTCACGTTCCGCCTTCATTTCCTTTTCCATTGCTACACGAATGTCAGCTGGTGGCAAGATGCTTTTCAATTCCACACGGTTTACTTTTATTCCCCAAGGATCTGTGGCATCATCCAGTTCCTGACGCATTTTTGTGTTGATAATATCTCTTGAAGTCAATGTCTGATCAACTGTCATATCTCCAATAATATTTCTCAAAGTTGTCGCTGTCAAATTTTCAATTGCTGAAAGTGGACGCTCTACTCCATAAGTGTACAACTTTGGGTCAGTTATCTGAAAATAAACAACTGTATCAATTTGCATTGTGGCGTTATCCTTTGTAATAACAGGCTGAGGCGGAAAATCCACAACTTGTTCTTTTAAAGAAACGCTTCTTGCAACCCTGTCAAAAAATGGATTCAGAAAACTAAGTCCTGAATTTAAAGATCTATCGTATTTTCCCAATTTTTCAATTATAAGTACACGTGATTCCGGTACAATCTTTATTGATTTAAAAATGTAAATTAACGCTATTACAATAAGAATAACTATTAATGGTAAAGTCCAGTACATAATAATATTACCTCCTATTTTTATTTGAAAAATTATTACTTTCTTTCAAGAATTATCTTGTTGCCTTTAAAACCTTTAATTTTAACAATTTCTCCATTTGACAATATTTCCTCGCTTACTCCTGTCCAAATGGATCCTTTAAATTTTACTTCATATTCCTTTTCAGCTTGTTTAGTATCGACTACTTTTTCAATTTTTACATCAGTCCCTTTCATGCTCGCATCAAAATTTGTCTTTCTTTGCGATTCAATGTATTTTCTCAAGACTGGACGTGTAAATATTAGGAAAATTACTGAAAGCACAGCGAATATTAAAAACTGTATTAGTGAATCTTCTATAAAATTTGCAAGAAACATTACAATTAAAGCTGAAAGTGCAAACCAAATTGTTACAAGCCCTGGAATAATTATTTCCAGAATTGCTGTTATTCCTGACAAAATTGCCCAAAATAATGCTCCCATTTTTCTCTCTCCTTTTTTTCTGATAAATACTTCAGCTACAAAATCTTAAAGTCCTGAAACACCTACTCCAACATGAATCGAATTTGTCCCTTTTCCAGTACTGCTACAAGCCGCAAGCGTGAACAAAATCATAATCAAAATAATTAGTTTTTTCATTTTATCTCACCTCTTAAAAAATTTTTCCCATTTAGTTGGCTTAAAATCTAGAAATAAACTCCAACTCCACCATGCAATCCACCTGGTCCAACACCTACATTAGCTGATAAGCACGAACTTAAAGCTAAAGCCAATAAGACCAATATCAAAAGCTTTCTCATATTTCCTCCATTTTAAATTTATTTTGTTTAATGTATTTTACAATTATAATCTTAATTTTTCAAGTTTTTTATTCATTAAACTTGTCTGATAGCTTAAATCCCAATACTATTTATACAAATTCATTGATTCCTTAAACTTGGCAATTTTGTTTTCAAGCTCTTCTTTTATTCTTCTTTCTTTTTCCACAGCTTCAGGTTTTGCTTTTGCAACAAAATTCTCATTAGACAATTTTTTCAATACTTTATCCAGTTCAACTTGAGTTTTTTCAATGCTTTTCTCCAATTTTTCAATTTCCTTGTCTAAATCAATTAACTCTGCTAACGGAACATAGATCTCAGTTGTATCAACCAATCTAAATCCTACAAGTTTTGGAATTTCCACATTAAATTCATATTTTTCAACATTTGCCAGTTTATCCAGTATTTTGGCATTATTTTGTAAAATATTTCTTGCATTTTCATCAGCTGTTTTGAAAATAACTTCAATTTTCTTAGATGGCGAAACATTTGCTTCTCCACGGATATTTCTAATTGCCGAAATAATTTCCTTCAGATAGTCAAATTCCTTTTCAGCCTCGATATTTATAAACTCTTTTTCTTCTTTTGGAAAATCTGATAACATAATCGTTTCTTCGCCAGTTTGTAATTTTTGCCAAATTTCCTCAGTAATAAACGGCATAAATGGATGCAGCATTTTAAGCCCTTTATCAAGAACATGTCTTAATACCCACTGTGCCACAACTTTATCACTGCCTTCCTGTCCATAGACACGTGTTTTGGCAATTTCTACATACCAGTCACAGAAATCTCCACGGAAAAATTCGTATGCCAATTTTGCAGCAGCGTCCAGTTCATATTTTTCCATATTTTCATTAATCAATTTTGAAGCAGTCTGCAATTTAGATAAAATCCATTTATCTTCAAGTTTAAATTCTGAATTATCCACAGTTGTTGAAACATCAAAATCTTCCAGATTTGACAACACAAATCTTGATGCATTCCATACTTTATTTGCAAAAGCTGAACCCATTTCAAGCAGTTTTTCTGAAAAATGAATGTCCTGCCCTTGTGAAGTATTGTATAAAAAGCTGAATCTTATTGCATCTGCACCGTATTTTGCTATCAAGTCAAGCGGATCAGGCGAATTTCCTAGAGATTTACTCATTTTTCTACCTTTTTCATCCCGTATAATTCCATGCAGATAAACATAATTAAATGGTATTTCATCTTTTATATAAAGGCTCATCATTACCATTCTTGCTACCCAGAAGAACAATATATCCGCACCTGTAACAAGTGCATTTGTTGGAAAGAATTTTTTCAAGTCTTCAGTTTCATTTGGCCAGCCTAATGTTGAAAATGGCCATAATGCTGATGAAAACCAAGTATCAAGCACATCTGTTTCTTCTGTCAAGTTCACATCTTTTCCAAATTTTTCACGTGCCTGCACTTTTGCCTCTTCCAGACTTTTTGCCACAAAAACTGTTCCGTCTTCTGCATAATAGGCAGGTATTCTGTGTCCCCACCAGATTTGACGTGAAATTGTCCAGTCCCTTATGTTTTCCAGCCAGTTGTAATAAACTTTTTCCCATCTTTTCGGCGTAATTTGAATTTTTCCATTTTTTACAACTTCCAATGCTCTTTTTGCAAGTGGCTCCATTTTTACAAACCATTGCGTAGAAACTCTTGGCTCAATAATCGAATTACATCTGTAGCAATGCCCCACAGCATTTTTATGATCTTTTACTCCAACTAGCAGTCCCTGCTCTTCCAAATCAGCAAGTATAGCCTTTCTAGCCGCAAATCTTTCTAGCCCTTGATATTTTCCACCATTTTCATTTACATGCGCATCTTCTGTAAAAATATTTAAAAATGCAAGTCCAGTCCTTTTTGCCACTTCAAAGTCGTTAGGATCGTGTGACGGAGTCATCTTAACTACTCCAGTTCCAAATTCCATATCTACATATTCATCTGCCACAATTGGAATTTCTCTATTCATAAGAGGCAAAATTACAATTTTGCCAATCAGATGCTTGTATCTTTCATCATTTGGATTTACTGCAACTCCTGTATCTCCAAGCATTGTTTCAGGACGAGTTGTAGCAATTACAAATTCTTCATCGCTATCTTTAATCGGGTATCTGATTTCCCAGATTTTTCCATTTTTATCCTCGTGATTTACCTCATCATCAGCAAGTGCTGTCTTGTCGTGCGGACACCAGTTTACAATGTATTCTCCACGATAAATAAGCCCATCGTTATAAAGTTTGATAAACACTTCCTTTACAGCTTCCGAAAGCCCTTCATCCATAGTAAATCTCTCTCTTGTCCAGTCCAGCGAAACTCCCAGTTTTCTAAGTTGTTTCGTAATTAGCCCGCCATGTTTTTCCTTCCATTCCCAAGTTCTTCTCAAAAACTCATCATACCCAATTTCCTCTTTAGAAGTTCCTTCATCAGCCAGCATTCTCTCAACTTTATTTTGTGTAGCAATCCCAGCATGATCCATCCCTGGAATCCAAAGTGTATCAAATCCGCTCATTCTCTTATATCTAATAATCGCATCCTGTATTGAGTTGTTAAGCATATGACCCATGTGCAAAATCCCTGTAACATTTGGTGGTGGAATAGCAATTGAATATCCTGGCTTTTCTGCATTGTGCTGTGCATTAAAATATCCTTTTTCTTCCCATATTTTATACCATTTATCTTCTATCTCATTTGGTGAATAAACTTTATTCAGTTCATTTGGCATTATTTTTCCTCCTATTTTAATTTCATATAACCAACTCACTTAAAAACTAGAGCAAAAATATATAAAAACAATGAATTGACTAACAACTATAGCCCAATCCTCCACTCTCATTTTAAACTAGAATTGCTATATTTTTTTATTTTACAGATTAATTAAATTATATTGTATATTTTATCACAAAGCTGATTTTTTTTCTACTTTTATAAAGAAATTATCAAAAAAAAGCTCATAAAAATGATTGATTATCATTCAAATGAACTTTACAATAAATTTTTAAAATTAAATTGTCTAAAATGCTGTAATTGTTGCAAGCAGTCCAAAGATTACTCCTGGCAAGTTTGCTGCTGATAGTGGATAATCTTTTTTCTCTTTTAAAAGACCATAACTTGTCCATATCGTACAGTTAATTGTAGCTGCTAAAGGTTGCAAAAAAAATGTTTTATTCCCATGTAAATTCCCCATTATTTGTGGAACATAAGACACATACATTATTACAGAAAGTAATGTTCCAATCCATCCTAAGATTTTTAAATTTTTTTCGCTCATTTTGTTCTCCAATCTTTTAAATTTCAATAAATTAATAAGTATCGATGACAAAAGTATACCATAAAGCCCTTTGAAAAAACAACAAAAAATCAAATTAATTTTTCCTTGACATTACAATAAAAATCCGATATAATGTTTTTGTAAATTTTGCCGCTTTAGCTCATCTGGTAGAGCAACTGACTTGTAATCAGTAGGTGGTTGGTTCGAGTCCGACAAGCGGCACCACTTTATAAAAATCACTCATATTATAATTTTAGGACTATTTTATTTTAATAAAATAGTTTTTTTATTTTTGAAAATATCGACTTTAACTTTTGGTATTAAATCATAAAATATTTTATAACTCAAAAAGAACAGTAATCATAAAAATTTATAATATACTCGAACCTATTTAAAATTGAACTGATAAAAATTATATAATTTAAGATTTGAGTAAAATAGTCATAATTTTTGAGTTCTATTTTAAACTAGTTTTACTATAATATTTCTTTAAATATATTTGATATTTATTTATTTATAAATCTTGATTCTTTATATTCCAAATCATTTAAAATGATTTCAATTCTTCTATTATTATATCTTCCTTCTACAGTTTCATTTGTATCCTTAGGTTCTTCCCCACCTTTTCCTATAATTTTCACAATGGAAAATCTTTTATCTAATCCATATTCCCGCAATAATTTAGCTGCATTTACTGCCCTTTCCAAAGATAATTTTCGATTATGTTTTTTTGAACCAGTTGAATCTGTATACCCTATAATTTCAAGATAACCTTTTTCTATATGGGTATTAAGCATATTTGCAATGTATTTCAAATCATAACTTTCAGATTCATTCATTTTTTCTCCATCCACCTTAAATCCACGAACTACACATTTTCCATATGTCAAATCACAAGGTGGAAAACCGCAAATTATCTGAGTTGACTTTGGGGGTTCTGGAATATAATCAGTATTTCCCGTATTAATTTTTTCTTCTTTTTTTCTAATTTCCTCTGCCTGTACACTCATACCTATTACTATCATCAAAAGTATAATTAATTTTTTCATAATCTTTTTTCCTTTAAAATCATAATTTTACTTGTTTTCTTGAGTTTCAAATTCTACATTATTCAAAAGAATTTCAACCCTTCGGTTATTGTATCTGCCTTCAACTCTGTCATCTGTATCTACAGGCGAATTTGCTCCTTCACCTTTTATTTTTCCAAAGGAAAATCTTTTATCCAGCCCAAATTCCCTCATTAATCTTGCAAAGTTTTTTGCCCTTGTTTCTGATAATTTTAAATTATGTTTTTGTGAACCTGTAGAATCTGTATGTCCTATAACATCAATTGTTCCAGATTTGCCATATTTATTCAATATATCAACAATCTCCATAATACTAGAAGCTTCTGATTCATTCAGAATATTTCCATCTACCTTGAATCCTCTTATAACACATTTTTTCTCACTTACAGAACAAGGTCCTCCTAAATGTGCCATTGCATTTATTCCAACTGCCATTACTAAAAATATAACTGCTTTTTTCATTACTATCACTCCTTAATACTTTTTTCACTAGAATTATACCATATTTTTGTAAAAAAAAAGAAAAATCTGATAAAATCAAATCTTTCTTTCATAAATTAATTTTAATTATTATTTTTTAATTTTTTTCGCTAATAATTTGTTGTGTTCCTTTATTACTTCATTGAAGTTTGCAAGTACATTTTCTGGTGTTCCTTCCTCAGTCTGTGCAAAGAAACTATCACTTACAGATGAATGTGAGGCTTTTTCCTTTTTCTCTATTCTTTGGATAAATACATTTACAGATTGCTTAAATTTATTTGCTTTCTGAATAAATTCACTATGATCTCCAGGATTATATCCTTCTTTTTCAAGCTGTTTTGTATTTTTTATAGATTTTTCAAATTTTATGAAGGCTTTATCCATTTTTTCTTCTAATTTTTTGAATTTTTTTGCATTCCCTTTTGCAGTAAAGTCACTCGCATCAAGCCCTTGCTTATGTATTTCCTTTATAATCTGGTCGCCTTCCTCGATGAACATAAATTGATTATATGTAATATACTGCTTTCTCTTATCATAATCTTTTATCATCAGCTTTTTAATTTCATCTGATTTTTTTTCAAATACTTCTTTATAACTTTTTGTAACTTGATTATATTTATCTAAAGTTGCAAGTAATTGCGTATGTAAATCTTGCGCTTTCGCATAATTATCCTGCAAATATTGCTTATTTTTATAATATGTTCTCATTTCATCGGTAATCGGCAACATTTTTTCAAGTACTGGAAGCATAGCTATCGCTTTTTTATCCAATTCATCTTTTTTTTCTTTACTTTCAGATAATTCTTTTAATTTATCAATAAAGTTTTTATCAATTGCAATATCAGCTGTAATTTCTTCATTTTGAATATTTTTAAACTTCTTATCCATTCCAGCATCTTCAAAATAATACAGTAGTCCCTTATCAATATTAAGAATTCTATTGTAAAAACGTATATGCTTGTTATATTTATCTTTATTCTTCTCTAATACAGCCTGCTCCTTAGAGACTCCGCTTAATGATTTTTTCTCTATTTTCCCCGTTCTTGTTGACAAAAATACTATAACCAGCATTATTATTAGTATTATCCCAATTTTTTTCATATAATATTTTCAATCCTCCTCTATTTTACTGCAAAAATAATTTTTAAACTTCTTTGAATTTTATTTAAAATTTATTTTATCTCTGTAGTATAATTATAATAATTTTTATAAATAATGTCAAATAAAAATAATATATTTTTTACAAAAAAATCAAATAAAATTTTTTTTACATATTCAAAAAAATATTATATAATATAACAAAATTTATTGACAGAAAGAAGGGAAAAAAATGAAAAAATTATTAGTTATTATTTCAATGTTTATGGTATTTTTAATAGGATACGGAAAAGATAAGGGTCTTGATGTGAATATGGAAGTTGGAGCCAAAATTCCTAGTTTTGAATTAAGAGATTTTAATGGAAAGTATACAAAAAGTAATAAAATATTCAATAATAAAAAACCTACATTATTAGTTTTCGCAGCAGAATGGTGTCCTTATTGCCGTATGGAATTGCCAGATGTCCAAAAATTTTATGATGAAAACAAAGATAACATAAATGTAGTAGTTGTATTCACGAGAAGAAAAACTAACTTATCATCAACTAAAAAATATGTAGAGGAAAATAAATTTACTTTCCCAGTTTATTTTGACGCTGATGATTCGATAATGAAAGGCTTCAAAATAAATAGTATTCCATACAACATAAAAATTGAAAATTCAACAATTGAAAATCTTTTAGGCGGAACAATGAAGTATGATAATATAAAATCAGCATTTTATCTTAAATAAAACAAGAAGGATTTAGAGCTTTTACACTTTAAATCCTTTTTTTTACCAAAAATATAAAAAATCAAAACAAATGACTTTTAGTAAATAAACATTGAATCTCCAAAACTATAAAATCTATACTTTTCTTCAACTGCCTTCTTATATGCATCAAAAACAAATTCTTTTCCACCAAATGCTGAAATTAACATAATTAATGTAGATTTTGGCAAATGAAAATTTGTAATTATTGCATCTACAATTTTAAATTTATAATCTCCATAAATAAAGATATTTGTATCTCCCTTGGAAGCTATTAATTTCCCATTCTCATCAACAGAAGATTCCAATGTTCTTACTGATGTTGTTCCTACTGCAATCACACGATTCCCATTTTTTTTAGCCTCATTGATAATTTTGGCAGTTTCTTCGGGTATTCGATATTTTTCACTGTGCATTTTATGATCTAGCACATTTTCCACCTGTACTGGACGAAATGTCCCAAGTCCCACATCTAGAAATACTTCTGCAATAATAACTCCCTTTTTACGAATTTTTTCCAAAAGTTCATTTGTAAAATGAAGTCCCGCAGTTGGAGCGGCTACTGATTCACCTTCCTTAGCATAGACAGTTTGATATCTATTTTTGTCCTCCAGTTTTTCCATAATATATGGCGGAAGCGGCATTTCTCCCAATTTATCCAAAATTTCCTCGAATCTGCCTTCAAAATCAAATTTTATAACTCTATTCCCATCTTCCTTAATTTCTAGAAGTTCCGCCTCCAAAACTCCTTCCAAAAATATAAGTTTTTGTCCAATTTTTAACTTTTTGGCAGGCTTTAGCAAAACTTCCCATGTATACATATCGTACCTTTTTAAAAGAAAGCATTCTAAGACAACTCCATTTTCCTTATGTCCAAACAATCTTGCTGGAATAACTTTCGTACGGTTAATTACAAGAACATCATCTTTTTTTAAATAATCTATAATATTATAAAATTTTTTATGTTCCAATGTTTTTTCTTTTTTATTTAACACTAATAATTTTGAATGGTCTCTCGGATTTACAGCATGCTGTGCTATCAGTTCCTCAGGCAGTTCAAAATCAAAATCTGAAATTTTCATTTGATTTATTTCTCCTATTTCTATATTTTTTTATTTTTATTCATTTTAAAGGAAACAGGGAATTTAATAATTCCCTGCCATAATCATTATTCAATTAATATGCTCTTCCAATTTCAAAAGTTTTGTATGTGTCTACTCTATTATACCATCCTTGTAGCCATCTTCTCTCATTTCTCGGAGCATTTCTTACACGTCTTGCTAATACATCTTTGGCAGAATTACTAAATTCTACTAATGCACTTTGTCCTACTGCTGTTCCTTTCATGTTTTCAAGTACTTGTCTTAATCCCCAAGCTATATTATTGTATGAAGAAACACCTTTTAATCCTTCACCCTTAAAGTTTACGTAATCAATCAAGGCATAAAGTCCATTAGGAGTATTTACCATTCTTTCAAACTGATTTCTTAAATTTTCTTTATTTGAAGACGCTTCAAGCATTTTATCAAGTGAACCTTTTAATCTTTCATAAATAAACATTACCTGAATATCTCTTGTGTTATCAAAAAATGCTATCAATTCCTGAATATCCTTATCACCATTAGCTTTTTTAGCCATTAATTCTGACTTACTGTTCCAAGGTGAATATCTAAATTCAGAAAGTAATTTTGGCAATTGAATCCCTTGTTGTTTATAATAAGCAATCATATCAGGTAAACTATCTCCAAATCCACTTCTTCCACCACTTGCTTTAAACCAAGTAAAATGTCCTATACCAAGTGAAGGGAAATTCTCTCCGTCATTCCAGTCTACTAGATTATTTCTAACTCCACCTGTTTCATTTTGAAAAATTCTTTCCGCTACAGCCAGCAATTGCTCTTTTGATAATTTCATATCTGGAGTTCCTTGCTGAGTTTTTCTATTTGCTGTGTAAGTATTTACATTTGGACGCTCATAACTTCCGCTATCACGCATATTTCTCAAACTTGTATTTACATTTAAGTCAATACTTTTATTGTTATACTGATTTTTAATTAACTTTTCTAGCTGAGAATTATTTGTTTTTGATGATGCGACTAATTTTGGCTCAGATTTTGGCATATTTACATTTTCAACATTTTCTGATGATGAAACTGCTTCTTTAATATTCTCACTTCCAAATGATATTATTGAATATGTTAATCCTAACAATAACGCTCCTGTCTTTTTAAAAATTCTCCTATCACTAACCATTGATTCATCTCCATTCCTTTTATTAGATAATTTTTAATTTTCAAAATAAATATTTAAAAATCTAAAATTATTTAATATTTTTTGTTAATTTTCAATTTTATTTATAATTTTCTGCCCTACGACAACCCTATCCAATCCAGCTAAATCTTTTATAACTTCAACATTTTTAAAACCTGAGCTTGTCATAATTTCAGCAACATTTTTTCCCTGTTTATAGCCAATCTCAAACAATAAATAACCAAAATCAGCTAAATAATCAGATGCCTTCTGACAAATCTCATAATAAAAATATAATCCGTCATTTTCTGCAAAAAGTGCTTCACTCGGCTCGTGTAATAAAGTGTCATCTGACATAATACCTATTTCATTAGGGGAAATATACGGTGGATTTGACACTATCATATCAAATTGATTAAATTCAATATTTTCAAACAAATCTGATTTTAAAAATTTTATATTTGGAACTTTTAAAAGTTCTTTGTTTTTTTCAGCAGTATTAAGTGCTTTTTCAGAAATATCCACACCTAGTACATAAGAATTTTCTACTTCTAATGCAGCAGTTATTCCTATTATACCGCTTCCAACGCCAATATCAAGTATTTTAGGATGAATTTTTGAATTTTGATTTTTTGTAATATCATTTTTCAAAATATCAATCATTTTTTCAACTAAAACTTCTGTATCCTGACGTGGAATTAAAACTCCCTTGTCAACGTAAAATTTTCTTCCATAAAATTCCTGCTCATTTAGCAAATACTGAACTGGAAATTTTTCACGTCCAATTTTTTGAATAAAATATCTGATTTTTTCAATTTTTTCATTTTCAATTTCATCTCTGTACTTTGTAAAAAGCATCATTCTATCAACATTTAAAACATGTGAAAATACAATTTCTGCAATTAACTTACTTTCATCAATATTATTTTTTTCAAGATATGAAATGCTTTTATCAAGCAGCGATTTTAATTGTTTTTCAGATTTTTCATTTTTTTCAAAATTATTATTATCAGATATTTTTTTATCATTATTTGTTATATCGTTTAGTTTTTCTCTAATTTTTTTTAAGTCATCTTCTGATAACATACGCTCAAATTCAGCATAGAGCATAATTCTTTCCATTCCCATTACTTCTGAGATGATACTTTCTGCTGTCAATCTGGCATTTTTTATACCTTTTTTTTCTAAATAATTAACCGATTTATTCAATATATCCAGTAAATTATTCATTTCCACTTCCAACTTCTTTTAACAATTCAGCCTGTTCATAAGCAATTAAGGCATCTATCATTTCGTCTAAATCCCCATCTAGAACACCATCTAGCCTATGAAGTGTCAATTTAATTCTATGATCAGTAACTCTTCCTTGAGGAAAATTATATGTTCTGATTTTTTCGGATCTGTCTCCACTTCCAACTTGTGAACGTCTTTCATTTTCAACTGCACTTCTTTGTTTTTCATATTCCATTTCATACAACTTAGAAGCTAGTACTTTCATTGCAGCTTCTCTATTTTTTATTTGCGAACGTCCATCTTGTGAAGTTACTACAAGTCCAGTTGGCAAGTGAGTAATTCTTACAGCAGAATCTGTAGTATTTACGTGCTGTCCTCCAGCTCCACTTGATCTGTATGTGTCAATCTTCAAATCACTTGGATTAATTTCGACTTCACTTACATCGTCTATTTCAGGCAGTACTGCAACTGTAATTGTAGATGTGTGAACTCTTCCAGAAGATTCAGTAGCTGGAACTCTCTGTACACGATGAACTCCACTTTCAAATTTTAATCTTGAATACGCTCCGTTTCCTTTGATTAAGAATGTTACTTCCTTCAATCCACCAACACCGATTTCACTTTTATCAATGATTTCAGTTTTCCAACGGTTTCTTTCTGCATATCTTGTAAACATTCTGAAAATATCGGCTGCAAATAATGCTGCTTCATCTCCACCCGCTCCAGCACGGATTTCCATGATAACATTTTTATCATCATTAGGATCTTTTGGAAGTAAAAGAATTTTTAATTCTTCTTCAAGATGGGGAATTTCTTCTTCAATTGAATGAATTTCCTCAAGCATCATTTCTTTCATTTCTGAATCTTTTTCAGATTTCAAGTCTTCTTTTAGGCTTTCCATTTCCTCTTTACGATTTTTGTAATATGTATATTTTTGAACAACTTCATCAATGCTGTTTAAAGCCTTATTATACTCCATAATTTTCTTTGGGTCTGAAACAACTTCAGGATCCATAAGCATTTCTGTAAGTTCTTTATGCTTTAAGACAACATCGTCTAATTTTTGAAACATAATTTATTTTTCAACTCCTAAATTTTCCTATTTTTTATATTATATTTGAACTTTTTAAAAATCAGATTTGATAAAACTGATTGAAATCTAAAATCCATATAACTAATTATAATTATAGGTTTTAGGCCCAAATTTAAAGCGGTATTTTTATAAAATTACTTTATTATAATAATATTTACCAACAGTTATTATAACACATTTTTTAACTTTTTTCAATTTTTAATTATATAAAATTCCAAATTTCATCATTACAAACAATATAATAAACGAAACTGAAAAACCAAGCAATCCTCCAGCCAGTACTTCTCTAATACTGTGAATTCCAGACTTAACCCTGCTCTGTGCAACTAATGCAGCCATAAAGAAGCCTAATATCAATATTCTTACATCTGAAGTCATAAATAAAAGTATTCCAAATGCTGAAAAAGCTATCGCACTATGTCCACTTGGCATTCCACCTTCAAGTGGTGTTCCCTTTTGAAAAAACGATTTAAGAACAATCACAAGGATTGCAACTAGAATTAATATTAAAATCGAGATATTCCCTTTTCTTCCTGCAATAACATGCAATTTATTTGTGCCGTCAAAAATATCCAGTAATTTATCATAAAATAGCAGATAACCTACACAGAGTGCATTAATCGCAGCAATTAAAACCGCTCCAGCCGCCACATCCTTAGCCAATTTTGCAAGCGGATGCCGTTCAGGAGAAATCAAATCCACAAGTGCCTCAACCGCTGTATTTATAAGTTCTGTAATTATTACAAATGACACTGACAGTGAAATTATAAGGATTTCTACCTTGCTTGCATTTATAAGAATTGCTAAAATTACAATAACAATTGCAGCAAGTATATGTACTTTCATGTGTTTTTCATTCTGCAATGCCGAAATCATACCATCAATTGCAAAATTAAAACTGTCCACAAGCCTTTTATCTCTCGCCCTCTCTTTTTTTATATCCCAATTGTATCTGTCTTTTTTATGAAATAGCCCAAAAATTGATTTTTTCTCTTTTTTATTTTTTTCTCCCAAAATCTTCACTCCTTTCTAATTTCAATAAATTTTAATTTAAGCATTAATTTTTTTATTTTTGCAATATTGTTTGTTGCCATAAATAAAAACTATGTTGACTTATTAAAATTAAAAAATAATATTTTAACTATTTAGAAACACTAATTTTTTATTCTTTATTTAAATTAGATTTTGTATAAAATTATCATCTATTATAGTTAAATTTGCTCAAAATTTCTTCTTCTCTTCTTCTCATAACAACTTTATCTTCTTCTTCAATATGATCATATCCCAGTAAATGCAGCATTCCATGACATAATACATAATAAAATTCCCGCTCATCAGAATGTCCATATTCGCTAGACTGCTCTTTTACACGCTCAATTGAGATTACAATATCACCTAACATATTTACTGCTCCAAAGTTTTCAGTTTCATTATAGGCAAAGGAAATTACATCAGTTGGAGTATCTTTTTGGCGATACTCACGGTTTATTTTCTGAATTTCATCATTTGTTGTAATTAGTAATGAAAGATAGTATTCATTTTTGTCAAATTCTTCTTTATATTCATTTTTTAGAATATAGCTCACAAATTCATTTATTTTAGGCTCATCAAAAAAATTGACAATTTTTTCAATATCATAAGTTATATCTACTTCTACCATAATTTTCTCCATTTTATATTTTTAATTTTTTTTAGTTTTTTCATCCATTTTTGGATATTTTATTCTCTCATGATAAACACCTTGCAGGGTATTTATAAATGACTGTACTACAGTTTCTATCTCTCCCAAAGTCAAGTCGGAGTCGCTTAACTGCTTGTCTTCAATTTTAGATTTCACTAGATATCTGATAAAGTTTTCGATTCCTTCCTTGCTTTTATTTTCAAGCGTTCTTGTTGCCGCTTCTACCGTATCTGCCAAAAGAATTATTCCTGATTCTTTCGTTTTTGGTTTAGGTCCGCTGTATCTAAAATTACTTTCCACAACTTCTTCTCCACTTTCTAGTGCTTTGTAATAAAAATATTGTGTTAGCGTTGTACCGTGATGTTGCAGTATTACATCCAATATTTCCTTTGGCAGTTTATTCTCTTTTCCCATAATATAACCATCTTTTGTATGCGAAGTCAATATTAATGCACTTAATGATGGTTTTATCTTATTATGGGGATTAACTCCATCCCGTTGATTTTCCACAAAAAACTCTGGACGCTTCATTTTTCCAATATCATGATAATACGAGGCAATTCTTGCAAAAGTAGCATTTGCTCCTATGCTTTCAGCAGCCCCTTCCGCAAGAGCCCCAACCATTATACTATGATGAAATGTTCCTGGTGCTTTCATAAGAAGCTGTCTAAGCAAAGTATGTGAAAAGTCACTTAATTCTAGTAATTTCATTGTCGTCAGAATTTCAAAGTAGTCCTCAAAATATGGCAGAACTGCAAGCGACACCATTCCAGTTAAAATTCCTGAAAACACCGAAAATACTATCATTAACATCATCAGACCAAAGCTTGACTGGTTAACAAGTCCATAGCTAAACGACATCAAAGCCTGAAATATTCCCAGAAAGAAACTGAGTTTTACAATATCACTTCTGCTCACAAGATTTGCAGCCTTATAAATTGCAACTAGCGAAACTGCTATTGTAACTAGAAACCACGATTCTTCCCGTGACAGAATAATCATATTTGAAAACGTCATTATAATTGCGTATGCCCTGTTTCCCAAAATCGTCGATATAATCGGAAGCATTGCAAATGGAAGTAAATAAATAAAAAATTCATTGTTCAAAAACAAAATATAGATGGTGTTTACAAACATTATTGTGAGAAGTGTCGGATAAAACGCTTTCGATTCTACAACTTTTTTCGCGTTTTTTCTGAGTAAATAATAAATTAAAATCATAAGAAGCGAAAATGTAGCACCAAGTCCAACTATTTTTCTGAACTTGTCTCCATTTCTTACCAGATTTAACTTTTCCAGCTTTAAAAGCGCATCTGAATCAATCGTCTCGCCTTTTTTTACAATAATGTCTCCTTTATAAATTTTAATTTCCTTATCCCTTAATGACATCATATTATCTGCAATTTTTTTCTTTGTAGCCTCTTCATTAATAACCAGATTTGGCTTCATAAAATTTTGCAGAACTTTCATATCCAGATTATCAGCTTTTATATCTTTTTTTCGTATTATTTTTGACAGATTTTCCATTTTATAAATTCCATCACTATAAATTTCTGATATAATGTCCGTCAGATTTACAGAATACTCAACATTTTCAGTTCTTGCCTTTATTTCCTTAATATCCTCAACCGAAAACGTGTACTTATTATCTTTTATATACCCTTTAATCGCTGCATCATCAGATAAATTTCGTACGTCACGTAAAAATTTGTTAAGCGAAATTATAGTTTCTCTATTCACATCCTTCAGTTTATCAAATTCAGGCTGCGTAGTCTTCATTATTTTTTCTTCAATGCTGTCGTCCAAAATATCTATAAAATAAGATACATTTTTATAAGCCACAATATCAGATTTTGCAATGCTTCCAACAACATAGTTCACATTTAATCTCGACATTTCGATAATTATTCCAAATATCATAAATGTTATTGTTAAAATAATAAATCTGAACATGAACTTGTTTTTGACTTTATACTGTGTTTCATTGCTTTTAGTCTTTCTTTCCTTCACTTCAAAAACAAATTCTCGCCCTAGTATATTTACTCTCATTTTCCCTTTCCTTTCCTAAATTTTATAAAACTCCTTTTTAGCTTTTACAGTACTCTATTACTTCATCTTTTTTAAAATTTCACTTTTACTCTCAACTACCTTGTTTCTTGGCAAAGCCGACAAAAATTTTTTTCCATACATTTTTTTTATTATTCTGTTATCCAAAATTATAATATTTCCGCTATCAGTCTTGCTTCTAATAAGCCGTCCAACTCCCTGCTTAAACTTAATTACAGCTTGCGGAACTTGATAGTCATTAAATGGGTTCTGTCCATTTTTTCTAATATTTTCAATAATCGCCTCAGTTACAGGGTCATTTGGAACTTTAAACGGCAGTTTTGTGATAATTACTGATTGCAGCTGTTCTCCCTGTACATCTACACCTTCCCAAAAACTGTCTGTTCCAAATAATATTGGATTTTTAGAATTTTTAAATATTTCTATCATTTCATGCCTTGGAAAATCATTTTGCTTTATAAGCGTATATTCCTTTTCTGAGAAACGTGATTTTAACTGATTGTATAAAAAGTTCAACGCACTATATGAAGTAAATAATAAAAAACAATGTCCTTTCGTATTTTTTATTACACCTTCAATAAATTCTTCCAAATCCCTTAAAAATTCGATATTTGTTGGATCAAGTGCATCTTCTGGAATATAAACTTTCATTTGTTTTTCGTAATCAAATGGCGATTTTACAATCCTTTCGTCTATTTTCCTACGATTTTCCTTCATAAGCCCAATGCTTTTTTTATAATAATCAAATTTATTGTCAACAGCAAGTGTTGCTGAAGTAAAAACCATCCTATCCATTTTTGTAAACAAATTATCATTCAGTTCATCCGAAATATCGAAAGGAGTAGCATATAATTTTACATTTGGACGAATTGTAGTAACATTAGCCCAGTAAACATACCCTTCTTCTTTCCCTTCCAGAATAAACTCAAATTTCTTATAATATTGCTTCAATCTTTCATAATATCTTGAAAATTCAAATAAAAATCCCTCTTTATCTTCTAAATTATAATTGCTCACTGTATTTAAAAACTTATTAATTCTTATAACTAAATTTCCATAACTTTCCTTAAATTGGCTATTAATTTCCATAACTTTACGAAAAGCCTTATTACTTCGCATTTTCTGCTTATCAATCTTTATCTTGATTTCCCTGTTGTCATTATTTTCTGAAAAAAGGTAAATCAATTTATCAAAAATATCTATTCCTTTATCGTAAAATACGTTCAATTCTGCAATAGCATCTTCCTTCAATTCATCGACTTTCTCATATTCTTCACTTGAAAGACTTTCGTTCAGATAAGTCATTAGCCTGATGATAGCCCCACCATTGCTGGAATTTACAACACGTCTATTATAAATATTCCCCATAAGCCGTCCAAATGATATTTTTGACGTTTCAAAAGTAAAATAATTTCGAGCTGTATCTTCTATATTGTGAGCCTCGTCAAAAACAACAATATCATAATTTGGCAAAATGGAATAATTTGTATAAAATCCTGTCTGATTTCTAATTGCCAAATCAGCAAAAAACATATGATGATTAACAATAAGAAGTGTAGCATCTGCAACATTTTTTCTAGCTTTAAAAAAATGGCATTTTGAATAATGTGGACATTTTACTCCTTTGCACATATCCACTTCACTGTTCACTTTTTCCCATATACTATTTGAAATCTCATATTTCAGTTCATTCCTATCACCTGTTCTCGTAACATTTTTATCCCAGTCAATAAGATTTCTTATAATATTTTTTTCAGCTTTTTCCTCTTCCGTATCTGTTTCTTTCTCTGTAACATCTATATTATAAAGTTTCCTCTTGCAAAGATAATTCCCACGCCCTTTCACAATCTGATAATTAAAATCTTCATTAATAATTTTTTTTAAAAGTGGAATGTCCTTATTAACAAGCTGTTCCTGCAAATTAATCGTATTTGTGGAAACTATCACTTTCAGATTATTTTCAATAGCATAAAGTAACGTAGGTAATAAATAGGCTATTGTTTTTCCTGTACCAGTTCCTGCCTCAACTATCAGCTTCTTATTCTCATTCATGCTATTTTCAATAAACTTAGCCATTTCATACTGTTCACGCCGTACCTCAAATTTACCAAAATTCTTATGAATAACTCCATTCTCCCCAAAATATTCATCTATATCTATTTTTATAAATTCTTTTAAAGGTACAATCACATAAATATCATCCACAGCATTATTCACAATGTATGAAGCTCCCCCAACTTCTCCATACATGCTGGAAATATTCACATCCTCATCTGATGGGATTAATACCCCAGATGGATGATTATGTATTATAACTTCATTTTTTCTCATCATATTTAATAATGCAGCAACAGAACTAGAATTTCCTCTTGCAATAACTTCTACTTCAGAAACTATCCCCTCTCCATCAGGAATCCCACGAAAAAACACTTCATTTCCACCAGATTCGCTAATTTCAAGCCGCATATGCTCCATTGCTTTCGCACTAATAAATTCAGCAATTTTCATCTTTCCTCCTATAGTAAAGATTTTACTATATAATAGGCTTTTTTTCAACTTTTCTTTTTAAAAATATAGAAAAAAGCCATTTAATATAATTCATAAAATTATATAAACAGCTTTTTAAATTTAGTTTTTAATTGTTAATTTTTATTTTTCAGGCTTTATTCATTAATTGAACCATGTCCTGAATTTTGAAGTGTACAACTTTTGTCTTTTCCATTTTCAGTATAGACAGCATCGTTACCTTTCATGTGAATTGAGATATTTCCATCTGAATATTTTTCTCCACTACCAGATGTTGCTGAACTTAAAGTATGAACTCCTCCATAACCGTCAGCTACTTTTACTTTGTCTGTTGAAACATTTTCAACTGTTATGTCTTGATACCCGTCACAGCTGAATTTTCTTAACAAATTGTTACTAGAACTTTGATTGTCACTAGTTGAACTGTCACTTACTGTCATAGAACAGCTTTCATCGCTTCCATTTTTTGTGAAGACTGCATCATTTCCTTTTATGTGAATTGAAACTCCTCCACCTTTGTACTCTTCTCCACTACCAGATTTTGTTAATTTCAGATTGTAAACTTTTCCATTTGCATCTGTCAATTTTACTCTGTCTGTTGAAAGATTTTGTACTGTTACTTCTCTGTTGCTGCAACTAAACTTTCTTGATAAATTTGATGCTTTTTTTGAAGATTTTGCTGCTGCGGCTGAAAAACCAATAGAACTAATAGCTAAAACTCCAACTAAAGCTGTTAAAATCATTTTTTTTGTTGATTTCATAACACTCACTCTCTTTTCTTCAATTTATTTTTTATTATATGCTCAAACTCCTAAAAATGAAACATATAAATTCTGTTTGAGAATAGCCCAAACTGTATCCATTTTAAAGTAATCTGGCTATAACAATTACATTTTTTGAAATTTTTAAATCCCTTCTCAAATTTCAATATGAGTATACCTTACTTTACTTTGATTTCAATATTTAATCGGTTATATTTTTAATAGATTTCTAATATAATAATCCTATAAAAAATAACTCTATTACCTGTGTAATCTACGTTTAAACTCTTCTTTATAAGACTTATAGGCATATCTTAACATTATACTCAAAATAAATAATGGAATAGATGAAAATATGCTCCAAGTCATCTTTTTACTTATAATCAGTTCCAAAATCAAAAGAAATATCCCAACAAAAAAAATGAAAAAATTTAGTATCTTTAATCTGTCACTCTTATGCTTATCCCAGACATATGAAAAAACAAGACTAATAAGATAAAGAGCGATAACAATAGGAATTCCGCGCTTTATACTCCAAGTCAACTTTTTATCTCCAAAATCAAGTAATAAAAAATAACTCGTAAATCCACTTAACAATAAAAATAGATTTGTTCTCATTCTATATGAATCTAAAAAAACAAACAACCCTAAATCAAATATTAAAATAGATGGAATTGCATAATAACCCCATTCCAATTTTCCATACATTATCAAATTTTGAAAAAGAACTTCCAGAATCGAAATTATTGATATTGTAAAAAATGATAAAAAAACAGCCTTTTTAATTTTCTTCATTTTCATTTCATACAAATTTATATTAATCATCGGATATTCCTTTACAAATTCCTTATCTTCCAAACCCTCTAATTCAGGAACAGGTGTTTCACACAGCGGACATCTTTGTGCTCCGTCTTCTAGTTCCACTCCACATTTTATACAATACATACTTATCCTCTTTTTTCTATAATAATTCTACTTTAAAACTGAACTCAAAAATTGTGCTATTTTTTTCAAAATGTAATTTTCATCCATATTAATTTTGAAAAAATTCAACTAAACATTTAAAAATAATTCGTAATAATCTTGGATTTTATTCCTCTCTTTCTTAAATAAACAAAAAAATCTCTCTCAATATCATAATTTGCAGTCAAATTTCCAAAATTTACATAAACCTTGTTACAGTCACTTATAACTCCCATCTTGATTTTGCACCTTTTGCTTGGTGGCGGTAAAAATCGGAATCCCTTTAGATATTTTTCATACTTTTTATTAACTTTAAAAATTCCTAAATTTGAAAATCCTGTCGTATACCCACGTTCTCCGTAATAATCAAATATAAATGGGAAAAACATGCGTTTTATCAAATATGGAACAGACTTTATTATTATATTTTGCATTGGATTCATTGCCTTGTATATACTTTTGTAAAATTCTTTTTTTGTAATTTTTAGGGCAAAATAGTTATCCAGATAAGTTATGATTTCAGAGAGGGAATATGCACCCAGACTTGCGTCCACGCTAGGAGTTATGTTTATAAAAAAATTTCTGTATGTAGTTTCTTCAAAAATTTTTCGCAGATCAACTGGAACTCCAATAACAATCGGATTTTTGGCTTGTGAATATCTATCCAGCAAAATTTTGAAATATACTGAAAGAAGATATTTTCCAATAGTAGTCCCATATTTTTTACTTTCTTCCTTCAGGCTTTCCACATCAATTTCTCCAGTTGTAATATGGTACTGCCCCTTTTCCAGTATTTTCATTGGCAAGTGAAATGCTGAATTTATAGTAGTTTCCTTGCTTACTTTTCGCATATATTTTTCATAAAGGTCGACATACTCGTTTTTTTGTGAATTTTTCAACACACTATCATTTCCCAGCAATTCTCTTGTTTTTTCAAAAAAGTTTTTTTCAGATTTTTTATTTTCAAAATCTTTTTCATTTTTGTTTATTTTTTTTCCAAAATTAATTATTTTATTTATTTTTTCAATTTCTACTTTCTTCTTTTTTTCAGTCTTATCAATTAAACTATCTGTCTTATCTTTTTCAATATTTTCCAAAAAATACTTTTTCTCCAAATATTCTTCAATCAAATCCTGAAAAAATAACGCCGCACCTTTTCCATCTGTCAAAAAATGTGCTATTTCTATCGATAATTTATTATTAAAATAAATGATTCTCAGTGGATTATCCTTCTGTATATCCGTACAAGGATAAGTTTTTTCCTCCTCAATCATAAAATGAGCCTTTTTCTGCTGCAAATAATTCCAGAAAATTCCCTTTTTCAGTTCTGAATTATAAAATGGATATTTCTTTTCAAGCGAAATTACAACTTTTTGCAATATTTCCAAGTCAATATATTCAGAAAATAATACTGAAAGGCGAAAACAGGTCGTTCTTCCTTCGCTAATTATTGAAGAATATGTTTTTGCAAAAGCGTCCAGCTCATACCATATTTTTTCATTTTTCACTTTTATCCTCTTCTATTTTATTTATTTTTAACAAAGTATTATTTAAACAAACTTTTTCAATATTTTCCTTCTACAAATTCAATTCTTACTTATAAATGCTCAAGACCAAGTAATCAAAAAATTATTACTCTTCCAAATATTTTTTCAAATTTTCATAATTTTTTTTCGCTGTTTCATAGCCAATACTGTAAACTTCCAAAAGTTTCTTCTTATTTTTCTCAATTCTCCCAAGTGTCAATTCCACTTCTGGACGAATCACAAAGATCTCTCCTTTTGCCTCCAGTTCATCAATATAGTCAAGAACTTCATTATATCGGCTATATCTTGTATTCATAAGTTCTACAAATTTAGGAAACTTTTTATATCTTATCCCAGTAATTTTACCCAATGCACTTTGTTTTTTTCTATAATTTTTATCACGTGTCAAGACAACTACATTTTTTATATTTCCATTTTCCATAGACTTTTTAATTGGTATTGAATCAGAAACTCCACCATCCAGATAAACATTTCCATTAATATTAACCATTCTGGCAAGCAACGGCAAAGAGCTTGAAGCCCTTACATAAACAGTATCCTTGTCAAAGTCTTTGACTTCTGGATATTCCGCTTCTCCAGTCTCACAATTTGTAATTACTACCTGAAATTTTGTCTTATTTTTCATAAATGCCTCATTGTCAATCGGATTCAATTTATTCGGAATCTCATCGTAAACAAAGTCTACTCCAAACAAATCTCCAGTAGTAATTAAACTGTATAAACTACAATATCTTTTATCATCCAAATAATCTACTGACACATTAAATGCTCTTTTATGCTGTTTTGCTAAATAACTGCAGGCATGACAGGCTCCAGCAGATACGCCTATACAACTATCAAATTCAATATTTTTTTCTAAAAAGAAATCCAGCACTCCTGCCGTAAATATACCCCGAAGTCCTCCACCTTCCAATACTAACCCTGTTTTTTCTTTCATTAATTTCATCCCTTTCAATATTAATTTTTTTGTTTTCTCCTATTATACACCCTTTGATTATATTTTTCTACTTTTTTAATAATTTAATTTTTACAGTTCAAATTTTTAAAATAAATTATTAGAAAAAATTGATTTATATTAATTGTCAAGGCATAATTAAAACGTAGGTTTACAAGTATTATACTAAAATTGAAAAAAATGTGTTGACAACTTAATTATTTTTTAGTATAATAAATTTGTAATTATTACAAATATATAAATATTATAAATTTAAGGAGTGATAAAAATGTCAAAAACAGTTGAAAAATTAAATCTTTACTTAGCTAACTTGAACGTACTTTACAGAAAGGTTCAAAATTATCATTGGAACATTGTTGGGGATAAATTCTTTTCTATTCATGAAAAATTGGAAGAATATTATAATGCAATAAATGAACAAATTGATGATGTTGCAGAAAGAATTTTATCAATAGGAGGGCGTCCTTTAGGAACATTAAAAGACTATCTAGCAGTTACAACTATTAAGGAAGCTGAAAATAAAGAAATTTCTATTCCAGAAGCAGTAGCTGATGTGAAAAAAGAATTTGAAGCAATGTTAAAATTAGTAAAAGAAGTAAAAGAAGCAGCTGATGAAGAAAATGACTACGGAACATCTGCATTAGTTGATGAGTATATCAGTACATACGAAAAAAACTTATGGATGTTAAACGCATACTTAAAATAATAGTTATAATTAAAAATCTTTACAAAGTCATTAAAATTACCTATTACATATATCTAGAGAAAATCTTTTTACAGATTTTCTCTTTTTTATTTACAAAATATATAAAAAATGTTATAATTAATTATTAATAAAAAATTAAAAAGGGTGAGGTTAAGGCAATAAGTTTATTTAGTTGCAGCTATATGGGTGTGGATACTTATGTTGTGGAAGTAGAGGTTGATTTATCCAGAGGGCTGCCTGTGTTTAATATAGTTGGAATGGGGGATCAGGCGATTTCTGAAAGTAAGGAGCGGATTAGAAGCTGTTTTAAAAATGTGGGGTTTGAATTTCCTGTCAGACGTGTCCTGGTGAATTTGTCACCTGCAAATATCAGAAAAAAAGGCAGTCATTTCGACTTGAGCATATTTTTAGGTATACTTGCGAATACAGGGCATATTTCAAATATAGACATATTAAAAAAATATCTAATTTTAGGAGAAATTTCCTTAAATGGAAAAATAAAATCAATAAATGGAGCAATAAACGCCACAATTTTAGCAAAAGAAACCGATTTTAAAGGTGTAGTTGTTCCAATGGAAAATTATAATGAAGCAAAACTAATTTCAGGTGTAGAAATTATTCCTGTTGATGAAATTACAGAATTACTAGATTTTCTAGATGGAAAAACTGATATAAAATCATTGTGTAAAAAAGCTGTCGAGATGAATGCTTCAAAATCGGAAAAAGATAAAAACTTAGACGAGGCTGTTGATTTTTCTGATGTAAAAGGGCAATTGCTTGCAAAAAGGGCTTTAGAAATTGCAGCCGCTGGTGGACACAATGTATTTCTAATAGGCGATCCTGGTTCAGGTAAATCAATGCTTGCAAAAAGATTTAACACAATTTTACCTGACATGACCGAAGAAGAAATAATTGAAACAACAAAAATTTACAGTATTTCAGGTATGTTAAGCCAAAGTGAACCAATAATACGTAAACGTCCATTTAGAGCTCCACACTATTCAGCTACACAAGTGGCTCTAGTAGGTGGTGCAAATAGAGTCGGAGAAATTACGCTGGCACTAAATGGAATATTATTTTTAGATGAAATCGGAGAATTTGAAGGAAAAACATTGGAAACGTTAAGACAGCCTTTGGAAGATGGAAAAATCGTTATTTCAAGAGCAAGCCTAAGTGTAACCTATCCAGTAAAAAATATTACAATAACTGCTTCAAATCCTACTCCAAGCGGATATTTCCCTGATAACCCACTATGTAACGACAGTCTAAAAGAAATTAAACGTTATCAGAAAAAATTTTCAGGTCCACTTCTTGACAGAATGGATTTATATGTAGAAATGCATCAGTTAAAAAAAGATGAAATTTTTGATGAATCTTTATCAGAAAAATCCAAAGAAATTCAAAAAAGAGTTATAAAAGCTCGTGAAGTACAAAAACAACGTTTTAATTCAAATACTCTAAATAGAGATATGAATAAGAAACAGTTAAATAAATATTGTAAGATAGATGAAGAAAGCGAAGAAATTATGAAATCTGCCATTGATAATTTAAAATTATCAGTCAGAATGTTTGATAAAATCTTGAAGGTATCTAGAACAATAGCAGATTTAGATGGTGAAGAAAACATAAAAAAGGAACATTTATTGGAGGCACTAAATTATCGACGAAAATAAATAGCACTAAACTTATTAAAAAAAGAATTTTTTAATAACAAACAGTCTTAATACTCGTAAAATAGTAAAATCAAAAATTTATGAAATTAAATTTATTTTGTATAAAATTACAAAATTTTTTAAGATAGACACTTAAAAATTAGATTTGATTTTTTTATAATTTAGGAAAATAAAAAATGTGTAACTATTCAAATAAAACTGAGTAATTACACATTTTTATATCTCTTTGATTTCTTATTTTTTCTCATTGATTCGTTCTTCTATGAAATCAAGCAATTCTTTTCTTCCAGTATTTTTTAATGAAGAATAAAAAAATACATCTTCATTTTTAAATACAAGTTTTTTCCTGATTTCCTTTAGCTGCTTAAATTTTTCATTGTTTGACAATTTATCAGCTTTTGTAAATATTATATAATATTCAATTTCAAAATGTTCTAACCATTTTAACATTTCCATATCCTCATTTGACGGAACTCTACGCAAATCCAGCAATAAAAAAACTACTTTTTCACGTTTTGACACAAGATAACTCTCTATCGTTTTTCCCCAATTCCTTTTCACAGCCTCAGGCACTTTAGCAAATCCGTATCCTGGCAAATCCACAAAATAAATTTTGTTATTTATCAAAAAATAATTGATTAACTGTGTTCTTCCTGGCGTTTTACTAGTTCTTGCCAAATTTTTTCTTTTTGTGAGTGAATTTATAAGTGAAGATTTTCCGACATTTGATCTTCCGATAAAAGAAAATTCCACAGTATTATTAAATTCTGGATAATCTTTTTCCACAACTGCTGATTTCACAAATTCTGACTTGCTTATTTCCATGCTTCACCTCTTTTTTTCTATAACTTTCTATTTTTCTAATTTTTAAACTCATCTTTTGCATTTTCCACTGAAGTTTCTTCAGGAATAAAATACCATATTCCATTAATCATTCTTCCATCTCCAGTAATCTCATACTGCTCAATTTTTTTGTTTAGTAAAAATGCTGGCAATACCGATAATCCTTTAATTGGGTTTACTGCAATATCCATTTTTTCTTTTGCATATCCGTAAACTTCTGGAATATATTTCCATCCAGATGGCGCGACTAATTTTTTCACAATTCCCTGAATAACCTGTCTTTGACGTTCATCACGCTTAAAGGCTGTATCACTTTTTCTATGTCTTGTATAGGCAAGTGCCATTCTCCCTCTTAAATTATAAACTTGACCTTGATTAAAATGAAATACTTCCTGATCAAAATAGTCCTGATTAAAAGTGTGATTTGAAACAACATCGACTCCATCAATCAAATTAGTCAAGTTCATAACATCTTCAAATCTAAATCTTACATGATAATTAATTTTTGTATCAAGAAAATTTTCCACAGCGTCAATTGTACATTGCACACCGCCAAAGTGATGTGAATGTGTAATTTTATCCTGCTTATAATTTTCACAAGGAATCTCTGCATATGTATCACGTGGAATCGAAATCATTTTTACCTGTGCCAGATAAGGCACAACTCTTATAACAACTAGCCCATCGCTACGAGAACCTTCTGTCGGCTGATTAGCATACGCGTCTACTCCTATGACAAGAATATTAAATGGTACTGAAAGCCACCCTATAAACACCACTAAAAATATTCCTAATATTATAAATACTTTTTTCATTTTTTCACCTCTTAATTTTACATTATTTATACTTTTACAAATTTTTGAATAATATATTTAAAATAAATTTATTTAATACTAAACCTCGTTTAAAAATTAGAACAAATTTTTATAATAAGGTTTTTCAACAGTTAATTCATAATCATTCAATTTTTTCTATTTTATTTTCATAGGATTGCTCATTACCGCAAATCTTACAACCTATTATACTAAATTCTATTTAAAAAATAAAAATTATATATTAGATCATTTGAAAATATTCAGTTATTAGAGAACTTTATAATAAAGCTTACTCTTACAAATTATTTCAAAGTTAAATTTTATAGTAAAACTTATTTAAAACCAAACACAAAAGCTATGACTATTTTACTCAAACCTTAAATTTATATAATTTTAGCAGTTTAATTTAAAATAGGTTTGAGTATATTTTCAAATTCTATTTTTTTCAAAAAATCATCAACTTTTTTTTCCAAATCCTGAATATTTCCGTCATTTTCAATAACATAGTCACTTCTTTTCTTTTTTTCATCCAAAGACATTTGTGAATTTATAATACTCAAAGCCTCTTCTTTACTCCGCTTATCCCTAGCTAAAATACGTTTCACCTGCGTATCTTTTTCTGCACTTACTAGCAAAATGTAATCAAATTCCTTTTCCCATTGAACTTCAAAAAGAAGCTGAATTTCCACAAAAATAATTTTATTTTCTTTTTTACACTCCAGAATCTTTTCTCGCATAATACGTAAAATCTCTGGATGCATAATAGAATTTAAAATAAGTCTTTTCTTTCTATTTCCAAAAATAACTCTTCCTAATTTTTCACGTGAAACAATCCAATTTCCAGTATTATTATATTCTAAGACTTCTTTACCAAAATTTTCTACAATTTTTTCCACAACCTTAGGAAATTTAATAACTTCATGAGAAATTATATCTAAATCAATAACTGGAAAATCTTTTTCTTTTAAAATTTGACTAACTGTACTTTTTCCTGTTCCAATTCCACCTGTAAGCCCAATAACTACTTTTTTCATTTTTTCCTTCCCACAAAAATCCACTTCAAAATCCAATTTAAATTCAAAACTTATTTAATTTTATAAAAGTGTGGATATATTTTATACCTTTTTTCATTTATTTGCAACAATTTTTATTTTTTAAATTCAATATAATCCCTAAATAAAACAATATAAGTCAAGATTATATTAATTTATCAATACAGAAAATAATTTTTTTTATATAATAAAATTTCAAAAAAAATATGGTATAATAAAAACAGAACTAAGAAAAGAAAAAATTGAAAAAATACTTATAATATGATAAAATTATATGTATAATTTTGTGATAAATTTGGCGATTAAAAGTTTGATTTATAAAATAAGATACAAGGAGGGAATATGGAGCTTAAAGATATTCAGGAATTGATGAAAGTTCTAAAGAAAGAAGATATAACAGAACTAAAAGTAAGATATGGAAAAGTAAAACTTACATTAACAAATTCTGAAACTACAAATATCGCAAATAATGTAGCACCTGTAACAGAAAAGATCGAGAGAGAAACTCTTCCGGCTGTATTACCAGCAGAAGAAATTATCAAATCAAGTAATGTGGGAAGAATAAAGCTAGTAAGTTCAAAACCTGGAACTTTAGTAAAAAAAGGACAAGTTCTTGCAAAAATAAATACAATAGGAATTGATAATGATGTAAAATCTAATGTAGATGGTATTCTAAAGGAAGTGCTAGTAGCAGATGGCTCACCAGTTGACTTCGCAAAAGAACTATTTAAAATTGAAATTAATTAAAATTATTTTTATGAAACAGAAATCTTTTAGGAGGATAGAATATTAATGTTTAAAAAAATATTAATAGCAAATAGAGGAGAAATTGCTGTTAGGATAATTAGAGCGGCAAGAGAGTTAGGAATTGCGACAGTTGCAGTTTATTCAGAAGCCGATAAAGATTCACTTCACGTAAAACTTGCTGACGAAGCTGTCTGTATCGGAACTGCCAGTAGTGCAGACTCATATTTAAAAATACCAAATATTATTTCAGCAGCACAAATTACAGGAAGTGAAGCTATTCACCCAGGATATGGATTTTTAGCAGAAAATCAAAGATTTGCTGAAATATGTGATAAAAACAACATCGTATTCATTGGTCCAAAACCTGAATTAATAAGTATGATGGGAGACAAGGCAACAGCAAGGGAAACTGCTATCAAGCACAAAGTTCCAATAACAAAAGGGTCAGATGGAATTGTTCCAAATGTTGAAGAAGCCAAAAAAGTTGCACAATGGATAACTTATCCTGTTATGATAAAAGCAACTGCAGGAGGTGGCGGAAAAGGAATGAGAATCGCCCATGATGAAAAAGAACTTGTAGAAAATTTTGTTGCTGCACAAAATGAGGCAAAAGCGGCTTTTGGAAATCCAGATGTTTATATTGAAAAATATGTTGAAGAACCAAGACACGTTGAAATACAAGTTATTGGAGATAAATTTGGAAATGTTGTCCATCTTGGAGAAAGAGACTGCTCTATCCAAAGAAGACACCAAAAATTAATAGAAGAATCTCCATCAGCAGGAATTGATGCAAAAACACGTGAAAAAATGGGAAAATTTGCTGCAAAATTAACAAAAGGAATTGGTTACGACAGTGTTGGAACATTGGAATTTCTTGTTGACAAAAGCATGAATTTCTATTTTATGGAAATGAATACAAGAATTCAGGTAGAACATACAGTAAGTGAAGAAATCACTGGTGTAGATTTGATAAAAGAACAAATAAGAGTAGCCGCAGGAGAAAAATTAAGTTTTTCTCAAAAAGATATAAATATTAATGGACATGTAATAGAATGCAGAATTAATGCAGAGGACTCTGAAAATGGTTTCCTTCCGTCTTCAGGAGTTCTAGAAACATATATTCCATCAGGTGGAATTGGAGTAAGAATCGATTCTCATTCTTATCAGAATTATGAAATCCCGCCTTACTACGATTCAATGATATCGAAACTTATCGTAAAAGGAAAAAATAGGGAAGAAGCTATTGCAAGAATGAAACGTGCCTTAAAGGAATTTATTATAGAAGGTATTGACACAACTATACCATTTCACTTAAAAGTGCTTGATAATGAAGACTTTAAAAAAGGAACAATCTATACAAACTTTATTGAGACACATTTTAAGGATGCACTTGGTAAATAATTAATAAAAAAACAGATAATAATTTTTGAAATCAAAAAAAATCATATTATTAATTAAATAATCTGATTACTATTTGATAAAAAATAAAAAATAGGAGGAATTAGAAATGAATGAATTAGGAAATGTAAATATATCTCAGGAAGTAGTAGCGACTATTGCAGAATCAGTAGTTGCAGAAATTGAAGGAGTACACAGCCTTGTTGGTGGAACTTCTAAAAATGAAATTGTTAAATTTTTCCAAAATGTATCTTCAGGTGGAAAAGGAATTGAAGTAGAAGTTGGAGAAACTGAATGTACATTAGATTTATACATCGTTGCAAAAATGGGATTCAAGTTACCTGCATTAGCTGGAGAAATCCAAACAAAAGTTGTAAAAGCAATTACTGAAATGACAGGATTAAAAGTTCAGGAAGTAAACGTATATATTCAAAAAATTATAAAAGAAGACAAAAAAGAGAATGTTCAAGCTCCTGTAACAGAAACTGCAGAAATTGAAGAATAAAAATCATAATAGACTCAAATATTATTGAATTTAAATATAAATTTTTATTAATAATATTTGAGCATACTCACTCAATTAGGAAAGGAGAAACTGACAGATACACTTCATCTAACTCGCAAAGTTAAAATGCAGTGTATTTTGTCGGTATATATTAATGATTGCAATATTAGGATTTTTAGCAAGACTATCTGTAATACTTGGATTTGTTGGTATTGTATTTTCAAGTATATCAGATATTCTGTTTAGAACTGATTATTTAGGACAACTAGATAGTTTTATAGATTTAAGTAGTTTAAATTTTAAAATCTTAGTTGGACTATTATCAATAATTTATTTAGTAGTATTTTTACTTTCTTATATTAATAAACTTACAAAATATTCTCAAAATAGAAAAGTTAAAAATAAAAATGGAGAAATAGAAGTTTCCATAAAAACAATAAATGAAACATCAAAAGATTTCTTAAATGGACAGGAAATCATTAAAAATTCAAAAGTAAAATCATATCCAAAAGGAAAATCTGTCGTTATTGAAGCTACTGTAGATACTTATAATGTTGATAACTTAAATGAAAAACTTGCAGAAATTCAAAATAAATTATCTGAATATGTTTTTCATTCAACTGGAATCACTGTAAAAAAAAGTAAAGTAAAATTGAAAAAAGTTTTAGGAGAAACAATTGTTGAAAAAAAAATTATTGACTCTCCAACTAATCAAAAAGAAAATATAAAAAAAAATAATAATAACATTATCTCAAAATTAGAAAATCAAACTAATACAGAAAATAAAACTTCTCCATCTGGAAAGGAAAATTAATGACACGAAGAAAAATTAGAGAAGAGATATTTAAACTTCTTTTTGAATATGAACTAATTAACAATGATATCGAAAAGAGAATAAATGATGTAATTACTGAAGAAAACTTAAAAAAAGATGAAGAAATTGATTTTTTAAGAAGTTATGTTACTGAAATAATTGCAAATGAAAATATTTTAATTGGAAGGATAAAAGATGTGTTAGAAGGCTGGACTTATGAACGTCTTGGAACGATCGAAAAGGTCTTGCTAAAAATATCTTTTTATGAAATCACTATAAAAAAAATTGGATATGAAATTGCAATTAACGAAGTTTTAGAAATTTCCAAAAAGTATTCCTACAACGATACAAAAGATTTTTTAAATGGAATTTTAGCAAAATTAGTAAGAGATCAAAAAGCACTTGAATCTGTTTAATAAAATAAAAGTATGTCACGATTTGAATAAATAATTTTTTAAAACGAGGTTGCAAAAATTGTTTTTCTATTTTTTGCAATCTTTTTTTATGATAATATGAGTTTTTTTGTTAAATAACAGAATAAAATGAAAAAATAAAAAATTGAGAGGAGAAAAATGAAAAAATTTAATTTTAATTATGTGATATTAATTTTTTTAGTAGCATTTAATTTAAGGCTTGGAATATCAAGTGTTCCACCAATTCAGACAATAATTCAGGAATCTTTGAGATTATCAAATTTTCAAGTGAGTCTTTTGGTGGGAATTCCTGTAGTTTGTATGGGAATATTTGCTTTTTTAGTAAGCAAAGTACAAGCAAAATTTGGTAGACAAAAAAGTATTTTATGGTTATTAATATTGTTGGGAATTAGTACGATTGGAAGATTATTTGTGACAGGATATGTATTTTTGCTAATTACAACATTTTCTATAGGATTTGCAATTGCGATAATTGGACCATTGTTGTCAGGATTTATAAAAGAGGAATTTTCAGAGTATTCGAGCATTTTAGTTGGAGTTTATTCATTTGCGATGGGAGTTGGTTCTTTAATCGTTTCGAGTTTTACAAAAGCTATAACAATTTCGGTGAATTGGAAATTAGGATTGGGAATTTGGGGAATTTTGACGATAATTGCTGCTGTGATTTGGCAAATATTTTCTCCAAAAGAAGAACATTCAATTATCGAAGAGGAAAATCAGGAAAAAATTGTTTTAAATGATTTTAATATTTGGAAAATGATAATTTTCTTTTCTGTTCAATCAGGTATTTTTTATGGAATATCGACTTGGCTAGTTCCATTTTTAGAGAATAAAAATATTGATAAAAGTCAGGTAATTATCCTATTGACTGTATTTGTTGCAGCTCAAATGTTTTTTGGATTTGTGATACCTTTAGTTATGCATAAGATTGGAAGTATTAGAAAATGGACGATTACAAGTTCACTTTGTTTAGTGATTGGGTGTATCATTCCACTTGTAATACCTGTAAATATTTTATCAACAATTGTTTTCATAATGTTAATGTCGATTGGATTGGGAGGATCTTTCCCAATTGCGATGATTTTACCACTAAAATATGCAAAAACTGCAAACGAAGCGAGTGTGGTAACCAGTGTTGTCCAAGCTTTTGGATATATAATTGGTGGGATTATACCAGTGTTCTTTGGATACATTGTAGATAGCACAAAAAATTTCAACAATTTATTTATTCAAATGGCAGTTGGAAGCATAATTTTGTTAATGATTGGAATGAGTAAATTTACTCACAAAAAATAAAAGTAAATTCATTTTAGGGAAGATTGATAATTAATTAATACGATAAATATAATTCAAAACTAGAAAAAAGTAATGTATACTAGAAATTAAATAATTTTGTTTAAATTTGAAAACTGAAATAAATGGGAGTGAATAAATGATAAAAAAAATAATGATAATGGATGTTTTAGCTTTGGCTATCAATGGGGTGTAGTGAAAAGGAGAAAACAGTCTATAAACAGATTTAGCTAGATACGAAAGATGCTTTGGAAGAATATGCGAGTCTTAATGAAAAAATAACAGATAATCAGTAGATGCTGCAAAATTAGAGGGATTAATTGCTCAGGTTAAGGCAAAATATACAGATGAAAAAATAAGAGAACTTTCGCAAAATACAGGAAAAGGTGAACAAGAAGATCCAAATACTTACAAGGGGCATTGTGTGGCTTTATTAGGATATTTACCGAAATATAGTGAAATTTTGATAAAAGATATAAATGGAACAATATGCAGTAGAATGTGATACGGCAGATGATTTGATTAAAGAAAATAAAGGTAAATAGCAGATTTTAACAAAAAAATTAAATTATCAAATTAGGGAGGAAAAAATTAATGAAAAAAATAGGAATAATTATTGGGAAATTTTTCCCACTTCACATTGGACATGTAAACTTTATTCAAAGGGCCAGCGGAATTGTAGACAGATTATATGTTATTATCTCGTATTCTGATGATGCAGATGATCTTCTTACTTCTAACTCCCGTTTTGTGAAGGAAATCACACCAAAGGACAGATTACGTTTTGTAAAACAGACATTTAAAAATCAGCCAAATATTTCATCATTTTTATTGGATGAAAATAACTTTTCTCAGCAAGGTGATAACTGGGAAGAATGGGCTATAACCTTAAAAAATGAAATTGAAAAAAGAGAAAAAATGGAAAATGAAAAGGAAATAGACTGGAAAAATGATGTGATATTCATTAGCAACCGTGATGAAGACAAAGAGTACAATTTAAAGCATTTTGGTTCAAAGACTAGATCCATTGATAAAAATTATATAGAATATAATGTCAATTCTAAACAAATACGTGAAAATCCTAGTAAATATTGGAACTACCTGCCACGTGAAGTAAGAGAGCATCTAATACCTATTATTACAATCTGTGGAGGAGAAAGTAGTGGAAAAAGCGTAATGATAGATAAACTTGCAAATGTTTTTAATACAACTTCTGCTTGGGAATATGGCCGTGAATATGTTTTTGAAAAATTAGGTGGAGATGAAGAATCATTACAATATTCTGACTACGAAAAAATCGTTTTCGGGCATCAGTCAAATGTCTTATATGCTGCAAGAAATGCTAATAAATTTGCATTGATTGATACAGATTACATTGCAACACTGGCCTTTTGCCTAACTTATGAAAAACGGGACAATCCAATAGTTCGTGAATTTGTACAAAATTACAGATTTGACTTGACAATTTTACTTGAAAATAATGTTACTTGGGTAAATGATGGTCTTCGTTCAATTGGCGACAATGACAGACGTGAAAAATTCCAAAATTTATTAAAGAAATTATATAAAGAATATCATATTCAATATATTACAGTAAAATCAAATAGCTACGAAAAAAGATACTTGGCTTGTAAACATATTATAAAGGCATATTTAGATGGTGCTGATAATTCACAGCTTCAGGAAATAGCAGATTCTTTTATATAAAAAAAATAACCTATTACTAAAATCCATTTTAATAGTTAGTAAATAGGTTTTTTTATTTCTCAAATTTTTATTTTAAATTTTTTGGAAAAAACAGCTAAATACTTTTATCGTGCCCTCCTTAAATCGTGCATACTTAGCCATTTTTGAAAAACCACTTTATATTATATAATTACAAAATTATATATTTTATTTAGTCTCTTTTTCCCATTTCCTTGTCTAATAAATATAACGTAGCGTTATTATTATCAACATCAAGTGAAATAATCTTATCAAGGAATTTTTGAGCTTGTTCTTCTTCTTCTTCCTGCTCTTCAGCAAATTCATTCAAGAATACTTCTGCACCATAATCTCCTAGTTCTCTTGCAAGTTTGTGAATATTCTCAATAGAGGCTGTTACAGCTTCTTCATGTGCAAGAGCAGCTTCAAATACTTCTCTTACTGATGTAAAGTCCATTTTAGGTTTATCTAATCCCAAAAATTCAATTTTACCGTTTCTTTTTAATACATACTCATAAAACTTTTTTGAATGTTCGATTTCCTCTTTTGCTTGATTTCCCATCCAGCTTGCAAAACCTTCTAATGCTCTTTCATCAAAGTATGCAGCCATAGCTTGATATTGGTAAGCCGCTGCTAATTCCATGTTTATTTGATTATTTAGTAAAACTTCTAATTCTTTATTTAATTTCATTTTCTCTCCAATCTATATTTTTTATATTTTAAATTTTTAATTATGTTTTTCTAAACATTTTTCACAAGTACCTTTTATGTAAAAATGTATTTCATCAATTTCTACTTTTCCCAATTTTGATAAATCAAATTTTGATAAATTTACATCAAAGTCAATTATCTCTCCACAAGATTTACATTTGAAATGTCCATGATTATCCGTGACTACATCATATCTTACTTCATTTTCTTCGATAATAATTTCTTGAATAATATTATTACTGACAAATATATTTAATGTATTGTATACTGTAGTTTTTGATAAAGTAGGCATTTCGGGAGATAAATTTTGAAAAATATCATCAACTGTTGGATGTGTATGATGATCTAGTAGATATTGAAATATCTTCATTCTTTGTACAGAAGGTTTTATTCCATTTTTCTTTAAATAGTCACCAACGTTTTCTATATGCATACTTCCTCCTAATATTGTTTGTTATTCATATTTTAATTTTAATTTCAATTGAATAATAAAAATAGATATATCGCTTAAGCAAAACAACTAACTTTTATATTTACTTACCTCTTTGTATCCATTACAATTTTATATCTTTTTCTAAATTTTGTCAATAGATTTATTTATTTTTAGTATCAAAGTTTATTTTTTCACTAGATTTATGTTATTTTTAAATTTTCATTTATAGGAATTAAAAAAGTAAAGACTGTTTTTATATATGGCTCACTTTCTACCATAATTTCAATATTATGTCGTATTGCAATTTCTTTTGCAATTGCAAGTCCTAGTCCCATTCCATTTTTATTTTCCTCAGTATTTGATTTATGATAACGGTTAAAAATTTCTCCAATATTTTTAGAATCAATTCCTTTTCCATTGTCACATATTTTAATCTCATATTTATTATTCTCTTTTTTTAGCAAAATATCAACTTTCTGATTTTCATTAGAAAATTTTATTGCATTATCCAATACAATTATTATCATTTGTCGAATCCGCTGGTAATCCCCAACAAAAAGATACTTGTCTTCTTCAATTGCATTTTCTGCAGAAAAATTTATTTTCACACCTTTTTTAGTTGAAATCTGCTTCATGCTTCTCACAGCGTCATTTATAATTTCAAATAAATTTATTGTGCTTTTATCAATAGAAAAATCTGTATTTTGAAGTTTCGTCAAATCTATCAAGTCATTAACCAGCCTTTGTAAATGAATACTATCTGATAAAATTTGTTCATTATAGTTCTTTAGCTGTCCGGAATCCTTTATAATTCCATCACAAATAGCTTCTATTGAACCACGAATCACTGTAATCGGAGTTCGCAGTTCGTGAGAAATATTTGCAATAAAATTTTGTCTCATTTTTTCAAAACGTTCACTTTCTTTCGAACTCTTATCTAATTGAAGTGCTAGTTTATCAATACTTTTTGCAAGTTCTCCAATTTCATCACTCTGATTTACCTGTGTTGTTACTTCATAATTTCCTTTTGCCAATTCTGTTGTTGTATTACGAATCTTATTAAGTGGCTTCGTAAAGCTGATAGAAAGCCAAACAGCACTGATACCCGCAAGAATTAATGCAGCTAAAATACTAAAAACAAGTGTATAAATACCACTTTTTAATGCTGAAGACATATACTTTACTGGAGAATGAAGCAGCACTACCCCCTCAATTGTTTCACCATTTTTTATTGGAACTGCTACTGTAATTGAATTTTCATTTAAGTAATCATTAAAATTTTCTGTTGTAGTTGCTTCTCCAGAAATAGCTTTTTTAATAGTTGCTTCTGCATTCGGCGGTAATTTCAGATATGAAAACGGTTGTCCCTTTTCGTTTCTTCCCTGTACAATGTTTCCAGTTTTTGCATCCACTATCCAGACTTCTCCCATCGCAATATCCTCAATCATCCGCATACTTCTAAATATTTTAACATTATTGTCCTTCTCATCCACGATTCTATGTCTATGAAAATGTTTTTCATCTAATAATTTTTTAGAATTTTTTTCTTCTGAACTTTTTTCAATTTCATCTTTTCTTATATCTTCAATAATATTATTTTCAAATGCCTTTCCATTTATATTTCCTACAATTTTAGGAACTTCCCTATTTGGTTTTAAAAATTTATTCTTATTTCTTTCTGGAGTATTATTTTTTCTTTCTACATCTAAATTTTTATCTACATTTTTTTCATCTCTATTCTCAAACCACATTTTAGACAAAGTTTCTGAAATCTTATAAGCTCTTTCAACCAAATCTTTCTTATGTAAACTAACAGTATTCTGAATATAAATATATCCAAAAATACTCCCAATTACAATGGAAAATAACAAAAGCGACAATCCAAAATACGAAAGTAGCTTTATAAAAATTTTGTTTTTAAATTTTATTCCTTTAATTTTTTTATTTCCTATTTTCACACTACCTTCCTTCTGCTACAACCTTATCCATCCAGATAAACAACTCATCTAAATCATAATCTCCAGAATGTGGAGTTGCCCAAGGTGATGCGAAATCAACCTTTTTCCCAAGATTTTCAAGTTTTATAGCAAGTATCGCAGGTATTGCAAGTGAGGTATCCTTATCAATTGCACCGTGTCTTATTCTCCAGTATTTTACTTTCGAATTTGCAATATAGTCCATTGGATTCATCATTTTTATTATTTTTTTATCAGCCATAGTTCCATTCACTGTCGAGTGTTCCAGCATATATTCCGTAAAATGCTTATTGTTCGTAGTTTCATCTCCAAATTCATTATTTTCTCCTGTTGACAAATCTACATTGTCAAATGCCCCAGGCGTTTTTTGTCTACCCATATAAGCAATATATTTATCATAATCCAAATCTACAACTTTCCCATTTTTTATTGTTAAAAATTCAAATTCCGATAAATCAGTCCCTTTCTTCAAAGCAGTATTTGCAGAATCAATATAATATTGCTTAATCTGATTCTTAAAACTTCCATTCCCATTTTCATCCAATGTTAAAAATTTTCCATTTTTACCTTTTAATTTTAAGCTATTTAAATAGGCAGGAAACATCTTTTTCAAATCATTTGAACGTGAAATTTCATCATCAGTTAACGTACCCTCAGTATATTTTCTTTCCACATTGTAATCTAACATTGAAATCTCTATCTTTTTATACGTTTTTACATCGTTAAACATCCATTCGTAAGCTGTATTCGCATTATCCAAGTTAGTTATTGGACAATAAGCTGATACAGCGTAAATATCATCTCTTGCATTCAATGCACCAATTTCCTTTAAATACGGTTCATAATCCTTATTATTCCCCGTTGCACCAAGCAAAGCTGAAACTGCTCCTCCAGCACTTGTCCCATTGGAAATAATTCTATCCGCCCTTCCTGGCATTCTAGTATCATTATATCGTAAATATCTAACAGCCGCCTTCAAATCTACAATTACAGCAGGTGCCTTTCCAGTATACTTCCCATCTTTTTCCAAAGTTCTACCTCTAGCTCCAGGACTTGCCACAACATATCCATTTGATAATGCGACTAGTGAAGCATTAGGCTTTCTATCTCTTCCATTTCCAGGCACTCCAGCTGCTCCAGGCATATATCCTCCAACTGTATTTGGGAAAAATATTGGTGCACTTTTTGCATTGTATTTTCCAACTGACTTATTTTTAAAATATTCTTCTGGAATATAGATATTTATAGTCTGATAAGCAATATCAACTGGTTTTGCAACATAAACTATATTTTCATAAGCACGATAAGTAACTGTTTTACCATTAACAGTAGCTGTCTTGGTCGTATAATTCTTATTTACATCAAAATTTAAATTATAGCCATTTTCTGTTTTATTTGTTATCATATCTTCGGTTATTACTTTTTTATTCATAGGTGCTCCCATTTGTGGCTTTTTATCTTCATTCTTATTTTCTTCAATATTTTTTTGATATTTACTAGAATCTACTAATCCTTTTTTATTATCAATAGCCATTGAAAAAGCTGAAACTAATAAACTTAATATAATTAATTTTTTTTTCATAAATTATCCTTCTATTTTTTATATTTTATCTTTAAAAAAAATCTTATAATATTTCGTATTAGAGTAATAAAATTATTGTAAATCCTATTTAACAATGAATTTGATACCCTTGCTAGAAAATCTTTTTAATAAAAATTACTATAAAAAAAGGACATAAGTATAAAACCTATGCCTTTTAACTATTATAATTATTATACTAATTCAATAATTGCCAATTCAGCTGAATCTCCACGTCTAACAGCAGTTTTAATGATTCTTGTATAACCACCATTTCTTTCAGCATATTTAGGTGCAATTTCATTAAAGATTTTTGCAACTGCTCCTTCATTTCTTAAGAATCCAAAAGCTTGTCTTCTTAAATGTACTCTTCTTGCTGCATCAGTTGAATTATTATATTTTTTCCCTAAAGTAATTGCTTTTTCAGCAAATTTTCTTAATTCTTTAGCACGAGTTACTGTTGTTTCAATTTGCTCATGTTCTACTAAAGAAATTGTCATATTTTTAAGCATAGCTAATCTATGGTCAGTTCTTCTACCTAGTTTTCTATATGATTTATTATGATTCATTTTCCCTCCTCGTTTAAGATTTTATTCTAAATTCTAGTTTAATTTTATATGATTATTCATCATTACTTGTATTATCGTCTAAATCATAACCAAGTTCTTTCATTTTATCGATAATTTCATTTAACGATTTTTTTCCTAAATTTTTAATTTTCAATAATTCGTTATATGTCATTGAAGTTAAGTCTGAAATTGTATTTACTCCTGCTTTCTTCAAGCAATTATAAGAACGTACTGTAAAGTCAAGTTCTTCAATTTTCATATCTTCAATATTATTTTCATTTTCAGCATCAGCTTCTGCCAATTCATCCTCACTATCTCTGTATTTACTCATACTGTTTCCAATATTTGTAAACGGCTCCAAATGCCAAGTTAATAATTCTACTGCATATGATAAAGCATCTTTAATTTCGATACTCCCATCTGTAGCAATTTCCAAAATTAACTTGTCATAATTTGTAACACGTCCAACCATAGTATCTTCAACACTATAATTTACTCTCTTGATAGGTGTATAAATTGCATCAACTGCCAAATATCCTATTGGCCATCCATCAGTATTAATTTCATCAGAAACTACAAATCCTTCTCCAGAATCAACAAGAAATTCTATGTCAATCTGTTTATCAGTTGTAACAGTCATAATAACCTGCTCAGGATTTATAATTCTTAGTCCAGGTTCTACATGAATATCTGCCGCTGTAATTACAGCTGGTCCTTTTACTGAAAGTGTCATTTTCTTTTCACCAGGCTCATCAGCTTCAACTACTATTTCCTTAACATTTAAAATAATATCTGTAACTGCTTCTTTTACACCTTCTATTGTAGAAAATTCATTTAATACACCCTCAATTTTAATTCCTTTTATTGCAGTTCCTGGAATTGATGATAACAATATTCTTCTAAGTGCATTTCCAATAGTATTTCCATACCCTCTATACAGAGGTTCTAGTGTGTACTTTGCTGTATAATTATCTTCTTTTTCTTCAGTTAATTTTACATTTTTAGCTATTTTTTCAATATTTAACAAGCTAATTCATCTCCTCCGATTAAAATATTATTATCTAGAGTAGAACTCGATAATCATCGCTTCGTCAACTTCAAAGTCAACTGCGTCTCTTCCTGGATTTTCTAACACTTTAGCTGTTAAAGCTCCTTCTTCAAGTGATAACCATCCTGGAACTGTTTTTTGCCCAACAGACTCTTTAATTAAAGCTAATTCTTTAGAATCTTCTTTAACTGTAATTACATCACCTTGTTTTACTCTATATGATGCAATGTTTACTCTTTTTCCATTAATTAAAATATGTCCATGACTTACGATTTGTCTTGCTTGTCTTCTTGTAGCACCAAATCCTAATCTATAGATTACATTATCTAATCTTCTTTCAAGATATTGAAGTAAAAGTTCCCCTGTTACTCCTTCTTTTCTTGTTGCTTCTTCATATAATTTATAGAATTGTTTTTCCATTACTCCATAAACGAATTTTACTTTTTGTTTTTCTCTTTGTTGTGTTCCATATTCAGTTAATTTTCTATTTGCATTTGGTCTAATATTTCTATTTGATTTTTTGTTTACCCCTAAAACAATAGGATCTAAACCAAGATTTCTACATCTTTTTAACACAGGCTGTCTATCTCTTGCCATTTATCTTTTTCCTCCTTAGTTTATAAAATTACGGTCTTCTCTTTTTAGGTGGTCTTGCACCATTATGAGGTACTGGAGTTATATCAACTATTCTTGTTACTTCTAATCCAGTAGCCTGTATTGATCTAATAGAAGCTTCTCTTCCAGATCCAGGTCCTTTTATTTTGATTTCAATTTGTTTCATACCATTTTCAATTGCAACTTGAGCTGCTTGTTCAGCTGCGATTTGTGCTGCGAACGGAGTCCCTTTTTTAGTTCCTTTGAATCCAGAAGTTCCTCCTGATTTCCAAATTACTACTTTTCCTTCTGAATCTGTTATAGTAACAACAGTATTATTGAAAGTAGAATGTATATATGCTATTCCATTAGGAATATTTTTTAATTTTTTCTTTTTTGAAGTTGCTGGTTTTTTTGCCACTTATGGTTTCCTCCTTTAACTTAATAGTTATTATTTTTTCTTAGCAATTGCCATTCTAACTGGCCCTTTTCTAGTTCTTGCATTTGTTTTTGTTTTTTGTCCTCTTACAGGTAATCCATTTCTATGTCTTAATCCTCTGTAACTCTTGATATCAAGCAGACGTTTGATGTTAAGTCTAATTTCTTTTCTTAACTCTCCTTCAATTTTGTACTCTTCCACAGCAGCTCTTAATTTTGCTACTTGTTCTTCTGTCAAATCTTTTACTTTAGTATCTCTGTCGATACCAGTTGCTCCTAAAATTTTGTTTGAAGTGCTTCTACCAATTCCAAAAATATAAGTTAAAGAAACTTCTACTCTTTTATTTCTTGGAATATCTACTCCTGCTATTCTAGCCAAATTTTTTCCTCCTCGTTTTGATATTTTTAATCTTCTTCAATATGCCCTCACATATACAATATAAGGAATAAGCCCTACAGCTAAACATACCTTTACAATCTTTATTTAAATATCCATAGTATTTTTGTTTTTTTATCTACAATATATTTTAATAAAAATGTTTTTAGGTTTATTAATCTGTTATTTTTTAAAATAAAAAATATTTTAAAACTATCCTTGTATTTGTTTATGTTTAGGGTTTTCGCATATTACTCTTACTTTTCCGTGACGTTTAACAATTTTACATTTGTCACAAATAGGTTTTACTGAAGCTTTTACTTTCACTAAAAACCCTCCTTCCAACTGTTATTTTTTTCTATATACAATTCTACCTCTTGACAAGTCATACGGAGAAACTTCCACCGTAACCTTATCTCCTGGCAAAATTTTTATATAGTTCATTCTCATTTTTCCTGAGATATGTCCTAAAACTTCGTGTCCATTTTCAAGCCTTACTTGAAACATTGCATTTGGTAATGCTTCGATTATTTCACCTTCCAGCTCAAGAACATCCTGTTTTGCCATAAATAATCACCTCGGATCCTTTCTATTATAACAAAAAAATAACTAAATGTCCAGTTTTTTTAACATTTAATTTTTATAAAAATTAAAAAAACAATATACATTTGATTATTTACCTTATCATAATACAGTATTTATCGTATTTTGTCAATTATTTTTTATTTTACAGCTATTTTTATGAATTTTTCTAATTTTTTACACTCCTAAAAATTCTATATCCAGCATTAATTTCAAGAGTTTCACAATTTCCGAAAATTTCTTCCAATTTTTTCTGTGTACTTTTTGCTCCATGTTTTGTCTGAATCACGCAATAAAACTGACCATCTTGATTTAAATGCTCAAAACTTTGTTCATAAATTTGAAAAATTGTCTGCTTTCCAGCTCGAATTGGCGGATTAGATAAAATTACATCAAACTTTTCAGAAACATAATCGAATGCAAACGATTTTCTTACTTCAAAATTATCATTTTCATCTTTTACAACTCCATTTCTCAAAAGATTTTCCCTTGTAAGCTCCAAAGCCCGCTCATTCACATCTGATGAAACAGTTCTGACATTTTCAAAAAAAGACTTTATAACAACTGATACAACTCCGTATCCACAGCCAATATCCAGTATATCAAACTTTTGGCTTTTCTTATCTAAATTTTCTCTTAAAAACACTTTCAGCATAACATCCGTTCCAAAATCTACCTTTGTCTTTGAAAATACCCCATTATCTGTTACAAACTCAAATTTTTTATTTTCTATTTCATATTTTATTATTTTTCTATCCGACTTTACTTCCTGTTTTTCTGAAAAGTAATGGCTCATTATCAATTTCCTCCTAATTTTTCTATTTTTTATTCTAATGTTTATTTTATCACTGAATTTCAATTATTCATAATACTCCCCTGCTGTATTATTAAAATTACTTTTACCTTTCAATACTTTTACTATATCCAAAAATAAATCTGTAAACGATGAATCAGTATACTGTACATTTTCTCTTATATATCTTATTTTTGTAACGCCTTTTTTAATTTCATATACTCTTATTGGTTTATAATAAGCATATCTATCAATTATATAAATTCTTGTTGTCTTTTTTTCATCTCCAACCAACTTCAAATAATTTTTAACTTGTTTAACCAGACTGTTTAATCCTTCGCCGTTAACTGAATATCTTACTGAAATATCAATCACCTGATTAATTTCACCAGAAAATTCCTTTATATCAAAATCATCATCGTACTTTTTTGGTTTTTTAAATTCTGTAATACTTACTGAATCTATCATAGGTAACTTTTTTATTATTTTTTCCATCTCTTGCTTATCTTTTATCTTGGAAAAATATGAACTATATACAATATTACGTGGTTCCCAGTAATACATTGTCATAAAATTGACAAACTTTACAGATTGAAAAAATATTAATATCATAAAAAAGATAGATTTCCACTTTCTTCTTTTTATTTCTTGAAAAATTAGTATTGCCATCTGCACGGATAACAACAAAATCAAATAAGCGATAACAGCTATATTAAATCTTTTATTCAAATCCCTATAACTCGAATATTTTATAAAAAACATTATAAAACCAGCAACAAAACTTGTTATGTACTTATTGCCTTCCATTTTTATGCCATCTACGCAAATTAGAAAAAATATCCCTGTAATAATTACCAGCAGATATATTCCTGTAAGTTTTCCTGATTCCCCATTATTCAGCAACATAAAGAGTTTTCCCATTAATAGCAAATATACCAAATACCAGTTTGAAATACTTATTTTATTCATTATAAAATTCTCCCATTTTCTTTATTTTTACTATTATAACATATTTTTCACAATTACATACCCATTTTATGTCTTACAAATATTTTTTCAAAAATAACTTTATTTCAAAATTATTGCATATACAAAACTTCTTGCATTCTTTTCAATTTTTTTATATAATAAATTTAACACAAAACTATTAATTTAAAATTTTGTGTATAAATAAAAATAAAATTTTATGGAGGTTTTGAAATGATTAAAAAACTTGTTGAAATAGAAGGAATGCACTGTGAAAACTGTGCTAAAAAAGTAGAAGATGTTTTATACGGACTGCCAGAAGTGGAAAATGTGGAAGTAAACCTTTCTAATAAAAATGCAAAAGTTACTTTAAACGAAGAAGTTGACGATTTGCTGATAGCGGATGTAATTAATGGTGCTGGACATTATAAAGTGAAGGATGTTACAGAAATTTCTTAATCTTTTTTATTAACAATTTATTTACAAAAAATTAAAAATTTTTGTTTTAAATTTATTTGATTTTTTTATTATAAAATGTTATAATAAATCTGTAAAGTAATAAAAATACGCATAACTATACACAAATCAAAAGAGAGCTAACCCCCAAAGTAAGCTCTCTTTTTAGTTATTTCCAAAACTCTTGTATTAAAATTATTACTATCTGTAATAAAATTATAACTAAGATTTTTATTAATAACGTACGCATAACTATAACACCTCCTTTCTCAAGGATTGATAAAATTATAACATTTTTTATTATATTTGTATATTCATTTTTTATTTTTTTAATGAAATCGAAATTTTTTTACAAAAAAAGACGATATTGAATAATTTCACTATTCTTTATCATCTTTTAAATTTTAAAGATTTTGTATAAACTTTTTATCTAACTCATTTAGTTTTTCTACGGATTCCTGCTGATATTCTTGAATTGATTTCATTAACTCTTTAAATTCATTTTCGTTATATTCTTTTATTAAGCTGTCCGAATTTTCACACTCTTTATTTTCAATCTGATACATTCTCTCGAAAAACTTTATCAATAATTTTTTAGTATTGTATAAATATTCATAATCAAAATCAGGATAATTATCTGAATGGATATACTCAAAAAGTTCATTTAAAAAATTTTCTTTAGCCTTGTAATCTTTTAAATCAAAGATATCTCCCAAATTAAAATTTTTTTCAAACTTTCCTTTAATATTTTGAGTTTCAACTCTCCACTCATTATTGCCTTCTGATTCAAATGTAATTTTGATATATTTTAATTCGTTTGAATGTACTAATTTTAAATTCAAATCATATTTTTTCATAAATTCCTCCTAAATCTTAAAAATTTCGACTTTATATGTTATATAAAAATATTTTCTCTAATAAGAACACTATTTTTACCTATCTAATCTATTATTCCTTTTATTGTTAATTCTTCTCCTACTAATAAATTTGTATTTTCTTTTTGCTTTGACAAAAAAACTACTTGAAAATTTTCAAATTCATTTGCTATTAAACTAACATCACCATTAACATTAACATCTTTTATTATACCAGAGGTCTCTATACATTTATCAACACATAGAAAACTACTTTTTTTACATTGGTTTATCAATTCTAATATTTCTATTTTTTCATAAGAAGTATCTTTTTGTATTGTTTTTAATCTATTATAAATTTTTGTACTAAGTGAATTTCCATAAACTTCAAGAGTTACTTTTACTACTTTATAACTTTCTTTATCTTGAAAATATAATTGTAACAACCTATTTCCATTACTTGTTTCTTTTTTATTAACATAAGTTAATTTATCCATTACATAACTACATTCAGAATTTTCAAGTATTATTTTTTCATTTTCAAGATATAATTTTATTTTTTTATTACTAACTAATTTAGATATTTTCCAATTATTAACAGCTACACAATATACATAATACAATTTTATTGTATCTTGTATTGTACCTGCAAAATAATGATAATACAGCATTAATAGACATACTACTGGTATTAAAACAAATATTCCTGAAATTCCAAATGAAACTATCAAAAAAAATACTCCTGGAAAAAAAAGAATAGCAATAATCGCAATTATAAATCCCATAATTTATCATCCTCCTAATTTATATATCAAACTATTTTAATTTTCTGGAATGCACACTTGACTGCTACTTATTACTTCATCTGGAACTCCTTCACTTCTTAATTTTTTTATGCATTCTCTCATGTCCATTCTTTCTGTTGGCTGTTCTGATTTATCTATCAAAACATAAATACCAAAACCTATAATAATTATTATCATCGCTATAAAAAATTTTTTTACTTGCTCTCTTATTTCATTTTCTATTTCATGTCTTCGTTTTTCTTCAGTATTTTTTTTCACTATTTTCATGTAGTTTCCTCCAATCTGTTAATATTTATAATTCTAAATAACTTGTTCAGTATAACAAAGAATACTATAATTAAACCTTTAGATTAATCTTATTTTGTCTTTTTTTTTTAATTATTTTTAATATTTTTCACAAAAAAGTATCTATTTAAAACAAAAAAGCCCAATAGATTTCTTTCTATCAGACTTTTTCATAAATTTATATTATTTTTTTTACTATTCCCTTATCTGCCCTTCTCCTCTAATCACATACTTCGTCGTAGTCAGCTCTCTTATTCCCATAGGCCCACGAGCGTGCAGTTTTTGCGTGGAAATTCCAATTTCTCCACCAAAGCCGAATTCTCCTCCGTCGGAAAATCTTGTTGAAGCGTTTAAATAAACGTTTGCTGAATCTACTTCGTTTAGAAATTTTTCAGCATTTTCTATAGATTTTGTCAAGATTGAGTCGGAATGGTGCGTTCCATGATTATTTATGTATTCAATTGCTTCATCTATGTTTTTAACTAATTTTAGTGACATTATTAAATCTAGATATTCAGCCCCAAAATCTTCTTCTGTTGCCAATTTTACATCATTTCTGTTTCCAACAATTTCTAATGCTTCTTTGCTGTACCTTAGCTCTACGCCATCTTTTAAAAGCATTTCTGTTAATTCAGGCAGGATTGCTTTTGCGATATTTTCGTGAATAAGTGTTGTTTCGATGGCATTACATACGCTTGGACGTTGTACTTTGGCATTTTCGATAATTGGTAATGCCTGTTTTATGTCAGCTGTTTCGTCCACAAAGATGTGACAGATTCCTGCACCTGTTTCTATCATTGGAATTGTTGCGTTTTCTATGATGAATCTTTTTAGTCCTTTTCCTCCTCTTGGGATAATTACATCAATATACTTGTCTGCACGAATTAAGTCCCTCACAAGTTCCCTTTCTGGCTTTTCTACAAGCTGAACTGTATTTTTTGGTAATCCGTGAGCATCTGCAACTATATTTAATAAATTATTCAAATAAATATTTGAATTTAGGGCATCTTCTGATCCACGTAAAATTATCGCATTTGAAGATTTTATTGCAAGTCCTGCCGCATCTACTGTAACATTTGGACGAGATTCGTAAATCATTCCGATTACTCCAAGCGGAACTCTTTTTTTTACAATATTCATTCCATTTTTATGATTCCATCCTGTAACGACTTCTCCAATTGGATCTGGAAACATAGCCATTTCACGCAGACTTTGAGCCATTCCTTCTATTCTACTGTCTGTAAGTTCCATTCTATCAAGTAAGGAAAACACCATTCCATTTTTTTTACCATTTTCCATATCTATTTTATTTGCAGCCTTTATTTCCTCTTTTTTGTTTATTAATTCATCTGCAATTGCAAACAATACATCATTTTTAGTTTTTGTTCCAATTTTCAAAAGTTCCCTTGAAGCGGCTTTTGCTTTTTTCCCAAGTTCTTCTATATAATTCATACTTCCCTCATTTCTTAATTTATCTAATTTCTAAAAAAGATCTCCAGCTTTTCTATTCCTATCTTTCATCTTTTTTATTTTTCTCGTTCTAAATATAGCTATTATAAACAGAACCATAGAAAGAGTTAAAAAAATCCAGTAAATTATTAAATATCGCTTAGCCCAGTCAATATTAAAAATATTTGTCATAACTTCCATTAAAATATCCAAAAATTTTGTATCTGGATATTGCCTTTTAAAAATTAATGTTAAGTTTAACACTTCTGACAAATATATTGCCAAATATGAAAAAATATATATAATAACTGCACTAAAAATAGTTATTTCTAATTCATCATACAGATTGTTAAATTTACTCTTTTTCACTTTTCCAATTTTTTCTGATTCATTCCAGCTATTAATTTCTCTAATTTTTTCTTTCTTTTTCTTTCCAAAAAAATTTCCAAATATAACTCCAATATCTATAATTCCCACACCTAAAAGCACTACTATAATATGTCTTATATTATTTTGAGCCGCAAAAAAATAAAGTACAGTTGCAATTATAAAGCCTAAAAATCCACCAATAAATGTGTATAATTTATTTTCATTTTTTTTTAAAATATTTTCACTCTTCACTTACTTCTCCCTTTCATTTTTTCACTCATTCACTCCGAAAATATTAATAATTGCTTCTCATAAATTCGTATTATGAATTAGTGCTTTGTCTGATAAATGCAATATTTTATTCCATCTTTATCTGTTATATTTATTTTTTCATAACCACATTGTCAATGTGAATAACAGCATCATCATATTTATAACCCAATATTTCTTCTATATTTTCACTTTTTACGCCTTTTATAAGGTTAATTTCCTCTGATGAATAATTTGAAATTCCTGTTGCAACAACTTTACCTTCCAAATCTTCTATTTCAATGACTGCCCCTTTATCAAAATTTCCTTCAATAGATTTTATTCCCACAGGCAGTAAGCTATTTCCATTTTTTAATGCTGTTTTTGCACCATTATCGATTGTTAGTGCACCTTCCTTATTAGGCCCGTATGCAAGCCAGTATTTTCGTAAGCTAATTTTTTTATTTTTTTTCACAAAAAGTGTTCCTATATTTTCTTTTTCAACGATTCTAGTTATATTGTGAGGATCATCACCACTAGCAATTACAAGACTTGTTCCAATTTTTGTTACCATTTCTGCAGCAATAATTTTTGTTATCATTCCACCAGTTCCAAATTTTGAACCTTCTGCTCCTGCCATCTGCTTTATATCCTCATTAATATCCCCAACCATATTAATCAGATTAGCATCATCATATTTTCGTGGATTTTTATTATAAAGTCCGTCAATATCGGATAAAATAATTAATAAATCAGCATCAATTAATCCAGAAACAAGCGCTGACATTGTATCATTATCTCCAACCTTAATTTTCAAAGCATTAGATACAATTGCATCATTTTCATTTATAATCGGAATAATTTTTCTTTTTAGAAAAGCATTACAGACATTTCTCATGTTCAAATATCTTTTTCTGTTCGAAAATTCCTCTTTTGTTAATAAAAGCTGTCCAATTATCTTATTATGTTCTTTAAATAATGTCTGATAAATTTGCATAAGGGAAACTTGTCCAACTGCTGACAGCATCTGCTTTTCCGCCAAAGTTTTAGGCTTCTCACTTATATTAAGCAGCCCCATTCCAGCTCCAACTGCACCAGAAGTTACAAGTATTACATCATACCCTTTATCCTGTAAATTACTCAGTTCCAGCACAATTTTCTTTATTTTTTCAATATCTAGATGCCCATTTTCAGTTGTAAGTGTAGAAGTTCCAACTTTTACAACTATCCTCTGTATATTTTCCAAGATTTTTTCTCTTGTGTTACTATTTTTCATATTTTCACTATTCTCCTGTTTAGCATTTTTATGTGTTTTGAATTTTTAATATAAGGGCATAAAATTCTATGCCCTTAAAGATTACTTAACTATTTTTTCAATTTATTACAAAGATTGGTATTTAAACAAGTGTATCCTCCAGCAACAGCTCCTGCTCCTAATGCCACAGCTGTACAAGAACTCAAACTCATAACCAATGCAATTACTACTCCTATGATTTTAATTTTTCTCATTTTTCTTACCTCCAATTTTGGTTTTTCTTAAAATAACCTAGAAAGGTTCATATTATTTTAACATTTATTTCTTTACAACCATAGATAATTTCAATATTTTTATCTTAACTTTTACGTATCCATACAGAAATTTTTTCAGGTTCAACTTTAAAATCGGCATTTCCTTCCTCATCTATTGTAATGTCTTCATATCCACTACCTGTAACTTCGTGCCAAACTTCTCCGGCCCGTTCTTTTCCTAGCTCAATTTGTATTTCTTCTTCCCCTTCAGAATTTGAAAGTACGGCTACACATCCAGTCCATTCATCTCTTCCCGTTCTTTGAATTGCAATTACATTTGGATTATCCAGATAATTTATTTGTTCTCCATAAGCATAAATTCTTCGCACTTCCAGAAGTTTATCAATTATCCATTGATGCGGGCTTTTTTCTCCTCCCACTCCGTAGTAATCGCCATAAAATAGACAAGGATAACCATCTTTTGATAATAATATTATAGCATATGAATGGGGAATAAACCAGTCTTCCACTTGTGATTCTAAAGCACTTCCTTTTTGAGAATCGTGATTATCCACAAATGTTACTGCTGCCATCGGATTTGTTGCAACTATTGTATGTTCAAAAATTTCTCTTAAATCATAATCCTTTTTCTTTTTAGAAGCTTCATACATATTAAAGTGAAGCCCAACATCAAATAAATCAGTCTTATAACCAACATTATCCAAATATTCCTTCAATTTTTCCAAGTCATTTCGCCAGTATTCACCAACAGAATAAAATTTTTCTCCGTAAGCTGCTCTTACTTGTGTCAAAAATTCAGCTATAAACTCATCTTTTATGTGTTTTACTGCATCCATCCTGAATCCATCAATTTTTAATTCATTTACAACCCATTTTCCCCAACGGATTACTTCCTCACGTACTTCGGGATGTGAAAAATCAATGTCTGCATTCATCAAATAGTCATAATTTCCAAGTTCAGAGTCAACTCCCTCATCCCAGTCCTTATTTTCCCCAACAATTTTATAAATTGCAGTTTTACCAGTTTTATTATCAAAATCTATTCCATCAAAAAGATTATAATTCCACTTGAATGCAGAATACTTATCATTTCTTCCAGGAAAAGTAAACTTTGTCCATCCTTCTATTTCAAAAGGCTCGGTTATTTCCACAGTTCTGTCTTCAGGATCAACTTCTATCGCCAAAAAATTCTCTGTTTCATCAGCTCCGCCCTTATGATTCAAAACAGCGTCCAAATATACATTTATATTGTATTTATGAAGTTCTTCTATTGCTTCAATCAGTTCCTGCTTTGTCCCGTATTTCGTTCTGACAGTTCCTTTCTGGTCAAATTCACCTAAGTCCCATAAATCATAGGCACCATATCCCACATCAAATTGTGAAGTTCCTTTATATGCTGGCGGAATCCACACTCCACTTACTCCTATTTCACTTAGATGCTTTGCATCATCCTTTAATCTTTGCCAATGTTTCCCATCATTCGGCAAATTCCACTCAAAGTACTGTATCATTACTCCGTTTTCCATAATTTCCTCCTTTTTACAATATTTTATTTATTTTAATGTTATTCCATTTTCAGTTATAAATTTGACAGCTTCTTTCAAATCCTCTTGTGTATCCACTCCTATTACCTGCGACTTAGTTTCTAAAACTTTTATTTTGTATCCATTTTCAATAAATCTAAGCTGTTCAAGCGATTCTATCTTTTCCAAAACACCTTCCTTTAAATTTTTCAGTTCATTTAAAAATTTCGCTGTATATCCATAAATTCCAACATGTTTAAAATATTTAATATTTTGGCTATTATTCTTATCACGTTCATAAGGAATTACTGAACGGCTAAAATAAATGGCATTATCATCAAAGTCTGTAATAACTTTTACATTATTTGGATTTTCAATTTCATTTTGAGATTTCATTTCCTGCTTTAATGTAACAATTTCTGATTTTTCATTTCTGTAATTATTTGCTAAAATATTTATTGACTCAATGTCAATTAACGGCTCATCTCCCTGAATATTTATAATAAAATCATAATTTTTATACTCCTTTTTGTTTATAACTTCTATTATTCTGGAAGTTCCATTCTGATGATTTCCAGCGGTCATAACCACATTCCCTCCAAATTTTTTTACCGCCTCAAAAATTCTCTCATCATCAGTAGCCACAACAATCTCATCAATATCAGCATTTTTTGCTCTTTTATAAACCCATTCAATCATAGCATGTCCGCAAATATCCTTGAGTGGCTTTCCCTCAAACCTACTGGATGCATATCTTGCTGGTATAACTCCCAATATTTTCATAACTATTTTTCTCCTCTTTTTCAACAATTTTATAAAATTACAATAATCCTCTTTTTTTAAAACAAAACTTATAAACTATACTATTTTATACTAAGCTCCTCTAAAAAAATAATAATAAAATTTTATATTTATATAAATTAACAGCACAATCTTGTAAAAAATGCTTTAATTCAAGGATTTTTTTATTTTTACTATTAAAATAGAAAATAGAATTAAATCTCAAATAAGCTTGAATGTATTTTACCACATTTTCATCTAAATTACATTATATTTATATCAGATAAATAAAAAAAGAGCCATTTAATTTCTAAACAGCTCGATTTTTTTATGCAAGTCCAAGTGTTATAAATCTCAAAATACGTCTAAATAAAGATAATTGCTTATAATCATTCTGTGCCACAATATCAACAGTTTCTACAACCTTGTTATCATTTGACAGAACTTCAAGTTTACCTATTACATCTCCTTTGGAAATTCCTTCTTTTTCAGCTGAAACTTGTAAATCTTTTACTTCAAATTTATAATTTGTATTATCAATCTGGTAGACATTTGTTGTTAAAATACCTTTTATTTCTTTCGCTTCAGCATTTTTTACCTTAAACTTTTTATTAATTTCCTGTCCTGCCTTGTAAACTGGTATCATACGTTTTTCCAGCTGTGTAAATTCCTGCTTCTGATCTTCCGTTCTGGCATCGTCACTCTTATTTCCCAATGTGACTGAAATAATTTCAAGATTTCCTATTTTACTTGATACTATCATATTGTATCCAGCTTGTGTATGAAATCCTGTCTTCAGACCATAAATTCCAAACTGGTCCAAAAGATGATTTCTATTATTATAAACAACATCTTCCCCTTCTGAATTTTGCAGCACCAATTCTGATTCCTTCATCCAAGCACGTAATCTTTCATCTCTTATAGCTCTCCTTCCAAGTAAATACATGTCATAAGCCGTTGAAATATCCATGTTCTTTTTTGTCATTGAAGTTGGAAGACCAGCTGGAGTATAATAACGAGTATCATTCATTCCAAGTTCTTTTGCTTTATCATTCATCAATTTTACAAAATTATCAAAGTTCCCTTTTCCTATGTGATATGCTACTAAATATGCCGCATTATTTGCTGAATATATTATCTCTGCACGAAGTAAATCTTTTAAAGTATAACAATCTCCTGCTTTAGCATTTAGCCAACTTCCACCCATATTTACTATTTCAGGAGTAAAGCAGACTTTATCATCAAGTTTTGCATTTCCTCTATCAATTTGTTCAAGTGTAACCAAAATATTCATAACTTTTGTAAGTGATGCTATCGGATGTTTTTTTCTTGACATTTTATCCTTTAAAATTTTTCCATCTTCAGTTGCAATAAATTTAATTACTTCACCATAATAATGAGAAACCCCTTCATGCTCATGTTCTATAGCTTTTACGACTTTTTTCTTCTGAACAGCCTTTTTAACATTTTTTGCTGATTTATTTTCATCAGTTTCTTTATCTTTTTCTTGATTGCTATTTCTATTTGAATTTGAAACGTTTTCATTAAAATATTCGTGTTTTCTTTTTTTGTTATGTCCTAAATGCTTTTCTTTCCCTCTTTTTGTTGCCTGTTCAACCTCATCATACTTGTTATCAGTCGAAACATTTTTCTTTTCTTCCTTAATGACAGGATTACTTTCCTTAGAAACTGTCCCGCCATTTTCCTGCTCTCCTTCTGCATAGACTAAAACTGCAAATAATGCAATTACTCCAAGTATCAAAACTCTTTTTACCCTTTTAACCATTCTTTTCCTTTCTCCATTCATATTATAAAATTATTTATTATTATTTTTCAAATTATAATTACAATATTCTCTAATTTCGCATATATCACACTTTGGTTTTCTTGCAATGCACTTATCTCTTCCATGTAAAATCATATAATGCGAATATACAAACCAGTCTCTTTTGGGAACAAGTTTCATAAGTTCCCTTTCTATGATTTCAGGATTATCATTTTTCACAAATCCTATACGGTTTGACAGCCTTTTAACATGTGTATCAACAACAATTCCTTCCCTAATATTCCACAATTCCCCAAGGACAACATTTGCAGTTTTTCTTCCAACGCCTGGCAATTCTATCAGTTTTTCAAGTTCTTTTGGTATTTCATCGTTATATTTTTCTAACATCATTTCAGCATTTAACTTTATATTTTTAGCTTTATTTTTATAGAAGCCTGTTGATTTTACATATTTTTCTAACGTCTTCAAGTCCATATTTCTAATGTCTTTTGGCTCTCTTACTACTTTAAAAAGCTCTTTTGTAACAATATTTACACGAGCGTCAGTACATTGAGCCGATAAAATTACTGCTATCATTAGCTGGTAAGGTGTTTCAAACTCTAGTGCAGCTTTTGGACTGCCAAACTTTTCTTCTAATATTGGGAATATTTTTTTTAATCTTTCTTTTTTTGTCATTTCTCTCTCCAAAAATGTACTAAAATTAATTATTATCTGTATTAATTCATATTGAAATTTTCTTTATCATTTCCAAAATAAAAAAATGTATTGGATAAAACAAATAAAAAAAATACTTCATACTTCTTCCTTTTTTTCCATTATACATAAAAATAAATATTAATGAAATCAATGAAAAAAACTGAGTATCAGTTAATCCAAAAACATTTGGAAAAATCTTATTAAAAGTATTTAATATTAGAAAATTCATTAAAATTTTAAATTTATCATTTCTAAAAATATTAAAGTTCATAATAAGCAAAATTCCATAAATCCGATAATCAAACTCATATTTTTGAGAAATAAATAAAATAAACCCAATTAGGCTAATTTTAATAAACCACAAAAATTTGGGCTTTATTCTTGTACTTTTAAAATTAAAAATATAAATGGCCAATAACCCAAAAAATAAAGTAAAAAATACATTCATTGGATAATTATAACTAAATAAAATCGACGGAAGCTGAATACCCACAGCAAAAATAAATAACCTTAACAGATATTTTTTTAAATTCCGAGTATATGTATATCCTTCACTAAGTGTAAATGCAAATATTGGAAAAGCAATCCTTCCAACAACATTCAAAATTTCACTTCCTCCAACTATATAATGATAATGATCCAAAAACATTGTTATTATGCCAATTATCTTTAAAATAAATAAACTCAACTTATCTCCTATATCTACATTATTAATTATTCATTAAATTATGTGCCGTTTTTTAAAATTCATTTTTTATTCTAGTTTTTTATTATTAATAACGTAAATTCTTCAAAAAAATTTATTTTTAACTCTATAAAGTCTTTATTTAAAACATTTTTTAAATTATCTATTACATTTAATAATATCATTTTTTGAATCTAATTTCAAGACTTTTTTTGGAAAATACAAAGTATATTCAAACTTCCTTAATATCAAGCTAATAAAAAATAAATTGCCTTAAATAAATTAAATAGTACTAATTTATTTATATTCAAAAATAATTGAATATTTATTTTTCATAGTTTTCGTAATTTATATTACACTTTTATATTCTTATTCTATGGTATAATTTTCATAATAATAATTTTACATTTTTATAATTAGAGCCAAAATATACTTGCAATTTTTTGAGATTTAGCTCTTTTTAAATAAAAATATTAATGTTATAAGAGGAGATTGAAATGTTTAGTTTAGACGATACACTTTATGAGATTATAGACAAGTATCCTGAAGCTCTTGACTTTTTTATTGCTAATGGGTTTGAGCAATTGAAAAATAAGCAGATGCTTGAGGTTATGGGGAAAAATATTAAGTTGAAAATGGCACTTATGTCAAAAAAAATTAATCAGGAACTGTTTGTTGAAAAGCTGGAAACATTTTTACAAAAAGATGCAGATGTTGATGTTTCACTGGATGAAAGCAAAGCTGATGAAAATAGTGACTTAATAATTGAAGGAGTTCTGCCTTGCCCTATTAGAATACCACTTTTAGAAGGTATAAAAGACTGGGTAAACGAACAGAACGAGAAAAACGATTACACTATTTCATATACCTTAAAATCAGCAAATTTAGGGCTTGACTGGGTTGTAGAAAAAGTTAAGACAGGTAATCCTGACAAAGTTTCGGATATATTGCTTTCGGCTGGATTTGAGCTGTTTTTTGATAAGAATTTGATGGGACAATATATGGAAAATGGTATTTTTGAAACACACCTTGAAAATATGAATAAAGATTTCTGCAACGAAACTATTGACTTGCGGGATCCTAAAAAGCGTTACGCAATAATGGGAGTCGTGCCAGCAATATTTTTAGTAAACAAGACTTCTTTAGGTGACAGAAAAGTACCAGAAACTTGGGCAGACTTGTTAAATGAAGAATTTGAAGACTCAGTTGCATTGCCAATGGCTGATTTAGACTTATTTAACGCCCTTCTTGCAAATCTTTACAAGGATTTCGGAATGGATGGGATACATAAACTGGCACGTTCATACAAAAAGAGCTTGCATCCAGCTCAAATGGTAAAAGCCAGAACTAGAACGCCAGAAGCCCCTGCTGTCAGCATTATTCCATATTTCTTTTCGCAAATGATTGACGGAACAGGAGATTTGGAGGCTGTATGGCCAAAAGATGGAGCTTTGCTAAGCCCGATATTTATGATTACAAAAAAATCTAAGGCAGATAAAATCAAGCCATTTATGGACTTATTTATGTCAAATGAAATTGGAACAATTTTTTCTGCAAACGGAAAATTCCCATCAACAAATCCAAATGTGGATAACCATTTAGAAGAACATCAAAATTTTAAATGGATTGGCTGGGACTACATTTATAGCCATGATATTGGAAAAATTATTCGTGAATGTGAAGATGAATTTAATAATGATGTACAAAAAAGCCTTGCACAATAAAATTTAAAAGAATAAAAGGAGAGATAACTATGAATTTAATAATATTTTCAGGTCCACCATCATCAGGAAAAACAAGCGTTATTCTAAAAACAGTAGAAGCCTTAAAATCACAAGGGATGTCAGTTGGAGTAGTAAAATTCGACTGCCTTTACACAGATGACGACAAATTATACGCAAAAGCAGGAATCCCAGTAAAAAAAGGAATTTCAGGAGCTTTATGCCCAGACCATTTCTTCGTATCAAATATCGAGGAAGTCGTGCAATGGGGAAACAGTCTTGGGCTTTCAATATTAATTACTGAATCAGCAGGACTTTGCAACAGATGTTCGCCATATATCAAAGATATCAAGGGAGTCTGTGTAATCGATAATTTATCAGGAATTAATACGCCTAAAAAGATTGGGCCATTATTAAAAGCAGCTGATATTGTGATTATTACAAAAGGGGACATTGTTTCACAAGCTGAACGTGAAGTTTTTGCCTCACGTGTGAACTCTGTAAACCCAAAAGCTGTAACAATGCACGTTAATGGGCTTACTGGACAAGGAGCGTATGAATTAAGTACACTTCTTTACGAAAAAGAACTGGAAATAGACAGCGTTCAAGGAATGGAACTTAGATTTCCAATGCCATCGGCACTCTGCTCTTACTGCTTAGGAGAAAAGAGAATCGGTGAAAAATATCAGATGGGTAATGTCCGAAAAATGAATTTACAGCAATAAAAAAATAGATAAAAATAATAAAAAAGGAAAAAATATGAAAAATAACGATTTAATAAATAAATTGACTATTAGTGAACTTAGCAATAAATATCCCTTCGCAGAAAATTTTTTTACTGAAAACCACTTACCTGTGGAAACTTTTCAGGATAAGACATTTCACGAGTTCATCGTAACTTTTGCAGAAGATAAAATCGAGGACTTTGCACTGGATGTGGAAAAAATTGAGGAAAGTCTAGTTGATTATATTGAGCAGATGAAACTTTTTTTGGGAATGGAAGAGGAAAATTCGATTGATATACTTACAATTGTCGCTGGGCAAGATAAATCTGGGAATAAAGAGGGATTTGAGAGGCTTGATATTCATAAATCAGAAATTATTTCCATTGTAGGGCCTACAGGCTCTGGAAAATCAAGACTTCTTGCCGACATCGAATGGACTGCCCAAAAAGACACTCCAACACAGCGTCAAATCCTTATAAACGGTGAACTTCCAGACAAAAAATGGCGTTATTCCTCAAACAACAAATTAGTCGCACAACTATCACAAAACATGAATTTCGTTATGGATTTATCGGTAAAGGAATTTCTAGAACTGCACGCTCAAAGCCGAATGATTGAAAACATTGACGAAACTGTGGAAAAAATCATTACCGCTGCAAACAATCTGGCTGGAGAGCAATTTGACTTAACTACTGCAATCACAGCCCTAAGCGGTGGACAATCCCGTGCTTTAATGATTGCCGACACAGCTATTTTAAGTTCATCTCCAATTGTCCTAATTGACGAAATTGAAAATGCAGGAATTGACAGGAAAAAAGCCTTGGAATTACTTGTTTCATCAGACAAAATCGTATTAATGGCAACACACGACCCAACATTGGCACTAATAGCAGATAAACGAATTATAATAAAAAATGGTGGAATCAGTAAAATTATTACAACAAGCCCTGAAGAAAAAAAAATTTTGAAAAAACTGGATGAAATGGATGATATTATTCAAAAAATGAGAAGTGATTTAAGAAAAGGGGAAATTTTAAAAAGTGATTTTTAATCAAGAAATTTGTTTTTGAAAATTAATAATAAAAGTAAATTAGGGAGAAATATTCAGAATTTGTTTATTTTCTCCCTTTTTAGATAGAGAATAAAAAGAACTGAAACAACTGGAGAATTTGAAAAATTGAAACTATTTTTGCTGTTTTTTAAAAAAATTAATTTAAGAAATTAAATAAATATTTTTTGAAATTTATTGGGGTAAAAAGTTGTTTTAAAAATTCAAATTATATGTAATTATATTTTGATTAATCCTAATAACGGCTTAAATATATTATTCATTTCCACAAATTCTTCATAAGTAATATCCGCCTTGTCATTAAAGATAATGTATATACCCTTTTCAAGTAGCATCACTCCCTTTGCTTTCCCCTTAAGTTTTTCCAGAAGCTCTTCCTTTGGTACTTTTATCAGCTTATTATAACTTTCTTCATTGAAGTACATCACTGGGGATAATGTAAATAATACATCTTCCAGCATTCCTATATTACAATTTTTCTCCTTCAGTTTTAAAAATTCAGGATTTATACTTTCTCCATAAGTTCTTGTTTCCGGAGTTCTTCCTTCCTCATAAGCACCATTATAAGCTACATATAAATCAGCAACATAAGGATCAAAAATATTTATTACCTTTGGAAGATCTTCATATATTATTTTCTTATAGTCTATCAGATTGTATGTTATCTTAAATTCATATAGTAACTCATCCCAAGTTACATATTTAAGTCCTCTCCATCTATATACACCTTCTATTGAAACTCCTTTAGTTTTAGAATTTTTTGTACGGTAATAGGCTCTTATTTCTATACCAAAATCTAGTACTTCCGGGATCTCACTGTCTTTTAAGCCTAAAGGAGCTTCCAGTTTCGACAGCCCTTCCATAACTTTCTTATGTCTTTCTTCCATTGACTCATTTACATCTACTTTTCTATATATTCTGATGGTTCTTTCTTTATTTTTCATAAATTTAAATATCCTTTCAATTTCATTTTTCTGGTCTAACTCTGATTTCATCAATTGTTTTCTGATATTTTGAATTCTTATCTAACCAGTCAGTAAATTTAATCTTTGCTTCTTCATTTGGAAATTCATATATCACTTTAATTTCTGGATTTTGATTTTTAGCTTCATTTAGTCTATCAAATATTTTTATCAAATTTTTTCTTTATCTCTTACTCAGAAACATTGAATTGAATAATCAGTATTGTATTTTTTTATATAAAAATACCCTGAACATCTTTTCTTCTTTAAAATTTTTTATTCTTTCAACAAAGTTTTTGCCATAACTGAAAATGGCTTTGAATAAAAATTTGTATAATTCCAAAAAATATAAAATATACTCGAACCCATTTAAAATTGAACTGATAGAAATTATATAATTTAGGGTTTGAGTAAAATAGTCATAATTTTTGAGTTCTGTTTTAAACTAGTTTTACTATAATACTTCATTACTCTTTTTTCTTTCAATTCAGAAATGCACTCGGCTATATGCCTTTTAAAAATTTGAAAGTTTATATTTTCATTTGCTTTTTTATTCTCATCGGAAAAAAATAAAGTTGTTAGCAATATATTGATAAGTATCAAAGTAATAGAAATAAAATAAATATTTACACCTATCTTAAAATAAAGTAAAAATCCTATTCCTGAACCTAAAATAGAAGAAAAAGTCGAAATTTGCTTTTGATATTTTAAAAATTTTTGCAATCCAGCTTCATCATTTTTCAAACTATTTATTAAAACTACATCAATTGTTCCAGTTTCCAGTGCATTTGCCAATCCATATATTGTATATGCGACTGATAACCAGAACAGGCTTTTAGAAAATATAATTAGGAAAAATGTAATAACCAATGTAAGCAATGATAAAATATAGACTTTTTTTCGTGAATATAAATCTGACATTACTCCGCTTGGAATTTCAAAAATAATCATTGAAAGGTTAAAAAAAGACTGCATTAGCACAATCTGCGACATTAACAAGCTTTTTTTCAGAAAAAGTACAGTCAGAATGGAATGTGGCATTGTGGAAGCTAAAAATAGTAAAAAAGTGCTTATATAGTAAACTTTGGTATTTTTATCTATAAGATTCATTATTTTTCCCACCTTTCCAATCCATTTTATCTTTTAATAATTTTTTCCTGATTTACTGTATTTCTGATTTTTACTGTTAGGTTTGTCAGGAATTGTCCTTTCAATCAATTTTGCCTCTAAGGCAGGATTTAAATAATTTTTTCTAAAAGTAGGTTTATGTACTAAATTTAATTTTCCCATAATTTCTACTGCTGATAAAACATTATCTCCAAGGACACTAAGTAATTTTTCAACTGGATTTTTATTATGATTGCTATCTTGTACGGTTACTTGATCGTTATCTTGGTCAATTATTTTTTCAGTTATTTGAAAAGGTGGCTTGTAATTATTCAATTTTAAATACCTCCTATTTTTCTAGAATTTTTTCCAATTAAATTACAACAACAAATCAAATCTTCTTACCCACAATATAAAATCTATGAATTCTTCCTTCCACTGCTCCATTTGACTCAATTATTTCATGTACTTTATATAAATTGTCAAGATGGCTTTCGACTGAAAAATTTGGAAATTCCCATTCGATAATTTTTGCAAACCATACAAGAGCTCCTGTATCAAAAAACTTTATTGGTTGAAATGTTTCCCCACTTTCTAATATTTCAAATCCTTGTTCAAAAATTTCCTGCTGTTTAATATTGAGATAATGCTCAGCATACGGTAAATCTTTATATTTAGGTAGTAACATTTCGACAAGTTCCCTATCATTTTCTGCCCCTACCTGCTGTGTAATAAAAATTCCATCTTTTTTCAAGACTCTTTTTAATTCTGTAACATTATAAGCCCCATGCCGATTGGTAATTATGTCAAAATATTCATTTTCAAATGGGAGTTTTTCATCTCCATCCGCTTCTTTAAAATCTATTCCCAATGGCAGCAATACTTTTTTACACAGTTCAACATTTGGCTGATAACCTTCGATTGCTGATGTGTTATGTTTTGGATGATTTAATGAAAGCAAAAACTCTCCACCGCCTGTTTCCATATCCAGCAATTTCATATTATCTTTCAGATACTTATTTATGACTGTTCTAAAATCCCAAGGTAAATTTTCCTCTTCTGAATAACGTCCATAAATATGAGAAAAATCCCAGCCGTGTATATGTGCCATTTTTTCTTCTTTCAGCCACTCTTCTTTTAATTTATTTTTATCCATATGTTTCCTTTTAATAAATTTCCTAAATAGTTTCCTTAAACATTATAATAAACACCGCAACCAGTAAAATACAGCAAGCAAGCAATGCTCCTATACCGTATATTTTTACTAGAACTACACAAAGCATTGCCCCAACAAAGAAAAATCCATCTAATCCTAAATATATCCAGAAATTCTGTAAATACGACTTGTTTTCTGTATTTATATATTTAAATAAATTCTCCATTCCACTTCGTAAATTCCCAGTACACATTGTTGTGGCTCCTGCCAGTCCCCTAATTTTTCTAAATCCTTGATATTGAATTGCGGCAATAAACGACATAATCATATTTACAACAATATTCCAATTTCCGCTTGGAATGAATGAAATAAAAAACATTATTATAACTTGGTAAAATATAACAATTTGCTGCCATCTAAAAATTCTATGTTTTTCAAATTTCACTCTAATAAATTCAGTAAATAATATTCCAAATGTGAAAACCAGAATAGGCATAAAATAATTAAAGGCTTTTCCAAAATCTCCCCTTTGTAAATTTATAGCGAGATAAACAACATTTCCTGTCTGTGCATTAGCAAGGACTTTTCCCCGCGTTACAAACGTGTATGCATCCATAAATCCCCCAACCATGCACAGCATCATTCCTAATCTAAATGTCTCTGGCGGATACTCCTCTCCGTTAAAAAAAATTTTTTTTATTCTTTTACCCATTTTAAAAAACTTCACTCCTTTTTTGTTTTTTTGAACCTTACATTTTTTATTCAATGATTTATTAAGAAAGTTATTTTTCTAAAATATCAAATTTATATCCAACTCCCCAAATTGTCTTAATATTCCATTTATCATGTTTATAATTATCAAGCTTGGCACGAAGCCTTTTTATATGCGTATCAACAGTACGGCTTTCTCCAAAATAATCAAATCCCCATATTAAGTCCAATAAATTTTCTCTTGTAAAAACTTTATTCTGATTTGTTGCCAAAGTCCATAAAATCTCTATTTCTTTCTTAGTCAAGGAAATTATTTCATCGTTTATCTTTACCGTAAAATTATTCAAATCAATCTCAAGATTGTCATATATGAAAATTTTTGCACTTTCATCATTTTTAGGTGTTATTCTACGTAAAATTGCATTTATTCTTGCAATTATTTCTCCTGGCGAGAAAGGTTTTACTATATAATCATCTGCTCCTATTTCCAGTCCCATTATTTTCTCATAATCTTCCCCACGTGCTGTAATCATTATAATCGGAACATTTGAAAAAGTACGCACTTGCCTGCATACATCAAAACCATCCTTTTTTGGCATCATTACATCCAAAAGTATTATATCAAACTCATTTTCTTCAATTTCCTTTAACGCAGCTTCCCCATCAAATACAGTACTTACAGTAAAATTATTTTTTTTACAGTATTCTGACAGTATAGAAACAATTTGTTTATTATCGTCTGCGATTAGCACCTTATACATATTACCTCTTTTCTTCCTGCAATTATATATCATAGCAAAACTAGTTTAAAATAATTCTAAAAGTTATGCTATTTTAGATTAGATCCAAAAAATTATTTAATTTATTACTTTAATTTTAAAAATTTAAATAGATAATAAAATTTTATCATAAATCTTTTAAAATACAAATATTAATTTTTAAATTTTTATACTACACAAAAATCAAAATGTCATTATAAAAATCAATTTTAAATTTATTCATTTTAATCTAAAAAATAAATTCAAATAAATATTGATAATAACTCACATTTTTTGATATAATATGAGAAGATAAATTTTTAAGTGCTAAAATTGCATGTAATGAAAGGATAAATTTAGAATGATTAGTGTTTTAAAGGGAATGAAAGATAGATATTCTGATGATGTAAAAAAATACGACCTAATTGTTGATACAGCAAAAAGTGTATTTGAAAAATATGGATTTGAACGAATTATAACGCCTATTCTGGAAGAAACTGAGCTTTTTAGACGTGGTGTTGGAGATGAAACAGATGTTGTTTCAAAGGAAATGTACGAATTTACAGACAAAGGTAACAGAAATGTTACAATGCGTCCAGAAGGCACTGCTGGAGTAGTACGTGCCTATTTGGAAGCAGGTTTTCACAAGTCTTCCCCAATTGTAAAATGGTTCTACAACGGTCCAATGTATCGTTACGAAGCCCCACAAAAAGGAAGATTTAGAGAATTTCATCAAATGGGTATCGAAATGTTCGGAGTCCGTTCTGCTTACCTTGATGCTGAAATTATCCGAATGGGATGTGAATTTCTTGAAAAACTTGGAATTACTGGACTGACTGTCGAAATAAACAGTCTTGGAAACATTGATTCAAGAAAAAAATACATCGATGATTTAAAATCATTTATGGAAAAAAGACTGGATAAACTTAGTGACGATTCAAAACGAAGATATAAAACTAACCCTTTAAGAGCATTGGATTCAAAGGATAAAGGTGACCAAGAACAATTTATCAACGCTCCAAAATTATACGACTATCTTGACGAAGAAAGCAAAAATTATTTTGAAGATACAAAGAAATATCTTGAATTAATGAATATTAATTATGTGGTAAATGACAAGCTGGTACGTGGACTTGACTATTACTCAGATACAGTCTTTGAAATAAAATCTGACAAATTAGGCTCGCAGGCAACTGTGCTGGCTGGAGGACGCTACGACAGGCTTCTTGAAATACTTGGAAATGCAAAAGTGCCAGGAATAGGCTTTGCCGCTGGAATGGAAAGAATTGCAATGCTTATGAATGAAAATTTGATTGCAAAAAAAGAAAACAAAATTTACGTTATTTATTTTGATGAAACAAAAAAATATTTTGTAAAAGTAATAGAAGAACTACGAAAAAATGAAATAAAAGTCAACTTTGACTACAATCCAAAAAGTTTTGGATCCCAAATGAAAAAGGCAAACCGTGAAAATGCAGACTATGTATTGATTTTAGGTGAAGATGAACAAAAAGAAAATGTAGTTACAATAAAGAAATTTAGTACCGGAGAGCAGGAAAAATATAAATTAGAAGAAATTATTAAACTTTTAAAATAAAGAGAAAATTTTGTAAAAAAGAAAATTGAAAGGAAAAATGAAAATGTATAGAAATTATAAATTAAATGAATTAAGAATAGAAAACATCGGAGAAGAAGTTATTTTATCTGGATGGGTTTCAAAAGTTAGGGATTTGGGACATTTCACATTCATTGATTTGAGAGATAGATACGGAATTACTCAAATTTTAGTAAATGAAGAAATTTCAGGAAAAGAGCTTTTTGAAGAAGCTAGAAAATTAAAAAATGAATGGGTTATAAAAGTTACTGGAAAAGTAGCTGAAAGAAGCAGTAAAAATAAAAATATTCCTACTGGAGATATTGAAGTTGAAGCAAAAAACATTGAGATTTTGAGCCGTTCTAAACAATTACCATTTGAAATTGACGAAACAGGAAATCTTAATGAAAATATGCGTCTAACTTACAGATATCTCGATATAAGACGTCCAAAAATGTTAAATAATATTATAAAAAGAAACGATATGCTATTTTCAATTAGAAAATTTATGAATGAAAATGGATTTTTAGATATTGACACTCCTATTTTAGCGAAAGCCACTCCCGAAGGAGCGAGAGATTTTGTTGTTCCAAGCCGAATAAACAAAGGCGACTTTTACGCTTTGCCACAATCTCCACAATTATTTAAGCAAATCCTTATGGTATCAGGTGTTGATAAATATTACCAGCTTGCAAAATGTTTTAGAGACGAGGATTTAAGAGCTGACAGACAACCTGAATTTACTCAATTGGATTTAGAAATGTCGTTTATTGGGCAAGAAGATATTTTAAATGTGACAGAAGCACTTGCAAAACAAGTATTTAAAGATGTTACAGGCATTGAAATTACTGAAAACTTTGAAAGAATGAGTTATGATGATGCAATGAATTTTTATGGTTCAGACAAGCCTGATTTAAGATTTGACATGAAATTGATTGATTTATCCAAAGAAACACAAAATTCTGGATTTGGAGTGTTTGAAAATGCAATAAAAGATGGGGGAAATGTAAAAGCGGTTGTCGCTCCAAATGCTGAAAAATTTTCAAGAAAATACATCAAAGATTTAGAAGACTTTGTAAAAACATATTTCAAAGCAAAAGGACTGGCTTATATCAAAATTAATGAAGATGGCGAAATTAATTCTCCAATTGCCAAATTTTTTACTGAAGAAAAGTTAACTGAAATTACTCAAAAATTAGGAATTAAAAATAACGAAATTGCTTTAATATTAGCTGATAAATATAAAATTGTTCATGATGGGCTGGGAGCATTAAGACTAAAACTTGGAGAAGAGCTGGAATTAATTAACAAAGATTCTTTCAAATTCCTATGGGTAATTGACTTCCCAATGTTCGAATGGAGTGAAGAGGAAAATAGATATAAAGCTCAACATCATCCATTTACTTCAATAAAGCAAGAAGACAGAAAATATCTTGATTCAAATGAACTTGATAAAATTAAAACAGATTCCTACGATATGGTTCTAAACGGTTATGAAATCGGTGGAGGAAGCATCAGAATTCACGAAGAGGAATTACAGGAAAAAGTATTTGAAAAATTAGGGCTTAGCAAAGAAGAACAACAAGAAAAATTTGGATTCTTTTTAGAAGTGCTAAAATATGGAGTACCACCACACGGAGGACTTGCCTTCGGAATCGACAGATGGCTTATGACAATGCTAAAAGAAAATTCTATAAAAGAAGTAATCCCATTCCCTAAAACAAATAAAGGACAGGATTTAATGACTGGAGCTCCTGCTGAAATAGAAGAAACTATACTTGCAGATGATTTAAGACTAAAATTATTAGAAATAAAAAAAGAAGATTAATAATTTGAAAGGGGAAGCAATAAAATGATTATAGTATACGGAACGAAAAATAAAATAAAAAATCTTGGTATAGTGGGAAAATATGAATGTTCTCGATGTAACAATATCTCAGATTTGCAATTTATGAGTTCACAGCAATGGTTTACATTATTTTGGATACCGATATTTCCAATAAGCAAAAAACAAGAATTCATGCAATGTCCTATTTGTCATCAAAACTATCAAGTCCCTAAATAATAAAAAATTAAAATTTATCTTTTAAAAAAAGCCGAATTCAAATTCGGCTAATTTTTTTACATAATATATTTATAACAAACGAATACTTTATACAAAATAAACTAATATAACATTTAAATACTATTAAATTTCTTAAAATTTTCAAGAAAAATATTTTTTTAATTTTATTTAATTAAGATTTAAAAAAAATCAGGTCTAACCATGAATACGGAAATATTTTAATTGTAACACAT
>ERZ773021.41-NODE-41-length-130139-cov-189.68_pt1:5000-130139 | contig 130139 bp, 131 predicted proteins | sample MGYA00511668_ERZ773021 | MGnify/ENA primary metagenome ERZ773021 (study PRJEB29015, sample SAMEA2737961) | human oral metagenome | biome: human oral; feature: human-associated habitat; material: dental | place: China | collected 2032 ...
GTGTCAACACCTTTTTCTCAATTTCATTAATTTTTACAACCGAAACTTTTGATTGTGTTATCTCTAATATAAGCCCTTTAATCCTCATATAAATAAGGAAGCACTATCGGAAACTTTCATTTCACAAATGGTGCTCCCCCATTATACATATTATTTACTTAGTTGGCAAATAATTTTTTACAAAATTTGGCAATGCAAATGCAGCTTTTTGAATATCCGCATTATAATACTTAGTTTCAAAGTTTTGTTCACGGTTTGGAGTCCATATTAGAGGATCAAATGTTTTGGAACCCAATGTAAAACAATGCATTCCTGCAGGATAGATCGGAATAAAAGCTGTATATAAGCGAGCAATTGGGAAATGGCTATTAACGTAACCAAAAACTTTTTCCACTAATGGTTGATGTAACATCGGAGATTCTGTTTGTTGTACAAACAAGCCATCAGCTTTTAAAGCTTTTAATGTATTCTTATAGAATTCTTCTGTAAATAAGCCTTCACCAGGACCGATTGGATCGGAACAATCCACGATAATTACATCATAGTAATCTTCTGCTTCTGCCATGAAACCAATACCATCACCAATTTTTACAGTCAATTTAGGGTGGTTTTCAATCATAGCTTTAGCAATAGTTGGTAGATATTGTTTTGCCAACTCTACAACCTTACCATCGATTTCAACCATTGTTACTTCTTTTACACAATCATGACGTACACATTCTCTAGCTACGCCACCATCACCACCACCGATAATCAAGACACGTTCAGGATTAGGATGTAAGAACAAAGGGATATGGCTCATCATTTCATGATAGATAAACTCTTCACGCTCAGATGTTTGAAAAACGCCATCTAAAGCGAGCATCATACCATACTCTTTTGATTTAAAAACTTCAATTTTTTGAAACTCAGATTCCCCAGAGTAAAGCACTTCTTCCGCTTCAGCGCTTAGACGTAAGTGAGGTGTTTGTTCCTCAGTAATCCATTGACTCATGTAGTACCTCCTACTATTTATACTACAATACGCATCGCAAATCACTGCGATGCGTATATATATTACTTTAATTACCCTGTTACTTACTCTTTGCGACTAATGTAACAGAATCCACCACCTAAAATAGTGTCTTTCATCCAATTCGCCAAAGAGAAATCACGAATTTCACCTTCATCAAAGATGCCACAGCGGATATCATCGCCGTCCATAAACATCTTGTGAATCGGAACCCAATGCCAGGTATAGAGAGCCTTCTCTTTTCCTTTATGACGATTTAAAAATGCTACAGGCACATCCTGTGCCAATGCATCATGTATAAACTGAGCTGCAGCCTCCACCTCTACGCGTGATGCACAGAACGGAGATACATTCAACATATGTACATCATAAGATAGGCTTTTATCCTCGAGTAAGCGAGTAAGACCACGTTCCATCCATTGAGTTTTATAAACACCACCACCAAAACGTGGCTTTACATATTTCCAAACTAAGTTCATCCGTTCTAAAGCAAGCGTTTGGTCGGATGTGGTTTCTAGATCTAATAAGCCATCCCTAAATAGCGAATAGCCCAATACTTGTGATGCCGATGTAGGCCCACAACCAGACAAGCGTTGCCACTCATCAGTGAACCACTCTTGGTCATACCCATATGATGTTTTACCATTTACATCGATATATAGCCATTCTGGATGTTTAATAGATACTTCATTCATGAGATTAACCTTCGATTACTTCTACAGTTTCCATGATAGCACCTTGTTGGATACCATCAACTACATCCATACCTTCAATGACTTTACCAAATACAGTATGTACACCATCTAAATGAGGTTGTGGCTCATATACAATAAAGAACTGACTACCACCAGTATTAGGGCCACGGTGAGCCATAGATAAAGCACCGCGCTCATGTTTATGCGGATTGCCAACTAATTCATCTTTAATTGTATAGCCAGGACCACCTGTACCGTTGCCATTAGGACAACCACCTTGTGCTACGAAACCAGGAATTACACGGTGAAAACGAAGGCCATTGTAGAAGCCTTTGTTAATCAAGTCGATAAAGTTTTGTACTGTGTCAGGCGCTTCTTTTTCAAATAATTCAATTACGATATCGCCGCCGTCAGCCATATGGATTTTCGCTTTTTTCATTGTTCAGGTACCTCCAAAATTGTACGCAACACATGTGCTGCTAATATAAAACCTGCCACTGGTGGCACAAAACTACATGTCCCAGGACTTGTGGCATCACCACGGAACTGTGGTTTTGTCGGTTTTTCAGTAGAAAATAAAACTAATTGTTTTTTTATACCCCGTTTTTTGAGTTCCCGACGCATAACGCGTGCCAAAGGACATGTATGAGACTTATTGATATCTGCAATCATAAGTTTTTCTGGGTAAAAGCGATTACCTCCGCCCATACAAGAAATAACAGGGATGCTTTCACGTTGACAAACCTCAATGATATTAAGTTTCGCCGTTACCATATCGATGGCGTCAATAACATAATCAACGTTCAAGCTTTGAATAAATCCAGGATAGTTTTCCTCAGTATACATAATATCATGAGTTTCTATCACCACATCAGGATTGATAGAAAGAGCTCGCGCCTTTGCTACCTCTACCTTACGTTCCCCAATCGTATTATGAGTCGTAATCATCTGACGGTTCAAATTGCTAGGCGCTATGGAATCTCCATCGATAATGACGATGCGACCTACACCAGCTCGCACCAATGCCTCAAGGGCACCACCACCTACGCCACCTACACCAAAGAGCGCGATAGACGTGTCTCTTAATGTTTGGATTTTATTGGGACCAACCAACCACTCTAAACGGGTTAACATATATTCCATTAATATTTACCCGCCGGAATGATTTCTGTCCAATATCCATCTGGATCTGCTATGAAATAAATACCCATATCAGCATTCTCATAAGCAACAACGCCCATTTCTTTATGCTTTTTAAGAGCCGCTTCATAGTCATCTACATAGAATGCCAAGTGGAATTCATTATCCCCCAAATTATAAGGACGATCCCAGTCACGCAACCATGTAAGTTCTAATTCATGTGCTGTATAAGGGCTTTTTAAATACACGAGGGTAAAAGCACCGCTTGGATCTTCCAAACGACGAGACTCCTCAAGCAATAATGCCGCTTTATAGAATGCTAGACTTTTATCAAGGTCTTTAACATTTATATTATTATGAGCAAACGAAAACTTCATAGAACCCCCTTCGTAAATACAGGATGTTTTTGTAGGAATTCTCCTCTTTTTATAGTAACACATTTGGCAAATCTATATCTAGTTTATGATATCTAGTTAATAACAAATTTTGCCGTACTACCGTCGTCACCTCGAGTCACTTCTAAATGAGCAGGTATACGAGACTTTAACTCAGGTACATGAGAAATGATGCCGATGAGACGTCCTGACGATTGCAACTGTAACAATGTTTCCATGGCGAGTTCCAATGTATCTGGATCGAGTGTACCAAAACCTTCATCAATAAACATCGTATCCATATGGATGCCACCAGCATAGCTTTGGATAACATCCGCTAATCCCAAGGCAAGCGCCATAGAGGCCAAGAATGTTTCACCACCAGATAAGGTATTTGCTGGTCTAGATTGGCCTGTAAAAGCATCCATAACCGCCAAATCGAGGCCTTGCTTGCCACGACCACCACCTGTATAGTCGGATCTCTCCAAGGAATATCTGTTGCGACTCATCTTCTGAAGTCGTAAATTAGCAGCATATACAACCTCATCTAAAATCGCCCCCAGTACATAGCGTTCAAAGGTAACATTTTTAAAGCCTTGCTCCCCACCATTAGCGAGATCATTTAATCGGCTTAAGAACTTCACCTTTTCACGAGCCTCGCCCATAGCAGCTTCGAGTGCTTCTAATGAGGTGAGCGTAGTTTCGATATGCTTTGTTTCTTTATCCCATGCCGCAAGATTACCTACTAATATATCTCGATGCTCTACTGCTGTAGCATAGATTTCATCAGAAACAGTATCACTTGGTTTAACCACAGTTTCTGCTACCTTTAACGCCGCATCATATACAGCTTGTGCTTTATTAAAGGCTTCATCCAAAGCATGCAGCTGTATTCTATAGGTCTCTATCTCTTTAATATCACGTAAAGCCTCTACAAAATCATCCTCTCCTAAAGAAATGGCTTGTAATGACTTTGTATAGTTCTTATACCGCAAATTAAGATTTTTTGTTTCTTCTTTTACTTGAGAGGACAAAGTTTCTAAGCGTCCGCGTTTGGCATTCAACTGTTCTCGAGCAGTATCTAAATTAGTTTTGCTAACTTTCACCTGCTCATCGTAGAGTGTAATATCACTATCCAATGACTCTAACTGTTTTTGCCATGCATCTATATCCGTGATTGGTAAAGTTTTAGATAGAGCATCAATGTTAGCTTGTACTGAGCTAATACGAATTTCTAGGTCGTGTAGATTTTTAAGTAATTCATTATGGGCAAGTTCTAAAGTTGCTAACTTATCTCTAGCTACTTTTAACTTATGTTCATTGTCAGCTATAGTCTTACTCAACAATTCAGACTCACCATGTAAAGCTGTAAGTCGCTCCATTTTAGTCAACAAATCATGTTGAACAGATGTAAAGTTTTTCTTAGAAAAACCATCCATAGATGACTTAAGTTTGGAACATTGTTCTACTTCTAACTTAGCTAACTCCTTAAGACGAGCATCTAATGTTTTCTGTTGTCCCACTTCGCTAGCTTGCTTTTGCAGTGCCACGTCACGGGTTTTGCGAGCCTCTTCAATTTCATCCTTAGTCGGATACATCTCCGGCTTAGCAGCTAACCGTGGATGATCTGTAGAGCCACAAACCGGACAAGGCTCATTATCTACAACTAAATGAACTAGCTCAAAGGCACGTCCTTCTTGCATTAGATGCTCTAATCGTTCAAGATGTACCTTTGCAACCTGCAAGGTTTCATCTAAAGACGCTAACGTTTGACCTTTATCGTCGATTTCTTTTTGTACCTTATTAATTTCTTCTAGCAATTCAGAATATCTATATAAATCATTTAGTTGCCCTTGAATAACAGTAGTATTCTCTAAAAATTTATTATTATCTTGTAACTGTTTACGCAAAGCTTCTAAGTCGTTTTCTAAAGTCTTTACAAGCTTCCGTTGTTTAGCTAAGGCATCTTCGCTTTTTTTACTATCTAATTCTTCTAAATTACTCTGTAATGTGGACAATTCCTTTTTCAATACATCTAATTCATTAAACTTCTCTGCTTGTTGTTGAAATTGAGCCAAAGCAGTTCTTTTATCTTGTATACTTTCAGCTCGACCTTCTAAGTCACTGTATAAGTCTAAACATTTAGCCTCATGTTGAGTTGCTAGTTCTACATGTTCTTTCGCATCTGAAAGGGCCTGTTCTAAAGTTTTTAATATAGCTTGTTTCTCAATATATTGTTTATATAATTCATGAGTTGGTGCCAAAGAGTTAAGAAACTGAACCTTTTCGCTTAGATTTACACGCTCAGTTTCCCTTGCTTTCACCATGTCAAGTTTCGAAGTAGCCTCAGCAAGAGATTGTTGAGCCTGATTATATAAAGACCATTGATTTCGGAGCACATTAAACTGTTCTACCACGGTTACTGCCTCATCTCGTTCTACCGCGAGAGCATCTCGATGTGGGCCCCGATTTGCTAGTAACTCACGCACATGCTCAATGGTTACCATTGGAGTCGCTCCATCATGAGGGATAGACTGCATAAATGCAGTTTGCTTAGTTAGATTTTCTTCAATACCTGCCTTTGCTTCATCATAAGCAGCCTTCAGTGCTTCTTGTAATTTTCGATATAGCTCCGTTTTAAAAAGTGTATGCAGTAATTCCTCACGTTCACTCGTAGAGGCCACTAGCAACTTTCGGAATTCCCCTTGAGGTAATAGCACAACTTGTAAGAACTGATCCTTACGAAAGCCTATAATTTGCTGAATAGTATCGCGAATAGCGGCAGCTGATGTGGCAATGACCTTCCACTCACCATCTTTCTTCTCATATACAGTAGCGCTAGCATTCTGCTCACGCATCCCCGTACCACGTTTCTTTGCTACCATCTGTTTCGGTAATCGTTCAACACGATATTGTGCATTGCCAATAGCAAAGGAGAAATCGACACGAGTCATACGATGAGGTTCTGCAAAGTCACTGCGAATAGCATCTGTTTTGCGTACTTCTCCACTCGGCTCACCATACAAGGCATACACCATGGCATCTAAGATTGATGTTTTCCCTGCCCCCGTAGGACCAGCAATGAGAAACATGGAATGGTCTTGAAGCTCATTAAAATCTAAAGTGACCGAATCACGATACGGACCAAAGGCTTCTATAGTTAATGATATAGGCTTCATTTAGTCCTCCTTAAGAATTCGGTCCCATACAGAGTTGATATATTGCTGTTCTTTCTCTGTTAAAGGTTCCTTCCACACAGTTTCTGCAAACTGATTAAATAGATCACGTTCATTTAATTCTTTGAAAATTGCCTCACCCATATCTGCTATAGGCCCTGCCACGCGACCAACTAGATCAATGGTCATACAACGATGATATACCTGGCGCAGTTTAGCCATTCCATCCATAATCGGCATCGTATCAAGTAAACGGGCTTGCACATAATCATCCCTATGTTTAGCCTGTAATACTTTATCATTTAACAGGTCTTCAAAATATCCTTCCAAAATAACTACATCTCGCTTCGCCTCTACAGGAATCGTACTAATATCTACGTTCCCCTTTGTATCCATATCAATGATGGTGAAAGACTTCTTCTGCATATGTTCATCAAAGGAATATTTTAATGGAGAGCCACTATAGCGAATATAATCTGCACCCATTCGTTGAGGCCCATGTAAATGTCCCAAGGCAGTATAGTGAAAGTCTTTAAAGACTTGAGGATTTACCTGTTCACTGCCACCTACAGACAAGGTACGCTCTGAGCCCCCTACTTCACCGCCCATAACAAAGGCATGGCTAATGGCGATACTGCGCATCCCCTTAGGTACTTGTTTATACAAGTGGTCGCTCCAAGCCTGATACATTTGGTCATAATTGTGAAGATTCAAAGCGCTTTCGCAATTTTGCTCATAACACTGTGTTACTATGTCAGCAATTTCAGTATCGGTAGATTCTGCATTAGTAGCCTCTACATCAGCAAATAAAGCCTCTCCTATGCGCCGGGGTTCACTAAAAGGCATAGGACAAATTGCCACCTTGCCATCTGTCCCTTCAAATTCAAAAGGCATCAACGCGTGATGAGGAGAGCCCCAAATATGGATACCCGATTGACTCAACATAGAGCGTCCCACTTCAAGACGTTCCGCCCCATCGTGATTACCACTCACCACAAAGAAAGGTACCTTGTAGTCCATAGCGAGACGAGTGATGATGGAGTCCCACAATTCGATAGCTTCAATGGGTGGCACCGCTCTATCAAAAATATCCCCTGCGAGCAATATACCATCGATGTTTTCATCTTTCAAAATATTAAAAAACTGATGTTCCAACACATGAGCTTGGTCCTCTGTTAAGTACTGGCCATAAAAAATACGCCCTAAATGCCAATCAGCAGTATGTAAAAAACGCATTTTGTCCCCCTTTCCAGCTCTCCCTATACCTTACACAATGTATGTATTCAAAGGCCAAAACAAGCTATTAGTCCCATAAGTTTATGGAAATTCAATAATTTTATATAACTTTAATAGCCTTAACAGTTTTAATAACTTTATGTATTTGCAATAACTAGTATAGTATCAGGTATTCTACATATTTATTATATAACTAAATTAACTTCTGTATTTTAATTATTTATTCTCTACGATAGAGCGTAGCATAGAAATTTCCTTTGCGTACCCGTCCAATTCATTTGGTGTTTCCAAATAGAATGGCAAGTTCGTCAATTTAGGATGTGTTACAACGCGAGCAATAGCATCGATACCAATATGTCCTTCCCCAATTTTTTCATGACGATCTTTATGAGCACCCATAGGATTTTTAGAGTCATTCAAATGAATGGCTTTCAAACGATCAAGACCTACAATTCGATCGAACTCGTCAATAACGCCATCGAGATTATGTACGATATCATAACCCCCTTCGTGAATATGGCAAGTATCAACACACACACCCATGTACTCTTTTAGTTTTACGCCATCGATGATGCGTGCAATTTCTTCAAAACGAGAGCCAATTTCTGTACCCTTACCAGCCATTACTTCCAAGAGGACTGTTGTCTTCATACCTGGGAATAAGATTTCATTCAAGCACTCTACAATGTACTCAATACCTTGATCTACGCCTTGCTTCACATGGCTACCAGGGTGAAAGTTATACATTTGACCTGGTAAATATTCCATACGCTCTAAATCTTCCATCATAGATTGCTTCGCAAAAGCGCGTAAATCCTCTTTGGCGGCACATGGGTTATAAGTATACGGTGCATGGGCCAACAAGGTACCAAAGTTGTGTTCTTTCATATATATACTAAGGTTATTCATATCCTCAACATCGAGAGCTCGCATGCTACCACCGCGAGGGTTGCGCGTAAAGTATTGGAACGTATTGCCCCCAATTTTAGTCGCTTCCTTGCCCATATGTAAATAACCTTTGCTAATTGATAAGTGACTGCCTATTACAAACATAATACTCCTCTATATATGACTATACGATTTCTACAATTTTATAATTATAAAACGCCTAACTCTAATATCTATTGTATTATGCTTATAGCTATTTTTGTTACTATAGCTATTCTATAACACTAATAGATAAAGATATATGATAACTAATATAACCCCTGCCGTGAAGGAGCCCTTCAACAACAGGGGTTATCTATTAATGACTTTCTTTTTTTGCACACTCAGGGCAAACACCTTCGAAGGTAATATGTTGACCTGTGATTTGATATTCACTACCTTGATCAGCAATCGTTTTGATAGCTTTCAAATCAATGCCCATCATGTCCTCTACCTTATTACAACGAATGCAACGGATATGGGAATGAGCTTGTGTGTCCCAATCGTAATGAGCGCGCTCATCACCAACTTCTAGAATTTTAACAAGACCGATTTTTTCAAAAATCTCCATCGTCTTATACACTGTAGCCAAGCTCATGCTTGGATGTTCTGGGCGCAACGTATGATACAACATCTCTGCTGTTGGATGATCATGATGACCACGCAAAGCATCATAAATCGCAATACGTTGTGGAGTTACTTTAAACCCCTGGCTACGCAAAATTTGTGCGATATCCATAATAATCTACCTTTCTCCACTTGGAAATCTATAAGGCATAGGCCATTATCGACCGTTTACAAGAAATAATTATTATTTATTATACCAAAATTCTCAATACTTATCAAGATAAATAGTATTAACTATTAAGTAATAAAAAATGTGGATTGCCAGAAGCAACCCACATCCTATTAGTCTTTAAAGTAAGGTTTAAAACCTTCACTTTGATGGCGAGTTTTTTTCTCGCCACGCGGACGATCAAATTTACGATCATCTCTGCGGCGGTCACCTTTACGGTCATTGCGACGATCACTTCTACGATCATCGCGACTGCGACGTGGGCGGTCATCTCGACGACGATCACCATCACGACGGCGACGATCACTTCGACCACTTTCACGACGACGGCGTACGCGCAATGGTTTTTCTTCTGTAATATTTACAGGAGTAGTATCTGGTTCTTTTGTTAACAATTTAAGAGCTGCCGCCAAAAGTGTTACGGAATCTGTATCATTCAACAATTCCTCAGCACTAGATTTGAAAGGCGCCAATGCTTCTAAATTATCTGTCATTTCAACGAGGCTTTCAATTGCCAAACGTTGTTGACCTTCAAGAACTTCACCTAAGGAAGGTGCACGACGACGTGCAATTTTACGTTTTGTTAAACGCTCGATAGCATGTAAATGCTCCATTTCACGAGGGATAACGAACGTGAAAGCTTGACCTGCTTTACCGGCACGACCTGTACGACCTACGCGGTGTGTGTAGCTTTCAGGATCTTGAGGCATATCATAATTATATACATGAGATACGCCAGAAATATCAAGACCACGAGCTGCCACATCTGTAGCCACGAGAATATCAATGGTACCTTCGCGGAATTGGCGAATTACGCTGTCCCGTTTTTGTTGAGACAAATCGCCATGGATGCCTTCCGCCATGTAACCACGTTTCTTAAGACCTTCTGTCACTTCATCAACACGACGTTTCGTACGCGTGAAGATAATAGCAAGTTCAGGTGTTTGGATATCAAACAAACGACAAAGAACATCGAATTTTTGACGGTCTTGCACTTCGATATAGTATTGTTCGATCAAGTCCATCGTAACTTGAGTCGGTTTCATGCGAATCAATGTTGGCTCTGTCAAATATGTTTCAGCTAATTGTTGGATAGCTTTAGGCATAGTTGCAGAGAACAACAATGTTTGATGGTCTTCTGGGATAGCACCCAAGATTTTATTGATATCATCAACAAAGCCCATATTTAACATTTCGTCGGCTTCATCCAATACCACAACTTTCACATGGTCAAATTTAATAGAACCACGGTCCATATGATCCATCAATCGGCCAGGAGTGGCAACGATGATTTGAGGATTCTTTTTCAAGGCACGGAACTGACGATTAATATCTTGCCCACCGTAGATTGGCAGTGCTGTGATATTCGTGTACTGAGCCATTTTGTTAAGCTCTTCAGCTACTTGAATAGCTAATTCTCGTGTAGGGGATAAAATAACTACTTGAACGTGACGCTCATTCCCGTCTACGCGTTCCAATACAGGCAAGCCAAATGCTGCTGTCTTACCAGTACCTGTTTGAGCTTGACCGATCATGTCCTTACCGCTCATGGCAACTGGGATAGCTTCCTGTTGAATTGGCGTAGGCTCTTCAAAGCCCATATCGTTTAACGCTCTTAGAACAGGTTCGCTAATCATTAATTGTTCAAATTTTTCTAACATCTAAATGTGTTTCCTCCTATCGCGCACGAACTATGCGCATTTAAATAGTATATCATATTTCGAGGGTGAGCGCTATAAAAGTAATTCTGAATCTAAGCTAAATAGGATTTCTTTTCCCCTTTAAATGTTCAATCAACACAATTCCACCTGATACACATAACAAAACAAGATATGACAAATGAATAGGCGTATACAAGCATTCAACAAGAATAACCCATAGAATTAATAGTAATTTAGAAATCCATTTCGTTCTTATTCTATCAGCTATCATAAATATAGATAAATTGATAATTATTTTAATGATTATCGTAGCAATAATAACTAATGTCGTAAATTCTTCTCTATAATCTGTCAGTTCATATAAGGGATATAATAAATAACTTAATAAAACGCTAAGTATTATTAAAAACCAAATATTGAGCCCCTTTAAAAGTTTAGATTTACTATAGTAAAATACGCCAACCAAAAGAAAAAGCAAAACACTAAGTAATATTCCTATAATTAATAGATAATCTAATTGAATCATGAATTATACTGTCCTTTAATCATTTTTTTATTTCTAAAAATCATTCCATAAGTGCCCACACAAAACAACATTATTTTAATAATATCTGAGTTGATATATGGTCTATTAAAATAGTACTTTCCTAAATGCATAAGCATACACAGCCATAGCAAATAATAAAGAAAACATTGCAATAAGTCCCCGATTAAAGTATGCACTATCTCGCTTTTGGCAAACCCCTGTAAGCATTGTGAAAAAGAAGAAAAACAACCAAATACTACCATAACTGACTATAAATTTATAATCTTTGTCGATTATAAATTTAAGATTTAATATTATTAAACTTATAATAGAAATTATAGATAAATACTTTGTTAAGCTACCAAAAATCCTATGTTCTTTTATATATTCATGTTTTTTATCAATTGGATGATTACGAATCTCAAGTTTATATAATCCCATAGATAACGACATAGATATAAAAATCCAAATATATCCTAATATTTCAAGTTTATTCATCTTCCACCTTCCACTATATGGTTACCGACTCAAATACTGACGAAGTGTCTGGTTTTCTAACGGCCCTAATTGTAAAGCCTTCCGATTTTTAATTGCATCAATGGTTAATGCTTCAAAGGTAATTTTATCAAAATCAGAAAACTCGTTAAAAGAATTAAACACGATGAATCGTTGATTTAGTAAATTAGTTAATACCTCTATGTCTTTCGTTCTTACTTTATTTAGCTCATTTCGTGCATAAGATTCATATCTCTCATCACCTGCATTATTCTTGCTAAACCGACCTATATCAAGATTATCAGAATAATAGCTATATATAGCCTTCTGATAGAAATCAATTTTAGTCAATTTCCCGAATTCAAAATTATAATAAGCATTATTTCTTAAAATATGCTCACTACCATACTCACCAATAATAGTCCCTGTAGAAAGATCTACTATATCATTATGCTTAATCAAGTCTTCCTTTCTATACGATACATAGAAAGGTAACTTTATAGTATATCCAGCGTTTGGACCTGTATATCGTTTCTCACTATCATAAAAGATCTCATGCCATATATCTCTATCACTTTCATCAAGACTAGAAATATTAGGGTATAACTGATCAAGACTTACATTAAATTGTGTTTCTTTAGAATCTATCCGAGGAATGAAAGTGTTATATTTATTAATATCTTTATTCCAAGCATCTAACAAACTTACATTTTCATCAAAAATACCAATACCGTCTAAAGTTATATAATAAAGTTTATTATCCACCTCATGAACAGCAACTACATTATCAGCAATCTTACGGTTTTCATTGCCATAATATAATCCACTCTCTTGAAGGTCACTTAAATAAATCAGACTATTTTTAAAGTCTCCACTTGCCAAGAAATATATCAATACTCCCAATATGAGGATATAAAGCACTACCATTATGGCAACAATATATCCAATCCATTTAATTACTCTCTTCAAATTCATAATAACCCTCTCTAAATAACACGATTTCATGTGACTACAATTATAACATACCCTATACTTTTACATATAATAGACTATTGTTAAGTACAAAAAAGGCGCCTCTTTCGGGCTGCTTCTTTATTATGGTTTATTGAGAGTTGTGTGGTATTAATCAGCTATATGAGTAAACATTTAATTTAGATATAATATAATTAAAACAGTGTACTCCAAAATGTACTCCAAAATTCCGCCAATAAATTAAACGTGCCTGTTAAGCAATTACGATTTACTAAACTTTCTAAAGTAGTATAAAAGGAATATACAATGAAACCTTTTGCCCTAAAACGATTTATATTATTTCCACTGATTATACTATCCCTCATACTAACAACGGGTTGTCATCTTCTCTCACATTATAGTGAAGATGAGGTACAACAATATATAAATGAGGATTATCCTAATCTAACATATCACTTAGAGTCTCATAGGAACAATAGATGGCAAGTCACCTTTGACAAATATCCACAAATGCCCATTGAAATATCTGAAGCCTTGCATACCTCTGCACCTGTTGTACCACAAGTGGAGCGAATACTGATAACCAACATTCCGTTAATAACTGCATTCCCATTAATGAAAAACTATATAACAGAAGAGGAGTTATCCTATGCTACATACGATACATCTTCTTTGTATATTGAAATGCCTATTCCCTATTCGGCCATACAAAACCAAGATGTAACAAATTTTTACAATCGAATGGATCAATTCTGCAAAGAATATGCAACAACATATCCAGACTTCAAAGAAGATATATATATTAGAGTTATTATAAAACCTTCTGATGGTTCTAATGCACCAGAGGCGTATAGAAAAATATTCCGTTTATCTCAATATTAATAAAGAGGCACCTCTTTCGAGGTGCCTCTTTGTTATAGTTCATCGGAGAAGTTTATATGTTATTAATCTAAATCGTAGAAACCAGATGGTTTATCGCTCAAGTTTACGATGATGTTTTTCATTTGAGTGTAGTGCTCAAGGATAACTTTATGAGTTTCACGTCCGATACCGGATTGTTTGTAACCGCCAAATGGAGCGCCTGCAGGGATAGAGTTATATGTATTTACCCACATACGACCTGTTTCGATACCGCGAGCTACGCGGATAGCACGGTTGATGTTTTGAGTAAATACGCCACCACCAAGGCCGTATAAGCTGTCATTAGCTTGTTCAATAACTTCTTCTTCGCTGTGGAATTTGATGACAACTGCTACAGGGCCGAAGATTTCTTCGCGAGCTACACGCATATCATTTGTAGCATCTACAATAAGTGTAGGTCTTACAAAGCAACCTTTACCAAGTTCGCCATCAGTAACACGTACACCACCGGCTACAATGCGAGCACCTTCTTCTTTTGCAAGGTCTACATAGCTAAGTACTTTGTTCACTTGATCTTCGTAAATTAAGGAACCAAGTTGTGTAGATTTTTCCCAAGGCAACCCGACTTTTACCTTATCGAATAGTGCGGCAAGTTCAGCTACGAATTTATCATAAATTGTATCTTGTACAAAGATACGGGAACCTGCGCAGCATACTTGACCTTGGTTGAAGAGGATACCAAGCATTGCCCCATCAAGAGCCTGTTTCCAGTTCGCATCGTCAAAGAAGATATTCGCAGATTTACCACCTAATTCCAATGTGGCAGGAATCAAGCGTTCAGATGCTGCTTTATATACATCTAGACCTACCTCTGTAGAGCCTGTGAAAGCAAGTTTGCTAAAACCAGGATGATCAAGGATATATTGACCAGATTTAGAACCTTTACCAGTTACGATGTTTACAACACCTGGCGGCAAGATTTCTTTTAAAATATCACCAAGTTCTAATAAGCTAAGAGATGTGTGGCTAGAAGGTTTAATAACAACTGTACATCCTGCTGCAAGAGCTGGAGCCAATTTCCAAGCGGCCATTAGGAATGGGAAGTTCCAAGGTACAACTTGGCCTACAACGCCAATTGGTTCGCGCACAATAAGGCTCAATGTATTTTCATCAAATACTTGTGCAGAGCCTTCTTCGGAACGAAGCACGCCTGCAAAATAACGGAAATGGTCAGCCCCAAGTGGAATATCCACATTCAATGTTTCGCGGATAGGTTTACCATTGTCGTATGTTTCAACTTGCGCCAAATGTTCTTTATGCGCATCGATAGCATCCGCAATTTTTAACAAATAATCGGCACGTTCTACTTGAGATACTTTTTTCCATATTTTGAAAGCTTCTGTTGCAGCCTCTACAGCTTTATCAACATCATCATTCGTCGCCTCTGCACAGATAGCGAGTTGTTCGCCATTAGCAGGGTTATATACATTAAATTCAGCACCGTCAGATGCCTTTACCCATTCATTATTAATTAAAAGTCCATATCTTTCTTTAAGGTTCAAGCTCATTGCATTACCTCCTCTTTAGGAATATGATTTAGGAATTCCCCCTCTTTGATTTCATCATACTCCTCATATCTAAAATTTTCAATCAGATATATTATTTTCGATATATCTATTCTGCATTAATATACATAGATTTTAGCTATATAGAAAAACCACACCCTCTAAAACCATAGAGGGTGTGGTTTTTAGTATAATGACTTTTAGTCAAGAATGACTATCATTTAAAATCTATTAATGTAGATTAACTAGACTTCTATTAAATTATGAATTACGACGACTCCCATTATTACGAGAGCCATTATTGTGATTCTCATTTTGACGGCCACCATTATTACGGTTATTATTTCGGTTATCATTATTTCGAAGCTGACCGTTATTATTTCTATTACGGTTATTATCGTTATTCTTCGGTTTTTCTGGTTGTAATGCTTTTACAGACAAACCGATGCGATTGCGTTTTACATCAACAGAAATAATTTGTGCTTCGATAATATCACCTACAGCAAGCACATCTGATGGATGTTGACGGCTGTTGCAAAGCTCGCTGCGATGTAATAAACCATTCGTTTTAAGCCCAAAGTCTACGAAAGCTCCGAAATCAACTACGTTATGAACGGTACCTTTTACAATGGTACCCACCTTAATATCTTCAAGGCTCACTACGTGTTTTCTTGTCAATGGAGCTGGCAAATCCTCACGAGGATCGCGTCCTGGTTTTGCCAGTGCACCGAGTATATCTCGCACGGTTGGTACCCCTGCATCAAGTTTAGCAGCCATTTTCTCAGCATCTACAAGAGGTAATTTAACTTGCAACGCTTCTAATTGAGATTTATCTTGCAAATCTTTTAAGGTAAAGCCTAACTCACCAATGATGCGCTCTGCCAATTCATAAGACTCTGGGTGAACAGATGTATTATCCAACGGATTTTTACCATGTTGTAAGCGGAGGAAACCCGCACATTGAGTAAAGGCGGCAGGGCCTAAACGAGGCACTTTTAGCAATTCCTTACGGCTTTTAAATACACCATTCTCTTGACGGTATGCAACAATATTTTTAGCCACCGCACTAGAAATGCCTGCAACATGTTGCAAAATAGCTGGGGATGCAGTATTTAGCTCTACCCCAACATGGTTTACTACAGTTTCAACCACTTGATCTAAGGTATGAGTCAATTGTTTTTGGTTTACATCATGTTGATATTGACCTACGCCGATAGATTTTGGATCGATTTTAACAGATTCAGCCAATGGATCTTGTACGCGGCGTGCAATAGATACGGCACCGCGAATGGTTACATCTAAATCTGGTAGCTCATCGATAGCTAATTTAGATGCAGAGTATACAGATGCACCTGCTTCATTAGTGATGATATAGTGGCAATCTAATTGTTCCTCTTCAATCATGGTAGATGCAAATTGCTCTGTTTCGTAGGATGCAGTACCATTGCCGATAGATAAAAGAGTAACCTTAAACTTACGGATTTTATCAGCCAATACCTTTTGAGCTTCCTTGCGAAGCTTTTCACTATTTGTTAAATAGTACGCACCGTAATCGAGCACATTGCCTTGTTGATCGATAATCGCCATTTTACAGCCAGTACGGTAACCAGGGTCAAGGCCCATGATAACATGTCCGGCCAATGGTGGTTGTAACAATAGATTTTTGAGATTTACACCGAATACCTTGATAGCTTGCTCATCGGCTTTTTCCGTCAATTCATTGCGGATTTCACGCTCTAAAGCTGGGAAAATAAGACGCTTGTACGCATCAGCTACAGCAGCCGCTTTATACTCTGCAAAGATCGACTTCGGATTTTTCTCTAACTTTTGTAACATATAAGCAACATAGGTGTCACCTGGTACAGTTAGAGCTAATTTTAAAGCACCTAATTTTTCGCCGCGATTAACCGCCAAAATACGATGGGACGGCATTTGACGTACGGGCTCAGCATATTCAGCGTATTGCAAGAATTGTTGTTGTTCTTCCTCTTCACCGCTCAATTCAGCTTGAATAAAGCCTTCATTCCACATCTTCTTACGCAAGTACGCCCGGAAGTCTGCACTATCACTGACAATTTCCGCTACGATATCAGAAGCACCTTGTATAGCATCCTCTGGCGTAGGAACCTCTTCTGTTATGTATTCTTTTGCAATCTCTAACGGATCTCCAGAGGTAACCGTATCGTTGATAATCATATCAGCCAATGGTTCCAAACCACGTTCACGGGCAATCATAGCACGCGTACGTTTCTTTGGACGATATGGCAAGTACAGGTCTTCTAACTCTTGTAGCTTTGTAGCAGCTTCCAAAGACTTCATCAACTCGTCTGTCATCTTTTCTTGCTCTGTAATAGAAGCAATGATTTCTTGACGACGTGTTTCTAAGTTGCGCAAGTATTTAATGCGTTCTTCAATGGTGCGCAATTGCTCATCTTGCAATTCGCCCGTTACCTCTTTACGATACCGCGCAATAAATGGCACCGTATTGCCTTCGTCCAATAATTCTACGGCAGCTTGCACCTGCTTTGGCTTAACATTTAATTCACTCCCAATAAGGGCAAACATTCTTTCACTCATTTAGCTGCCTTTCTGCGATAGGTTACAAAACGATGAGGATATTGATTCTTTTCATCCACAATGCCGTCTACAACGGATTCGATGGTGAAAGCATTTTCTGAGAATTCAGGGAAAAATGCATCCCCATCAAATTCATGGTCTACTTCAGTGATATACATAGTATCTACATAAGGTAGAAAAGCTTCGTATACTTGAGCGCCACCAATAACGTAGGCCGCATCAAGCGCACGTGCTGCTTCAGCAGCCGCCTCAGGGTTATGGAAAATCTTAACACCTTCTGGTGCATCAAAACCTTTATCACGAGTAATTACCCAATGCTCACGATTTGGCAACAAGAACGGTAAGCTTTCAAAGGTCTTACGGCCCATGATAATAACATGTCCTGTTGTTTTTTCCTTAAAGAATTTCAAATCATTTGGCAAATGCCAAATCAAAGTATTATCTTTACCGATTACACGATTATGTGCTACGGCTACGATTAATGCTAACATACTGCCCTCTTTCAGTTAATACTATATGGCAACAGTCATAAATTATACTATTTAGCAATGTCTATGAACACAATACTATATAGCAATAGCCATACATATTATGCTATTTAACAATTGTCATAAATACAATGCTATACAGCAACAGTCATGGATAATTTACCTAAATGTTCATATCCATCTAAGGTAATGTCCTCTGGTGTGAAGTCATAGAAGTCTTTTACCTCAGGATTCACGATAATTTTTGGAGCAGGCAACGCTTGATCGCGACGTGCTAATTGCTCACGCAATGCATCTACGTGATTTTCATAGATGTGAGCATTGTTGATAACATGTGTAAATTTACCTGGTTTTAGACCGGTTACTTGACCGATCATACATTGTAATGCCGCATATTGAGCCGTGTTAAATGGGACGCCAAGCCCCATGTCGCCACTGCGTTGAATGAGCATACAGTTCAAGTAACCATCCCCTACATCCCATAAGGTTTCATACGCACATGGTTGCAACGCCATATCATCTAAATCTTCAATATTCCAAAGAGTTACAATCATTCGGCGGCTATCAGGATCTTCTTTAATCGTTTTGATGAGCTTATCTAGTTGTTTGTACTTCGCAATTTGGTAGCCGTATGCTTTACCAATAGTACCATCTTCACGCATCCATTCATCCCACACGTGCACATTCATTTCTTGCAATTTGCGCACGTCATTGGACTGCATTTGCCAAATCCACAATAATTCTTTTACAGCTGTTTTGAAAGCTACAAATTTAGTGGTTAAAATTGGAAATTCCTCTTGCAAGTCAAATTGCATAATTTGTTGAGGCAATTTGTACGTTGCAATGCCTGTGCGATTTTGACCATAAATGCCATGATCTAAAATATTTTCAATAATACCGAGGTATTGTGTATCTGCTAAGCTCATTTATCCCCCTAGATCTATTTATAATAAGCCAAAAAATACTAACGTATATCTTGCTAATCTTACTAAAATATATAGTACTATCATACTAAAAAATATACAGCACTACCATATATACAGTAAAATTTATTATCCCTTATATTCTGCAATGGCCTGTAAAAAGGTAAGTCCATATTTTTTTAATTTTGCTTCCCCTACGCCTTTAACATTGCCAAACTCACCTAATGTTGTAGGTCGTAAATTTGCCAAATCTATGAGTACTGTGTCAGGGAAGATAAGATACGGTCTAAGACCCGCTTTTTCTGCCAAGCGTTTGCGATGTTGACGTAAATGTTCAAATAAGCCACCCGATGTAGAGCTGGATTTTCCTCGCACCACTGAGGCAGCAGACTTACTGTTGCGAGAAGGCACAGACACATGTTGTCTAATTTCCTCTACCTCTTTATGACCTGCTAGCACTTCCTCTGCACCAGCCGTTAAGGATAATATAGGGTATTTTCCAGTCGAACTGCGCAAGTAACCAGATGCCACAAACTGTTGAATAAGCCCTTTAATAGATTTTTCATCTACATTGCTCAATAAGCCAAAGACTGGCAATGCATCATGACCAGCACGCATAATCCGATCCGTTCGCTCTCCGCGGACGATAGAGGTTATCATTGATGCCCCATATCGCTCATCGGTGCCCATGATGGCACGGAAAATAGCCTTTGCTTCTTTCGTAACATTGACCTTATCAGCAGAGCCTTTACAAGAGCTACAATTATCACAGGTTGTCCAAACAGTACTTTCACCAAAGTAATTAAGCATATATTTACGCAAACAATTACTACAGAAACAGTAATCGATCATGGACTGCAATTTGCGTAATTCCACATTCTGTCGTTCCGGCGTTTCGATAGACTGTTCAATCAAATACTTATGAACCTGTACATCCTGCCCACTATAAAGCAAGATACATTCAGCAGGTGCCCCATCACGGCCAGCTCGTCCTGCCTCCTGATAATAGGACTCCATATTACGCGGCATTTGATAATGTAGCACATAACGTACATTACTTTTATCAATGCCCATACCAAAGGCATTGGTAGCCACCATAACCTGCAATTTATCGTCTGCGTAGGCATTCTGCATTTCACGGCGCACCTCGTCGTTGAGCCCCCCATGGTAATGGCCCGCCTTAATGCCCGCACGAGTTAGATTTTCATAAACCCGATCTACATCCTTGCGCGTTGCACAGTAGATAATGCCATTTTCATTGACGTGCTGACGCACATAATGAACAACGTAATCCATCCGCTTTGGTGTGCGGATAACAGAGAAGGATAAATTAGGCCGATCAAAACCCGTCACGTATACATTAGCCTTATCTAGTCCTAATAAATTTTTTATATCGTTTTCTACATATTTCGTCGCCGTCGCCGTGAAAGCCCCCACGATAGGTCTCTTAGGCAATGAATTGAGCCACTCGCCGATGAGGCGATAAGACGGTCTAAAATCATGACCCCACTCAGAGATACAATGAGCCTCGTCCACAATGACTTGAGCAATCGGTAACGCTCGCAGTACATTACAAAAAAAATTAGAACTCAACCGCTCTGGTGCAATATATAAGAGTTTAATCTTACCACTACGTACTTCGTACATGGTCTTATTAAACTCAGATTGTGTAAGTGTACTATTGATGAGCGCTGCTGGTATATTCTGCACTAAGAGACCATCCACTTGGTCTTTCATAAGAGAAATAAGCGGAGAAAATACAATAGTCAAGCCCGCCTTACAGAGCGCAGGTATCTGGAAACAGATAGACTTCCCAGCCCCTGTCGGCATGATTCCAATTACATCTTCATTCCGCAACAAGGATGCAATAGGAGCCTCTTGAGCTGGTCTAAAGGAGGTATACCCAAAGTAGGTCTCCAACATGCGCAATGCTTGTTGTTTCGTCACAACTTGATGTTGTTTAGATACATCTTGTTTTCCGCCTACCTGTTGTTCCATAAGGTCCTCCTTTCACGTTCCAGAAATATAAATACTAATTTCGATTACTACTGACAAATATTTCGTACACTCAATACGAAATATCGTTTTTTCATTCTTTTATTTTATCATATTTCATTCGGTATGGGGCTTATTAATATATGATTTCATAAGTAATCAGCTAATGCGTATCTCTAAAATATATAGCCTAAATTAATATAGGAATCTTATTGATATCACCAATTTTTTACCCTCTAAAGTACTAATATGTGGTACAATAAAAATTATTTACTATACTATAGAATATAACTAGAACCTAAGGAGGTCTTATATAGGCATGACACAAGACAACTTAATGATTATTATCGCCTTTGCCTTATATCTAGGGCTCATGATGTATATCGGGGTCTACTATTATCGTAAATCGAACAGCATTGGTGATTACATCCTCGGTGGCCGACAATTAGGACCATGGATTACAGCACTTAGTGCGGAAGCATCAGATATGAGTGGTTGGATGCTCATGGGGGTACCAGGCCTAGCGTATACAACGGGGATTTCTGGTGTGTGGATTGCCGTAGGCCTCACATTAGGTACATGGGCCAACTGGAAATTCGTTTCTAGACGCTTGCGTAACCATACTGAGGTAGCCAGTGACAGTTTAACCTTACCAGATTATTTAAAGAATCGTTTTCACGATCAATCCCATTCGGTAGCTGTCATTTCCGCCTTATTTATCTTAATTTTCTTCTTGATTTATACATCATCAGGCTTTGTGGCAGGGGGCAAATTGTTCAATACCATCTTTGGTCTTGATTACACCGTGTCCCTCTTCATCACCGCTGGTATCGTCGTATTTTATACCTTCCTTGGTGGATTCCTCGCCGTATCTTGGACAGACTGTATTCAAGGTGCATTAATGTTCTTTGCCATCTTGGCCGTACCAATTACAGCAGCCATGTACATGGGGGGCCCTATAGAAACATTCCAGCTCATCCAACATGAGTTCCCACAAGGACTTAGCTTGTTTGGTAATCCGTCTGATTGGTTTACTTGGGCTATCGGCCTAATTTCTTCTCTTGGTTGGGGTCTTGGCTACTTCGGTCAACCTCACATCCTAGTGCGCTTTATGGCTATCTCTGATGCGAAAGAGCTTAAGAAATCTACGAACATCGCCATGGTTTGGGTTATCTTATCCCTTATGGCAGCTATCGCTGTAGGTCTCATTGGTCATGTATATATGTTACCAGACAAATTGGTTGGCACAGATGCGGAAACAGTATTCCTCATCATGACAGAACGGCTCTTTACTCCATTTGTAGCAGGCCTTATCTGGTCCGCTGTATTGGCTGCTATTATGAGTACCGCATCTGCTCAATTATTAGTAACAGCCTCTGCTATTTCTAATGACTTCTATGCTAATATCATCCATCCAAAAGCAAGCGATAAAGAGCTTGTATTAGTAAGCCGTATCGTAGTACTTCTAGTGGCATTGGTTGCCATCTATATGGCAATGGACCCAGACAGCTATATTTTGACGATGGTAGCCTATGCTTGGGCAGGCTTCGGCGCAGCCTTCGGTCCAGCTATCTTGTTCTCTTTGTTCTGGAAACGCATGACGCGTCACGGCTGTATCGCTGGTATTGTTGTAGGTGGTTTAACAGTACTCATTTGGAAACAATTTGGATTCTTTGGCCTATACGAAATTGTGCCAGGCTTCATTTTCTCTTCTATCGCAATCTATATTGTAAGCCTCATGGGTAAATTGCCTCCACGTCCGGTTCTAAAAGACTATAGAGAAGCAGAAAAAATGCACGTTCTATAAGGAAATATAAAAAAGCTAGTTGATTCATCGATCAACTAGCTTTTTATTTATGAGTATTGGTGTAACCCTTCCTCAATTGCGGCTTTTACCTCTGTCACTAAAGAGGCTGGAGTAAGCACTTTTACACTTTGCATATATTGGAGCGCCCAATATTTAAAGGCGTCATGATTAACACGTACACGGCATACAACATTATCAGCTGTTATATTTGTAAACTCTACATTGCCATCGAACCAATCTAAAATTTGATTTACGATGGAACGTCTAGCTTTAAAAGTAACAGTAATAGATTCACCACCGAACATATAAATATGTTCCTTTACGTATTGTGACACATTAAAGGTGCGTTGTTGTTGATATCCCTTTATCTCCCGCAAAGATTTTCTACGTTCATTTAGCACCGTAATATGTGCAATTCGATCAACGCGTAATGTAGACATGTCATCATAATTTTCGTGATTTCCTACCAAGTAATAATGTCCTCGATTCATTACTAGTTGGAATGGATTAAATACATACTTCCGTTCCTTATGATCTGGCCCAAGATTAATATGTAATCGCTTATCCACATCTGGTTGGCAATAGGCCAATGAAATTTTTCTACCCTTTTGTATTGCTTCTTCTATGAGATCAATATTAAGAAATAAATCTTGGCTTCTATGAAGGTACCCCGTATGACTTTCAATATCAATACCATGAGGCCTAAAATAGGAGCTACCCAATTTAGCAACACGACCGATTAAATCCTTACGTTGAGATGCAGTAATATGACGAGAAGCCAATATACCATCAATCAACAACCGCAATTCAGAATCTTCAAAGGTATGAATCATATAGAAATCAGTACGTCGAATGGTGCCATCTGCTCCCACAGCAGACTCTTCACATTGAATACTAAAATCTCCAGATTCATATAAATCATTTAAATGACGGCCTAAGGTTTTCCGATCGACGGATACCTCGTACCGTTCGGCTAATATACTGCGAATCTCCTCCTGAGATAACGTATGATTAGCATCTGTTTCGTCTTTCAGGATTTCTAGTATGTATACTAGAACTGCCTTCTTAGATGCCATAAAAGACTCCTTTTACAAATAATACAATTAATACAACTTTATCAACTAATACAATTTATAGAATCATCCACAACACATCGGATGATATTTACAAAATACCCATACACATTATACCATACTTTCATGAACGGTTCATTTTTTCCTCATTAAAATTATCGATTTACTATACTTTTTCAGCAATATAAAATAACTAAAAGTAATAAATATAAAATAAAAGTAAATTTAATTATATTAAATAAAACCCGTTAACACTTAATACATATAAATATTATAAGTGTAACGGGTTTTTATTTTAACTATGAAATCAAAATGAATATAATACAACTTCATAGCAATACAATCAAATAACGAGCTCTATCAATTAGGAAATACTACCTGTTTTCTTACTTCTAATAAAGCCCAATTGTTCCATACGCGTTGTTAATTCATTATAAAAAGCTTCAGCCATGGCATTTTGATGCTTTGTAGGTTGAGACTGATCTGCACTAAAGAGAGCATCTTTAATCTTTCTAATTACCGTGGATTTCGCTTTTGGTTTGTTCAACAACTCCATAAATAATAAATCCTCTTCAGAGATATCGCCAATAGCATCATTGAACATATTTGCTCCATACATATATTCACTACCACCATTCACAATAGCTTTTACAAAGTTTGTAAAACGGGCAGGTATATAAGATAAGCCCTCCATATACTCTTCTTTTACAGGGAATGTTTTATAGAAGCGAATACCACCACGTACCATATGCTCTACTACAGCTTTATACAAGCTACATACAGCAGGTTCTAATTCATCATCAGATGCATGAGCCGCCTCATGAGCCGCTTTCAAAATAGCGAGGGCTTCAATCATATTGAAAGTGCCACCATCTTTAATTATTGCTTGGAACGTATCTCTTACGAGCTCATTTTCAAACATTTCCAGTGCTTCCTTATCAAAGAGAATTTGGAAAACAAAGCTATTTACAATAGTACGTACAGGAATTGTATCCACTTCAGCCGGATTCACAACAGCAAAGTTAATATTATTTGCAAAGCTAGCTTTACAAATAATTGACTTGCGGAATGTCGTATCTAGTATAAAATCTAAATATTGTTCTTGATCCGCTTGGCTATTAGGAGCCAGTTGCTCAAGTTTAGCTGCTATACTTTCATCATAGGTACGAACCATAGATAGTGTAAGGTCTGCATCGCATACATAAGCAAGATTATGCGCTTTCAAATGATCATTAAATTGATAGAAATAGCACGGATCATTATGCGGCTCTAGATGGTCATGACCTACATAATAGTCATCCTTTTGCATTACAGAGCGCAATGCACCAAGAAATTTACTATTTCGTTCTTTAAGGTTATCATAGTTAAGAATCTGAGCACCCACAAGACTGCCTACGGTCTTACCGCGCAACACCTTTTCCTTATGGGTCAACTTATCTTGGCCACGATTAGCAAACAGCATGAGCTGACGTACTTCTTCCATGGTATGCCAACCTGGATACGTATTGTAAGACACATAGGCAATACCATTATCCACCAAATGATTAGAAATAATATTGAGCAGCTTATCCTTCATTTCATCATTGATCCAAGAGTAGAATCCATGTGCAATAATATAATCGAAAGTCCCCATAGATTCGTCAAAATTCAAAATATCTCCTTGCACCAAGGATACATTCTCTAATTTTGCATCACAAATAATTTGATTGCCCTTCTCTACTTGGTCTTGTGAAAGTTCAATGCCTACAAAGGTCGCCTCTGGGTTAAATACAGCTTGAGAAATAATATTACCGCCATAAGTAGCGCCTAGTTCAAGAACACGAGCTGTCTTCGCAGGTGGAGTATTTAGCCCTACAAGAGCACCATATGCTTCTAAATAGGCCGGCGTTGTAAAAGGAAATGGATAGGATTTATAGCCTAACTCTTTATATATCGTTTGTTGCATGTCTTCCATTGCTATTTGTGAATTATCCTTAGCCATATGTACCTCTATGTTTAACTTTATGAAATATACATTGTTATTTATCATTATACCAAATTACTAGTATATTACCTACGTTTAAAGCAGTTATTACCTAAATAATATGATATTAACACATTTAGCTATATAGTATTACATACAAAAGAGGCACCCTCGAAAGGGTGCCTCATATAGTTCTCAGTCGTTAAATAACGAATTATTTTACGTCTTCGAAACCTTTTTGTAAACGAACATAGCTTAAGCGACGTTCTTTAGCATCTTGTTCAGTTTTAGCGAACAATTCTTCTGCCACATCTGGAGCCGCTTTAGCCAAGGAAGCGTAACGTACTTCACCTTTAAGGAAGTCTTGGAAGCTTTCAGTTGGTTCTTTGGAATCCAAGGAGAATGGATTTTTACCTTCTTCTTTAAGTTGAGGGTTGTATCTGTAAAGATCCCAGTAACCAGCTGCAACTGCTTTACGTTGTTCTTCTTGAGCTTTACCCATACCAGCTTTGATACCATGGTTGATACATGGGCTGTAAGCGATAATCAAGGATGGACCTGGATATGCTTCAGCTTCTGCAACAGCTTTCATCAATTGGTTTTTATCTGCACCCATAGCTACTTGTGCTACGTATACATAACCATAAGACATAGCCATCATGCCAAGGTCTTTCTTCTTAGTACGTTTACCAGAAGCTGCGAATTGTGCAACTGCTGCTACATTAGTGGATTTGGAAGCTTGACCACCAGTGTTGGAATATACTTCTGTATCGAATACGAAGATGTTGATGTCTTCGCCAGAAGCTAATACATGGTCAACACCGCCGAAGCCGATATCATATGCCCAACCGTCACCACCGAAGATCCAGTGGGAACGTTTGATTAAGAATTGTTTTTTCTCAAGAATTTCTTTCAATTCAGGAGTTGTAGCGCCTTCAGCTTCGATAGCTGCTACTAGACGTTCGGAACGTTGACGAGTAGCTGCACCAAGGTTAGCAAATTCAATCCATTGTTCCAAAGCTTCTTTCAATTCGCCAGTAGTAGTTTCAACTGCTTTAGAAGCCAATTCTACTAATTGTTGACGAATTTTCTTAACGCCGATGTACATACCATAACCATACTCAGCATTATCTTCGAACAAGGAGTTTGCCCAAGAAGGACCATGACCTTGTTGGTTAGTTGTGTATGGAGATGCAGGCATGGAAGCACCCCAGATAGAGGAACAACCAGTTGCATTGGCAATCATCATACGGTCACCGAACAATTGAGTTAACAATTTAGCGTAAGGAGTTTCACCACAACCTGCGCAAGCACCGGAGAATTCGAACAATGGTTGTTCAAATTGGGAACCCTTAACAGTTTCCTTCTTCATAGGGTTTTCTTTTACAGGAAGGTTAACACCATAGTTCCAAGCTTCAGCTTGTTCGATTTCAGTATCGATGGATGTCATCACGATAGCTTTGCCCTTAGGAGCTGGACAAATATCAACACAGTTACCGCAACCCAAGCAATCTAATGGGGATACAGCGATACGGAATTGAAGGTCTTTAGCGCCCAATGCAGGGATTGTATCGAAATGTTCTGGAGCTGCAGCCACTTCTGCTTCAGTTGCCAAAATTGGACGAATTGTAGCATGTGGACATACGAAGGAACATTGGTTACATTGAATACAGTTTTCAGGCAACCATTTTGGAACGAACAATGCAGGACCGCGTTTTTCGAATTTAGCAGTACCAGCAGGCAATGTACCATCTTCATAGCCAGAGAATGTGGATACAGGAAGATCATAACCAGCTTGTGCATTGATTGGTTGTGCAATATTTTGAACGAAGGATGGGCAAGATTCGCAACCAGGTTTAACTGCATGATTGCCATCATCTACTGCGTCTTTCCAGCTAGCAGGAACATCTACTTTTACCAAAGCGTTAACACCTTGATCGATAGCAGCATTGTTCATATCAACAATATTTTGACCTTTTTTACCGTAAGAAGTTACTACGGATTCTTTAAGGTATTTAACAGCATCATCTACAGGGATGATTTCAGTCAATTTGAAGAATGCAGCTTGCGTTACCATGTTGATACGACCGCCCAAACCGATTTCGGAAGCGATTTTCGCAGCATTGATGATGTAGAAGTTCAATTCTTTTTCTGCGATTTGACGACGTAATTTAGCAGGTAAATGTTCATCCAATTCTTCAGGAGACCAAGTACAGTTCAATAAGAATGTACCGCCTTTTTTGATGCCGCGAATCAAGTCGTATTCATGTACATAAGATTGACGGTGACATGCTACGAATTGAGGTTCAGTAATCAAGTAAGGCAAGTTGATTGGGTTTTTACCAAAACGAAGGTGAGACATTGTTACGCCACCAGATTTTTTGGAGTCATAGTCAAAGTATGCTTGAGCATACATATCAGTGTGGTCACCGATGATTTTGATAGCGGATTTATTCGCACCAACTGTACCGTCAGAACCGAAGCCCCAGAATTTACATTCAGTCAAACCAGGAGTTTCAACTTCTACGCCTTCAGCACGATCTAAGGACAAGAATGTAACATCATCATTGATACCCAATGTGAAGAATTTTTTGCCATTTTCAGCAGCTAAGTTATCGAATACAGCAACGATATCTGCAGGGATAACGTCTTTGGAGCTCAAACCATAACGACCAGCGATAACTTTTACATTACGGCCACCATCAACTACAGCTGCTTGTACGTCTAAGAACAATGGTTCAGCCAAAGCACCTGGTTCTTTAGTACGGTCAAGAACTGCAATGCGTTCTACAGTTTTAGGAAGAGCTTTCAACAAACGATCTGTTGCGAATGGACGGAACAAATGAACGTTGATAAAACCAACTTTGCGGCCCAATTTGTTGAGGTAATCCACAGTGGATTCTACAACTTGAGCGGAAGAGCCCATAGTTACAACAACGTCAGTAGCATCAGGAGCACCATGGTAATTGAACAATTGGTAGTTAGTACCTGCCAATTTGTTAACTTCGTTCATGTAGTGTTCTACAACGTCAGGAACGTTCAAGTAGAATTTGTTGGATGCTTCACGATGTTGGAAGTAAACGTCAGGGTTTTCAGCAGTACCACGAGTTACAGGAGCATCTGGGTTCAAAGCATTTTTACGGAAAGCTTTAACAGCGTCCATGTCAACCAATGGTTTTAAATCTTCATAGTCCCAGATTTGAATTTTTTGAATTTCGTGGGATGTACGGAAACCGTCAAAGAAGTTGATGAAAGGTACGCGAGTTTTAATAGCTGTCAAGTGAGCTACAGCGGACAAGTCCATTACTTCTTGTACAGAGGATTCAGCTAACATAGCACAGCCAGCTGCACGAGCAGCCATTACGTCTTGGTGGTCACCAAAGATAGCCAAAGCATGTGCAGCCAATGCACGAGCAGCTACTTGGAATACACCTGGAAGTAATTCACCTGCTACTTTATATAAGTTAGGAAGCATCAATAACAAACCTTGGGAAGATGTGAAAGTTGTTGTTAATGCACCAGCTTGTAAAGAACCGTGGGTTGCAGCAGCAGCACCTGCTTCAGATTGCATTTCTACAACTTGAACAGTGTTGCCGAAGATGTTTTTTCGACCAGATGCAGCCCATTCATCAATGTGTTCTGGCATTGGAGAAGATGGAGTGATTGGATAAATCGCAGCAACTTCTGTAAAACCATAAGAAACGTGAGCAGCCGCTTGGTTGCCGTCCATAGTTTTAAATTTACGACTCATGTGATTATTGCCTCCTTAAGCATTTAGCAAAAATAGAACACTTGCTTAATCTATCATTATGTTTAGGAATAACAACCATTACAAACTTGCGCACATGAAAAAATAATGCAATAATATATATGTTATATATAATATGGCATTATGTGTGAGCATACTTTTTTGTGATGGGCACAACCATAATTCCTAATATCATAACTTGATATAGCCCTATATGCTAATTATAACGTGCTGGGCCCTATCAACGCAACACATACAGTGACTGTCGCTTTGCCAATATTGCTATCCATGCTTTACATAAAGTAATAGCTAATTGCATTACAGTAATAACTATTCTCATTTAGTTAGGTCACGTCCTATAACCAAGTTTTATTTTTAGGGGGTTAATTATGGATTTTCATCATTTGAAATACTTCGTTGAAGTAGCTGATCAAAAAAGCTTTAGTAAGGCTGCAAGGAATTTACACATCTCCCAATCTGCAATCAGCCGTACAATTAAAGCTTTGGAAGACGAACTTGGTGTTGTTCTCTTCATGCGTAATGCTAAATCTGTAGAACTTACTGATGGGGGTACCATCTTCTTAACCCACGCTAAACGCGTTGTGTTTATGTTTGAACATCTAAAAACTGATTTTGAAAACGAGTTTCGTTTGGAGCAAGGTTCCATCAGAATTGGTATTCCACCAATTACTGATGCTCCCATTTTTGCCCAGTTATTAGGTGAATTTAAAAAAGTATATCCACAAATCGAATTGGAACTCTACGAACAAGGTTCTAAAAAGGTTGAGATCAGCGTTCAGGAAGGTTTAATCGATATTGGCATCATCTGTACTAAACCAAACCCTAAAGAATTTGAATCTTTCTACCTTACAAGTGACCCACTATCCGTTATCATTCCAAAATCTAGCCCTTTGGCAAAAGAAAAAGAAATTCGCCTAGAAATGCTAGCTGACGAATCCTTTGTATTGCATAAAGACGATTTCAACTTACATGATGAAATCATCAAAGCTTGTAAACACACCGGCTTCCAACCGCATATCGTGTTTGAAACGAGCCAACGTGATCTCATGTTACAAACGGTTAGTGCAAACCTTGCTATTGCATTATTACCATCTCGCCTCTGCCCTGAGGTAGGTGAAAATACAGAGGTTGGTTCCAAGGTTGTCGTGAGACCTCTCGTACCTGAAATTATTCATACCCTTTATGTAATTTGGAAAAAGGGTCATTACCTCTCCCACGCTTCTCGCTTGTGGTTAGACTTCGTAAACTCCAAATTACCATTACCTGGATTACAACTCGAGGATCGTCAATAATGAACAAACCATCTGGGCTCGCATCTAAATTGCGAGCCCTTTTGAAAGCTAAAGAAGCTCCCATGTGGGGCGTTATCATTGTGCTGGTTATCGTTATCATATTCCAGCAAATACAAATCTCTGAATTACAATGGCGTGTCGATGAAGACCACGATGGCTCTACCATCGACAGTGTAGCAGGTCGTCTTTACATTCTTGAAGGGATGGCTAATAAGCATAGCGACCAACTAGACGAAATCCTAAAAGATATTCGTCAACTACAAAATGACGGTGCCAAGTACGACTGGGAACTAAAACAATTACAATGGTTACATCCAGAACTCAAAGTACAACCACCAGAGGCAAACCCACACCCATTCAAATCCACAGATCTAAATCTCGATATGAATCCTGGGAAAGTACCTGATGTAACAAAATAAACTCAATAAAGAAATCAAGAATAAATAAAAGCACCTTATATACCTACAAAAGTCATCACAAATGACTCTTTTCATAGGATATAAGGTGCTTTTATCATTATTCTATTATAGATTTAATTACTAGTTTTCCCATACATCTCTGCAATGACAAGTTGCTTCTACTTGCGATACGCTTCTAATTTATATGCATATTCAGTTAAAAGATCATTTGAATAAATTTTTTCATGTTTTGAATCTCTAACTTCTTTCCAAATAATAGATGCTACTTTTAATTTATTTGAATAATTGCCACTACATTCGTCTGCACAAAAATCCTTAAAAAATTGATTCCATTGACAAACCGAATTGTCATACTTTGCATAATCTGATTCACCATAATATACTTTCAGCAAATCTCCAATGGTAAAGCTTATATTTTTTTCACTTTTTACTTTTCTCCAAGCAGTAGCCATATCAGCATTAAATTTAAATCGTGAAACACCTATTAAATCAGAAAAATATTCTCTAAACTTCGTATTAAAAGAAAAATTACATTCAAGTAATGGTGTATCTAAAGTAATATTTTCCACTTGTTTTTTTCTATTTTTTATTGATGATTTTTTAATTAAATTGCCTTTAAAGTACTGCTCAATAATATGATTGAGTTCTTGTTTTATTCCCCTATATTCTAATCCTAATGATTTACATATTTGTGAAAGTTCATCACGATACCAATAATATTTTTTAAATTCATCAAACGATGTAATTTCATCAAACTTAGGTCTACACTCTTTCAATATTCTGTCTCCTCAAGTTTAAATAATACCATTTTGTAAATTGTAACATAAAATTGAATAGTACCCAAAATCACACCATTGAAGCATTCGTTAAATATTTTCCTATTAAGTTGTCTATAATATAGTTATCTATAATATAGCTCTACTTAATCCTCTTTATGCTCCATAGATTTTGGAAGTGTCAAAATTAATAGACCAGCAAGGAACATACAAGCCCCCATTACATAGTAACCATAAGCAAAGCTACCTGTGTGACCATTGATGAATCCAAGCATATAAGGACCTACCCAGCCCCCCATGTTACCTGAAGAGTTAATGAGTCCCATCGCCCCCGCTGCAGCAGCGCCAGATAAGAAGGTTGTTGGCATGGTCCACCATACACCCATACCACCGTAAACACCTACTGCAGTTAAGCATATAAAGAATAAGCTAACTTCTGGAGATGGACTGTGTGGTGTTGCTAAGAAACCAATAGTACCAATGAACAATGTAGTAGCAACATGCCAACGTTTTTCATTGCGCTTTTCAGAAGAGTAACCACAGTATATTTGTACAAGTAAGGCTGCTGTCATTGGAATAGCAATAGACCACGCTACCACACTTGGTGGCCATCCAGATAAGCTTTTAAGAACTTGAGGCATCCAGAAACTAAAGCCCCAGAAACCAATAACCCACAAGAAATAGATTAACGCTAAACGCAATACTTTTGGGTCTTTTAACGCTTGCCAAGTAGTATATTTCTTTATGGCTTGCTTTTGTTGCTCTTCCTTTTCAAGTTCAGCTTTAATATATACCTTTTCTGCATCAGTTACCCAAGATGCATGTTCAGGACGCTCTTTCATCCAGAATGCGAAAATGAACGCAAAGATCACAGCAGGAATGGCTTCAACGATAAAGAGTGTACGCCAACCATGTAGACCAAAGAAGGTTGTATCCAATAAAATACCTGCCAATGGCCCACCAATAATGTTAGAGAACAATAAAGATGTCAACATCAAGGAGATTGCCTTCGCGCGCTCCTTTGGCAAGAACCAATTTGGAATGAGTAATGAATAAATTACAGGATATAAAGAAGCCTCACATAGACCAAGTAAAAATCGATAAACATAAAATTCCAACTCAGTGGTCATCGTCGTCATAAGAATACATACGAGCCCCCAACTAAACATGATACGCGCCACCCAATGCATAGCATTACAACGAGCTGCAATTAAAGATGCAGGCACTTCAAACAAAACATAACCAATAAAGAAAATGCCTGCCCCCATACCAAATACTTCTGGCGTCAACCATGGTAAATTCTCCTTCATAGTCAAGCCTGCATAGGCAATGTTAACACGGTCTAAGAAGGCAATGATGGAAACAATAAATAAAGGTAAGACTACGTGTAGCATACGCCGCTTTGTAAAGTCTTTGAAATCGATGGCCCCACTTTGAGGCTCTGGTGTAGATGAGTTCATATAATTCCTTTCTACTACTTAAGATATTACATACCTTACTATCTTAAGAAAACAAAAGTCCTCTGTCAATGGAATTATATAGAATATAGAAATAACAAATAGGAATAGTAACACCAAAATAATAGCCTTTAAAAATAGAAAAAGGATATTTGCTAGGAATGACTGTATAAAACAAAAAGCACTTTATAGTATAAATATATCTCTATCACAAGATAAGAAAATACTATAAAGTGCTTTCATATTAATTTGTACTAACAGGATCATAATCAGCAGGCACAGGAGCAACGATACTTACAAAGATAACATCTTCTGTCCCAGTATTTTTTGCGCCATGACATTCACCCTTTTTAGATACTATAACTTGTCCCTTTGTAAAAGGCACCTCTGTATCAGGCGTTGGATAAAATACCCCCTTACCTTGCAATATAACCCATATATCATCAGAGTTATGATGGTAATGCTTTGGTAAGGTTTGCCCAGGTTTAATAACCCATACTGAACCACCTGTGGAATCAGTTTGATAAAATGGAGTCCTAACAGCTTTCTCCAAACTTTCAACTTTCACAAGTTCCATGTCAAAAACACGTTGATCACTCATAATGTTCACACCTTTCATCTATTAATAACTAACGAGTGCCCGATGCATATTCACCCATATTTACATCAAGCACTGCTCTCACCGGTTGAATTAGAGAATCCTCATAATGCAATGTCCATTGAACATTTGAATCCAATTCTCCATTCTCTAGACCGCTAATAGTATCACCATCACCCACAGGATTGTCATTTTCTAAAATAAAATACAGCATATTATATGCATGAATAACTACATCATCAGGATTCATACCATGAAAGTGATACTGCACATCAGGCAAGAATAAGGTACTCATCCCCACAGAATCAACCATCATATCTTCTGTTCCCTGAATGTTAAAATATCGCACATTAACAGCATAATCAATAAAACGAGTGACAGCCTTATCTGGATGATTTTCAATCGATTCACGACTTAAAAACTTACGTGATGGACCAAAGACAACAGCTTTACACGCTGGATATAATTCTAGCAAAGCATCTACATACTTTACGAGCATATCAGCACGCTGTTTAGACTCTAAACCAGCGGCTAACATATCCGTAGCAAATACTCTATATTCGCACTCTGCCAACAACTCATCTACATTGGGACAATTCCATACCTGACTACGATCAAAATCATCTAGTACAGGCTTATCAATTTTCTCACATTTGGTAATCATCAATGTTGGTGGAACCTCTGCATCATTATCCTCATAATGAACCTTATAATTCTGAGGTGCAAAACCAGCTGAATCCACACCATAACTAAAACAATCAACAGTGCCCAAGTGCTTTGTAAACACCTCAACCATATGCTCACGGTCAGGCATATCACAATGCTCCGCCATCAACAACTCAACAAAAAATATACCACCAGGACGATCTGACGTATCCGTTAAATCCTGTTTAAATACTTGGCTCATAGTCTCTCTCCTATCGTGAAAACTAAATGTGGCATAAACCTTTCACTTAATAGTATATCAAATGATTACTAGTACCACAATTATGTAATCAATATTTCATAACAACTTAAAAGATATAACTTTTATAAATATAGCCCGATGATGGTATTCGAACAATGTTCAGCCGTAGGCTGGACGCGTGAGAATATCATTATCGGGCCCCAACAAACGTAAACCATAGAATACCGCACCCGCTACAATCATGTAGGTGTGCAACTACCGATATACTAGAGTTCGTGGTGCGGAACCGCGACAAACTGTTGCTCTGTACCGCTGGAGGCATCACCATTCCCTAGGCAAGAAATACAACTAACGATAAAAGGCCCTCTCCGTGGTCCGTAGAGGAACTTCAGGCATGTGTGAGTCCTAGGACCATGGAGAGGGTCTTTGTATTATTTAATCAGCAAGGGATGATGATACCGCCAGCGGAACCATAACGGATTCTACCGCGCTCCACAACATCCACACCACCAACTCAATTATAGAGGTTTACGAACCACATCGATAATAGAACCATCGCGGTATTCTACGATTGCGATGATGTCTTCGTCTTTATCAGATACAGGGATATCTTGTGGTTTACCTACTAAGTCGAATGCTAATTGTTGTAATTCTTCAATTGTGTAGATAGGCAAGTTGCTATCTTTGAAGCGTTCAATCAAATCAGTACGAGCTGGGTTGATTGCAATACCGTATTCAGTAACAAGTACGTCAACGGAGGAGCCTGGTGTAATTACAGTTGCAACTTTGTCACGGATCATTGGCAACCGGCCACGGATCAATGGACAAGTAATAACTGTACATTTAGCACCTGCTGCTGTATCGGAGTGACCGCCAGAAGCGCCCATCAATACACCGTTAGAGTCAGTCATTACGTTTACGTTGAAATCAAGGTCGATTTCAGTAGCACCAAGGAATACTACGTCTAAGTAGTTTGTAGTGCAGTCTGTCCATGGGTTAGCGTACATGGAAGCGGACATTTCGATATGTGCAGGGTTTTTATCCAAGGATGCAGCTGCAGTAGTATCGAATGTTTGAGTATCGTAAATGGCACGAATCAAGCCTTCTTCAAGCATACCAGTCAAGATGCCAGTAGCGCCACCGATAGCGAAACCACCTACTTCACCGCGTTTGCGAAGTTTTTCAGCAATAAATTTCGCTACAGTCAATGGAGCACCGCCAGCGCCCAATTGGAATACGAAACCATCTTTAATGATGCCTGCTTGGTCAAGGAATTCACCAGCTAGTTCAGCAATTTTAATTTGGATAGGGTTTTTAGTGAAACCTACCGCACCAGAAGCGATACCTTCTGGATCACCAATGCTTTCAACCTCAACAACATAATCAACATCAGTTTGAGGGATTGCATAGTTATGTACATAATCAACCAAGTTATCTGTGATAATAACAGTTGTATCTGCATAGTGGGAGTCAACTTTAGCATAGCCAAGAGCACCACATGCGGATTTACCCATACGACCAGTAGCATTACCGCGTGGGTCAGCTGTAGGAGCGCCCATGAAAGCTACGTCGATATGAACTTCACCAGATTCGATAGCGCGAGCACGACCACCGTGAGAACGAATCACTACAGGGCGTTTCAATACGCCAGGGTTTTGTGTCAAGAATTTACCAAGACGATCGCGCAAGCCAGATGTTTCAATAGCTGTTACAGTGCCGTCTTGAATCATTTCTACCAAGAACTCATGGCATGGGGATAAGGAAGAAGACGCGATTGTAATGTCTTTAATGCCTTTTGCTTGAACGCGTTCCATAACCATTTTCATTACATAATCGCCATTGCGCAAGTGATGATGGAAGGACAAAGTCATGCCATCTTTTACGCCAGCCTTTTCGATTGCTTCATCGATAGAAGCAAGTACTTTATTTGTACCAACACGGCTCATGTGTACAGGTTTACCTGCACGATGAACTTTAGGTTCAATAGCGAATTCACCTTGATATACTTCACGGCCTTCTAGTGCTGGGATATTTGTTGGGATATCGCGACCTACTTTATTTAACATCGTATTCTGCTCCTTCCTCTAATTCAACTTTAATGCCTGCTGCACGTGCTTTATCAACTACGCGTTGTGCACGAACTACGATAGGACCATCGATCATTTTACCATCTACGGAGATTACGCCTTTATTGTTGCGCAGTGCATCTGCATAGCTGTTCAATACCTTAACGGAATGAGCGATTTCTTTTTCGTCAGGAGTGAATACTTCGTGGATAATTTTGATTTGGCTTGGGTGGATACAAGATTTGCCATCATAACCCAAAGCTTTAATGAATTCAACTTCTTCGCGGAAGCCTTGAGGGTCTTTCACATCGGAGAATACAGTATCGATTACGCGGATACCTGCTTCGCGTGCTGCATGAAGGATGGTTTGACGAGCGAACAACAATTCAACAGCTGGTTTATGTTTACCTGTTCGAAGATCCGCACGGTAGTCTTCAGCGCCAAGAGCGATAGCAACTACACGAGGGCCATGGCAGATTTCACGAACATTGTACAAACCGCGAACGGATTCAATAGCTACAATAATGTTGATTGTGCCTTCTGGCCAGCCATTAGCTTTTTCTACTTCTTCAATTTTCTTCGCTACGATTTCAACTTCAGAAACATCTTCAGTTTTAGGTAAACGAATCATATCAGGTTTAGCTGGAACGATAACATCAAGATCGTCATAGCCATAAGGAGTTTGTGTAGGATGGTTGATACGAACAACTGTTTCTGCACGGAATTTACGGGATTTCAATGCTTCTGCAGTTAAAAGACGAGCTGTGTCTTTTTCTGTAATTGGCACGGAATCTTCGATATCGATCATGATGGAGTCAGCACCGTGAATATCTGCACTGTTAATCATTTTAGGTGTATTACCTGGTACGAACATCATGGAACGAGACAAACGTTTTTTAGCAGCCTCTGTTAATGGGTTTGTTTTAACTTCTGGGAATGTTTTATCGTTAGCCATTATGCTTTGCTCCCCCTTTCCAATGCACCTAATACGCGAGCTTTAATTGTGTAATCCCAAGCATTTTTATCTTGTACGATTACTTTTACGCCATCATAACCAGCTTCTTTCACTGTGTTCAAGATAACGGATTTAATTTGGTCGCCGTATTGGCGAATAACTTTGGATGTTAATTCAATTTCGATACCGCTAGCAATCGGTTCAACCGTTACTAATGCATCATTTTTTTCGTCGAAGCCAGCTTGTGCAGCTTTTACTAATTGTGCCATGTTGCATCCTTTCTACAAAAAATATATCAAATGGCAAAGACCAGACGTGTCGCGAATGTCTGGTCCGTGCCGTTAAAACAATGTTGATTATAAGATTGTATGATTAACCAATCATACCGATGAAAGTCCACCAAGGGATACCTACTACAAAGAGTAGAATCCAACTCAATACCGCTAAGATAGCACCAGCAGTCCACCAATCTTTCAAGTTGTTATAACCTGCAGAGTAGATGATTGGACCAGGGGATGCACCGTAGTGAGTTACGAGACCACCAAACGCATTTGTTGCAAGTAATACAAGTCCAAACATAACTGGGTCTACACCTGATGCCATACCTACAGTTAAGAATACTGGAAGCATAGACGCAATATATGCAGTACTGGAGGCGAACAAATAACGAATCACAACACTGATAGCGGACAGAATCAATACGACTACGAGAGGCGAAAAATCGAGCGCCAAGTTTGTTTGCATAAATGTTGCAAGCCAAGCAAAGAATTTAGCTTTAGTCAACGCTGTGGACAAACCAAGGATAGCACCAAACCAGATGAATGTATTCCAAACAGCTTTAGTTTGAACCATATCATCCCAAGTGATGATACCAGAGAAGAATACAATAGTCATAGCCACTAATGCTACTGCTGTAGGGCTTAAATCAAAAGCAATTGATGGGATTAGTAACCCAATAGAAGGCCAAGCCCACCCAATAAGAGCAAGAATAAATACAACTGCCAAGATTTTTTCAGATGTTTTCATAGGTCCTAATTTTGCAAGACCATCAGCAGCTAATTTTTTATTGTCAATTTTTACTGCTTCAGGACGGTCGATCCAGTAACCTACAAGTGGTACGAAAAGCAACATTACAAGACCAGGAAGAGCCAAAGCAGCAGCCCACTCAACCCAGTTCATGCTTAGACCAGTAATTTTAGTAACAAAATCTAATGCCAACACGTTTGGAGCCATAGCTGTTAAGAACATGAAGGATGTAATCTTTGTTACAAAATAACCATTCATCAAGATGAAGGAACCGCCACGTTTAGCAGTATCGCCAGGATAAGAACCGATAGATTCAGCAATGGATAAATTAATTGGATATACGATACCAGCTGCACGTGCTGTGTTAGAAGGTGTTGCTGGAGATAATACTAAATCAAGAAGTGCTGTTACGTAACCAAGACGTAATACAGTAGAACCGAATGCGCGAATCAAGTAGTAGGCAACGCGGTGACCAAGACCAGTTTTACCAAAGGCAACGCTCAAGGAGAATGCAGCGATGATCATCCACAATGCTGTGGAGCCGTAACCTACCAAGATATCTTTTGCATTGTCTAAGAATAATGCAGATGCAGATAATACAGCTAATAAAATAATTTGAATTGGGTATGGTTTTAAAATCAAACCTACGATACCTGCAATGTAGAAGCCTAAGAGGCGCCACGCCGTATCAGTGAGTCCTTCTGGTGGAGTTGTAAACCAGAGGATAACAGGGATTAGCACAATAAGTGCTAGTTTTAAGAATCTTTCCATGTTTATTCCTTTCTTAAAAACATAGGCATATATATCATCCTAACACTACCCCAGAAATTCTTAATACGCGACTATCATCTATTGAACTCTAGGATTTTTTGTCTACACTCATTATAAATGTTTAAAAGAAATATGAATAATAGATTACCTTTATAGGGGTTATAAAAACTTTTATATCTACTATTCATACTTTTTATGCATTTTGAGCATAGTTTTACAGTTCCAAATGAAAAAAATGCATGTATACGTCCCCAAAGGGGGGTATACATGCACTTACATGGTACTGCCTTTCTCTTTCGAGACACTTTTATTATTATCTATTATATCGAAAAAGTCCAATACTGAAACAGCATGGATAAACAGTTAGAAAACCTCATAGATATGCTCTATTGATAATTCCTAAGCCTTATATTCTCTAAATATACTATTATCTACAACGGTGTGTTCCTTGTAATAATTACGGACATATTCAATAAAGGTTTTAACAACGATTAAATTTTCCGAATCTTTTGTGTACACCATATTGGTATCACGGGTGATATATTCGCCATTTTTACTGCGTAATGGGCTCACATAGATATCTTTATCCTTACAGGATCCAAGTCCCATATAGGTCAAAATAGACCATCCTAGACCTGCGCGCACAAAGTGACGACACGTACTCATAGAATTTACGTCCATCGCCACACTTGGGGGCTCGTCAAAATGTTCTGCGCACCAAGTTTCGATGATATTTGCCACCGATGCATCTGTTTGGTATTTAATAAACGGTACCTTTACTAAAGATTCAGGCGGCACTAATTCTTTATATACTAAACAATATGGCTCTGCTAATAACAGTTCAGACTTACCAGATACATCATAACCACCACGAGCAAAGGCGACCATACAATCACCTGTATTAAACATCTTTACTACTTGATGGCTGAAAGCAGTCTTCACTTGAATATGAACATCAGGATATTGTTCGCGGAAAGATCTCAATAAAGCCGGTAGTTCATAATCTGCAAAGTTAATAGATGATGCGATTTTCAAGGTCCCTTGAATCTTGCCAGAAGCGGAGTTCATAGCGTGCTCCAAAGCCTCTTGTTCTTGCATCATTCGCTTGCAGTAATCATAGAAAATTTCGCCTTGTGCCGTGAGGGCAATCCCTTCAGCAGTCCGCAACAACAGAGAATGGCCCAAGGCTTTTTCCATATGGCGCAACCGATAGCTCAACGCTGGTTGCGATAAAAATAACTTTTCAGCAGCCCTTGTAATATTCCCTTCATCAACAACGGTTACAAAGGTTTGCCATTCTCTATTATCCATACAATCTCCTTTTATCGCTTATTACCAAAGATGCGCAATAAGGATAAGAATAAGTTAATGAAATCTAAATATAGGCTCAAAGCACCTGTGATTTCAATGCGGTCTAGAATTGTTTCATCCTCCATAAGAGCTACTTGTGTCACATTATTTTTAATACGGTTCACATCGATAGCTGTAAAGATGGAGAATACTACAACCCCTACATAACCTAGAACTAGACTAACAGTATCACTAAAGCCACTAAGTACAGCCCAGTTAAAATAACGAGCCCCTATCATCACAAAAGATACGATGATCATACCAAGTAAGGCAGCCATCACATATGGTGTAAGGGATGATAAATTGCGTTTTGTAGTAGCCCCTACCACGGCAAAGCCAATAAAGAAAGCAAGCGTACCTATTAACGCCGGAATAACAACATCAAACACATTGTATCGCAACGATACCAAAGTCAATGTGAGACCATTCAAAGCACTATAGAGAAAGAACATACCTCGTAACGTCATTACATTAGCAGAATATGCACGAGCACTAAAAAGGAATACCACACCTAGCTCTACTAATAAGATAATATTAAAATTTTGGTACGCAAAGCGTAACCAATTTGGATTCACTAATGCAGCAAAGCCAACACCAATAGTTGTAAGTAAGCCTACAACCATCCATAAAAAAGAGCCTTTTAATCGTTGGGATACGATACTTTCAACCTGTGCAACCTCAGCTGCAGTAGGTCCTGTTACATTATATGGATTCATACTATCCCTCCTTATTTAATTATCACTCATAGAGATTATCGAGCATTTGCAATGCCCGCAAACACCTTGCCACGTTCGCCATCGATAGTCACTTCTTGACCTTCAAGGAGCACTTCATGAGCATTTTTAGCGCCTAAAATAACCGGAATACCATAGGTAATGCCCGCAATAGCGCTGTCAGATGTATAACCATCTTCTACGGCAATAATGCCACCTGCTCGTTTTGCAATAGCCATCAATTCAGGCTCCATTGTGCCTACCACAAGGATATCGCCATTCTTGAAGCTTTCATAATTACCTTTATGATTAGCCGCAATGTACACATTACCTGTAACGGATTTACGTAAAATACCATTACCAGACAAGAGTACTCGACCTGCAATGTGAACGCGAATCATGTTTGTAGTACCGGTTCCACCGGATGGCACACCAGCGGTAACAACTACGAGGTCGCCAGACTCGATGGCACCAGTACCAAGCGCACCGGTAATGGCTTGTTTTACCATTTCATCGGAGTTGATAATTTCATGACCTTTGATAGCCTCTACGCCCCAGCATAATTGCATGCGACGAATAGTTTCCTCATGAGGTGTGACAGCGATGATTTTACAATCTGGACGATGACGAGCCACACTAAGTGCGGTGTGACCAGATTCAGTACATGTCAAAATAGCTGCGGCCCCAAGGTTTTGAGCTACGCGCACGCTAGCCAAGCATACGGCGCTTGTAGTAGTCATTTCTTCATCCTCACGAGCGCGACTATAGCTATCGTAAATAGCAGCCTTTTCCGTTACTTCTGCAATGCGAGTCATGGTCGCAACAGCTTCTACAGGATAGGCCCCATTGGCTGTTTCACCAGATAACATAATCGCATCGGTGCCATCCAAAATGGCGTTAGCTACATCACTTGCTTCCGCGCGTGTAGGACGTGGATTTTGAATCATAGACTCGAGCATTTGTGTCGCCGTAATAACGGGTTTACCCAAGTCATTACATTTTTCAATCATCATCTTTTGAAGTACTGGCACCTCTTCTGCAGGAATTTCTACGCCGAGATCGCCACGAGCAACCATGAGTCCGTCAGCTACTTCCAAGATTTCATCGATATTTTTAACGCCTTCTGCATTTTCAATTTTCGCGATAATCTTGATGTCTTTTTTCTCAGACTCAAGAATGCGGCGAATAGCCACAATGTCTTTGCCACGTTGCATAAAGGATGCGGCCACAAAGTCTACCCCTTGTTGACAGCCAAAGCGCAAGTCCGCTTCATCCTGTTCAGATACGGGTGGCAAGCTTAGTGCTACACCTGGTACGGCTACGCGCTTGCGGTTGCCGATTTCTCCGCTGTTTTGAACAGTTGTAACAATATTATTGCCTTCGATAGCATCGATGGTAAGTGTTACAAGCCCATCAGCCAAAAGGATTTTATCCCCTACGGACACATCGCCTGTAAGACCTTTGTGATTCACGGAGCTAAGCTCTTTTGTGCCTTCCACATCATCTGTAGTCAACGTAAATTGTTGACCCGCTTCGAGGAATACCTTGCCCTCTTTAAATAGACCGAGACGCACCTCAGGGCCTTTTGTGTCGAGCAATAATGCGATTGATTTATTCACAATCATCGCTGCATCGCGCACCATTTGCATGCGTTCTGCCTGCTCTTCATGGGATCCGTGAGAGAAGTTAAAACGAGCTACGTTCATGCCCGCCCGCATCATATCTTCTAAGATACCAAATTTATCCGTTCCCGGACCTACAGTACATACGATCTTTGTACGTTTCATCTTTCCTCCTATGAAAGCACCTCCAAGATTGGATCTTTCATTTCTTATTATATCAATGTTGGTGAAAGCTATCTGTGCTCCACGCAACATATGTTATTGCACCTCTACGGAGCCCTCGCCTAGAATAGATTCAATAGCCCTAATGGATTCATCACTAGGGTCAAAGCACATATTTGGTGGCAGATTAATCCGTTTTCGTTGACGGTGTAAATATAATGACGTTGGCACGGAGCCAGCAGTGCTAGTCAACACGCGTTTTAAGGCTTCGCTATTTTCTGGTGTATCATATTGGCTATAAATGTGGATTGCCACCTGTTTTGCCTGCCCATAGTTTACCTTTAATGGCGTAATACGGTCTGCAATGATTTGCACACCCTTTTCATCCGCATCAACACGGCCTTTTACCTTAACAATCATATCGACCGCAAGGAATTGCTGACTTTGACTAAAGACCTTAGGGAATGCCACTACATTAGCCGCACCAGAATAATCTTCGATGCGAAGAATGGACATAACCTCATTACGCTTTGTCATGCGGTCCGATTTATTTTCGATGAGACCGCCAAAGGTAATGGTTTGACCATCGTATTGCTCTGGATTTTCTACGAGAGCGCCCAGTTCAAAGAGGCCCTCCAACTCCTTCGCATATCCTTGCAATGGATGCCCCGTAATGTAAAAGCCGGTATATTCCTTTTCATCCTTTAACTTATCGTCTTCCGATAAATCTTCCACATTGGGAACAGGAATGAAATCGACAGCTTCGTCCATATCTCCAAATAGGTTCATGGTACCCATAGCGGCATCCTTTTGCTCTTTAGCACCAACGGCTTGTGCGCTTTCATACATATGCAACAATTGGTTACGATTTTCCTTGAAACCATCCATGGCGCCGCAGCGAATGAGACTTTCAAGAAGTCGTTTATTAACGACCTTGTTGTCCACCCGTTTGCAAAAGTCCACGATATCCGTATACAGACCGTGCTCATTGCGCTCACGAATCAAGCGATCGATGGCATTATCCCCTACGTTCTTGATACCGCCAAGGCCGAAACGAATAGCATCGTCTTGTACGGCGAAGCTACGCTCAGAATAGTTAATATCTGGGCCTAGTACCTTAACATTGTGCTTCTTGCAGGCATTAATGTAGTAAGTCAATTTTTGCATGTTCTGCATGAAGCTAGTCATGGTTGCAGCCATAAACTCAGGGAAGTAGTGGGCTTTCAAATATGCCGTTTGGTACGCGATATACGCATACGCCGCACTATGCGATTTATTAAAGCCATAGCCTGCAAAGTATACAAGCAAGTCGAATACTTCGTTCGCCACGGATTCTTCTATACCATTGTTAATGGAGCCTTGAATAAAGGACTCCCGCTGTGCCTTTAGAACAGATTCCTTTTTCTTGCCCATGGCACGGCGCATCAAATCCGCTTGACCAAGGGAGAATCCCCCCATAGCGGAGGCAATTTGCATAACCTGTTCTTGATACAAGATTACACCAAAGGTATCTTTCAATATAGGTTCCAAAATTGGATGTAAGTAGGTAACCTCTTTTTTACCATGACGGCGGTCGATAAAATCCGCCACCATGCCAGAGCCTAATGGCCCTGGACGGTACAAAGCTACCAACGGGATTAAGTCCTCAAAATGCTCAGGCTTAAGATCCATTACAAGCTTCGTAATACCTTCCGATTCGAGCTGGAATACACCAGAGGTGTCGCCCTTTGTGAGGAGGTCGCAAGCCGCCTTATCATCGAGCAGGATAGCATCTAAATCGAGGTCAATGCCACGGTTAGCCTTGATGAGCTTTAAGGCATCCCCCATAACCGTTAAGGTGCGTAGGCCCAAGAAGTCCATCTTTAAGAGGCCTAATTCCTCGATGTTATCCTTATCGTATTGCGTAACAAAGCCTTCATCATTGGCATTTTGTACCGGTACGTGGTCATCTAGAGGGTCTGCAGAAATTACGACGCCCGCCGCATGAGTGGACGAATTACGCGCTATGCCTTCTAGCTTTTTACCAAAATCAAATAACTCTTTTACATTTGAATCCGATTCATACAGAGCCTTTAAGTCCTTGCCTTGTAACGCCTTATCTAAGGTAATACCCAATTCGTTAGGAATCATCTTAGCAATACGGTTTACCTCCGCTAGAGGTAAGTCGAGCACACGACCTACGTCACGGATAACGGCACGAGCAGCCTCTGTACCAAAGGTAATAATCTGAGACACACGAGCTTGGCCGTATTTTCTCGTTACATATTCGATGGCTTGACCACGCTTTTCGTAGCAAAAGTCAATATCGATATCAGGCATGCTTACCCGCTCAGGATTCAAGAACCGTTCAAAGAGCAAATCGTACTTTAATGGATCAAGACCTGTAATGCCTAATAGATAGGCTACTACGGACCCCGCCGCAGAGCCACGACCAGGACCTACCAAGATGTCGTGCTCACGGGCATAACGTACATAGTCCCATACGATGAGGAAGTAATCCTCAAAGCCCATCGTACCGATAACATCTAACTCGTAGTCTAAACGTTTTTGTAATTCTTCAGATGTTTCACCATAAAGGCGTGGAATTTCTCGTTCACAAACCTTACGTAAATAGGTCTTAGACGTTTCCCCTTCTGGCACATCAAAGTGCGGCAAGTGATGTTCGTCAAAATTAAACTCTACATTGCAGCGTTCCGCAATTTTTAAAGTATTTTCGATGGCCCCTGGAATATGTCCAAATAGCTCTGCCATTTCATCCCCAGATTTTAGATAGAACTCATCATTAGGGAACTTTAAGCGGTCTACCTCAGCACGACGCCGGCCTGTAGAAATACAAACCTTAATATCCTGCGCGTCTGCATCCTCTTTTAAGACATAGTGAAAATCGTTAGACGCTACAATGCCAAGACCATATTCCTTGCTGAGCTTAATGAGCTCCTCTTGGGCCTTTGCTTCCTCTGGCAAGCCATGATTTTGAATTTCTAAGAAGAAATTATCCTTGCCGTATGTCTCGATATACCATTCGATGGAGCGTTTAGCACCCTCCATATTATCTTGCAAGATATACTGAGGGATTTCTCCTTGAATACAAGCACTGAGGGCAATTATCCCCTTGCTGTATTGGCGCAATAAATCTCGGTCTGCACGAGGACGATACAACATACCTTCCGTCGATGCTTTAGACACGATTTTAACGAGATTACGATACCCCTCCATGGTCTCAGCTAATAGGATGAGATGTTTTAATCGTTCACGGCTGCGACCTTCGGGACGATCGAATCGGCTATGTTCCGTTACATACACTTCACAACCGATGATAGGCTTAACGCCTTGCGCTATACACTCTTTATAGAAGTAAATAGCTGCATACATATTTCCGTGGTCTGTAATGGCAAGGGCCGGCTGATTTAACTCCTTCGCACGACGTACCATGTCAGGCAAACGACTGATGCCGTCAAGCAAACTAAACTCTGTATGACTATGTAAATGTACAAATGGCTGCATGGTACACCTCCTTTAAGGGCGATGAGCAAAATACACGTTCAATGACTTCTTACGAGCCTTCCAATCTGGCAAAAACTGTGCCACGAGATTGTGAAAGTTCTTGGAATGGTCTAAATATTTAAAATGAGCAAACTCATGAACCATAACGTACTCAATATACGCCTGTGGTCCCTCTAACAAACGGGTGTTCATCTTGACGAGCTGCTTTGCAGGCGTACAAGAACCCCAACGACTCTTCATTCGCTGCTGTTTTATGATTGGCATAGGCACATCAATACCTTGCTTGTGAAAGCGCTGATACACGACCTTTGCCCAATGGACAAAGACCTTCTCCCCTAAATTACGCCAGTAACTCTGCATTAATTTATGCTTTGCTTCAAAGGTCGTACCCCGAGGTACAACCATGGTAAGGATGGCTTTTCCATCAAAGCCGATGTGAGGCTTTCCATCCTGCTCAACTAGGCGCAACGTAACGGGAATACCGAGGATTGATAAGCTTTCACCATTCACATACTGCAACGTATCGACGCGCTTTGCATTCAATGCATCAATCTTATAACGAGCCCGCTCAATGAAGGGCATATTCTCGATAACAAACTTGTCCACCCTATAATCCGGCACATACCCATTCGCCGACACATGGATCACACCATCCCTGGTAATGCGCATGTTCATGTTCTTCACACGCTTGATAGTTAACTCATATTCAATTATGTCGCCATTATAGGTAATAGACCTAGTTGTTGAAGTATTCATACCTTTTATTTTATCATAAAACACTCATAAAATTGTAAAATTCTAGTGATTTTAATAGGACTTATTCGATATAAGCAACAATAAAAAAATAACAGATAGTTGCTTGGTAAAACTCAACTATCTGTTATAAAAAAAACAACATTATAATTACACATTAATTATTAATTTGTAGCATTCAAAATTTTAAAAGTATTATTTCTCCTTATTTACAATACTCAAGCATTAATAATATCTAGGTGTAATTTCAAAGTTTTTCCATTACTTTATTACTATAAAACTTAATAAAATAAATATTCACTCAATATGCCCTTTCGAAAAGATATCTCTATAAGTAAATATTAAAATACCAAATTTTAATTATATTACTTTAAAAGTATATTATCTTGATGATTAATTATAGTTTGAAAGTTAGTTAATATTTTTTCATTATAATCAGTATTTAGATATTTAATATTCATATACCACTTATGATTATCGTCAGCACATAAATCAAATTTCAAAAATTTTATTTCTTTTAAGTTCAAATAGAACGTTGAAAAAGCAGCTGCATTAATATTAAATCTTAAGCTCTCTAAAAAAGCATTTAAACTAACAAACTCATCATTTGATGTATTAGGTAAAATTTGAACAATAGCTATATTATCTACTATACCATGGATTTTTAAGCGTCTAGATAGTAAATTATATATTTCACTTTTGGAATAATCTATACCAAAACTTTGATTAGTAAATAACTCCTCTTCTGGCCATTCACTATAAATAAGAGACTCATAACTTAAATCATTTAGATTATCTAATTTTAAAATTCTCCCACTTTTCAAATTCAATCGATAATAGCCTTCAGATGTATTTAGAATGAAGCTCTCATTACTATTCCAAACCTGAAAAATATGATATTTCTCGCCTATATAAATAAGGGTCTTTTCTATCCTATCATCAAAAACATTAGTTAAATACCACTCAACGTTCTTACCATTCTGTACTTTCTGAATGACAAAAAAACTATCTTTAGAAAAAAAAACATCCGTGATTATCCCGCCATTAATATTTAACATAGATAAATCAAGATTAATTTTTTTACTTATATCTTGAGCATCATAAAAGTTTGCATTAGAGCCATTGAGAACTACAACTATACCTTTATCTGGACGCCATACTTCATAATAAGATATAAATTTCAATCTCAATACATATGCCAAAGCCAATATACAAACTATAATAAAAAACCAAGTAAGATGTTTTCGACTATATCCCATTTACTCCACCTTATAAACAAGCCCCTGATTATTTTCATAATCTTGGTCCAATAAATTTCCAACAGCAGCAGGAAGAATCGCCCCCCTTAATCGATCTAAAGTAGGATGACTTCCACTTCCGTCAACTAATGCATCGACAGAAACAGTTACACAGTTATGACTCATCAATTGATAATCATCCGGATGACCAGGAATTCTAAAAAACTGATAATTATCACCTTTTTTTTCTAAAACATAATTTGCATTTTTAAAGTTTCTATTAAATGCACTTTGGACAGCTTCAGCATTTAAATTTAAGTAATAGTATTTTATATCTGAAGATTTTTTAAATTCATATTTTTGATCTATATATATAGTTCCAAATCCATTAGGTGCTGCAATACTTACGCCACTACTATCTACTAACTTATCACCTTCATAACGGCCATAATTTCCTTCTTCAGCCCCTCCATTCTCATACTTAATTATTATTGATACATGCCCTGTTAATCCAGAAGAATCTACTGCAACTATTACATCAACTGGTCGGCGTCCCTCATGAGCCTCTCCTAAATCATTCCATTTCGAGCCATACGAAGCCATTGTCGCTCCAACATTATAAGATTTTCCTATTATACTATTAAGAGTGCCTCCTAATACAGTACTCAACATTTGCACTTGGTCAGGATGCTCTCTTCCTACCTTATCAATAATTTTCTTAATAGCTAATTGATTAATACCAGATGCCACGGCCCCAGAACCATTTGGATTACCTGCCAATTGTGCAGTAATTTCACCAATTGCAGCATGCAAAGCTACTTTCTCAGGACCCCCTTCTTTCCAATGATATTTATCACTTAAGCGATGTACTTCTTCAAAAGCATTTTTAGCAAATAATCTAGCCAACTCCTGACGTTCTTCAATTTTCTTTTTATCGAAAATTTTATCTAGTTGATGTAATGTATTTTCGGTATTAGTATTAATGGTCTTAGTATCAATCGCTTTACCATCTACTGTAAGTATACCATCAGAAATAGCAGATTGAGTAGTGGAACTTGCTTTACCTTTAGAGCCTACACCTAAGTTTGGAACTAGACCGATACTGTTATAAATCTTATCATAGCCTTTTTTATCATTGGTCTTCATCTCTTCGAGTTTCTTTTTACTACCATAGTAGTTATAGCCAATACCATTGTTACTATAAGTATACTCAGCTTCGTTTTGGATATCTTTCAGCTCTAGAGATTTTGTAGTCAGTTTATTCTTAGCTTTTGGAGCATCACTTTTAATTATAGCTCCTTCTAATGTAGTACTATTCCCTACATTAATGTAATAGCCTTCTTCTCCAGCAAGAATACCAGCTTGTTGAGTTACGCTCTTCCATTTGCTATCGATTCTTCCTACGCTAACATTTATGCTACCAGTTGGATCCTTGAAATTAGGTTTCGAGGATACAGAGAATCCAGCGGACTTACTATGTTCTTTAAAGTTATCTACATCTTGCAAACTTTGAATATGTAAATCACGACCTGTATCTACTTCTACCTTTTTACCCGCTACAGTAGAGCCAATAATAGTCGTATCTCGTTTAGCCTTAAGTTGTGCTAATTCAGCAGCTTTAAGTTTTGTTGGTACATAACTTTCTTGATGAGTATCTCCATTTTGGCGTGCCATATGAGCACTTGCATTAATATCAAGGAGTCCACCACCAGTTAAACTAATACTCGCGCCTGCACTCCAGCCAGAACTCTTATAGTCATTTTTTACATCTACTATATTCTTACCAGCCTCTATATTAATATCGCTACCACTAGCCAGACTAATAGATTCAGCAGATACGCTTTCACCAGTAAGAGTAATACCATTTTTTTTAGCATCACGAGCCGTTAGATGAACATCACCGTCACTAATAATAGTACCACCTTTATAAGTTGCAGTATCTACTGTTTGACCTTGTTTCTGTGATGTACTACCAATTGATACAGATAAATTAACAGCATCATCAATACTCTTTTGTCCACGTTTTGAATGACCTTTTGTGTCTTTTAATACATTGCCTTTCGGGTCACGAAGTTTAACTCCCTTAATCGCTTTATCTACCGCTGCATATCCATCTTGTAACTGTTTACGGGCTTCATTAAGTTCAAGTGCTGCTAAACGTTTGTCATCACGGCCACCAGCTTGTTTAATAGTTCGCGTTGCATTCGTTATACTATCAGCTAAAGCGCCACCTAATGCTACTGTTAAACCGGACTTTTTATAGCGATCATCATGCGTCATATGTTGCGTATCGGTATTACCATCAAGGGTTACTGTAGCCCCCTCAATCGTTGTACCGGTTTTACTTAATACATCGGCGCTAGTAAGATGTACGGTATCATTAGCCGTAATGTTTACATGGCCCTTCGTACTAGCAATAGTATTACGTACAGTTTCTTCTTCACGATTGGTGTCATCTATATTTCGTTTTTCTGTACCAATAGTAAATCCGATACCACTTCCCATTAAACCTGAAGTCTTATGACGATATGTACTCGCTTCTTTCGTTACATTCTTATCCGCACCGAGTTCAACTTTTCCATTTGCCGTCACTTGAACGCCTTGTTCACCTATCAGTTTAGCGGATTGTCCCGTCACATCACGACCAGATTTAATCGCAACCTCTTTGCCACTCACAACAGAGCCTGTTACAGCCGTCACTTGTGCTACACCGGTTGCATCCGTACGTTCCCGTTTAACTAAACTTTTCTTCTTGTCCTTATACACATGATTGGCAGTACTTGTAGCCGCTGCAGTATCAAGTTTTACATTCTTACCTTCCACCTGTGCCTTATCAGCTGCCAAAATTTCACTACCACTAAGTGCTACATCAGCATTAGCAGCCACAGTTACATTGTTACCTTCCACACTGCTGCCTACAGTGGTTACTTCATTCACTAAATCATGTGTTTCTGTAGTCTGAGAGTGACCACCGCCGGATTTTCCTTTGTCATAGCGATGTTCCTCTAATTCATGATTCGCTGTCATAGACTGCATGTTTACCTGACGTCCGGCTACCAGAGTAACATCTTTATCGGAAGTCACTTTACCACCCTGCATAGCAACATCACGACCTGCTGTAACTACAGCATCGCCTTTCGCCGTAATTTGACCTTGATCTACAGCGGTTACGGTCTCACGGCGGCTATTGGCACTGTTCCATACAATCTTATTATTGCTAGCTTCATACTTGACGCCGTTATTGATAACATCACGATCTGCCGCCACGACAAGTTTTCCTGTTTCATCGGTTTGCTTAATCGTACCGCCCTCATTTATCACATCATTCTTAGCATATACAGTCGTACGGTCATGGCCTTGTATCGTACCTTGTGTATTACGAACATCGGTATCTGCTACAACAGTCGTTGTACGGCCTTTAATCAGTCCGTTATCATTGTGTATCGTATTACCATGTACAGTTATCGCATCATCCGCCACTATGCTACCGCTGTTATGCATCGTACCTACTTGCAAATTAATCGATTGAGCCTGCATATTTGCAGCCCCCTCAACACGTTGTGTGGTCGGCGCCAAATATAATGTTGGTACGAGTAAGGTTTCAGTCTTACCGTTCGGCAATACTACCGGTTGACTGACAAGCATTACCACATCTTCCGTCAATTGCTGTTGCTCCGACTCAGTTAATCCTTGTCCAAGTGTCATGGACTTAGACTTCATTATAGTGAGGCCTGCATCCATCAACTTACGATACTGCTCCTCCTCTGTTAATCCCGCTTGTAGTCTACTTTTTCCTGTCTGACGTAGAATAGCCTGCATCACCAATTGTTGTTCATAGTAACCATCTCCTAATCGTTTTTGTGTACGCATAGGGTTGAGTTGTAAACGATTGATGACATAATCAGAGGATAAAAAGGTTCTTCGATTGGTAAAATTCGGATCTGTTTCCATCGCATAAGATGTATTTGGATTTGTAGATAACTGACTCATAGACGTCAATACCGACGTATCTACCCTAGCACCTGTTGTACTATTGGCTACATGACTGCCATAGACTGCCACAGGAACATCCATCGGTTGCACTACATCATTATGGTACTCAGCCTCACGAATATTCGTGGAGTCCCAACCTTTTTGTTTATGGCGACTATAACCGGTAGCAGTTCCATTTTCACTAATATATTCGTTTCCTTTCGGATTAAGCGCTTCATAATGGCCGATTTTACCGACCAGAGCCCCCGCTGCACTAATTTGACTGGCATCATTAGTCACAACATCCGCTTCAATCTGTAAGTTACCTCCCGAAATAATGCGTCCTGGTTTAGAGGTATCTACTACTTCTTTTACTCGTGTACGGTCATATTCATATTTAGTCCAACTATCGTGATGCTCTCCATTAATAGATAATTGTAAATTTTCAGAAGAATGAACTACAACCTTATCTTGTGGAATCGGATCATCGTGCCCATAAATGCGTTCCTCTGAAAGCTGGTACCGCTTGATACTTCCTGCTGGTGCCACTTCATTTTTTACATGCTCAGTAGTCCCTATGGCAGCTCGTTTCAACGTAACGCCACCATTTTTATTAGCAATGGATTTAGCAAGAATCACTCCCTGCTGACCGGCCTCGATAGTAGCATTCACATTAGTTAATGTATCCATTTTGCCAGATACTACGCCGTTATAATCCATCGTCTTTCCAAGTTGTAGTACGCCTTCAGACTTCAGCACACTACCATTCGTATTTTTTATTGTATTAGTAGCTACTGCTAAATTATTACGTGCGATGAGTACCGGTGCATCTTTCGTAACAGCATTACCAGTTTGTGTAAAAGAGTCTGCCGAAATACGTGCCGAGTCAGCATATAATTTAGCTTTACCGGCTTGTGTAAAACCTTTTGCTTTTATACTCATATCCGGCGACACCACAGTACCGCTATTTTGCACCTTACCATTACTATCAACAGTGATACTATTTTGCGCCGAAAGTATCCCCTTATTATTTACACCAAAGCCATCATTAGTACCTACTAAGTACATACTATTCGCATACATACCACCGATTTGAGATACATCCAGACCTACTTGCTCTGAGTTACCGGTCTTCGTAACATTAGTTACCTTACCACTACCATCGACAGATACTGTGTTTTTACCAGTTACAACATGGCTTTCATCAGCCCATACCTTTCCGTTGAGCTGTACCGCTTCCGCCAAAATATCTGTACGTGATGTACGCGATGTATCGAGCCCTTGTCCCGATACCGTCACAGTACCTTGTTTCACATCATATCCAGAAATTTTTCCATCAGTAATAATAGGATTACCTGTTGTTAATGTAGCTGCACTGGTATTAATAAATGTCCCATTATTAACAGCAATCCCATTTGGGTTAGCAATGATAACATGTGCCTTACGCCCCGCTACCTCTAAGGCACCATTCATAGCAGTCACACCCGTTCCAGTTACTTCATTTAAAATCGTCTTAGCTGCAGCACCTCTCAAGTTAGGATTCCCCATCACATAGCCAGCTAGTTCTGTAGATACAGGTCTCCTTGAGTTATTTAGAATAACCCCTTTGTCATCTACATTAAACATATCATATTGATTGTGAGATAAACCATTAGCATTCGGTTTATTAATATTGACAATGGGCGTTCCATTAGGGGCTTCATCCATAGTTGGACCCATTTTTCCTTGATTCGGTACAATAGATTGTGCCACTGCTAGCGGAATCCACGGTCCAGAATTTGTAACTAATAAGGCTGCACACAATGCGGTTGCTGTATACTGTTTGATTTTCATTATTCTTTCCTTATACTCTCTCATTTAATAACACACATTTTTAATTAAAACTGATAACTGGATCTGAAAGTCCATACACTTGTATCAGTAGTAAAACCGTCCGGCTTTTTAAGTGGAGTGCCTAATGACACATCATAGCGAAATGCATCACCGATATTCCCACGAACACCGATAACCCCACCTACTAAGGTATTACCAATTTGTGTCGCTGTGGACGGCCCCCATACATGACCTATATCTATACCTATATACGGAGTTATTCGTTGTCGTCTAAATGGTAAGGCCCATTCATTTTGAATGTAGTAACCGGAGTCACCACGTAATGTTTCTTCCCCACTGAAGCCACGTACGGAATAGCGTCCACCGATACTAAATTGATCAGTTCCAAACAATCGTTGATTTGTAAACTGACTTCTAAAACGCATCGTATACACACCTTGTTTATGACCTATTCGTACACCGCTTTGCACTTCGCCCTCAAGTCCCGCCATTTTATATAACGTAGTCGGATTATCTGCCAATCCTTCCCAACTACGTACTGTAGCACCTAGGCCTCGTATGCCTTGACGATAAAAGAGATATACATCAGACATAGTATTCCCACTATACTGACGATGGGATAATCCTAGTTCCAATGCTGTGGTATGTTGCTCTTGTACACCGATTTCTATATCATCAATGTAACTATGGCGTGTTTTATGAATCACCTTAGCGACAGCAGCGGTCTTGGAGCGACTCGTCCGATTCAAAACCTGCTCTACAGAAAACTCAATTCCCCGAGTATTCCCAGAAGAACGGAATGCTTCTGGCATAAATACCAATTGATGATAACTATATTGATACGTGGATAAGCGATACATTCGATTTCCATCAGGTACGGCATAATTTATGGCATACTGCTTTGATCCATGTCCATCACCATGATGACCAATATCCTTCGTTATACTAGCCGATAAAGTATCATTAAGCCCTGCCAACTGACTAAATGATACATACATAGTGCCTTGGTATTTTCCTGTCGATTCGTAACCTGCATTGTCTAAAATCAGCGACCCATGCACAAATCCTTTTTGTTCTACCGTTAGTTTCACAATAGAGTGAAGTGGCTTTGTACCTGGCTCAATACTAAGCTTTACATCTTGTCCCGGTACATTTCGCATCTGGTCTATACCTTGCTCTAATGCTTGTCTACGCAATACATATCCGGGACGAACAGGAAACGCACTTCGCCAATTCGTGCGAGCTTTTGGATTCGTGAGAACAATATCTTCCACATAGCCCGGTAAAATTTCAAAAGTAAGTGTACCTGATTGTAAATCCTGATTCGGAACTACTACTTGACTCGTTACATACCCATCAGCAAGAATTTGCTCTTGTAATTGCTTTTGCAGTACAGCAATCCCCTCTGCCCCAATGTTGTTATGATTATATATTTTCAGTCGATTCCTATACTTCTTAAAGACCGGTTCTGATGACGTAATCACAATCTGGTCAATTGGAAATGACACTGCTTCTTGTGGCAATGCATCCATAGGTGCGCCATTTAAATTGTCATAATGTGATTCTGAACGCGACAAAGCGGCCCTTGCCATCGGTGCCTCCGCGCGTTGACGCAAAGAAGCATCGGCTCGAGCCGCTTCTTGTTGAATAAATGAGGAAGGTACATCCGCTGCCAAAGTTGTCGTTGCACACATAACGCCAACTAAGCCCACACAACTGGCAGCGATTGATACTACTTTCATAATTCTCTCTCCTATATATTACTTTCAAATAATTATTAACTTATTAGTCTGATTATATCTCTCAGAAAACATAAAATCAACATTTTATGTATATATATGTTTTATATGACAAAAGAGAGTTGCTTCATACAACTCTCTTTCACTAATCAATCAAATTATACTTAATTTTAGTTATATTCAGTTTCATATTGCAATTTAAAATTATTTAAAATTATCAGTTATCACATTAAAAATAATCATAAGCATAAAAATAACTATTATAGGTATTACAGAATAAAAATCTTTTTTTGCTTTTTTCAATAGAATAGGCATTTTCTCTAAAGTAAGTGAAGAGTCAGACTTAACGGCCAAAATTCTCAACCACAATTCTAATACCCAACTCAATATGCCTATAACAGCTAACAGATGAATTAAATTATCACCATCATAAGGAATATTAATGAGTATAAAAACCAGACAGCCTATTCCTATTTCCGTATATAACATAGATTTAGAACGTTTAACTTGTTCCTTGTCTAATACAAAATAAGGATTCCTAATAAAATATAGACAATATATACATAATAAAAATAATGAAAGACCACTCTTCATATATAGCTCCATTTAAAATAAAATTATAAATGCAAGATTTCTAGCCAATTGTTACGTGCTAACAGTACAAGATATCCATCATTCTCTGAATTCTTTGTTACATATACTCGATATGATTCATTTTCATATACATAAAGAGACTTAGTTTGGTTAACTAAAATCCATTCCCCATTTAAGGGCCTTATTGATTTTATATCTCTATGTAGTGAATCTTTCTTTATACTTATTGATACACCTATAGATAATAGATTTCTTCTGTTCGGATCATATACATCACCATCAATTATATAGTATTCTCGTGGGAAAGCTGCATTTAAAGCTTGCGTCAGTTCTATTAGTTGACTCTTTGTAGTATAGTATGTCACCTATCGATTCCGAACACCTAATGAAGAGATGCGTAAAAGCTTATCCAATCAATTTCATCAACGAACTTAAAATCATTTATCTCCATAAGTTAGCTCTAAAGATACCTCACCATTAGATGTTAATGTATATACTAAACCAGAGAATGGGTTTTGATTATAGAATTTAAAAGTCTCAATCATCGCTAAAACTTCATTCTTTAAATCATACATGATTTCCGAAATAATAGCAGGCTCTTCATCATTATTTTCTACATACTTTGTAATATATGAATCATCCTCAGTTTTATAAACCAGAAGCTCTACAGAGGGATTATTAACATTCATCTCAAAATGTAATTTAGCACGATGCCAATTTAGAGGCGTTAATTTAAATATATGTTTTGCCACTTTATTATAATGTTTTTCAAGTTCCGATTCTAAGCTTTTATGCTTTAACTTAAACGCCTTATCAATGGCAGTATAATTTTTTGCTAATACACGAGATTCCATATCTTCCAATAATAAAACACCTCGTGGACCTTTTAGCATTTCTTTATATACATCCGGCTCAAATTCATCTTCTCTAGCTAGAACACCAAAATTCTGATATTCCCACTTATATCTATTTTGGAGCCAATAATCATCACTTACAGGATCATTATGAAATTCACAATGGGGCTCATAATCATCGCGTGAAATATACATTGTTCCCCACGTCCATTGTTCTGTAGAGGCTTCATGAAGTAAACGTACATACGTTAAAATTTCACTAGTTCCAGCTTTTATAGATTTTACTTTTTCATCATTACAATTATATAGCAAATCTCCATAACTAATGATCGAACCAGCCGGGGTTTTTACATAATAACAAGCCGAACTCATACCTGATTCTGTACATTCAAAAAACAAATAACACTTATACCAATGTATTGGCATACAATCAATAAGTAAATCTCTTATTTTATTAATATATGTATTCATAGTAGTTCCTATTAATCTTCACTTTTCCAATTAAATCTATTTAAATCTTGATGAAATTAAATACAAACATACATGTTAATAAAAATAGCATTGGCAATATAGAGTAAAAATCTTTTTTAGCTTTTTTATTGAGCATTGCTTTCACGTCAGGTGATAAACTAAAATCCGATTCAATAGCAGGAACTCTTAACCACATTTCTAATAAAAACAGAATTACAGATGTCAATTCTAATAAAAACCGCACTAGTCTAGAATATCCTGCAAAAATAATATATAAGAAAATTATCACACCTAAAAACAACTCTGAAATTAACAAAGATTTTGAGCGTTTAATTTTAATATTTTTTAGTGTAAAATAAGGGTTTTTAATAAAATACATACAAAATAAAAATACTAAAACCCTGCAAAGACTATTACCATCACTTTCTCCTATATCAAATAAAACTATTCAGTTTTATGCAAAGACTCTACATACCACTCATTAAAATCATTTTTAGCTGCTGTTTCTAAAAGTGGAGGTGACACAGAAGCTTTAACAATACTAAATGCAGCATCTATTTTATCATAAGACACTCATAAAATCGTAAAATTCTGGTGATTTTAATAGGAATTATTCGATATAAGTAACCTAATAAAAAACAGATTGTTGAATAAATCTAATCAAATATCTACTGTATAAAGAAAATATAATGAATTATAATAAACCATTATCCATCTGTAACCCCAACAAAGCAAATATAGCAAAAACTAAGAGGATACTTAAAATAATCCTTACTATACGTCTCACTATAGGCTTAGCCGGAGTGAAAGATTCTATACTATCATGATTACCGATTAACTCAGGGATACAAATAAATGCAATTAAAAATCCTATAGCCTGAATTGTACCTCTAACCTCATAATTAGTATTATATAAGTTCAGTAAAGACATGATAAAATCCATATATTTTTACCTCTTAGTATAATAGTAATATTTCTCTATAAGCTCACTATAATATAACCACCTGCAAGATCTTTTATCCCTAATACAGCTTCATCTTAAAAAGTCATATAATCAAATTAATTATCGATTCTATATCTCGTTTGTGAATGTTAATAATAGTAAATACCGAAAACAGATTGACTTGCTCCGTTTACATACTGTAACACATCAACACACTTGGTATTCAATACATCAATATTGTCACGACCCTGCTTAATGGTTCAATTGTATCTCCATTGTAGATAATAGCCATAGTTGTTGAAGTATTCATGCCTTTTTATTCTAATATATAACACTCATAAAATTTTAAAAATTGGGTAATTTAATAAAAAGTCACCATAGAATCGGATACTTTACCTATCATCTTATTACTTGTAATAGCTTGTAATGGCGGAATAACTAGTTCAGCAGTCTTCGCTTCTGAAAGACTCGATTTAAAGTGGGTATGATTTCCCCAGCCACCACCTTTAATACGACCACCTACACCCATTTCAGTAATCTCTAGTTGGTCATTATTTTATATTATATCTTTACCAACCATAATAAGATTATCGACTCGTTCACGATGAAACGGTCGTTGCATCGAATCTCTAATATTGAACATTACAAAAAGAATGGCAGTCATTACTAAAACTTATATAACTAATATCTTATTTTGAATCTACATAATACAATAAACCATCTGATTTATAGAAATCGATATCAGCCTCAATCTTCTCCTTAGTAACAGAGACAAAATACACTCTAAGTTTAATACTAATTTTCTTCAAAAGTAATTGTTGACGTTTAGGATTAAATCTATTCTCATGGAAATCAATTAAATCAAAAAGTTCAATAGCATCGTTAAATGACTCAGAATATTTATAGCTTAAATTTTTAATTTTACTTAAAATATTATCCTTAAATGATAATAGTACCTGATTAAGATCATCATCAATTTCTCTTAGTAATAATGTAAATCCTAACAGAAATATCATCATATTAAACTCAAAGTTTGCTAATGAAATATAATCAATTTTAAAACTCAAGTCAGTATCATCTACGAATTCAAACAATTTAAAATCAGTAAAACAAGAATAATATTTAGGATCCATCAACAAACACTTACAGTCTATCTCAATGGTATCTATCGTATCAACTAACAACATACTTGGAAAAATACCTTTAACCCATGCTTCAACATCTTCTAGTCCCATACCACGTAAAACAATTTCTTCTAATTCCAAAGATAAATTATTCTTATCAATAATACTCAACATCTTCATTCGATAGATTAATGATTCTAATGTATCTAAATCAATACAATTATATCTATAAGCCTGTAATGCACCTAGAGCAATTAATAAAAAATAAAATTCAATATTTCTTTTTTCTTTAAGAGTTATTTTCATATTTATCTGCCATTACAATAACGGAATATTTTAATAAAAAAGTATTGGTTCTAATATTACAATATGATACTTTAAGTCTTCATACGATAACTATAAGGATACCTCCCCCTTAGAGGTCAGTGTATACACTAAACTAGAAACATTTAACATAACAGCTACTGTTCTGTTACTTTAACAATGATAGAACGATTAGGATATCTCATCTTCTTATCTTTCAACTGATTATAAACATCCTGTTCTTCTAAAGTTAAGTCATTCTTATTAGACCAAATATATGTTAGTGTTGGTTTCTGTTCTCTTTTCTCTATTAAACATCTATTTAAAATATTATTTTTATATATTTCATCAGTTTGGTCATCAAACAAATAATGAGTTTGACCTGAGTTTAAATCAAGCTTTAAAAACCCTGTTTTTCCATAACTATATAAATAATCTGATTGCGCTTCATAAGAGTATCCATTATATTCTAATGTAACACCAGTTTGAGTATCTAGTATATAATTTTCACCCTTTGAATAACCTAAAAAATAACGAGGTTCATATTTATAAGAATTAGATTCACCAATATAAATTATTGAACCTACTACTAAAAGAACAATACCTATAAAAATACCTAATATATATTTCATTTCACTATGCACTCACTTTAGTTTAAATAACAGTATCAATTTGAATTCCATATTTATAAGGCTTTATAATTCCAGCTCTCTGTTCTAAATAAGCAATATTATTTGCAGCAATTAATGCGCTTTGCTTTGATGTATCTTCCGCTATAGACAACAGTTTAGCTATATAATCAGCAGAGAATTCCGCTGGTGGAACAGCTGGAATATCACTATCATAATCAGGAAGCCATTCAAAATTATACATATCTTTTGCTTGCCCAACCACATGAACTTTATCTTCAGAAATTTTTGTCATTCTAACACCAATCTTTAATTTTCCGAATACAGCTTTAGCATTACCAAATGCAGCATCTATTTTATCATAAGACACTCATAAAATCGTAAAATTCTGGTGATTTTAATAGGACTTATTCGATATAAGTAACATAATACTCCCCTTTAATTAAGAAGTTTTATATTTAATCACTACCGCTTAAACTGATCAAAATAATAATAAAAGATTCCATGTCCTAACTATATTGTTAGAACTTGGAATCTTAAATTATACTGCTATTAAAAAGAAATTCTGCTACCTTGTGATTTAAACCTTCCAGGAGCTTCTAACAATTTCTTATACATATCAAGCGTTTCAGAGGAACCTAAACTTTCAATCGGTTGTAAGATCATCTTATCACCATAATACTGTTGTTGTAATCTAGTAAAATTATTTATAGTTTCAACATCTTCTAGATTTAAATAATATACAATAATTGTATTGCTCTCTTGATTGATAATAACATAGACATCATCATCCATAGCATAAATTTTATCATTAATAATGTCCATCGAAATACCTTTATTAATGAGATAAACACTATAGACCTTATCAAAAATTGTATTGTATCTGCTGTCGACTACATACCGATACTGTAAATCATGAAATAACCAACACCCACCTATAAAGAGAAACATAGCAAATGTAACTACCAATAACTTTGATAACTGCAGTAGACTCTTAAAATAAACAATTATTTTATTCATATTTGTATAATAGTAATACTTCTCCAAAAACTCACGTCATCTCATACTCAATTGTATGTCTATTATAGATAATAGACCTAGGTGCTGAGATATTTATAGCTTTTATTTTATCATAAAACACTCATAAAAACGTAGAAATCTGGTGATTTTAATAGAACTACTTAGATTTCAATTAATATTGTTTTTTTATTATTTTGTAATATAAAAATGACACCTATACCAAGCCCTTGTTGGTGGTATAGGTGTCATTATAATAGTATGTAATACTAATCTACTAATCTGAGTAAGATAATTCTAAAGATACTTCACCATTAGCTGTTAATATAAATATTAATCCAGAGAACGGATTTTGATTATAGAATTTAAAAGTATCAATCATCGCTAAAACTTCATTCTTTAAATCATACATAATTTCCGAAATAACAGCAGGTTCTTCTGTATTATTTTCTCCATACTTTATAATACATGAGTCATCCGCACTTTTATAAACCAAAAGCTCTACAGAAGGATTATCAACATTCATATCAAAGTGTAATTTAGCACGATGCCAATTTAAAGGCGTTAATTTGTATATACTTTTGGCCACTTTATTATAATGTTTCTCAAGTTCTGATTCTAAGCTTTTATGCTTTAACTTAAACGCCTTATCAATGGCAGTATAATTTTTTGCTAATACACGAGATTCCATATCTTCCAATAATAAAACACCTCGTGGACCTTTTAGCATTTCTTTATATACATCCGGCTCAAATTCATCTTCTCTAGCTAGAACACCAAAATTCTGATATTCCCACTTATATCTATTTTGGAGCCAATAATCATCACTTACAGGATCATTATGAAATTCACAATGGGGCTCATAATCATCGCGTGAAATATACATTGTTCCCCACGTCCATTGTTCTGTAGAGGCTTCATGAAGTAAACGTACATACGTTAAAATTTCACTAGTTCCAGCTTTTATAGATTTTACTTTTTCATCATTACAATTATATAGCAAATCTCCATAACTAATGATCGAACCAGCCGGGGTTTTTACATAATAACAAGCCGAACTCATACCTGATTCTGTACATTCAAAAAACAAATAACACTTATACCAATGTATTGGCATACAATCAATAAGTAAATCTCTTATTTTATTAATATGTCTATCCATATATCCTCACATTAATTATTAGGAATTTCATCGGAGGATCTTCTATTCCTCTTACATCATCATTAGTAATGATTCGATGTTTATCTAAATCAAGAAATGTTAGTTCATAACCTAAATAATACCAGCGATTATTGTTAGTATTTAGCACCATGGTTTGAGTTCATTAGCATTTTTCTAAAGTTATATAATGCCTCTTTTGAAAAGCCTTCTAACTTAGTTTTCTTAAATAATAATCATAAGTATATATACAACTTAAAAATCTTCTAGAATCTATAATCCTAAGTCTATAAACTCCCCTAAAACTTTAATCTGCCAAAACATCCCTTTAGTGGCTTTTAAATCAATGCCTGTTTTTAACTTGTCAAAACTCACATCATAAAATGGTAATAATACCTGTAATGATGCTAATTTTGCTTTCATAGTAATTAAATCTTTACTTAATTGCCCGGATATATTAGTATCGGCTATCTCCTGTAAATTGGAAATACATGCTTGAAGATCTTCATCCTGAATACGTTCACACGTATATATTTCAGACAAATAAGTCTGTTTAATACAACTTAAGATTGATTCAGAAATGAATTCAGGTTTTTGTAAGACTTCATACAATCCTAACAAAAACAACGCCCAAAATATCTCCTCTACATAATCGGTAAAGAAATAGATACCGAACTTCTTTTCATCATGTGTAGAAATCTTTAACGCTTCAGATAAAGTATTACCCTCTAACTCCCGTTCTATTAAAGCAATCCAACTACTGCATTCAATATCATCTAACGTATCATTTAATGCTGGTATAGGGATTCTACGAGCCATCCACTCATCAACATCCTCTAAACTCATCCCATCACCAATTATATTTAACAGTTTATCGGACAGATGTGCTTTTCTACACATTAATCGAATTAACATACTAAATATGTAATATTCTAGAATGGTCAAATCAATATAATTTCGTCTATATGCCTTAACAGCACCCAATATAAAGACCATTAAAAATGTATCTAAGCTTTTTTTATTTTTAAAATAAATCATAATTATACCTCTACCCACTATATTATTTTAGCTTTTGATTTACTGGTTTATCATTAACCCTTTTTATTTATAGTAATAAATAATATATATTCTTTAGCCAGACTCCCCAACTAAGTATGAATACATTGAAAAGTTAATCACTCTAAATAGTTTTCTAACCCCATTTTATGTTCTGGTTTTAAGCTCATACTCTCTCGTGCAGTAACTAACTTAATAAACAATTCTTCTATAACATCCTTATCATCTTTACTAAATTGACTATAATGATCTATAGCTATAATTTTATCTTTTAGTTGTTCATCATGATTTCGTTCTTTGATTAATTCATTAACACTAAACTCTTTTGATTTACTAGAAACCGTTTCATTAATAAAATTATAATTTAATAAGTTATTAGAATAGTACTTCCATACTATACCAGTTTCTAAATCTATCTTAGTAATGCTTCCAAAATCAACATTATAAAATATATTATTAGAAATTTTATACGTATCAATTTTCGATAATTTAGATCCTGTAGCTAAATTATAAATTCCACGGGTTTCGTAAGAAAAAAAGAATGGAAATCTAATGATACTTCCCTCCTCTATAGGAATTCTTTGCCTAAAATCAGCATAAAATTTGCTTTTCCAAACTTCCTGTTCCGAATCAGAAAAACGACTAAATTCTGGATATACATTAGTAATGTCATTTATTCTGATTTCATTAGATGGCTCTTTATGTAATATAAATACATGTTCGTTATTTAATTCATTATATACACCAATACCATTTGTAGTTATATAATATATTTTCCCTCGTACTTCATCAAAACCAAGAACATTAGAAGCAATTATATTAGTTGGCTCTTTGTAATATATTATACCTCCCCTCAGATCCAAATAGTGGATAAATGGATGCATAAAGTTTGTAGCAAAGAAAAGCCAACCGCCAAAAATAATACCTACTACTATTAAACAAGAAAGAAGTATTCTCTCAAGCCATTTTTTGAGTTTCTTCCTATCCGCATGAAAGCTCATCCAATCAATTTCATCAACGAACTTAAAATCATTTATCTCCATAAGTTAGCTCTAAAGATACCTCACCATTAGATGTTAATGTATATACTAAACCAGAGAATGGGTTTTGATTATAGAATTTAAAAGTCTCAATCATCGCTAAAACTTCATTCTTTAAATCATACATGATTTCCGAAATAATAGCAGGCTCTTCATCATTATTTTCTACATACTTTGTAATATATGAATCATCCTCAGTTTTATAAACCAGAAGCTCTACAGAGGGATTATTAACATTCATCTCAAAATGTAATTTAGCACGATGCCAATTTAGAGGCGTTAATTTAAATATATGTTTTGCCACTTTATTATAATGTTTTTCAAGTTCCGATTCTAAGCTTTTATGCTTTAACTTAAACGCCTTATCAATGGCAGTATAATTTTTTGCTAATACACGAGATTCCATATCTTCCAATAATAAAACACCTCGTGGACCTTTTAGCATTTCTTTATATACATCCGGCTCAAATTCATCTTCTCTAGCTAGAACACCAAAATTCTGATATTCCCACTTATATCTATTTTGGAGCCAATAATCATCACTTACAGGATCATTATGAAATTCACAATGGGGCTCATAATCATCGCGTGAAATATACATTGTTCCCCAAGTCCACTTCTCAATCGATGCTTCGTGTAATAATCTAACATTCGTTAAAATATCATACATCCCCTGTTTTATTCGTTCGCTATTTTCATCAGAAAAATTATATATAAATTCACCATATTGAATAATAGATCCACCTGGCGTTTTTATATAATAACAACCTGATGTTGATCCTAACTCAGAACATTCAAAATACAAATAAATTTTATACCAATACTTGGGCATTAAATCAACTAATATATCTCTTATTTTATTAATATATATATTCATATGTACTCCTATTAATTTTCACTTTTCCAATTAAATTAAATCTATTTAAATCTTGATGAAATTAAATACAAACATACATGTTAATAAAAATAGCATTGGCAATATAGAGTAAAAATCTTTTTTAGCTTTTTTATTGAGCATTGCTTTCACGTCAGGTGATAAACTAAAATCCGATTCAATAGCAGGAACTCTTAACCACATTTCTAATAAAAACAGAATTACAGATGTCAATTCTAATAAAAACCGCACTAATCTAGAATACCCTGCAAAAATAATATATAAGAAAATTATCACACCTATAGAAAACTCTGTAATTAACAAAGATTTTGAGCGTTTAATTTTAATATGCTGTAATGTGAAGTATGGATTTTTAATGAAATACAGACAAAATAAAAATGCTAAAAATCCTGCAAATACTACTATCATAACTTTCTCCTATAAGACTAGTAAATATTTATTTCACTTCTATATTTAATTATATGTTAAACTAGCATATACCACCAAAGAATATTTTGTTATATACGGCAAAAAAAAGCACCATCTATCGGGGGACGACTTATGTGTCGATTAGCTCCCCAAATAGATGGTGCTTTTGTTTTAAATTGTGCAAGTTAAGGAATACCCTCAATCTACAAGGTAGTATATTAAACTACTTTATATTCCGTCTTGCCACTAAGCTACCAGCACTGCTAGCTAGTCCAGCCCGATTGATATGTGGGTTCCCATGTTTGTACGTTTTTGGCTTGCTGTCTTTATCTTCTACTTTTGATTTCTCAAATTTAGTAAATAAATTATCTAGCTCACGCAAGAGCGCACGTTTTTGTGAGTCTTTCAACTCGAATACATCACCTTTATAGGCGATGTATTTATTTTTTAGTACAGGACTGAGATCATAGATGGGCTCGTGTTGTTCTCCATTTACATCCAACAGCTCATCCAAGGTCAATCCATAATAGCGAGACAGGGCACAGAGTGTATCTAAATCTGGTTCGCGATACCCTGTTTCGTAATTTGAAAGCGCCGCATTACTGATACCTACGGCCTTTGCTACTTCGATTTGGCTTTTGCCCATGCGCACGCGAGCACGCTTTAAGTTCTTGTAAAACTGCATGTTCATCACCTGTATCGATACATAAACAACTACAAACTATAACTTCTTATAATAATGTATCACTGATTTTTTTGAAAGCTTCATCAGCAACGGCTAATGTGCGTTCCACTTCACTGCTCTTATGGCAGATAGATACGAAATTACTTTCATAAGGACTTGGCGCATAGTAGATACCATGGCTCAAGTTATGGTGGAAGAACATTTTAAATTGTTCTTCGTTGCAAGCTGAAGCATCATCAAAGTTCTTAACTGGTTTGTCAGTAAAGAAGATGGTGAACATAGAGCCTACTCGTTGCACAACAACAGGCACATTGTATTGTGCCGCCAATCTTTCAAAGCCTTCGCAAAGGGCAATCGTCGTATCTTCTACTTGTTTAAACACCGTTGGATCCCGTTGCAGAATGGAAAGTGTTGCCAAACCAGAGGTAACAGCAATAGGGTTACCACTCAATGTACCAGCTTGGTAAATAGGCCCAGCTGGAGCAATTTGGTTCATAATCTCACGAGAGCCACCGAATACAGCAAGTGGCATGCCACCACCAACGATTTTACCAAGGCATGTAAGGTCCGGTTTAATATTGTAGCGTTTTTGAGCACCACCGCTGCTAGCGCGGAAGCCACACATAACTTCGTCAAAGATCAGTATAGCACCGTGAGCCTTAGTTACTTCTCGCAAGGTTTCGAGGAAACCTGGTACTGGAGGTACGCAGCCCATGTTACCAGCTACAGGTTCAACTATGATCGCCGCAATAGTATCACCCATATCGTCGAATAATTTACGAACCGCATCAGAGTCATTGTATGGCAATGTTATGGTATTTTCTGCTACGCCTTGTGGAACCCCAGGGCTATCTGGTACACCAAAGGTAGCAAGGCCAGAGCCAGCTTTTACCAAGAGAGCATCGCTATGACCATGGTAACAGCCTACAAATTTCACGATGCGATCACGACCAGTATAGCCACGAGCAACGCGCAAGGCACTCATGGTAGCCTCTGTACCAGAGCTAACAAGGCGGATAACCTCCATGGATGGCATGAAGGCTTGTATCTTTTTAGCCAATTCTGTTTCTAGTAATGTAGGCGCGCCATAGCTAGTACCGCGAGGAATAGCCTCTTGTAGGCTCGCGATAACCTCTGGGTTCGCATGGCCCAAGATCATAGGGCCCCAGCTCAACACATAGTCGATGTATTCGTTATTATCGATGTCATAAATACGGCTACCGCTGGCACTGCTGATAAACGGAGGGTTAGATCCTACACTGCGGTAGGAACGAACAGGACTATTTACGCCGCCAGGCATATAACGTTTAGCCTCGTTAAAGGCCTTTTCAGATTTACCGAGTTGGAACATAGTTCCTCCTTATTGTTGTAACCATTTAGCAATATCTAAGGCATGGTATGTAATGATGATTTTAGCACCAGCGCGCTTCATGGAAAGCATTGTTTCCATAACGAGGCGTTCTTCGTCGATAAGACCAGCCGCTGCGGCGGATTTCACCATCGCATATTCGCCAGATACATTGTATACCGCAACCGGCAATTCATAGCGGTCACGCGTTTCACGAACGATGTCCAGGTATGACAAGGCCGGTTTAATCATGATAATATCTGCACCTTCAGCGATGTCGAGTTCGATTTCTCTGAAAGCTTCCAAGCGATTGGCTGGATCCATTTGATAAGATTTACGGTCACCAAATTTTGGCGCAGAATTAACAGCACCGCGGAACGGACCATAGTAAGCAGATGCGTATTTTGCCGCATAGCTCATGATGGATACATTGGTATAGCCTGCCGCATCAAGGGCTTCACGAATAGCACCTACACGGCCGTCCATCATGTCGGATGGAGCCACCATATGTGCACCTGCTTCCGCTTGGCTTACCGCAACTTTACAAAGCAATGGCAATGTTTCATCGTTCAAGATTTCATGGTCATCAATCATGCCACAATGCCCTGTTGTAGTATATTGACACAAGCATACATCAGCTACGACCAATAGGTTTGGTATTGCTGTACGGATGGCTTTGATGGCTTGTTGTACTGGTTGGGACATATCCCACGCAGAGGAACCTTGCTCATCCTTGTATGTAGGAATACCGAAGATTTCTACGCCAAGAATACCAAGATTATATACCTCTTGCGCTACTTTCACAGCTTCATCAACAGACAAGTGATATTGACCTGGCAATGTATCGATTTCTTTTTTGATACCTTCACCAGGCACGATAAATAATGGATAAATTAAATCAGTTACGTCGAGTGTCGTTTCGCGTACCAAATCTCGCATTTCTGGATTGATACGCAAGCGGCGAGGACGGTATGTTAAATCGTACATGTAATCCTCCTAAATGTCTTTTACAATAGCGTTTACTAAGCCATCAGTTGTATATACATCACTAATGATAGCCGGTTTAAGACCTGCACTCATAGCCGTAGCAGCCGTAATTGGACCGATGCAAGCCACTTTAGTATTGCCTAATAGCTCTAGTGCATTATCGCCCAATAATTGGATTGTATTTGTTACAGTAGAAGAACTTGTAAAGGTAATATAATCTACTGTGCCTTCTGTTAACGCTGTTACTAATGCTTCTTGTTGAGATGTATCTTGTGTCGTTTCATACAAACGCAAGATATCTACATCCATATCGCGATGACGCAAGCAGCGTGGAATTACATCGCGTGCTACCTTTGGTTGAATCAACAATACAGAATCCCCTGCACTGAGTTCTTCTTCTAGTGCCTCTACAGCAGATTCTGCCTTGTAATCTACAGGAATGATGTCTGGTACGATGCCATATTTTTGAAGTTCACGAGCCGTAGCACAGCCGATAGCCGCCACTTTAGAATTACCTAAAGCACGTGTATCTTTGCCTTCTTTATATAGAGCATCGAAGAAGTAGCGAACCCCTTCACCAGATGTGAATACGATACATTGGTATTGTTTTGTATTATTAATGATACGTTTATCTTCCTCAAACAATTCCAATGGAGATGTTTTGATTGCCGCTGCTTCCACTACATTTGCGCCTTGAGCCGCTAATTTTTCGCGGAATGCACTTGCTTGGGAGCGAGCGCGTGTGACTACGACAGTTTTGCCGAATAAAGGTTTATTATCGAACCATTGTAATTTTTCACGAAGGTTGACAACATCACCTACTACGATGATAGCTGGTGCTTTCAATTGAGCCTTTGCTACATCTTCAACGACATGTTCAAGGGTAGAAACTAATACCTCTTGTACTGTTTTTGTTCCCCACCGAACAAGCGCTACTGGTGTAGAGGCTGCCCGGCCATGGGCCATCAACTTTTCTGCAATGACAGGCAAATTACCGACACCCATTACAAAGCAAAGTGTATCTACCGCCGTAGCAAGGCCTTCCCAATGGATGCCAGATACTGCTTTTGTAGGATCTTCATGACCTGTTACCACCGCAAAGGATGTGGCCATAGCGCGTTGTGTTACAGGGATACCCGCATAAGCAGGCGCTGCGATTGGAGATGTTACACCTGGTACGAACTCAAAAGGCACACCTGCTTCGCCAAGAGCCATCGCTTCTTCACCACCGCGGCCAAATACGAGCGGATCACCGCCTTTTAGGCGAGCTACGATTTTGCCTTCTTTTCCTTTTTGTACTAAAAGCTCGTTGATTTCCCATTGATGCATTGTGTGATCTTTACATTGCTTACCAGCGTAAATCAATTCAGCATCTGGACGTGCCCATTCTAACAGATGAGCATCCGCTAAATAATCATATACAATTACATCTGCCTTTTCGATGCATTCACGACCTTTTACAGTGATAAGTTTAACATCGCCAGGGCCCGCACCAATTAGATATACCATACCTGTCATTTTATGATTCCTTCCTCTATGAGAGCATCCACAATGCGTTTGCCCCCTTCTTCGTATAAAGCTTTTGCAAGGTTTTTCCCAAGAATTTCACCTTTTTTAGCAGGGCCAGAGATTTCCCCTTCGTACACAGTTTTTCCATCGAGGGATGCAATCATGGCTTTCAAGGTTAATTGTCCTTTATTGATGGTACCATGCACGCCCATTGGCACTTGGCAACCACCGTTTAGTTGACGCAAGAAACTGCGTTCCCCTTCAACGGCATAGCGCGTTGCTTCATCGTTGATAGGAGCCAAGATTTCAAGCATTTCCGTATCGTCGGCGCGACACTCGATAGCGAGTGCCCCTTGTCCAACGGCAGGAATCATTTCATCAGCCTTGAAGACTTGTGTAATTTGGTCTTCTAAACCTAATCGTTTAAGCCCTGCTTGAGCCAAGATAACACCATCTAGCTTTTCCGTTTCGATCTTGCTCAAACGAGTCTGTACATTACCACGAATAACCTCTACCTTTAGGTCAGGGCGAACATGTAGCAATTGAGCTTGACGGCGCAAACTACTGGTACCAACACGAGCCCCTTGTGGCAATTTGTCCAGTGTTTTATACACGGGACTCACCAACGCATCATAAGGTACTTCACGAGCGGAGATGGCACCAAGAGTAAGGCCTTCAGGCAACTCTGTAGGCATATCCTTTAAACTATGTACGGCGATGTCGATGTTGCCTGCATGCATAGCCTCTTCTAATTCAGCAGTAAATAAACCTTTACCACCAACTTGAGCCAGTGGTTTCTCTAGGATACGGTCACCCTTTGTATTAAAGTGAACTAGCTCTACTGTAATATTGGGGTACAGACGTTGTAATTCTGCACTAATATGTTCAGCCTGCCATAGGGCAAGGGCACTTTTTCGCGTGCCGATTCGAATATGATCTCTCATGGCATTAGCCTTCTTTCTCAAGATTAAACATATCTTTGAATAAGTCCCAGTACAGACCTTCTTCCTCCGTACCAGCAATTTCGTTGAAGTGAATCATCGGTTCACGCAACATTTTGCGAATGATCATGCGACTCATCGAGTCCATAATGCGGCGCTCTTTATCGGAAATATCTGGCAATTTTGCTAATGCGCGATGTAATTCACGACGGCGAATACGCTCCGCTTTTTCTGTGAGCAATGCCATCATCGGACGCACTGTTAAATAGCTTAATTTATCCAATAACTCTTCAATAGCATCGTGAATAATAGGTTCTGCCCGACGAGCTTCCTCTTCGCGCTGTGCCTTGTTTTCTTCTACTACACTTTCAAGAGAATCAATATTAAATAGATAAATACCGTCCAAGTCTGCCACCGCAGGATCGATATCGCGAGGCACCGCTATATCGATCATAACGATGGGTTCACCCTTACGAAGAGTCGTAATTTTCTTGGCTTCTCGTTCCGTAATAATATAATGTGGCGCCCCTGTAGATGTGATAAGAATATCCGCATCTTTAGCATAGTCTACAAAGTTATCGAGCTTAACAGCTTTACCATTAAAGCGTTCCGCTAACATTTCAGCCTTAGCAAAGGTTCTATTAGATACGAAAATCGTTTTTACACCCTTCGCTTGTAAATGTGTAGCCGTCAACTCGCTCATAGTACCTGCCCCTAAAATGAGTACCGTAGCTTCAGATAATGGCTTATCTAAGCTGTCCTCAGCTAGGTTAACAGCGGTGTAACTAACGGATACAGGCGTATTTGCAATGCCCGTATTGGTACGCACCTTTTTACCAACCCCAATAGCACGTTGGAATAAAATATTAAAAATTGTGCCCGTACAGCCTGCGCTATAAGCCTGAATATAGGCTCCTTTTAATTGGCTCAAGATTTGACCTTCCCCCAACACAAGGGAATCAAGGCTAGCAGACACACGGAATAGATGTTCAATACAATCTCGTTCTTCGTAGAAGAAGAACGCATCTGCATCGATATGATCTGCGCCTTTTAAATCTTTTAATACTGCCAACATGTAATCCTTTGGAAATTCTACACCTTCTAAAGCAGCATAAATTTCCGTTCTATTACAGGTGGATAATATAACGCATTCTGAGATACAGTCAAATTCATAGAGGCGGTTTAGTGCGGCAACTACCTCGTCTTTATCAAACGAGAAACGTTCACGCACCTCTACAGCGGCACTTCTATGATTTAGACCTAATACCACTAATTGCATGGTTAAGTTTCTCCTCTATAATCGTCCACTCTCCCTTGAGAATGGCTTCAAATGTTTCTACCGTCAGATTGTCTCGCCAAAATTTCTGTCGAGCCTCTGGCGTAGGAAGCAGTAACTTTACTTCTTCTCTAAATATTTTAAGTCTAGGCATAGCCTTTTGCAACTGACCATAACGATTCATCATATCTTGTCGTACGAGACGATTAATACGAGGGCCTACATTATTCGCACTAATAGCAATGTGAAGGTCGCCGATTTCAAGTGATGACGGTACAGTAAATCTGCACGCGCTCGGGTCATCGCTGCGATTTGTCCACACGTGATGCTTTTTGCCAAGTGCATACAACGAATCGTTCAATTTATGTTTATCTGTGCAGATAAAAAACAAACTGCTCGTTATGATGAATTGTTCGTCATCACTGGTGAAAGCACGGTTCCACCATGTGATGCGCTTGTCTTTCGCCCATTGACTAATCGTATCCGTCACAGCAGGAGCGATAACTATAATTTGGCAAGGCTCGTCAATAAAAAGCTGCATCCGTCGTTCCGCTACTTCTCCGCCGCCTACGAATAGGATTATATCTTCAGTTGTAGGTTGAAATGTTATGGATACCATGGCTGTCCTACTATATATAAAAAAATCGGCTTGATGGTCAAGCCGATTTTCAACTGCCTACATAAATCGTTTCAGGTATACGCCGATACGCCCTTTACGAGAGGTACCTGTAATAGCTTCTACCTTCATTCGGCCACGACCACGCATGGATATGACATCTCCTTCTTTAACTTCTTGGGATGCACCCTTAGCTGGTTGCCAGTTTACTTGTAATAAGCCCGCATTGATAGCACTCACCAATTTAGTGCGCGATACACTAAAACCAGAACTTGCTACCGCATCTAAACGCAAAGAAGCAACTGTAGTGCGGACTTCTTTAATTTTTTCTTCTTTTGGTGCAATATCTGATAACTCAATAGCCTCTACAGATACGGAAACCATAGCAATTTTCGTAAAGTTTTGAATTACAAAATCAGCCACGCTTTCATCCACTATAATCTGAGCGCCCCCTTGTTGGACGATAACGTCCCCAAATTTGGAGCGATCAATGCCTAGGCCCATTAAGGAGCCAAGCACATCGCGATGAGTGAGCAATCGGAACCGAGGGTCCCAATTCACCTTAAGGGCGCGAATGCCCATATCCACAGTACCGTTAAAGTCGCTGTCTACAAAAGCGATACGAATGCGTTCCGCCCCTTCATAGCCACCGTCAGTTTTAACAGTTAACTGTGGGTAATTAGCCTTGATAGCATCTGCAATAACAAGGCCTGCAGGACTCGTAAAGTCCGCCACACGATAGGGACGACCTTTTACAACCTGCTCAGCCAAATCTAGCATGCGACGAGCTTCCTCGCCACTGCCACTGGCCTCGAAATATCGTATTAATTTACTAGTATCTGCCAAAATTATTTCCCCAACTCATTCGACCGAGCAAGACATGCTACTACGCCATCTTGGAGAGCACTGCGAAGTCCACCTTTTTCCATAGCACCAATACCAGCAATGGTAGTGCCACCAGGGCTTGTCACTTGATCTCGTAGTACCGCTGGATGATTGCCACTTTCAAGAGCCATCTTACCTGCACCGTACATCGTTTGAGCCGCCGCCTTTATGGCCAACTGACGTGGTAAACCAATGCGAACGCCCGCATCAGCTAAAGCATCAAGGATGACAAACATATAGCCAGGCCCCGCACCAGATAACGCTCCTAAGCGATCTAAATCGGCTTCGCTCACCACTGCTACCTCGCCTACAGCCGCAAACAAGGCTTGTACAGCACGACCTAGGTCCGTATTCACATCATCCCCGGCGAGTGCCGTCATGCCAGCACCGATAGAAGCCGGTGTATTTGGCATAGCTCTAAACCAGTTAGCTTGTGGAATTGCCGCATCAAGAGTATCTAAGGTTATACCTGCGGCAACGGAAATCATAACAGTCCCATAAGGCACTTCTTTCAACGACTCTAATACAGATGGTAACACTTGTGGTTTTACAGCCAATAGAATAGTGTTGTACTCGTTTACATTAGGCAATGTAGTAAAACCTACTACACCAAGCTCCTCTGTAAGAGCCTTACATTGTTCTTCGCGACGCACTAGAATGTGTGTATCACATGCTTTCAAAACACCATGCTGTAATGCACCGCGCAATAGAGCGCCCCCCATTGAGCCAACGCCTATACATAGGGTTTTACCTAACATAGTTATCACCACCATTTATAGAGAGATTATTTATTTTCCCAAGAGTATTCGTTTTGCTCAGTTGTGTTACTTTCATTGTCATTATAATCAATGGAAATATTTACAGGTACACACATGAAAATGTCTTTACCTACTTTTTCCAATTTGCCATCCAATGCATAGGTCGCACCAGATACGAAATCTACAATACGAGCTGCTTCATGAGGGTCTGTATTTTCAAAATTAATCAATACAGGACGCATGTCGCGCAATTGATGTGTAATATTTTCAGAGTCTTCAAATACTTTTGGTTCAATTACAACTACTTTCATAGCTGTTGGACGTTGTGTCATCGTAGATTGGCCTCCTACCTTGCGTGGATGAAATTCAGATGCGCCGGACACGGGAGCCGCTGTTGCTACTGGGGTAGGTTCAGCTTCGTATTCCTCTTCATCTTCGTATTCGTAATCATCATATTCATAGTCATCATCAGTTCTGCCTAAGAATAAGTTTTTTGCTTTGTCTAAATAATCTCCCAATGCCATTTGGATTTCCTCCTAATACAATTAACGCTTCCGATTATCAGGTAACCCGAACCTTAATAATATACACGTTCCCCAAAAATTGCTGTGCCTACACGAACGATGTTAGCCCCTTCTTCCAAAGCGACCTCAAAGTCGTGAGTCATCCCCATAGATAAATATTGAATCTGACCTTCTTCAAAGTAGCGCTTCATATCCTCAAACAAGGCATTCGCTACGCGGAAGATTGGACGAGCTTCCTGTGGATCATCGAAAAATGGTGCCATACACATCAAGCCTCGTACGCGTACATGAGGCAATGTTTTTGCATAGTCTCGTATTTCTGGAAACTCTTCAACGGTCATCCCCGTTTTAGAAGCTTCGCGGGCCACATTGACTTGCAGTAATACATCTTGTATCTTGTCGTGCTTTGCAGCAACCTTTTCGATTTCATCTAATAATTTACGGCTATCCACAGAATGAATTAAATCAAACATAGGAACCGCTTGACGCACCTTATTGACCTGTAAATGACCAATCAAATGCCATGTTAATTGTGGTCCCTTATAGGTTAGCTGCTTTTCTTTGGCCTCTTGTACTCGATTTTCCCCTACATGAGTAACACCGAGCCGTGCGACCTCTTCTACAGCCGACACAGGGTGGTTCTTTGTAACCGCCACTAATAATGCTGTATCTACGCGACCAACGCGCGCCATGGCATCGGCCATGCGCTGCTGTATAGCGTGTAGGGATTCTTCAATCACGTGAATGCCCCCTTCAATCTATATATCATAATCATCAAATATATTTGTATAGACTATTCTATTATATAGTATTTAAGGTCAAATGTACATGATTTAAGGCTATCCCCTCCACAAATCCAAGCATGTATATACTTAAAATATCATACTTTATTATGATTCCTGTGAAAGTCGAATTTTATCGGTCTTGTAACATCGCAAATAAGGCCATGCGACCTGTTAGGCCTGCCTCTCGACGATAGGAATAACAGTCTACTTCACTTACACTATCGGTACCACCAATTGTGATATTCTCAGGAGGAACTCCATTTACAACGAGATCCTCACCAATAAAATTCCATAAATTGATATAAGCCTTATCTAATTTATCACCAGAATAATTGACAACATCAGATGCATCTCGGTCTGTCATATCTCTCCAGGCTAATTCAAAGCGTTTACCTAGTTCTATATCTACTTCAAAGGACTCTGGTCCAATACTAGGCCCAAGATATATATAGCAATCTTTGAACTCGGTCCCATAAGCCTCTTTCATGGCCTCAATAGTAAGTACTGGTAAGCGGCCAATGGCACCACGCCAACCTGAATGTGCCGTTGCAATCGCATGATGTTTGGCATCGTAAATGCCTACGCCAACGCAATCTGCAGTGAACAGAAATAATGGCACATGAGGTAGATTTGTAAATACCGCATCACAATCATCGATAGCCGTATCTTCTCCAAAAGCACCGGCCCCAATAAGGTCTTCTGTGATTTCTACAGCCTTTAAACCATGGACTTGATTGCCACAAGAAATACGGTTTGGTTCAACACCTAAATATTTCGCAATAATAGCTCGATTTTCTCGTACACTCTGAGCTTCATCGCCTACATGAAAAGCTAGATTTAATGATTCATAAGGGGCTTTAGATACGCCACCATGACGATAGGTATCGCCCATAACAATAGGAAATCGCTCACTCCAGCTTGGCGTCTCATAAGACCACGTTCCATGGGGACCTTTCACATCTATACACTTTACCGATTGATTCATCAATTCCTCCTATTTACAAACACCGCATCGTTTACACCCTTGTGTGCATGGCGGTGTATAGGCTTCATCGATGGATCGTTTCCATTCCATTTCGAGATAACCCTCGTCCATGCCCATATCTAAATGGCTCCACGGCAAGAATTCATCAAAACTGCGTTCGCGATAATTCATATCGTCCATATCCAGGCCAGCCGCCTTCATTTCGGACTTAAAAGATTTACTGCCCCGATCGGCTGCACATGCTGCAATAACAGCACCTAAACGACGATCTCCACGAGCGAGAACTCCTTGAATGTACGCCTCTTTAGGAGACTCTACGAGAACTTCGATGCGGCGATTCTTTTGCAATGCTTTCTTTATATATTGTAATTTTTTCTCCACCGTTTTTTGATTATCCATGGCCATCCATTGAAATGGTGTAAAAGGCTTAGGAATAAACGGATTAATACTGAGCGTCAAACGACCTTTACAGCCTACCTCAGCCATATGAGCCTGCGTTCTTTCCGCAAGGCCTACAATAGCCTCAATGTCTTCATCGGTTTCCGTTGGCAGCCCAATCATAATATATAAGCGCATATGCTGAATACCTGACTTTGCAGATAAGGTGGCTGCATTTTGTAAATGCTCTTCACTGATACCCTTATTAATGACGCGACGCAACCGTTCACTACCCGTTTCTGGGGCAATGGTAATCGTCTTTTGTCCACTATCCGCCAGTCCATCCACCACGGCTTGCGTTAATGAGTCAGCCCGCAAGGATGCACAAGAGTAGCGCATATCTTTAGAGCGAATATAATTAACGAGTTCGTCTACCTCAGGATAATCCGAGATAGCAGCGCCCATGAGGCCTACCTTTTTACCTAGCTTTTCTGCGCGCTCTACGCCTTCTTTCAAAATGTCCAAAGGACGTACACGCGGTACGCGGAAGCAATATCCAGCCATACAGAAGCGACAGTGCCGACCACAACCACGGGCTACTTCGATGATATACATAGCACCAAATTCAGTATAATTCGTAGCCACTACCGTTTCACCACCGCTAGTAAGCATTTCAAAGTGACGTTTAATCCTCTTAGGTACGCCCTCTGTAATATCATAGCCTTTGAATTTACCGTCTTCACTATAAATGGGCACATACAAGGATGGTACATATACGCCCGATATATCCGCTAATTGACGTAAAATAGCGTGACGATCCAAGCCTTCCATTTTTCCATCTCGAATGATATCTAGTACGCGACTGACGATACCTTCCCCTTCACCGATGATAAAAGCATCGATAAAGTCGGCAAAAGGCTCAGGGTTAAAGGTCGCACAAGGGCCCCCTGCAATAACGATAGGGTCAAATTCGGTACGGTCTTTTCCCATGATAGGTACACGGCCATGGCGCAACATCAAAGGAATATGGAAATAATCCATTTCGAAGGTGACATCAAAAGCAACTACATCAAATTGATGCATAGGCCTTTGTGTTTCAACGCTCATAAGCGGAGTCTTAGTCTTATCGTAAGCTTCTAATTCCTTTTTCTCAGGCAAGAAGATTCGTTCGCAGACGCTATCATTTCGTAAATTGATTTCCTCATAAATGATATGAAGTCCAAGATTACTCATGCCCACAAAGTATGTATTCGGATAAACGATAGCTACTTTTTGCCCTGCATGAGGATTTACTGTTACCCGACTGTCTTCATCTTTATATAATTCTTGTAATCGATCAATTAAATCTTTACGATTCACTAATTTCCTTTCTATATAAGCCCACTACGAATAGTGGGCTTAATAACACTTTACATATCATTTGTACATCTATAAAATTACATAATACTAATTTCGCCTATAATAAAAAACCAATAGATATTACAATTTAGATTTCAATTTATCCTTAGTATGAGCGGTCTTACTTTTAAGAGTGCTTACAATTTGTGGGCGATGTTTTCTTTCATAAGGATATACAACAACTTTTTCATCTTTATATTCTGCAATATATATGTCCTTAACAGAGTATCCTTGAGCTTGGATTTCTTGTTCAAGCCAATCTCTATCTTTTTCAATTACATCGAGGGTAAACTGATTAATTTGACCATCATCGATAAGGTCAAATCGAATATTATCTTCACCGAATTGAACCACGTTGAGCTGACCGTTTTGCTCCAATACGGCACGCTTAACATCCGTAACATATTGAACACCGGCAGCACGAAGTTTTAATTTAAGTTCAGCCGCTTGTATACCATAACGCATACATTCTTCTGTTAGAATATGACCTTTTTCGATTACTATAACTGGATGACCATCAAGAATTGCTTTAAAAATACAAAGATTCCCTTTTAAAAACTTAAGAGTCATTACGAGGATAGTCCATAAAATAAGAACTAACATAAACTGTAAAATGCCAATTTGATCATTGTAAATAATGGCACCGATAATACCACCAAGTACGTAGTTTTGCAATTGGTCTAAAGCAGAGGTTGGGGCTAAATTGCCCTTACCCATTAAATTGATTTGTAGAATAATCGCCAAGAGACCGATGGCGAGTTTTGCAAAGACCATCCCATAGACGGCCATAGCTTCTGTCATATGTGGTCCTCCTTATGGTAATGTGTCCGCTTTATCATGAATTCGATCTATAGGACTTACCTTATAAACACGTGTAATAGTATAGGTTGAAAATTCTGGATTAAATTGAACCTCATAGTAAGCATCACTTACTTTTAAAATCATACCATTACGAATCTTTAAGGAGTTAACCGCCAATTGGTCGCTCGGTACGGAACGATCTGAACTAAAAGAATGTAAAAATTGAGCCATACGAGAGGAGTCCTCAGAATAGGTTTTCATCCGATTATACTCTTGGTATTCAAGCCCTAAGAAGAACACTACGATTAAAGACAATATAATCATCAGGTCACGATAGCGACTAGTAAAACCATTTCGCAATACTTGTACTCCCAAAATGAGTAATGCTAACAGAACAGCTACAATTATAATAAAGCCCCAAGTTTGACCTATTACAGCCTGACTTTCAACATAGGCTAATGTGTAAAAATCCATGCTACACTCCTTTCAAATATTACTTTTTATTATACCATATTTGATTCCAATATTTTCGATGTAATCGTCAAGATGGCCCAAAATAATGTAAGAAAAGATAAAAAATAGCGACCCCTTACGGGGTCGCTTTTAATAAGCATATAATCTCACAAAAGATTACCTAAATAATACTCTTATTTTAACCAGCTCATCAAGTTGCGAAGTTCTGCGCCAACTGGTTCAATTGGATGATTAGCAGCTGCTTCGCGATGTTCTTTAAGGAATTTTTGACCATTTTTGGAATCTGCTAAGAATTCATCAGCAAATTTACCAGATTGAATATCCGCCAAGATTTGTTCCATAGCTTTTTTAGTATCTGCAGTGATTACGCGAGGACCTGCATGGTAATCGCCGTATTCAGCAGTGTTGGAGATGGAGTGGCGCATTTTTTGGAAGCCACCTTCGTAGATAAGATCTACGATTAATTTCATTTCATGCAAGCATTCGAAGTAAGCGTTAACAGGTTCATAACCAGCTTCAGTTAATACTTCAAAGCCAGTTTTAATCAACTCAGTAACACCACCGCACAATACAGCTTGTTCACCAAAGAGGTCAGTTTCAGTTTCGGATTTGAAGTTAGTTTCCAAAATACCAGAACGGCCACCACCGATACCAGAAGCCCATGCTAATGCCACTTCTTCAGTATCGCCAGATGGGTCTTTTTCTACAGCGTACAAACAAGGAACGCCGGAACCTTCTTGGTATGTACGACGAACTAAATGACCAGGACCTTTAGGAGCTACCATGAATACATTGATGTCTTCACGAGGTACGATTTTACCAAAGTGAATGTTAAAGCCATGAGCGAATGCCAAGTACGCACCTTGTTTCAAGTTTGGAGCAATATCTTGTGCATATACGTCTGCTTGCAATTCGTCTGGAATCAATACCATAACGATATCAGCGCCTTTAACGGCTTCTGCAGTTTCTTTTACTGTAAGACCTGCTTCTTCAGCAGCTTTCCAGCTAGAAGAACCACCGCGAAGCCCAATTGTTACGTCCATACCATTTTCTTTCAAGTTCAATGCATGAGCATGACCTTGGGAACCGTAACCTAACACTGTAATTTTTTTGCCTTCCAATTTGCTTAAATTACAATCTGCATCATAATAAACTGTAGTACCTAAAATTTTACCTGCCATATTAGACAACCTCCAAACATATTCAATAGAATATAGATTATATATACTGTACACAATCTAACAAATTTTTGCAAGATGTGGCGTACATTAATTTAGTATCAGTAAGCCAAGTTTTAAGCCTCTGATAAAGAAATTTGATAACTACCGAACCATCACCCATGGACGATCATCCTTCCATACAACTTGTACGGAAAGACCAAAGACATCAGATAAAATATCATCGGTTAATATCTCGTGTTTAGGTCCTGCATGAACCATCTTGCCCTCTCGCAGGATAGCTACATGAGTAATAAACGGTAGTATCTCTTCAATTTGATGTGACACATAGATAATCGGCGTCTTCTGCTCCGCCGCCAAGGTAGATACGGTGCGTAAAAACTGCTCCCTCGCTGGTAAGTCCAAGCCAGAGCAAGGCTCATCCAAAATCAATAATTCCGGATTTGCCATAATAGACCGCGCTAACAATACACGACGCTGCTCACCAGCAGATAAGGTGTAATAACGATGTCCTTCTAAGTATCCTAGACCAAATTCAGATAATAATTGCATACCTCGTTGACGAACCTCAGGTGCTACCTCTTGGTATATACCAATGCTACTGAACGCACCAGAAATAACAATATCTTCAACAACTTGTTTATCCAAGGTTGACTGAAATTGTCCAAGAGCAGAACTGACAAATCCTAGTCTAGACTTGATTTTAGGCCACGCATATTTGCCAAACTCCTTACCAAACACACGCAAAGTGCCCGTTGTAGGAATTTGATAAGCCGGTAGCATGCTGAGTAGCGTTGATTTACCGGCCCCATTAAGCCCTAACAAAGCCCAATGTTCACCTTCCTCTATATGCCAATTTACATTATCTAAAATAGGTCTACCATCACGGCGAAAGCAGACATTTTCATAATGGAGTAATTCACGCCCCACGTTATCAGCTCCTACATTTTTTCTCCACGGCTCATAGCGGTGATACCTGTTTTGGCAATTTCAAGAATACCATAGGTTTCCATAATTTGAATGAAGCCACGTAATTTTTCTACACTGCCAATGACTTCAATGATCATAGATGTAGGAGAAATATCTAACACATTACCACGATATACATCGGCAATCTGTACAATTTGTGATCTTGTGGAAGCAGATGCTTTTACCTTGATAAGCATTAGCTCACGGCATACCACATCATGATTGTCAAACACTTTAACCTTAACAACATCGATGAGCTTGTAGATTTGTTTTTGCACTTGATCAAGAATTCGGTCATCGGCCTCTACAGTAATAGTAATACGTGCATAACCTGGCTGATTTGTAATGCCAGATGTCATTTTTGTAACGTTAAAGCCACGACGGTTAAAGAGTGCCAAGATACGTGTACCAATACCTGGTGCATTTTTTGCAATGATTAAGACTTGATGTTCTTTCGCCATTATAGCACCCCTTTCTTACCCATCATACCGCTTATCGTGCCGCCTGCTGGGATCATTGGTAATACATTATCCTCTCGTTCAACGCGACAATCCAAGACAATGCTTTCATCCGATGTAATGTATGATTTAAATTCTTTGTTGAAAGTTTCAACATTATCTAGACGAGCTGCTTTTAAGTCAAATGCATCTGCGAGTTTCACGAAGTTCGGACTCACTTCTAAATCTACATAAGAGTAGCGTCTATCATTGAAGATTTCTTGCCATTGACGAACCATACCAAGATAGCCATTGTTAATAATAACAATCTTGATTGGCAAATTATATTGACGAACCATCATGAGCTCTTCACAAGTCATTTGGAACCCGCCATCACCGACAACGAGGATAACTTGCTTCTTAGGTGCCCCTACTTGAGCCCCAATAGCCGCCGGTAAGCCATACCCCATGGTACCCGCACCGCCAGAGGTAACGATAGTATGAGGTTTTTTATGAGTTAAGAATTGAGCCGCCCACATTTGATGTTGGCCTACATCACTTACGATTATGGCATCATCCTTGGCAATCTTATTAAGCTCAGATAACACATATTGTGCATGCAATACACCATTTTTAGACTCAGGAATTACCATAGGGTATTCCGCTTGCCATTCTCGGATTTGCTCAAGCCACGCTTCATGCGTTGTAGGTTCTACAAGAGCATTAAGCTCCGTTAATACCTGTTTTAGATCCCCTACGATAGGCACATTGATTGTGACATTCTTATCAATTTCAGCTGGGTCAATATCGATATGGATGATTTTAGCTTTTTTACAGAAAAAGTCTGGATGGCCTGTGATGCGGTCATGAAAACGAATGCCTGCAGCAATCACGAGATCAGCCTCATCTGTACTATTATTAGCTGCAACAGAACCGTGCATACCAACCATACCAAGGGCCAATTCGTGATCTCCCGGGAAGCCACCAAGGCCAACTAATGTATTCGTCACCGGGATTTGAGCCTTTTCAGCTAATTCTTTAAGCTCATCCATAGCACCAGACTTCAATACGCCTGCCCCAGCAATGATAAGTGGGCGCTTTGCATTTTTGATGAGAGTAGCTGCTTTTTTGATTTGACCTTGATGACCTTTATAGGTTGGATCATAGCCTTCAAGATGAATAGGTACTTCGTACAATTTGTTGTATTCCGCCATGGATATTTTTTCGGTTTGAATATCCTTCGGAATATCGATGAGTACAGGGCCTGGACGACCTGTACCAGCAATAAAATACGCCTCTTTAATGATGCGAGGCAAATCATGAATATCTTGAACAAGATAGTTATGCTTGGTTATAGGCATCGTAATGCCTTGGATATCCGCCTCTTGAAACGAGTCCTTACCGATAAAGGGCCGACCAACCTGACCAGTAATGGCCACCATAGGTACGGAATCCATGTACGCAGTCATAATACCTGTTACAAGATTCGTTGCACCAGGACCAGAGGTAGCAAGACATACACCTACGCGACCAGATACGCGAGCATAGCCATCTGCCGCATGTGCTGCACCTTGTTCATGACGGACGAAGTAATGTTTAATTTCAGGGAAGCTATAAATTTCATCATAAATTGGGATTACCGCGCCACCTGGATAACCGAACATATCGGTTACGCCTAAGCGATGCAATGTTTCAAGGACAATGCGTGCCCCATTGATTGTTTCTGCGCTCATAGGAACCCTTTCAACCAGCTATTCAGATAAAATCTCGCTGGAATTTAAACGTTTAATAATGTAGCCATTATGTTTGAAAGTATCAATAATGTGTTGGATGTGCTCTTCACCATTTGTTTCTACCGTTACTTGCAATTCCACTTCATGGAAACGGTCAAGGTTTTTGAACTGATTATGGTCGAGTTTAATAACATTTGCATCTGCATCTGCTAACATTTGAGATACAGCCACTAACTGGCCAGGTTTATCAGGAAGGTTAACGGAGAAGGTAAAGATACGACCGCGCAATACGAGGCCTTTATTAATCATTGACGAAATAGTTAGTACGTCGATATTACCACCACTGACGATAGCTACCACCTTTTTACCGCGGCACTCTAATTTCTTGAGACCAGCAAGTGGCAAAATACCAGAGTTTTCTGCTACTAACTTATGTTTTTCAACAAGCAATAAAAATGCTTCCATCAATTCATAATCAGAAACGGTAATAATTTCATCTACATATTGCTTGATATATTCTAATGTAGTTTCTCCAATTTGACGTACTGCCGTACCATCTGCAATCGTCGCCACTTCATCGAGAGGTACAGGATGATCAGCCTTTAAGGCAGCTAGGGCACTCGCTGCACCTTCTGGTTCTACACCGATAATCTTAACACGCGGATTTTTTAATTTCGCCGCAGCCGCAATACCAGATACGATACCACCGCCCCCAACAGGAACGAGCAAAATATCCGCATCAGGCAATTCATCAAGCACCTCAAGGGCAATCGTACCTTGCCCTTCTATTACATCTTCATCATTAAACGGATGAACGAACACATAACCGTGTTCTTTTTGCAACTCCATCGCCTTTTGATAGGCTTCGTCATAAATCTCGCCAAATAGTACAACATCTGCACCGTATTGTTTTGTAGCATTCACCTTGATAAGAGGTGTATGTTTCGGCATAACAATAGTCGCTTTAATGCCAAGACGTTTCGCAGCAAGGGCCACGCCTTGTGCATGATTACCGGCAGACGCAGCGATAACACCGCGCGCCTTTTCCTCTTCTGTTAGTTTTGCAATTTTATTATAAGCTCCACGAACCTTAAATGAGCCTGTTATTTGCAAGTTTTCTGGCTTGATATATACATCATTGCCACACTCGTCAGAAAACACATCACTATGAAGTAACTTCGTTTTCACAGTGATTGTGCTCAAGCGCTCACGAGCCTCCATAAAATCATATAACTTATACATATACGCGATCTCCTCTAGTTAGTATTAAATGAAAGTCGAGTATTAGTCTTCAAATACTTCGATAGCACCTTGTGCAGCAGAGGATACGTGAAGAGCGTATTTTTTAAGATATCCAGTTACATTGGATTTGAATGGTTTCAATGCAGCTTTACGACGAGCGATTTCATCATCAGATACAGCTAGTTCCAATTTACCGTTTGGAATATCGATGTTGATAATATCACCATCTTCAACGATGGCAATGGTACCGCCTGCAGCTGCTTCTGGAGATACATGTCCGATGGATGCACCACGAGTAGCACCGGAGAAGCGTCCATCTGTCAACAATGCTACATCTTTATCTAGACCCATACCGGCAATCATAGATGTTGGAGTCAACATTTCACGCATACCAGGACCGCCTTTAGGGCCTTCGTAACGGATAACTACAACATCACCTTTCACGATTTTACCGCCTGTAATAGCTTCAACCGCTTCTTCTTCACTGTTGAATACCTTTGCTGGACCAGAGTGAACAAGCATATCTGCATCTACGGCACCGGCTTTTACAACGGAACCATCTACAGCAAGGTTACCTTTAAGAACCGCGATACCACCAGTTTCATGTACTGGATTATCCCATGGGTGAATAACATCTTCATCCACAACATGAGCTGCCGCTGCAATTTCACCTTGTGTTTTAAGAGCAACAGTTTTGCAATCTGTATGAAGGCGACCATTTTCTGCTAAACGTTTCAACACGGCAGATACACCACCTGCAGCGTACAAGTCTTCAATGAAGTATACGCCAGATGGAGATAATTTAGATAATTGAGGTGTATTTTGAGCGATGCGATCAAAATCGTCTAAGGATAATGGCACACCTGCTTCGTGAGCAATAGCCGGTAAATGAAGCGCCGTATTAGAGGAGCCACCCAAAGCCATATCAAGAGCTACCGCATTTTCAAAGGCTTCACGAGTCATAATATCTTTAGGTCGAAGGTTTGCTTCTAATACCTCTACCGCTTGCATACCCGCTAATTTTGCTAAGCGCAAACGTTCAGAATATACCGCTGGGATTGTACCATTGCCAGGAAGGCCCATACCGAGAGCTTCTGTTAAACAGTTCATTGTATTTGCCGTATACATACCAGAGCAAGAGCCACATGTAGGACATGCCGTATTTTCGATATCGGCTAGCTCAGCATCATCCATTTCACCAGTTTGATGTTTACCTACGGCCTCGAATACGTCGGACAAACCAATCTTTTTACCTTTATGTACACCAGCGAGCATAGCCCCACCAGACACGAATACAGATGGGATATTAAGGCGCGCAGCTGCAATCAACATGCCTGGCACTACCTTATCACAGTTTGGAATGAATACCATCGCATCGAATGGTGTAGCCATAGCAGTAGCTTCGATGGAATCTGCAATGATATTACGTGTAACTAAGGAGTATTTCATGCCGATATGGTTCATTGCCAAACCATCACAAATACCGATAGTATTGAACTCGATTGGCACACCACCTGCGTTGCGGATACCGTCTTTTACGGCTTGTACAATATTTTTCAGGCCTACGTGACCAGGGATGATTTCATTGAAAGAATTGGCAATACCGATGACGGGTCTACCCATTTCTTCATCAACAAAACCTAGAGCTTTTAGTAAAGATCTGTGTGGTGCACGTGCTACGCCTGTTTTCAAATTGTCACTTCTACAACTCATGTTAATCTCCTCACTTTTGAAAGCATCCACTTGGACAGCTTTCACGACGCATAAAAAAAGACGATTCCAATGAATCGTCTTAAAAGTTTACAAATGATATTCCTTTTGTTTACAGAATTCCTATATACATAAATAATCCTATGTACCCCTTGGAAAATATACACATAAGAAACAAACCATATAGTCAAATCTTATTGATTGTATATTAAACCATTCGCGGAACTTCTAAGACAAAAACGTGTTAAGTTGTTGTTCATAATTCGAATGTCATTAATAATCACGACTAGCGCAATAATCAATAAGCTAATGACTAAACCTAACATGTTTCCTCCTAAAATATTCTGTAATATTAATCACGGAATAATAATAACACGTTATATTATCCCGCGCAAGATAATTCACAATAAATTCTATAGATTCATCATAGTTTTTTTATGAAGTTCACCATACCCAAAAACTATAGCAAACCTAGTAAGGTATAAAAAATATAGATATAACAAGAAAAATCCCTCACCGTAGTGAGGGATTAAATATATTATAGGATACCAAAGAGCCACATGCCAAAGGTGCCGCCCCAGAAATGAATGAGGAAGCTCACCACAGAGATAGCAAGGCCTACGCGCCACCACGTACCTTGTGGCACATAGCCAGCACCGAAGAAAATCGGTGTTACACCCGAACTATAGTGAGTCAATGTACAGCCAGGACTGTTCATCAAACCAAAGAGCAATATCGTAAACGGAATAGGAGCCCCCATCGCCACTAAAATGGCTGCAAAGGCGGAGAACAAAGCCGTAATACGCGCCGTACCACTGGCAAAGAAATACTGAGAGTACACAAAGGTAGCAGAAATGATAAAGGACGCCCAGAACCAGTCAAAGCCAGCTAAATGTTGACTTACAAAATCTGCAAAGACAGCTACTACACCGAGTTTGCCAAGCAGTCCAGCCATGCCTACAAGCGTACCCATCCAGATGAGGATATCCCAACCGGTGCGTTCACCTAAAATATCCTCCCAAGTAAGAGAGCCAGTCACAACACACGCCAGAACCCCCATCATCGCTACTACTGTAGGATGAAGCTTAGTCCAAATTGCTGTAGCCCAAAGTAAGATACAAAGAACAAAAATAATGGCAACAGAAATTTCGGCCTTCGTAATAGGTCCAAGAGCATCTAGTTCTTTTTGAGCCATTGCTGCAGCCTCTGGTGTTTCCTTGATTTCTGGTGGATAGATTTTATAGATAAACCAAGGCATCAAAATCATACAAATCACACCAGGAATCACACCGGCTTGGAACCATTCCCACCAAGATATATCATAGCCAAACAGTTTAGCACCTAAGGACGTAATAAGCAAGTTACCACTACATGCAGTCAAGAAGATCGTTACTGTAATGGTGTTAATAGTATGTGCCGTCGTCATCAAGTACGCCCCAATGCGGCGAGCCGTATTACCATATGGTTCAGAGTCAAATGCTAAGGAAATATTTTGTACGATGGGGAATACTATACCACCACCACGCGCCGTATTAGATGGTGTAGCTGGAGAAATAATCAAATCTGTACAAGCCAAAGCATAGGCAAGCTTTAATGAGCTTGTGCCAAAGGAGCGAATCAAGGTGTACGCAATGCGCTTGCCAAGGCCAGAATTAATAATACCGCGAGAAAAGAATACGGCTGCTACGATAAGCCACACATTCGCTTCTGCATAGCCACCTAGTGCCTGTACCATAGTGATGGAGTTAGTGGCTACGGCTACAACAATACCAAAGAGGGCCATAATGCCCGTTGGCCAAGGTCGCAATATAAAGCCCACAATAGTAGCCGTAAAGATAGCTAATAAATGCCAACCTTCCGGCTTGATTGCCTCTGTATGAGGTAAAAACCAAATGACGAGACCCACTAAAACGGTAAGGGCCGCTCGTGTAAAAGTATTCATAGAACCTCCATCAGGCTTAACAACTTTCCAAAAATTCTTTGATCTTAGGATTTGCTCGTAACATTTCCATCTCTTCAGGGGATAATAATTTTACCTTATCCCGATCTTGATTTACCAAGCAAAGAAAACCAATATAATCGCCCTTATTAGCACGGAATTGATGAATTGTTTTGCCTGGAATTTCGATAAAGTCACCAGCTTCTACATCGTGGATTTCATCACCTAATAAGACCTGCCCCTTACCGCGGAATATCATAACCATATGCGTATGATCGTGATACTCTAAGGTAGAATACCCTCCTGGCAAACATTCAAAATAGCGGAATTGACATGGAATATCATAAGCACCATCGTATAATACTTGACGTGTTACATCTTTAAAAGGACTACCATCTTGCTTATATACCAAGGTTTCGATACCATCCCACTTAAAATTTTTAGCATCAAACTTACGTATCATCGTATTACCTCTTTAAACAAAAAAGGGCTGCATCGAAACAAGGTTTCAATACAGCTCCATCGGTTCGATTATTTGAAGAGACGTTTCAAAGTGCCTAGTAATCCATGACTATGTTTTTGTACACCGTCTGCAACGCCTGCCACTTCAAAGCCAGTTCGTTCAATGGCTTTTGTAATAACTTCTACAGATGCTTTTGTTGGATCAAAAGAAACAGTAGCAGTCTTTTCTGGCAAATCTACTTCTGCACTTAATACGCCAGGCAAACCTAGAGATGCACCTTCAACTGTTTCTTTACAGTTGTTGCACATCATCCCCGGTACAGTAAATACCTTTGTTACAACGCCATTATCTTCGCCACAACCACAATCTTTGCACATAGTGTTACCTCCTATTAATCGTTAGCTTCTTTATGTTTATCATCGTTCTTAGCCCCTGCTGTCACATCGATAGTAGTCGCTTTCTTAACGGCTTCTTTCGTTTCATCAACAGCCTTTTTAGGCCCCGAAATAGCATCTTTAAACTCATTGATGCCTTTACCAATAGCTTTACCGACTTCAGGCAATTTACCAGGTCCGAAGATAACTAGAGCAATCACTAATATAACTATTAATTCAGGTGTTCCTATAGACCCCATATGTATCTCCTTTATTTTTACTACTACTTATACTCTTTAGTGTACATCATCATAGGCTGCCTTGTCCACATACCAGGTCATAGCTTCTTGTGAAAGCACCGCACCAGGCAATACACGACCAATGCGTTTTTCCCAAGGTAAATCCTCGTAATCTTCGCGTTGATACAATACCTTTGTCAAAGCAGTTCGCTTACTTTCACCAGTTACGGTAAACCAAACCGCATCAGATTTTGCTAAGAACGAAAAGGTCATAGAAATACGTTCCCATACCTTTCCATCCTCAACAGCTACCACCTCTTGATCTGTGACACGTAATGCATGAGAACCTGCAAATAGGCCGGCTGTATGACCATCTTCGCCAAGATCGAGCAATGCCAAATCTAGACCACTTTTTTTACAAGCCTTGAGAACATTCTTAACCTCTTTCTCGTATTCCGCTGCCGCTTCTATTACAGTTTTAGAATCTGTATTGATTGGCAAGAAATGAGCCGCCCCTTTCGCCTTACACAACAAGTAAGGTTTCACGCGATTGAAGTAATTATCCTCATGAGATTGCGGCAAGAATCGCTCATCAGTCCATACAAAGAATATGCGTTCCCAATTAAGGCGTTCAATATATTCTGGGGAATTAAGCAATTCTAATAAACCATTAATAACAGTCCCGCCCGTAATACCAACAACACACGTTTCAGTGCGATTGATTTCCTCGTTGGTGAAAGCAATAAAATCCTCTGCCAATGCTTGAACTACATCGCTAGGGCTGTCATAACATTTAATTGTATCTTGAGCCATGTAATAATGACCTCCTAAAACTATTTCAATAGTTCTATTATATACACTTTTTCTGTGTAATGAAAGCAAAACCGATGTAACTCAACAGTTGGAGCCACATCGGTTCTAATTATATTTGTATTTTCTTATGAATTACAGGAAATTCCATTCCGTATATTCATAAATCAATATTATTGTTGACCAAATTTAGGACGGCGACGCTCTGTGAAAGCACGTACACCTTCTTTGAAGTCCTCTGAAAGACCTAATGCACATTGGTTTTCTACTTCAAACTTCTTGTACTCTTCCCAACCTGCTAAGAAGCTATTCCACATCATTTCCTTCATAACGCGGTAAGATTGTGCAGGCCCTTTTGCCAATTTTTCAACGAGGCGTCTTGTAGCAGTCTCTAAATCTTCTAATTCACAAACCTTATACACAAAGCCAAGTTCCTTACCCTTTTCAGCAGATACGGCTTCACCGGTCATGACAATATGCATGGCACGGTTCATACCAATAGAGCGAGTTAGTAGGAATAAACCACCCGCATCAGGAGCAAGACCTACATTTACGAAGGCTTGAATAAAACGTACATTGTTAGCCGCCACGACAAAATCTGCCGCTAAAGCCATATTGAAGGCAGCACCTGCTGCAGCCCCTTGAAGGCTCATGATAACCGGTTTTGGTAACTTCTTCATGGCCATAGAAATCTCAGCTACCAGCTCAACGATTTCAAATAAAGACTCAGTATCCCCTTCGTTTACAGCGCGCTCCATCTCTGTTAAATCGCCACCCGCAGAGAATACCTTACCCTCTGCATTGATAAGCAATGCACGAACACTTTCATCATTATGAGCCTTATCTAAGACCTCAAGGATCTCCTTACACATCTCGATATTAAAACCATTGGCTACCGTCGGACGATTAAAGGTCAACGTACCAATGCCGTTGTCCACTACGTACTGAATTGTATTATAAATCATATGAGTTCTCCTATATGAAAATCTATTTTCGAAAAAATTCGATTATATCTCTATTATAGGAGAATTAAATGTCTGTGTAAATGATAGAATTAAATAATCCTATGAATTAAAACTTAAGATAAATATAATCTAAGTTAAAAACTATATATGATACAAAAACACCTGCAGACATTGTCTGCAGGTGTAATATCCTGTTGTCCAAATATTAACGTTTGGAGAATTGGCTTGCTTTGCGGGCTTTTTTAAGACCGTATTTTTTACGTTCTTTCATACGTGGGTCACGAGTCAAGAAGCCAGCTTTTTTCAAAGATTGACGAAGTTCGCCATCTACGTCCAATAACGCACGGGAGATACCGTGACGAATTGCACCAGCTTGACCGGAAGGACCGCCACCAGCTACAGTTGCGATAACATCGTATTGTTCAACTGTATTAGTCAAGTTCAAAGGTTGTTTTACGATCAATTCCAAAGTTTGGCGACCGAAATAATCATTAAGTTCACGTTTGTTAACAGTGATTTTACCTGTGCCCGGTACCAGACGAACTCTAGCAACGGAAGATTTTCTACGACCAGTGCCGTAATATTGTGCTACTGCCATTATATATTCCTCCCTCTAGATTATCGTACGGAAATTTCTAATACTTCTGGTTTTTGAGCTGCATGTGGATGCTCAGGACCAGCGTATACGTTTAATTTACGGTATTGTTGTGCACCCAATTTATTTTTTGGAAGCATACCACGAACTGCCATTTCAACAACACGTTCAGGTTGTTTTTCAAGCATCATGGACAATTTAGTGAAACGGGAACCACCTGGGTAACCAGAATGACGGAAGTATTCCTTTTGTTCCAATTTTTTACCAGTTACGCGAATTTTTTCTGCGTTTACAACGATCACATGGTCACCAGTGTCTACGTGTGGTGTGAAAGTTGGTTTATTTTTGCCCCGAAGAACTTTTGCAACTTCGGCAGCAAGGCGTCCTAAAGTTTTACCTTCAGCGTCAACAACATACCATTTCCGTTCGATTGTGTTCGGATTGGCCATATATGTAGTTTTCATGCTGCATATCCTCCTAATAACGTCATAATTCTACCAAAATCAGCTTGTCCTTTGCTTCCGGGGCTAATGGAAACACGACTAAAGCTTACTCAAAATAGTATACAGATTTTATGGGTTTGTGTCAATTAAAATTTAGTAGTTATACGCTATCATCAAATTAATTTTTTAATATAGAATTACATTGCTGTATTACCTCATTCAATACGGTCTGATCAGTATTAAGAACAAGTTTAACCCAATTATCACGCCAACTACCTCCCAATTGAGCGTCTACTTTTATATGTCCATATGATTTGCATATAATATGGACATAATCATCCGAATCATCATAAGCAATACGAACCTCTCCATCTAATGTAATATATATTAATTTTGAGTTGACTGATTAATTGTCTAAATTGATTTACAGTATAAACAAATGTGCCTCGTCCGGAAAAATCACCACTTTTAATATACACACTAAAGGCAATACACTCCTCTCGAGACTCAACATCAGCAATATATTTTTCTTCTAACTCAACACGTATAAAATCCATTAATCTCCTCTAAATAATAAAGAATGAATAGTCCCCTTTATTATCTTGCCTTAGCAAAAACCTACTTATATTACATATAACTTTATATTGTGCAGGAAATTTATATATTTATATAGAATTATGAATATATAATATCAAAAATTGATAAAAGTTTAATTTAGATTTTGTAAAACAACACATATTATATCTGTACTTCTATAATCTAGGAGATGATAATATGAATCTAGAAAATAAAAACTCATTTCTCTTAAATAGTGCTCTATTTTTTTCAACAATGGGAAGCACTGCAACAACACTAGGCTTTATAACATATATATTTAATACCACCCACAGTCCTTTTAATACAGGGGCAGTTACGATAGCAACATTATTAGTTGGAATGTTATTAGGCCCATTTTTAGGGATACTTGTAAAAGAAAAAGGCTTAATGTGGTCTATGGTAGTTCCTGAAATAGTTTCGGGTTTTATATTATTAATTTTTATTTTCATAGATAACCTTTATCTAGTATATATCATAGCTTTTCTTATAGGTTTTAATAATAAAATTTTAGGAATCGCTAGACTTTCTTTTATACCTAATATTACAAATGATCTAGTCAAATTTAATGCACTGCTCCGGTCTATTAATCGTTTTGCATTGATAAGTGGTTCCTTATTATTTAGCGTTATAATTAATTACTCTTTAACGATGGTATTCGTTATTGATGCAATTACTTATATTATTTCAGCCTACCTACTTTATCAATTAAATAGAAATGTGAAAATACAATCATACTCAACTATCTCCCAAAAAACTATTAGACAAAACATATATGATCGAATTCAACTTTTAATAAAGGGATATAAATTATTATTCCTAAACAGAAAAATTAATTTTATAGTTTATTTGGGTATATTAGCTAGAATATTTTATATGTGTATTCCGATTCTACTATTAATATTTATTAAAGATATCTTACATTTAACTGATAGTCAGTATGGATATACACAAACAATCTCTAGGCTGGCATCATTCATTGTTTTTGGAATTCTTGCTAAATATTTCACCATTAACTTAGTAACGAGTTTTAAAAAGATTTTGTTTCCTCTTTTTTTACTATATGGGGGAAGTATTTTTTGCATAGGTTATATAAAAACAATAGAAGAACTTTATATTCTATATAGCATATCTGAAATATTATTATTTACAGCCGTTGTTTTAGTCCATGCATATATACAATCTATTTTTTCACAGGAAGAGTTAACATTAGCTAGCGGTTCTGTAAGTACAGGTTTTTCTATTGGATCAATATTATCAATAACTATATTTACAAGCTTAGCAAATGTATTACCTTTACATGATATATTTTTTATATGTGGATTTGGAATAATCATAAGCACTGCTATTATAATAGGTTATACTCGATTAAACTCTAAAATTTAATTTTTTATGATAGCTCTACTTTTATAAACAATACCCACAACATACAAAAACCCGCAGTGCATAGCACTGCGGGCAATAGCGCCAAATTATTTGGAGTACAATTCGACGATAAGTGTTTCGTTAACTTCGATAGGAAGTTCTTCACGTTGAGGAAGACGAGTGAAAGTAGCTTTGAAGCCTTCCAAGTCTTTTTCAATGTAAGGAAGTTCGAAAGAACGAAGTTCTTGGAAGTTAGTTTTGAACATTTCGTTATCACGAGATGCTTCGCGCAATTCGATTACATCGCCTGGTTTGCAGGAGAAGGAAGGAATGTCTACGCGACGACCGTTTACCAAGATGTGGCCATGGTTTACCATTTGACGAGCTTGACGAATGGAGTTACCAAAGCCGATGCGATATACAAGGTTATCAAGGCGTTGTTCCAAAAGGATCAACATGTTTTGACCTGTAACACCTTGCATTTTTTTCGCTTTATCATAATAGCGTACGAACTGGCGTTCTAGCAAGTTGTAGTAAGCTTTAACTTTTTGTTTTTCTAATAATTGTGTGCCATACTCAGACATTTTTTTCTGACGTTGGTCTTTTTTGACGCGATTCAAGGCTTTTGCGTGACCGAATACGTTCACACCAAAGCGACGACAAAGTTTGAATCGAGCCTCTCTTCTCGTTGCCATGTGATTATCACCTCATAAGATTAAAATAAACCTGTACCTATACATAATGGTACCCAAGTATAATATCATTTTCATCTAGTTATGTCAATTATCGATACTTGTGAAAGTCATTGAAATAAGTGCATAATCACAATTTTGAATTACACTTTTTTACGATAATACGACGCACTATATCGATTGTGCATGTTTCATCATATTTTATAGATTTAGATGAAAAATCAATTATAGTATGCTACAATATGGATAAGTAAGGTAATAGGTATCATTGGAGTCTTATGTCTAAGTTGGGGGAATAACATGAAAGAGTTACCTACAATGCAAGAGCTACAAAGTTTTATTACCTATAATAAAACAGGAAGCTTTACATTAGCTGCACAATCTATGAATATTACACAATCAGCTTTCAGCGCTCAAATGAAAAAATTAGAGCGTTTAGTTGGTGTGAAATTAATCTCCCGTTCTACAAGAGGTAGCCGTTTAACACCAGAAGGTGAGTTATTCCTACCAGAAGCAGAACAAGTTCTCGACACATTGGAACGAGCTATCCAATCCATTCGTTTGGCTAGCAAGGTTGAACGCCCAATTCTAAATATTGGCGTATTACGTAGTCTTGGGGATATCCGTCTAAACGGTTACGTTTCCCACTTCTTCCAAAACCATCCTGAATTCTCTGTTAGTATTTACGATATGGAAGAAGAAGAATTGATGCTCGACTTACGAGAAAACCGCATCGATATTGCATTACTCTATTTACCTAATAATAAGGATATGTCCGCATACGAATCCACCGCGCTTAGAGAAGACGAATTTGTATACTATGCACCAAACTTAGTGAACGGTATGGAAACAGCCAGTTTAAAAGCTATCCAGCAACAACCACTGCTCATGTATCCACCTAAATACTTTATGTATCGCACATTAAAAAACTATGTTGGGAACGGTCAACAAAACCTACACATCCGCGGTAGCCGTCTATCCAATCCATATACAATGATTGACTACTGTCAAAAGAATAAATCTGGTTGCATCGTAGCACGCCAAATTTTAACGTCTTTAAACATCAATGATGGCTTTGTGCCTTTAGAAAAACCATTCAAACTACAAGTGTGCTTCGCATTTAAGAAGAATAATTCTAAAACAGAAACTATGCATACCTTCATGGATTATGTACAAAGCGAATCACCACCACGTTTATAATAACTAATAGAACCCCGTATACCTTTTGGTGTACGGGGTTTTACTATAAACAACAAATGACCTATCTATACAAAACAATTGCCCTCTCTTGTCCTAAGTTGTAAAATAGAGAATAGATTTCAATTAATACAGTAAGAATACAGTGAGGTTACTATGCTCTTATCTATTCTATTCTTTATACTAGCAGGACTTGCGGAAATCGGTGGCGGTTATCTCGTATGGCTCTATATGCGTGACGACAAAGGACCTATTTACCTAATCGCAGGTGCTTTTATTTTATTTTTATACGGCATCATCCCCACCTTCCAACCAGAAGCCAGCTTTGGTAAGGTGTACGCGGCCTACGGCGGCGTATTTATCGCCCTATCCATCCTCTGGGGTTGGCTTGTAGACGGATTACGGCCAGATACATACGATATCATCGGTGGTCTTGTCTGTCTTGTAGGCGTTTATATCATCATGTATGCACCACGTTAAATATGTAGTTTCCAGATGTGACTATAATATAATTTATATTTTTTAGATATAACAATAACTAACTATATATTTTGAAAGTACAACCATAGCAACTATATATTTTTTACATAAAACTATATAAGCATTACAACAAAAGGAGTACAACTATAACAGTTGTACTCCTATATTTATCTACATGACTATATGTATTTTTTATACCCATATATACTTTTTACATACTAAAAAACGGTCATCCGAAGATAACCGTTTGCTTTGGTGGACGATGACAGGATCGAACTGCCGACATCCTGCTTGTAAGGCAGGCGCTCTCCCAGCTGAGCTAATCGTCCATATGTGGTGACCCGTCCGGGAATCGAACCCGGGATACCGCCGTGAAAGGGCGGTGTCTTAACCGCTTGACCAACGGGCCAGAATGGCTCCTCGAGTAGGACTCGAACCTACGACCGATCGGTTAACAGCCGATTGCTCTACCGACTGAGCTATCGAGGAATGTATGGAGCGGGAAACGAGATTCGAACTCGCGACCCCCGCCTTGGCAAGGCGGTGCTCTACCGCTGAGCTATTCCCGCAAATGGTGGACGATGACAGGATCGAACTGCCGACATCCTGCTTGTAAGGCAGGCGCTCTCCCAGCTGAGCTAATCGTCCATATGTGGTGACCCGTCCGGGAATCGAACCCGGGATACCGCCGTGAAAGGGCGGTGTCTTAACCGCTTGACCAACGGGCCAGAAATGGTGACTCACCCGCGACTCGAACGCGGGACACCCTGATTAAAAGTCAGGTGCTCTGCCAACTGAGCTAGTGAGTCAAGTGGCTCCTCGAGTAGGACTCGAACCTACGACCGATCGGTTAACAGCCGATTGCTCTACCGACTGAGCTATCGAGGAATGTATGGAGCGGGAAACGAGATTCGAACTCGCGACCCCCGCCTTGGCAAGGCGGTGCTCTACCGCTGAGCTATTCCCGCATACAGAACCGATAATTACTATAACATAATTATCAATCTGTCGTCAAGGATGAATTAAGTCCATCCTGACTGCCATATAATAATATCAATTTACACATATAGTGTCAATGGTTTTTCCGTAAAGTTCCTTGAAAATATAGCATACAAGAACATCTTTTACCCAAGAAAGGGGGATATACAATCCCCCTTTAAAATAGATTATTCTTTATCCTTTTGTCTACCTTTACCAGCCCCGTCTTCAGCCACGCTAACCTCAGCTTCAATGAAGGTTTTCATGTCATTTAGCATATGCATGGATGCATCGATTATAGATAGTCCCATAGTTGACCCTAAGGCTTCATCGATTAGCAGATTATAGTGCAAATAAGGCTTTACCCCTAGGAATCGACATTGTTCCTTATGTATAGGTTCATCATGTATAGGCTCATCATAGACAGCCGATGGGAACACATAGTCCTTAACTAGGGGAGCAATGGTAACCGCCGCTAAAATAGCTGCACCAGTTACTACATTATCAAAGACTACAGCCATGCGATGGCTAGCAGCCCCCAAGATAAAGGCCGTTAAAAATGCAATATCTAAACCACCCGCTACATGAAGCAAGTTCAATACCGCATCATGGCGCTCGCTTTCACTCAAAGTAGACCAATCATCCACAGCAATATTAAATCGATCTACAAAAGAATGAATATGAGCAGCACGTTGCTCTACTGTAGGTCCATATTCATTATGAACGAGAATATCCTCATACGCACAACCTGTGATCGTCGCCGTCGTGACAAGAGAATCTAAAAAGGCCCTCTCCCCTACGTTACCAATCGCCACCACTTGTAATCCATCAGCATGTAATCTATCTGCATAGGTAAAGCCGAGCTCAAGAGCACGCTCTAATTCCTCACGAGAAATAGCAGGTTCTACGCCAAAGAAATGGGAGCCTTTTCGAATCACCTGTTGTTCAATATTTGCTAAATCTGCAGTATCTTGTTCAAGACCTAGATTCACCACATGTACAACGGCATTTAATTTAGCTGCAGCCCCTTGTGTAGCTGTTGTTCCCTCATTAAAACGTTCTATGGCATCATAGCTTTCACTACCATGATCAGTGTTTTGCGGCCCATCTACCAAGTGATCTGCCGCCACCACAAGCACACCATAGCGCAAATGATTTGGTTTAGAGTTTCTAAGAATCCCTGCAAAACGTTCTGCTATTGTTTCTAACGTAGCAAGGCTATAGATAGGTTTTGTCAGATTATCGATACGCAGACGGCATGCTTCCATGGATGGTACATGCAATGGTTCTATTTTGAAAGTTCTCATGCCTTACCTCCTGTAAGCGCCAAATACATATGAACCGCAAGATCTAGCATACCCATTTGTATGGAGCCACCAGAAGCCTCACCTAAACAAAGGCCTAAATCGACATAGGCTTCAAGGCCTAAATTTTCTAAGGAAGATTTGGCAGCTTTTTCAGCAGATAAATGTGAAGCCATCACATAATCCATTACTTGTGGCACCAATGTTTTAGCTACCAATGCACAAGCCGATGTATTAAATCCATCGATGATAACTAACCCATGATTTGCTGCGGCGCCTAAGATAACGCCAACGATACAAGCAAATTCAAAGCCGCCTACAGAGGATAAAATCCCAATGGCATCGTCTTTAGGAATATCCTTATATTTCTCCAGTACGTCATGAACAATGCGTTGCTTTAGTTTAAGTCGTTCATCGGAAATATTCGTTCCTCGTCCCGTCGCCTCTTCCGCTGTAAGTCCTGCAAACTTAGCGGTCATAAGGGCACTAGCTGTCGTATTCGATATGCCCATTTCGCCTACTAAAAATACATTGAAGCCTTCATCAATTTTTTCTTTTACTAGACGAATCCCTGTTTCGATGCCCTCCACGGCTTGTTCGCGCGTCATGGCGGGCTCTTCTACGAAGTTTTTCGTACCCATCCCAAGTTTATGAATACGAAGGCCTGGGACCCAACTCATATCCGCATCAATGCCCATGTCGATAACTTCCATTTGAGCACCACAATAATTCGCTAGAGAATTAGCGCCAGCCCCCTTAGGAATCAGGTAATTCTGAGTCATCCCAACGGTCGTTTCCTTTGGATACGCACTGACGCCCATATCGGCCACACCGTGATCGGCAGAGGCAATTATCATGCAAGGCTTTGGTACAGCTAACGTCTCTTGATTAGTAGCTGCCCCATATTGAGCCACCATATTTACAAGACGTCCATATCGTTCCACAGGCGATGCTGTATTCCAGCTATCGATTATATGTCGTTCAATCTCTAGGCTGCGACCTGTAATAGCGCCACAAGTTTCTTGTAACAAACTCATAAAAGCTCCCTTAATCAAATAATATAATTATATTTTAGATATTCTTTCTTTTAGTTATTCTTAATTTGTCCCGTTAAATATGGCAATTTATTGCGAATCTCTCGACTTCGTTCAAGATAACTTTCTAATGCTTGTCCTTCGTCATCTTGTGAAAGTATCGCTTTAACATGTTCAATTTCTAATTCAATTTGTGTAAGACCTTCAATAACATTATGACGATTACCGTAGATAATTTCACGCCACATGGATGGTAATCCCCCCGCCACACGCGTGCAATCGCGGAATCCCCCTGCCGATAGTTTCATGCGCAATTCGCCCAATTCATCGCCACCCGAAACTTGTGTTAGAATAGAAGCCAATAAGTGAGGCATATGACTAACCATCGCAAGATATGCATCGTGAGCATAAATATCGACAAACTCGATACGAGACCCTAAGGCACGACCCATGTCAGCCAATTCTTGAGCCACCTCTTCACTATATACATCAGAGGCCTTATCTTCTAGTACAATCCAACCCATTCCTTTAAAAAGATTCTTATGAGATACTTCATACCCACCCTTTTCGGATCCTGCCATAGGATGGACAGATACGAAAACAGTCCCCTTCGGAATCGATTCATAGACAGCTCGTACAAAATTTTCTTTCGCACTAGATACATCAGTTACGACTTGCCCAGGTCTAAATAGATGAGCCGTTTCAGTAAAAAGCCGTGCATTTGTATCAGGAGGCAAGGAGAACACAACGATATCTGAGTTCTTAATCAATGGTTCAACTTCAGTCCACGCAGCTTTTACCACACCATCTTGAATGGCCGCATCACAGACCTCTTGACGACGTGCATAGCCTACTACCTCATATTCTGTATATTCCTTTAGAGCCTTTGCCAAGGATCCACCTAATAAACCTAAGCCAATAATACCTACGGTCTTACTCATATAAACCTACTTTCATAAACTATCTAGGAATGTATACGCTCTCATATAATGCTACATATAATCTATCAAGCTAATCCCTTTTTCGTATGCTTTCATAAAAACCTCAACAATGAATATCATACAGTGTTTTTATTATAACATGTTCATAACCACATGGGATAAAATTATAAACATATAACATACAAAAAACGTGCCACCCGAAGGTGACACGTTTTCTTAGTCAGCATCCTACCTAAGGAGTACGATGCCAATATTATTTAAATTGATTGCAAAGACTATCAAATAATGCTTGGTCAGGTTTAACCACATCTTCAGTCAATGGACGAGGATGTGGGCCACCATTTGCAGTAGCCAATGCTTTTTCAAAGGAAGGTTTAGATGTATTTTGATAGATAAGGCCTGTAACCAAACCATCAGTATCACCCAAAGTTTTAAGCGCTGTTGCACGATCTGTTGGGTCATAACCTTCAGGCAATGCTACTAAATGTTCTTTGAACCAATCGTAACTATTGCGTTTGTTATATGTAACACATGGGCTGAATACATTGATGAAGGAGAAGCCTTCATGATCCATGGCTTGTTGAATCAAATCAACGAGCTCTTTACGATTCACCATATAGCTTTGTGCTACGAATGTAGCACCTGCTGCAATCGCAGTTTCACAAACGGACAATGGAGACTCAAACGCACCATGAGGAGTTGTTTTTGTAACAAAACCGATGTCAGAACGAGGGGATGCTTGACCTTTAGTCAAACCATATACATGGTTATCCATTACTACGTATGTCATGTTTACATTACGTTTGAAAGCATGAATGGTGTGACCCATACCGATAGCAAAGGCATCACCGTCACCAGAAAATGCGATAACTTCAAGATCTTGGTTAGCAAGTTTAACGCCTTGCGCATAAGGAAGCGCACGGCCATGAGTTGTATGCGCACCATAAGCGTAGAAATAGCCACCGATACGACTAGAGCAACCAATACCGGAAATTACGGCTAATTTTTCTGGTGGAATATTTTTCGCTACTACAGCGTCAGTAATCGCCGCTTGAACCCCATAATGGCCACAGCCTGGACACCAGTTAGGACGAATATCATTTCTGTAATCTTTAGCTGTTGTCATATTATAGGACCTCCTTAATCGCATTTTTCACATAACTTTTTGTGAATGGATTACCATCGTATTTCAAGCAGCTAGAAATCTTATGTTTCTTATGCATGTTGATTTTAAATAAATTAGCCAATTGACCAGTTTTATTGTGTTCCACGATAACTACTTTTTTCGCAGCATCAAAGAATGGTTGTAATTGCTTTGCTGGGAATGGTTTAATTAAGCGCAATTGTAAGTGGTTGACTTTGACGCCTTCTTGATCAAATTCAGCAACGGCTTCTTCAATAGCACCACGGCTAGAAGCCATACCTACAACGAGTACATCTGCTTCGTCGTATTTAGCATTATTTAAGAATGGTTCATAGTTATCAGCTACAGTTTCCAATTTGCGGAACCGTTTATCAGTTTGCGCTACGTGCATTGTAGGCGCTTCTGCTGGTTTACCTTCTTCATTATGCTCTAAACCTGTGGAAAGGAATAGACCATTTTTCATGCCTGGAATTGTACGCGGAGAAATGCCATCTTCAGTCAATTCAAAGCGTTTGAAGTAGTTAGGTTGTACCAATTCAGGAAGTTCAGCTTGTTTCATCATTTTACCGCGATTAATAGGTACGCGGTTCAAATCAAAGGAAGGAACGGATTGTTTATTCAAACCTTGTTGTAAGTCAGGCATAAAGATAACTGGACATTGATACATTTCTGCCAAGTTGAAAGCTTTTTGAATTTCATAGAAACACTCTTCGATAGATGTTGGAGAAATTACGATACCAGAGTAGTCGCCATGTGCATTGTAGCAAGCTGCATCAATATCAGATTGTTCAACTTTTGTAGCCATACCAGTGGATGGGCCAGAACGTTGAACGTCAATAACAACCATTGGCAATTCAGCCATGGAAGCCATGGACAAGGATTCTGCCATCAAGGAAAGACCTGGGCCAGAAGTACACGTGAAGCCACGAACACCTGCGTATACACCACCCATAGCTGTCATACACGCTGCGATTTCGTCTTCTGTTTGAACAACAGTTGAGCCCAACTTATCCATAGTTTTAATCATGTATTCCATAACTTCGGATGCTGGCGTAATAGGATATGATGCCATAAAACGGGAGCCCGCAGCAATAGCACCAAGAGCACATGCTTCGTTACCTAATAAGAACATTTGATCTTTCTTACCAGGCGCTGGCAATGTATCGATTTCAACATCGCCTAATTTTTCCATTACAAGGCTATGACCATCATCGAAAGCAGCCAAGTTTTTATCAATAATCTCTTGGGATTTCTTTGCAAATTTCTCAGTAATAGCATCTTTAAACATCTTAGTATCAAAGCCAAGAAGCGCTACGGACATCCCAAGTGCTACGATATTACGCATCAACAAGGAGCCTTGTTTCATTGCTGTTTCAGAGATAGGCAAAGATAAGCAATTAATCTTTGTACCTTCAAATTTAGAAAAGTCTGGATTAACTTTGCTATCACAGATGATATATCCACCATCACGTACTTCGGAACCGTGCATATCAACGGTTTCTTGATCAAGGGAAAGCAAGAAGTCTACCCCTTCACCAATAGACATAATTTGTTCCAATGCTACGCGCAATGCGAATGTAGTATGACCACCTTTGATGCGAGATGCAAATAAACGTTGGCTATACAAAGAGTAGCCTTCTTTAGCAAGGATTGTAGCCATAATTTCGCCGCAACTCTCGATACCTTCACCTTGTTGGCCGCCCATTTTCCAGATAAAATCTTTACGTTTTTGCAAGAGATTCACCCTCCTTAGGATAAAAATTACACTGCTGACAAGAGTCTACCTTACTATGTTAATGTTTTATAGTACGAACCTGTCTTATATCGTCATTGTATCATGTATATTTTAGGTTTACAATGTATCATTTCACATAATAATAGGTATAAATTAAGGTATTATAACTAAAAATTATAAGAAAAAAAGGATACTACTTTTGAAGTAGTATCCTTTTAGTATTTATGCTCAACGTTTTATACTTTCACATCAAAAAAAGAGTCTATATAAAATTATATAGAATATTTATTCTCGAATCATCTAAAATATTTATTCCGTAATACCTCTTGTTGTCGCTCTTCAGTGAAGAATATTTCTTCTAAACATAAGCCTTGAGCAGGTGCAGTTTTCCCTATAGCACGCCGGTCTTTAGCGGCTAAATATCCTTTAATATCCTCAACCTTGCGACGACCAAGACCTATATCTACAAGTAAGCCTGCAATATTACGGACCATATGATATAAAAAGCCATCACCGATCACAGAAATCGTCACCTGTGAACCTCGGGCCTCAACACGAATTCCCATAATTGTCTTTACAGGATCCGCAGGAGTTGAGTTTGTTCCCTTTAGGGTTGTAAAGTCATGCGTACCTACTAGTTCATTAGCTGCAGCCTGCATACGATCAATATTTAAGGGCTTTTTCACATGCCAATGATATCGCTGCGTCAAAGGATCTGCAATGAGCTGATTATGAATCGTATATACATACTCTTTACCGTATATATTCCACCGTGGCTTCCAATCTAGCGGAATTTCTACCGCTTCTAGAACGACTATATCCTTAGGAATATGAGCTATCATAGCACGAGGAATATTTTCTACTGGTATAGTACCCGACGTTTGAAATGTACAAACTTGAAATTTAGCATGCACCCCCGCATCAGTACGAGAGGCACCATAAATTTGAATGGGTTCATTACAAATACGTGATAAACCATATTCCAAACAACCTTGTACCGTTAACCCCTTATCATTAGGTTGCTTTTGATAACCTGCTAAATCTGTACCATCATAAGCCACTATGATCCGTATATTTTTCATAGGCCAAGCCACCATAATGCAATGAGTATAATCGTAATCAAGACAACAGCACCGACGCCGATATAATCGACATAGGTAACTTGTAATTCTTTCATACGTGTACGATTGACGCCACCTCTATAGCAACGCGCCTCCATAGCGATAGCTAATTCATCGGCCCGTCGAAACGCACTAATAAATAATGGCACTAAAAGTGGCACCATGTTTTTTGCGCGTTGAATGATAGAGCCTGTCACAAAGTCTGCCCCACGAGCAGATTGTGCTTTCATAATACGATCCGTCTCGTCCAATAAGGTAGGAATGAAACGCAGCGCAATAGTCATCATCATGGCGAGCTCATGAGCAGGAACACCTATGCGACGGAATGGATTGAGCAAGTGCTCAATCCCATCAGTTAAGCGAATTGGTGATGTGGTATAGGTCAACAAAGAAGAAAACAAGATTAAGAAGATTAAGCGTGCCGCCATTTGAAGGCCCATTGCCACGCCATGGTCGGTAATATTGATAATCCCCCATTGAAAAATTGGATTGCCTGGTGTCGTAAAAATATGAATCCCCATAGTAAATACGATGATAATCCAAAGCGGTTTGATAGCAGACCACATCAGACGTAACGGCAAACGTGATAACAACATTGCAAAGATGGTAAACCCACCTACAACGCCATATGCCAATGGAGAATTCGCCAAGAATATGGCTACAACGAATATGGTAGTAGCAATAATCTTTGCGCGTGGATCCATGCGATGCAAAAAAGAGTTTCCTGGGAAGTATTGACCAATAGTTATATTATTTAACATGGTTACCTCCTTCGAGAATTGCTTGCACCGCATCATCTACAGATAGTACGCGATTAGACACATCAAGACCTTGTTCGCGCAAATATTCCATGGTAACGGACACTGGCGGTACATCTACACCGACAGCCTGTAATTCATCACGATGATTATTAAAGATGTCCATCGGTTCACCATCGAGAACGATACGCCCTTTATCGAGTACTACAAGACGAGAAGCCATGCGAGAAATATCTTCCATATTGTGAGATACAAGAATTACAGTGATTCCCTTTTCTTTATGAAGTCGAATGATTTCTTCAAAGATTTCTTCCCGTCCAAATGGATCAAGACCAGCAGATGGTTCATCGAGCACGAGAAAATCTGGATCCATAGCCACTACGCCAGCAATAGCCACGCGGCGCATTTGACCGCCAGATAAATGGAAGGGAGAACGTTCTGCATATGTGTCATAATCGAGCCCTACGAACTTCATCGCATCTCGCACACGCTCGTCTACGTCATCAGCACTAAGCCCTAAATTTTTAGGACCAAAGGCGATATCTTGCGCGATGGTTTCTTCAAACAATTGATGCTCTGGATACTGGAATACCATCCCCACCTTATGACGCATTTTTTTAGCTTCCTCTGTGGAGGCGCTAATATCTACACCATTGACAGTAACTGTACCAGTTGTAGGATGTAATAGCCCATTTAGATGTTGTACAAAGGTGGATTTACCGGAACCAGTATGACCGATAACCCCTAGAAACTCCCCATTTTCAATTGTAAGAGATACACCCCGAAGTGCAGTCTTTTCAAAAGGGGTGCCCACGCCGTAGGTATATGAAATATTATCTAGTACGATTGCCATTAGTGGGTTGCCTCCCCTCTTGAAGCATCTGTTGAGTGTATAGCGGATAATTGTTTACCTAACTTTGAGCCTTTAAGGCCCTTTGCTAACTCTTCATTATTAATGATACTCTTACCCACTTCATAACCTTTAGCATTCAATTTGAAAGCAATCTCAGAGGCTACCGGTACATCGAGGCCCAGCCCTTTTAAGGTATCTACATGGCTAAAAATTTCACGAGGCGTACCATCATGTAATTTCACACCATTTTTCATAACCACAACTCGGTCTGCCGTAACAGCTTCCTCCATGAAGTGCGTAATATATACAATCGTAATGCCCTCTTCCTTATTGAGCTTGTGAACTGTTTCAAGCACTTCGCGTCGACCTTTTGGATCGAGCATCGCTGTTGGTTCATCAAGAACGATGCAATCAGGCTTCATCGCTAATACACCTGCGATAGCAATACGTTGTTTTTGTCCGCCCGATAATAAATGGGGCCCATGTTCTCTATATTCAGTCATATTAACAGCGGCTAACGCTGCATCGACACGTTGTCTAATTTCTGCACTAGGAATACCTAAGTTTTCTGGACCAAAAGCAACGTCCTCCTCTACAACGGCCGCTACGATTTGGTTATCAGGATTTTGGAATACCATTCCTACATGTTGACGAATATTCCAAATATGCGCTTCATCCCGCGTATCAAAGCCACATACATTGATATGACCTTCACTAGGTTGTAATAACACATTAAAATGCTTGGCAAGCGTACTTTTACCACTGCCATTAGTGCCAATGATACAAACAAATTCACCACGCTTAATGGATAGATTCACATCATCCAAGGCACGTACATCATTGCCGTTTTCATCAGTATAAATATGACTCATATGATTGACCTCAATCATAATGTCTTGTTCATTCATGGATAACCTCATATCTTTCTAGTCAATTTCGTTTCTATGAAAGTAGAACCATTTGCATCATCTATCATACTCATGTTGTGCATAATCCCCATATTTCAATTTATCCTATTTAATAGAACTTGAATTTAATAATGTCTTAGATATTATGCAAAAGGTTGACAATACATATTCATCCTTTACGATAACTGCTAACATATTACGATATTATACTAGTCGATTGTACCATAAAATTGACAATAAAAAAACGGTGCTGCAACATAAGTTACAACACCGTATGAGTTTGATTAAACTAACTCGATAATAGCCAAAGGTGCAGCGTCACCTTTGCGAAGACCAGTTTTGATTACACGAGTGTAACCACCTTGACGGTCTGCATATTTTGGAGCAATTGTATCAAACAATTTTTTTACTACACTTTCATCCATGAGGTATGCAAGAACTTGGCGACGTGCATGAAGATCACCACGTTTAGCCAAAGTTACCATTTGATCAGCTAAAGAACGAAGTTCTTTCGCTTTAGCTTCAGTCGTTTCAATACGCTCATATTGGAAGAAAGATGTTAACATGCTACGGAACAACGCTTTACGAGCGGAGCTGTCGCGGCCTAATTTTCTGTACATTCGTCTTCCTCCTTATTCGCCTTTTTGTTTAAGTTGAAAACCACCTGGATGATTATTGAGTTTTTCCTCAATTTCATCGATAGATTTTTTACCTAAGTTGCGAACTTTTCCTAAGTCATCAATGGTTTTGTCTAGCAAGTCTGCAATTGTATTAATGCCAGCACGTTTCAAGCAGTTATACGCACGAACAGAGAGTTCCAACTCATCGATGGAAATCTTTGCTGGGCCGTCATCTACAGCTGGTTCTTCATTATCGGAACCTACTGGATCTATAACGATACCGCCTTCACCAGTGTTTACATCTACAACATCTGCAGAATGCGCTAATTTAGTGAAGTTCCCTAAATAACCAATCATAATGGCAGCAGATTTTGCCACTGCATCAGCAGCAGTAATGGAGCCATCAGTCCAAACTTCTAATGTAAGTTTGTCGAAGTCCATTTCATTGCCTACACGAACATCACTCACTTCGTATTTAGCACGAAGAATTGGAGAGAAGATGGAATCGATTGGAATACAACCAATAACATCAGTATCTTTTTTATTCTTCGTTGAAGGAACATAGCCTTTACCTCGTTCGATTACTACGTCCATTACGAGATGAGCTGTCTCATCCATTGTCGCAATCACGAGTTCAGGATTCAATACTTCTACCTCTGGTGGGAATTGTTCTGCTAAATCAGCAGCTGTCAATATTCCATCCTTTTGGAAGTCAAAATGAACTTCCAAAGGTAATTGTGCTTCTTCTTCAACTTTGATGCACAATTGCTTTAAGTTAAGGATGATATCCGTAACGTCTTCGCGAATACCAGGAATAGTAGAGAATTCATGAAGAACTCCATCAATTTTGATAGAGGTGATAGCTGCCCCATCCAAGGATGAAAGCAAAATTCTGCGTAAGCTATTACCGAGAGTGATCCCATAACCACGATCTAATGGTTCACATACGAACTTACCATAACGACCGCCATCGGCGATGTCCACTTTCTCGATTTTAAGTTTCTTTTCTTCGCTCATCAGGAACATCCTCCTATATAACACACGTTCATAGTTAATTATAGCACCGTATCATATCGGTCGCTATAAATTATACACGACGGCGTTTTGGAGGGCGACAACCATTGTGAGGAATTGGAGTTACGTCTTTAATGGAAGTAACTTCAAGACCTGCAGCTTGTAAAGCACGGATTGCAGCTTCACGGCCGGATCCAGGACCTTTTACGAATACTTCAACAGTGCGAAGACCATGTTCCATTGCAGCTTTAGCAGCTTGTTCAGCAGCCATTTGAGCAGCAAATGGAGTGGATTTACGAGAACCACGGAAGCCCAAGCCACCAGCGGAAGCCCAAGACAACGCATTACCGTTTGTATCTGTCAAAGTTACGATAGTGTTATTGAATGTAGAACGAATATGAGCCGCACCGGATTCAATATGTTTCTTTTCTTTTCTTTTAGTTCTAACAACTTTTTTAGCCACGCTTTATCCCTCCTTTATCTTATTTCTTTTTACCAGCAATTGCTTTTCTAGGACCTTTGCGAGTACGTGCATTCGTTTTAGTACGTTGACCACGAAGTGGTAAACCCATACGATGACGTTTGCCTCGATAGGAGTTGATTTCAATTAAGCGTTTAATGTTAAGAGCTTCTTCACGACGAAGGTCACCTTCTACTTTGTAATCAGCATCTAACAATTCACGGATTTTCGCTACTTCATCTTCAGAAAGATCGCGAACGCGTGTGTCAGGATTGATGCCAGTTTTAGCAATAATTTCAGATGCTAAAGTCGGACCAATACCATAAATATAAGTTAAACCAATTTCCACTCGTTTATCACGAGGTAAATCTACACCGGCGATACGTGCCATCTAATCATCCACCTCCTATCAGATTATCCTTGTTTTTGTTTATGTTTTGGATTTTCGCAAATAACCATTACACGGCCTTTGCGTTTAATGATTTTACATTTTTCGCATATCTTTTTAACTGATGGTTGAACCTTCATTAGTACCTCCTTTGTGGACCCTATGCTTATTTAAAGCGATAGGTGATGCGACCACGATTTAAGTCATACGGTGTCAGTTCCATAGTAACTTTATCACCAGGAAGAATACGGATAAAATTCATACGCATTTTACCTGACACATGAGCCAATACGATATGACCATTTTCCAATTCAACTTGGAACATGGCATTCGGTAATGCCTCAACGACCGTACCTTCCACCTCAATAACGTCTTCTTTTGACATATCTTTTCCTCCGGTTACCTGTTTATTTAATTAACCGCGGTTCTTCCCGCATAGTTAATATTTCAGGGCCGTTTTCTGTAACAACCACTGTATGTTCGAAATGAGCAGCAGGTTTACCATCTACTGTAACTGCTGTCCAGTCATCCCCTAATACACGAACACGGTGAGTACCTAATGTAATCATCGGTTCAATACACAATACCATACCTGGTTTCATAAGAGGTCCTTGATCAGGACTACCATAGTTTGGTATTTGCGGATCTTCATGCATTTCGCGGCCTAAACCATGACCTACGAAGTCGCGTACGACACCGTAACCATGTTTCTCACAATACGTTTGAACAGCGTGACCGATAGCACCAATACGGTTACCGACTTTCACTTGTTCAATTCCCTTGAACAGACTTTCCTCTGTAACTTTTAACAATTTCATCACATCGGGTTTGACGTGACCGATAGGAATCGTCACAGCCGAATCGCCGTGATATCCATCAATAGATGATACGAGATCAATACTGAGGACATCGCCGTTTTTAAGCTTACGCTTAGCGCTCGGAATACCATGAACGACTTCTTCGTTAATAGAAGCACAGATTGTAGCGGGGAATCCATAGTACCCTTTACAACTTGGTATACCACCGTGGCTGCGAATATATTCTTCGGCAATTGTATCTAACTCAAGCGTCGTGATGCCAGGTTTAGCCTTTTTTACTAACAAGGACAACGTGTCTGCTGTAAGCTTACTTGCCTTGCGGATACATTCAATCTCATGGGGCGATTTTAAAATAATCATAGATTATTTCTCCAACGCCTTAATGATGTCAGCAAATACTGCGTCTACATCTTGTAAACCATTAATTTCTTGATATAATCCGCTATTGCGATAGTAATCAATTAACGGTTTAGTAGATTCTTCGTACACAGCTAGACGTTTCTGTACTGTTTCAGGGTTATCATCAGCACGATTTTCTAGAACAGCTCGTTCGCTAATACGTTTAACCAATTCCTCGGAAGGAACGTTTAAGTTAAGTACAGCGTCCAAAGAAATTCCTAATTCTTTAAGGATTGCATCCAAGGATACAGCTTGCGCTGTAGTTCTTGGAAATCCATCAAGAATAAATCCAGATTTGCAGTCATCTTTCACCAAGCGATCACGTACGATACCAACAGTTACACTGTCTGGTACCAATTGACCAGCATCGATGTATTTCTTAGCCTCAACTCCAAGAGGTGTTTCGTTCTTAATCGCAGCGCGGAACATATCACCTGTTGAAATTTGGGGAATACCGTATTTTTCAATAAGTCGAGCTGCCTGAGTGCCTTTACCTGCACCAGGAGGTCCCATTAATAAAATATACATATCGTTTCCCTCCTATTTCACAAAGCCTTTATAGTGGCGTGTTACCATGAGCGACTCAATTTGTTGCATTGTATCAAGTGCTACACCTACAACGATAAGAAGAGCCGTACCACCAAAGTATACGCCTTGGACGCCGGTTATACTACCGAGGAAATTCGGTATAATAGCAACGACAGCTAAGAATACAGCGCCAGCCAAAGTGATCTTGGTCATCACGTTATCCACATAATCAGCAGTTGGTTTACCCGCACGAATACCTGGGATAAAACCACCGTATTTTTTCATATTATCTGCCATATCTGTAATGTTGATAGAGATTGCAGTATAGAAATACGTAAAGATAAAGATCAATATCGCATACAATGCCGTTTGTAACGGCGTCCCCCATGTAAATAAATCAGCAGCTTTATGAACAAATTCATTGTCAATAAATTGTGCAATTGTTACAGGGAACATCAACACAGATGACGCAAAGATAATTGGGATTACACCTGCCTGATTGACTTTCAACGGCAAGAATGTAGAGTGACCACCGTACATTTTACGCCCTACTACGCGTTTTGCGTATTGGATAGGAATGCGACGTTGGCCTTGTGTAACTGCCACTACGACAGCGATCATCGCAAGTGCAATTACAGCAAATAAGAATGCTTGGAACATGTTAATGGTTCCGTTTTGGATATATTGATAAATAGTTTCGAGACCATCTGGCAATCGAGCTACGATACCAGCAAAGATGATCAAGGAAATACCATTACCTATACCATATGCTGTGATTTGCTCACCAATCCACATCAACAAACATGTGCCTGCTGTGAGGATGATGGCCACAACGAATACGCTAAGGAAATCATTATTTACCAAAGCGTTGTTTGCTCTAAGAGCAAATGCCATACCAGCGGCTTGTACAAAGCCAAGGACTACGGTGCCATAACGAGTTACCTTCGCTATTTTCTTACGCCCGTCTTCACCATCTTTACTCCATGCTTCAAACTGAGGAACTACAGACTGAAGCAGTTGCATGATGATGGAAGCATTAATGTAAGGGGTAATACTCATCGCAAAGATAGAGAACTTACTTAGCGCACCACCAGCAAACAAGTCTAATAGACCAAATAGGTTACCGGATGTAAACAAGGATTCGATAACAGATGCATCTACACCTGGTACTGGGATGTGAATGCCGGCTCTAAACACAGCAAACATCATCAATGTGTACAAGATCTTGTTACGTAACTCAGTAATCTTAAAGATGTTCGAGAGGCTATCTAGCACCCTAGATCACCTCAACTTTTCCGCCTGCTGCTGTGATTTTTTCTTCAGCAGCTTTAGTGAAGCCATTAGCGATAACAGTCAAGTTTTTAGTTTCCAATGTACCGTTACCTAAAATACGAATACCATCGCGTACATTTTTCAAAATGCCAGCTTCAATAAGAGCTACTGGATCAACTGTTGCACCATCTTCAAAGCGATTTAATTGTGCTACGTTAACTTCAGCATATTGTTTAGCAAAAACGCTGTTGTTGAAACCGCGTTTTGGTAAACGACGATAAAGAGGCATTTGGCCGCCTTCAAAACCGGAGCGAACGCCACCGCCAGAACGGGAGTTTTGACCTTTTTGACCACGACCAGATGTTTTACCCAAGCCAGAACCTAAACCACGGCCTACACGAGTACGAGTTTTTTTAGAACCAGCTGCTGGTTGTAATTCATGAAGTTTCATTCAGTGCACCTCCTTATCAGTATTAAACTTCTTCAACTTTTACTAAATGTCTAACTTTATGAAGCATACCTTCGATTTGAGGTGTTACTTCTTTTACGACTTGAGAATTAGTTTTTTTCAAGCCCAAAGCTTTAACTGTCGCGCGTTGATCTTCAGGACGACCGATTAAGCTTCTTGTTAATGTTACTTTAACTTGTGCCATTTCTTGTCTCCTTATTACGCGTTATAGATTTCTTCAACGGTTTTACCACGAAGCTCTGCAACTTCGCTAGCGCGTTTCAAATCTTTCAAACCTTCGATTGTAGCGCGAACCATATTATTAGGGTTAGAAGAGCCCAAAGATTTAGTCAAGATGTTACGAACACCTACTAATTCCAATACGGCACGAACAGGGCCACCAGCGATAACGCCAGTACCTTCAGCAGCTGGTTTCAAGAATACGCGGCCTGCACCGAATACGCCTGTTACGCTGTGAGGGATTGTACCATTTTTAATAGCTACGTTTACAATATTTTTCTTAGCATCATCGATACCTTTGCGAATTGCTTCTGGTACTTCCGCTGCTTTACCTAAGCCAACGCCTACATAACCGTTGCCATCACCAACAACTACAAGAGCGCTGAAGGAAAAACGACGACCGCCTTTAACTACTTTGGCTACGCGGTTGATGAATACTACTCTTTCTTTAAGATCAAGACTGGTGTAGTCAATTCTCGCCATGTCTATAGTTCCTCCTTCTTAGAATTTTAAGCCTGCTTCACGAGCACCTTCTGCAAGGGCTGCTACGCGGCCGTGGTAAATGTAACCACCACGGTCAAACACTACAGTGTCAATGCCTTTAGCGATAGCTTTTTTAGCAACTGCTTCACCAACAGCTTTAGCAGCAGCTACGTTACCACCATAGGATAAGTTCAAATCTTTATCTAAAGAGCTAGCAGCAACCAAAGTTGTACCTGCTACGTCATCGATTACTTGTGCGTAAATGTTGCTCAAAGAACGGTAAACGTTCAAACGTGGGCAAGTTGCCGTACCAGAGATGTGACGGCGAATACGAAGATGACGTTTTGCTCGAGCGATATTTCTACTAGATTTACGAGGCAAGATATTCACTCCTTTCATTCATATAGATGATATTACTATTTACCTTTTGCACCAGCTTTACCAGCTTTGCGACGAACAACTTCGCCTTCATAGCGGATACCTTTACCTTTGTAAGGTTCAGGTTTTCTCCATTTACGGATATCAGCTGCTACTGCACCTACAACTTCTTTGTCTGCACCAGACACAACGATTTTGTTAGGAGCTGGAACGTCGATTGTAATACCAGCTGGAGCTTCCATTTCTACTGGATGAGAGAAGCCAAGTGTAAGAGCTAATTTATTGCCTTGTTTAGCCGCTCTGTAACCAACACCGTTGATTTCAAGAGTTTTTGTAAATCCTTCAGATACGCCTGTTACCATATTAGCAACAAGAGCGCGAGTCAAACCGTGAAGGGAACGATGGTTTTTATCGTCGGAAGGACGAGTTACTGTGATTGTGTTACCTTCTACAGTGATATTCATATCTGGATGCAAATCGCGAGATAATTCACCTTTAGGGCCTTTTACGTTCATATGATGGTTATCATATGTAACAGTAACGCCTGCAGGGATCTCGATAGGCATTCTACCGATACGTGACATTATTTCTACCTCCTATTGCTACTATTACCAAACGTATGCGATTACTTCGCCACCAAGACCTTCTTTACGAGCTTGTTTGTCGCTCATAACGCCTTTGGACGTAGAAATAACTGCGATACCCAAACCACCAAGTACACGAGGAAGTTCTTCCTTTTTCGCGTAAACACGTAAACCTGGTTTGGAAATACGTTTAATTCCTGTAATAACTTTCTCGTTATTGGAACCATATTTCAAAGTTACTTTTAAAGTGTTTTCTTCTTTTTCAACGTTCTTTACAAAGCCTTCTTGTAAAAGGATGTCAAGAACGGCTGCTTTCATTCTAGATGCAGGAATGTTTACCGTTTCATGAAGTGCAGCGTTTGCATTACGGATGCGCGTAAGCATATCCGCGATAGGATCGGTCATTACCATAATCTAAAAACCTCCTCTCGTCTAATATTACCAGCTGGCTTTTTTAACACCAGGAATTTGTCCTTTGTACGCCAATTCACGGAACGCAATACGGCTGATACCGAATTTACGCATATAGCCGTGAGGACGACCAGTTAAGTTGCAACGGTTGTGCAAGCGTGTTGGGGATGCATTTGCTGGTAATTTGGATAAGCCTTCATAATCACCTGCTGCTTTTAACGCTTCACGTTTAGCTGCATATTTTTCAACGATTTTAGCGCGTTTCTTTTCGCGTTCAATCATAGATTTTTTAGCCATCTATATGTTCCTCCTATTATTTTTCAAAAGGCATACCGAATTGAGTCAACAATTCACGAGCTTCTTCATCTGTCTTAGCACTTGTTACGATAATGATGTCCATACCAGTAACACGTTCTACCTGATCATATTCGATTTCAGGGAAGATGAGCTGTTCTTTAAGACCCAAAGCGTAGTTACCACGGCCATCGAATGCAGTAGCGCTGATACCGCGGAAGTCACGTACACGAGGTAATGCCGCATTGATCAATCTATCAAGGAATTCATACATGCGTTCGCCACGAAGAGTAACTTTTGTACCCAACGCCATGCCTTCACGAACTTTGAAGTTCGCAATGGATTTTTTAGCTTTTGTGATGACAGGTTTTTGACCAGCAATGATAGTCAAATCATTAACTGCTGCTTCCAATGCTTTTGCATTGCCCACTGCATCACCTACGCCGATGTTGATAACGATTTTTTCCAATTTAGGAATTTCCATTACATTGCCGTATTGGAATTTTTCTTGCATACTCTTTTTGATTTCAGAGTTGTATTGTTCAAACAAACGAGACATTTATGTAGCTCCTCCTTTCCTGATTATTTAAGTACTGTACCGGATTTAACAGTAGCGCGAACGAATTTACCGTCCTTGCCTTCTACCTTTTTGATACGAGTAGCTGTTTTAGTTTCTGGGTCAACAACCATTACGTTAGAAACATGAATGCCAGCTTCTTTAGTAACGATGCCGCCTTGTGGGTTAGCTTGGGAAGGTTTTGTGTGACGTTTTACAGTGTTAACGCCTTCAACAAATACGCGTTCTTTTTTAGGTTCAGTTGCGATAACTGTACCTTGCTTACCTTTATCTTTACCGGAGATAACAACAACTGTATCGCCTTTTTTGATTTGTAGCTTAGCCATATGCTGCGTTCCTCCTTCTTATAATACTTCTGGAGCCAAAGAAACGATTTTCATGAAATCTTTTTCACGAAGTTCTCTAGCTACAGGTCCAAAGATACGAGTACCACGAGGGGTCTTGTCATCTTTAATAACTACTGCTGCGTTTTCATCGAAACGAATATAGGAACCGTCTTGACGGCGGATACCTTTTTTAGAACGAACAATAACAGCTTTAACTACGTCGCCTTTCTTGACAACGCCACCGGGTGATGCATCTTTTACAGAAGCAACGATTACGTCACCGATATTGCCGAATTTGCGATAAGAACCGCCCATGACTTGGATGCACATAATACGTTTAGCACCAGTGTTGTCGGCAACATTCAAAATTGTTTGTTGCTGGATCATCGTCTATTCCTCCTTACATCACTCTTATTTTTGTCTTTCAAGAATTTCAACAACTCTCCAACATTTATCTTTAGAAAGTGGACGAGTTTCTACAATTTTAACTGTATCGCCAATTTGACACTCATTATTTTCATCATGAGCTTTGAAGCGTTTTGTGCTAACCATTGGCTTGTTATATAATGCGTGAGGTACTTTACGTTCAACAGCAACAACAACAGTTTTGTCCATTTTGTCGCTAACAACTTTACCTACGCGGACTTTACGTACGTTTCTTTCTTCTGCCACGATTTTAAGCCTCCTTTTCAAACTTTAACAAATCTGTTATTATGCGTTTTCAGATTTAAGTTCAACTTCACGTTGTACAGTTTTAATACGAGCGATTGTCTTCTTAACTTCACGAATGCGCATAGGATTTTCTAATTGACCTGTTGCAAGCTGAAAACGGAGGTTAAATAACTCTTCCTTAAGACCGGAAACTTTTTGTTCCATTTCGGCAGCGCTCATATTGCGAATGTCATTAACCTTCATTTACGTCACCACCCAATTCTTTACCCTTAACAACAAATTTGCATTTGATTGGAAGTTTATGGCTTGCAAGACGCATAGCTTCACGAGCTGTAGCTTCTGGCACACCGTCCATTTCAAACATTACACGACCTGGTTTAACCACTGCTACCCAGTATTCAGGAGAACCTTTACCGGAACCCATACGAGTACCAGCTGGTTTAGCTGTGATTGGTTTGTCAGGGAAAATTTTAATCCATACTTTACCACCACGTTTGATATAACGAGTCATAGCAATACGGGCAGCTTCGATTTGACGGTTAGTGATCCAAGATGGTTCGCATGCTACCAAGCCGAACTCACCATGAGACACTGTATTACCGCGCATAGCACGACCTTTCATACGGCCGCGGAATTGCTTACGATGTTTTACGCGCTTTGGAATAAGCATTACTTGCCACCTTCTTCCTTCTTAGCAGGTGCTTGTTTTGCTTCTGGCAAAACTTCACCTTTGTAAATCCATACTTTAATGCCGATACAACCATATGTTGTATGAGCTTCAGCAGTACCGTAGTCGATGTCTGCACGAAGTGTATGCAAAGGAATAGAACCTTCACGATAGGATTCGCTACGAGCGATTTCAGCACCGCCAAGACGACCGCTTACCATGATTTTAATACCTTTTGCACCTAAGCGCATTGTACGACCTACAGCTTGTTTCATTGCACGGCGGAAGCCGATACGACGTTCCAATTGGCCCGCAATGTTTTCAGCAACTAATGTTGCATCCATGTCTGCTTGTTTAATTTCTGCAATGTTAACGTCCACTTGTTTATCAGTGAAACGAGTCATTGCTTTTTTGATATCTTCGATACCAGCACCACCACGACCGATAACCATACCTGGTTTCGCAGTGTGGATAGTCAATTTAATACGTTTATTTGTACGCTCGATTTCAATGCGGGAAATACCAGCAATGAAAAGGGTTTCTTTCAAGAAGTTACGAATTTTTACGTCTTCATGAAGATTAGCAGCGAAATCTTTATCTGCATACCATTTTGCGTCCCAATCTTTTACGATACCGACACGCAAACCGTGTGGATTAACTTTTTGACCCACTCTGTTTCCCTCCTTCTTAAGCTCTTTCTTTAACTACTACTGTTACGTGGCTAGTACGTTTCAAAATTTTGAAAGCTTGACCACGGGAACGAGGATGAATGCGTTTTAATGTAGGGCCTTGATCAACGAAGATCTCGGATACGTAAAGATTGTCAACATTCATATCGAAATTATGTTCAGCGTTTGCGATTGCAGAACGCATAACTTTTTCTACTACATCAGCGCCAACTTTCGGAGTGAACTTCAAGATGGCAAATGCTTCGCCGATGTTTTTACCGCGCACTAAATCTGCAACGATACGGATTTTACGAGGCGCGATTCGGATATGTCTAGCGATTGCTTTTGCTTCCATGTATTATTTCCTCCTATTTTTTGCCTGTAGATTTTTCGTCCTTACCATGACCTCTATAAGTACGTGTAGGAGCGAACTCACCTAATTTATGACCTACCATATCTTCTGTAATGAATACAGGTACATGTTTGCGACCATCATGCACAGCAATTGTGTGGCCTACAAAACTTGGGATAATAGTAGAGGCACGGGACCAGGTTTTTACAACTTTCTTTTCGTTAGTTTCGTTTAAAGCTTCAACTTTCTTAAGCAAATGATCTGCTACGAAAGGGCCTTTTTTAATAGATCTGGACACTATTTTATCTCCTTTCCTTTATCCTATTTTGTACGACGTTTAATAATTAAGCTGTTAGAAGCTTTTTTCTTGTCGCGAGTTTTAACACCATGTGCTGGTTTGCCCCAAGGTGTAACAGGATGTTTACGACCAACAGGAGATTTACCTTCACCACCACCATGTGGATGGTCACAAGGGTTCATTACAACACCACGGTTGCCAGGGCGAACACCCATCCAACGATGACGACCAGCTTTACCAATTACAAGGTTGCTGTGGTCAGCGTTACCAACAACACCAATTGTTGCACGGCACTCTTGACGAACACGACGCATTTCACCAGATGGTAAACGAAGAATAGCGTAGCCATTATCTTTACCCATCAATTGAGCAGATGTACCAGCGGAACGAACGATTTGACCACCTTTACCGATTTTCAATTCGATATTGTGGATTTGTGTACCGTCTGGAATATTAGCCAATGGTAAGCAGTTACCAGGTTTAATATCGGACTCAGGACCGGAGAATACAACGTCACCAACTTTTAGACCGTTAGGAGCTAAAATGTAGCGTTTTTCACCATCAGCGTAGTTAAGCAAAGCGATACGAGAAGAACGGTTAGGATCATACTCAATTGTTGCTACTTTAGCTGGAATATTATCTTTAGTACGTTTGAAGTCAATAATACGGTATTGACGTTTGTGACCGCCACCTTGGTGACGAACTGTCATTTTACCAGTATTGTTACGACCACCTTTTTGAGAAATCTTAGCGAGCAAGGATTTTTCTGGTTTGCTTGCTGTGATTTCGTCGAAGGCGGATACTGTCATAAACCGGCGACCAGCGGAGTACGGTTTAAATGATTTAATTGCCATTAGTGGGCCTCCTTACAACTAGACTCTTAGACACCTTCAAAGAATTCAATGGATTCGCCAGCTTTTAAGGTTACGATAGCTTTTTTATAATCGCTACGTTTACCTTGTGTACGACCCATGCGTTTAGTCTTACCTAAAACACGAATAGTAGCTACTTTTTCTACTTTTACATTGAAGATTTTTTCAACTGCTTGACGGATTTGCACTTTATTTGCAGTCAAAGGCACACGAAAAGTGTATTTGCCTTCTTCCATAAGCATAGTGGATTTTTCGGTAATAACCGGGCGGATTAGTACATCATGTAATTGCATTATCCGAGCACCTCCTCGATTTTTGCGACAGCGCCTTTAGTAATGAAGAGCTTATCGTAATGAAGAAGATCGAAAATGTTCATACCTTCGCAAGCCAAAGCTTTAACACCTTGGATATTACGAGCGGAACGTTCAACATTTACATCACCTTCAGTGATGAACAATACTTTTGCATCACCAACGTTGAAGCTGTTAATAATGTTCAACACTTCTTTTGTTTTAGGAGCTGCTAATGTGATTTCTTCCAAAACGTATAATTCGCTATTATTCACTTTATCGCTAAGAGCAGATTTAACTGCTAAACGTCTAGCCTTACGAGGCATAGCTTTGTAATAGCTGCGAGGTTGTGGACCAAATGTAGTACCACCACCGATCCAGATTGGGGAACGGCTGGAGCCTGCACGAGCACGGCCAGTACCTTTTTGTTTCCAAGGTTTGCGGCCACCGCCACGAACCATACCTCTAGTTTTTGTTGCATGTGTGCCGAGACGTTCGTTAGACAATTGACGAACTACGGCTTGATGCATTACGGCTTCGTTAACTTCAACGCCGAATACTGCATCGTTTAACTGTATTTCACCGACTTTAACGCCGGATTGATTATATGTTGCTACTGTAGGCATTACATAATCCTCCTTTCGACAAATGATTATTTAACAGGTTTAACCGTGTTGCGAACCATAACCAAGCTACCTTTAGCGCCTGGGATACCACCTTTAACCAATAAAAGGTTACGTTCAGCATCAACTTTCACAACGGATAAGCGTTGTACGGTAACTCTGTAACCACCCATTTGTCCAGGGAGTTTTTTACCTTTGTATACCTTACCGCCGCCACCGGAGATCATAGGACCGATGGAACCAGGTTCACGGTGAGATTTAGAACCATGAGTTTCAGGACCACGGGAGAAGTTATGGCGTTTAATTGTGCCAGCAAAACCCTTACCTTTACCTGTACCCACTACGTCCACCAATTCACCTTCTGCGAAGATATCAGCTGCCAGAGTTTGGCCTACTGTGTAGTCAGCTGCATTAGCTACGCGAACTTCGCGAAGATATTTCACTGGAGCTACGCCAGCTTTGTCGAACTGACCTTTTACAGGTTTTGTTAAATGTTTTTCTTTAATGGAACCGTAACCAATTTGTACTGCTTCGTAGCCGTCTGTTTCTACAGTCTTTACGCGCACTACAACGCTTGGGGTAGTTTCCACTACTGTTACAGGAACTAATTGGCCTTCAGCTGTGAAGACTTGTGTCATTCCTAATTTTTTACCCAAAATAGCTTTAGACATTATCGCACCTCCTTATAGTTTTATTTCAATAGATACACCAGCTGGTAAATCTAAACGAGTGATAGCATCTACTGTTTTCGAATTTGGTTCAAGAATATCGATTAAGCGTTTATGTGTACGCATTTCGAATTGTTCACGAGAATCTTTGTTTACGTGTACAGAACGAAGAATTGTGAAGATATTCTTTTCTGTTGGCAATGGAATCGGACCAGATACCATAGCGCCATTTCTTTTTGCAGTGTCTACGATCTTAGCAGCGCTTTGATCGAGAGCTTTGTGGTCGTATGCCTTAAGGCGAATACGGATTTTTTGCTGTTTAGCCATTATTAATAATTCCTCCTGTCGTCCATTTCGTGAATGGGCTGCTCCATAGAAATTCTCCTCCGCAGAGGCAACCTTCTACTTCATAGTTTAAAAACACAACACGAGAGCGGCATTATCTGCCGCTCTGAGTGCTGCATGTATTGTGCTCAACGCATTCTACGATGAGCATAAAAGGTTAAATTAACCTTCGATTTCTGTTACTACGCCAGCGCCTACTGTATGGCCACCTTCGCG
>ERZ773021.42-NODE-42-length-129608-cov-71.7582_pt1 | contig 129608 bp, 108 predicted proteins | sample MGYA00511668_ERZ773021 | MGnify/ENA primary metagenome ERZ773021 (study PRJEB29015, sample SAMEA2737961) | human oral metagenome | biome: human oral; feature: human-associated habitat; material: dental | place: China | collected 2032 ...
CTTCAATCACATCAAGGATTTCAAAACGCGCTTTCTTGGCTTGAGCAAGGGCTTCTGTCAAGATTTCTGCAGTGATTCCTTGGATCTTGATATCCATCTGAAGGGCTGTAATCCCGTCACGAGTACCTGCAACCTTAAAGTCCATATCTCCAAAGTGGTCTTCCAAACCTTGGATATCTGTCAATACTGTGTAGTTATTTCCATCTGAGATGAGACCCATAGCAATACCAGCTACTGGCGCCTTGATTGGCACACCACCAGCCATAAGGGCAAGCGTTCCCGCACAGATAGAGGCTTGAGAAGAAGAACCGTTTGATTCTAAAACTTCAGCTACCAAGCGAATCGCGTATGGGAATTCTTCCAAGCTTGGCAAGACTTGCGCAAGAGCACGTTCTCCAAGAGCACCGTGACCAATTTCACGACGACCTGGTGCACCATAACGACCAGTTTCTCCTACAGAGTATTGAGGGAAGTTATAGTGGTGCATAAAGCGTTTCTTGTATTCTGGGTCCAAACCATCGATGATTTGCGTTTCGCCCATCGGAGCCAAGGTCAAAACTGAAAGGGCTTGAGTTTGTCCACGAGTGAAGAGACCGGAACCATGCACACGAGGAAGAAAGTCAACAACCGCATCCAAAGGACGAATTTCATCGACTTTACGGCCGTCAGGACGAACCTTATCTTCTGTGATCAAACGGCGCACTTCAGCATGTTCCATTTGTTCCAAGATTTCAGCCACATCACGCATGATGCGGTCAAATTCTTCATGGTCCGCATATTTTTCTTCGTAAACAGCAGTAACTTGGTCTTTAACTGCTTGAGTTGCAGCTTCACGAGCCAATTTTTCTTCTACTTGAACCGCTTTTTGAAGGTCGCTGTTATAGGCTGCGATGATTTCAGCTTGCAAGTCAGCATCCACATGAAGCAATTCCACTTCTGCTTTTTCCTTACCAACAGCATCAACGATTTCTTCTTGGAAAGCAATCAATTCTTTGACTGCTTCGTGCCCTTTAAGAAGAGCTTCTAACATGATCTCTTCTGACAATTCTTTGGCACCAGACTCTACCATGTTGATAGCGTGCTTGGTCCCAGCTACTGTCAATTCAAGAAGCGATTGCTCTGCTTGTTCTTGACTTGGGTTGATGATGATCTCACCATCTACATAACCTACTTGTACCCCAGCAATTGGTCCGTCAAATGGAATATCTGAAATAGAAAGTGCCAAGGATGAACCAAACATAGCAGCCATAGGTGCAGAGGCATTTTCATCGTAAGAAAGGACCGTATTGATGACTTGCACTTCGTTACGGAAACCTTCCGCAAACATTGGACGGATTGGACGGTCAATCAAACGCGCTGTCAGAGTCGCATCTGTAGAAGGACGACCTTCCCGTTTCATAAAGCCACCAGGAAATTTCCCAGCCGCATACATTTTTTCTTCGTAGTTAACTTGAAGTGGGAAGAAATCCCCAGTTGCCATTTTCTTAGACATAACGGCAGCAGTCAAGACAGTTGACTCCCCATAACGCACGACAACAGAGCCATTTGCTTGCTTAGCAACCTGACCAGTCTCTACGATTAACTCACGACCCGCAAAAGTCGTTTGAAACACTTGTTTTGTCATTTTAATCCCCTTTGGATTGATGAAATTATACGCCTTGCCTACAAAGATCAAGATACCAAGGACGTCAAAAGCAAAGTAAAAATAGGAAACTGACGAAGTCTTCGATGAAGACAAGACAGTTTATCTTTTTTACACAGCTTTTCGGCCGGGTTCAATTACTCAAGATACAAATCATTAGAAAGGATTGATGCTAAAGCATCTAAGCCTTTCACGCTAATCGCTATCAGGCGATTAGCTAAATGCTTTACTAACTCCCTCGTCAAATAATATCGATTTGACTCGCTCGTGTCGCTAAACCTTGCAATTTGAATGCATTGTATTAGTCAATACCCTCATCTTTGTATCAAGTACGTACAGAGTCTATTTTATCATATTTTTCTTAAAAAGTGCGGGCTTTTCTATTAAAAAGGAACCACTCCCCTCAACTGAGAAGAATGGTTTGCTTTTTATTATCCTAAAGACTGATGATTAAACAAGGCATGGGTTGCTTGGTGGATGTATTTTGCTGTTTCAGCATTGTTCATGGTGTAGAGATGCACACCTGCGACATCCTGGGTTACCAAGTCCACGATCTGATCCACTGCATAGGCAAGTCCTGCTGCTCTGAGCGACTCAGGGTCATGCTCATACTTGTCTAAGATAGCCTTAAATTTACGTGGAAGGTGGATATTCTCACAAGTCTTCAAGAGACGAAGCGCTTGGTTACGGTTAAGAATGGGCATAATTCCCGCATGAATGGGAACATCAATCCCTGCCAAGGTACACTTATCTTGGAAATCATAGAAACGCTCATTGTCAAAGAAAAGCTGCGTTACAAGGCTTGAACAGCCTGCATCCACTTTCTTCTTGAGATTTTGAATATCCGAGATTTGGTTTGGCGAGTCAGGATGGCCCTCTGGGTAGCAAGCGCCAACAATATCAAAGTGAGGAGCTTGTTCCTTGATGAACTCGATCAAATCTGTTGCGTAGCGGAAATCCTTTTGTGGCTCCACATCAGGGATAATATCTCCACGCAGGGCCAAGATTTTCTGTACCCCAACCTTGTCCAAGTCTGCAATGGTTTCAGCAACCTTTTCCTTGGTCAGATAGATAGCTGGTAAGTGGGCAATGGTTGGAATCGCCAAATCATTCTGGATAAAGTCAGCCAAACGAACCGTCGTTTCCTTGATATTAAATTTATTATTGCTGGCAGTCACACTGATAAAGTGAGGTGTCAGCTCCCGCATATCCTGCAAGGCTGAAATAATTTTATCATTACCCACAGCTGGGTTTGGAGGGAACACTTCAAATGAAAGTGACGGCGTTTGGCGTGACATAGTCATTATCCTTTTCTTTTTGATTTCATGATTGCTGAGCAGCTAGGGCCAAGCAGTTCCTTGAACAGTCAGTGTCAAGAGAGAAATCTTATCTTACAATTTCTCACGCGCAGCTTTGGCTGCTTCGACAAGGCGGATCAAGCTTTCTTTTGTTTCTGGAATACCACGTGTTTTCAAACCACAGTCAGGGTTGATCCAAACTTTCTTGCTTGGTACTTTAGCAAGAATAGCATCGATTGTGTGGTCGATTTCGCCTTCATTTGGCACACGAGGTGAGTGGATATCGTAAACCCCAGGTCCCACTTCTGTTTGGAAGTTTTTCGCTTTGAGTTCGTCCAAGATTTCAAGGTTTGAACGGCTTGCTTCAAAGGAAATAACGTCCGCATCCATGTTGTCGATAGCTGGGATGATATCTGTAAATTCTGAGTAACACATGTGAGTGTGGATTTGTGTGTCTGGCGCTACTGTAGAGTGTACCAAGCGGAAGGCTGGAATAGCCCAGTCAAGGTAATCTTCGTACCAGTCGCTACGACGAAGTGGCAATTTCTCACGAAGAGCAGCCTCGTCGATTTGGATAATCTTCACACCAGCAGCTTCAAGGTCAAGAACTTCATCCTTGATGGCAAGAGCGATTTGAAGAGTTGAGTCCTTGATAGAGATGTCTTCACGTGGGAATGACCAGTTGAGGATGGTAACCGGTCCAGTCAACATACCTTTGACAGGCTTGTCTGTACGGCTTTGTGCGTAGCTAGACCATTTGACAGTGATTGGGTTAAGACGAGTGACGTCACCCCAGATGATTGGTGGTTTCACCCCACGCATACCGTATGATTGTACCCAACCATTCTTAGAGAAGAGGTAACCTGACAAGTTTTGACCGAAGTACTCAACCATGTCGTTACGCTCGAACTCACCGTGTACAAGCACGTCAAATCCAACTTCTTCTTGCCATTTGATCCATTCGTCGATGGTTTCAGCAAGGAAGGCATCGTATTCTTCTTGTGACAATTCACCTTTACGGTAAGCCAAACGTTTGGCACGAACTTCCTTAGTTTGAGGGAATGAACCGATAGTTGTTGTTGGAAGAGCTGGAAGTTTAAAGGCTTCTTCTTGGATAGCTTCACGTTCTGCAAAGGCTGGCAAACGAGTGTAGTCTGCGTCAGTCAATCCAGCGATGCGCGCACGAAGTTCTGCATTTTCACCCACACGCTCAGTCGCAAAGAGTTCTTTGTTAGCTGCAAGAGCTTCTGCACCTTGACCATTGCGGATAGCATCCAAGTCACGAAGTTCTTCCAATTTTTCAACTGCAAAGGCAAAGTGATTCAAGATAGCTGGCTCAAATTCTTCGTTAGCTGTTGTAAATGGCACATGAAGAAGTGAGCATGAGCTTGTCAAGACAATGTTTTCAGCTGGGATTTGCTCAAGAACAGCCAAGCTCTTTTCGTAGTTGTTGCGCCAGATATTTTTACCATTGACGATACCTGCATAAAGAGTCTTGTCTGCCGGGAAACCACCTTTAACGAGTTCAAGAGTTTTCTTACCTTCAACGAAGTCAAGACCAATGGCATCTACTGGCAAGTTCACAAGATCAGTGTAGACATCACGAACATCACCAAAGTAAGTTTGAAGCAAGACTTCAAGACCTTTCTTGTCAGCCAAGAGTTTGTTGTAGAGGTTCAAGAAGAGAGCTTTTTCTTCAGCTGTCAAGTCTTTGACAAGAGCCGCTTCGTCGAGTTGGATGCGAGTCGCACCAAGTTCAGCCAATTTCGCAAAAACTTCTTGGTAAGCAGCCACTAAGCTGTCTACGAAGTCTTCTGCTTTCACGCCTTCTTCAAAATCTGATAATTGAAGGAAAGTGAATGGACCGACGAGAACAGGACGAGTGTTCAATCCAAGTTCTTTTGCTTCTTGGAACTCATCAAAGATTTTGTGACCAGCCAATTTAACTTGAGTGTCTTTTTCAAATTTAGGAACGATGTAGTGGTAGTTGGTGTTAAACCACTTCTTCATCGGAAGGGCACGAACGTCCCCTTTTTCTCCTTGGTAACCACGTCCCAAAGCAAAGTAGCGCTCAAGGTCAGACAAGTCCAAGTTTTGAACGGATGCAGGTACCACGTTGAAAAGGAAAGCTGCATCTAGGAAGTTGTCATAGTGAGAAAAGTCATTTGATGGGATTTCAGTGATGCCTTTTTCTTTGACAATGTTCCAGTGTTTTGCGCGCAATTCTTTTGCGGCTGCAAGGAGTTCTTCTTCTGAGATTTCTTTTCTAAAGTATTTTTCAGTTGTAAATTTTAATTCGCGGAATTCACCCAAACGAGGGAAACCGATGATCGTAGTTGACATGATGTGTCCTCCAAAATTTGTTGTTGAAACTATCTTAACAGAAAAGAAACTGTCTGTATAATTGTAAATAATTAGGCTTTGATATAGTTTGAAACTATATCACTTTTTCGAACAAAAGAAAAAGACTTGAGACCAACGTCTCAAATCCTTTGTATTGCTTGTTTTATTGCTGTATTTTAGTTAGAATGCTCAAACGAGCTATTGATGATTCTCATAAGTGACTATGACTTGCTATTAGAAAAGACTATAGGTCAGTTTAATCAACCTTTTTCCTGTTCAAGTGGGACGACTGCTAGTGTCTTGCCTAAACTGGCTAAAACTTTCAAAACCGTATCCAACTGAGGACTGGTCTTGCCTGTCTCCATCCTAGCTATGACAGGCTGGCTTACTCCACTGAGTTCCTCTAGCTTTTTCTGACTGATACCTTGCTCATGCCTAGCCTCAATTAACTCACTCATAATAGCCACTCGCATATCACTTTCAAGAATTTCTTCCTTGGTAAAGAGTTCTGTTCGGACATCCTTCCAATTACTTCCAATGGCACTATTCTTCATCACTTAATCCTCTTTTTTATATGTCCTTCAGTTCACGCTTGGCTTTTTCAATTTCTCTCCTAGGAGTTTTCTGAGTCTTTTTGACAAAATGATGTAAGAGAACAAAACTTCCATCAAGCCATGCTACAAATAAAATCCTATCCCTCAGAGGTCTTAGTTCCCAAATTTCATCTTCCAAATGTTTGATATAGGGTTCACCAGCTCTAGTCCCATGCTGACTAAGCAACTCGATATAGTCATTTAGTTTATTGAGTTTGATGCGACTGTCCTTACTCTTCTTTCTAGCCAATTCTCTCATATAATCTAAGACTGGCTCATTTCCATTTTTGTCCTTATAGAAGTAAATTGTATGCACCAAGCAACCTCTTTTCAATTTAATTATAACTTAAAAGTTATTAAAAGTAAATCCTAATACTCATAAAAAGAAGACCTTAGAATCATTCTAAAGGTCTCATCTTTATTATTCGAAAAAATTACGAGAAGAGTTATAATGTGGAGCCAATCCTGACTCTTACTCCAGCTCAATCCCTTTCTCTCGGAGATTTGCTAGGCACTCCTCATAGTATCCTGCGTCATGCTCACTATAGATAGGATTGCCTAGCTTCTCCTCTGCTAAGTCTTCATAAGGAGGACAGGTCTTGCCACGATAGTTCTTGTCCAGCCACTCTGGACTGACATTGTAGCCACGGTCAGGCATCTCCTCCATGATCAAGCAATGATAGGCATAGAGACGATAAGGTGAGTGGGTAAAGACATAGTTCACCGTCGCATGCTTTCTGCCCCAGCCATTGCCACGCAGGGCGCAACACTCTCGATGTTGCCCCAAGAGTTGAGGACGGGGAAGTTTTGAAATCAAAGCCTCATGCCAAAGTCTCATGGGAGTCTCCTTTCAGTAAAGTTGAATGTTGCAAGTAGCTATTTGGATAGAGTTCAAGCAAGTCTCGAGTTTTAGCGATCAAGTCTTCCTTGGGAGCCTGACCAAAGCGGTAGCGATCCAGCAAGAGCATATACTCCTTGCGCTCAGCATCTGTCGCTTTCTTTTTGAAATAGCCCCAAATATGCTGAAAGGCATTGCAAACCTGACCCCTATGCTCAGGGATTTGACAGGCACGGTCAATCATCTCTTGAACTTCACTCACCTCCACCTCTTCATTCTTGAGATACTGGCGAATCTCATTGTAAATATTGCTGGAATGACTCAAAACGAGGTATTTGTTCCTAGCCCAGAGTTGTTGGCAAAGGGAACGTTGGTTGTTATTATTTATAATTGACATTATACCATGTTTACTCTAAGAACCCCTCCATTTTTACATCGTAAGCGTTTTGAAGATTGAGCCAAGTTTTCATCGAAATATTGGTAAACTTCTCTAACTCCTGAGCGATCTCATTACTAATTGATTCCTCACCTTTCACTAATTTGCTAATCGTCTTTGGCGATACCCCCAAATTCTCCGCAAATTCTTTCTGGTTCATCTCATAGTCTTCAATTAGCTCTCCAAGATATTGACCCGGATGAAAAGCAATCAGGTCTTTGTATTCAACAATTTTATTAGTCATAGTGATTGCTGACCTCCTCTATTTTTAGGATTTCGATTTTTATAGCACTTGTGATGGTTTCTAAAATAACTCAAATGTAAAATTGAATTCAAAAAATTTAATCATTTATCTCAACTAAAAGTAATTTAAACAAGCCTTGAGTAACTACAATTATTATAATTACAATACTTAGTAAAAAACCTACATTTATAAAATTTGGAATACAATTAATACCTAAAGATAACTCCATCATATAAAGCAAACTAACTACAAATGTATAGAAATATCGAACAATTATTTCTTCCCATTTTGATGAATAAACGTCTGATTTCTTATCATATAGAACAGATCGCACAGGAGAAGAATACAGTATAGCAATAGCAGAAAGTAAGAAACCCGTGATTACAGAAATAAAAGATACTGTGTCGCTATGATTTAATAACACATAATCTCTTAGGAAATATGATATAAATAAACTTATTACTAAAATACCACCAGAAATAATTCTATCTTTTCTTCGTAACTTTCTCATTTGCCAAACTCTCTATTTCTTTAAGCAAAATATCTTTTACCTCTGAACCTAAAAATTTCCCAGTTGCCTGTTGTTTCTCGACATTAATTGAAATCTTTTTGATAAACGTACCACGGTTAAACACATGTTCAAATCCAGCATCATCGTTTCCTCTAATTAAAATACCTGAAAGTTGATGATTCTCAGACTCTTTTACAATTTTTCTGAGAAATGCTTTGATATTATTTATTTTCATACTAGAGAGTTTTACGTTCAGAGTTATATCTTTTAAACCATCAGTTTCGAATAAATCATATAGAGCTTCGCGTTTTTGTGATAAAGTTGAAAAAATATCATCTTTTGAAGTAAATTGAATTTCATCAACACTAGATAATATTTTTAAAAATTCCTCTTTATCTTCGTAAAAACCTTTTATACTAAATTCAACCTCTGTCGTATCTTTAAGAATTTTTTCTAGCAGATTACGGTGTCTCACATCCGAAAAATACAATAAATTATTATCTAAATCGAATAAGACAAAGAATTGCTTCAAAAACTCCAACTCCGTTTCGGATTTAGGATTTTCGCGTTTTTGATTTGTATAATAGTCCGTTACAGTAGTATCTCTGGGTTCTAACTTTCCAGATTCTATAACTATAAAAACATAATGCGTATTTTTATCAACCTCTAGATGATATAACCCTTTTTCGTGTTTTAAATCACATGGGTTCAACTTATCAAAAGTATTTAAAATAGGCTGTAACCACCGCTCCCCTCTTTTTTCACTTTTAATAAATGGTTTCCATATAGAAAAAGTAAGCTCTGACATTTATTTGCCCTCAAATTCTTTCGACTTTATAATTCTAACTGCTATTCCCTCTACTCCACCTTCACCTGTCCATTCATCAGCATTGGCAAGAGCCAATCGCGAAGTTGGGTGAGTTCTTGGTTTTGTCCTTGTAAACATTTGATTTGTGCAAAATAAGGCTCTGTTATTTTGTGAAAATTATTTTTGATTTCATTTCTTGGTAGAATGATTCTAATTCCTGAAAAATCTTCTTTATTCATATTAGCAAAAGTATTTCCAGTCTTTGCACTCGCATTAGCATTTTCAAAATAATTTTTCAACGCAAAATAAAGATAATATCTATTCATTTCATCCTCAAAAACAATTGAATTTATTTGTTGATTTGTATGAGACCATTCAGTAGTAAATCCAATTTCACCCACTGTCGCAATACAAGAAACACATAAGCTACCCTCAGGTAAATACTTATTCTGTTGTACGCTTGCTCCTAAATCAGTCAATGTTTCTGAAGTGCTATAAATAAAAGTATTTCCTCGTATATCTCCAATTGTTATAAAAGGAATTTCACCTCCAAAATTATCACTATTTGCTCTAGAAGGTGTTTTTCCAGTAATAATTTTCGACTCAAAGTCTTTAAGAGTCTCCACTTCCCATCCCTCTGGGATTTCGCGTTTAAGTTCTGGGTTATAGATCATTTTTCCGCCTGATGATTTGTAGGGTTTACCATTCTGGTCTGGGAAATCAAACTGCACAAACCAGTAGTCATATAGGGTCTTAGCCATGTCTTCCAACTCTTGGTTGATTTGGTTGTTTAAAAGAATCTTTTTATCAATTGAAGATAGTAAATCAACTATCTTATCCTGATATTCTTTTTCAGGAACTTTGATTCTCATTTTTGATAAATAATCAATATTTATATTATCTTGGATACTTCCACTAGCAGATTTTTGAATTTCTTTCTTAATATATTCAAAGAAATAGTAAACAAATAATTCACTACTTTTTTCAGGATTTGCATTAAATCCCACAATACTATCAGGAAAACACATTGGATAAGATAAAATTGCTGTTTCAGCAATATTGGCCGCTATAGTGATACAGAGTGTACCCGCTGGCCATAACTTACTTTGTTTTAATCCAAAATCATTGTAATACGAATCATTTTTAGTTATATAGAGATTCGCAGCTTTAACATCACTTGTTTGTACCAAAGGATATTTGCCGCCTTCAAATAGTTTCGCATCATTCCTAGGCCTATGTTTCGATTTACCTCTACTAAATGCCCCAAGTTCAGATAAACTTGTTATTTCCCAACTAACTTCACTCATACTTCAACCCCTTTATTTGCTCTTCAATCTCCTGCTCCAATGCATGCGATTGCTGGAAGAGGTCTGAGAGTTTATCTTGAAAGGCAGTCATCTTGGCTTCAAACTCTTCTGCTGTGATATCCACATAGTCGATCTTGATGTCAAAGTATTGACCAGCGCTGAGAGAGTAATTTTTCTCCTTGATGTCCTCATAAGAGACAGTGACAGAAAAGTCCTCGATGGCTTCTTTCTTGATAAAGGTCTCGACGATCTTCTGCTCTTCCTCAGGAGATAGCACAGTCTTTTGATTCTTGCCTTCCTTGACCTTGGTTCCGAGGTTTGAGGCATCGATGAGGACGACATCGCCCTTGTTTTTCTTATCGATAAAGAGGATAGAGACGTTGGTACCTGTCGTCGCAAAGATATTAGACGGCATGGAAACGACACCCGCCAGCATTTGATTGTCCACCAAATGTTGACGGATGGCCTTATCAATCCCTGACTGGGCAGTGATAAATCCTGTCGGCAGGACAACAGCTGCTTGACCATCTGGCTTCAAGGAGTAGATGATATGCTGAACAAAGAGCTCGTAAATCGCCATCTTGTCCTTGGACTTGGCTGGAACCTTTGGCACTCCTGCAAAGAAACGCTCACTGGCTTCTGGCAAGGTCTCTACTTGGTCACGCCACTCTGAAAAGTCCAGCTTGAAAGGTGGGTTAGACACGATATAGTCCATTTTTTCAGGATGACGGTTGGCGATGATGGTATTTCCCTGTACGATATTATGGATGGAATGTTGCAGTCCATTCAAAATCAGGTTGAGACGGAGAAGATTAGACGATTTTTGCGAGATATCCTGACTATAGACAGTGGTCTTATCCACACCGATACGACTAGCCAAATTCATAAGCAAGGTTCCCGAACCAGCCGACGGGTCATAAATTCGCACGTTTGATGGTTGGTTATTTCCCACAAGGATATCAGCGATAATCTTAGCCACAGAGTGGGGCGTGTAGTACTCAGCATACTTGCCTCCACCGTCTTTGTTGTAGTCCTTGATCATGTATTCAAAGAGGGTAGAGAAAAAGTCGAAACCTTGTGAAAAGATGGTCTCATCAAACTTAACGCGCGCAAGGAGATTGATGATAGCTTTTGCCACCTCGTTGCGCTTACTGCCATCTGATATGTTATCGGTAATCAGACGCTCGTCAAAGAGACGAATGGCCGTATCTCCATCCGTATGAACAGAGAAAATATCATTATTGTCGATGGCGATTTGGTTGAGGGTATTTTCAAAAGTCTCGTAGAAAGTCGCTTCATTTTGCTGACGGTGGAGGGTTTCGATCAACTGGTCTGGCTTGAGCCAAGCTGTGCTGGTACCGATAAATTTTAGAAGCCAAGAATAATCTTCTTCACTCATATCAATTAGTTTTTCATAACTATTAGAAGCATCAATAGCTTTTGCCTGATATAAAAATTTGTCGTTTAAAAACTTATAGAGGAAAGATTGGGTAAGAAGTTTATATTCAGCTGCTTCTCCACCTAATCCAACATGCGTAAAAACAGCCTTCAAATCATCTACTAAGTCTTTAATTTGAGATTTAAATGTTTCACTCATAAAAGTTAATACTCCCGTTCATATTCTTCAAACAATGATTCAACCACACGATCAACATCTTGCATTGATAATCTTTTATCAGGTTGACTATCCAAGACTCCATGTGTGATTTCTTCTTCAATCAATCTTTTTAAATATCCTTCATTTTCTAATATTCCTTGGTTTTGACCTATTTTATGATCTAGTCTAACTTTAGAATCTTTGATGACATAGTAAATTGCAAGAAACTCACTGACCGTCGTTGAGTTGGTCACATGCTTGTAGGAACGAGCTGCCATTTCATCTCCGTTAAAGTTCATGGTCAAGCGTCTCATACGAGTATGATAGTTTTCCACGGACTTAAAGAGTTCCTCATAGTCTTTTTGGGTTTCTTTGATGTTCTCCATAGAATAGCCTTCTTGAGCATAAATTACGTGTTTTTGCATGATGCGCTGGAATTCTTCATAGAGAGAAACCCACTCAGGATCCTTTTCATCACGCTGTTTTTTAATCTTACCAGCTACCCGACGTCTCCAATCCTCCAGGTCATTAGCTGCTAGGCGAAGTTCTTCCTCTGCAATCTTGACAAAACTAAAACTGGTCTCAGACATCGCTAAATTTAAGAGCGTTTGACTAGAAAAATCAGCTGGTTTATCAATCAAGGACAGTGTCAGCATCCGTCTAGAGAGGATATTGAGCAAGATTGCGACCTGAGCAATGTCAATCTGCTCGACCAATTGATGGTAACCAAGGAGACGAGCAATATTGTAATACTGCTTGATAGACTCCAAAGCTTTTCGTAGATCGATTAACTGCTTTCTATTCTTGATATCATTGATAGCTTGGGAAAAGTATTCCAGATTATCTGTTGGATAGTCAAGCAAGATTAGCTCAGTCTTGCTTAATTCATGAGAAATCTCGTCTGCAGGGACAAAGAGCGAGCCAAAAACATCCTCTCCATTTTCCCCTGTCAAGGCTGTATCATACTCTTGATTGAGTTCTTCCAGATAGGCACGATTGGTACTGTCAAACTCCTTAGAAATATCCGCGAAGTCGATGACATAGCCAAAGAGATAGTCCTTGTAAGGACGATTGACACGGGTTAGAGTCTGTAAAAGGTTATGAGCCTTGATTTTACGCCCTAGGTAGAGACGTTTGAGACGAGGGGCATCAAAACCTGTCAAGAGCATGGAGTAGACGATGATAAGGTCAATTTTGCCTTCTTTGTATGCATCTACCTTGTCTTTCTTCTCTTCCTTATCTCCCTCATCGTGGAGAATCAATGCAGACGTCAAGTTGATTGTTCCAGCTTTACGACGTTTTTCCAATTGCTTTTCAAGCTCACGCGCCTGCTTTGACGAGTCACAGACGATCATGCCACCAATCGTCTGGTCATCAAAAATTACATCACGTGCACGATTAAAGTCCTCGATGATAAAGTCTAACATAGGTTCTACATAACGAGGGTGAGCAAAGATATCCTCCTTGGACAAGCCTCCACGTTGGATCTCTTCATTGATGGATCTGAGATTGTCTTTATAAGAAGTCTCGATATCTTCTCGCATCAAACGTAGGGTAAAGCCATCATCGATAGACTGGTTGTAGTAGTATTTGTGGATATAGTCTCCAAAAATATCACGTGTGGTCGCATGATTTTCCTTGGTCTTGCCATCTTTCTTATAGGTGATCAATGGGGTCCCAGTCAAAGCAATCTTGATTGCATTGGTGTCTGCCTGATAGAGATTTGGTAGGTAGGAACCGCGTTCATTATAAGAGCGATGGGCTTCATCGATAAAATAGATATTTTGACGGTTGAGGTCATAACCAGAGCGGTCAGTCAAGTCTGAATTATCCTTGAACTTCTGGATATTGACCACAGCGACATCATAGCCATCTTGTTTTTGATTGAGCTCTTGAGGGCTGTTGATACGCTTAACCTTGAGCCCTCGTTTGGTAAATTCTTTAAAGGCTTGGTCTGCCAGATCCAAACGATCCACGACAAAGTAAAATTGAGGGACGATTCCCTGTTTTGAGAAATAATTGGTCAGATAGCGGATATTGAAGAAAGCCAAGGCTGTCTTCCCTGAACCTTGTGTATGCCAGATAACGCCCTTCTTAACACCTCTTGCAATTGTTTCTTCAATGGCACGTGTCGCAAAATACTGAGGGTAGCGCATGACGTGCTTCTGCAGTTGCATCTGACCATCCTTGCTCTCTTCCTCTACATAGACTAGTCCAAAACGAAGCATAAAGAGCAGGCGTTCTTTCTGATACAAGGAGGACAGAAAGGCATTACAAGGTGTGTCAGGGTTTAGGTTTGTTTTGAATTCTGGCTGGGACTTGAGGGCAAAGTGGTTCATGTCATCTAAAACGAAATCGATTTGGTCCTCTGTTAAGGTTGCTAAGGAATGAAGAAAATCTTCTTCTCTTTCTTCCTTGAAAGCATTAAACTTGGTTTTTGAATAGGCATTTGAACCGTAGTAAGAGCCCTGTTTCTGTTGACCTTGTCCACTGATATAGGGCAAGTTATCAGACAGAGCTATCAACTGGGTGATATTGTTAAAGCGGCGGAACTTGCGATTTTCAAAACGTTGTCTAGTTCTGTCTTGTTCCGACTGAATTCCTGTTTTCCCATCTCGAATCGCATTTGGCTGTTTCACTTCGATATAAGAAAGAGGCAGACCATTGATAAATACAACAATGTCAGGACGGAATTCATCCTGGCCATTTTTACAAGTGACTTCAAGGGCTAGATGAAAAGTATTGGCTTCAGAGTTTTCCCAGTCAATATAAACGGTATCTTCCTGACCTTGCAGGCGTCTAAAGAAGGAACGTCCCAAGTCATTTTGATCTAGTTCCAACTTGATATTGGCCAGTTCTCTCTCAAAGTCTTCCTCTGTCAGGTAGTTGTTAAATTTTAAAAATTGCTCCTTAAAAACAGATACGAGGATATTGGTATCTGGATCTCGTTCTGCAATCTCCTTCCCATTACGGGGAAGATAGGTATAGCCCAGTCTCATAAGGTGTAGAGCTGCTGGAATTTGTACCCTCGTTAATTCAGAAAAATCTTTTTTCTTTGCCATAAAAAAACCTTTCTTAAGCTTCAGTTAAGGTATTCATATTATGATATTCTCAAATTATATACTAGTCTTAGTATAACATATTTAAGGTCAAAAACCTATCACATATTCTCTAAGAAAAACACAGTCATTTTCCCCTTCTTTTGCAAAATATGGTATAGTAGAATCATACTATCTATAAGGAGTTTCTATGTCACAGCATAAGCAAATGAAAGCTGTTTCTCCCCTTCTACAGCAAGTCATCAATATCTCATCTATCGTCGGGGGAGTCGGCACCTTGATTTTCTGTATTTGGGCCTATCAGGCGGGTGTTTTACAATCAAAGGAAACCCTATCGGCCTTTATCCAGCAAGCTGGGGTTTGGGGGCCACCACTCTTTATCTTTTTACAGATCCTACAAACCGTCGTTCCGATCATTCCGGGAGCTTTGACCTCAGTGGCTGGGGTCTTTATTTACGGCCACATCATCGGAACCATCTATAACTATATCGGCATCGTGATTGGCTGTGCCATTATCTTTTACCTCGTCCGTCTCTATGGAGCTGCCTTTGTTCAGTCGGTCGTCAGCAAGCGCACCTATGACAAGTACATCGGTTGGCTAGATAAGGGCAATCGTTTCGAGCGGTTCTTTATCTTTATGATGATCTGGCCTGTCAGTCCAGCTGACTTTCTCTGCATGCTGGCTGCCCTTACCAAGATGACCTTCAAACGCTATATGATTATCATCATTCTGACCAAGCCCTTTACCCTAGTGGTTTATACTTATGGTTTGACCTATATTATTGATTTCTTCTGGCAGATGTTTTGAGCATAGAAAAATCCGTTTGGTTTCCCAAGCGGATTGTTTATTTTATTTTGCAACACTCTTAGCAAGGACAAAGTTCCCAAGTGTGGCAGAACCATTGCCTGCGACTGCTGGGGTGACAATGTAGTCACGCACGTCAGGTACTGGTAGGTAGCCGTTGAGAAGAGCTGTAAATTTCTCACGCACACGGTCCAGCATGTGTTGTTGGGCCATGACTCCACCACCAAAGACGATGACGTCTGGGCGGAAAGTCACTGTAGCATTGACCGCAGCTTGAGCGATATAGTAGGCTTGAACATCCCAAACAGAACTGTTGAGTTCGATGTTTTCACCACGAATCCCTGTACGAGCTTCAAGACTTGGACCAGCCGCAAAGCCTTCCAAACAGCCCTTGTGGAAAGGACAAACGCCATTAAATTCTTTTTCAATATCCATTGGGTGTTTGGCTACATAGTAGTGACCCATTTCAGGGTGACCTACACCACCGATAAACTCACCACGTTGGATAACACCTGCACCGATACCTGTACCGATCGTGTAGTAAACCAAGTTTTCGATACGGCCGCCAGCATTGTTACGAGCAACCACTTCACCATAGGCAGAGCTATTTACGTCAGTTGTGAAATACATGGGTACGTTGAGGGCACGACGAAGGGCACCAAGTAGGTCTACATTTGCCCAATGAGGTTTTGGAGTCGTTGTGATAAAACCATAGGTTTTTGAGTTTTTATCGATATCAATGGGACCGAAGGAACCGATGGCAAGACCTGCAAGATTATCGAATTTTGAAAAGAATTCGATGGTTTTATCGATGGTCTCGATAGGAGTTGTTGTAGGAAACTGTGTTTTTTCTACAACGTTAAAATTTTCATCCCCGACAGCACAGACAAACTTTGTACCGCCCGCTTCTAAGCTTCCATATAATTTTGTCATGATAAACCTCTTATCTTTGTTTTCTCTATTATAGCACATTTTAAAGGGCTAGATTTCTCAATATTTTAGATTTTCCTCTGTAAATCTTACCATCCAAGTAAAAACGAACAAACATGATATTTGTTCGTTTTGTTTTTAGATTTGATTTTCGAAGAAGACTAGGCTTTCACTTCGATGATAGCGTCACCCTTGACAACTGAACCGCTTGCGACTGGTGTCACAGAAGCGTAGTCTGCCGTGTTAGTTACGATAACCATTGTTGTGTCGTCAAGACCTGCAGCAGCGATTTTGTTTGAGTCAAAGGTTCCGAGAACGTCACCGGCTTTGACCTTGTCGCCTTGAGAAACTTTTTGTTCAAAGCCTTCACCGTTCATAGTCACCGTATCGATACCAACGTGGATCAAGATTTCAGCTCCATTTGCTGTCTTCAAACCGTAAGCATGTCCTGTAGCAAAGGCGATCGATACTTCCGCATCAGCCGGTGCGTAAACCACACCTTGGCTTGGTTTTACAGCGATCCCTTGTCCCATTGCACCACTTGAAAAGACTGGGTCGTTAACATTCTCAAGAGCAACTACGTCCCCAACGATTGGAGTTTGGATTGTTTCATTTTGAGGAGCTACTGGAATGTTACCAGTTATTTCTTCTTGGACCAAACGTTCTGTCGCTACTTCAGAAGCAACTTCTTTTTCGTCCTCGTAACCAAACATGTAAGTAAGGGCAAAACCAAGAACGAATGATACAGCTACCATAAGAAGGTATTGAAGCAATTGACCGTTACCAACGTACAACATTGTACCAGGGATGATGGTGATACCATTACCAGTACCAGCAAGTCCAAGGATAGAAGCCAATCCACCACCGATAGCACCAGCGATCAATGAAAGGAAGAATGGTTTACGGAAGCGTAAGTTCACCCCGAAGATAGCAGGCTCTGTAATACCGAGGAAGGCAGAAAGAGCAGCTGGGAAAGCAAGTGTTTTTAGTTTAGGATTCTTCGTTTTAACACCAACGGCAACAGTTGCAGCCCCTTGAGCTGTCATCGCTGCAGTGATGATGGCGTTAAATGGGTTGGCATGGTCCGCAGCAAGCAACTGCACTTCAAGCAAGTTGAAGATGTGGTGTACACCTGATACGACGATCAATTGGTGAACCCCACCGATGACCAAACCACCAAGACCAAATGGCAAGCCAAGAATTGCTTTTGTTCCGAAAAGGATGTAGTTCTCAACAACGTGGAAGACTGGTCCGATGACAAAGAGTCCAAGGATAGACATAACCAAAAGTGTCACGAATGGTGTCACCAAAAGGTCCAAGACATCTGGAACCACTTTGCGGAGAGCTTTTTCAAACTTGGCTCCGACCACCCCAATGATGAAGGCAGGAAGAACAGAACCTTGCAAACCAACAACAGGAATGAAGCCAAAGAAGTTCATAGCTGTTACTTCACCACCTGATGCTACTGCCCAAGCGTTTGGAAGTGAGCCAGAAACCAGCATCATACCGAGGACGATACCAACAGCTGGATTTCCACCGAATACGCGGAAGGTTGACCACACAACTAAACCTGGCAAGATGATGAAGGCTGTATCTGTGAGGATTTGGCTGTAAATGGTAACATCTTCTGGAAGTGTCATTCCAAGAGCGTTCAAGAGTCCACGAAGACCCATGAAGAGACCAGTTGCTACGATAACTGGGATGATTGGCACAAAGACGTCACCGAAAGTACGGATAGCACGTTGGAACCAGTTTCCTTGTTTAGCAGCTTCAGCTTTCATGTCTTCTTTAGAAGATGTTGGCAAACCAAGTGCAACGACTTCGTCGTACATCTTGTTTACTGTACCAGTACCAAAGATGATTTGGTATTGGCCTGAGTTAAAGAAAGCCCCTTGAACTTTATCCAAGTTCTCAATCACTTCCTTATTGATTTTCCCTTCATCTTTGACCATGACACGTAGACGAGTCGCACAGTGGGCAACACTGTTGACATTTTCACGTCCGCCAAGGGCTTCGATGACCTTTTTTGCAATATCCTGATTGTTCATTTGCAAAAATCTCCTTATAAAATTTTGTAAAGTGTTTGAAAGCGATTTTATTCGCCCTACGACTATTATTTTATCACGTTTCCAAAATATGTCAAGCGTTTTGCAGAAATTTTTATTCCCTTTCTTTTTTCTCTGATTATTCTTGCTTGTTTTTGAGGGATATTCTCTTTTTCCTCAAAAAAATATCTTTATACTTGAGGAATCAAGGCTTTAATTTACATTTTCTTTCATTTTTTCGTGAAAATTTGCTAGATTTCCTTCACTTGATTTCTGACAATCGTTTGACATGTTTTTCTTTTTTTTAACATAAAAGACTTGCTTTTTTTGCCGAAAACGTTTACTATTAATAATAGAATAGAACTTATGGAGGAAAGATAAAATGGAATGGACAACTGAGCGCCGTTACAGACGCTATGAAGACTGGTCTAGTGATGAAATCAAGCAAATCAAGGAAAAGATGGCACAATCTCCTTGGCATACTCGTTACCATGTCGAGCCTAAAACAGGGCTTCTCAATGATCCAAATGGCTTTTCTTATTTTGATGGCAAATGGATTCTCTTTTACCAAAACTTCCCCTTTGGTGCAGCCCATGGGTTGAAGTCTTGGGTGCAGCTTGAAAGTGATGATTTAGTGCACTTTACAGAAACTGGGGTCAAAGTTTTTCCAGATACTCCATTAGATAGCCACGGTGCCTACTCTGGTTCTGCCATGCAGTTTGGCAATCAGTTGTTCCTATTTTATACTGGAAATGTCCGCGATGAAAATTGGATCCGTCACCCATACCAGATTGGCGCTTTGATGGATAAGGATGGCAAGATTACAAAGATTGATAAGATCTTGATTGACCAGCCATCAGACTCTACAGACCACTTCCGCGATCCGCAAATTTTTAACTTCAAGGGTCAATATTATGCTATCGTCGGTGGACAGGACTTGGAGAAAAAAGGCTTCGTCCGTCTCTACAAGGCTGTGGACAATGACTACACAAACTGGCAAGCAGTTGGCGACCTTAACTTTGCTAACGACCGCACTGCCTACATGATGGAATGTCCAAATCTAGTCTTTGTAGGCGAACAACCTGTTCTTCTCTACTGCCCACAAGGATTGGATAAAGGTGTTCTAGATTATGATAATATCTATCCAAACATGTACAAAATCGGAGCATCCTTTGATCCTGAAAATGCCAAAATGGTAGATGTGTCTCCATTGCAAAATCTAGACTATGGTTTTGAAGCCTATGCAACTCAAGCATTTAACACTCCAGATGGACGTGCATTGGCAGTAAGTTGGCTTGGGTTACCAGATGTTTCTTACCCATCTGACCGTTTTGACCACCAAGGAACCTTCTCATTGGTCAAAGAACTCACTATCAAAGATGGCAAACTCTACCAATACCCAGTCGCAGCTATCAAGGATCTTCGTGCTTCTGAAGAAGCCTTCTCAAATCGTACTCAAACCAATAACACCTATGAACTCGAGCTCAACTTGGAGGCCAATAGCCAAAGCGAGATTGTCTTGCTCGCTGATAAAGAAGGCAAGGGACTTTCAATCAACTTTGACCTTGTCAATGGACAGGTGACAGTAGATCGTAGTCAGGCTGGTGAACAGTACGCTCAAGAATTTGGTACGACTCGTTCTTGCCCTATCGATAACCAAGCTACTACTGCCACTATCTTCATCGACAAGTCAGTCTTTGAAATTTTCATCAATAAAGGAGAAAAAGTATTTTCTGGTCGTGTCTTCCCACATGCAGACCAAAATGGTATCCTGATCAAGTCTGGAAACCCAACCGGAACCTACTATGAATTAGATTATGGTCGCAAAACTAACTGATGTCGCAAAACTTGCAGGCGTCAGCCCCACTACCGTCTCACGGGTCATCAATAAAAAGGGGTATCTATCTGAGAAAACCATTCAAAAGGTTAATGAAGCCATGCGAGAATTGGGCTATAAACCCAACAACCTGGCTCGTAGCCTCCAAGGAAAATCTACCAAGTTGATTGGACTCATTTTCCCAAACATCAGTCATGTCTTTTATGCGGAGTTGATTGACAAGTTGGAACACCAACTCTTCAAAAATGGCTACAAGACCATCATCTGTAACAGCGAACACGACTCGGAAAAAGAACGGGAGTATATTGAAATGCTGGAGGCCAATCAGGTAGACGGTATCATCTCAGGAAGTCACAATCTCGGAATTGAAGACTACAATCGTGTGACGGCACCGATTATTTCCTTTGACCGAAACTTGTCTCCAGACATCCCTGTCGTCTCCTCTGACAACTACGGTGGCGGGGTCCTCGCAGCCCAAACTCTGGTTAAGACTGGAGCCCAGTCTATCATCATGATTACAGGAAATGACAACTCTAACTCACCGACTGGACTGCGCCATGCTGGCTTTGCCTCTGTTCTCCCAAAAGCGCCTATTATCAATGTTTCGAGTGACTTTTCTCCCGTCCGAAAAGAAATGGAAATCAAGAATATCTTGACTCATCAGAAACCAGATGCTATCTTTGCTTCAGATGATCTGACAGCCATTTTGGTTATCAAAATCGCTCAAGAACTGGGAATCTCTGTTCCTGAAGAGCTCAAAGTCATCGGCTATGACGGGACTTACTTTATTGAGAACTACTACCCTCAACTCGCGACCATCAAGCAACCCTTGGAAGAGATTGCCCACCTCACTGTTGATCTTCTCTTGCAGAAGATCGAAGGTAAGGAAGTCGCGACAACTGGTTACTTCTTACCAGTTACCTTATTACCTGGAAAAAGTATTTAAGTACAAAAAACTCAGACGAATTCGTCTGAGTTTTTATGATCTTAAGTTTTCGAGATAGCGCTGGGCTGTCTCTAAGTTAAAGGTTTTATCTGCGATGAGGCACTCAACGAGGGGAGCAACCTCGGACTCACTAGCACCAGCTAAGAGAGCTAGGGATTTGGCCTGTAATTTCATGTGGCCTTGCTGGATGCCCGTACTGACCAAGGCTTTGAGGGCCGCAAAGTTTTGGGCAAGACCGATGGACACGATAATCTGAGCTAATTCCTTAGCTGAAGGATTTCCCAGTAGTTCATGACTGAGGGCTACACGTGGGTTGAGACCGATTGAGCCACCCTTGGTCGCTACCGGCATTGGTAGGGTCATCTCACCGACCAATTCTTCTCTTTCCATGTCCAGCGTCCATTGACTAAGGCCTTGATAGCATCCGTCTCGACTAGCAAAGGCATGGGCCCCAGCTTCGATGGCACGCCAGTCATTACCTGTGGCAATCAAAATGGCATCGATACCATTAAAAATCCCTTTATTGTGAGTCGCTGCTCGGTAAGGATCAGCCTGCGCAAACTGGCTAGCTAAGGATATTTTCTCCGCAATTTCTCGTCCTTGGTCCCTTTGAGGACTCAAGTAGCGAAAGGCGATACGACAGCTTGCAGTCACCAGAGAATCGGTCGCGTAGTTGGACAGGATTCCCATAAGGCTCTGTCCTTGACTGAGTTCTTCTAAGACTGGTTTCAAGGCTTCCAGCATGGTGTTGAGCATATTGGCTCCCATGGCTTCCCGAGTATCAACATGGAGATAAACAACGAGAAAGTCTGTTTCACCTTTGATCTGCTCTACATGCAAATCACGCGCTCCACCTCCACGTTTGACGATAGAAGGATAGGCTTGATTGGCAAGTTCCAAGAGCTCCGCTTTCTTGCTAGCAATCTTCTCTTGCGCTAGCTCTGGATCAGCAACTTGATAAAGGGCTACCTGACCAATCATCTGGCGCTGATGGACTTGCGCAGTAAAGCCACCTGCTCGCTTGATGATTTTACTAGCATAGCTAGCCGCAGCAACCACTGAGGGTTCTTCTGTCACATAGGGAACTGTGTAGTCCTGACCATTTACAACAAGCTCTGGAACGATCGAATAAGGCAGAGAAAAAGTTCCCACTACATTCTCACTCAGCTGGTCTGCAACTGCCAAGCTGACTTGTTCATCCTGCTCCAGACTGGTTTGCTTTTCAGGACTAAGGAGCGCCTGAGCTTTCAGTAACTCAAGGCGCTCATGGTATGATTTTTTAGAAAATCCATTCCAACTTATCTTCATTATTTTTCAACCTTGCTATAACGGCGTTGGTGGTCGACAATTTCAACCAAGGCATAGTCTTGATGTTCATAGCCTGCAAATTGGGCTGAACCAGATTCATCCAACTCCACCTCTTCGAAGAAGACTTTTTCATAGTCTTCAACAGACAATGCTGTACGTTGCTTGAGTTTGCTCAAGCGATCCTTATCAAGGTAAGCCTCATAGCCTTCGACCAATTCACCACTAAAGAACTCTGACACCGCGCCACTTCCGTAACTGTAGAGGGCAATTTTATCTCCAGCCTTCAAAGTCTCTGCATTTTCCAAAAGAGAGAGGAGCCCGAGGAAGAGGGAACCTGTATAGATATTCCCAATCATCTGACTGTAGAGAATGGACTTATCAAAGTTCTCTTGCAAACTATCCTGTTTTTCTTTAGACAAAGTTTTGTCCATCATCTTGCGCAAGCCTTTTAGGGCCAACTTAGGATAAGGCAAGTGGAAGCAGATAGCCACAAAGTCATCCATAGTCCAATCGTAGCGTTTCTTGTATTCATCCCAAGTCGTTGTCAGGCAATCAAGATACTGTTGGGTCGAGTACATGCCGTTTACATAAGGAGTGCTTGAGTAGTTCGGACGCCAGAAATCCATGATGTCGCGTGTTTGGGCAACATTATCATTGTTAAAAGCCATAATACGCGGATTTTGCGTGATTAGCATGGCCACACTTCCAGCACCCTGGGTTGGCTCACCTGGAGTTCCCACACCATACTTGGCAATATCACTGGCAATGACCAAAACCTTGGACTCTGGAGAATTTTCCACATGCAGTTTAGCATAATGGAGGGCAGCTGTCGCTCCATAGCAGGCTTCTTTGATTTCAAAGCTACGAGCGAAAGGCTGAATGCCTAATAGGCCATGAACAAAGACTGCCGCTGCCTTACTCTGGTCAATCCCTGACTCGGTCGCCACGATGACCATATCGATTTTTTCTTTTTCTTTGTCTGTTAAAATAGAGTTGCTTGCACTAGCTGCCAAGGTAACAATGTCCTCAGTCAGTGGCGCAATACTAATTTCATTTAACAAGAGTCCCTTGCTAAATTTTTCGGGGTCAACTCCCCTCGCTTCTGCTAAGTCTTGTAATTTCAAGACATATTGACTGGTCGCAAAACCAATCTTATCAATACCGATTGTCATATTTACCTCTGTTTTTTCATTCATTGTAAAAAATCGTTTCATTCTATTTTATCACAAATAGGAACAAAAGAGAGAAAAAAGACTTGATTCAACAAATCAAGTCTTTGCTTTGACTGCATTAGGAAGAGATTCCTCGTTGTTTTCGGATGTAGTAATATAGCTTTAGAATTACTGTTCCACTTGCCATTCCAATGGAAATAACAAGGGCTAACATAACCACCAAAGTCGCGCTGGCAATAGCATGGCTGTAATCGCCTGTCACAAAGAAAGCTGTCGTTCGATAGGATAAATAACCCGGCACCAAGGGGGCAAGAATGGCCAAGACAAAAACTACCGCTGGTGTCTTATAGACAATACTTAAAATCTGGCTGATGCAAGAGCCAATTACTGCTGCGATAAAGGTCGCGACAATAACATTGGTTGGTTCTTTGAGCACGAGATAGAGGAGCCAAACGCCCATTCCCAAAACACCACCAGGTAGGAGCATGGAGCGTTGAACATTCAGTACGATTAGAAAGGTGATAATGGCGAGTAAACTCGCCACTGCTTGGAGCAAAATACTTGTTAGAGTCATCTTATGTCATCAAAACCAGGGCGACAGAGGTGCCAGCCCCTAAAGCGAGGGTAATGAGCAAAGATTCAAACATCTTGCTCATACCAGAGTTGATATGGTTGGTCATGATATCCCGTACCGCATTTGTTAGAGCAATCCCTGGAACAAAGGGCATGACCGCTCCCGCTATGATCAAGTCTGCCGTCGAAGGAAATCCTGTATAGCGGGCCCAGAACTGGGCGATCAATCCGAAGACAAAGGCACCCGCAAAGGACGTTACAAAAGGAATGCGGACAAACTTCTCTACGTAGAGAGAGAAGGCAAAACCAAATAAGGTCGCAATAGCTGCGCCAAAAGCGTCATAGACATTGCCCCCAAACATAATCGAGAAGAAAGGGGCACTGAGGGTCGCTGCTACGGTCACTTGGAACTTGGTATAAGGAAGGGCTTGATTGCCGATTTCTTTCAGCTTTTTAAAGGCTGTCGAGAGATCAATCTGCCCTCCGACAAGCTCCCGTGATACTTGGTTGACATCACACACTTTTTCAATGTTATAAGAGGATGAGGTCACCCGTTTCATCCGAGAAATATTGGTGTTTTCGATAGAAAAAAAAATAGCTGCGGGCATGGCAAGAACATTGCAATCCATTATTCCCTGCGAATGGGCAATACGGATCATAGTATCCTCAACCCGATGAATCTCTGAGCCACTTTTCAGGAGAATGGTTCCTGCTAGCATAATCACATCAATGATGGCATTCAACTCTCTCGATTCGTCCATTTTCTCCTCCTTTTTCCTACTTCCTATATTTTATCACAAAATCTTGTGAAAAAAAATCTTTGTCATGAAATCATGACAAAGATTCGTTTAATCTCGAGAACTTTCGTGAGTTCCTTCACTATTAGATGAACTGCTAGAAGGAGTATTCCCTTGTTGATTTCCTTGTTGGTTCCCCTGGTTTGGACTTGTAGGAGAACCCTGGTTCCCACGTTGGGCAGGATTAGAGGATGAAGTTGACGGTGGTGTTTTTGGTTTGTAGATGGAAAGTTTGATACGCGTACTTGCAAGATCAACCTGTTCTCCTGCTCTTGGCGTTTGACTTACAACAGTTCCTTCTGCCGTTCCTTCAGGAGCAGTCGATACTTCTACAACCTCAATATTTGCTTCCTTCACACCGACAATCTGAGTCAAGTTATTCTTTGTAAACTCGAGACTTGAACCGATGTAGTTCGGCATGCTGACACTAGTCACCTTCTTAGCCACTGTTAAGGTAATCGTAGTGGCTTTTGAGAGATCATAGGTCGAACCCGAAGCAGGGGTCTGTCTGAGGACGATTCCAGGTTCGCTTTCATTGGATTCTTCCTCTTCCATCTTGATTAGATTTTCAGGAACCTTCTTCTCCTTGAGTTCAGCTACAACTTCCGTATACTTACGTCCGACATAATTGCTCAATTGAAAGGATTGCTTACCAGAAGAAACAATCAAATTGACCTTGGTTCCTTCTTTTCGGCCGCTACCAGCTTCTGGATCCGTTCGAATAACACGTCCTTCTGCTACGGTATCGCTGGCCTCTGACTTTTCTTCACCGGCTTCAAACTTGGATTTTTTAAGAGCTTCCTTAGCCTCTGCAACGGTTTGCCCAGCCACGTTAGGAATAGCAATCGTTGCTGGTGTTCTTGACAAAATCCAGACCAAAGAGGCTACAACCAATAGGAGACTAGCCAAAAGAATCATATAGCGAGCCTTAAACTTCCGTTTCTTGGCTGGTTTTGGCGCTGGAGCCGGCTCTGCGACTGGTTGAGTTGCTTTCTTTGGCTGAGGACGTTCTTCCTGCGCAGGCGCTTTAGGAATAGACGTCAGTGTACTTTGTGGAACTTTAGGTAAAGTCTTAGTGTCTGCCTTACTCGCATCGTCAAAGACCAGTTTCGGTTCATTCCGACGATTATAAGACAAGCTAGTTGACAAGTCCACATACATTTCTGAAACAGACTGATAACGATCTGACAGCTTCTTAGCAGTTGCCTTAATGACAACATTTTCTAAAGCCTGAGGGACAGATGGATTTTCAGCTATGACGGACGGAAGTGGCTTCTGGAAATGCTGGAGGGCAATCGTAACCGCACTATCCCCATCATAAGGGATATGTCCCGTAAGCATTTCATAGAAGATAATCCCCATTGCATAGATATCACTCTGGAAGGTCGCTTTAGAACCACGCGCTTGCTCAGGTGACAAATAATGAACGGAGCCTAACATTGAGTTGGTCTGGGTCAGACTGGTCTCCGCAAAGGCAACGGCAATCCCAAAGTCCGTTACCTTAGCTGTGCCGTCAGGTGTCAAGAGGATATTTTGAGGTTTCAAATCCCGGTGAACAATTCCTCGAGTATGGGCTAAGCGCATGGCCAAGAGGATTTGCCCCATGATCCGAACTGCTTCTTCATTTGAAAGAGGATAGTGTTCTTTGATATAACGCTTGAGGTCAAGGCCTGCTACGTATTCCATAGCTAGGTACTGTTGACCGTCTTCCTCACCAATATCTGTTATCCGAACGATATGAGGATGGTCCAGATCTGCCATGGCTCTCGCTTCACGTTGGAAACGTGCCACAGCAATCGGGTCCGTCTGGTAGTTGGTCCTCAGGACCTTCACTGCCACTTCTTCCCCGTCTAGGATCAAATCCTTGGCCAAGTATACATCTGCCATGCCTCCTCGACCAATCTGCTTGACAATCCGATACCGCCCGGCAAAAATCTTGCCGATTTGGATCATTCTGCTGCCTCCTCGTTCATGTAAACAAGGGCAACCGTAATGTTGTCTAAACCTCCTGCATTGTTAGCGAAGCGAATGAGGGTTGCCGCCTTGTCTGCTAGGGAAATATCACTGGTTACAATATCATAAATCTCGCTTGCCGAAATCATATTGGTCAAACCATCACTATTGAGCAAGAGATAATCTCCTGACTCCAGTGTAATCATCCCAAAATCTGGCTGGATTTCATCTTTTTGTCCGATAGACTGGGTGATGATATTCTTTTGAGGGTGAGTTTCTGCTTCTTCTGGAGTCAATTGACCAGCCTTGAGCAATTCATTAACCAAGGAATGGTCACTCGTCAACTGGTGGTATTCTTCTCCACGAATCAAACCGATACGAGAATCTCCAATATGAGCATAGATGGCTTGGTTGTCAATAAACGCAACAGCTTCTAGCGTTGTTCCCATGCCTCTGTAGGCTTCGTCCTGACCTAGTTGATGAATTTTTTGATTTTCAATCTCCAGGTAGTGGGCAAACCACTCACGAACTTCATTGACTGAGTCAATTTGGGTATCCACCCAAGCCACACCAAGGTCTGTTACCGCCATCTCACTAGCGATATTTCCTGCACGGTGCCCTCCCATCCCGTCAGCCAAGATGATCATAGTGCGTCCTGCTCGGTTGACAAAGTGATTGACATAGTCCTGATTATTTGTCCGTTTCTGACCAACATCTGTTAATAATGCTATTTCCATTGTGTCAGTTCCTTCCTATTCTGATATCTTGCGAAATTGGCTGATAAAGAATCCATCACTTCCATACAATTCAGGAGTAATCAGGATGCAGCCATCTTTCAGGATATCTTTACATTCGTGTTCTAGTTTAACCTGCTCGAACTCGGGATGACTTTCTAAAAAAGCTTCAACAACTTGAAAGTTCTCCTCAGAGACAATAGTACAGGTACTATAAGTTATTATACCACCTTTTCGTAGCGTTTGACAAACACTACCTAATATTTCCAGCTGAATTTCCTGTAAGGACGTGAAATCTGCCGTTTCCTTATTGTATTTGATGTCTGGTTTACGACGCAAGAGTCCAATCCCAGAACAGGGAGCATCTACTAAAATCTTATCAAAAGAGTCCCGACCGAAAAACTCATGCACCTTTCTGGCATCCAATTTTTGTGTTTGCACTCGCTCTGCCACACCTAAACGCTCCGCATTTTCTTGGATCAAGTCCAACTTATGATCGTAAAGGTCCAAAGACGTCACCTTACCAGATGTGAGGAAAGAAGCCATATGGGCTGTTTTCCCACCCGGAGCTGCACAGGCATCCAGGACCTGCTCATGGCCTTGCAGATCAAGAGTCGGAGCAACCAATTGACTGGACTCGTCTTGAATGGTAATAGCACCCTCTAAAAACAAATCATGTCCCGCAAAGTGTCCCTGCTCCTTGACCAGACCAGTGGCCGCCAAAGGGGAATCAGTCGCCTCTAACACGGCTTTGATTTCCTCTTTTCGGCTCAAGTCAGTCACCCGAATACTGGCTTTGTTGCGTACCAAGAGACTTTTAAAGATGGCTTGTGCTCGCTCTTCACCGTATTCTTCCTTAAGTTTAGATACTAGCCAAACTGGGAGAGAATAGGCAATGGAATCACGCTTGTTTTTGCGTTTGATGCTGTCAATATCTGGCCAGCCTTCTCTTAAGATACGACGAAGGACGGCGTTGACCAATTTCTCACTGCCTTTTTTACGGGCTTTGGCTAGCTCTACCGCTTCATTGACTACAGCGTGACTAGGAATCTTATCCAGATACCGAAGTTGGTAGGCGCTCAGGAGGAGCAGAATATAGAGCCAGTTATCTAGCTTATCTCGGTCTTGGATAAAGTGGGACAGGTACCATTCCAGAGTGAGTTTTCGGGCTACCGTTCCGTAAACAATCTCTGTCACCAAGCCCTTGTCTGCTGCTGAGAGTTGACTCCCTTTGAGGTGTTTATTTAAAGCAATATTGGAGTATGCTTGATTGACAAAAACATCCTCTAACACTGCTAGAGCTAGATTTCTAGCCGTTTCTACTTTAGTCACCAAATCGTTCTCCTACAGTCAGTGTCCGTCCAACTCCGTTGAGGAAGGAAGCAATGTCCATCTTGGGCTTCCCAGCTGGCTGCACTTGCTTGAGAGATAGAGCTCCTTCAGCCGCTGCAACGATTAATTGTTTCTTGCCAATAGAGAGGATCTCACCTGGAGCTCCCTGACCTTCTACTGGCAGGGCTTCATAAATCTTAAAGCGGTCGCCTTTAAGGAAAGTGTGGGCAACAGGCCATGGATTCATCCCTCTGATTTGGTTAAAGAGTTGACGGTTAGTCTTATTCCAGTCCAACTTTTCTTCCTCTGGCTTGATATTTGGCGAGAAAGTGACCTGGCTTTGGTCCTGAGGCACAGGCTTAATCTCCCCAGCAATATAGGCAGGCAGGGTGTCCAAAAGCAAGTCACGACCAACAATGGCTAATTTCTCAAACAAGGTGCCGACATTGTCCTCATCAGTGATAGGAATACTGCGATGAGAAATCATATCCCCTGCATCCATTTCCTTAACCATCTCCATAATGGTCACACCAGCTTCCTTATCCCCTTGAATCAAGGCATAATGAATAGGTGCACCACCACGGTGTTTGGGAAGAAGGGAAGCGTGAACGTTGACCGCAAAGTCCATGCTATCAAGGAGTTTACTTGGGAGAAACTGCCCAAAAGCAGCAGTCACAATTCCATCCGCTCCTAGCTTCATAATGGCTTCCATCTCTGGACTTCCAGATAATTTTTCAGGTTGGTAGATAGGAAGATTTGCTTCTTTGGCAGCCTGCTTGACTGGGGTTTCTTGGATTACTTTTTTACGGCCGACAGCGCGGTCTGGCTGGGTTACAACAGCTAGAATCTCGTAACGATCATCTGATAACAACCCCTTCAAAACTGTTGCTGAAAAGTCGGGTGTCCCCATAAAGATTAGTTTCGTCATTTCTTCTCCTTCTTATAAAAATTGTTGCGGTTCATGGTCAATACTGAGACGAAGCTCACTATTTTCCCGTTCTTGAGTCAAGGCCAAAACCCGATTGAGAGTCTGTCCCAGCTCATCTTCTAAACGGTATTTAATCAAAATCTGGTAATGATAAAGGTTGTGGGTACGGGCAATGGGTTTTGGTGTTGGTCCAAGGATTCTACTAGTTTCCGATAAACCTGAGCGCAAAATTCCCATAACTTCATAGGCACGTTTGACAACCTCTTCTTCTTTCTTGTGAGAGAGGGTAATCCCAATGGTGAAATAATAAGGTGGATAGCCGAGTTGACGCCTAATACTCATTTCATAGGCGTAAAAACCTTCATAGTCCTGTTCCTTGGCAAAACGAATGGCATAGTGCTCCGGATTGTATGACTGAATCAAGACCTGCCCAGCTTTTTCCGCACGACCTGCCCGTCCTGCCACCTGAGTTAAGAGTTGGAAGGTTCTCTCAGAAGAACGGAAATCAGGCAGATTCAAGGCTGTATCCGCATTGAGGACTCCGACTAGGGTCACATTTGGAAAATCCAAGCCCTTAGCAATCATCTGAGTTCCCAACAAGATATCTGCTTCCCCTCGGCCAAACTGGTCAAGAAGAGCTTGGTGACTGCCTTTCTTGCGGGTCGTATCCACATCCATCCGCAGAATGCGAGCCTGAGGAAAGAGTTCTGCCAGTTCATCGTAAGCTTTCTGAGTCCCCGTCCCGTAGTAACGAATACTGCGGCTTTGACAGTTGGGACAGACATGAGGAATCCCCTTTGAAAATCCACAGTAATGGCAGTTCATGGTCTTGGTATCCATGTGGAGAGTCAGAGAAATATCACAGTTGGGACAAGTATCCACCGTCCCACACTCCCGACACATAACAAAGCTAGAATAACCCCGACGGTTGAGCATGAGGACTACCTGCTCTTTTTTATCCAAACGGTCTTGGATGGCCTCTAGCAAAGGAGGCGTAAAGTTTGATGTCTCATTCTGCCCGATATAGTCCCGAAAGTCAATCACTTGAACTTCAGGAATAGTGGCTAAAGGATTGGCCCGTTGGGTCAGACGTAAGTGTTGATAGACACCTTTTCCAGCACGCGCACGGCTCTCTAAGCTCGGTGTCGCTGAGCCAAGGACTAGGGCTGCTTGATTGTACTGGGCCCGTAGAATGGCGACCTCTCTAGCATGATAACGGGGATTGCTGTCTTGTTTGTAGCTAGCTTCATGCTCTTCGTCGATAATTATAACACCTAGATTTTTCAAAGGAGCAAAGATAGCTGATCGAGCGCCAACAACAACTTGGGCATCGCCACGCTCAACCTTGCGCCATTCGTCGTACTTTTCACCATTGGACAGGCCTGAGTGAAGAATGGCTACTTTCTCACCAAATCGAGCAATAAAACGCTCCGTCATCTGTGGCGTCAGAGAAATCTCAGGTACTAGCAAAATGGCCGTTTTACCCTTGTCCAAGGCTCCTTGGATAATCTGCAAATAAACCTCTGTCTTCCCACTTCCTGTAATTCCTTGAATGAGGAAAGGAGGCTGTTGACTGCCAATAGCACTGACAACGGCATCACGCGCCTGTCTTTGTTCTGGGTTCAGAGACAAAGGCTGACTGGCTTCAATGCCTTCAAAATAAGCGGCTGAGCGTTGCACTTCCTTTTGGACTATGGACACAGCACCTTGTTCCACAAAGAAGTTGACTTGCTCGCGTGAGTAGAATTCTAACAAACTAGCCAGAGGAGCACTCTCAGGATGAGACAGCAAATAGTCTCTCAGCTCTGCTTTTTTCTTAGCACGCGCAGAAAGCTCAATCTTCTCTAGCTGAGTAGCATCAACCTCATACCAAGACTGGGTCTTGACCTTCTTTTGATCGACTGCCTGGTATTCTAAGCGGAGCAGCCCTTTTCTGGTCAAGCGCATCATTTCTGCCTGTTTGGCAAGGTCTAGAGAAGAAAAGGCTAGCGATTCTTCTGAACCAAACAGACGCTCTCGGTCCTCCTGACTCAGACCTTCCAGAGGATAGAGAATCTTATCATAGCTGGAGTTTAAAAATCCTGGAAGCATGGCTTTTAGAATGGAGATTTTGTAAGAAAAGACAGACTTACGTAGCTCCTCAGCTAGCCAGAGTTGCTCCTGGGTCAAGACTGGAGAAAAGTCTAGGACTTCTGCAATCTCTTTCAAGTCCTGATCAGCCACTTCTTCATCCGACTGGGACTCCAAGCCCAACACAATCCCTTGGATCAAACGATTGCCCTTGCCGAAGGGGACATGGACCCGCATACCGACTTCCAGCATGTCTATAAATTCCTCTGGGACCTTGTAACTATATGGCTGGTCCGTCTGCATCAGGGGAACATCCACGATAATCTTTGCGATCGCCATTTTCTCACCTCCTTCTTGTCAGCAAATTCTTGCAATAGAAAAAATAAGATTGAGTCCCCCCAACCTTAAATTTTTTCACCATCTTCTTTTTCTTTAGCAATTTGCTCTTTGATTTTCTTTTCTTCTTCTTCTTTGCGGCGTTTTTCTTCTTCGATACGGAGACGAACCGCTTCACGTTTTCCTTCTGGATCTGGGTGAATGGTTACATTTCCAGACTCGATTTCTTCTAAAGCACGAAGAGTTGATTTTTCAGATTTGAATTCTTGAGTTGCAGGTGCTCCAGCTTCTAATTCGTGGGCACGTTTTGCTTCCAAGATTACGAGTGAATATTTTGATGGAACCTTGTCAAGCAAGGTATCAATAGAGGGTTTTAACATCATTTGCTTGTACCTATTTTCTAAATTTTATCGAGTAGTTGGAGATTTTGGCAACATCTCCTGATAGTGACCAATGACACGGTCCACACGGAAGTGTTCTGCTTCGATCACACGCTTGACACGTTCAGCAGCGAGGGGCACCTGATCGTTGACAATAGCATAATCATACTCACGCATGAGGGCAATTTCTTCCTTGGCTTTTTCAATTCGTTGGGCAATCACTTCTGCACTATCTGTTCCACGACCTACCAAACGATCTTGCAATTCATCCAAATCTGGTGGTGTTAGAAAGATAAAGACAGCATCTGGAACCTTTTTCTTAACCTGAAGGGCTCCCTGCACTTCAATCTCAAGAAAGACATCGATTCCCTTGTCCAGAGTTTCATTGACATAGGTCAGAGGAGTTCCATAGTAGTTACCGACATACTCTGCATATTCCAACATCTGACCTTGACGGATCAGCTCTTCAAACTCTTCACGAGTACGGAAGAAATAGTCCACTCCGTCCACTTCACCAGGACGTTGCGCACGCGTCGTCATCGATACAGAGTATTGAAATTGATTCTCAGAACTCTCAAAAATCTCTCTTCTAACCGTTCCTTTCCCAACTCCTGAAGGACCAGAAAAAACGATTAGCAAGCCTCGGTCTGCCATTATGTCTCCTTTAGTTAGTCTGTGAAATAAAGTAAAATTTCTCTCGAATACTGATGATCGCGTCAGTTATCCTTCTACAGTCTTTCTATCTAGTGTAACAAAAAAGCAGTAATATTTCAACTGCTCTTTCTTATTTATTTAGCATAATCTACTGCACGAAGTTCGCGGATCACGGTTACCTTGATATTTCCTGGGTAATCGAGATTGTTTTCAATTTTCTCACGAACTTTATGAGCCAAGATTGTGACTTTGTCGTCTTTGATTTGTCCTGGGTTTACCATGATACGAATCTCGCGTCCTGCTTGAAGTGCAAAGCTGTTTTGTACACCTTCAAAGCCATTTGCGATTTCTTCCAAGTCATGGAGACGCTTGATATAGCTTTCAAGAGACTCGCTACGAGCACCTGGACGCGCTGCACTCAAGGCATCTGCTGCAGCAACGATCACTGCGATGACGCTTTCAGCTTCGACATCGCCGTGGTGGCTAGCAATCGTATTCACTACAACTGGGTGTTCCTTGTACTTACGAGCCAACTCCGTACCAATCTCAACGTGGCTACCTTCAACCTCGCGGTCAATAGCTTTCCCGATGTCGTGAAGGAATCCAGCACGACGGGCAAGAGCTGCATTTTCACCAAGTTCACTCGCGATGATACCAGATAACTTAGCAACCTCAATCGAATGACGCAAGACATTTTGTCCATATGAAGTACGGAACTGCAAGCGTCCCATGATCTTCATCAAGTCTGGATGGAGGTTTGGCGCACCAATCTCATAGGCAGCAGCCTCACCGTATTCACGGATTTTATTGTCAATCTCTTGACGGTTTTTTTCCACCAACTCCTCGATACGAGCTGGGTGGATACGGCCATCCTTGAGCAACATTTCCATGGTCATACGAGCAATTTCACGACGAATCGGATCAAATCCTGACAAGGTGACCACTTCTGGCGTGTCGTCAATGATGACATCTACCCCTGTCAAACTTTCAAAGGTACGAATATTGCGACCTTCACGACCGATAATGCGTCCCTTCATGGTATCATCTGGTAGGTGAACTGTCGAGTTTGTTGACTCTGCTACATAGTCACCAGCGATACGCTGCATAGCCTGAACCAAGATATCTTTCGCAATCTTGTCTGAACGTTCCTTGACTTCTTGCTCTGCCTCACGAATGCGGCTAGCAATTTCCTTGGTCAAGTTTTCCTCTGTCTGAGCCAAGATAATATCTCGAGCCTCAGTTTGGGAAAGCGAGCCGATACGTTCAAGTTCAGCTTCTTTTTGTCTTTCGACTTCCTCTAATTGCTCTTCACGTGCATCAAGGTTTTTTGCTCTATCAGAAATACTTTGTTCTTTTTGTTCAAGTGTTTTTTCTTTGTTCGTCAAATTGTCGTCTTTGCGGTCAAGGCTCGCAGCTCTCTCCGTCAAACGACTTTCAATTTGCTTGAGCTCCTGACGTTCTGACTTAAATTCAGCGTCCACTTCTTCACGGTATTTTCTGGCTTCCTCTTTGGCCTCCAATAGTGCTTCTTTTTTAAGAGACTTGCTTTCGCTCTTGGCTTCATTTAGCAATAAATCCGCTTCGCGCTCAGCTTGTCCTCGTAAATTAGTTGCTTCTTGTTCAGCATTTAGAAGCATCAACTCTGCAGCCTCTTGAGATGATTTCATCTTAGCTGAGATGCTGACATATCCAATGACTAAACCAATGATGACGGCAAAAACAGCAATCGCAAGTGTCATGATTTCCATGTTTTTACCTCATTAAATTTGTTTATCGAATGACATACATTCCTTAATATTCTATCATAAAAAACCGATTTCCACAAACCCAAATTGAAGAGTTTTGTGTGAATTTTAGGACTACAATTCTTCGGATCCCTTCAAACTTTTATACACATCATCAAAAAATATATTTGCTACTCTCTTCTTGAACGAATCATTATTTAATAGAGCACCATACAAATCCTGACTCTGAGAGTACCCTTCTATCAAGACATTGTCAATTTCTTCTTCAAAGGCAAATACGAAATCTTCCCTAGAATTAACACGCGCAGATTGTTTAAGCCTTGGATTCTTTTTCATCAATTCACGAATCGAAACAGCTCCACTTAAGCCAACTTGCTGGTCAATGTTCAAATTTAACTGTTCGTTCATTTCGTCTAAGATTTCAGATAAATGTTTTTCTTGATCTCCAGTAACATCGCTCAAATTTGGTTTAGGAAGAGTTAATTCAGGCTGATATTCTAATTCAGAAACTGCCCTGAAAGAACCTGTTTGCTTATGTTTCATATAATCAACGACAATCTTATCTGCAATTGTAAAATCATTTCCTCCTAAACGAACATCAATCATCTTAACAAGACTTTGAAGATAGTTATATCGTTCGTGTAAAACCTCATTTTGATAAGCCGTTGCCTGAATCAAGAAAGTATACATCCGAAGAAAACCGCGAATAACCTTTCGAATAGACAATTGTTCTTTTTCATCAAAGTGTTTCACTCTATCATAACCTTTATTCAACAAAGCGACCATCTTTTGTTTTTCTCTACTTGAACGTTTTTCTTGATATAAAAATTGATTAAACTCTTGAACCTCTTCGCTGTCCAGAATACCATATTCATCAATTTTACGATCCAACTTTAAGACATCACTAGGAGCAATGGTATCAGCTAAAATCGTCTCTCGATAGTAGGGAGCAAAGGCTGAGCGAATATCGTCGTAGGTATTTTTAAAATCAAGGATAAATGTTTTCTTGTTATAGCCTCTAAAGATCCGATTCAGGCGTGACAACGTCTGCACCGCAGCCACACTACGTAATTTTTTATCCACATACATGGCAACCAACTTAGGTTGGTCAAAACCAGTCTGATACTTGTTCGCAACTATCAACACCTGATAAGCATCAGTATCAAAACGTTCTTTTAATTGCTCTTCCTTAAACTGATTCATTTGAGATTCCGAGAACTCTCTCCCTAGATAATCAACCTTACCAGAAAAAGCAATCAAGGTACCAATGCTGGTGATACTGTGGTCTCTAAAATATTTCTCAAAAGCTAACTGATACTTGACCGCCACTTCGCGACCAGAGGTCACAAGCATGGCTTTTCCTTGACCACCCAACTCTGCCATAATGTCATGACTGATAAAATGGTCCATGATAATCTCAACCTTTTGATTGATATTCTCATCAGATAATTCCACGAATTTAGCAATCTTACGCTTAGCAAGCGTAGTTTTTAGTTCAGGATCTTCTTCTACTACTTTATTAAGTTGGTAGTAGGTTTTATAAGTCGTATAGTTATCTAAGACATCTAGGATAAAACCTTCCTCTATAGCTTGCTTCATACTGTAGACATCAAAAGGGGCTTTAGAGCCATCGGGCTGTGTTGTACCAAACAACTGTAGGGTAGTTGCCTTAGGAGTTGCTGTAAAAGCAATGATTGAAACATTGTCTTGCTTTCCTGTACGCGCAATCTCCTGCTCAATGGCATCCGCAACCGTCACTTCCTGAATCTCATCAATGGTTCCATCCTCCGTATCCGTTTCAGTCAAGACCTGACTAACTGAACTCATGTAGGAGCCTGTCGTTGAACTATGGGCTTCATCAATCAGGATAGCAAATTTCTTTTTCGCAGTGTTCCCTACAGACATCCAGTTGGATTGGTTGATCTGGGCAAACTTATGGATAGTCGTTGCAATGATCTTTGTGTTCCCAGCAATGGCATCAGCTAAATCACTAGATGTCTCACGATCACCCATCACCTTCACAACACCGTTCTTATGATTAATCTGTCTAACAGCATCTTGTAACTGACGGTCTACTACTATACGGTCTGTAACAATTAAAACTGTATCAACGATATTTCTATTTTGGTCATCATGAAGTGAAACCAGACTATGAGCCAACCATGCTATGGTATTGGTTTTACCGGAACCAGCCGAATGCTGAATCAGATAATTGCTGTCAGTATGGTTGACTTTCATGTCTTCTAGGAGACGGCTAACAGCTCTACGCTGATGGTACCTAGGAAAAATCAGTGTTCTCTTTTTATGATCATTCTTATCAATCTCAAAGAAGATAAAACTTTCAATCAGCTGAAGAATACTATCCTTGGTCAATACATCAAGCCACAAGTACTCTGTATCTACACCATTAGGGTTGTGAGGATTGCCACTCCCCATATCAATACCTTCCCCTTTCCCCATATTAAAGGGAAGGAAGTAGGTTTCTTGACCCTTTAACTGGGTTGTCATATAGATTTCCATAGTATCTACAGCAAAGGAAGCTAAGACTCCCTGCTCAAAACGAAAGAGACGATTATTAGGATTGCGACCTTTGAGTTGTTTGATGGCATCCTGAACTGACTGACCACTAGGATTAAACTTGAGCTCGATGGCAAATAACGCTAATCCGTTGATAAAGATAACAAGGTCAATGCGACCGCCCTCTTCATAAACAACTTCCTCAATTACCGACAAGCGATTGGCCTTATATTGCTGAACAGCTTTTTCATTAAAACTAGTAGCAGGTTTACGATAGAGGAGGCGCAGTTGCTTGTTTTCAATAAAGACTCCCTCTTTTAAGGCGAACAAAAAACCACCCTTGACGATTTCCTTATTTATGAGAGTGATAATCGTCTCCTTGCTCAGTTTTTTAAGGAGATAATCCATGGTCTCTTCCTGAGTCTCCATCAGAAAATCCCATAGGAGTTCCTCATCCATGGCTAATCGAGGATTGTACTGAGCAGCATCCCGCTGAATATAGCCATTCTTATCTTTCAAGTCTTTGATAATCCACTGCTGGAAATCATAGCGCTCCTTCAAGCCCAAATTTGCCATAGTTTCTCACTTTCTTTTAATCTAATTCTTAAAAATTTCGTTATAATTACAAATTTAAAGATTACAATGAACTTCTTAAAATCTAGAAATGATAACACAATAAAACAGATATTTTATTGTGCTTCAATATTTTCTTTTTTTTCTTTCTGGCGCTTATCTGCCAGTGAATCCTCATATTCATTTTTTGCAATACCTAATTTCTTTGCATTGGTAATCACAGAAATAAATGCCTCAAGAGAATCCGCTGTTAGATATATTTCTTTTTTTTCTTCGTCAAAATCAAAAGGTGTTTGAAAAAAATGTTCTGACAATTTATTCGCTTTCTTTATATATTCCCATTCATAATTTGATGCTTCATTATTATATTTTGCAAGTAAATTAATCAATTTACGATGACTTTTTAATTTAGCTTTTATTTTTTCAGATTCTTCTTTATCAGTTACTTTCACTTTATAATCCGTCGATAATTTAAACAGTGGTTCGTCATTATTATAAGACAGAAATTTCTCATAATTCTCTTCAGCCATGACTATTTTTGACTCATTTAAACCAAACATAATTTCATAATCCTGAACATTAAAAATATATTGTACAGTTTCATTGTTTTCAGTTTTTTCAGCATAACTTATGATGAACGGAAGACTTTGTCCCTCATCTTTTTCTATATCAACTATTGTAACTTTTCCAGAAGTTAAAGTAGCAATGAATCTAGTTTTTAATTTCGCAGCTCGAATTGATTTCAAAAAATATTTGTACTGTACACCATCAATTTCTTCATAAACTAGATACAATCTTATATCTTCAAATTTTTTTAGAGGAGGTAAATCTGTTTCTAATTGAGATGAGACTAATTGTATTCTATCTATTTCAGACTGGAGACTCCCATCAACTTTTCTATAAAATGGAACTTCCGTATTATTCCCATTCGTTTCAACATTTTGTAATGACTTAATTGATTCTTCAAATTTTTCATTTAAAGTTAATTTTTCACTTTCTTCATTTAAAGTTGATTTTTCACTTTCTTCATTTAAAGTTGATTCCTTAAAATTTTGATTATTAGCAAATTGAATATTATCTATATAATCACTAGCTTCATCTGAGATAACTTTTCTAAAATTTTTCAATTTCCCAAGTGACTTACCTCGTCCAGCCTGCCAGCCAATTGCATATATTTCTACCATTCTACTCTCCTATTTCATCGTCTAATACTTCTTGATTAAAAAATACAAATGTCCTTGCCATTGTACCAGTATTTCCCAAGGAACAAATATTTTTTACACCAGAAAAATTCTCTGCGTCCTCTCGTAAGAAAAAAATAATGTAGTTATCTTTTGTCACCAGTAAGTTAATACCAAAGAGAGGTAAGATCAAATTTGGAAAAACATCATTACTAAGCATTAATAACACAAAAAAGAAAATAATAATTACAATTGCTACTAGAGCACTGACCCCATTCATAAATTTTAATACTAAAGAGGGTACAATGGTTGACAATACAAAAGATATGAATCCCGGATTTATTTTTGGTCCGTCTTGAATATCAATCACTTTACCTTGAGAAATATTTTTCAACGTAACCTTCGATATATTAAAATTTAAAACAATATTTTTTACAATGTATTCTTCTTTTTTCCTCTCTTTTATATATTTTCGTATAACAGTAATAGATTTTAGCATTATAGAAATCAGTGCTATTAATACAGAAATAGGGCATATATTCCTAATTAAATTACAAAGCAAAGAGTCCGTCTCTTGCCATGAAAATGGAAGGATATCAAATATTGAAAAATAAATCAATAAAAATGCTGGGAAAAATGCTGTAAAAAAGTAAGCTAAACGAAATTTTAAATCAGTTCCAAATAGCAATTCTATACCCTCCTCTTCCCTGTTACATAATCATAAATAAGAGTTTGTCGTTGTTTGTTAATATTTTCAATTTGTTCTTGTTTAATATCAATCAACTTATTAAGTTGTAACATTTTATGATCAAGATAATCCACAATTGAAAGTTGTTCCTCTATTGACTCTGGAAATGGAATCGGAATATTCACTAGCTGGCTAGAGCTAATAGCTGGGTATGAAACTCCCCATGCGTATTTAGATACTGGGCCCGTAAAAGAATCACTCATAATTGTATAATTTAAATATTTACTGTTTATTTTTTTAGGACGTACCACACAAAAACCTGTAGAAACAATATAATCATTATTTACATAAGCAATTGCTTTTAAATACGTTCGAACAGTTGAAATTATAGTATCACCTTTCTTAGCAATTTTTCTAGCTCTAGATGGCGCTTCTAGCGTTGAAAACTCCTGATGGCCATTAATACCTTTTGTAAATTCTACTGAACTTATATCCACATAATCAATTTTCCGATTTGAATTAATCTCGGATTGTGTTAGGGTTTCATCATCATAACTTGCTAAATACTTTAAAGGCTTCACTCCCCACCCTTGAGGCACTTGTCCAATCCAGTCGATTCCTGAATCTTTCATAGGAACTGTTTTATCCAATCCTTTTGTGACGGTTTCATAAATCAAGCTAGCGCGGTAGTCTTTGAGTTTTTGAATTTGCTCCTCCAGTAGACTTTTTACCTTATCCAGCTGGGCAGTTTTCTTATCTAGAATCTCTACAATTCTTTCTTGTTCTGATATAGGTGGCAGGATTACTTTTATTCTTTCTATAACTCCCATACCTATATTTTGTTGAGTTCCAAAAGACCAATTAAATTCTACCTGAGCTTTAAAGAGAGTGGATAACAAATAAAAATAAATGTATTTTTGAATAGCTAATGTTTTTGTGCTTCTAATTAAAGCTAACGGAGACCAAATATCAAAAATTTCATAAGTAGTTACTATGCCAACATTTCCTGTTGTAGCCCCAGATTTTACGATAAAAATATCATCTTTTTTAGGTGATACTTTTTTCTTAAAACGTTCATGGTCTCGTAATGAAATATATCCACGCTTGTAATTAAAATCTAAAATCCCGTCTTTTACAGCTTCTGCAGATAGGAATGGGATGCCTGTTTCATATAACACTGGTGTTTCATGCGGTCCATCTGTAACAGGCGTCTCTACAATGTTCTTTATTGGTCTCACTTCCCACTCTTCTGGTATCTGTCCGATCCAGTCGATGCCACTCTCTTTCATCCTAGTCATGTTTTAGTTCCTCCAAGAGAGTCTGTAGCTCTGCTTCTAGGTCATAGAACTCTTCCAAAAGCTTCTCTGCACTTTCTGGTGCTTGGTATTTATAGAAATAGCGGGTAAAAGGAATCTCGGCTCCATAGCCCTTTTCCTCATCAAACCAGTAGTGAGCATCAGGTACATGGGGATAGACCTCACGCGCAAAGTAGTCTTCAACATCCTCTGTCAGCTTGACGATTTCACTATCCTTTGTTGTCTTATCATAGACAATCCCTCCAGCAATCTCATTTGGCTTGTCTTTCTTCTTAGTGCGGATGACTTCTGCTGTCTTGTCCATTTCACTCATAGCTAGAGCTAGCGCATTGATATTCGCAGGCGTTACCTTGATGTCTCCCAACAAGTCCTTAATGACTTGGACAAAGCTTTCAAAGTTAGGATAACTGTCATCCGTGATTCCCCCACGAAGAGCATCTAAGATAGCTTCTTGCTTGTCTTTCCCAGCTTCAAAGTCTTGTAATTTTTTCTCATCCTTGGCTGAGCGCGGTTCCATCTCTAGCAATTCTTGATACTGGTATTCATCAAATAGTTTAGTTAGGAAAGGAACACTTTTTGCCTTTTCAATGGTTTTTTCAGTAATCCAACCACGACGTTGCAGAGGTTGCATGACTGTATATTCTCGGTAGAGAAACTCATTCTTATCAAAAATTTTCACATGGTCATTTTCTTTGAAATCATCATACCATTTGAGGATCTGGCGGATATTATCTTGAGACAATTCACGACGTTTTTGTCCGAGTGACTTACGCAAAGGGACAAACTCCTCTGTCGCATCGATAAACTGGACTTTGTTTTGACGCTCAGGAGATTTATTTTTATTGTAAATCCAGATATAAATTCCAATCCCTGTATTGTAGAAAAACTGTCCTGGAAGGGCAATAATAGCTTCCAACAAGTCATTCTCAAGGATGTAACGGCGGATCTGACTTTCCCCAGATGAAGTACCTCCAGAAAAGAGAGGGGAACCATTTGAGATGATAGCAGCTCGACCATTTTCTTCTAATTTAGCTAAACCATGAAGATGGAACAGAAGTTGGGCATCACCAGTTCCCGGAGTCGCTACAAAACGTCCTTGTTGACCTTCTGTACTCTCAAAGAGATTATGGTCTCTTTTAACTGCGTCTTCTACGCCATCATCTGCATCTTTCCCGCCCCAGGATTGACCAAAAGGAGGATTGGCAATGACAAAACTCATCTTCTTATCTGGGAATGGATCCGGATCTTTTAATGTATCGGTCTTCACGAAATAGTCCGAGTCTTCCTGACGAATCAACATATCCGCTTGACCAATCCCGAAAGTCTCAGGTAAAACTTCCTGACCAAAAAGACGGACAGTTGCCCCTGTATCGAGCTTACGGATGTAACTTTTGGCAGTCGCTAGCATACCACCTGTCCCAGCAGCCATATCTAAGATTTTCAACTCTTTTTTATCGACAAATAATTCTTCATCGGCTTCAATCAAGAGCAGATTGACCATTAGAGCAATGACTTCACGAGGCGTATAGTGGGAACCTGCTTCCTCATTTTCAGAAAAACGACGGATGATATCCTCGAACATATAGCCCATCACCATAGAATCCACAGAACTTGGCGATAAATCAATCTGAGAAAATTTCTTAATCACTGTAAAAAGACGTCCAGACTGTGCAAGTGTACGGACCTGCTCTTTAAACTTAAGGTTTTCGATAATGTCCTTCACACGACAAGAATAACCATCTAGGTAGGCAATAAAATTTTCTTCAATCGCATTGGGATCATTTTGAAGGTTTTCTAGCGTGAAAGAGCTGGTATTATAGTATTTATAGCCAGATTTATTCTCAAGAACCTTCTCGGGTGTATTGGGATTTGACTTATAAAGTGCGACTACTTCGTCTTTCGTTGGCAATAAAGCAGCTTCCAAGCGAGTCAAGACAAACATCGGAATGATAACATCTCGATACTTATCTGCACGGTAAGCCCCACGTAAGGTATTCGCAATCGACCAAACTGCATTGACCACATTTGAAATCTGAACATCGTTCGACTGGAATAGCGGTAGTTTTTCTTTGAAATTAGACATTTGCTTCCCCTGTTTTTATTATTAACAATTCTCTTCATTATACCATAAAATAAGAGTTATAAAGCGGATTCAAGGGACAAGAATCTAGTTATTATACTAAAATTTTTCACTGATTTCTTAACTTAGGAAATCTGTCATTTTCCAAAAAATTTTATCTTCAATCTGCTAGCTAAAAAGTTCAAAATAAAAAAGCCTACCTTTCAGTAGACTTAGTAGTGATCTTTGAAAGACAAGAAAGCGACACTATCTCCATCTATCATATAAATCAAGCGATTTTCTGCATCAATGCGCCGCGACCAAGCTCCTTGATAGTCATACTTGAGCGGTTCTGGTTTCCCCATTCCTACAAAAGGATCGCGTTGAATATCCTTGATTAATTTATTGATTCTTTTTAATGTTTTCTTATCTTGGTTTTGCCAATAGCAATAATCCGCCCAGGCATCTTCTGTAAATTTGAGCAGCATTTCTCACTCCTCAATCACATGGATCTGAGTGCTTCCAGCTCGGACTTGAGCCATTCCTCGCAAAACCTTATCAGAAAGTTCCTTATTTTGAGCGATTCTCAGGGTTTCTTGAATACTATCCCACTCGCTCTTTGAAAGAACTACAATATCCTCTTCTGGATTTTTATTGACCACCGTCAAAGGCTCAAATTCATCATTTACCTTCTTCATGTAGTCCTTTAAATGATTTCGGAATGTTGAATAAAGAACTGCTTCCATAACCATACCTCGTTTTACCTCTTTTCCACTATTATACACGAAAAGAAAGAAATTGTCAGGAACTTGTACAAGATTTTTCTTTTCTATCTATTTATTCGAAAACCTTCTAAAAAAGCCTACCTTTCAGTAGACTTAGTTTGTTTCTATTCTAATCGGCACTCTGCCGAAATTCTGCTCTGCTATACTTGGCTGTCCTAGTTGGTAGATCTGGTCTGCCTTTTGGGTCATGGTATCCCAAGGTTCTTTGCCAATTCGGCTGACTAGATGGACCTGCCCTTTCAGAGACTTGAGGTGTTGTCTGCCTTTTTCGGTAAAGCCAAGGACATGGATGGCTTCTGGCAAGTCGCTTTCTCTGGCCTGCACCAAGATATAAGTCAAGAGGCGTCTGACACGCGCCTTGGTGTAGCGTTTGGTAGCAACTGCCTCGACCAATTCGTCAACAGACTGGGCTGTTTTGATAGCTTCCTTGATACGCACAGCCATTTCTTGATTGACCTGATAGATGGTCGTTAGGTCTGGATTTGACAAGATTTGATAGCGGAGAAATGGAAAATAGTCATCCCAGCTTACCTTACTGGCCTGCTCAAAGAGAGCAACAGAAGGTATAAAGCGTTCTAAGAAATCTTGGTCTGATTGATGCTGACGGAGAGCTGTTGCCGAGGCAAAGTCCACATCCTTATCCACAGAATGATAACCAGCCCCCTGACGCTGAATCGGCTTAAGCTTGATGTTTCGTCCTGCAACCGCCTTGGCATAGGCCAGAGCAAGAACATGATTGGGCGTATTGCCAGAAAAATCCAGACCTGCAAATTCCTTCCACATAGCCTGTGTTTTCTGGGGATAGGAGAGGGAATCAGACAGATTTTCCACAAATTTCTCCATCTTAGCACCTTGCTCTGTGTATAAGTCAGCAACTTTCTGATAATCCAGAACTTCCTCCGTCCCGAAAGCTAGAGTATCAATACCTAACCGCGCAAAGATATCCACAGCCCCTTGACCGAAGAAATCTGCCGCCTGAACACTGACTAAAAAGGGCAATTCCACTACAAGATCCGCTCCGTTTTCCAGCGCCATCTGAGCCCGTGTCCACTTGTCCACTATAGCAGGCTCTCCACGCTGCATGAAATTCCCAGACATGGCAACGATTTTCAGTCCCTTCGCCTGCTCAAGCAAGTATTTGTGCCCATTATGAAAAGGATTGAACTCCGCGATAATACCTGTGATGGTCATGATGTTCTCCTACTTCTGCGCGACAAAAAACCAACGGGTAGTGGTTTCAGTTGGCTCCTTATCCTCAAAGTCCGCATAGAGTTTGAAAGACTTGAAGCCAGCCTGTTCCAGCAAAATATCATAGGTCAAAACCTCATAGGTCCGCTCCTCATGCACTTCATCGTGGCGACTAAAGGAACCGTCAGCTTCCTTGACAAAGAAAGTCAACTCATGCACGATGGAGTGAGGAGCTTCGTCCTCATAGGTGTCCCAAAGCATGGCAAAATCTTCCGCATTTTCATGATAAGAATAGCCTGGAAAAACCTCATCCGTCTGGTAGATCGAATGCACGTCAAAGATGAATACTCCGTCTTCATTGAGGGCATTATACACTTCCTTAAACACGTCTCCTACTTCCACCTCATCCTGCATATAGCAGATTGAGTCCGAGTAACACGTAACAAAGTCGTACTTACCAGTCTTAGATAAATCCAGCATATTGCCTTCAATAAAATCAATCTTTTGCTTGGCTGAAGTCGCTCTCTTTTCAGCAATCTTCAGCATATCCGCGCTCAAGTCAAGTCCAGTCACATCAAAACCAGCCTGAGAAAAGCGGACAGACTGGATGCCTGTTCCACAAGCCAGCTCCAAGAGTTTCTTTCTCTCCTTGGTCTTAGGCAAATGACGCAGAGAAAAATCCGTCCATTTATCGTATAAACTATCATCCATGACCGCATCATAGACCGCCGCAAAGGTTTCATAAGTTGCCATAAATCATGATACCAAGTCCGCCCGTAATCGGAATGAAAATTAGGAGCTTGACGATGGAGCCGAGCTCCAAGGAAGTCTATCTATTTTCCAACAATTACAGGACGGGTTCAAATCCTTTCTAAGATACAAAGAGCGTTAAATGCTAAGAGAAAATAGGAATCTTACCGACGTAGCGTCAGATACAAAGGAAGTTCCTCTTTTTCTCACAGCTTTTAGCTCGTGTTCAGTTTCAAGATCAACCAAACACGACGCCCTCACCTCTCCATCCATTTTTTCTAAAATAAGCAAAGAAACCCAGTTGACTGCAACTGAGTTCATCTACTATGCTAAGGCTTCTGAAATGTCTATTGAGCTCGCCTCATGCCATAGTTTTTCTAGGTTATAATGGGCACGCATTTCTTCTGAGAAGATATGCACAACGACACCACCGAGGTCTAGCAAGACCCAGCCTCCAGCTGCATCACCTTCGACATGGCTGCCTTTAACACCAGCTTGAGCTACTTTTTCACGGATATTGTCAGCGATAGCGTCCAACTGGCGGCTATTCATTGAGCTCGTGATGACAAAGTAGTCCGTCACGCTGGTCAAATCTTGTACATCAAGTGCGAGGATATCCTCCGCACGTTTCTCATCAGCCGCTTTCACGACTAGTTCTAGTAATTCTTTTTCGTTCATTTAGTCCTCTTTCAAATAGTGCACAAAGGCGTTATAGGTTTCAATGGTTTGGGGATAGATGGGGAATCCCTGATGAGCTAAATGCTCCACGGTACGAGCTGTTTCGTAGGCCACTGCCTTATTGAGCGATAGCTCAGCAATTTCACGCGCCACATCCACACCTGGAAAGGCGCGGTTATGCTCGATATAATCTGCGACGTAGATGACTTTGTCTAGATCGGTCATCTGACCTGCTCCGACTGTATGGATTTCAATAGCTCGCAGGATTTCTGGATCATGCAAATCCAAATCTTCCTGAATCTTGTAGATGCCAACCATACCATGCCAGACATTATTGCCCCAGTTTTTGAGGTCAGGGTCTAGCTGATAACGGTCAATCAAGTCTAGAAATTCCTGATCTGACAGCTTTTTAGCATAATCATGAAGAAGACCTGCTAGACCAGCTTTCTCAGCATCAACTCCGAATCGCTTAGCTAGCTCTATGGCTGCACGCTCCACACCCAAACAATGGGTTAAGCGTTTTTCAGGTAGAAGCTCTGCCATTCTTTCCAACAAAACCTCTCGGGAACAGTTGATATAGTCTTGGTATGCCATCAGTAAAGCCCCTCCTTCTCGATGTAGTCTAGCACTGGCTGAGGTAGGAGAAAGTTGGGTTTCCGACCTTGGGCAAGGAAATCACGCACCATGCTGGACGAGATATCCATGAGAGGTACATCCACCCAGATGACTGGATAGGAAGTTCCTGCCTTGTAGCGTGGGCGCTGAACTCCAACAAACTGAACCATATCGACCAGCTCATCAATTCGGTACCATTTAGGCAGATAGTCCACCATATCAGCCCCGATAATGAAGTAATAATCCGTATCTGGATGTTGCTCTGTCAAAATCTTCATGGTGTCGTAGGTGTAGGAAATGCCCTTACGCTCTAACTCAATGGTTTCAATGTCCAGACCTTCAATCCCCTCAATCGCCAACTCAAGCATCTTGAGCCGATGGTGCTCGGGAATGGTTTCCTTTTTATCTACATGAGGTGGTTGGTATTCGGGCATAAGCAGGACCTGGTCCAGTCCTAACTGTTGTCGTACTTGGTCTGCCACAACAAGATGGGCATTGTGAACAGGGTTAAAATTTCCCCCTAAAATCCCGACTTGTTTGCGTTTTTTCTCCTTGATTTCTGGCTCCAACTCTACCTTGGTAAAGGGAGTCAATAATTCGATTGCCATAGGCTCGTCTTCCTTTAATTCTCTGTAAAAACAGTTGTTTGGAGTTTCGGTCTTAGATTTCTTTAACTTTTTTAGAAATCTTGCGATTTTCTTTCTTGCTGGATTGTTTAAACAAGATCAAGATGCGTCCGATTTTTTGGACAGTATCCACACCGATTTCTTCTTCCAAGATTTCAGCTACTTCGTGGATGTTTTCATCTGTATTTTGCAAGAGCGTGACTTTAATCAATTCGCGAGCATCAAGAGCTTGACGGACGCTGGTTTTGATTTGGTCGTTGAGACCATTTTTCCCGATTTGGATGATGGGTTTGAGGGTGTGTGCCTGGCTGTTGAGGAAGGCACGTTGTTTTGATGTTAATGACATAATTTCTTAAAAAGAGTTTCTTTTAATACTTTTCTGAAGTGGTGACGGACGTCAGCAAAGTCCTTCGGACTTTCATGACTAAAATTTGAGCCTAAGGTCTCAAATTTTCCTTTGTTGGTACAACTCCTTGTACCAACTGACACCACGGCGAAAAGTATTCGTTATAGGCTCGCAGAGCTCGCTCGAATCCAGACAACTCTTTCCTTTCTGTGTTTAAATAATTGCTTTTCGTGTGACGACGGCGACGCCTTCTGGTGCCCAGACGGCGACTTTGGCGGTGCCTGTTACGCGGATCCAGCCGAGTCCTGAAATGACTAAGTCAGTCTTGTCCTTGATGGTAAATACATGCTGGACTAATTTTGGAAAATCTTCTTTCTCCTTGCTATTTGGTGGTGTCAGAAGGGTTCCTAGGTGCTTGTCGTAAAAAGCACTAGCGCCTTCTAGCTTGGTACGGTGGAGTTTGAGTTCATTGTCAAAGAAAGCTGTGAATCCTTGCTTTTCTCCTGATATGAAGTCAAAGCGTCCAAGACCACCTAAAAATAGGGTTTGTTCAGGATTAAGCTGATAGGTTTTGGGCTTAATTTCCTTTTTAGGGCTGACATACTTGAGATTTTTAGCCGTCAAGTAGTGGGCCATCTGGTGACGGTGGATGATTCCCGGCGTATCGTAGATATAAGATCCATCGTCAAGCGGAATCTCAATCTTGTCCAAGGTTGTTCCTGGGAATCGTGAAGTCGTGATGACATTCTGGTCACCCGTGATTTCTTGGATAATTGCATTGATGAGAGTTGATTTTCCAACGTTGGTTACCCCAACTACGTAGACATCGCGGCCCTTACGGTAGTGTTCAATCTTGTCAATGACTTCCTTAATAGCATGCTTATTCTGTGCTGAAGTCAGGACGACATCCACTGGACGAAGTCCTTCTTCGTGGGCACGCTCCATCAGCCACTGGCTAATCTTGCCCGGTTTAACAGACTTGGGCAGGATATCTTTCTTATTTCCAACCAAGAGGACATCATTGCCCGATACAAAGCGTGGCAAGCCAGGGATGACAGAGCCATTAAAGTCAAAGATATCAATGACATTGATCACCAAGGCATCACTGTCACCCACCTCGTGCAAGAGCTTGAGGAAATCATCGTCCGTCAACTGGACATCTGTGATTTCATTGTAATGACGGAGACGGAAACAGCGTTGGCAATAAACTTCACCAGTCTCCAAACCTTTTTCGAGTGCTGACTGGGGAGTGAAACCAAGACCAGCCTTGTCTGTCGTCTGAATGGTTGCTCCACAACCAATACAGAGAATTTCTTCCATAGTTAGATTCCTTTTTTATATGTAATCGGTCCGTACTTTTCAGTGATTTTTCGCATGACACGACGCTCGCGAGCCCGGTTGATCTGCGTCTTGATAGAGTCATGTTGAACCAAGGGCTTGACCAAGATCGAGCGAATGCCTGCACGATGCGCTGCTCGTATATCCGTCATAAGTTGGTCGCCGACCATGACCACTTCATTTTTCTCATAGTGGAATTCCTTCATGGCACGGTCAATCCCAAAAGTGAAAGGCTTCAAGGCCCAATAAACGTAATCAATCCCAAACTTCTCAACTGCGCGTTGTACCCGTTTTTTTGTATTATTTGATACCACTATGATGCGAATGCCTGCATCACGAAGGTCATGTAGCCATTGCTTCATCTCTGGCGTCCCATCAGGGTTGTTCCAAGCAATGAGGGTATTGTCCAAATCGACCAAAACAGCCTTGATTCCCTGCGCCTGCAGGCTTGGGACTGTCAGATCATAAACTGCTTCCACAGCAAAATCTGGCATGTAATTTTCAATCGCCATTCTGGCTCCTTTTCTTTTTAATTTCTAGCAATATTCTTTAAATATTGGGCTAAGACTACCCATAAAATGAGACTAGCTAGCAAAATATAAATCCAAGCATTTGGTTCATTTGCAAACGGTAAGGGAACATTCATTCCGAAGAATCCTGTAATAACCGCAAGGATAGCTAGCAAGACTGAGATAATTGTCAAAGTTGTCAAATTATCATTTAGATTATTATTTAGGATGTTGTTGTAAGAGGCTGAGAGTTGTTGCAAAACTTGAGAAATCAAGTCTGTCATCGAAACCAACTGATGCGCTTCAATCATGGCATCGTCAAACTGCTCTCTTTCTACCTCATTAAAATTGCGATAAAGAGCATGCCCTTGGATGTGTTCCAAGAGGAGACGATTTTGTTTGGCAGCTGCTGTCAGGTAAACCATACCAGTTTCCAAGTCAGAGAGGGCAAAAAGATTTTTTTTAGTTGTTTTTTGACGAAGAAGTGCACTGATTTCATCCTTACTTTTATCCATTTCTTCAATAACCGGATAATAAGCATTGCTAATAATCTCTAAACTGGCAAAAAGAAATTTGTAGATTGAAACAATTTCATGGCTTTCAAGGTAGGATGCCATTCGTTTAATCACATAATTATTCTTGTGATTGCTAATTGTGATCAGCCGTTGTTTTTCAACGATAAAGGTCATCGGAATCGCTTCATAATATTCTTTGTCTTTTTCTAAGTCAAGAACATTATAAATGAAGGTGACCGTTCCCGTTTCACGGTGATAGTCCATGTGGGCACGCTCATTTCTATCCAGAGCATACTCGATAGTTTCCTTGTCCAATCCATAGACATCCGAAAGGTCTTCCATGTTTTTAATCTTGTCCACATCAAGGTCTATCCACGTACAATCGTGACCTAATTTTTTCTCTACAAATAGCATACTCTCTCCTTTACCAAACTCCTTCTATTGTACCATAAATCTACTAAAATAGCCGGCCTATTCAGTACGAGATAGATTGCTGATGACGGTGATATTACGATTGGGAACAAAGTGAAGGGCTTGATCGTCACCTCGCAGTTGCGTTGTACGGATCCCTACGCTAACGACCTTTCCAGAAACGGTAATCGGTCCATTTGTGAGAACGACTTCATCACCCACATCAAGCTGGCGTTCAAAAAGAATGAAGAAACCATTGATGACATCGGATAGAAAGCCTTGCGCCCCCATACCAATAGCCACCCCAGCAATCCCCGCACCGGCAAGGAGGCTCGAAACTGGCAGTCCTAAAATAGACAGGATGCAATAGACCAAGAAGAAATAAAGAATGTAGTTAAAGACATTCTCCAGCAAACGAGAAATGGTCTTTTGTCTGCCTGCATCCCGATTTGAAAATTTAAGTGAGGGCTTAACAATCTTTCGTACAGTCGCATGAAGCATCTTTTTAGCTATATAAAATAGTAAAAACAAAATCAAAAGAGAAATCACCTTGGTTAAGAGATTCTCTAATATGGTTGTTAAATCAAGTTTATCAAAATAGCGTTGAAAAAAATCTTGCATATAAAACTCCTTTTTCCTATTATACCATAAAATCGTCCTTCTCTTTTCTTTCATAATTATTCAATTATCGGCCCTTTTTTCAAAATATCACTTGCCTCTATAGCATATTTATACTATAATTATAAACAATACATTTTGAAGGAGACTGCTATGAAACGAATCATTAGAGCCTGGACCAAGGCAAGCCTCATCAAACGAATCCTTATTGGAATGATTTTTGGAGTGACATTAGGGATGCTCTTTCCAAACCTTACAGGAATTGGTCTGCTTGGAGACCTCTTTGTAGGCGGACTGAAAGCCATCGCTCCTATTTTGGTTTTTGCCCTTGTTGCCAATGCCCTTTCCCAACACCAAAAGGGACAAAACACCAATATGAAGACTGTTATTTTCCTATACTTGCTCGGAACCTTTGCTGCTGCATTGGTGGCCGTTCTAGCTAGTTTCTTACTGCCTGTACAAATCACTCTGACCAGTGCAAATACAGAAGTTGCTGCTCCTGACGGTATTGGTCAAGTCCTCAGCAACCTCTTGCTTAAACTGGTGGACAATCCTTTGAATGCCATTGTTGAAGCCAACTATATCGGGATTCTCTCTTGGGCAGTTATCTTTGGCTTGGCTATGAGAGAGGCAAGTAAACACAGCAAAGAATTGCTGAAAACCATGGCAGATGTCACCTCTAAAATCGTGGAATGGATTATCAACCTAGCTCCCTTTGGGATTTTAGGCTTAGTGTTTAAGACCATCTCAGACAAGGGCATTGCCAGTCTGGCTAACTACGGTGTCCTCCTAGGACTCTTGATTGCTACCATGGCCTTTGTAGCTCTCATCGTCAACCCGCTCATCGCCTTTCTCTTTATGAGGAAAAATCCCTATCCCCTTGTTTTGAAATGCCTACGTGTCAGTGGTATTACAGCCTTTTTCACTCGTAGCTCTGCCGCCAATATCCCTGTCAATATGAAACTCTGCCAAGACTTGGGACTGAATCCTGACACCTACTCTGTCTCCATCCCGCTTGGATCGACTATCAATATGGCTGGTGCTGCCGTTACCATTAACATCCTGACCCTGGCTGCTGTCAATACACTCGGAATCTCGGTAGACTTTGGGACAGCATTTGTGCTCAGTGTCGTGGCTGCCATTTCTGCCTGCGGTGCCTCTGGAATCGCTGGGGGATCCCTTCTCCTCATTCCTGTGGCTTGTAGCCTCTTTGGGATTTCCAACGACTTGGCTATGCAGGTTGTCGGAGTCGGATTTGTGATTGGGGTCGTGCAAGACTCCTGCGAAACAGCCCTGAACTCTTCAACAGATGTCCTCTTTACAGCGGTTGCCGAGTATGCTACAAACCGAAAACTTCGCCCCTAGTCTCCGACTCCTCGTTAAACACTTGACTCTATTAGTTTAGGAAATTTTCATGTCCCTCACTCAACGTACGACCAAACTGGTCTTAGCGACCTGTCTCGCTTGTTTTCTCGCTTATTTTTTAGATTTATCATCAGCAGTTTCAGCTGGAATCATCGCTCTCTTAAGCCTCTCCGACACGCGCAGAAGCACGCTGAAATTAGCACGCAACCGCCTCTTTTCCATGCTCCTAGCGCTCGCTATCGGTGTTCTAGCCTTTCAGCTGATGGGCTTTCACATCTGGAGTCTGGGCCTCTACCTGGCTCTTTATGTCCCTCTCGCTTACAAAATGGGCTGGGAAATCGGCATCACCCCTAGCAGTGTCTTGGTCGGTCATCTCTTGGTACAGGAGTCTACTTCTCCAGAGCTCTTGCTTAATGAAGTACTCCTCTTTCTCATCGGGACAAGCTTTGCTCTGTTGGTCAACCTTTATATGCCCTCTCGTGAGAAAGCCATCCAAAGCTACCACCTTCAGGTCGAAGAAAAGTTAAAAGACATCCTGCTTCGCTTTAAATACTATCTGTCAAGAGGAGACGGACGCAACCAAGCCCAACTCGTTGACCAATTAGACAAGCTCCTTGATGAAGCTCTCAAACTGGTCTATCTGGACCACTCAGATCACCTCTTTCACCAAACGGACTACCACATCCACTACTTTGAGATGAGGCAGAGACAAAGTCGCATCCTACGAAACATGGCCCAGCAAATCAACACTTGCCAGTTAGCAGCAAGTGAAAGCTTGATTTTGGCCCAGCTCTTTTCTAAGATTGCTTCCCAGCTAAGCCAGACCAATCCTGCTCATGACTTACTTGATGACATCGAACGCTATCTACAAGTCTTCCGCAATCGGAGTCTCCCTAAAACACGCGAGGAATTTGAGACTCGCGCCACCCTCCTGCAGCTACTACGCGAAGCCGAAACCTTTATCCAGGTCAAGGTTGATTTTTACCAAAAATATGGAAATTAGAACGCAAAGAACCTCAGAGGACTTCCTCTGAGGTTCTTGTGTTTTTCATTTGGGAGGTAAGTTCCTCCTCTCGCACTGTTCTCAAAAAGAAACAGCAGCTCCTAGTCATCCATCACGCCACCTGTCAGCTGGTACATAAGGTAAATATGCTCCAAGGTTTTAACCTTATCCATATGGTCAACATCTTTCACGCCTCCCAAGGCTAGTAAAGGAACAAAACCGAAACACTCATCGTAGGCTAGCTGACCATGTTTGGCAACAGCTTGCCTATATAAATTAAGTTCAAAGTTATCAGTCACATATGAATTATCTAAAAATCGAATGAATAAATCCAGACCCTTACAAATAATATCCAGATCCTGAATATTATATTGGACAATTCCCACGTAGGTATTCTTTTCCCAAGTAATAATATCTCCAAATGCTGTTACAAACATAGGAAAAGCGACATCTCCTCTGAAATAGCTATCTTGGAGAAGTTCAAGATAATCATCTGGATTAATTACCTTCAGATAACCATCAAGAAAAGTTCCTAGACCATCTTCCTGCCAAATTTGAACTAACTCAGCTGGAACTTGATTTTTATATTTTTCAATAACATCTTTGGGCATATCTGCCACTTTGACAAAGTTTTCTAACATTTTATCCTCCAATTCGCATTAACAGCAATGCTTAAAAAATCACATTCTTCAAAATGCAATCAAGCTTATACTACTTTTGATTATGCTCTCTTTGAAAGGCTTCCATGGCCTTGAACTGTTCTAGTTCTTTTTCGTTAGCTGGTTGCTTGCCGAGGTATTTGTATTCAAAGAAATCCATTCGAGCACTTGGACCATAACCACTTTTCAACCATGAAGCGTAGTCATAGTCGACTGATAACTTATTATTTTCATCTAAGTGAATAATACAAGAATACCAATCTGCTAACTCATTATCCATGAAGACTTTTTTTAATTCCTGTGCTTTTTCAAACAAAACATCATACTCCTTATCAAATAAATCACTTGACAGCGAGTATAGCTCTGGAATATCTAAAAAGTATTGATACTCATTCAAAATCTTATAAAAGAAGTAAATTCCTCCACTCAAAGTTCTATCTAATTCAATATTAATATACAAATCATCCCACTCAACTGGAATCATATCGTTGACTTGATGCACAATTTCGATAATTTTTTCATTAATCTGTTTTTCCATATTTTCCTCCAATTCATTCTATTATTGTTCCGCTACAATCCTAGTATATCATAAACCCTATATCCCACTCCTTGATAAACTGCAAAAAGACCACCTCGAAGGTGGTTAGAGCAAAAAATTTTTTAACCTAATAAATTGTAAGGTAAAAATCCAAATCCATAGAGTGTTCATCGTAACTACCAGCTCCTTTCGGAGAGCTACTCTATCAAATTGCGTGCCTCATTCCCATCAGATATGTAGTAGATTCAATCAATGACAGAATTCGCACATCAGCTGAAAGGAAGATCGGACTTACAACGGATATTGAAGAATTTTAAAAAAGCAGGTTTCTACTCCTGCTCCTGAAAAAAGATAAAAAATTGATTACACTACAGAAGGCCTCATAAAATCATAAACATCTATCTGATGCTCTTCAAACAATGCTTCCAACTTCTGCGCTCCTACTTCGGCTCCATGCTTTTCTATAAATTGAAGCTCAGCTTCTGTAATAGGGATAGCTTGTAGCCACGTAACATACTCTTCATCAAAATCAAAAGACTCCAGTTCCCACAAGAAAGGCTGAGTGAAAAATATATGATTTACTTTCGCATTAGGATAGTAATTTCTAATTATATTTGGATAGACTGCACCAGGAGAGATGCTATATTCTCCTCTCACGATATTAAAACCACAATCTGCTATAATATTTGGAAAATATTCCAGCTCTGCATCAGCTGCTCCAATGATTTCAACTCTTAAAGGCTTATCATTTATTCGACGATAAATGGTATATTCTGATAAACCGATTGTTGCTGCAGTTGTTAAATAATCGTCCGGACGATTCTCTCCAATAAATAAATCTAATTTGTTATCGTGATTTCTAAATGTATAGGCTTGAGGAACTCCCCCTACAGCTCTGGCTATTTCCTGTGCAATTTTAATTTTATCGTATTTCATTTGATTCTCCTCTTAAAGTTTGCTCCAGCACGAGCTATGTTATCTTTCAGTTTCACTACACTCTTCTGGAAATTCTCAACGAAGGCGTTAGAGCTTGATGGCACCTCTACCAAATTATCACCAAATTTACTAGCTCTACAATCCTAGTATACCATAAACCCTATGGACTAGCGTTTGGAAAACAATAAAAGACCACCGTGAAGGTAGTCCTTTGTTATCAATCGTCCATTTCATTATTTTACAAGCTCTTCAACTGGATGGCCGTAAAAATATTTCATACCTTCCGTCCAGTCTTTGTCTGACAACTCATCAATATAACGAACCATCAAATCAATTTCATTTTTTGAAATAAGAGTATTGGTGTCCACTGGGACTTGCTTGCCTGTAAACATAGACAGAAGGGAAGCTTGAAGATAAAGATGGTATTTCTGTTCTTTTTGAGCAGCGATGTATAGAGCAGTCATAATTTCTTGTGTAAATAAACCAGGAAAAACCTGAAGAGTTTTGTAATAATAGTAATCTACATTCTTGTTCTTTATGACATCAAAATATAAACTTCCAACTTCTTCTAATCTTGCATTATCCTCTAAAATTGAACGATAGTTGAGAAAGCTATCCAAAGCATCTTGAATAGCGTACTCCACTTCGGTTTCTGTATCTTCCCACTCCTCCCACAGAGTAAGAAGGTAAGGAACGACTTCATAGGACATTGTTTCCACAGCGCCAGCGACAAAAGTAAATACCGCAAATTCTGAAGCGGAACTTAAAAAACGAAAATTCTCCACCTTTTTTAAATCATCATGTGTACAAACTGGACAAAACAATCGTATACAAAGATTGAGCACGGCTTCATCTTTTGTCTGGTTCATCAAGTCAATCAGCAAGTTTTTTACTGTAAAATCTCCCTTTTTTAAGATTTCAGCAATCAGTAATACGCATTCTCTCTCATCATTTACTGAAAGTAAGCTCCTTTTAAAATCTTCAAGCGCTACTGGACTAACGTGACCGAATGACATTCCAGGCATTAACAGTTTGTTTCCCATCCCCATTCTCCTTTTATCTCAATACTTGTGTCTTTTGCCATCTCAATCCTTTATTTTGGAAATTTGTTACTTGCTTTCTGACCAGTGCTAAGTTATCACCAAATTTACTAGCTCTACAATCCCAGTATACCATAAAAGACCACCTCAAGGGTGGCCGTTTATCCATTCAAACAAAAAATCCACGAATCGATAATATTCGTGGATTATTCCTAGTGAAGCGTTTAGGTAAGCCAATTTTACACTACGACACGGAGTTTGGCAAATCGATTCTATTTGCCAAACGTAGTTAGTAAGGCAGTTAGCTAGTTCGCCAAATAGCGACTAGCGTCCAACAATTAGGAACTTTAGTTCCAATTGTTGGTGCTGAGTTACATCTTCTCTTCCAACTCTACGTCTGGATACTTGTCCGCAAACCAGCGAAGAGCAAAGTCATTTTCAAAAAGGAAGACTGGCTGGTCGAAACGGTCTTTGGCCAAGATATTGCGGCTTGAGGACATGCGCTCGTCTAGGTCCTCTGGCTTGATCCAACGAACTGTCTTTTTACCCATTGGGCTCATGACCACTTCGGCATTGTACTCGCCTTCCATGCGGTGCTTAAAGACTTCAAACTGAAGTTGTCCGACAGCGCCTAGCATGTACTCGCCTGTTTGGTAATTCTTGTAAAGCTGAATAGCTCCTTCTTGCACCAATTGCTCAATCCCCTTGTGGAAGGATTTTTGCTTCATGACGTTCTTAGCAGAAACTTTCATGAAAATTTCAGGAGTAAAGGTTGGCAGTGGTTCAAATTCAAACTTGTTTTTTCCAACTGTCAAGGTATCCCCAACTTGATAGGTACCCGTATCGTAAACCCCGATGATATCTCCTGCCACGGCATTAGTGACATTCTCACGACTTTCCGCCATAAACTGGGTGACATTAGATAGTTTAGCACCCTTACCAGTACGAGGCAGGTTAACGCTCATCCCACGCTCAAATTCGCCCGATACGATACGGACAAAGGCGATGCGGTCACGGTGACGAGGGTCCATGTTGGCTTGGATTTTAAAGACAAATCCTGAGAAATCCTTGTCATAAGGATCGACAATTTCGCCGTCTGTTTTCTTGTGTCCATGTGGCTCTGGAGCAAACTTAAGGAAGGTCTCAAGGAAGGTCTGCACCCCAAAGTTTGTCAAGGCTGAACCAAAGAAGACTGGTGTTAATTCACCCGCTAAAATAGCTTCTTCTGAAAATTCATTTCCCGCTTCTTGCAAAAGTTCGATATCATCCTTAACCTGAGAGTAGAAAGGATTGCTTCCAAAGAGCTTGTCCCCTTCTTCCAGACTGGCAAAACGCTCATCCCCTTTATAGAGTTCCAAGCGTTGGTTATAGAGGTCATACAAGCCTTCAAAGGCTTTCCCCATCCCGATGGGCCAGTTCATTGGATAGCTGGCAATACCTAGGACTTCTTCCAACTCTTGCAAGAGGTCCAGTGGCTCACGACCATCACGGTCCAGCTTGTTCATAAAGGTAAAGACAGGAATGCCACGGTGCTTGACAACCTCAAACAATTTCTTGGTTTGGGCCTCTATACCCTTGGCAGAGTCCACGACCATAACCGCAGCATCCACCGCCATCAAGGTACGATAAGTATCTTCTGAGAAGTCCTCGTGCCCTGGTGTGTCTAGGATGTTCACGCGCTTACCATCGTAGTCAAACTGCATAACAGATGACGTGACCGAAATCCCACGTTGTTTCTCAATATCCATCCAGTCAGACTTGGCAAAAGTCCCTGTTTTTTTCCCTTTTACAGTACCAGCCTCACGAATCTCGCCCCCAAAGTAGAGCAACTGCTCAGTGATAGTTGTTTTCCCCGCGTCCGGGTGGGAGATGATGGCAAAGGTACGGCGTTTCTTGATTTCTTCTTGAATAGTCATATCTTCTCTTTCTTTTCTTTTAGGATAATAGTGAATGCTATATTTTATTTTATATTTTTACATCGGAATATTCCAATCCTTTCAACTTCCCTATTATAGCGAATTTCAGGGAGTTTTTCAATTACTCATCTGATGAAAAGGTAAGCTAGAGTACTGATTTTACCTGATTTCTCTTTTGCCACCGTTTCTTGAACAAGATATCAAAGAGAACCAGAGCCAGCGAAAGGATGACGGACACAAGAAGGTATTTTAGCCACAAGGGAGCATCCGGAATAAAAGGTGTCTTATTTAACAAACCATAATTTCCACCCGTCACCTGATTAACCCCAACTAGAAAGAGGTTGAGGATAAAGGTATAGGCTACAATCATATATTTCTTGAGCAGGCTCTTGTCATAGTGATTCATCAAGTAGATCAAGGAGTTTACCAAAAGAGCATAGTGCCCAATCAAAAACGAAAAACTGGTGATATGGGGGAAATCATAGGGATCAAAAACAGGGTAAACCAAGGCAAAGACCGCTCCACTTGCTCCTAAGAGGGCAAAATACTGCTTACTCCGCCATTTATCTGGCAAGAAAACCACCGCAAACATAGCCAAACGGCAATGGTAAAATGGAAGGCTATTAGAAAATGGAATTCCAAAGCCAACATACCAGCTATATAGAGCTAGTAACTGGAGGATCTGAATCCCCTTAAACAAGCGGACAAATTTCGGATTATTGTGATAAGCAAGTGCTCCATAAATACAAAGCACTAAAGTAAGCATCATAATCCCATACCAAAAGAGGGAAATGGGAGGAGGAACCGTTTGAGATCTGGTGATAAATTGATGGAACATATTTCTATCCTAACTCTTATTTTTTCTATTCTCTAGTTTAACCATTATAGCGAATTAAAAGCGATTTTTCAATTTCTATTTCTTTTCAGTTTGGCTCCCTTATTTATAGGAAAATATGGTAAAATAGAACAGACTAAAAATCATCATTTCACGAAAGGATGCAAGATGAAAATTACGCAAGAAGAGGTAACACACGTTGCCAATCTTTCAAAATTAAGATTCTCTGAAGAAGAAACTGCTGCCTTTGCGACAACCTTGTCTAAGATTGTTGATATGGTTGAATTGTTAGGCGAAGTCGACACAACTGGTGTCGCACCTACTACGACCATGGCAGATCGCAAGACCGTACTCCGCCCGGATGTAGCTGAAGAAGGAACAGACCGTAACCGCCTGTTTAAAAACGTACCTGAAAAAGAAAACTACTATATCAAGGTACCAGCTATCCTAGATGATGGAGGAGATGCCTAATGACTTTTAATAACAAAACGATTGAAGACTTGCACAACCTCCTTGTCTCTAAGGAGATTTCAGCTACTGAATTGACACAGGCCACGCTTGAAGATATCAAGTCTCGCGAGAAAGCTATCAATGCTTTTGTCACTATCGCTGAAGAACAAGCCCTTGCTCAAGCTAAAGCTATTGATGAAGCTGGAATCGACGCGGATAATGTCCTTTCAGGAATTCCACTGGCAGTTAAGGATAATATCTCTACCGACGGTATCCTTACAACTGCTGCCTCAAAAATGCTCTACAACTACGAGCCTATCTTTGATGCGACAGCTGTCGCCAATGCAAAAGCTAAGGGTATGATTGTTGTCGGAAAAACCAACATGGACGAGTTTGCCATGGGTGGATCCGGTGAGACTTCCTACTACGGCGCAACAAAAAATGCTTGGGACCACAACAAGGTTCCTGGTGGGTCATCAAGTGGTTCTGCCGCAGCTGTAGCCTCAGGTCAAGTCCGCTTGTCACTTGGTTCTGATACGGGTGGTTCTATCCGCCAACCTGCTGCCTTCAACGGGATCGTTGGTCTCAAACCAACCTACGGAACAGTTTCACGTTTCGGCCTCATTGCCTTTGGTAGCTCTCTAGACCAAATCGGGCCTTTTGCTCCAACTGTTAAGGAAAATGCCCTCTTGCTCAATGCGATTGCCAGCGAAGATGCCAAAGACTCTACCTCTGCTCCTGTCCGCATCGCTGACTTTACTTCAAAAATCGGCCAAGATATCAAGGGAATGAAAATTGCTTTGCCTAAGGAATACCTTGGTGAAGGGATTGATCCAGAGGTTAAGGAAACCATTCTGAGTGCAGCCAAACACTTTGAAAAACTTGGTGCTATCGTCGAAGAAGTCAGCCTTCCTCACTCTAAATACGGTGTTGCCGTTTACTACATCATCGCTTCATCAGAAGCCTCATCAAACTTGCAACGCTTTGACGGTATCCGTTACGGCTACCGCGCAGATGATGCGACTAATCTTGATGAAATCTATGTAAACAGCCGTAGCCAAGGTTTCGGTGAAGAGGTAAAACGCCGTATCATGCTAGGTACTTTCAGCCTTTCATCAGGTTACTATGATGCCTACTATAAGAAAGCTGGTCAGGTCCGTACCCTCATCATCCAAGATTTCGAAAAAGTCTTTGCGGATTACGACTTGATTTTGGGACCAACTGCTCCAAGCATTGCCTATGATTTGGACTCCCTCAACCACGACCCAGTTGCCATGTACTTGGCTGACCTTTTGACCATCCCAGTCAACTTAGCAGGTCTCCCAGGAATTTCAATTCCTGCTGGATTCTCTCAAGGTCTACCAGTCGGTCTCCAATTGATCGGTCCTAAGTACTCTGAGGAAACCATTTACCAAGCTGCTGCTGCCTTTGAAGCAACAACAGACTACCACAAACAACAACCCGTGATTTTTGGAGGTGACAACTAATGAACTTTGAAACAGTCATTGGACTTGAAGTCCACGTAGAGCTCAACACCAATTCAAAAATCTTCTCACCTACTTCTGCCCACTTTGGAAATGACCAAAATGCCAACACTAACGTGATTGACTGGTCCTTCCCAGGAGTTCTGCCAGTTCTCAATAAAGGGGTTGTCGATGCCGGTATCAAGGCAGCTCTTGCTCTCAACATGGACATCCACAAAAAGATGCACTTTGACCGCAAGAACTACTTCTATCCCGACAATCCCAAAGCCTACCAAATTTCTCAGTTTGATGAGCCAATCGGTTATAACGGCTGGATTGAAGTGGAGCTAGAAGATGGTACAACCAAGAAAATCGGTATCGAACGCGCTCACCTAGAGGAAGATGCTGGTAAAAACACCCACGGTACAGATGGCTACTCTTATGTTGACCTCAACCGCCAAGGGGTGCCCTTGATTGAGATTGTATCTGAAGCCGACATGCGTTCTCCTGAAGAAGCCTATGCTTATCTAACTGCCCTCAAGGAAGTCATCCAGTACGCTGGTATTTCTGACGTTAAGATGGAAGAAGGTTCGATGCGTGTGGATGCCAACATCTCCCTTCGTCCTTATGGTCAAGAAAAATTCGGTACCAAGACTGAGTTGAAAAACCTCAACTCCTTCTCAAACGTTCGCAAGGGTCTCGAATACGAAGTCCAACGTCAAGCTGAAATCCTTCGCTCAGGTGGTCAAATCCGCCAAGAAACACGCCGTTACGATGAAGCCAACAAAGCAACCATCCTCATGCGTGTTAAGGAAGGCGCTGCAGACTACCGCTACTTCCCAGAACCAGACCTCCCACTCTTTGAAATTTCAGATGAGTGGATTGAGGAAATGCGTACTGAACTGCCAGAGTTTCCAAAGGAACGCCGTGCGCGCTACGTTGCTGACCTTGGCTTGTCAGACTACGATGCTAGCCAGTTGACTGCAAATAAGGTCACTTCTGACTTCTTTGAAAAAGCTGTTGCCCTCGGTGGTGATGCCAAACAAGTCTCTAACTGGCTCCAAGGTGAAGTTGCTCAGTTCTTGAACGCCGAAGGTAAAACACTAGAACAAATCGAATTGACACCAGAAAACTTGGTTGAAATGATTGCCATCATCGAAGACGGCACTATCTCATCTAAGATTGCCAAAAAAGTCTTTGTCCACCTGGCTAAAAATGGCGGTGGCGCGCGTGAATACGTGGAAAAAGCAGGCTTGGTGCAAATCTCAGATCCAGATGTTCTGATTCCAATCATCCACCAAGTCTTTGCGGATAACGAAGCTGCCGTTGCCGACTTCAAGTCAGGCAAACGCAACGCAGACAAGGCCTTCACAGGATTCCTTATGAAAGCAACCAAAGGCCAAGCCAATCCACAAGTTGCCCTTAAACTCCTTGCACAGGAATTGGCGAAGTTGAAAGAAAGTGAGTAATTCGCTAGTAGTCACCCAGTAGTCGTCTAGACAGCTACCTTTTCAATCATATAGTTAGGAGACACATGAAAAAGTTTTACGCTCTTTTAATGACCTGTTTATTACTTGTTTTTCTATCCGTGCCTCAAATCGTTGATGCGGGTGTCGGACATTCCAGAAGTGGAGGGAGCAGCCGCAGTAGCTCCAGAAGTAGCAGCCGCTCAAGTGGAGGTGGAAGTCGTTCTGGTGGCTCATCCTACCACTACTACCGCTCTGGATATGGATCATCCTCTGACAGTTCTGCTAGCTCTCCCTATCTAGGATTTATGTTCATATTAGTTGGAGGAATCATACTAGTTGTTATCGTCAAATCCTTGCAGAATAAGTCTGGAGATTCGAGTTCAACCTACACTAATAATGATTATCAAACGCTCCATCGTCGAGTTGAACACAACACACTGGCCATTAGTCGTGTTAAAAATGGGGATCCAAACTTCGACGCTGAGGCCTTCACATCTTGGGTTAAGGAAGTCTACCTTAAATTGCAGGTTGCCTGGACTGAGAAAAATTGGAACTCTGTCCGAGCTTTAGAAAGTACCAGTCTCTACTCTCAACACAGTACCCAACTCGAAGACCATATTCGTGCTAAAACAACTAATGTTTTAGAGAAAGTTTGTATCGAAAATGTTCGCATCAAGGAGTTCATTGAAAATCCTGACGGAAACGATACCTTAGTGGTGATCCTGTCATCTACCTTGCGGGACTATGTCATTGACGATGAGACTCGCCGTGTCATTGAAGGAGACCCTAAAAAAGATCTCTTCACCGTGTATCAATTGAACTTTATCCGTCAACACGGTAGCCAAACTGAATCACTTGTTCAAGAGGATGCCGTCAGCGACCACTGTCCAAACTGTGGAGCGCCACTGAAAATATCAGCTATTAGCAAATGTGACTATTGCGGTGCTGAATTAACACGCAGTCCAAACCAATGGGTACTCGATACCTACGATGTTGTGGATGAAGACGAACTATATAATTAGGAGGAATTATGGGATTTATACGTGCAGCCTTATCAGCAGGCTTAAATAGTTTTAATGATAGCAAATTCAAGGAAGCCATTGTCCTTCCAGACAGTGTCTCTGGCGATGCCTTGGCCATCAAGGGACAATTACTCACTAAAGACCCCGATGGACGTTCTCGTCACAGCAATCAAAATACAGGCCTCTTGTCGGACGGCAGTGTGGTTATCGTTCCTCAAGGTTATACCGCTGTTTTGGTAAACAATGGTACCTTCCTTGGTGAAGTCCTCGAAGCTGGTAGCCACGAATGGCAAGCTGGTGATAACGCCTGGCTCCTTGAAAAAGGTGGTTTAAAAGGCACTTGGGAAAACTTTAAAAACCGTTTCTCTTTCGGTGGACAAGTCATCACCCAACAAGAAATTATCTTTATCCGCATGCAACCTATTGCAGGTAATAAGTTCGGCACACAAAATGCGGTCGAATACTTCAGCGAACGTTACCAACAGCTGCTTAATATCCGTTTCTATGGCTTGTTTGATGTAAAAATAGCAGATCCAGTCCTCTTCTACGTGAGTTCTGTTAGCCATCAAATTACTGACGGACAGCCATTTACTCTCCAAGATGTAGCTCAAGGAACGCTCCGTCAAAATATCGCACCAAAAATCGCGATTGCCATTGCCAAATATACCAACGAAAACAAGGTTGATATCTATAGCCTCAATGCCAACCAAGATACCTTTAACGAACTCGCTAAACAAGAGGTCAACAAGGTTTGGACAGGCCTCTACGGAATTGAAGCAACTAATATCTTGCTTGAAGACCTCAGCTACGACCAAGAAAGTCTTGATATCGTTCGCAAGCTTGATAGTGAGCTCGTGGCAATGAAGTACAACACGATTGAAATCGAAGAACGCCGTGCTCGCAACGAAGCGCTTATTGCTGCAGCTGCCAACGAAGGAAATGGCAATGGGATGAACATGTTTATGGGCATGAATCTTGGCCAAACTCTGGGTGGTCAATTAAGCCAACAAGTCCAAAATCAAGCACCGGCTCAAAATACTGGACAAACTGCCAGCAAGAATTTTTACATCGAAGTCGATGGAAAATACGTCCTCGTTACCAAAGACGAAGATGGAAATATCGTACCAGTCAACTAATTAAGCTCCTTCTGACATTTGAGTAATGTTGTCTTTTATGGTACAATAAAGAGTAAATTATTTTATTAAAGAGGTAAAAACATGATTGAAGCAAGTAAATTAAAGGCTGGTATGACCTTTGAAACAGCTGACGGAAAATTGATCCGCGTTTTGGAAGCTAGCCACCACAAACCAGGTAAAGGAAACACCATCATGCGTATGAAATTGCGTGATGTCCGTACTGGTTCTACATTTGATACAAGCTACCGTCCAGAGGAAAAATTTGAACAAGCCATCATCGAGACTGTCCCAGCTCAATACTTGTACAAAATGGATGACACAGCTTACTTCATGAATACAGAAACTTACGACCAATACGAAATCCCTGTAGTCAACGTTGAAAACGAATTGCTTTACATCCTTGAAAACTCAGATGTGAAAATCCAATTCTACGGAACTGAAGTGATTGGTGTCACAGTTCCTACTACTGTTGAATTGACAGTTGCAGAAACTCAACCATCTATCAAAGGTGCTACTGTTACAGGTTCTGGTAAACCAGCAACGATGGAAACTGGACTTGTCGTAAACGTTCCAGACTTCATCGAAGCAGGACAAAAACTCGTTATCAACACTGCAGAAGGAACTTACGTTTCTCGTGCCTAATCTCTAGAAAGAGGTCATTCTATGGGAATTGAAGAACAACTTGGCGAAATCGTTATCGCCCCACGTGTACTTGAAAAAATCATTGCTATTGCTACTGCAAAGGTAGAGGGTGTTCACTCTTTTTCAAACAAATCAGTATCTGATACCCTTTCAAAACTTTCTCTTGGCCGTGGTGTTTATCTTAAAAACGTGGACGAAGAGCTCACAGCAGATATCTATCTCTACCTTGAGTACGGAGTAAAAGTTCCTAAGGTAGCTGTTGCGATCCAGAAGGCTGTCAAAGATGCAGTCCGCAATATGGCTGATGTAGAACTCGCTGCTATCAATATTCACGTTGCAGGTATCGTTCCAGATAAAACACCAAAACCAGAATTGAAAGATCTATTTGACGAGGACTTCCTCAATGACTAGTCCACTATTAGAATCTAGACGCCAACTCCGTAAATGCGCTTTTCAAGCTCTCATGAGTCTTGAATTCGGTACGGATGTCGAAACTGCTTGTCGTTTCGCCTATACTCATGATCGTGAAGATACGGATGTGCAACTTCCAGCCTTTTTGACAGAGCTAGTTTCTGGTGTTCAAGCTAAAAAGGAAGAACTAGACCAGCAAATCACACAGCATTTAAAAGCAGGTTGGACCATCGAGCGTTTAACACTCGTGGAGAGAAACCTCCTTCGCTTGGGAGTCTTTGAAATCACTTCATTTGACACCCCTCAGTTGGTTGCAGTTAATGAAGCTATCGAGCTTGCAAAGGACTTCTCAGATCAAAAATCTGCCCGTTTTATCAATGGACTGCTCAGCCAGTTTGTAACAGAAGAACAGTAAACAGAAAAAGTGTTTGATAGATATCAAACACTTTTTTCTTTACTTCCTACTATCTAAAAAAATGATAATAGATATAATTATAAACAAAAATCCAGATGGGTTTTGCATAAATAAGGAAGTTGAAAAAACTATGGCACAGGATGGTAATTTTTAAGTTCTTTGTCCAACGGTAGACAAGGGCATAGAAGAGACCGCCTAAACTATAAATAATCAAACTGATAGGATCTCGGTGAGTTAGGATCAAATGACTAAGTCCAAATATAAGAGCAGATAGGATAACATCCAGATAGTACTTGGACTGGGGGAAAAAGGTATTCATAAAATACCCTCTATGAATCAGTTCCTCTAATATAGGTGCGAAGACTACTGTTAAACTAAAACTGAGAACAGTTGATAGAAAAGTTGGTTGCCCATTGGAGTATAGAATCGAAAGAAGGTCTTGAAAGATATACTTGTTATCAATTAGGTGATGAAACCGTAACTGAAAAGCATCCACCAATTGACGATCAAAATAAGTAGCCACTAGACCAACTACAAGGTAAAAGAATCTTGACTTCTTCGAGCCCTTTTTTTCAAAAATATAGAGCATCTCTTTCTTTTTGAGCCAGTAGATAAATAATAGCAAAAGAGCCATTACTTCAACTGTTAAAAAGATAGAATAGCCATCTATCCCCCATCCTAAAAACTTAGTTAGATGCATAATCCCTAACTCTGGTAGATAAACCGATAGAAATACCAGTGATGTATAGACTCCCAAATGCCCTAGTTTTTTCATACTTACCCCTTTAATTTATCAATAGTCAATACCATAAGCACGTCTAGTCGCATGATTCAGTATTGTACTCCATTCTGTCGCCAAACTATATGCATATGGCGAAGGCCAATGTCTATCATCAACTAACCAAATCATACCACCACCTGAAACTTGCTCTAAGTCTTCAGATGGAAGAACTGTAAATGTATCTGTACCTATCATATCAAGTAGCTCCTTAAAATAAATTTTTGTCAGCTTACATCTACAGTATACATCTTTTTTGTCTTTTTTATAGTCTATCTCTTAAACTGTCAATTTTTTATCCTAAACGGCAGCTTTACTCATCGAGAAATAAGAAATTGATAAAAGAGATTTCTCCATCTTCCCATTAAATTAGAAAAAGTGTTTGACAATTATCAAACACTTTTTTCTTTACTTCCACTATCTAAAAATCAAATAATAAATATAAAATAAGATTGACGGAGCATAGGGAATAACATTATAGAAACTATGACAAACAATGGTAAATCGAAGACTACCTGTAACTCGATAAGCGACTGCAAATAGAAGACCAAGAATACTATAAATGATGAGACTGATGGGGTCACGATGAGATAGAACTAAGTGACTGAGCCCGAAGATGAAAGAAGACAAGATCACATCCAAATAAAACTCCGACTTCGGAAAGAAGGTATTCATAAAATAACCCCTATAGATTGTCTCCTCAACAACAGGTACAATCGAAATGTTAAAGATTAAAAATATAAGACTTGATAGAGTCGTTTCTCTCCCGTTTAAGTAAAGTTCTGAAAGAAGGTCTTGGAAAATAAAGCTATGGTCAATCAATCGAATATGCTGCATTCTAAATCCATTTAAAAAAGAATAGATAAGGAAACAAGCTACCAAGAAAGCGAGATAAGACCAGCGCCAACCCTTTTTCTCGAAGATAAAGAGCATCTTCTTCTTTTTCAACCACAAAACGAATAAAAAGAAAATAAGTAACACTTCTCCAACTAGGAAGATTATATAGCTGTCCATTCCTAAACCGAAGATCCTAGCTAGAGTTATGGCTCCTAATGGCGTTAAATAAATATACAGGAACATTAAAATCATACAGATTCCTAAATGTATTGTCTTTTTCATTCTTGCTCTCCTAATGGTAAACTCTCTATTAGGGCAATATAGAGGATATACCATTGATTGTTTTTCTTATTTATCTAGAGTATTCATGTTTATCCATGCTCTATTATCAAAATAGCTAGAACAAAATGTTCTAGCTTTTAAATTTTCTTAGTATTTTCTAAAGCGTTGGTAACGTTCTTCGATAAGTTGGTCGAGTGGTAGTTCTTGCAACCTATCTAGTTCTACACGCAATTCATTTTTAACGCAACCTAGCAGTTCTTTACTTGACAGCCCTGCTTCTGAGATTACCTTGTCTACGATTCCCATTTCTAGGAGTTCATGTGAAGTGATTTTCATCAACTCCGCCGCTTCCATAGCACGACTTCCATCCTTCCAAAGGATAGAGGCAAATCCTTCAGGGCTAAGTACGGCGTAGATTGAGTTTTCTAACATCCAGACACGGTTAGCTACGGCTAGAGCTAGGGCCCCACCAGATCCACCTTCACCGATAATAATCGCGATGATTGGAACCTTGAGGTCACTCATTTCCATCAGGTTTCGGGCAATTGCTTCCCCTTGTCCACGTTCCTCGGCTCCAACACCTGGGTAAGCACCCGCCGTATTGATAAAGGTCACAACTGGACGACCAAACTTTTCTGCCTGTTTCATCAAGCGTAAGGCCTTACGATAACCTTCTGGATGAGGTTGCCCGAAATTCCGTTTGAGGTTGTCATGAAGACTCTTCCCCTTCTGGATACCAACGACAGTTACTGCTTGGTCACCTAACCAACCAATTCCACCGATAACCGCACCATCATCACGAAAAGAGCGATCTCCATGCAATTCGATAAACTCGTCAAAGATTCCATTGGCAAAATCAAGTGCGGTCAAACGACTCTGCTCGCGTGCCTCTCTGACTATTTTTGCAATATTCATCCGCGACTTCCTCCATGCAATCTTACTAATTTAGCAATTGTTTCAGGCAATTCTCTCCGTTTGACAATTGCATCAACAAATCCATGTTCAAGCAGAAATTCTGCCTTTTGGAAGTCATCCGGCAAGGTCTCACGAACTGTATTTTCGATAACACGACGTCCAGCAAAACCAACCAAACTCTGTGGCTCCGCTAGGATAATATCCCCTTCCATAGCAAAAGAAGCGGTCACCCCACCTGTTGTCGGATCGGTTAAAATAGTTAGGTAAAAAAGTCCTGCCTTGGAATGACGTTGAACTGCCGCAGAAATCTTAGCCATCTGCATCAAGCTCATGATTCCTTCTTGCATACGGGCTCCACCAGAAGCTGTGAAGAGAACGACTGGCAAGTTTTCTACCGTTGCATACTCAAACAAGCGTGTGATTTTTTCACCCACAACGGTTCCCATAGAAGCCATGATAAAGTTTGAATCCATGATCCCAAGGGCAACTTTTTGTCCCTTGATGCTAGCTGTACCAGTCAGTACTGCTTCATCCAAACCTGTCTTTTCACGCATACTAGCTAGTTTTTTCTGGTAGCCAGGAAAGTTTAATGGATCTTGAGTTTCAATACCCGTAAACATCTCCACAAAGGTGTCAGAATCAATCGTCAAATCCAAGCGTTCCTGAGCTGAAATACGGAAAGTATAGCTACAATGGGGACAAATTCGTTCGCTCCCAAGATCCTTTTGGTAAATGGTGTGTTTACAACCAGGACACTGGGAGAAGAGTTCATCCGGAACCTCAGGCTTGGCTTGTGGTTTCTGCCTTACGGAACGGTTAGGATTGATCCGAATATACTTATCCTTTTTACTAAATAGAGCCATAACTCCCCCTTTTAGTTCTCATACTATTTGAAAGTCTATTCTTTTTCTTGGTATTTTGGCAAGAAAGTTTCCATCAAGAAGGAAGTATCGTAGTCACCAGCGATAACTCGGCGGTCTGAAATCAGATCCAACTGGAAGTCTGCATTGGTTTGCACTCCTTCAATATCAAGTTCATAAAGTGCCCGTTGCATCTTCATTAAGGCATCAAAACGATTCTCCCCATGAACAATGATTTTGGCAATCATACTATCATAGTAAGGAGGAATGGTATAACCTGGATAAACTGCTGAGTCCACGCGCAAGCCAACTCCACCACTTGGTAGATAGAGATTGGTAATTTTCCCTGGACTTGGGGCAAAGTTAAATGCTGGATTTTCCGCATTGATCCGGCACTCGATAGCATGACCTCGTAGGACGATATCTTCTTGTTTGAAAGGTAAAGGTTGCCCGGCAGCAATGCGAATCTGCTCTTTCACGATATCGACACCTGAAACAAACTCTGTGACTGGGTGTTCAACTTGCACACGAGTATTCATTTCCATGAAGTAGAAATTGCCACTCGCTTCATCGAGAAGAAATTCAATCGTCCCTGCATTTTCATAGCCAACAGACTCTGCTGCACGAACGGCTGCAGCACCAATTTCATGACGAAGGGTTTTGCCAATCGCAATGGACGGACTTTCTTCTAAGACCTTTTGGTTATTCCGTTGAAGTGAACAATCCCGTTCACCAAGATGGACAACATGACCCTCTTGGTCCGCAAGGATCTGAACCTCAATATGGCGAGCTGGATAGATCACACGCTCAAGATACATAGCGCCATTTCCAAAATTGGCCTTGGCTTCACTGGATGCTGTTTCAAAGGCTGCGACCAAGTCTTCTGCCTTTTCAACCTTACGAATCCCTTTTCCACCACCACCTGCCGATGCCTTAAGCATGACTGGATAGCCAATTTTTTCTGCAACTGCAAGCGCCTCTTCAGCCGTGTGAACTTCACCATCAGATCCTGGGATAACTGGAACCCCAGCCTTGATCATTTGCTCACGCGCATTGATCTTATCTCCCATGGTATCCATTACTGCCCCAGAAGGACCGATGAACTTAATCCCCACTTCATCACACATCGTAGCAAACTTGGAATTTTCGCTAAGAAAACCAAAACCTGGGTGGATGGCTTCTGCTTCTGTCAAGACTGCAGCAGATAAAATCGCATTGATATTGAGATAAGATTCTGTCGCCTTACCAGGTCCGATACAGATAGCTTCATCCGCTAGAAGTGTGTGAAGAGCTTCCTTATCAGCAGTTGAATAGACTGCTACGGTTGCAATGCCCAATTCACGCGCAGCTCGAATAATGCGAACCGCAATCTCACCACGGTTGGCAATTAAAATTTTACGAAACATGGAGAACCTCCTTAGTTTCCAATTGCAAAGGTAAGAGTACCACTCGCTGCAAGCTTACCATCTACTTCAGCCTTTGCTTCAACCACAGCAATCGTACCACGACGTTTGACAAAAGTAGCCGTCATGACTAATTGGTCACCTGGTACAACTTGCTTCTTAAACTTAACCTTGTCCATGCCAGCATAGAAGACCAGTTTCCCTTTATTTTCAGGTTTGGACAATTCCAAGACACCAGCAGTCTGAGCCAAGGCTTCCATGATAAGAACACCTGGCATAACTGGGTATTGTGGAAAATGACCATTGAAGAAAGGTTCGTTGATGGTCACATTTTTAATGGCAACAATGGTATCTTCGCTCACTTCCAAGACACGATCCACTAGGAGCATAGGGTAACGATGGGGTAGAGCTTCTTTGATTCCTTGAATATCGATCATTTGATACGTACCAATCCTTTACCGAACTCAACCATTTCTTCATTTGAAACGAGAATTTCTGTCACCACACCATCCTTAGGTGCAGGAATTTCATTCATGACCTTCATGGCTTCAATGATCACCAAAGTCTGACCTTTTTTAACACTGTCTCCAACTGTGACAAAGGCAGGTTTATCTGGTCCAGCGGCCAAGTAAGCCACCCCTACAAGTGGACTTTCAACGACATCACCCTCCGGAGCAACCGTCGTTTCAGCTGGTGCTGGAGCTTCTTCCACTGCACTCTCTACTGGAGTTAAAGGGGCCGAAACTACTGGACTAGGAGCCACTGCAGCTGGTGTTTCAGAAGCCATTCTTACTTCATTCTTACTGAACTGCAATTCGTCCGTTCCATTTTTATAAGAAAATTCTCTCAAACTTGATTGGTCAAATTGAGCCATCAAGTCCTTGATTTCATTTAAATTCATAATTATTTATTCTCCCAACGTTTGAAAGCAAGAACCGCATTGTGTCCACCAAAACCAAAGGTATTTGAAATAGCATAAGGGATTTCTTGCTCCAAGCCTTGTCCATAAACGACATTCGCTTCGATATAGTCTGATAACTCACTTGTTCCAGCTGTCATTGGTACATAGTTATGACGCATGGCTTCAATAGTAGCGATTGCTTCTACGGCCCCTGCAGCACCAAGCAAGTGTCCTGTAAAGGACTTGGTTGAAGATACAGGGACTTCTTTACCAAGGACAGCTACGATCGCACCACTTTCTCCTTTTTCATTAGCAGGAGTTGAAGTTCCGTGGGCATTGACATAAGCCACTTGCTCTGGAGAAATTTCTGCTTCTTCCAAAGCCAACTTCATAGCCTTAATCGCACCTTGACCTTCTGGATGAGGTGAAGTCATATGGTAAGCATCACAGGTATTACCATAACCAACTACTTCAGCCAAGATAGTTGCACCACGTTTTTCAGCATGTTCAAGGCTTTCAAGAACCAACATCCCTGAACCTTCTCCCATCACAAAACCATTACGGTCTTTGTCAAATGGGATAGAAGCACGAGTTGGATCCTCTGTAGTTGATAGGGCAGTCAATGCTTGGAAACCAGCGATGGCAAAAGGAGTGATAGATGATTCTGATCCACCAACTAACATGACATCTTGGAAACCAAACTTGATAGAACGGAAGGCATCCCCAATGGCATCATTTGATGAGGCACAGGCTGTATTGATTGATTTACAGATACCGTTTGCTCCGAAACGCATGGCAACATTTCCTGAAGCCATATTTGGCAAGGCTTTTGGAAGTGTCATTGGTTTAACGCGTTTTGGACCTTTTTCATGAAGACGGATAACCTGATCTTCGATTTCTTTAATTCCCCCAATACCAGAAGCCACGATGACACCAAAGCGATCTTTATCGATTGTTTCTACATCAAGGTTGGCATGTGTCACTGCTTCTTGAGCCGCATACAAGGCATACAAAGAATAGTTGTCAAAACGGTTGGTATCTTTTTTGACAAAGTATTTATCAAATGGGAAATCTTGAACTTCTGCCGCATTGTGCACAGCAAATTCGCTGTGGTCAAACTTAGTGATTTCTCCAATTCCAATCTTCCCAGTTTGCAAACTGTTCCAAAATTCTTCTGGAGTATTTCCGATAGGAGAGGTCAATCCGTAACCTGTTACTACAACTCGATTTAGTTTCATCTGTCTTACCTATATCTTTCCTTATTTTTTACATGCTAAGTCCGCCATCAACAGCGAGAACTTGTCCAGTCAAATAATCCTGTCCAGCCAGGAACACTGTAGCATCTGCGATATGTTCTGCTTGACCGAAATGTTTCATTGGGATTTGAGCCAATGTCGCTTCTTTGACCTTATCAGATAAAACAGCCGTCATATCTGATTCGATCATTCCTGGTGCAAGAGCATTTACGCGTACGTTGCGATTGGCAACTTCACGTGCAACTGACTTGGTAAAACCAATCAAACCTGCTTTAGAAGCTGCATAGTTGGCTTGTCCGATATTTCCCATCAAACCGACCACACTAGACATATTGATAATCGCACCTTCACGTGCCTTGATCATCTGTTTCAAAACTGCTTGCGTCATGTTGAAGGCACCTGTCAAGTTGATCTTAATCACTTTTTCAAAGTCTTCTTCAGTCATCTTGAGCATAAGCGTATCTTGAGTGATCCCAGCATTGTTGACCAAGACATCGACAGAACCGAGTTCTGCAATCGCCTGATCTATCATACGCTTGGCATCTGCAAAGTCTGAAACATCACCTGAAATCGGTACTACTTTGACACCATAGTTTGAAAACTCAGCTAGCAATTCTTCTGAGATTGCTCCTCGACTATTCAAGACTACATTAGCGCCTAGTTGGGCAAATTTGTGAGCAATGGCAAGTCCGATACCACGACTTGAACCTGTTACAAAGACATTTTTGTTTGTAAGTTGCATTCTATTTCTCCTGTTTCCTGTTGTATTTTGTGGGAGAAGGGATCATTAGTTTCCTAACAAAGCATCCAAGCTTGCTTGGTCTTCAACGTTAGCTAGCTTAGCTGATTTATCAATCTTTTTGACAAATCCTGACAGGACTTTCCCTGGACCAATTTCAATAAAATTGGTCACACCAGCATCCTGCATCACAGCAATACTTTCATAAAAACGAACAGGTTCTTTCACCTGACGCGTCAAGAGCTCTTGGATTCGATCTTTTTCCATAACAGTAGCTTCCGTATTGCCGACTAGAGGGCAAGTAAAATCTGAGAAACTCACTCCCTCAAGAGCTCCAGCTAGTTGCTGACTGGCTGGCTCAAGAAGGGCTGTATGGAAAGGACCAGATACATTTAAAGGAATCAATCGTTTTGCTCCTGCTTCCTGCAAGAGTTCAATTGCGCGGTCAACCGCAGCCACCTCACCACCGATAACGATTTGGCTTGGGGTGTTGTAGTTAGCTGGAGTCACTACTCCAACTTTAGAGGCTGTTTCACAAGCTTCCTCAATCACTTCAACTGGAGTATTAAGAACGGCAACCATCTTTCCAGAGCCTGCAGGTGCAGCCTCTTCCATATAAGCACCACGCTTATCAACCAAGGCAACTGCATCCTCAAAGTCCAAGGCACCACTTGCTACAAGAGCAGAATATTCCCCAAGAGACAATCCTGCTACCATATCCGGCTGGTAGCCCTTTTCTTTTAATAGTCGGTAAATAGCAACCGAAGTCGCTAAAATAGCTGGTTGCGTATAGCGAGTCTGGTTTAACTTGGCTTCTTCCTTGTCAATCAAATCACGAAGGTCATAACCCAAAACCTGACTGGCTTGGTCAATTGTTTCCTTGACGATAGGGTAGCGATCATAGAGATCACGCCCCATTCCTAGATACTGAGCACCTTGACCTGCAAATAGAAAGGCTGTTTTAGTCATTTCTTACAACTCCTGCCCAACGAGAGGCTTCTTCTTGAATTTTTTTGGCTGCGCCATAGTATAGATCTTTTAGAATTTCTTCGACAGTTTCCTCTTTAGAAACCAAACCAGCGATCTGACCTGCCATGACAGATCCACCTTCTACATCTCCATGAACAACGGCTTTAGCTAGAGCACCAGCTCCCATTTGTTCAAAGATTTCTAAATCTGGATTTTCTTGTTTAAAGGCATCTTTTTCAGCCTGCTCAAAGTCACGTGTCAACTGGTTTTTAATGGCACGAACAGCATGACCAAAGTGTTGAGCTGAAATAGTCGTATCAATATCACGCGCTTTTAAGATTTTTTCCTTGTATTTTGGATGGGCGTTAGATTCCTTAGCTACCACGAAACGCGTACCAACTTGAACGGCCTCAGCACCAAGCATAAAGCCTGCAGCGACACCTTCACCGTCCGCAATTCCTCCAGCTGCGATAACTGGAATTGAAACAGCTGCCGCAACTTGGCGAACCAAGGTCATCGTCGTTAATTTACCAATATGCCCACCGGCTTCCATTCCCTCTGCAATAACTGCATCTGCACCAATTTTTTCCATGCGTTTTGCCAAAGCAACACTTGGAACAACAGGAATAACTGTAATTCCTGCATCATGGAAACGAGTCATGTATTTACTTGGATTACCTGCACCAGTTGTCACCACCTTGACCCCTTCTTCAATCACGAGATCAACGATATCTTCTACAAAAGGTGACAAGAGCATGATGTTGACACCAAAAGGTTTGTCCGTAAGTGATTTGATTTTATCGATATTAGCCTTCACGACCTCTTTAGGTGCATTCCCACCACCGATGATCCCTAGACCACCAGCTTTTGATACTGCACCAGCCAAGTCACCATCAGCAACCCAGGCCATTCCTCCTTGAAAAATAGGATAATCAATGTTCAATAATTCTGTAATACGTGTTTTCATAGTGCCTCCATCATTCCTTGCTTACGTAATAGTTCGATGAGTTTATCATTTGAGTTTCAAACTATTACCTAAACAAGAGGGAGTGGGTTTCCCCTACTCCTTCTAGTAATATGTTAATTATTTTGTTTGCTCTTCAACGTAGGCAACCAAGTCACCAACTGTTTTCAAGTTATCTTCTGCTTCGATTTGGATATCGAAAGCATCTTCGATTTCAGAGATTACTTGGAACAAGTCCAATGAATCTGCATCCAAATCATCAAAAGTAGATTCAAGTGTTACTTCTGATGCGTCTTTCCCAAGTTCTTCAACGATAATTTCTTGTACTTTTTCAAATACTGCCATGATAGGACTCCTTTAAAATATAAAAAATTTATAACTATGTGTTTACCACATGATTACCTAGATTGTAAGAATGAGTGTGCCCCATGTCAAACCTCCACCGAAGCCTGATAGGAGAATCGTCTGGCTACCATCTAAACGAATCATGCCATTCTCCACACACTCTGAGAGCAAAATCGGGATACTTGCTGCACTGGTATTTCCATACTCCATCATATTGGCAGGAAGCTTATCTCGGTCTACGCCGATCTTCTTAGCCATCTTATCCAAAATGCGGATATTTGCCTGATGAAGCAAGAGATAATCCAATTCCGATGCTGCGATTGGACCATTTTCTATGGTTTCTTTGATTGATCTAGCAACATCACGATTTGCAAAATCAAAAACTGCTCGTCCATCCATCTTCAAAAAAGCAGGAACTGCTTCTTGATCTGAGAAAGGAGAAGCCAAAGCCGTTTGACCATAGGTCAAACACTCGCTCCGAGAGCCATCTGTATAGAGACTTTCCACAAGGAAGTGACGTATTTCGCTCGCTTCCAAGAGAACCCCTCCAGCACCATCCCCAAAGAGAACAGCTGTCGAACGATCTGACCAATCAACTGCCTTGGATAAGGTCTCAGCCCCGATAACAATCCCTTTTTTGAACTGTCCAGAACTTAAAAACTTTTCTGCAGTTGAGAGAGCGAATACAAAGCCACTGCAAGCTGCTGTCAAATCAAAGGCGAAAGCTCTATGCGCTCCGATATTTGCCTGAACTCGAGCTGCTGTGGAAGGCATCATCGAATCTGGGGTAATCGTCGCTACAATGATAAAATCAATCTGATCCGCTGTTAAGCTCCCTTTAGCCAGCAAGCTCTTAGCAACTTCTGTCGCCAAGTCACTTGTAGACTCTGTTTTTGAGATATGTCTCTGTTTAATTCCTGTCCGACTTGAAATCCACTCATCGCTTGTGTCCATTATTTGGGCTAAGTCATGATTAGTGACCACTTGCTCTGGAACATAATGAGCAACCTGGCTTATTTTTGCAAAAGCCATTATTTCAAATCCTCCAAAAATTGATAAAGGTTCGTTAAGCCTCTGCCCATGACTTCTTTTTCCTCAGGGCTCATGCCATCGATGATTTTTTCGACCATAGCCTTGTGGAATCGTTTATGAAGACGGTGAACCAAACGACCTTGCTTTGTCAAATGCAGATAGACCACTCGACGGTCTTGGTCAGAACGAATACGCTCAATATAACCTTTTCTCTCCAGGTTATTCAAACTCGTCGTCACTGTCCCAAGAGTTACCATCAGTTCTTTTGAAACCTTACTTGGCGTTGCCTCCGGGAACTTCCCAATCACATCAATCGTGTGCATTTCTTTGATGGAGATGTCTTTGAATCGACTACCTCGTAAGCTAACCTCCTCGATCACAAGGACATTATTAAAAATAGATGTTAGATAATCATTTACTTGTTGGTAGTCCAAATCATTTCCCTCCCTCTAAAAAACTTTCACAATCAAAGCATTTGATAAAAGAAGTATAACAAACTTCAAAAAATTATGCAAGTATTTTTTTATTTTCCTGAAAATTTTGGTCTTCTTCTTTCAGAATGCGCTCGAACCCCTTCTTTAAAGTCTTCAGTTAGAGATAACGATTCTTGTAGTTTCAATTCTAATTCAGCATAATTCTGCCAATCCTTAAATTGACTTTCCCAAACTAGCTTTTTAATCGCTGCGTATGAGTTTGCTGAACCTCTTCTTAATTTTTTCAAAACTTGTTCTCTTGTTTTTTCTAATTTGTCAACTTCACAAACACGGTATACCACGCCCCATTCTAGCGCTTTTTCAGCAGTCAAGGCTTCTCCTGTCATGGCAAGTTGTGCAGCTCGTGTTACCCCGATGCTACGACTCAAAAGATGAATCCCACCAGCGTCTGGCGCCAAGCCAACTCCGACAAAGGCTTGAATGAATTTTGCCTTATCAGTCGCCAAACAAAAATCAACTGCTACTGCCATATTTGCTGCGGCACCAGCAACCGCTCCATCTACCTCCATCAAAACAGGTTTAGGAATTTGCTTGATTTTAAAAGAAATTGTATTGACTAATTCTGCAATCTTATTCAAAGAAGGAATGTCGTCCTCATCCACTGCACGCTTCATCTCAACCAAGTCTCCCCCAACTGAAAAGACCTTCCCATTAGCATTAATCAAGATGAACTGCACAGCTTGATCCTGCTCCGCTAGAGTCAAAGCTTCTAAAATTTCCTCACACATTGGGATATGGAAACCATTTGCCACTTCGGGACGATTCAAAGTAATGATAGCCAGATCATCTACGATCTGATATAAGATATGATTCATAGCTTCTCCTTTTCTTTTATAAGGCAATAAAATTGTTTTATCATCAAAGTATACCTTTTTTTGAATAAAGAGGCAAGGAAAAACTAAAGGAAAGTGTCTCAGCTGATTATTCACCCATCATTTATGAGTGTGAGTAAAATTTGACACTCTTACTTTTAAACTGTTATTGCTTTTCAGAATAAGTTAGTGTTTTCTTCTATTATAATAGGAAGTTGTTTTCGTCATTGAAAAAAGCCCCTCTTTCTGCTATAATCGTATAAAATACTTACTTGAGGAGTCCCTATGAAGGTTGTAAAATTTGGTGGAAGCTCTCTTGCCTCTGCTAGTCAGTTAGAAAAAGTTTTAAATATCGTTAAAAGCGATAAAGAGCGCCGTTTTGTGGTTGTTTCTGCACCGGGTAAACGCAATGCTGAAGATACCAAGGTAACTGATGCCTTGATCAAATACTATCGTGACTATGTGGCTGGAAATGACATCAGTGCTAGCCAAAGCTGGATCATTGACCGTTATGCCGCTATGGTTAGTGAACTAGGGTTAAAACCTGCTGTTTTAGAAAAAATCTCTAAAAGTATCCGGGCCTTGGCAACTCTTCCTATAGAGGGCAATGAATTTCTCTATGATACCTTCCTAGCGGCTGGAGAAAATAACAATGCCAAATTGATTGCAGCCTACTTTAACCAAAACGGTATTGATGCACGCTATGTTCACCCAAGAGAAGCTGGGATTGTTGTCACAAGTGAACCAGGAAACGCACGTATCATTCCATCTAGTTATGACAAGATTGAAGGCTTGGCTGATAGCAACGAAGTCCTTGTCATCCCTGGTTTCTTTGGCGTGACTAAGGAAAATCAAATCTGTACTTTTTCACGTGGAGGTTCAGATATTACAGGTTCTATCATTGCAGCAGGTGTTAAGGCTGATCTCTATGAAAACTTTACAGACGTAGATGGTATCTTTGCTGCCCATCCTGGTATTATCCATCAACCACACTCCATTCCTGAATTAACCTACCGTGAAATGCGTGAGTTGGCTTACGCTGGATTTTCAGTTCTTCATGACGAAGCTCTTCTACCCGCTTACCGCGGAAAAATTCCTCTTGTCATCAAGAATACCAACAACCCTGACCACCCAGGAACACGCATTGTTTTAGAACACAGTAGTGATAAATTCCCAGTAGTAGGGATTGCAGGTGACTCAGGATTCGTCAGCATCAACATGTCAAAATACCTCATGAACCGTGAAGTCGGGTTTGGTCGCAAGGTTCTTCAAATCCTTGAGGACCTCAATATCGGTTGGGAACACATGCCTACAGGTATTGACGATCTTTCAATCATCCTCCGCTCCCGTGAATTGACTCCTATCAAAGAAGAAGAAATTCTACGTCAACTCGTTCAAAAAGCTGAAGTGGACCATGCTGAAATTGAACATGACCTTTCCATCATTATGATTGTCGGAGAAAAGATGAAGAGCCATATCGGGGTAACTGCTACTGCAACACGTGCTTTGTCTGAGAATAAAATCAATATCCAGATGATGTCCCAAGGTTCAAGTGAAGTTTCCATCATGTTTGTTGTCAATAAAGAGCAAGAAAAGGCAGCTATCAAGGCTCTCTATCATGCCTTTTTCGGTGAAAGTAAGGAAGACTAATCATGGCCCAATCACTCAATCAAGTCATTGACCTCCAAACTACTGGGACATCTTACCTCTCTATATCTGGAAAAGTTGGAAAATTTCTAGTTGGGGATCAAGCCTTAGAGTTTTATCCTGATGTCAATGTCGAACAATATATCCAAATCCCTTGGTCCAGCATTCAGCAAATAGGAGCCAACGTAAGTGGTCGCAAGATCAGCCGCCACTTTGAAGTCTTCACTGATCAAGGAAAATTCCTTTTTGCTTCAAAAGACTCTGGAGCTATCCTCAAAATCGCTCGTGAAAAATTAGGAAACGACAAGGTTGTCAAACTTCCTACTCTACTCCAGACCATTGGACAAAAACTTAAAAATCTATTTGCAAAAAAGTAGAAACTTTAGTATAATCATAGCAACGGATAAGTAAGTTATCTCCTTCTTTCAGAAAGTCTGCGGGTGCTGCGAGCAGATAGGAGGGATAGGTGAAATTCTACCGTTGTTCACAATTAAATACACAATCAAGTGCACACCTGTGAAGTTGGATGGAACCGTGGCCCTGCCACTCCAACACTTTGTCAGGTGTGCTTTTTTCATAAAGGAGTTCTTATGTTAGATATTAAACGTATTCGCACAGATTTTGATGCTGTCGCTGAAAAATTAGCCACACGTGGTGTAGATGCTGCTATCTTAAATGAGATGAAAGAAATCGATGCTAAACGTCGTGACATCTTGATCAAGGTTGAAACTTTAAAAGCAGAACGTAACACTGTTTCTGCAGAGATTGCCCAAGCCAAGCGCAACAAGGAAAATGCTGATGACAAGATTGCTGCAATGCAAACCCTATCTGCTGAAGTCAAAGCCTTGGATGCTGAATTGGCAGACATTGATGCTAAGTTGACAGAATTTACCACGACTCTTCCAAACATCCCTGCTGACAGCGTTCCTGTTGGGGCTGACGAAGATGACAATGTGGAAGTTCGCCGTTGGGGGACTCCACGCGAGTTTGACTTCGAACCAAAAGCTCACTGGGATCTTGGTGAAGACTTGGGTATCCTTGACTGGGAACGTGGCGGTAAAGTAACAGGCGCTCGCTTCCTTTTCTATAAAGGTCTTGGGGCTCGTTTGGAACGTGCTATCTACAACTTCATGTTGGATGAGCATGGCAAGGAAGGCTATACGGAAGTCATCACGCCTTACATGGTTAACCATGACTCAATGTTTGGTACTGGTCAATATCCAAAATTTAAGGAAGATACTTTTGAATTGAAAGACACTAATTATGTCCTCATTCCTACAGCTGAAGTGCCTCTTACAAACTACTACCGTGATGAAATCCTTGACGGTAAAGACCTACCAATCTACTTTACCGCTATGAGTCCATCTTTCCGTTCTGAAGCTGGTTCTGCAGGTCGTGATACACGTGGTTTGATTCGTTTACACCAATTCCACAAGGTTGAAATGGTCAAATTTGCCAAACCAGAAGAATCATACGAAGAATTAGAAAAAATGACAGCCAACGCTGAAAATATTCTTCAAAAACTCAAGCTTCCGTACCGTGTCGTTGCGCTCTCTACTGGGGATATGGGCTTCTCAGCTGCTAAGACTTACGACTTGGAAGTTTGGATTCCAGCGCAAAATACTTACCGTGAAATCTCAAGCTGTTCAAATACAGAAGATTTCCAAGCCCGTCGTGCCCAAATCCGTTACCGTGATGAAGCCGATGGCAAGGTGAAACTCCTTCACACCTTGAACGGTTCTGGACTTGCAGTTGGACGTACGGTTGCTGCTATTCTTGAAAACTACCAAAATGAAGATGGTTCTGTAACCATTCCAGAAGCTCTTCGTCCATACATGGGTGGCGCTGAAGTTATCAAACCATAAAAATAAGGCCTAGCTATTTCTAGCTAGACCTTTTTTCGTAACCAAATCAGATAAGCACTCAAGACAAAGAATAAAATAGTGAGGCAAATAACGGTTTCAGCCAATACCAGATAATCCAGAAATGGAAGTTTCAAGATCCCCTGAGCCATCTTGAGCGAAGTAGCTGTGATAATGGTTGGGAAGGTGAGGGCTGAGAAGGCTGGTTGAAAGCCTTGTTTTAAAATATTGGGCAGGCGAGTCAACACAAAGAAAAAGAAGGACTGAGATGCCAAAATCATGACAATCAAGAGCCAAGTCGGTAGGCCTGCTCCTCCAACTCGAACTAGAGAAGCTAAGAGTAGGGAAAAGGGAGCACAGTAGATTCCTTCCTGTCCAAGCAAGGCCACTGGGAGTGGATCTTTCTTTAAATCACTATAAATAAGGGGATAGAGATAGAAGGTCAAGACAAAACCAAAACTCAAGGTCGCATAGGCAATCTCAATAATGCCTACCAGAGGATAGGTCAAGGCTGCTACTGCTATCCCCACATAGAGCACCGTCCAGCTTGGAGTCGCATTGACCTTCCGACCTGGACAGGCAAATTTGGTGGTAAAAGTAGCAATCAAAGCCAAATCCAAGAGAAATGAAAACCACCAGATCCCTTGTGCTACTATAGGAAGAGCAGGGAATACGCGAAAGACATAGGTCGACAAAATCATCCCAGCCATGGGAAAGGTAGCCATCCCAGACAAAAGAGGGGGCTTGGTCAATTCTTTCCTGGTTTCTTCCCAATTAAAAAGATGAAGAATCAGAAAGAAAAGCCACAAAACTAATCCAGTCAGACTCAATAAATGCGACAGAACTGGCCAAGTATCTGCAATCAGATTTCCTGCACCTGCTAAACCTAATAAACAGCCAGAGAATACTAAGGGGAGCTTTTTCATCCGAGCCTCCAATAATCATGTTATTATTAGTATAGCATAAAAGCGCTTAAAATAGCATAGAAAAATGAAGACTGGATTGCTCAGTCTTCATTTTTTCTTTCTGATTTGAACTAGGCATAAGGTTGCAATTCTGGATTAATTGGCGTATTGGCTAGGTTGTTTGCATAGTTACAAAGGCTAGCAAGACTAACACCGAGAACCACATCCAAGGCATTTTGTTGCGTGTAACCAGCTTGCAAAAATTCAGCCAAGGCTTCATCTCCTACACGCCCTTTGGTATTGATGACCGCCAAGGTAAACTTAGCTAGAGTATCTAGTTTTGGATCTGTTTCAATCGGAGTGCGGTTGCGAAGGGCTTGGAGAAGATCATCATTCATCTGGATTTGTTTGATTGAAAAGGCAGTATGTCCAGCCACGCAGAAAGCGCAACCATTGGTTACGGCTGCCGTGATTTGCACTACTTCACGCTCTACTGGTGTTAAGCTATTGCGACGGTTGATGGCTCCGACAGTTCGGTAGGCTTCAAGCGCGGTTGGAGCATTGGCCAAGAGACCGATTAGGTTGGGAATATAGCCATTGTTATCTTTTTGTACTGTTTCAAGAACTTCTTTCACTTCTGCTGGTGCTGATTCTACTGTGTGGATGGTAAATGTTGTCATAAGAAACCTCTTTTCATTTTATTGTCATTTAGTCTATCATAGAATTTCCCCCTTGGATAATATATATTTTCAATCGCCTTGATAGGAAATGTCTATGAAATGAAAAAATCACACTAAAAGTGTGATTGGGTTAGTGTTTAAAATACTTTTTAGTCTCAGCAATGACGACTGGCGACAAGACCAAGAGGGCAATCAAGTTTGGCAGAGCCATCAAGGCGTTGACGATATCTGCGATAATCCAAACCATATCCAACTCGATAAATCCTCCCAACAAGACCATGACTACAAAGACTACACGATAGAGCCAGATAAAACGAACACCAAAGAGAAACTCAAAACAGCGCTCTCCGTAATAGTTCCATCCGAGGATCGTCGTAAAGGCAAAGAGCACAAGGAAGATGGTCAAAAGAGCAGGTCCAAAGTGTGAAAAAACTGTTGAAAAGGCTGACTGGGTCAAGGCAACTCCATTCAAATCACCACTCCAAACACCAGTTACCAAGATTGTCAGACCTGTCAGAGTACAGATAATCAAAGTATCAATAAAGGTTCCTGTCATGGAAATCAAGCCTTGCTCGACAGGCTCATTAGTCTTAGCTGCAGCCGCCGCAATGGGAGCAGAACCAAGACCAGATTCATTAGAAAAGACTCCTCGCGCCACACCATTCTGGATAGCCATCCGAATACTGGCACCTGCAAAACCACCTACCGCAGCCGCTGGACTAAAGGCTGAAGTAAAGATCAGTACAAGTGTGGCTGGGATTTTCTCGATATTAAAGAGAATAACTGTAAGAGTTCCTAAAATATAGACAATAGCCATAAAAGGAACCACTGCTGTCGAAACTTTTGATATGGATTTGAGGCCACCAAAGACGGCAATCCCTACAAAAACAGATAAAACGAGAGCTGTGATAGCTGGATTAATTTGAGCTGTATTTTGGATAGATTCTGTAATTGAATTGACTTGGGTAAAGGTACCAATCCCTAGAAGGGCTACCAATACACCCGCTAGGGCAAAGAAGATAGCAAGTGGACGCCACTTTTCTCCCATCCCCAAAAGGATGTAATGCATGGGTCCTCCAGCTACAGCTCCATTTGCATCCTTAGTACGGTATTTGATGGCCAGCAATCCTTCGGCATATTTGGTCGCCATCCCAAAGAAGGCCGCCATCCACATCCAAAAGAGGGCCCCTGGTCCTCCAACCTTAATGGCTGTCGCTACCCCGATGATATTTCCCGTACCAACTGTGGCTGCTAGAGCCGTACAGAGAGCAGCAAAGCTCGACACATCGCCGTGCCCCTTATCCTTGGTAAAGATCAACTGAAAGGCCTTAGGGAGACGAGTAACCTGCAAAAGGCCCAGTCGGATGGTCAAATAGATACCCGTTCCGACCAATAAGATCAAGAGGGGAGGCCCCCAAGCAAAAGCATCAAGCGCTTTAAGCAATTCTAACATGTCCTTCTCCTATCTTTCAACCCCAAAAGAAAGAGTACATGCAAGATACATGTACTCTGGAATGCTTAGATAAATGCCAAAAAGCGGTCTATCCTAGCTCTGTCCTTTTACCTGAGAGTTTGAGCAGTTACCTGCCTTGCCCCTTCGGTGCCTTTACGGTCTCTCCAGAGTTCCGTCCATTTACAGTCATGGAAAACAAACCTTTCTCCACTTCTATTAAACTTCATTCGGTGTTGGTATTTTATTTTTTATTATTCTACAAGAAAAGTTAGCCTTTGTCAATATTTTCTATGAAAATTTTTGACTTTTCATTTCTTTTTTCAGAAAGAGCGAACCCTTATTCTCTCTATCCTTTAAAGGTCACAATGGTAGCTCCACTGCCTCCAGCATTTTGTGGAGCATAGCCGAAACTCTTGACATGCTTGTTTCTTTGTAGGTATTTAGTGACGCCCTCACGAATGACACCTGTTCCGATACCATGGATGATGTCGACTTGCGCCATGTTATTGAGCAGGGCTTGGTCAATAAAGGCGTCCAGCTCATTCATGGCCTCTTCGTACCGTTTGCCTCGGAGATCCAGTCTCGCTTGCGGACCACGACCAGAAGCACGTTTGACGACATTGACTTGTTTTTTCTTGACTGGGGCTTCTTGCTGAGCCTGAACAAGGTCAAATTCTTTCTCTTCCAAGGTCATCTTGATCAAACCAACTTGGGCTTCCCAACGGCCATCCTTGAGCTGATTCGTCAATGTTCCACGTTGTCCATAACTGAGGACCACAATATCATCCCCCACCTTCGGAGCTCGTTTTTTCTTGGCCTTTTGAAGGACCTTGTTTTTAGACAAGTCGACTTTTTCAGGAGCCAGTTTTTTCAGCTCAGCCTTGGCTTCAATGATTTCGTGGGGTTTGAGTTGAGACTTACTGTGAAGATTCTTGAGAATCTGGTCACTCTCATTTAGAGCGAGTTCCACAATTTCAGCAGCTTGTTCACGCGCCTTGTTGAGCTCAGTTTCCTTCTCGCGATTGAGTTCGTTGTAAAGTTTTTTGAGTGCTCGGTTCATCTTGAGGTTTTCTTGCTCCACCTCACGGATATTGTCCAAGCGTTTACGACTTTCAAGCGTTTGCTCTTCTAATTGCTCAATAATGCGATTGACGTCATTATCTTGGTCGACCTGCTGACTGGCATCCCCGACGATGACATCTGACAGTCCTAGGCGTTTGGCAATTTCAAAAGCATTGCTTCGTCCAGGAACTCCCTGCATAAAGCGATAGGTCGGACGCAGGCTGGCTGTATCAAACTCCATGCTGGCATTTTGCACAAAGGCTGTTTCAATACCATAAGCCTTAAGCTCTGGATAGTGGGTCGTCGCCATGGTCTTGACCTGACGTAGACGAAGGTCCTCCAGAATAGCCATAGCAAGGGCAGCACCTTCCTGCGGATCGGTACCTGCGCCAAGTTCATCTAGTAATAAAAGAGAGTCTTGGTTGACCTTGCCAAGAATATCTACGATATTGGTCATGTGGCTGGAGAAGGTAGACAAGCTTTGCTCGATAGACTGCTCATCCCCAATATCCGCGAAGATTTCCTCGAAAATACCGACACGGCTTCCCTTGTCAGCTAAAATGGGCAAGCCTGACTGGGCCATGAGTTGAGTCAAGCCCAGGGTTTTGAGCATGATGGTCTTCCCACCCGTATTGGGACCTGTAATGACAATGGCCGTTAATTCCTTACCAAAGTGTACATCGTTCGCGACAGCATTTTTGACCAAAGGATGGCGAACATGAAGGAGTTGAATCTCTTGGTTCTCTGAAAGTTGAGGAACAACTGCTTGTCTTTCTTGGATGAAACGCACCTTGGCACGAATCAGATCCAGATGGCCGATAATCCAAGCGTCATTAGCGATCTCTGCAGCATGAGGACGAATCCGTTCTGATAACTCCTGCAGGATGCGAATCATCTCATAGCGCTCATCAGCGCGCAGACTAGCGATTTCTTCGCTCAGTTTCACGACCTCACGGGGTTCGATATAGACTGTGTTCCCACTGGCAGAGATGTCATGGACAACACCTGCAATCTTGTTGCGATAGGTATTCTTGACGGGTAAGACTTGACGGCCATTTCTACTAGCAATAATCCCTTCCGTCAACATCTGAGCTTTTTGCTTGAGCAGGTCTTGCAAAACGTCACGAACCTGGCTCTCGCTATCATGGATTTTCCGGCGAATACGTGCTAGCTCTTCACTGGCGAAATTTTCGATAAATCCTGCATCATTTAGAGATTGGAGACTCCCTTGTAAATGAGGGAAATCATGGAGTTTCTCAAACCATCTCGCCAACTGCTCCAAGCGTACGTTTTCGAGATTGTCATAAAAACTTTGCAACTCTCTGCTAGCAAACAAGACCCGTTTGAGGAGCAGGAACTCCTCAATATTGAGGTCCGCCCCCATCTCCAGACGCTTGCAAACAGCTGATATCTCACGCGTCGCTAGGATGGTAAAGTGGGGTTGCTCCACAAAAAGGGCTTGCATTTCCTCCATCTCTGTAAAGGCTTGTTTGATCTTATCCGCCTTGGCAGTGGGAGCCAAGGCTTTTAACTCCTCTAGTCCTTGTTCTGTCAAAAGATGCGGTTCAAACAAGGCTTTGATTTTATTAAATTCTAAGGTTTCTAGTATTTTTGTATTCATATTCTTTCCTTGTATACTTGTTTACAGGATTGTAGTACCTAGAGGTTTTGACCTAGTCGTTCAATCTGTAAACAAAGGGCTAGGAAAAATCCCGCCCTTTTTATCCGATTAAATTTGTCACCCAAAGTTGTTTGATAAGGTTTGTCGTAAAAGGGACACTTTGGATGATATGTTTGGCTACTATACTTTTTTCGAGTGAATTTTGAATGACTGCCAGAGGCACTGTTGCGAGAATGGTCAGAGCCATTTGCAAGACAAATAAGGTTACCAATAGAGACAAAACGCCTGCTCCCATACGCAACCATTTGACATCGAGCTTTTTAGTTGGAATCAAGTGCAGGAACAAACCGATAAAACGTCCGATACTGTAACAAATTCCGAAAACTAAAAGGTAGGCTAGGCCCGCATAAAAGACCTTGTCTAGGTGAAACAGCTGGTCTGAAGGGAAGAAAAAAGTACCCTGTCCTTCCTGAGGATTGGCATAAGGGACAAGCAAGTGGAAGTGTTCTCCCAGTGATTTATAAAACTGTCCCGCAACAAAGGCTGAAATCACTGCAACGAGGAAATAATAAACTTGCAACACCAAACCTCTTCGGTAGCCGATGTAAAAGCCCCAAGCAAGAACCAATAAGAGTAGGATTGAAATCATAGGGAATCCTCAATCTTGCTCTGTTCTTGTTTGACAGCAATTAACTTGTGGCGGAGTTCTAACAACTCTTGCTCCTTGTCATCAAATTCAATCTCACGGTTGAGCTGTGTAGACAGACAGTTGACTGCCAAAAGAAGCGCAATGGTTTCATCATCCGCCCCAGGCATTTGTTCTTTAATTGCTTGGTATTTTTCAGTCGCAACCTTGGCAATTTCCTCCATAAAGAGGTTGTCATGCTCGGTTGTCAAGGTTAATGTCTTTTTCCCGAATGTAAACTTATATCGATTTAGATTTGCCATAAAATTCACCTCACGATATTATACCAAATTTCGCTAACTTTGTCAGTTTTTACCAATTCTCCTGCTTTTGTGGTACAATAGAGACTATGGCAAGTATCACACTCACACCAAGTGAACAGGAAATTCAGAGCTTTTTAAGTCAGTACCAGAAGGCTCTCAGTCCTAGTAAAAATCCCTATATCCGCTATTTTTTGCGGTTCCCTCAGGCGACTGTTTCCATCTATACTTCTGGAAAAGTCCTCCTGCAGGGCCAAGCTGCTGAGCAGTACGCCAGTTTCTTTGGCTACCAAGTTCAACAAGAAAACAGTGGACAAGATTTTCCTATGATTGGTACTGATGAGGTGGGAAATGGTTCCTACTTTGGTGGGTTGACTGTCGTGGCTTCCTTCGTGACACCTGACCAGCATGACTTCTTGCGAAAACTCGGCGTGGGGGATTCCAAGACTCTGACCGACCAAAAGATTCATCAGCTTGCCCCTATCCTCAAGGAGAAAATCCAGCATCAAGCGCTCCTCCTTTCACCGAGCAAGTACAACGAAGTTATCGGAGAGCGTTACAATGCTGTTTCTGTAAAGGTTGCCCTTCACAACCAGGCTATCTTTCTCCTGCTTCAAAAAGGAGTCCAGCCAGAGAAAATCGTGATTGATGCTTTTACAAGTCCTAAAAACTATGACAAGTACTTGGCTCAAGAAGCCAACCGTTTTCCAAATAAGATCACTTTGGAAGAAAAAGCCGAGGACAAATACCTGGCTGTTGCGGTTAGCTCCATCATCGCGCGGGATCTCTTCCTCGAAAACTTAGAAAATCTGGGACGAGAACTGGGCTATCAACTGCCAAGTGGCGCTGGAACTGCATCTGATAAGGTTGCAAGCAAAATCCTGCAAGCCTATGGTATGAAGGGACTTCATTTCTGTGCCAAACTGCATTTTAAAAACACTGAAAGAGCAAAAAAACTTCTATAGAGGTAAACCATGAACTATTTAAAATCATTTATAAAAGAATGGGGAGTTATCTTCCTGATTATCGCACTGGTAGGCCTTAGCCGCATTTTCCTTTGGAGCAATGTCCGTGTGGAAGGACACTCGATGGACCCTACCCTAGCTGACGGAGAAGTTCTCTTCGTTGTTAAACACCTCCCAATTGACCGCTTCGATATCGTGGTTGCGCATGAGGAAGACGGAAATAAAGATATCGTCAAGCGCGTTATTGGAATGCCAGGAGATACCATCCGCTATGAAAATGACAAACTCTTTATCAACGGTGAGGAAACGGATGAACCCTACCTAGCTGAATACCTCAACTTGTTCAAAACAGAAAAGTTGCAAAACACCTATACTGGAAAAGGATTTGAAGGCAATAAGGGAGTTTACTTTAGAGAACTTGCTCAAAAGGCACAGGCCTTTACAGTCGATGTCAATTCCAACACCAGCTTCAGCTTTACTGTCCCTCAAGGCGAATACCTTCTCCTTGGTGACGATCGTCTAGTCTCTAGCGACAGCCGCCACGTTGGTACCTTCAAGGCCAGCGATATCAAAGGCGAAGCAAAATTCCGTTTCTGGCCACTTAACCGTATCGGAACTTTTTAAGATAAGGAAGAGGCCGAGAATGCTAAGTCTCAGCCTCTTTTTCTATTGCGAGAAGAAGACCTTTTAGTCTCCTAGCTTGTTGAAAGAAGCTAAGGGTACAACTCTCACGAACTCATGTAAAGGAAACCTATGGAAGTTTATTTTTCAGGCACCATTGAACGGATTATTTTTGAAAATCCCAGTAATTTTTATCGCATCCTCCTCCTAGATATCGAAGATACCAATGCGGAGGACTTTGACGATTTTGAAATCATCGTTACAGGAACCATGGCTGATGTGATTGAGGGCGAAGACTACACTTTTTGGGGGCAAATCGTTCAGCATTCCAAGTATGGTGAACAGCTACAAATCAGTCGTTATGAGAGAGCAAAACCCACTAGCAAGGGCTTGGTCAAGTATTTCTCCAGCAGTCATTTTAAGGGAATTGGTCTCAAAACTGCCCAAAAAATCGTTGATACCTATGGCGAAAATACCATCGACGAAATTCTGGAGCATCCTGAAAAGCTGGAAAGCATCGCTGGACTCTCTGCCAAAAACCGTGAGGCTTTTGTCTCCACCCTCCGTCTCAACTATGGGACAGAGATGGTTTTGGCAAAACTGGCCAACTACGGCATTCCCAATAAACTAGCCTTTCAGATTCAAGACTTTTACAAGGAAGAAACGCTGGATATTGTCGAAAATTATCCCTACCAATTGGTTGAGGATATCAAGGGTTTGGGCTTTACCATTGCTGACCAATTAGCCGCCGAACTAGGTATCGAAAGCCAAGCTCCCGAGCGCTTCCGTGCTGGTCTTGTCCACAGTCTCTTTCAAGGTTGTATGGATACGGGTGATACCTATATGGAAGCCCGTGATTTGCTGGAACAGACCCTGACTCTCCTCGAGTCTTCCCGTCCCGTGGAACTGGATCCCAGCCAAGTCGCTCAGGAATTATCCCATCTGATTGAAGAAGATAAGGTTCAGCAGATTGACACTAAAATCTTTGATAATAGCCTCTTTTTCGCTGAAGAAGGCATCCGCAGTCACTTGGTTCGTATCCTTGAAAAAGAAAAGCAGAAAAACCAGGATTTGGAAACCATTCACAAGCATATCTCTACTGTCGAGCAAGAACTGGGGATTCAGTACGATACCATTCAAAAACAGGCTATTTGTGACGCTATCCAGAACAAGGTCTTTATCCTGACAGGCGGACCTGGTACTGGTAAGACGACTGTTATCAATGGGATTATCGCTGTCTATGCCCTGCTTGAAGGACTCGATCTCAAGAAAAAGAGCAACTTACCTATTCTTCTTGCTGCTCCAACTGGTCGAGCGGCTCGGCGCATGAATGAATTAACAGGTTTGCCTAGCGCTACTATACACCGTCATTTGGGAATGACAGGTGACGATGATACCAGCCATCTGGAAGATTATCTGGATGCCGATTTTATCATTGTAGATGAGTTTTCCATGGTGGATACTTGGCTAGCCAACCAACTCTTCTCCAATATCTCCTCTAACAGTAAAATCCTCATCGTGGGAGACAGTGACCAGTTGCCTTCTGTCAGTCCTGGACAAGTTCTGGCCGACCTGCTCCAGATATCCCTGATTCCGCAGACTCGCTTGGAACGGATTTACCGTCAGAGCGAAGAATCAACTATCGTTACCTTGGCTAGTCAAATTCGAAAGGGAATCTTGCCAGCTGACTTTACCCAGAAAAAAGCTGACCGTTCCTACTTTGAAATCGCTAGTGGCCATATCCCAGCTACGATTGAGAAAATCCTCGGCGCTGCCCTCAGAAGTGGGATCCCGGCTCGCGATATTCAGGTGCTAGCGCCTATGTACCGAGGAACTGCTGGCATTGACGCCATCAATCAGCTCATGCAAGACCTGCTCAATCCTCAGCAAAAGGGGCAAGTTAGCTTTGAAGCAACCCAGTGTCACTATCGAACAGGGGACAAGGTCATTCACCTAGTCAACGACGCTGAAGTCAATGTCTTTAATGGAGACCTAGGCTACATCACGGACCTGATTCCTGGAAAATACACCGAGTCCAAACAAGACGAGATTGTCATTGATTTTGATGGTAATGAGGTTATCTACCCACGTAACGAATGGTACAAGATTCGACTAGCCTATGCCATGAGTATTCATAAGTCTCAGGGAAGTGAGTTTCCTGTTGTCATCCTGCCCATCACCAGTGCTAGCAAGCGTATGCTAGAGCGGAATCTCATCTACACAGCTATCACACGGGCCAAGAGCAAACTCATCCTTCTTGGTGAATTACAGGCCTTTGACTATGCAGTCAAGCATATCGGGACTGCCCGCAAGACCTATCTGATTGAGCGTTTCAGTGATTTAATTGAAACTAATATTGAAGAAAGTAAACAAGCCTTCTCTGAAACTGCTACATCAAGTGACTCTGAACAATCCTACATCCTCACCGAGGAAAACTGGTCTAGCATCCCAGCCATGATTGGGATTACAGATGCAGAATTAAAAGAGATTTTTGGAAAATAGTGCAACAGAAAACCCACCTAGTCAGGTGGGCTTTTTCTCTTTTAAGATTATTTAACTGTTGCAGTGCTTGTGATCAATTCAACAGCTTTTTTGATAGTGATATCGTGTTTCAACATGTCAGCTGAAAGCAAGTTTTGAACTTGGGCAACTTCCATGTTGTAATCTGCAGCCAATTGCTCGATTTCTTTTTGGATTTCTTCTTCTGAAGCGTCAAATCCTTCAGCTTTGGCAACTGCTTCGATAACAAGGTTAGTCTTCGTACGTGACTCAGCTTCTGCTTCGTATTGTTTGTGAAGGTCTTCTTGAGTAGTTCCAGTGATTTGGAAGTACATGTCAGGGTTGATCCCTTGGCGTTGCAAGTTTCCAAGGAATTCATTTACTGAACGGTGAACTTCTTCATGGATCATTTCTTCTGGAAGTTCTACGATTTCAGCGTTTTCTACAGCTTTATCGATTGCTGCACCTTCAACAGCATCTTTGTATGCTTCTTCTTTCGTAGCAGTCAATTCTTTGCGGTATTTTTCTTTCAATTCGTCAAGAGTTTCCACTTCTTCGTCGATATCTTTTGCAAGTTCATCGTCAAGAGCTGGAACTTCTTTAGCTTTTACTTCGTGGATAGTTGTTACGAATTTAGCTTCTTTACCTGCAAGGTCTTCTGCTTGGTAGTCTTCTGGGAATGTTACAACAACATCAACAGTTTCGCCAGCTGAGTGACCTACCAATTGGTCTTCAAATCCAGGGATGAATTGACCTGATCCAAGTCCAAGTGAGAAGTTTTCACCTTTTCCACCGTCAAATTCAACACCGTCGATAGAACCAACGAAGTCGATGACAACAGTGTCGCCATTTTCAGCAGCGCCTTCTTTGATAACCAATTCAGCCAAGTTGTTGCGTTCGCGTTCGATACGTTCTTCAACGTCAGCGTCAGTAACTTCTTTTTCTACATCTACTGACACTTCAAGGTTTTTGTAGTCGCCCAATTTTACTTCAGGTTTTGTCACGACTTCAGCTGTAATAACCCAGTCTTGACCTTTTTCCATTGAAGTCACATCGATTTTTGGTTGTGCAACGACTTCAAGACCAGCTTCTTTTACTGCAGCTTCATAAGCGTTTGGCAAAAGAGCGTTCATTGCATCTTGATAAAGAGCTTCTTCACCAAATTTTTGGTCGAAGATAGGGCGTGGAAGGTGACCTTTACGGAAACCAGGAACGTTAAGAGTTTTCTTTACTGAGTTAAATACACGGTCCAATTCTGGTTTGATTTGGTCTTGAGAGATAGTGAAAGTCAAGACTCCACGGTTTGTTTCTTTGTTTTCAAATGATACAGACATTCTGTCATTTCTCCTTAAAATTTTTTAAATACAGTCTATTATAGCATAAACTACGGTTAATTTTCAAGTAATGAACGCGCTTTTCAATGATGCTAAAGGTACTTGCTAGCTTCCTTGATACTGAGTTCAGCCATTCTTTCCTTGTTTTTTTCGATGAAGTTTGCTACCCATTCCGGATTGGTTTTGGAGTAGTCTCTTAGAGCCCAGCCGATGGCTTTATTGATAAAAAATTCTGTTTGGTCGAGATTATTGAACAGGATCTTTTCCATTAGTTGAACATCCGTCTTCTCTTTTCTTAACAACTGGTGATCAATAGCAACTCGTCTCAGCCAGATATTATCTGATAGACTCCATTGGAGAATTCTTTCTTCAAGTTCTGGCTTGCCATATACTAAACTTCCTACTACTCGATCTAGGATATCTACCGTATCCCACCAGGACTTGGTCACGACCAGACGCTCAAGCTTAGGCAAATTATCCTTCGTTAGATAAGACTGCATGGCTTTCAAATAGTTGGCAGCCACATACTGGTATTCTCTAGGCTCCTTTTCCCAGCAAGTGTCTACAAAATCCCAATCGATCATCTTTGTTTTTTTCGCGCTTGGAAAATACTTTTTATAGAGGGCGTTTCTTTCAGGACCTGCAATACCTAAAAAGGGAAATTGATGGCGCATATAGGCTTCCATTGGGCCTGCTTTCTCAGGGTCTTTTGCTGCTTCTAGCTCCTCAATTAAATCTACAAGACTCATCTAAAAGTCCTCATGCCCAACCAAGTGGTGCTGAAAGGCATAGACCGCCGCCTGAGTGCGATCGCTGACCTCAAGCTTGGCAAGGATATTGGACACATGGGTCTTGACCGTCTTGAGAGAGATGAAGAGTTCATCTGCAATGCGTTGATTTTCGTAGCCCTTGGCGATGAGTTGAAGTACGTCTCGCTCACGCGCAGTCAGCTCCTCATGAAGCTCCATATGATTACGGTGGTATTCAACCTTCTTGCTGACCTCTTGTTCAATAGCCAGCTCGCCAGCAGCAACCTTACGAACAGCGTTCAGTAATTCGTCTGCACTTGAGGTCTTGAGCATATAGCCCCTAGCCCCAGCATTTAAGACTGGCATGATTTTTTCATTGTCTAGATAAGAGGTCACTATCAAAATCTTGGCTTCAGGCCATTCTTTGAGGATGGCCAAGGTTGCATCAATCCCATTCATCTCAGGCATGACAATATCCATGACAATGACATCTGGGCGCAATTCCAAGGCCAAGGAAATCCCTTGAACACCATTGGCCGCCTCGCCCACAACTTCTACATCGTCTTGGAGGTCAAAGTAGCTTTTCAAGCCCAATCGGACCATTTCATGGTCATCTACCAGTAAAATTTTCATCTTTACTCCTTTATGATTCCTTGTCTAGCAGGGGAATACGGATATCGACCGCCAGTCCTTGCTTAGGTGCTGTCAAGAGTTGAACAGTCCCTGCCATATCCTCAACCCGCTCCTTAATATTTCGCAGTCCATAACTCAAGTCATCTAAGCTCCCTAACTGGAAACCAATCCCATTGTCCACTACCTTCAGCTGCAATTCAACATCTGTCTGATAGAGGTAGACATCTAGGCAAGATGCCTGAGCATGGCGAAGGGTATTGCTGATCAACTCCTGTAAAATACGGAAGATATGTTCTTCAATCTTCTTGGGCAATTTAGACACATTTTGCTTGAGACTAACCTTGAGATCACTCTTGTCCTCAAGCTCTTTTAAGAGGATTTGAATCCCCTCAACCAGACTCTTTTCTTCCAACTCAACTGGTCGCAAATGCAAGAGCAAGACCCGTAGATCTTTCTGGGCTGTTTCGAGGATGGCTGCGACACTTTGCAACTGGGTCTGCATCTTTTCTCTATCAAGCTTCAAAGCCTGCTGGCTGACACCTGATAAAATCATATGGGCCGCAAACAACTCCTGACTAACCGTATCGTGCAAGTCACGTGCTATCCGCTTCCTTTCCTTCTCGATGATTGCTTCTTCCTTGACCAGACTTTGATTTTCAGCCTTTTGAACAGCTTCTGTCAAGAGGTTGAGCTTGCCAGACAAGGACTTGAAACTGGCATTCAAGTCTGGATCTGCAAAGGCAACCACCTCTTTTCCTGCTAGCAGTCGCTTGAGATTAATCTGCATTTTTCTGCGTGAAATTTCTTCTATCACGCGCCAAAAGAGGACAAAAAAGAAGGTCATGGAAAGGCTAAATACAAGTACCAAAAAGACTATCTTTTCTATTTTTTCGATATCTTGTAGCAAATAGGACCAATCAAGATTTAAAATATCCAGCAGACTATTGGTCAAAAAGAGGATAAAGAGGAGAGAAGTCAGCCCGATTAACAGATAAGATTGCTTTTTCATCCTCTGACCACCTCCACATCGCCAACCATAGTAGTTAGGAAAATCTTAACGCTCTTGTTACTCTTGAGATAGTCTCTGGTTTCCTGATGATAGTGTTCATTGCGAAGGGCTCGTTTGGGTTGATGGAGGAAAGTTAAATCTCCATAGAGACAGTTGACACTGAGACTGATTTCAACATCTACAGGTACGATAATCCTAGTCGTTCCAACCATCTTACGGAGAATGATGACATTGTCATGATTGGTTAGGATGACTCTTTCTAAATGAATGGTGTCCTTGCCCATGAGGCGAAAGAGGTTGATATCGTCGAACTGGCAGGTCTGGTGACTAGAAAAATGATGAAGATTACCAAACCAAGGATTCCGTTCATTTTTAACCGTCACCACCTCTTCAAAGACCAAATCCGTCTCCTCTCTTTCTTGATTCATCATTGGATAGAGAAGAAAGAGACTGTAGATCACCGCTACAAAGATGGCTAGAATCACAAAGGGATTGAGCATGACGATGAAAAAGAAGAGTATGGTCGCCACAAGGAGGAAGACGTTGTTGCCCTCCTTACCTGTATAATAGCGCAGCAAGAGCAAAAAGAGGAATAGAATCAGCAGAAAACGCGAAAAATGCTCTGATACCATCAAAATCAGAGCTCCCGTCAACAGACAAGCTTCTATAAACAAAAAGATTTGAAATTTTTTCATAGCTGCATCCTCTCCCTTCTATTTTATCACAATTCAAAAAAGTCACCTCGGTCTGAGGGTGGAAAAAAGTGGTTGACAAAGAGATACAAAAAAGGTCGGAATTCTTGTCCCGACATCTCTACATCTGATCTTTAGCTTCTTTGAGTTTTCCATATAAAATGTAGTCTACGTTTTTCAGATCAGCTATGGTAGCACAATTAAGGGCACACATGATCAAACGTAGATCTTCTTTCCAGCCTTGGATGATGCTAATCACTTCCTCGACTGAGTAGGTTTCAACCAATTCCAGAATGGTTCGTGATAATCCCACAGCCTTGGCTCCAAAGACCAAACACTTAATCACATCAAGTGGGTTCCGAACACCTCCACTGACCAAGAGTTCGACCTTATCTTTCCAGTCTTGGGCATTGAGGAGGGCTTGCATAGTAGATTGCCCCCATTGATTGAGGTAATCACGCTGACCACCACGACGGTTTTCGATATAGGCAAAGCTGGTTCCACCACGACCTGATAAGTCAACCGTTCGAACACCCAGTTCATAGGCTCTCTCGATGGTCTTAGCATCCATGCCAAAACCCACTTCTTTTAAAACAAGAGGAACAGGGATTTGCTTGCTATAGTCTGCTAGATGCGATTGCCAGCTTCGAAACTTTCTTTCTCCCTCAGGCATGAGTAATTCCTGCATGACATTAACATGCACTTGGAGGAGAAGAGGATTCATCGCTTCTACAGTCTGAAGTCCCAACTCAACAGGCTTGTCCAAGCCAATATTGGTTCCTAGGAGGAGATTTGGATGGCTAGATTTGACAGAAAAAGAATTATCTGTAGGATTTTTTAGGGCTGCGCTATAAGATCCCGTCACAAACAAAATCCCACAGGCTTCTGCCACCTGAGCCAGCTTTTGATTGATTTCTCTCCCCTTATCGCTTCCACCCGTCATGGCATTGATATAAAAAGGAAAGTCCCACTTTCGACCAGCAAATTCTGTCGAAAGATTAATCTCATCCAGGTCATAAAGAGGCAGGGAAGAATGAATCAACTCCACCTCATCAAAGCTATTATAGGAACTTTTCTGTTCAAGGGCATAGCGGATATGCTCGTCCTTACGATTTGTCGTCATGTCCTATCCTTTCTTGATATAAGAGCTCAATCCCCAGATCGGCCCAGCGATTTTTTATGGTTTCAGTTGATTGCTCATCAAAACTCAAGGCAATGCCACAGTCACCACCACCAGCGCCACTACTCTTGGCAACAGCCTGCAAATCTTGACTGGCCTCTTTCAACTGTCTCAGCGAAGGCGTATAAATATCTGGGCTCAAGCTTTCTAAAAGCTGACTGGCTGTTTCCACCTGCTTGATGATGTTTTCTGCATGCCCCTGCTCCAAGGCTTCTACCAAAGTAGACACCGTTGCTTTTGAGGAAGTTAAAAAATTCTGGTCTATGTTTTGCTTGATTTGCTGAATCATTTCACTCGATACAGCCACTTCCTTGGTCCATCCCACTAGGAAATCACATTCTAGGGCTGGTTTCACTTGTGAGATGGAAAAGCCCCAATCACGCTCCAAAACTGTCGTCAAGTTTTCTTCTTCCAACCAAGCAGCTATCTTCTTTCGATCAAAAGACTGGTAGAGAACCAAATCCTCTGCAACGATACAGGCAAGGTCTCCCATAGAACCATTGTCTCCTCGCTTGAGTAAGACCGCGCTAGTCAGCTTGAACAAGAGTTCCTGATCAACCGTAATATCATACAGAGCCAGCAGGGCCTTGATCACCAAAACAACGACGCTACCGCTAGAACCTAAACCAAATTTTTTTCCTTCACGTTCCATTTTGCCACAGATTTCCAAGGAAAAAGGTCGCAAAGTCTGACCACGATCAGCGAGGAAGTCATTCACCAAAGCAATCGTTTCTTGAATCAAACTGTAGGCAGGATTTGGCGTCAAGTCCACTGCGAAATCAAACAGATCTGAGTAGATACGGTAGCTGTCAGAAAAAGCAATCTCAGCCTTCATATAGATGGGGATGGCCTTTATCAAGGCTAACTGTCCTGGCTCTAAAATAGCATATTCACCTGCCCAGTATAGTTTTCCGCAAGTTTTAACAGCAATCATCTTGACTCAAATCCTTTGTTTTTGACACAATCAAGCGATAACGTTGACCGAAGATTTCTGACAAATGCTCCAAGTCTTCCTCTTGACAGAGGACCTTGACATTGGGACCAGCATCCATGGTAAAGTAGCAGGCTTCGCCTTGCTCACGAAGTTGACGGACAAAGTCCATCGCTTCATAAGTTGCATCCGTTAGATAAGAAAAGGCTGGACTAGCAGTTTTTGTCGTAGCGTGCATGGCTAGGGCATTTTTCTCCGTTAATTCCCCAACCTTGGCAAAGTCATTCTCTTTGAGATAAACCAGCATCTCCTGATAATCCTTCTCAGACTGGCGCACCCAGTCATCAAAGGTCGTCGAGGTTTCCACACAGAGTTTCATCCCATCACGGCTAGAAATTGGTTTTTTCTTGTCCTCTAGCACCAACATAATCATAGCTAGTTTCAAGTCTGTCTCTACAGGGTAGATTTCCCCACTATCCTTGTCCCAAGCACCGAGTGGTCCATAAAAACTGCGAGAGGATGAACCTGAAGCAAACTTAGCCTCCTGTGCCAACTGACTCCGATCCAAACCAAGCTGAAAATAAGCATTGCAAGCCTTGACCAAGGCGGACAAACCACTGGAACTTGAGGACAAGCCCGCTGCAGTCGGCATATTGTTTTGAGTATCGATACGGACAAATCCCTCACCTACTGGACGATAGCGGTCGATAATCTTGCTCATCTTGGCATGCTCCGCCTCATTTTGGAGCTGACCATTGATATAAAAGGCATCCGCCGTCGCATGGGCTGGTAGAGGAGATAAGGTCGTCTCTGTGTACATGTTTTCCAAAGTCAGAGAGATGCTGCTAGTAGCAGGAACCATCTCTTTTTCTTTTTTCTTTCCCCAGTATTTGATAATGGCAATATTTGCGTAGGAACGTACTGTTACAGGCTTTCGATCCATGTCTGAACAGCTCCTTTCTCTTCTAATCGTTTTGCTAATTCTTCTGCTTGGTCCAGATTGGCTACCAAGGCTATGATACAGCCTCCTAGCCCACCACCACTCATCTTGGCACCTAGAGCACCATGGCTAAGAGCCGTTTCAACGAGGGAATCTGCCTCAGGGCTACTGACACCAATTTCTTTTAGATGTAAATGTGCCTGACTGAATATTTGTCCTAGTTTTTCAGCATCTTTTTGTCTAATTGCCTCTTCTGCTTGCTGGGTCAATTCTCCCAAGGCATGTAAAAACGGTAGGGCGTCCTTGCCCTTGCTTTGAACCACTTGGATGGCTTCACGAGTGTGACCATACACGCCCGTATCTGCAATGACCAAATAGGCGGATAGTTCCATCTTAAGCTCTGTAAATCCAACGTTTTTAATAAAGCGAATAGGTTGGTCACTGAGACAGGTCTTGGCATCCAAACCACTCGGATTCATATGGGCAATCATCTCAGCCCGATTGACCAAGATTTCCAAAACCTGATGAGGCAGTTCGGCTTGATAGTAGTCAAAAACAGCTCGGATGGCTGCTATGCTGATAGCCGCTGACGAACCCATTCCCCGTTTTTCAGGGATAGCCGAGTCAATCACACATCGAATGCAGGCTTCTTTGATATCCAAATACTCCAGCGATGCATACACTGCCATGGACAAGGCATCCTCCTCATAAAGACGCCACGGGCTTTCAGCAGGGACCACCTTGCAGGTCACTTCCACCTCTAAGAGAGGCAAAGAAATAGCAGGATAGCCGTAGACTACCGCATGCTCCCCTATTAAAATAATCTTACTATGTGCCTGACCGACACCAACTTTTTTTGTCATGTTTTCCTTTTGCTAGACGAAAAGACCGTCTCATTTCATACAGTAGTATTTTCTCCTATCTATTTTATTATATTTTCACAAAAAAAGCGATTGTTTCCTTCACAATCGCCTCTTTCATTATTGAACCCATTCGCCATTATAGTTGACGTAGTAGCCATCTACAGTGGTATTCACTGCTATGGCACCTGAACTATAAGCATAGTACCATTTTCCATTGACCTGGAACCAGCCTGTCTTCATATCGCCATTACTTGCATTTAGGTAGTACCAAGTAGAACCATCTTGATACCAGCCAGTTGCCATAGCCCCTGATGAACGAAGATAGTACCACTTGTTACCAAGGTTTTGCCAACCAGTTTTCATATCACCATTTTGAGCATCTAGATAATACCAAGTTGAGCCTTCCTGATACCAGCCAGTCGCCATAGCCCCTGATGAACGGAGATAGTACCACTTGTTGCCAAGTTGTTTCCAACCAGTTTGCATTGCAGCGGTTGTTGGATCTAGATAGTACCAAGTCGAATCATCGTTTATCCAGCCACGCGTTAGTTCTCCGACCTTTAAGCTGTTGATACGAGATTCGAATCCGCCATTCTTTTGTAAATAATACCATTGCCCGTCGTCATATACCCAACCAGTTTTTAAGGTGTGATAACTTCGTTGGTCTTCAAAGTAATAGACTCGTTTCTCTGCTGGACTATCATATTGTTCACCATGATATTTATCGATATTTGTATCAGTTTTTGCTTCTAAAACTTGCTTACCAACAAACTCTTGTAGTACGCCATCTTGATTAAAGTAGTACCATCTTGACATTGGCATATATTCTAATCTGATACCATTTGGGTAAGGACCAATGGTACTACCTTTATCTGGCATGGGAATATACTGCCATCCAATAACCATCTCACCTGATACATGATCAAAATAATAGTACTTGCCATCAATCACTCTCCAGGCCGTTTCTTTGATGTCACCCTTCTTGTAGTAGGTTCTACCATTTTCTTGGACAAATTGCCAGCCTTCTGAATCAGCATCATCCGCCAATACTACACTTGTCGCTAACAAAGCAAATAAAGAAACTGTCAGTCCAACTTGCATCATTATTTTAAATTTTTTCATTAGATTTTCCTCCATAATTGATTGTAGCAAAGACTTTATTGTATGTCAATATATAGAACCTCCTCAAAAAAAGCAGTTACACAACTGCAACTGCTTTTCTATTCTTGCATGGTGTACCCAACACCACGCACGGTTTTTATGTAGCTTTTTTGACCTTTAACATCAAGCTTGCTACGTAGATAACGGATATAAACATCCACGATATTGGTTTCTGTCGCACTTTCGTACTTCCAAACACTTTCCAACAACTGCTCACGAGTCAAGACCTTCTTGCTTCCCATGAGAGTGGCCAAAAGGTCATACTCACGACGCGTCAGAGCAATCATCTCCTCGCCACGATAAACGGTATGATGTTCTACATCCATACGTAGGTTGCGGTAAGACGTTGGAACCTTCATTTGACTACAGTGTTGGTCAATGAAGTCCCGACCTCGGAAAATCGCTGAAATACGAGCTACTAGATTATCAATAATCACTGGCTTATAGATGTAAGAAACGGCGAAGCGCTGGATTGTCTCAATCTGGTCTTGCAATTCTTCGCGATGGTCCAAGACCATGATCACTGAGGCTGGTTTTGTCCGACTCAGCCTCTCTGCAAAATCCTGGGCCGTCATATCCCCCAGACGAGCATTCAGTAAAATCAAGTCATAATCTGTCTGGAGAGCCATGGAGAGGGCTTTTTGCCCTTCATCTACCAGATCAACACGGTATTGCTCTTTTTGGAGTTCCAGACTGAGAAAATGAGCTAAATTTCGTTCTTTCTCAAGTAATAAAATCCGTTTCCCCATGGCAGACCTACTTATTTTTCGTCATACCAAGAGTAGTGGAATGTTCCTTCTTTGTCTTTACGTTGGTAAGTGTGAGCACCGAAGTAGTCACGTTGTGCTTGGATTAAGTTAGCTGGAAGGTCAGCTGAACGGTAGCTATCGAAGTAGGTAATAGCTGCTGAGAAGGTTGGCACTGGTACACCAGCTTGAACAGCGAGAGCTACGATATCACGCACTGCTTGTTGGTACTTGGCAGTGACATCCAAGAAGTATTCATCCAAGAGAAGGTTAGCAAGGTCTGCATCACGGTTGTAAGCATCTGTAATCTTTTGCAAGAAACGAGAACGGATGATACAGCCATCACGCCAGATAGATGCGATGTCCGCAAATGGCAAGTTCCAGTTGTTTTCTTTAGAAGCTACACGCAATTGGGCAAAACCTTGTGCGTAAGAAATGATTTTTGAGAAGTAAAGAGCTTGACGGATCTTTTCGATCAACTCAGCCTTGTCTCCTTCAAACTTAAAGGCAGCTGGTTTTGGAAGGACCTTGCTAGCATGTACACGCTCTTCTTTGTAAGTAGAGATGTAGCGAGCAAAAACTGACTCAGTGATAAGGGACAATGGTACACCAAGGTCAAGTGCTGATTGGCTAGTCCATTTACCAGTTCCCTTGTTACCTGCAGCGTCAAGGATATAGTCAACAATTGGTCCCTCTTGACCTTCATCGTCTTTGCGTCCAAGAATATCAGCTGTGATTTCAATCAAGTAGCTGTCCAATTCACCCTTGTTCCACTCAGTAAAGATTTCAGCCATATCTTCTGCAGAAAGGCCTAGCAAGTGTTGCATAAGGTCATAGCTTTCTGCGATCAATTGCATGTCACCATACTCGATACCGTTGTGAACCATTTTCACATAGTGACCAGCTCCATCAGGACCGATGTAAGTCACACATGGTTTGCCATCTTCTGGTGCTTTAGCTGAGATTTCTTCGAGAACATCAGCAACCAATTCGTAGGCTTCTTTTTGTCCACCAGGCATGATAGAAGGACCTTCAAGGGCACCTTTTTCACCACCAGAAACCCCTGTACCGATAAAGTTGATGCCTGAGTTTGCCAACTCTTCGTTACGACGGATAGTATCTTTATAGAAAGTGTTTCCTCCGTCAATCAAGATATCACCTTTATCCAAGTGTGGAAGAAGGGCTTGGATGGTTGCATCTGTACCAGGTCCAGCTTGAACCATGAGCATGATACGACGAGGTTTTTCGATTGAGTTTACAAAGCTTTCCACGTCATAGCTTGGCACAAAGTTCTTTTCAGGATGGCAAGCAATTACATCTTCTGTTTTTTCTTTACTACGGTTGTAAATGGCAACTGTATAACCACGAGATTCGATATTTAGGGCAAGGTTACGACCCATTACGGCCATACCAACGACACCAAAGTTAGCTTTTGTCATGTGACACTCCTCTTGTTTAATATGTTTTATTTTATCATTTTTACCTATGAAAGGAAAGAATTTTGTAACGGAGTCCTAGTAGTCCAAGTCATCCGCATGACCAGAACCATTCCCTACAAAGTAACCCGTCTTACAGTTGAGGGTGAAGAGATAGGTTCCATCTGGTTTATAGAGGTTGTAATAACCATTTCCGTTTACGATATTGACACGTTCTAGGATATATTGATTTCCAGTGATATAGCCACGAGCACGTGATGTTGCTAGGACTTGTTCCAATACACCATCCGCAAACGTCCAAGCAGGGTTGTTGCTATCGTCTACAGCTGATTGGTTGTAGGGTACACGACTAGCACTTCTTTGAAGATTAACCCCATCGCCAGACAAACCACCATTTGTGTCTCTAGCTGGTGCCGTAGTGCTAGTTGAAGGTGTAGTGCTGCTCGCATTGCTTTCTGTAGCTGAACTTGAGCTTGCTTGACTCGTGCTAGAGCTCGAACTTGAGCTGGAAGCACTGGTTTGTTGACTCTTACCAAGACTAATGGCCTTATCCAAGAGTTTGTCTAGTTCTGTGTTCCCTGTCTTGATTTCTGTAAATTTAGCGTCTGCCTTGGCTTTCGCATTGGTATCCAAGACACCATCAGTGATTGCTGGGCTTTCAAAGAGGGCATTAACATCTTGAATGGCCTTGATTTGAGTTGCTAGGCTATCATATCTTGACTTAGCTAGTGTATAATCACGGCTACCTTCTAACTTATCTAGCAAGGTTTTCAGTTGGCTCAATTTATCAAACTGGCTGTTTTTCAGAGCAGTCTTATTAGCATCTGTATAGAAAGTATCATAGAGATCATTGAAGTCTTTCAAAGCTGTTTGTGTCCCTTGATCATCCGAAGAGGCTGCTTGAGAAGACTGGATTTCTTGGTTTGAACGAGACACTTGACGGTAGACATAATATGTTCCAGCAAGCACAAGGATTGCAGCTACTACCGAAGCAATGATGATGACACCTTTCTTCTTAGAGCCTGTTTCAGGTTCTGTTTGAGCCGAACGTGATAGAGGTGTATAGGTCTCCTCTTCTTGTTCCTCATTTATTTCCTTGGGCTCTGTTTCTGTTAAAACGAGAGGCTCTATTTCAGCATTTTCTTCATCTTGAAGTGGGGGAACAAACTGAGTAGTCTCATCATTTTCTATCTCTTCAATAGATTCCTCAGCAACCATGTCTGAATTGTCTACCTGATCAGAAGGTTCACTTGATTCACGAACTTCTTGGATCATTTCCTCTAGGTTTTGAGTAGAAGCTAGCTCTTCTTTTTTAAACTGACGAGTTTCAAACTTGTCGGCTTCGATTTCTTCACGGTGCTGTTTGATGTATTTGTCTAAGATACTGTCCTCAGGCAATACTCCTGCTTCGACCTCTTCATTCTTACGAATGACTTGACCAACAGTCAAGTCTTTTGCTTCATCAAAGTCGAATTGTGGTTCTTGATGTCCTTTTTTATGACGATCACGTCTTTTCTTACTCATGAGTTCACCTTTCTATTTTACCTCTTGGCGTTTGACACGCTGACCAAAGTATTGATACAAATCCACTTTTAAGGTCCCGTTATAGAGTTTTCGTTTTTTGTCAGCTGGACTTCCGTACTTGCTTTCAAAAGCTTCGTCACTCGTCAGGATAAACTTACTCCACGTTTTCAGTGGTGCAAAGACTTGTCCCATCTCAGCATAGAGCTTGGTAACTCCTGCATCATCAGACAAACGTTCCCCATATGGTGGATTGGAAATGATAACGCCATTAATCTTGTCAGTGCGCAAGTCCTGTACCCGCATTTGCTTAAAGGTGATATCACCTGCGACACCTGCTGCTTGAGCATTTGCCTTGGCAATTTCCACCATGCGAGCATCTATATCACAGCCCATAATGTCCAGTTCCAGTTCACGATCAATTTTCTTAGCCGCCTCTGTGCGAACTTCCTGGATTAACCGATCGCTGACCCAGTTCCATTCCTCAAAAGCAAAGGAACGGCGAAGTCCTGGTGCCATTTTTCTGGCAATCATAGCCGCCTCGATACAGAAAGTTCCTGAGCCACAGGTCGGATCAATCAAGGGCTTGTCCGGATACCAGTTAGATAGTTGCAAAATGGCTGCGGCCATATTTTCCTTGATAGGCGCTCCACCCTTTTCCGTACGATAACCACGTTTAAAAAGGCTAGAACCTGTCGTGTCAATCATGACAGTTGCCACATCTTTCAGGATAGATACCTCAATCTTAAACTCGGGACCAGTTTCCATCAAGGGAACTCCTTCTGGACGGGCATAGTGTTTTTGTAATTTCTTCACAACAGCCTTCTTAGAAATAGCCTGAACACTGGGCTCGTTGTGGAGTTTAGACTTGACACATTTTGCCTTTGATATCGGGAAACGTGCTCCTAGCGGGAGATAGTTTTCCCAATCTAGAGCAAAAACACCTTGAAAAAGCTCTTCAAAAGTCTTAGCTGGAAAACTTCCGACTACAATCTTGATGCGATCCGCTGCACGAAGCCAAAGATTGGTCTCAATGATTGCCTTCACATCTCCTTGGAAGCGGACACGCCCATTTTCAACCTGGCAATCATAACCAAGGTCTCGCACCTCACGTCCAACGACAGACTCAAGACCCGCCGCAGCAGTTGCGATTAAATTAAATTGTTCTTTCATTTCTAGTCTTGCAAGACCTTTCTCTTGTTCACTTTAAAAAATGAGGTTGAGAAAGATTTCTCAGCCCCAACCTATATGCAATTTTCTATAAGCCATGTTTTGTTCCAGAAGTGACTAGGACCACTTCCTTCGATAATCATCTGTCTACCGCTAACAGCATAAATCTGCTAGCAGTCAGAGTACTACGTTCGTTTCCGTGCACTCCATGCCCCGACCAAAATTTGGGTTGCTAGCTTGAGGGGTTTACCGCGTTCCACTCTCTCTGTTTCCAGAAAGACTCCGTCACTGTGGCACTTTCAAGCCTATTTTGACCTATCCGAAGACTTAGCCATTTCGACTGCCGTAACGATTTCTCGTCCCTAGGCTTATGGATTCGCCTAGCACAAACACTACAGGCATCACAGCCTGTGCTAGCATGGACTTTCCTCATGAAAAGAGAACCTCTTCACGCGATTATCCAAAAATTGCACTCATTCCTTAGTCAATTATAAATCTTGGTTGTCTAAGATTTGCTTACCAAATACTTCTTTTTCGAGACGATTTAAGCGTTTCAAAATATCAAAGTTTGTCATTGAAGTAGAAGCTGTTACTTCAATAGAGTCTGGTTGAGTTGGCGCTACCTGTGGTTTATGAGATAATTCTTCTTTCAAATCAGCAATCTCTTGACGAAGGGATTTGACCAAAGCTGCGTAGGTTTCATAATCCTTAATCACATCGTCTAGGAATTCGTCTACCTCTGCTTTGCTGTATCCACGTACTTCACGTCCAAATTCTTGTTCAAAAATATCTTTCGCTGAAAATATAATACTTGCCATGTCTCTCTCCATTCTGGGTTACTAGTATTATTATATAAAAAAAGACAAGTAAAAATCAAGGTCAAAGGCTTACTTTTCAGAAAAATTTTCTACTATTTCATTCAAGTCCTCAAATGTTAATCTTCTTGTAACATAGTCCGCTTGATTTTTCATCATTTGGTAAAAATATCGTAACTTGGTTTCGTTTTCTTCGTCGTAAAAAAGGTAGCAAGTATCTGTATTTTCCAGCAGAAATTTTTGATAATCGCGTAATTGTCCCTTGTGCTCATATTGTGGATAGGCATATTTGACAAAATCAACCTGCTTGAACTCACTCAATTTCGCTTGATTTGCTTCATTCCAATTACTGCCATGGGTTTCAAAATCAAAAATGGTCGCCAGTTGAAATCCATAGTCTGCTTTCATGTCTTTTGCCACCTGAAGCGCCCAGTACTCAAAGCCCAAAGTCCCTGTAAAGACAAGCCAAGTCACCCCATCCTCTGCTAGACGTTCCAAGTCTCTCCGAATAGCTGTTTTGATAATATCAACGCGAATATCCTTGTCATTAAAGAGACCAAGGTCGAAGGCTGAATAGCCTAAAATCAAGGCTGATGTCATTTTTAACCCTTTCTTTGTAAATTTATGATATAATAGAGTGATGTTATTGTACCAATAAGGAGAATTATGGTCAACTATCCACATAAAATTTCATCTCAAAAGAGACAAGCACCCCTGTCACAAACTAAAAATTTCGCAAATCGGGGAATGTCTTTTGAAAAGATGATCAATGCTACGAACGACTACTATTTGTCGCATGGGTTAGCTGTTATTCACAAGAAGCCGACTCCCATCCAAATCGTACGTGTCGACTATCCCCAACGAAGTCGTGCCAAGATCGTTGAAGCCTACTTTAGACAAGCCTCAACTACTGACTATTCAGGGGTTTATGATGGATACTACATCGACTTTGAAGCAAAGGAAACCAGGCAAAAACATGCGATACCGATGAAGAATTTTCATCTCCATCAGATCCAGCATATGGAACAAGTCCTTGCCCAGCAAGGAATCTGCTTTGTACTCCTTCACTTTTCTTCTCAGCAAGAAACCTACTTATTGCCGGCTATTGACTTGATTCGTTTCTATCATCAAGATATGGGACAAAAGTCAATGCCACTTGGATATATTCGAGAAAATGGATATAGGATTGAGCCTGGTGCCTTTCCTCAAATTCCCTACCTCGACATTATCAAAGAACATTTACTAGGTGGTAAAACAAGATGAACAAACAAACTTTTCTGCGAATAGCTAAGTATGTCAGTATCAGTCTCTTAACTGTATTTATCGCAGCTGTAATGCTTGGTGGAGGTCTCTTCCTCTACTATGTTAGCAAGGCTCCCGAACTTTCTGAAAGTAAACTAGTCGCTACAACGTCAAGTAAGATCTATGATAGCAATGACGAGCTTATCGCTGATCTTGGTTCGGAACGTCGGGTCAATGCCCAAGCAAACGAAATACCGACCGATTTGGTCAACGCTATTGTTTCGATTGAGGACCATCGCTTCTTTAATCACCGAGGAATTGACACGATCCGTATCCTAGGTGCTACCCTCCGAAACCTTCGTGGTGGTGGAGGTCTGCAAGGAGCTTCAACCTTGACGCAGCAGTTGATTAAGTTAACTTATTTTTCTACGTCAACTTCTGATCAAACCCTTTCTCGTAAGGCTCAGGAAGCTTGGTTAGCCGTTCAGCTAGAACAAAAAGCGACTAAACAAGAGATCTTGACCTACTACATCAACAAGGTTTACATGTCAAACGGTAACTACGGAATGCAGACAGCTGCCCAAAGTTACTATGGCAAGGATCTCAAAGATTTAAGTATTCCTCAATTAGCTCTCCTTGCTGGTATGCCTCAGGCTCCAAACCAGTATGATCCATACTCGCATCCAGAAGCTGCTCAAGAACGTCGTAATCTCGTCCTCTCTGAGATGAAGGGGCAAGGTTACATTTCAGCTGAGCAATATGAAAAAGCGATTAATACTCCGATTACAGATGGACTTCAAAGTCTAAAATCGGCTAATAGTTATCCTCCATACATGGACAACTATCTCAAAGAGGTAATCGATCAAGTCGAACAAGAAACAGGCTACAATCTCTTAACGACTGGTATGGATGTCTACACCAACGTTGATCCTAAAGTTCAACAACATCTCTGGGATATCTACAATACCGACGAGTATGTCAACTATCCAGATGATGAAATGCAAGTAGCTTCAACGATTGTGGATGTGACAAACGGGAAAGTCATTGCTCAGTTAGGTTCTCGTCACCAATCAAGCAATGTTTCCTTCGGAATCAACCAAGCTGTTGAAACCAACCGTGACTGGGGTTCTACCATGAAGCCAATCACAGACTATGCTCCTGCCTTGGAGTATGACATCTACGACTCAACTGCTTCGATTGTACATGATGTTCCATACAACTATCCTGGAACAGATACCCCTGTTTACAACTGGGATAGAAGTTATTTTGGAAACATCACCATCCAATATGCGCTCCAACAATCACGTAACGTTACAGCCGTAGAAACCTTGAACAAAGTCGGTTTGGATAGAGCCAAGACCTTCCTAAATGGAATCGGTATTGACTATCCAGATATGCACTATGCCAACGCGATTTCAAGTAATACGACTGAGTCAAACAAAAAGTACGGAGCAAGTAGTGAGAAAATGGCTGCTGCTTACGCTGCTTTTGCTAACGGTGGTATCTACCATAAACCAATGTATATCAACAAAATCGTCTTTAGCGATGGTAGCTCAAAAGAATACGCTGATCCTGGTACTCGTGCCATGAAAGAGACGACCGCCTATATGATGACAGAAATGATGAAGACTGTCTTAGCATACGGAACTGGTCGTGGTGCTTATCTCCCTTGGCTACCTCAAGCTGGTAAGACTGGTACATCAAACTATACAGACGATGAAATTGAAAACTACATCAAAAACACAGGTTATGTCGCTCCAGACGAAATGTTTGTTGGGTATACTCGCAAATATTCAATGGCTGTGTGGACAGGTTACTCAAACCGCCTTACTCCTATCGTTGGTGATGGCTTCTATGTTGCAGCTAAGGTCTACCGTTCAATGATGACTTATCTGTCTGAGGATAACAACCCTGGCGACTGGACTATGCCAGAAGGCCTCTATCGAAGTGGTGAGTTCGTCTTTAAAAACGGTGCTCGTTCTGCATGGACTGCTCCTGCTCCGCAACAGGCCCCAACACCAGAAAGTTCGAGCTCGACATCAGAAAGTTCAACCTCACAGTCAAGCTCAACTACTCCAAGCACGAATAATAGTGCAAACAATAATACCAATAACCAGCAACCAAATACAACGCCTGGTCAACAAAACCAGAACCAAAATCAAAATCCTCAACCAGCACAACCATAACATTTATCACCCGGATTTTTCTGGGTGATTTTTTCATAGCACTATTGCATTTATGTGCTTAACAAAAGCCTGAGAAGACATCTTCTCAGGCTTTTTCTGTACTATAAACCTCATTGGGAAAGATAGGAAACGGATTTCGTAATCTTGTTAAGAGGTTTTACTAAATACTAGTCTTTCTTTGTTTTTGCTACAAAGAGAGCAGATAGGGCTAGGCTAACACCTGCTAGGAAGAGGGCTGTGTCAGATTGACTCTCACCTGTTGCTGGCAAGCTTTGTTCAGCTGTTTCTCGCTTCGTCATTTCTTGTTTTAGTTCCGGTGCCGGTGCCTTACCTTCATCTGAAGCAAGTGAGCTAAGTTTAAACTCAGGTTTCTCTACTGTCGGAGCGGCTTGGTCTCCTACTGTCGATAATGGACCTGTGTATTCTGGCAATTCATGCACTAGAGCCATCACTGCATTGACACCGCCCTTGAACTCAGGTTTCTCTACTGTCGGAGCGGCTTGGTCTCCTACTGTCGATAATGGACCTGTGTATTCTGGCAATTCATGCACTAGAGCCATCACTGCATTGACACCGCCCTTGAACTCAGGTTTCTCTACTGTCGGAGCAGCTTGGTCTCCTACTGTCGCTACTGGGCCTGTGTACTCTGGAAGTTCATGTACTAGGGCTTCAACTGCATTGACACCACCTGTGAATTCAGGAACCTCAAGAACGGGTGCTGGTTCTTCACCCTTGCTTGATTGGAGCGGTTCTTCTGTTAATTCTTGATGGAAGCTTGCCAATTCATAAAATTCTGCCTTGCCACCTTCCCAAACGAGTTTAACATCTAGAAGGGAGCCACCATTTCGGATAGCGAAGGTTTGGAGACTAGATGTAATGGCACCGAGGTCTGTCCAGCTGTCTTGACCATCCTTGAGTGTTCTAGCAAGAATACGTGCCTTAGCTCCTTCAGGAAGACTGGAAACGAGACGAAGGTGGTTGGCATTGGTTGGCTCAGATAAGTGATACACCAATTCGCCCTTGTCTTTTTCAGACTTGTAGCTGGTCAAGACTTTGCCGTCTACAAGATTATTATAAAGGTTGCCCTGACTTTCTCCACTGCTTCCTTCTACTGTTGGATCATTGATTGGTTTGACAAATTCACCATCGTTGATGACCAATTCTGTAAAGCCTACAAAACGGGCATCATAATCCGCTGTATAAAGGACACGGAGATAGTTGGCTTTGACTGGTGTCGTCAATTCACCCTCGATATAGCGATTTCCTGGCATCTTAGAATCATGTGTCCAACCATCTGTCAATGAATCATCGTGTGTGCTATTGGCCACACCATCTCCTACTGTCACGACATCAGTCCAAGTTTTACCGTCTTGGCTGACTTGGATCTTACCATCACGAAGGTAGTTTTGAGTTCCGTCTTGGATGTAGGCTCTGATCTTCTTGATGGTACGTTCGCTACCAAGCTTCAAGGTTACGTGACCATCTTTATGGGCGTAGTCTGAAAACTCAACGAAGTTGTTGTAAACACCGTCAAATAGTTGATCTAGGTTGTTCAGTTTACGAACATCATTGCTTCCGTATGTTGGATGAATGCCCATAGTTGTAGATTCTAGTTTGGTTGGTTGCACTTCTTTGGTTGTCACAAGGAGAGAAGTGGCTGTCACAGCTTGTTCCTGATCTGTTTTATTGACCAGACGCACATAACGTACCAAGTGGCTCACTACAGATCTGTCTGTCAACTGGCTAGCTGGCATCCATTCTTGAGCATTTGCAGAGTACTCAAGGCTAAGAGCTGGGTTGGCTTGGCCTTGGAGCTGGATGCTCTTGACCTGATGGATACGGTCAAGTTTCATACCTAGATAGCTATTTGCAGGAAGTTTAGTTCCAGCTGGAATTTGAAGCTCGTAACTGCCCAAGCTATCCACTACTGGCGTTTCCTTCAAGGCATCAACGTTGGTGTCCGTTAACTCACTGTTTCCAGAGCGTGTCTCAACAGAGAAGTCTTGGATACGCCACCAGAGGTCGAGTGCCTTAGTATTGCGTACTCGGATATAACGAGCATTGATTGCTCTAGTCACTTCCTTGGTTTGCTCACCTGCCAAGCGATCAAGTTCCTGCCAAGTAGTACCGTCTGTAGAATACTCAAGTACACCTGTGGCAAGCTTATCACCCGTTCCTTGGCGAAGTCGTACTTTAGTGACTGACTTGACTTCACCGAGGTCAAGTTGTGCCCAAGCATCTACTGGAGTGGTATTGCTACCGTCAGCGTTTGCCATCATGGCTTCTGTATTGTCCTTGCCATCAATGATTTGACGAGCTGAGGTATTTAGTTTGTAAACTAAGTTTGAGCTTAGACTAACTGTCGTTGCTTGTTGGCTACGAGCTTTTTCAACTGGACGGTTGACTGCAATTTCCTGAACTGCAAACCAAGTGTTCTCGCGGTCTGCTGTCGCAATCATGCGAACTGCTTTGGCCTTGATGTTGAGATTCTCAAACTTAAGCAGGGATTCATTTCCGACATAGCTTGGCTCTTTCAAGGTTACCCAGTTGTCATTTTCATCTTGATACTGCACTTCTGCCTTACTAAAGGTATCACGTGGATTTGCCTGCGTTCCCATTGCAAAGGTCAAGGTTTGAATCGCTACTGGTTTGTTGAACTTCATACCAATATAATCACCTGTCTTGATGCTATTTGGTGATTTAATAATCGCATGAGTTGCCAAATCGCCATCCGTTACTTCTGCTAAACCACCTTCTACACCTGTTCGATTGGTGATAAAGGTACTGATGATTTGGTCTGGATGCAAGACTTTTTGAACTTCAGATGCTAGAACTTCTTTCAAGGATAGGATAAATGGACGAATATGTTGAACACCCAATTCAGCCTTTTCCATATGGTCTACATAATGGAAGGTGTGAGTTTGAGACTGTTCGTACAATTTCAAACCTTTATAGTAGCTATCCCAAAGTTTGGCTGCATCGTTTGTAGCCATGGCTTCAGTTCCTGTAAGGAAGGCATCAAGGGCATTCATTTGATCGATTGCATTATCCAACCAATAGTGGATTTGCGCAACCATCTTTTGGTCGCCCGATGCTTTGTAAAGTTCGGCTGCTTCTTTAATCTTGGCAAATTCAGCTCGCAAGGCTGCACGTTCTGCAGTCACATCCTGACCTGCTTTGAGCTTGGTCATGAAGTCTGTCAATTTTGGAGCCAAGTCTACAGATTCTTCTAGTTTAACGACACGACCATCCATGTTTTGGTTGATCATGTGCTTACCAAGTTCACGGAAGGCTGCTGATACCTTGCTATCTTCAAAATGACCATTTTCTACAAAGTTGAAGGCAATGTCATTGATTTTCTTAGCTTCTTCTTCTGATTTCCACTGTTTCCATGAGTATTGAGCTCCTGAAAAGAGGGCAATCTTAGATGGCTCAGACTGTTGCATTGGGTTCAACATGATACCAGATAGCAAGCTTGGATCCACATTTGGATGAAGGAATTTCTCACCACCACCTAGAATCAAGTGTTGTTTAGAGTTATCTGTTACAGGCCAGTTAATCCAAAGTGAAACTGGGCGATAGGTCTTGCCACCTGCGGATAGATTGTTCTTGAGAGTTGAAAGGAAGCTTTCAGAGACTTCACCCCAAATCTTACCACCCGTCAAGGTCATGGATGTTGAACTTGGGAGATTTTCATTGAGGGATTTCAACTCATCCTCACGTCCATTACCCCAATACTGTCCAGGAACAAAGATCATTTCTTTACGAAGACCGCTATAAGTTCCCTGCATTTCAGTCAACCACTTGGTCATATCTTGCATCAAGCGGTTGTAGCTATTGTAGCCTCCGACTGGACTTGGAGCATCATCTGCTAGGATACCAAATTCGCGGACACCCACTTTCATCAACTGGGTAAATTTGGCCTTGATGGTTGCCAAATCTTCTTGGTAGTGCGCTTCATTGCCAAAACGGATACGGTTGTTCATGAATGGGTGGATGGTCCAGACATAGCGGGTTTTACTTTGATTTCCAACACGAGCAAGTTCACGAATTTCAGCTAGTTTTTCTTCTGGGTAAAGTTCACGCCATTTCTTGTTGTGGTATGGATCATCTTTTGGTGCAAAGAAGTATTGGTTCAATTTCAAATCGCCACCAAAACGCATGAGTTCTGCACGATCTGCATTAGACCATGGATTTCCATAGTAACCTTCGATGAAACCACGATTCTTGAGCTCTGCGTAATCTTCTACTGTCACATTGCGAAGAACTGGAACTTGACTTTCCTTGAGCATATGTTTCAAGGTTGTCAAGCCATAGAAGACTGCATCTGTATCTTTCCCGACGATAGAAATCGAGTTATCCTTAATGGTCAAGGCATAGGCATCAATCTTGTCAAAGAGACCTGTTGAAACGTTTGACAAGTTTTGTTCTGCTTGTGAACCTTGTCCATGCACTCCAAGATAGATATTGGTTGCGCCAGCGATTGCCGCCTTACCAGTTGTATAAGATACTTGATTATCCTGCAAGACACTCTTCAAGCGATTGCGAGTATAGATATCGAGTTGATCGCCCATAACCAGATTGACTTGCTTACGAAGGGCTGTAACACCTTCGCCATAAGTCACTTTTTGTGGCGTTGGGAAGACCTTGTACTCTTTCTTAAGATAGTCATTGCTCTTGCTGGCAGCTGCAATGCTGTCTTCGCTAGCTGGTTTACTTGCAGTGAATTGATCCGCCAATTCAACTGTTCCATCACCTGTTTGCTCGACTTTTGGAATTTCAGGTGTAGATGGTTGTTCAGGTTCTGGTGTCTCTTGTCCCTCTTTGATAGGTTTCAATAGATGAACTTCAGCTGCACTTGCAAAGCCACCAACACCTGCTAGAACTTTCAACTCAATCTTGTTGGTATGTACCGCCGCAAAGTTGACTGTTTTTTCTTGGGCGTTGTTGTCCCAGCTTCCTTCTGAAACCTTGACCATTTGGCCATCTTTTTGTGCGTAGATTTCGTAGCGAGTAACAACACCATTTCCACCACCTGGACGAGGGAGATACGTCAAGCCATTGACTTTTTCTGCTTCTTTCAAGGTCATAGTAAGGGTGAATGGCGCAGTGTCACCAGTCCATTTAGTATGCCAGAAAGTATTTGGATCATTGTCAAAGGCCTTTTCAACAGCGCCTTCAGTCGCGTTTCCTGGAAGTTGCTGACTGCTTGCGGTTGCAGTAATCTTATCATTTGAAATCAAACGAGGATTTACAAATGGTTTATCTGACAACTCTGCACTATGCAAGATTCCTTTGAAACCACCGATGCTTTCAAGCGGTAGAACCAAGCTATTGTGTGCAAAGCGAGGGTATTCTGGATTTGCGATACGCTCAATCTTTTCACCATCCACATAGACTTCTGTAGATTGTGGTTTGGTTACGATGGAGATTTGATAACGTTTGTTCTTCTCAAGTTTTTTCTTGAACTGGATATGGAACTGTTCAAATTGATAAGCAAGATAGCCATCTTTATCAGCTAGATAGATACGGTTGTCCCCACTTGTTGAGAAGGTTTGTTCACCGTCACCAGTGACAGTCACATCAAACTTCAAGACGTGACTTGGACCAACATCACCAGCCAAGCCTTCGATGCTGCTGTCTTTCTCAAAAGCCAATCCCTGCTCGCTTGTCTTCACTTTCTTACTTGCATAGTTCTTGACGGTTTCAGAATTGATGGTAAACAAGTCGCTTTGATCAATCGCTCTATCAGGATTTGACTGTGGTGCATAAGGGCTAGTTGGTAGGGTACGTTCTGCAAAGGTCGCAGCCGCACGATCAGATCCCCAAGTACGTTCTGCAGTAGTTTGCATGCTCTTGAAGAAGCGTTTAAAGATATCATAAGAGGTCAAACCTGTCTCATGAAGGTCAATGTTATCATTCCAAACTGCGTGCCCACCACCAAGAATACTTGGATGAGAAGCTGGTAGAAGTGGACCTCCACCTGTTCTAAAATCATTCGGTGTCCAGCTATTGTACTGACGTTCGTAGTTAGCATAGTCCCCGTAGGCTGCTTGACTATTGCTTCCACTTGGCACACTATAGGTCGGTACATCCGTGATATTGATAATCTTAGCTCCCTGAGCAATGGCCTCATTTGGTCGTTGCCATCCGATACTCCAGATATCAACCTCTACTCCGTTCCAATCAACAGGAGTGTTCCCACGTTTCGCACTGAGTGAGCCCCAGATACGAGGGGTGTAACCTTTAGACTTGATATATTGGGTCAAATCATTGACATAGCGACGGTAACTTTCTCTGCTGCCATAGTATTCATCCGTTCCGATATGAACAGTGGATACCCCATGAAGTGGTGCATCTGGACCATCGAGGAGTTTGTCATAGACGGATTTGACAAAAGCCAGCGTTTCATCGTATTTATTATCTAGGTCGAGCATGGCAACACGTTCAACATTGTGTTTGCCAGCATAATCACTCAAACTACCTTGATACATGAGGTCTGGGCGGACTTTGACAAAGGACAAGGCGTGACCTGGTGTGTCAATTTCTGGTACTAGGTTGATATGCAAGGCCTTGGCCAATTTAATCAGATTTTGCATTTCTTCCTTGGTATAGTGCTCATCTGATGTCAATTTTTGACCATTCTTACCGACAATGTCTGTCTCCACACGGAAACCAGTCTTGGCATGTTCAAGAACATACTTGAGTTGTTCTTCTGGTGTTAAGTTCTTACCTGCCAAGTGTTCCTTGAGGAAGATATAGTTATCATTAAGGTGCAACTGCAAGTCATTCATCTTGTAGTAGGCCATGTTGAGCATGATGTCTACAAGAGTGTCATAAGGGATAAATTTACGACCTGTATCCAGCATAAAGCCACGGTGGCTGAAACTTGGGAAATCACGAATTTCGCCATTTTGTAGGTCTGTTTCTCCCATTTGAAGAAGGGTACGAGTGGCGTAGAAGGCACCTGTGTTTGTAGCAGCTTCGATGGTAATCACATCATTTTGGATAGTGATGCCGTAACCTTCCTTACCATAACCCTTGTTTTCAACCTTTTTAAATTCGATTCGTTTTTGAGCCTTCTTGTCACCTGTTGCTAGTTCCAATCCACGGCTTGCAAGGTCTGACTGGTAGAAGGTTGCAGCCTGATCAAAGCCTGAATCTCCTGTCGCAAGAACTGTATCTGAAGTGATAGAAGATTGGCCTTCTTTCCCATACCATTGTTGAACAGCTGGTGCTACTTTTGGTTTGACACCCACACCTTCGTCCTGATGTAGGCCCTTGATGACTACTTCAAATTCCTTAGTGAAAGTATGACTGTCTCTGATTTGTTGCACCATGACCTTGACGCGTTGGTCTGTCAAAGGCTTATAGATGTGATTTTGAAGATCAATCACACCTTGCTTGTTGCTTCCGATGAGGCTGACTTTTCCTGGTAAAGTTGGTAAGACAAGAGACTGTCCATCTTCTGCTACTGTTAGTTCGGTTACTTGGCGGATATCCGTTACCTTACTATGGTCCGGAACGTTTGAATAAGCTCGAATTTCTTGGATTCCAACGTTTCTCCAACCCATTGTGCCCGCTTGATAGTCGTTGATCTCTAACTTGAGATATTTAGCTTGAATACTATTGGCTAAGTCAACTTTCTCGTCTAAAACAGGATCTCCAGTCTTGGTATGAGCGAGTTTCCATTGTTTTTCTCCGTTAGCGCCCACGTCTTCTTGACCTGCGTAGTAAAGGCTCCAAGATTTGATATTGGGGTCATTTTGCCCATTACGAAGACGACGATCCCAGTCAATTTCCACATGCTTGATGAGGGTAGTTTTTGGAAGAGTTAATTCGAAGGTTGGTTTTTCAATATTTTGATTAGTCGCCCAACGGGTATCCGGATTACCGTCCACTGCCTTATCAGCAGTATACGGAGTGCCAGTTTCATAGTTATTAGCTTGGGCTGTAGCACCCTCGAGATGGTTGACATCTTCTCTATCTTCGATTGTCTTTTCAGCTGGTTTTACTGCTGGTGTAGTGGTTTCAGCTGGTTTATTGTCTGCCTTTGGTGTTTCAACCGGTTTCAGCGTTTCTGCTGGCTTGGGACTTGCAGGACTTGTCTCTGGTTTTGCCTCTTCACTTGCTGCAGGATTGGTTCCCTCATCTGTCGCTGGAGTTTCTTCATGACTTGCTTCTGTTGCAGCTTCTGCATCCGCCTTTTCAAGCGCAGCGGCTAAATCATCTGGTAACTTATCCAGGGCTTGAACATGAGTGATACTTCCCTCTGTCTCTGAAGGTGTTGCTGTTTCTGCCGCCTGAACCATATTGGCGCCAAAGATACTAGCACCAATCATAACGGAGGCTGCACCGATTGCAAATTTTCTTATACTATAGTGACAGCGTTTCTCAAAAAAATGTCTATCCATCTTTCTCCTATTCCTTTCATCCGCATACATGAGTAAGCGGTATCATTTCTCCTTTGAAAAAGGAGAGAACCAAGAGGTCCTCTCCGGCTGTTTGTTCCTTTTTGATTCGAGATCTTTTGGACTTCTAAAACCAAATCTGTTTAGTCTTCTTTTAGTTTTGTCGCAAGAACAGCAGCAGATAAAGCGATACTCACACTTGCTAAGAAGAGGGCTACTTCTGAGCTGTGCTCCCCTGTGGCAGGTAGTTTTTCTTCATCTTTTGCTCCCGGAGTTTTGGTATCAGCTACTGGACTTGGAGTGAGTGGGTACTCAGGTTTTTCAACTGTTGGAGCTGCTTGATCTCCAGCTGTAGCCAATACACCTGTGTAGGCTGGCTTTTCATTTACCAAGGCCTCAACTGCATTGACTCCACCTCTATACTCTGGAACTTCATTTGCAGCTGCTAGAACTGCATTGGCTCCACCTTTGTATTCTGGCAATTCGTTTACCAAGGCTTGAACTGCATTGACTCCACCCTTGAACTCAGGTAAGTCATGAACAGCTGCTTCTGCCGCATTGACACCGCCCTTAAACTCAGGTAGATCATGAACAGCCGCTTCTTCTCCAGCTGTTCCGTATGGACCTGTATATTCAGGAACTTCAAGAACTGGAGGTTGCTCCTCACCCTTGCTGCTTGTAGGAGCGTCTGGTTTAGCAACCTTATCTTGTAATTGGTTGAGATAGTCTGCGAAGAACTCGACCATTCTTTCAGTCAAGAGATGGTTATCCGTCGCATATTTCATGCTCGCCTGAACTCCAGCCACTTCCTCTTGATTTTCTTTGTCTGTCAATTTCTGAGCCTTAGCTAAAGCCGCTTCATAGCCTGACAAGTCAAGAGGTGTCTCTGCTACTTGTGGACGGGTAAAGATGAGTTCCGCTGCAGATTGGTATTTATCTCCACCATCTCCGTATGTCTTGGTACCAGTAAGGACAATTTTCTTAGCCTTGATTGTCTTACCAAAGTCAATGTCTTTTGGTTTGTTGTTATTTGGCCAATCTGTCACGTTAAAGGTATGTTCCTTGCCAGACTCATCTGTGACAACCAGTTTCACATCACGCAAGTTTCCATTTGAATCAGAGGCACGTGGAACATAACGAAGTCCTGTGATTTCAGTAGGTTCTTTCAAGACCATGGTTGCAGGCTTGCCTACATCTCCACCATTCCAAGATGTATGCCATAGGCTAGACACATTGCCATCGAAGGCATTCTCAAGGCCTTCCCCCGGTTGGGCAGGCGCATCCAAACTTTCAAAGTCTTCTGCTACCAATGCTGTCTTCTTCTGAACCAAAGCATTCTTCAAGGCTTCAATCTTAGCAATCTCTGCACGCGCATCTTCAACACTGATATCATCATCGGCCTGACTGAGGTTAAAGACCGCCTCTTTCAAAGCATCCATAGACTCTTTGGTGTAATTAGTCATGGCAACAGTTGGCAAGTAGTTTTTCAGAGCATTTTCTGTCAACATCTTACCTGTTAGGGTAATTTCTTCGATTTGAAGATTATCCATCATGAAGTCGTTATAACCACGGAAGTTGGCATTCCCACCAGAATCACCACGAGTATTGCTTGCATTTCCAGTTGAGTAGATACCTACCCAAGTATCGCCTGTTTCTGCACCTGTCACGAGGAAGGTTGCCTTCTTGGCTTTCTTAGAATCCGTCCAAGTATTTGGCAATTCATGCATTTCCAAGTTGCTTGCTTGAGTACCACGACGACCTGACTGGAATTCTCCCTTACCGACTACAAAGGCATAGGTATTGTCTGATCCTGCTTCGTATTCAAAGGTTACACGGTAGGTCTTACCTGCTTCAAAGCGGAAGTTTTGTGGGATGGTTTGGTAAACCAAGTTACGACGGCTAACCAGTCCATTGGTCTTAAGTGACCAATTTCCATCAATAACATCATCAACTTTCTTACCGTTCCAACCACGTTGTGTATATGGATCATGCTTTTCAGACAAGTGAGTGCGGTTGTCTTCAACACCTTCGACGCCTCCCACTACGAATGGGAAGATACCCTGAGCAACATTTTCAAAGTCTTGTTTGAAGGTGCCTTTACCTGTATCATGGTTTTCTCCGTACATGCTTGAATTATTTTCAAAGGTACGAATTTCATCAAAGTAAGTTGCTTCATCACCAGCTTCACGACTCAAAGTAAGAGTAACATTTGAGACGTCCGATCCAGTTGTAAAGAAGGCATACATGTTTTGGAAGTAACTTGTATTGTCAACTGTAGCATTGTCACGACGTGTATTGTGGGCGTAGGCCTTAACATAGTTGAGAGCAAGGGACTTATTGGTATAAGTAGTCACTTCTTTTTCACCAGTATTCACAGTGATGCTTGCCTTGGCATTACTACGGTTATCGACACTGACATAAACGGCATACTTGGTATTTGGTTTCAAGCCAGTAAGTTTCTGAGTGAGGCTAACTTTTTCTTTGTTTCCTTGAATACGAAGCATATCGTTTGCCCCTTGAGACTTAACGATTTCTGCCTTAGAAGCATCGCCTGAAATGGTCCAGTGTTTCAAGGTTCCACTGTTAAATCCTTGGTCATAGATATGCATGCCTTCGCTCCATGACATTTCAGGATTGCTTTGTTTTGAACGGTAAAGAACGTATGGTTGATTTGCTAGAAGGTCTAGGGTAATCTTGCCATCTGTTACAGTTAGTTCTTGCTCTTCTGTCTTACCTTGGTCAGTTAGCTTGTAAAGGTAAACCTTGCTATTTGCCCAATCGCTTGGAAGGGTCCAAGTTGTTGCACCAGCTTGCGTATTGAAGTAGTACATTTTTTCCTTATCAGCAGGAAGTTTCTTACCAGTCGCATCCCAGTTCCAAGGAGTCAAGTAAGCTGAACCATCTTGGATGACACGTCCGTTGAGCGTTACTGTACGTTCACGGTATTGCGGGCTATTGACATCGTTTGACTTACGAGTCACAACAACCTTGTTACCTGCTGCATCGACTAGCTCAACCTTCATTTCTGGTGTCCATTTATAGGTGCTACCGTTGTCGGTCATGGTAACTGGTGTACCATTTTCCCATTTACTTACAGTGAAGTGTTGGAAGTACTTAGTCATGACGTCATGGGCAAAGAGGTTGGTTACATAGCCATTGTAGTCGCTTCTTCCTTGCCAGCCTTCAAAGTCCTTCATGCTGTAACCACCTAGAAGTGGGTAGTCTGCAGCACCACCGTAACTTCTGTAGTCACCTACCCAAGCATCTTTTTGGTGGTTACGGATAAAGCGCGTGATGGCACTGTTGATACCTTTATTAGTGTAGCCACCATAGGTCAAGTCAGCTGCCCAGTGTTGGAAGGTAGAGTCGTATTCACCACCATGGCCCCACTCAATCGCAAAGCGCCAGCCTTGTTTGTTAATTTCTTTAGCGAGAACGTGGGTAGCCCAGGCACCGTTGTCACCAGATTGGCCATTGCCCCAAACGTCCACATAGATAAAGTCGAGGCCTTCACCAAGTTTATTCTTCAAATCTTCCCAACGTGCCAAACGACCATGTGCCAAGTCATAAGCCGCATCAATGTTGATCCCTTGGTCTAGCCAGTTCCAGCCATAGCTATAGCTGCCATCTGGATTCTTACGAAGAATATTTTCATTGAAGTATTTAGATTCAGGATAAGTTTCAGAAGCGTTCACGTGGATACCAAGATATGCACCATACTTCTTAGCTTTCTCAATCAAGGTCTTAAAGTCTTTAGCTCCGCCAATACGTTGTCCGATGTCTGCGTAGTTCAAGTGACCAGAGTCATGTCCCTCACTACCATATCCTTTAAGGAGAACACCTTGCCCAAGACCATCTGTATGGAGATTAATCTTCTTGATACCATCTAGAGTCATGAGGAATGGGTTTTGTGCTTGAGAACCAAAGTTCATCGCGATACGGTAAGCCGTGATATCCTTGACTTTTTCCCAACCTTGAGGGTTATTCATAATGCTACGATAAGCAATGGCACCATCTTGCCAATCGACTTTCTTGTCTGCATTGGCATCTTCAGTGATAACAACCTTAGCACTTGGAAGTTCCTTGGTGTATTCTGGGAAAACAATGCCCTTATAAGCTTTTTCCCATTGCCATTCAGAACTTTGGATTCCCACATAGTTTGTATTTCCTACAGTTTGTTTGAAGGCTGTCAAACGAGTCCAGTCATTCGAACCACCACCGTAGCTGTTTTGAGAGTTACTCCAAACACCTGCAGCAAGCTTGTCTGTAGAAACAAATCCATACATGTAACCCTTAGCCAAATCCTTCATTGGATTGGTTACATCGATATGGTCATCACCGCTGACATGGGTATTGTTTGACATGGTTGCCCCATCAAACTTAGCACCAGCTTGCTCACTCGAAACAGAGACTAAAGCATTACCAAGGAAACTAATAGAAGAAAGCAGCTTTCTTTCATCATCAATCTTTTGACCTGGAGTGACTTGATTATGGTTGACAATCTTGGTCACATCAAAGTGCAATTGATTGTCCACAACTTGCAAACGAACTGTCATTTCTGCATTGATTAAGTGAGCATCATCGCGAAGCTTCATCAAGTATTCTGCTGTTGTCTCATTGATTTTTTTGTAAGTAACTTCAGGTGTGACTTCGTGTTTGTTGATAAATACTTTATTGAATTGTTGGACTTGTCCTGGCAAGGTATGCCCGTTCAAACTGTATTCTTTAATACGTGGGAAGGCTTGGTCAATCACTGCCTTGAGTACCTTAGACTGGATCGTATCATAAGTCACCTTGCTATCGTCAACGACCGGACCTGTTTCTTTCTGGGCAGGAGTATCATCTGATTTTACACCTTCTTGATTGTCTGTTTTAACGCTGACAACTGTACGCTCATTGCCATAGGAACCAGCTTTTAGGACGATTTTCTTCTCATTTTTGAGAGTTTCATTAACAGCTGCTGGCAAAGTGACCGTATCAAAAAGTTTCTCATCATTATTCGTTGCATTGAGTTGTCCATCTGACTTGAGGGTAATTGATAGGCGGTTAATTGATCCTGTCTCAGGCGCTGCTACACGGCCCCCCTTATACCAGGTGCTATCGGTTGGAGATTTATACTCCCAGAACCAGCCATCTTTGTCATAACCAACAAAAACATTGTTCTTGGTATCTTTAAATTTCAAGAAGACACCAAAGCGTGATTTGCCCTTTTCAGAATCATCTTTGAAGGTTAAATCAACCGTCGCATTTCCATTAGCGTCAACTGTCAATCCTTGTTTTTCAAACAAGGCTGGTTTGCCATCATTGTCATTTTGGGCCGTTGAAGACAATTGATTGTAGCGAACACCCTTTTCTTCACGAATAGTGACGGTTCCTTGTTGCTCTTTATTCACTACTGTTTGCCATTCAGGAGTTACTGTCTTAGGCGTTTCAGGTTTAGCAGCTGCAGGTTTATCCTCTTTTGGTTTTTCTTCAGCCGGTTTCTCTTTCTCTTCCAAGTCTGCTGGTTTCACACTTGAAATTCCCTGCATGTGGTCTTGGATCCATTTTAGTTGAGCTGGTGAGAAGAGAATGCCGCCGCTCCGTTTTCCAACTACACCATTTTGGTGCACACCGACCAGTTTTCCTTCTGTATCAAAGATACCGCCACCACTAGCGCCCGGTTTTCCTCCTTGGTAACCAATCCCTTGGACACCTTCTCCGTATGGTTCCGCAAAATCAACTGTAGTATTGACAATCGGATTCAATTTCCCTTCTGGATAACCAAAGACATGGAGTTTATCTCCAATTTTCTTAACAACTGGCTTTTTAGTTACTTCAACAGGCGTATTTTCTAGAACTGTACGCAATCTCACAAGGGCCAGATCATTTTTGAAGCCTTTCAGATAGCCTTCACGATCCCAATGAATAATATCTTTCTTGCTAAACTTGACATCTGGCATTCCTGGATATGAGATGCTATAGATATCTCCATCCCCTTGGTCATTATCCACAACCTTACGGATATTGCCGTCTTGGCTGTCCTTGATAAAGTTATGAGAAACCGTCAAGACAAGGTCTTTTGCAACGACAATACCGCTACCTTCTCCTGATGGCGTCTTGATCTTAACAGTCGCGCCGTAGTTTAATTCCCCGTTGGTAGTCTTAGCCACATCTTCTGGTACGAGCTTCCCAGTATCTTGGGCCAATTGATCCTTGTCAACTTCGCGCCCATTGTCTTCAGCCTTCTCCAACTTATCTTCTAATTCTTTTGGCAGGTTGCTTGGCTTTTCAGACTTTTCTTTTTCTTGAGCCAACAACTCTTCTTCTGTTTGAGGGCCTTCAGTAGTTTCAGCTGAACCAGGATTCTGAGCGGCAGCTTCCTTGTCAAAATCGTGCCCCTCATCACTAGCCTTCTTATCCAAATCAGCTAGTTCACTCGGCAAATTATCTGTTGAACCAACTCTTGCTTGATCAGCCAATACTGGACTAGCTGCGAAGAAAGTCGCTCCAATCATCACCGAAGCTACTCCAAGCGTAAACTTACGAATACTGAACTTACAGCGTTTTTCAAAAAATCGTTTATCCATGAACTCCTAAATCCTTTCATTTTCCAGTAAGCGTTTACATTTCTTTTTTAAAAAATACTCCTTTCTCTGAAAGTGCTCTGCTTTACTGTTATAAATAAAAAATAATTGTACTTTTAATATAACAAATAAAAGACCAGAAAGCAATAGGAAATAGGTAAAATTCACTAAAATTTTCTCTTTTCTGAACAGTGTTAACGCTCAGAATTTTAAGAATCGCTTTACAGCTATAAAAAATTTCTATCTCAAAGAATCTATTAAACAGCTTTATTTCAAAAACAGATTCTTATCGGATAGAAACCATCAAAACAAGGACCGAAAATCAGATTTTTTGTCATTTTTTTGCTATGATTAAATAGAAGAAAAGTTAAGGAGAAGACAATGATATTAATTACAGGTGCGAATGGTCAACTCGGTACTGAACTACGTTATTTACTAGATGAACGAAATGTGGACTATGTTGCAGTGGATGTGGCCGAAATGGATATCACGAATGCTGAAATGGTTGAGGAAGTCTTTGCCGAGGTTAGTCCAACTTTAGTCTATCATTGTGCAGCTTATACTGCTGTTGATGCTGCTGAAGATGAGGGAAAAGAACTGGATTTTGCCATAAACGTAACTGGAACTGAAAATGTAGCCAAAGCCTCTGAAAAATACGGAGCTACTCTGGTCTATATCTCAACAGACTATGTCTTTGATGGAAAGAAACCCGTTGGACAAGAGTGGGAAGTTGATGACCTACCTGATCCGCAAACAGAGTACGGACGTACCAAGCGAATGGGTGAAGAACTCGTTGAAAATCTTACGTCACAGCATTACATTATCCGGACTGCTTGGGTCTTTGGAAATTATGGCAAAAACTTTGTCTTTACCATGCAAAATCTTGCAAAAACCCATAAAACTCTCACTGTTGTCAACGACCAACACGGTCGCCCAACCTGGACACGTACCTTGGCTGAGTTCATGACCTACTTGACTGATAATCAAAAAGAGTATGGCTACTACCACTTATCAAATGACTCCACTGAAGATACCACTTGGTATGACTTCGCTGTCGAGATTCTTAAGGACAGTGATGTCGAAGTGATCCCAGTAGACTCTAGTAAGTTTCCTGCCAAGGCCAAACGTCCCCTCAACTCAACCATGAGTTTGACCAAAGCAAAGGCGACAGGTTTCGTCATTCCAACCTGGCAAGATGCCCTTAAAGAGTTTTATAAACAAGAAGTAAGAAAATAAAAGATTACGACATACATATAAAAAGCAAGAGACCTCATGGTCTCTTGCTTTTTAGTTTCTGATTACTTAATCACTTGTTGCGTTTTAGCATAGTTAGCCTCTACCGCTTCTTTTTCAGATTTCCACCAGTCTGGGTTGTCTGTATACCATTTGATGGTCTCTTTGAGTCCTGCTTCAAAATTGGTAAACTCTGGCTTCCACCCTAGTTCATCACGGAGCTTGCTAGCATCGATAGCATAGCGAAGGTCGTGACCAGCTCGGTCCGTCACATGGTCATAAGCATCAGCTGGTTGCCCCATCTCCTTGAGGATGAGTTCCAGCACTTCTTTATTATTCTTCTCACCATCCGCACCAATCAAGTAAGTTTCGCCAATTTGACCCTTTGTCAAAATTGTCCAAACACCTGATGAATGGTCATTGGTGTGAATCCAGTCACGAACGTTTTTACCTTCACCATAGAGTTTTGGCTTGATACCACTCAAGATATTGGTGATTTGACGCGGAATGAACTTCTCGATGTGCTGGTAAGGACCATAGTTGTTTGAACAGTTAGAAATCGTCGCTTTGACACCAAATGAACGCACCCAAGCTTTGACAATCAAGTCTGAGGCTGCCTTTGTTGATGAGTAAGGCGAGCTTGGATTGTACTTAGTTTCAGCCGTAAATTTCTCACCTGGACCTTCTCCATGACCTGGCAAATCTTCAC